>Ga0268299_1000262_pt1 | contig 194539 bp, 179 predicted proteins | sample NOBtaG_FD_193484 | JGI IMG/M metagenome (GOLD analysis project Ga0268299, IMG submission 193484) | Activated sludge microbial communities from bioreactor in Nijmegen, Gelderland, Netherland - NOB reactor | ecosystem: Engineered > Bioreactor > Aerobic > Activated sludge | place: Netherlands... | reverse complement strand
TGTTTTATTTTCCGCCATTGATCGTCGCGCAGTTCGTGTCGCGCCATGCCTGCTGACCTCCTCTCAGCAAGCAGCTTGAATCACAATTCAGCCGATTTGTGAATCCTAAATGTCAACACAACCTAGAGCATCCCGCGCCTCACCTTCATCACCTCCAGTTTCCAATAGGATAATGCCGATGTAATACCAACTCGGATAATTGAGGGGATCTAAATCCACAACCTTCTTAAAATCTGCTATTGACTCCTCATACCATCTGTTTTTCAGAGAGCTGAGGGCTCGTTTCGCATATTCGGTAGCCTGCGTCTGAACTGGACTAGCTAGAATGCTGGTTATTTTCTCAAGATGATCATTGGTTATTTCAATCTGAGACACAACGGCCTCAAAACCCCACTCTAGCGTGTTACGAATCTGATATAGCTGATCGTCCATCGACGACAACGTATTTGATATATCTAGAAGCGTTGATACGGATATAGAAGTATTTTCTTGAATTCTATTAATGCTGGAAAAAAGTTGATTTTCTGATTTTCGATAATGGTCAATAGCTTCACGACGTATATTGGAGAGAATTTCGTTTGTGGAACTGGCTTCTTCAACAACATCAATTACAGAGTAGTAGTTTCCTTTATCGTATTCGCGACTTCTCTGAGAAAGCTTAAAGAAAAAATCATGTCTCATAACTTAATTCTCCCTTCACGATGATCAAAGCGGAATGAATTGAATAGCCCCGTGTTTTCTAGACACCGAGCTGTTTCATTTTTTGCTGCTGTTCGAAGTCGACCGGTGACAGCATTCCATTTCTAGCGTGCTTGCGTTGCGGATTATAGAACATTTCGATGTAGTCGAATACATCCTGCCTTGCCTCCTCTCTTGTGCGGTAGGTTCGCCTGCGTATTCGTTCCCGTTTGAGTTAAAGGGGGCAGACCCCTTTAATTTCCCTTTAATTTCACATCACTGCGCGCAAGCAAGTCGTTCGCGGACGCCCGCCGCTACGCGCTGCCGGAAACATCGGCTCGATCAACGCCCGTTCCCCATCCCGCAAATCGCCTGGATAGCGCGGCCCTTTGCGCATATGTTGACGGCGGGCGGTATCAGTCCAGGCCATGTGCTTCTCCTATCGTCCCGACAACGACCGTGAATCACAAAACACTGGTATCGCTCAACTACTTTTCGCTCGGGATCTTAGAATTAAAGAATTAGAGATTAAAGGGGACGCTACCCTTTGAGATTAAAGAGGACGCTACCCTTTAATTTCCCGGAACACTGAAAGCCCTCCTATTTAGCCACCCTCACCGCCCGCTTGGCAGTTCGTTAAACGGCAGGTCGCTGTCCACGCGGATTTCTCCCGGCAGTTTCAGAACCCGTTCGGCGATGATGTTTTTCAGGATTTCGTCGGTGCCGCCGGCGATGCGGATGCCCGGCGACGACAGCCAGTCTTCTTCATAGGAGGCGCGGTAGGGCGAGATTGTCCGGTCACGGATGACGCCGCCCATGTCCATCATTTCGATGGCGAAGGCGGACAGGTCCTGGCGGCGCGCGGCGCTGACCAGTTTGGCGATGGAGTTTTCCGGCCCCGGCGTCTGGCCCTTGCTGAGTGCTGTCAGGGAGCGGAAGCGGGTGTATTTCAGGCCCTGGCTTTGCACATGCCAGTCAGCGATTTTCTCGCGCACGGCGGCGTTGCGGATGGCGGGGCCATCGCCCAGTTCCGTGTCGCGGGCCAGTTGGATCATTTCGTCAATGCCAATGCCCGCGCCCATATTGCCGACGGCGGAACGTTCATTCATCAATACGGTCAGCGCCACCTTCCAGCCATCGCCCACCGCGCCGACGCGCATTGAATCCGGGATGCGGACATTTTCAAGAAACACTTCGTTGAAATGGCTTTGCCCGGAAATCTGGCGGATGCGTTCGACGCGAATGCCGGGCGATTTCATATCGACCAGAAAAAAGCTCAGGCCCTTATGCTTGGCGACAGACGGATCGGTGCGCACCACCAGAATGCCGAAATCGGAATAATGCGCGCCGGAGGTCCAGATTTTCTGGCCATTGATGATCCAGTCACTGCCTTCGGGGCCATCGCGTTCCGCGCGGCTGCGCACGCCCGCAAGATCGGACCCCGCGCCGGGTTCGGAAAATAGCTGGCACCAGATTTCTTCGCCATAGAGCGCGGGGCGGATATAACGCTCCCGCTGTTCGGGCGTTCCGTGCACCATCAGCATCGGCATCGCCATGCCAAGGCCGATCAGAAACACATTGCCGGGCAGATTATATTGCGACTCTTCCTGGCCATAGATGACGTTCTGCATGCTTGTGCCGCCCATGCCGCCATATTCCTTCGGCCAGGTGATGGCCGCATAACCGGCCGCCGCCTTGACCTTTTGCCAGGCTTTGGATTCGGTCACGCCGACCCGTGTGCCGGGCGGTATGGATAGCGCGTTCGCCTCCAGCCAGCCGCGCACCTGTAAACGGTACGCGGCCTCTTCCGGTGTATCTTCGAAGTCCACTATTTTACTCCGGGCGACTGATTATAGGGAATGTCCTTGTCGACGCGAATATCGCCGGGCATGCCAAGCACCCGCTCCGCGATAATGTTCTTGAGGATTTCGTCGGTGCCGCCCGCAATGCGCATGGCGGGCGCAAACAGCCAGCCGGTCTGAAAGCCTGCCTTCATCGGCGCAATATCGGGTTCATAGATGATGCCCCCCATATCCATCATTTCCATGGCGAAGGCGGTATATTCCTGCCCGCGCTGGGCGCTGACCGCCTTGCCGATGGAGTTTTCCGGCCCCGGCGTCTGGCCCTTGCTAAGCGCTGTGATGCTGCGGAAGCGGGTATATTTCAGGCCCTGGCCCTGCACATACCAGTCCGCCAGACGTTCACGCACGGCGCTGTTCCTGATCGCGGGCTGTCCATCGGGAAGGATGATGGTGCGCGCCAGTTCGATCAACTGGTCGGTGCCCAACTGACCGCCGCCGCCGCCGATGGCGAGACGTTCGTTCATCAATGTGGTCAGCGATACTTTCCAGCCATCGCCAACCTTGCCCAGGCGTTGCGAATCCGGAATGCGCACATTGGTGAAGAACACTTCGTTGAAATTGGAGCCGCCGGAAATCTGCTTGATGGGTTTCACTTCGACACCGGGCGACTTCATATCGAGAAAGAAAAACGTCAGGCCCTTGTGCTTTGGCACCGTCGGATCGGAACGGGTAACAACAATGCCGAAATCCGAATAATGCGCGCCCGAGGTCCAGATTTTCTGGCCATTGACGATCCAGTCATCGCCGTCGCGTTCCGCGCGCATGCGAATGCCCGCAAGGTCAGAACCCGCCGCCGGTTCGGAAAACAACTGGCACCAGATTTCTTCGCCATACAAAGCCGGTTTGACATAGCGTTCCAGATGCGCGGCGCTGCCATGCGCCATCAGGGTGGGAATACACATGCCAAGGCCGATATCGAAGAACCCGCCGGGCAGATTATATTTGGCTTCTTCCTGGCTGTAGATGACGTTCTGAATGCCGCTGCCACCCATGCCGCCAAATTCTTTCGGCCAGGTGATTTTGGCATAGCCGGCGGCGGCTTTTTTCGCCTGCCAGGCCTTGGCGACTTTCAGCGCCTCTGTCTCGTTCAGTTCGGCGCCAAACATGCCCTGGCCAATTTCTTTGGGCGCGTTCGCCGCCAGCCATTCCTGCACCTGTTTGCGGAATGCGGCTTCTTCGGGTGTGTCTTCGAAATCCATGGGTGTTTTCTCCTATCCGGTATGATTAAGCGGCGTTACGCTTTTCAAGTTCGCTGACCAGTTTGTCTTTCCAGGACAGATGGCTGCCCAGGCAGAGGCTGAGCCATTTGGCGCGGCGGTAGAAGAGGTGACAATCAAATTCCCAGGTGAAGCCCATGCCGCCATGGGTCTGGATATTTTCCTTGGCGGCGAAGTTGAACGCCTCGGTGGCGGCAACGCGCGATCCCGCAGCGGCGGCGGGCAGATCGGGCGCGCCCGTGGAAAGCGCCCAGGCGCCGTAATAGCTGTTGGAACGCGCCAGTTCGTTCTTGATGTACATATCGGCCAGCTTGTGTTTGATCGCCTGGAACGAGGCGATGGGGCGGCCAAACGCATAGCGGTTCATGGCGTATTCTTTCGCCGCCGCAAGTGCGGCATCCGCGCCGCCGATCTGTTCGAACGCCACCAGCACGGCGGCGCGGTCCAGCACCTGCTGCACGACGGCCCAGCCTTCGCCCTGCCTGCCCAGCAATTCCGCGGGCGCGCCGTCGAAGGTAACGGTGGAAAGATTGCGGGTCGGATCCAGGGTTTTCAGTGGTGCATGTGTAACGCCCGCGCCTGCCAGATCCACAATCGCCAGCGATACGGATTTTTCATCCGTTCCGCTACCGGTTTTCACCACGACAATGGCGAAGTTCGCCACATCGCCATCGGGAACCGGCATTTTCACGCCTTTCAGCTTGCCGCCTTCAAAGCTGACCTTCATGGTTTTGGGGGTGGCGGCCTGGGTGCCTTCGGAAAGCGCCAGGGTGCCGATCATTTCGCCGGCCGCCAGGGCGGGCAGATATTTCTGTTTTTGTTCCTCGCTGCCCGCGATCAGCAGGGCTTCGGTCGCCAGATATACCGATGACGAGAACGGCACCGGGGCCAATGAGCGGCCCAGTTCTTCGGCGATCATGCACAGTTCCAGATGACCAAGGCCGATGCCGCCGTAAGCTTCGGGGATCGTGGTGCCGGTCCAGCCCATTTCGACAATGCCTTTCCAGACGTCTTTGGCATAGGTTTCGTCCGTATCCAGGATATGGCGAACCACTTTCAGGCTGGATTTGTCGGTCAGGAACTTGCGGGCCTGATCTTTCAGCAGTTTCTGGTCATCGGAGAAATCGAAATTCATGTCGGAGGTCCACCCTGTTGGAGATTGTAACGTTTTATGGTGACGGCAGGCGCCGCTGTTGGCGTACAGAAAACATTGCCAGCTAATCCCTGACAAGGGTTTTCTTTTATCATACAGATTTTTCAGCCGTCAGGATTTAAGAGGTTCTGTTCCATCCTGCAGCATATTGGATTTGAGCTTTTGTAGCAGGCGCTGCAATTCGAGTAAATCGGCCTCGTTCACAGACTTATAGACAGTCTCGAACTGATGCATGGCCAATTGCCTGAGCCGCTCAAAAAATGCCCCCTGCTCGCCGTCCGCCAGATAGATGCGCTTGGCGCGCCGGTCGGATAGATCCGCACGGCGCTCGATAATCTTTTGGTCTTCCAGCCGGTCCAGCAGGCGGCCCAGGGGGGCCGGGGCGATTTCGGTTTCTTCCGCCAATTCGCTTTGGGTCTGGCCATCCTCGCGGGAAAGTTGCACCAGTACCCGCCATTGCTGCGGTGTAATGCCTGCCTTGCGCACCTCACGCTCAATCGAGCGCATCAGGAGACGTGAGGCGTCATAGATCAGCCAGCCGACCTCGCGTTGCAGATCAAACGCGTCGGCCAAAGGGTCTACAGGTGGCCTGGTTGTGACATTCATCATAGAATCGTCATTTGAAAAACAAAATTAGTTGGTATAGTATACATAAGTATTATATAATAATATACTAATTATTAAGGCTGATGAAGCATACTCTCCCGCTGCCCGATCACCCGGCGCAATGGGCGCTCAACCATATAAGTGACTGAAATGTTTGATGACCTGCCAATTTCATGGGCCGAATTCCGGCGCCGTTCCGGGCGTGCCCCGAACGGGCATATCGGCGTTATGGGTGAATTGGGCGCCATGATCGAAAGTCTGGACCCCAATGGGATCCGGGTACGGGTGCCGTTTCAGCCTGTGATTATCGGTGATACGGAATGGAATGTCGTGCATTCGGGTCTGCTGATGATTCTGCTCGATAGCCTGTGCGGGATTTCGATCATCCAGAAAATGACGACTCCCACACCCATCGCGACCCTTGATCTGCGGGTGGATTATCTGCGCGCCGTGCCTGCTGGTGAAGATTTGTATGTCACGGCCACCTGTTACAAGATCGGTCGCAATGTGGGCTTTTCGCGGGGTTCCATTTACACCTCCGATCCCGGTGATCCGGCTGCCATCGCCAATGGTTCGTTCATGCTGGGCACCGCTGGCGACCCGCCGCCCATGGCCACAATGCTGAAGGGGCAAGGCGCATGACAACGCAAAACCCGGCTAATCTGGAAGTTGTGACGGGCGATATTTCCGGGCTGTTCGAGGCGATCCCGTTTGCCCACTGGCTTGGCCTGAGGGCAAGCAAGAACGCTGAGGGCGTGTTGTGCCTGATGCCTTTTGCCGAGCGGCTGATCGGCAATCCGAATTTGCCCGCCCTGCATGGCGGCATGGTGGCGACTTTTCTTGAAGCAACCGCCCTGGCCGTGGTTGTCGATGCGCAAAATAATCCCGATGCGCGCTGCGGCAAGGAAATCCCGCGCGTCATCAGCACAACGGTCGATTATCTGCGTCCCGCCGGACCGAAAGATACTTACGGACGGGCAGAAATTATCCGGCTGGGCACGCGGCTGGCCACGGTTGTCGCCACCGCCTGGCAGGATGACCCGTCCCGCCCGGTCGCACGCGCCAATTGTCATTTTCTGGTTGCGTCCGGAGGGAAAGCGTCATGAGCAACACATACATTTTCCCGCCCGCCGGTTTTAATGGAGCAAATATCATGCGTACAGTGATGATGTCCGGCATTGCATTGCTGCTGGCGCTCGGTGCGTGTGGTAAAGACGAAAAGAAAGCGGCGGATGCCGGCGAGCCCGTAACGGCAACAGCCCCCGCCGTTGTTGAACAAAAACCGATTGAACTCTCTATCGTGAAGCCCGTGACCGAGCAGATCATTGAACCGGTCGTCGGCACCGGCAGTATTTCCGCATCGCAAAAATCCAATATAGGGCCCAGCGTGTCCGGCATTTTGGAAAAGACCTTCGTTGCCGTTGGCGACCGGGTAAAACAGGGCGATCCGCTATTCGAAATCCGCAAGACCGATTATGTCATCCGCCTGCAGGAAGCGCAATTTCAGGTGAAACTGGCCGAGGCCGACTTCACCAACGCCAAGGCCGAATATGAGCGCATCAGCGAACTGAAGTCCAGCGGCGTGGTGTCCAGGGGACAGATGGATAAAATACAGGCGCAATATTCGGTTTCCGAGGCGCGGCTGGGCATCGCCCGGGCAAATCTCGCCAAAGCCAGGCAGGCTTTGGACGATACAACGGTACGCGCGCCCTATGATGGCGTGATTGTCTATCAGTATAAATATGATGGCGAATATATGTCTGTCATGGGCGGCCCGCCAGGGGTGGGCGACGGCGGCGGTGCGCCCGGTGGCGGTGGCGGCGGTGGACGCGGCGTATTCGATATTTCCAAGATTGATGTTGTCGCCGCGATCGTCGAAATTCCTGAAACCAAATTACGTTTCGTAAGGCTGGGCACACCTGGTATCGTGCGCATTGATGGTATGGGCAAGGAATATCCAAGCCAGGTCCATGTGATCAACGATCAGGTGGATACGGTCAGCCGCAAGGTGCAATTGCGGCTGGCGATTCTGAACCCGGATTACGCCATTAAGCCCGGCCTGTTTGCCCGCGCAACCCTGACATCTGATCCGCGTCCCGCAATCACGCTGGACCGCCGTGCGGTGCTTGGCCCGCAGGATGCGCAATATGTATTTGTCGCGGTCGATGGTCATGCCAAACAGACCAAAATTACCTCCCGCGAACTGGATGCGCGCCGGGTGGAAATATTAGAGGGGCTTACACCTGAAGATCATGTGCTGATGGGCTCCAATCTGACGAGGGTCCGCGACGGCGATGCGATCTCGGTGGAGATGGCCTATGTGGATTAGCGATCTCTCGATCAAACGCCCTGTATTTGCAGTAATGCTGATCGGGGCGCTGGTCGCTCTTGGGCTGGTCGCGATCACCCGCATTGGCTATGACCTGTTTCCCAGCGTCGAGTTTCCGTTTGTCAGCATTGCCACCACGCTTGAAGGCGCTGCGCCGGAGACAATGGAAACAGAAGTAACCGACATTATCGAGGAACAGGTCAACACCATTTCCTCGATCAAGAGCATCCGGTCGCAAAGCTTCGAAGGACGCTCTTCCATCGCGGTTGAGTTTGAATTAAGTGAAAATATCGATGTCAAGGCGCAGGACGTGCGCGACAAGGTCGCCCTCACCGCCAGAGATCTGCCGCGTGACGTCGATCCGCCGGTGGTCAGCAAGGTCGATCCGGACGCGCAGCCTATCATGTCTGTCATGGTGGCCGGTGATTTGCCTATCCGGGATATTACCCAATTTGCCGATACAGTTGTGAAAGAACAGATTCAACGCCTGCCGGGCGTTGGATCGGTGACGCTGGTGGGTGGCCGCGAACGCGAAGTCCGTATCTGGCTGGATGCGGACAAAATGCGCGCTTATCAGTTAACCGCTGATGATGTGATCCGGGCTGTTCAGAACGAACATGCGCAATTACCCGGCGGGCAATTGCAAACCACAGGTAACGAAGAAGAATTCGGCGTCAAGACCATGGGCGAGGTCCGCTCTATCCCCGAGTTTGGCGAGATTGTGGTTGCGTTCCGCAATGGGGCGCCGACCCGCGTCCGGGATGTGGCGCGCGTCGAAGATGGCATGGAAGATGAGCGCACCTTCGCCGAGTTGAATGGTCAGCCTGGCGTTTCGCTGGAAGTACGCCGCCAATCCGGTGAAAATACGCTGGATGTCGCCAAAGCAGTCAAGGCGTCGCTTGTGGATGTCCAAAAGCTTGTGCCCGAGGGCCTTAAGATTGTCGTGGCGCAGGACATTTCGACCTTTATTGAAGGTTCAATCCACGATGTCACCAAGGACATGCTGATCGGCCTTGGTCTGGTGGTGCTTGTTACCCTGGTGTTCCTGCTGAGCAGCCGCGCCACCATCATTGTCGCCATCACCATGCCGGTATCCATTATCGCCACTTTCTTCGCGTTCTATGTCGCCGGTTTTACGCTTAACATGCTGACCATGATGGCGCTGAGCGTTGCAATTGGCTTGGTGGTGGATGACGCCATCGTGGTGCTGGAGGCAATATACAGGGCCATTGATGATGGCTACAAACCGATGGAGGCGGCGTCGGTTGGCATCAAGCGTGTCGGCGGCGCTGTTATCGCCGGCACCAATTCGATGCTGGTGGTGTTTGTGCCCATTGCCTTTATGGAAGGCATTGCGGGCCGGTTTTTCTTTCAGTATGGCCTGGCGGTGGTATTCTCGATTGCGGTGTCCCTGCTGGTGTCGCTCACTCTCACGCCCAGCCTGTGCGCGCGCTTTCTTAAGCCGCATTCCTCGTTTGGCCCGGTTGCGCGCTGGTTTGAAGCCCGTCATGAAGCGGTGGAGCGCATGTATGGCAGGGTGCTTGGTTTTGCGCTGGGCAACCGCTGGGTGGTCGTCCTGCTTGCCGTTGTCACAATTTTTGGCGGCGTTATCGTTACCCGGATGGTGCCAACGGAGTTTTCGGGCAAAACGGACCGCAGCGAATTTCTTGCGTCGGTCGAAATTCCCTATGGCTCCGGCATAGAAGAAACCAAGCGCATCGCGAACCGCATTGCAGCGGAAATCAGGGATATCCCAAATGTCACCAACACCTTTGTGACCATTGGCGCCGATCAGCAAGCCAGGATAAACAAGGCCGATTTCTATGTTTCCCTGACGCCAAAGAATGAGCGCAAGGAATCCTTCCTTGATATCATGCAAAAGACCCGGGTGGTGATGCAGGGGATTCCGGAACTGCGTAAATTCTCCATCTCTGAAGTCCCCTGGATTTCCGGCGCCAACTCCCAGGACTTTGATATTGATTATGTGGTGCGCGGCAGCAGTCTTGCCGAACTGGAAAAATTTACCAGCAAGGTTATGCAGGAGATGCGGGAATCCGGCCAGTTCCTGGATGTCCAGTCAAGCTTTGAGACAGGCAAGCCGGAAATTCAGGTGGGAATAGACCGGCAGCGTTCAGCGGACCAGGGTGTGTCGGTCCGCTCAGTCGCCTCAACCGTGCGTGCGCTGGTGGGCGGTGTTGATGTCGCAACCTATGAAGAAGGCGGGCTACGGTATGATGTACGTATGCGGCTTGAGGAAGGCCAGCGTAACGATCTCGACAAGCTGGAGCAGATTCAGGTCCGCTCTTCCGGGGGGGGGCTGGTGGATCTGCCCAATGTCGCCACGCTAAAAGTCAATACGGCTCCCGCGCAGATCAACCGCAAGGACCGGTTGCGCGCCATTGATATTTACGGAACCTCGGCGATCGGCGTGCCATTGTCTGTCAGCACCAGCAAGGTTGACGAAATCATCGCAAAAGTCGGCATGCCCGATGGCTATAGCGGCAGCCATGAAGGCAAGTCGCGGCGCATGCAGGATTCGAGTGATGCAATCAAATTCGCCTTCATGGTGGCGATTGTCGCGCTTTATATGGTGCTGGGAAGCCAGTTCAACAGTTTCGCCCAGCCGCTGGTGATCATGCTGACGGCGCCGCTATCCTTTCTTGGCGCGTTTGTCGCCCTGTATTTATCGGGGGAATCTCTCACCATGTTCGCGCAGATCGGCCTGATCGGCCTGATGGGGGTGGTGATGAAAAATGGCATTCTGCTGATTGATCTGGCCAACAAGTTGCGTGAGGATGAAGGCGCAAGCGCGCGTGATGCGATCCACCGCGCCGGGCCGCAGCGCCTGCGTCCGGTGCTGATGACGGCGTTCGCCATGATCTTTGGCATGGTGCCGCTGGCGGTCTCCACCAGTCAGGGGTCGGAGTTCCGCACCGGTCTGGGCTTTTTGCTGATGGGCGGAATGATTTCATCCACGCTGTTGACCTTTGTGGTGGTGCCGGTCGCCTATACGCTGCTGGACGACCTGCAACGTTATATCAGGAAGGCGCTGGTGTTTCTGCGCCTGCGCAAGCCGGACGATCCCGCCCCCTCAACCACTATAGCCGCTGATATTGTCAAGCCCCTGGCGGCGGAGTAAAGGCGTCTCGCACCTCATGTGCGGGTCTGTTATACTTTCCTGATGAACAATATTAGCGCCCCACAGCCCATATTCGCCAGGGATTACCGCGCCCCGGATTACCGGATAGCGCAGGCCTATCTGGAAGTAACCCTTGATGCGCATGCCACCAGGGTTTTGGCCCGGCTGGATATAGAAGCGCGCGATCCCGCCGCCGCGCTCCTGCCGCCACTGAAGCTGGATGGCGAAAACATGCAACTGGCGGCCATCCGCATGGATGGCGTAAGCCTGTCTTCTGATGCCTACACGGTGGATGCAAAGCATCTGACGCTGCACAGCCCCCCTGCGCGTTTCCGGCTTGAAGTGGAAACCCTCATTGATCCGGGCGCCAACACAGAACTGGAAGGCCTGTATCTGGCGGGTGGTTTATATTGCACCCAGTGCGAACCGGAAGGCTTTCGCCGCATCACCTATTTCATCGACCGGCCGGACAATCTGACCATATTCCGTACACGGATTATTGGAGACAAGAAGACGTGCCCCGTACTGCTGTCGAACGGCAATATGACCGCCAGTGGCGATTTGCCCGATGGACGGCACTGGGCGGAATGGTATGATCCGTTTCCAAAGCCCAGCTATCTGTTTGCACTGGTGGCCGGTGATCTGGCCTGTGTGCGCGGCAGCTTCACCACCCAATCGGGGCGCGAAATTGATCTGCGTATCTATGTGGATCCGGGCATGGAGGACCGTTCGGCCTACGCCATGGATGCGCTGAAACGGTCCATGCGCTGGGACGAAACCCGCTTTGGCCTGGAATATGATCTCGACATTTACATGATCGTCGCCACCATCCATTTCAATATGGGGGCGATGGAAAACAAGGGCCTGAATATTTTCAATTCAAAATATGTTCTGGCGCGCGCCGACACCGCAACGGATGCGGATTTTGCAGGCATCGAGCGGGTAATCGCCCACGAATATTTTCATAACTGGACCGGCAACCGTGTCACCTGCCGCGACTGGTTTCAACTTAGCCTGAAGGAAGGGCTGACGGTGTTTCGCGATCAGGAATTTTGCGCAGACCAGCGCTCGCATGCGGTCGCGCGGATTGAGGATGTGCGCGCCCTGCGCGCCCGCCAGTTTGCCGAGGATGCGGGGCCATTGGCGCATCCGGTGCGCCCCGCTTCCTATATCGAGATCAATAATTTCTATACCGCAACGGTCTATGAAAAAGGCGCCGAACTGGTGCGCATGCTGCAAACCCTGATCGGGCGCGATGCGTTTGCCAAAGGGTTGCAATTATATTTGCAAAAACATGATGGCACGGCGGCGGCCATTGAGGATTTTGTCAACGCCATGGAACAGGCGGGCGGCAAAAGCCTGACGCAATTTTGCGCCTGGTACGCCCAGGCCGGCACACCGGAAATTTCGGTGGAAGAAATTTATGACGCAGCGGCGCAAAACTATGCGCTGACGCTTACCCAAAACATGCCGGGAAAACCGGATTGTCCGCCGCTGCATATTCCGGTCGCATTCGGATTGCTGGATCAGGACGGCGCAGAAATTCCAGGCGCGGCGCGCGTGCTTGAACTGACCGGCGCGGAGCAGACATTTCATTTTAAGGGCATCCCCGCAAAACCCGTATCTTCGCTCTTCCGGGAGTTTTCGGCGCCGGTCATTGTAAAAACACCGTCCGCCTCCGGCGCCCAGGCATTCCTGCTGGCGCATGACACAGATCCGTTCAACCGCTGGGAAGCCGGACAGCAATATGCCCTGCGCCTGTTGAGCGATAATGCCGCACGCATTTCCCGTGATGAACAGCCCCGGCAAGATCCGCATTTCATCGAGGCGCTCGCCGCGCTGCTGCGTAATACGGTATTGGAAAAGGCGTTTGCCGCCGCCATCCTCACATTGCCGTCGGAACAGGAAATAGCCCGCCGCATGGATGTTATAAATGTGGAGGCCGTGCATATTGCCCGCCAAACCCTGCGCCGTGAAATTGCCACTGCGCTGCATGAGCCATTACTGGCCATCTATCACGCCAATGACAGCAACCGTCCCTATTCGCCGGATGCCGCCGAGGCGGGGCGGCGGGCCTTACGCAATTGCGCACTGGCCTATCTGACGGCGGACGGCGCGATGACCGATCTCGCTATGGCGCATTATCGCAGTGCCCGCAATATGACCGACAGCATTGCCGCACTTTCCATACTGGCGCACGCTGATGCGCCGGAACGCATGGAGGCATTGGAGGATTTCCATACCCGCTGGCGCGATGACCCCCTGGTGCTGGATAAATGGTTTACCGCACAGGCATTGTCACACTTACCCGATACGCTGGCGCAGGTGACGGCGCTGCTGCAACATCCGGAATTCAGTTTTGAAAACCCCAACCGGGTGCGATCCTTGATTGGGGCATTCTGCCACAGCAACCAGCGGCACTTTAACGCCGCCGGTGGTTCTGGCTATCGCTTCTTTGCGGATCAGGTTTTGACACTGGACAAGATCAACGCCCAGGTCGCGTCACGGCTATTGACGGCCATGGATCAATGGCGGCGCTTTGACGCCACCAGTCAGGTCCATGCGCGCGCGGCGCTGACCCGTATCGTAAACACCCCCGGCCTGTCGCCCAATGTGTATGAGATCGGCACCAAAACTCTGGGTATAGAATAAGTTAGCCCAAAAAAGTGACGCCCAGCCGGTGCGGGCCGACTGGGCGTCTATGCGCAAGGCGCATATGGCATCGGGAGGGGTATTCCGATGCCGGGGCGGTCCGGTCCAAACCAGCGAGCGGGGGGGCAATGCTGGTTCGAACTCACGAGGAACCGCTCATGCGAATAACATAGGAAGCAGCATGCAGGGTTTCAATACCACGCGCAATCCGAAACAGATGATTTTGTTCGTCCGTCACATTTCTTTCAAACAGGATAAATTTCTTTCAAACAGGATAAATTCGTATTTTCTACAAGGGGATAGAAATTTCTTTTGCAGTCAGGTCGAGGCACATGCGGGCGCGGCGTACAAGTTCATCCACTTCGGTGCGCGTTATGGTTAATGGCGGACTGACCACCATAATATCGCGGATTGCGCGCATGATCAGATCATTTTCAAAACAATGGTTCCGGCAGCGCATCCCCACATCCATTTCTGGCGTAAAATGCCGGCGCGACGCCTTGTCCGCCACCAGTTCCACCGCGCCGATCATGCCTAGCCCACGCACTTCGCCTACCAGCGGATGATCGCGCAAACCGCCCAGCGCCGATTGCAGATAGGGGCCGATATCATTGCCTGCTTTTTCCACCAGCCTGTCGCGTTCCAAAATTTCGATATTTTTCAGCGCCACCGCGCAGGCGACCGGATGGCCGGAATAGGTATAGCCATGCACCAGCTCTTCATTGGCGTTGGCAATCGCGTCGCCGACGCGCGCGCCCAGCATCACGGCGGAAATTGGGATATAGCCGGATGACAACCCCTTCGCCAAGGTCATGAAGTCCGGCTTGATGTTGAATGTATCGCAACCGAACCATTTGCCGGTACGCCCGAATCCGCAGATCACCTCGTCAGCGATCAGCAAAATATCATGCTCGGTGCAGATACGCTGAATTTCCGGCCAATAGCTGTCTGGCGGAATGATCACACCGCCTGCGCCCTGTAACGGCTCGCCGATAAAGGCAGCGACATTTTGGGCCCCCAGTTCCAGTATTTTCGTCTCCAGCGACCGCGCCGCCTTCAAGCCGAAATCATGGGGCGAAAGATCGCCGCCCTCGCCATACCAATAAGGCGCATCCACATGCACAAAGCCCGGCAGCGGCAAATCCCATTGCGGATGCATGGGCGTCAGCCCCGACAGCGACGCCGCCCCCAGCGTCACCCCGTGATAGCCCAGCCTGCGCCCGATCATGATTTTCTTTTTGGGCCTGCCCTGCAAATTCCAGTAATAGCGGGTCAGCTTGATAATGGTGTCATTGGCCTCGGACCCGGAATTGGCGAACAGCACCCGGTCCAGCCCCGGCGGCGTAATCGAGGCCAACTTGGCCGCCAGTTCCGCCGCGTAAGGATGCGTGGTCTGGAAAAACGCATTGTAATAAGGCAGATCGCACAACGCCTTGTAGCCTGCATCCGCCAGTTCGCGGTTGCCATAGCCTACATTGACGCACCATAGGCCCGCCATACCGTCCAGAATGCGGTGGCCCTCACTATCCTCGATCCATACCCCGTCGGCGCGCACGATGACGCGCGCCCCCCTGGCCGCCAGCGCCGCCGCATCGGTAAAGGGGTGGATATGGTGGCGCGCATCCGCCGCCTGCCAGGCTTTGGTACCGGTATTGTTGGACATTGATGAAAAACTCCTGCGGCTTGCTGTGGCTATACTATACTCCAAGGATTACCGCTTTATTGGAGAGAAAAACCGATGCCATCCTTTGATATTGTCGCCAAAACCGATCTGGCCGAGGTCGATAACGCCGTGCAGAACATGGTGCGCGAAATCACCACGCGCTATGACTTCAAGGGTTCGAAATGCACCATCGAGCGCAAGGACGAAGCCCTGACCCTGAACGCCGATGATGATCTGAAGCTGAAGCAGATGCACGAACTGCTGCAGGGGCACATGGCGCGGCGCAAGATCGAAGCCGGCGTGCTTGAATATAAAGACCCCGAAAAAGCCGCCGGCCAATCGGTGCGGCAGACGGTGATTATCAAACAGGGCATCGACAAGGAGCTGGCCAAGAAAATCGTCAAGGATCTCAAGGAAACCAAACTGAAAGTTCAGGCCGCCATCCAGGGCGACGAAGTCCGCGTCACCGGAAAGGCCCGCGACGATCTGCAGGACGCCATTGCCGCCGTGAAAGCGATGAAGACGGAACTGCCCTTGCAGTTTGTGAATTTCCGGGATTAGGGGTGGCCCTCGAATGTCTGAAGCATGCTATAGCCCCCGCCTCAGCCTTTCCCTTGATGGCAGTGCTATCGCATTTTGGTTATGAGGAACCTAAAACCATCCTGCTTTAAATGCCGCCAAAACGAAACGCCGAAACAGTCACGCCTAACGCCTGGTCATTATATATCCGCTTCGCCGGCGTGCTGCCGCCCGCGCCTGCGGCGGCTATTAGGGGGATGAGATGTTCTTCGCGCGGATGGGCGGCGCGCGCGGCGGGGGCGCTTTCCCATATGGCGAGTGCAGCCTGGTTGACGGCGCCGTTACACAAAGTTTCATTCAGCCAGGCGTCGAACTGTTCCGAAACCTGTTTGCTGCGCGGGTCACCAAAGCCCTGCATATTGTGATAGCTCATGCCGCTGCCAACAATCAGCACGCCCTCATTGCGCAATGTGGTCAGTGCGCGGCCCGCGCGCAGATGCAGTTCCGGGTCAAGCGAGTGATGCAGGGACAGTTGCACGATGGGGATTTTCGCATCGGGAAAAATCAGCATGAAGGGGATGAATACACCGTGGTCAAAACCGCGCGCCGCATCCATACGCGCGGGCAGGCCGGCATCGCTCAGTAGACTGACAATACGCCCTGCCAGCGCCGGTTCACCCGGTGCGGGATATTTTAGCTGGTAGGTATGTTCGGGAAATCCATAATAGTCGTAAATCAGCGGCGGGCGGAGGGCGCTGGTGACGGCAAACGCATCCTCCTCCCAATGGCCGGAAATCACCAGCACAGCTTTGGGGCGTGCGGGCAGTGTGGCGGCAAGCCCGCGCAGCCACGCCGCCATACTGTCCCAGGTGTTGCGCGGCCCCATGGTCCATTCCATGAAAAAGCACGGCCCGCCCCCATGGGGAATGAAAAGTGACGGTTGGATTTTATCTGTTGGCATTATGGGTTCCGGTGCGTCTGCGGGAATGATTATGGATGAGCGTCTGGGGAGCACTCTACACCCGGCTTTTAACGGAATTGAAGCCTCCAATGGAACACACTTCAGGCCAATATTGCTTCCCCAATGGATCGGTTTGATTCAGGTCATGGATTTGACCTGAACATTACAGCGTTCTATTGGTGTGGTGGCCCTTGACAGGGAAGGCGGGATGCGCGAACGTTATCGCTACTGCAAGTCATTCGCAACTGAGTGGGAACATCAATGTCATATACCGGGCGTTTCAAGAGTGAGATAAACAGCTTCAGGATATTGAAGTTATTTACATTTTTTATCTCGGCATTGCCTGTTGCCGGGGCGGCAATGGCCGCCGAGGTCAATGTCTATTCCTACCGGCAACCGGCATTGATGCAGCCGCTGTTCGATAAATTCACGGCCGTCAGCGGTATTACAGTCAATACGCTGTTTGCCGCAAAGGGTCTGGCTGAACGTATCAAGGCGGAAGGCGTGAACAGCCCGGCCGACGTATTGTTGACAGTCGACATTGCCCGGCTGGTTGAACTGGACGAAGCAGGCGTTACGCAGCCGGTAGCTTCACCGGTGTTAGAGGGCGCGATTCCCGCCCCCTATCGTGACCCGCAGGGGGACTGGTTCGCCCTTACCCAGCGCGCACGGGTGGTTTATGCGGCAAAGGACCGGGTGAAAGATGGCGAAGTCACCACCTATGAGGCGCTGGCGGAGCCGCACTGGAAGGGCCGCATTTGCAGCCGCAGCGGAGCCAGTGATTATAATGTGGCGCTGCTGGCGGCACAGATTGCCCATCACGGCGAGGTGGAAGCCGAAAAATGGCTGCGGGGCCTGCGGGCCAATCTGGCGCGCAAACCCCAGGGCGATGACCGGGCGCAAATCAAGGCGGTGGCGCAGGGCGAATGCGACATCGCACTGGGCAACAGCTATTATATGGCGGTGATGCTGGCGGACCCGGCGCAACGTCCTGCGGCGGAAGCTGTGAACATCCTGTTTCCCAATCAGCAGGATGTTGGCGCGCATGTAAATATTTCCGGGATGGCGATGGCCAAATATGCGCCCAACCGTGATGCGGCAATAAAGCTGATGGAATTTTTATCCGGCAAAGAGGCCCAGCAACTCTACGCCGAAATCAATAATGAATATCCGGTCAGCCCGGATGCGCACTGGTCGGCGCTGATGCAAAGCTGGGGCAAGTTCAAGGCTGACGCATTGCCCCTGGCAGAAATTGCCCGCCATCGCGTGCGCGCGCTTGAAATTGTGTATGAGACCGGCTTCGATCAGTGACCGGGCCATGACCAGCCTCGCGGACAGATCCTGGGTGATGGCGCGGCTGCGTCTTGATCCCTGGCGTATTGGTGCGCTGATTGTCGCGGCATTGGTGGCCATGCCGGTGTTTTCCATCGTATGGCTGGCGTTAAATCCTGAACGTAATATCTGGCCGCATCTGGCGAATACCATGCTGGCGCATATGCTGCAAACCACCGGGCTGCTGCTGGCGGGGGTTGGGTTTGGCACGGCGGTGCTGGGGGTGGGCACGGCCTGGCTGGTCAGCCTGTGCCGGTTTCCTGGCAGGCGCATTTTCGAATGGGCGCTGCTGGCGCCCTTTGCCATGCCGGCCTATCTGACCGCCTATACCTATGTGGATTTTCTGGAATTTGCCGGGCCGGTGCAAACCGGCTTGCGTGCGATGATGGGCTGGGCGCGGCCCGCCGATTACTGGTTTCCGGAAATTCGCTCGCTTGGCGGCGCCATACTGGTGCTGTCTCTGACGCTCTATCCCTATGTTTATCTGAGCGCGCGCACGGCGTTTTTGCAGCAATCCGCAGGCGCGCTGGAAGTCAGCCGCACCCTGGGTCAGGGGCCATGGGCGGTGTTTTTCCGTGTTGCGTTGCCAATGGCGCGGCCAGCCATCGTGGTCGGTGTAATTCTCGCGCTGATGGAAGCGCTGGGGGATTTTGGCACGGTGGATTATTTTGCCGTCCGTACCCTGACTGCTGGCATTTACGATGTCTGGCTGGGCATGGGCAATGCTGGCGGCGCGGCGCAGATCGCGCTGGCGTTACTGGGGTTTGTGTTGTTACTGATCACGCTGGAACGCATGGCGCGGCGCGACCGGCGGTTTCACAGCATGGGCGGTCCGACGCGCGCGATGCCACAATTTTATCTGACGCGGCTTAAAGCAGCGGCTGCGATTGGCGCCTGTTTGGTGCCGCTGATTGGCGGCTTTTTGATACCTGCCGGCATTTTGCTGCATATGGCGATAGGGCGCTGGGCCACCTCCCTGAATTCGGCGTTCATTGGCTATGCGCTGAACAGCCTGCTGCTGGCGGCGGTGGCATCCCTGCTTGCCGTGTGCATCGGGCTGTTCCTGGCCTATGGCGCACGGCTTGGCGCTGGACGCGGACAGAAAATTCTGACACGTATTGCATCCGTTGGATATGTCATTCCCGGCGCGGTGGTGGCGCTTGGGGTGATGATCCCCTTTGGCGCGTTTGACAATGCGCTGGATGCGGTGCTGCGGTCGCGGTTTGGAATTTCCACCGGCCTGTTGCTGAGCGGCACGGTGGTTGCCCTGCTGTTTGCCTATGTTGTGCGCTTTCTGGCGCTGTCATTTGGCACCATGGAATCTGGACTGGCGCGCATCACGCCAGCAATGGATATGGCGTCGCGCAGCCTGGGCCAGGGGCGGGGCGGCACATTGTGGCGGGTGCATCTGCCGCTGCTGCGCGGACCTATTCTGACGGCGGTGCTGCTGGTGTTTGTCGACTGTATGAAGGAATTGCCGGCCACCCTCATCCTGCGACCATTCAATTTCGATACTTTGGCGACCCATGTCTATACATTTGCATCACTTGGGCGGCTGGAGGACAGCGCGCTGGCCGGGTTAAGCATTGTGGCGGCGGGGATTTTGCCCGTTATCCTGCTCAGCCGCGCAATCTCGGGCAGGGGGCGCAACTGACTGATTGATCACTTGCGAAAAAGTCTCAAATTTGCTTCACTGCGCCGCATAACAATAGGCAAAGGGGAGGTCAGCAATGACAATAAAGGCATATGATTGGCTCGCATATCACACCACACGATTGGGAGATAAAGTCGCGCTGATTGATCTGAATTCGAAGCGTGAATTTACCTATCGCCAGTTCAATGACCGGTGCGAACGGCTGGCCGCCTATCTGACCAATAGTCTGGGCCTGGTAAAGGGCGACCGGGTGGGCATTCTGGCGCAGAACAGCTCCGATATGTTTGAGATGCAGTTTGCCTGCACCAAGGCGGGGCTGGTGTTTTTGCCACTGAACTGGCGGTTAACGGTTCCCGAACTGGAATTTATCGTTGGCGATGCGGCCCCCAGGGTGCTGATCCCCGGCCCGGAATTCGCCGATACCGGCGCGACGCTGCAAAAGCTGTGTAACATTCCGCATCTGCTGGAAAATAATTTCGACGGCAGCCCCAGCCAGTATGAACAGGCCATCGCCAAGGCCGGCAAGCTGACGGCGCGCGTCACCGATCTGACGCTCAATGATCTGTCCACCATCATGTACACGTCGGGCACCACCGGCCTGCCCAAGGGCGCAATGATCACCCATGGCATGACCTTCTGGAACGCCGTCAATTTTGGCGGCCCGGCGCGGGTGACGACCGATTGCAAGCATCTGGCGGTCATGCCGCTGTTCCATACCGGCGGCTTGAACTGTTACGCCAACATCGCCTTTCATGTGGGCGGCACGGTTGCGGTGGCGCGCGAGTTTGATCCCGGCACGATTTTAGGGCTGCTGGACAAGCGCAAGGGTCATGGTTTCACGCATTTCCTTGGCGTGCCGTCGATGTATCTGTTCATGAGCCAGCATCCGGATTTTGCGGATGCCGATTTCTCCGGCCTTGTGACGGCGGGCATAGGTGCTGCGCCTGCGGCCAAACCGCTGCTGGAAACCTGGGCCGCAAAGGGGCTGGCGCTGGCGCAGGCCTATGGCATGACCGAAACCAGCCCGATCATCACCGTGCTGGAAAGCGACATGGCGCTGCAAAAGATCGGCTCGGCCGGTTTGCCAGCCCAACATATGGAAATGCGTTTGGTGGATGAAAGCGATAATGATATTACCGAACCGGATGTGGTTGGCGAAATCTGGGTGCGTGGTCCCAATGTGACGCCCGGTTACTGGAACCGGCCCGACGCCACCGCCGCCAGCTTCAAGGATGGCTGGTTCAAAACCGGCGATGCGGCGCGCATGGACAGTGACGGTTTTTTCTATATCGTTGACCGCTGGAAGGACATGTACATTTCGGGCGGCGAGAATGTGTATCCTGCCGAGGTCGAAGCCGTGATCTTCCAGATCAAGGGCGTGGCCGACGTCGGCGTGATCGGCGTGCCGCATGAGAAATGGGGCGAAACCGGCCAGGCCTGCGTGGTGCGCGCGCCCGATTCCGACATCACCGAAGCGGACATTCTGAAACATTGCAGCACAAGGCTGGCCAAATTCAAACAGCCCGCCAGTGTGCGCTTCATCGACGTGATCCCCCGCAACGCCAGCGGCAAAACCCTGAAACGCGAATTGCGCCGCGAAGCCGAAGAAGCGGCCGCCAGGGCAGGATCAGGCAAAGCGGCGGAGTAAAATAATTGCTTAAAAACAAAGTGGCGCTGGTTACCGGCGCCACCAGCGGGATTGGTCTTGCGATTGCCAAAGCGCTGGCGGCTGAAGGGTGCGCCGTGGGCGTCAATGGCAGCCGGGCAGAGCGTGAAATTACGCCGTTGACGGATGAAATCAGCAAGGCCCATGGGGTTAAGTGTGCGGCCCTGTCTGCCGACATGGCGGATCCGAAATCGATTGCTGCGATGATGGGGCGGGTGGTGTCGGAACTCGGTCCCGTCGATATTCTGATCAACAATGCAGGCATTCAGCATGTTTCGCCGATAGCCGGTTTTCCGCCGGAAAAATGGGATCAGCTTATTGCCATCAATCTCAGTTCTGCGTTTCACACCACGCGGGCGGTGCTCGGCCCGATGATGGATCGCGGCTGGGGCCGCATCGTCAATATCGCTTCGGCGCATGGGCTGGTCGCATCGCCCTACAAATCCGCCTATGTGGCGGCCAAGCACGGAATGCTCGGCCTGACCAAGGTGACGGCGCTGGAGGCGGCGGAAAAAGGCGTCACCTGCAACGCCATCTGCCCCGGTTATGTGTGGACGCCGCTGGTGGAAAAACAAATCCCCGATCAGGCGAAGGCGCATGGCATGTCGGAAAAAGATGTCATCGAAAAAGTCATGCTGGCCCCGCAACCCAACAAAAAATTCGCCACGGTTGAGGAAATTGCGGCGCTTACGGTGTTTTTGTGCTCGGATATGGGCGCGTCCATCACCGGCGCGTCGCTTCCCGTTGATGGCGGCTGGACGGCGCGGTAGGGGTTGTGGAAACATAAAATGTTGCATGCCGCCGGTGACGAAGCGGGTGTGGCTGGTTCAACCTGAAATCGTCATGCTTGCGCGTCTTTTCAGCCGGCGATGCAGGCGTTGCGCCCGTGGCTGTGACGGATTGACCCCATCCACGGGCACACTGACTGTAGATGTCTCCAAAATCAGGGCGCTGTTTACATCGTCCAGAATGGGGTAAACAGTATTGCTTTGTGAAAGCGCAGTTTGACCGGAAAGCTTGCAATTTGGTTCCGCCAGCAGCGCGTCCACAGCGGCGAACTGTCGCGCGCTGTCATAGCGGCTCCGGACAAAATCCATATATTTACTGGGCTCGGCCGCCCGGATTAATGCAACTGCCTCATCCACTGTGGAAAACAGGCATTCGCTAGGCCATACGGCATTAGCCCCCGGAAAGTTATGAATGACGGGAAAGGCGCCCGCCGCCATTGCCTCTCCGATATTCATTCCAAAGCTTTCGTAAAAGGACGTGCTGAGCAGAACACCCTTATCCTGAAACCAGGCGGGCATATCGGTTACGTAATCATAAAAACCAATATGCCGCCCAAGGCCGAGTTGAGCGATCAGATGGGAGAGATAACGCGACGTGCGCAGGTCGACGCACGTGCCCGCCACATGCAGCCGGTATGCAGGATCAATGGCCACAAGTTTTGCAAGAATTTGCAGAAACAGCGCCGGGTTTTTCTTCATCTCAATCCTGCCAACCCAGGCAATATCGGTCATTTGCTTTGGTGCGCTATTGGCAAAGCGATCACACTCAATGGCGTTGGGTATAACGCGGATGTCAACCTTGCGCTCCAGATCCGGCCAGCGCATGCGTAAAATATCCTGCACATCGTTACTGACCAGGACCAGATGGTCAACATTTTCCCAATTCACCTCATTCGGAAAATGCGTATCGATCGCCTCGAACGAATGCAATCGGACAATGACTTTTTTCCCGCGCAAATCATATTGTGTGGAGGCAGCCACTGCTGGCGCCAGACACCATTCCAGCCATAGCACATCCGCTGCATTCTGCGCTGTGGCGGCAATGCGTTCATTGCCTGCGGTTTGCTGAAAATCCACCTGCCAGTTCGCCTCAAGGTGCGCCGCGAGCGGTCCCATAAATGAACGCTCACGCGGGTTCATGGCGTCAAAAATGGCGATGCGGGGTTTTGAGGCCATTGGCTGCGGGCTCTCCAAATATAACGGAAATCTGAGCTTTACAGTACTGGCAATAAGGTTAACAGGGCGTTGCCGACAGGCCCATTCTTCAGCCTACCTCCCTGGTCATCTCGCGCAGCTTGAACTTCTGCACCTTGCCGGTGGAGGTTTTGGGCAGGTCGGTGAACACCACATGGCGCGGGCATTTGTAATGCGCCAGGTTTTCGCGGCACCAGGCGATGATGTCCTGCGCTGTCAGGTTCTGGTGGGTGTGTTTGAGCGTGACGAAGGCGCACGGCGTCTCGCCCCATTTTTCATCGGCGCGCGCAACCACGGCGGCCTCCAGAATGCCGGGATGTTTGTACAGCGTATCCTCAACCTCGATGGAGGAAATGTTTTCACCGCCCGATATAATGATGTCCTTGGATCGATCCTTGAGCTGGATATAGCCATCGGGATGGCGCACACCCAGATCGCCGGAATGATACCAGCCGCCTTCGAACGATTCATTCGTAGCGTTGGGGTTTTTCAGATAGCCCTTCATCACCACATTGCCCCGGAACATCACCTCGCCCATGGTGTCGCCATCATTGGGCACTTCCAGCATGGTTTCGGGGTCGCGCACGGACAAATCTTCCAGCACCGGATAACGCACCCCCTGGCGCGCCTTGACGCTGGCCTGTTCATCGGGGGGCAGGGCGTTCCATTCTTCGTGCCAGTCATTGATAACGGCGGGGCCATAGGTTTCCGTCAGGCCATAGAGATGCGTCACCGAAAAACCGCTGGCGGTCATGGCGCCAATCACGCTGGCGGGCGGTGGGGCGGCGGCGGTGAAAAATTCAATGCTGTGGCTGAAAGCCTTGCGTTCTTCCGGTTTGGCGTTGATCAGCATGCCCATCACCACCGGCGCGCCGCACATATGGGAGACCTTGTATTTGGCGATGGCGTCATAAATCAGCGCCGCCTCGGTGCGGCGCAGGCAGATATGTGTGCCTGCCGCCACACTCAGCGACCAGGTAAAGCACCAGCCATTGCAATGAAACATCGGCAGTGTCCACAGATAGACGGGATGCTTTTGCATGGATGCCGTGACCACATTGCCCATCGACAGCAGATAGGCCCCGCGATGATGGAACACCACGCCCTTCGGATTGCCGGTGGTGCCCGACGTGTAGTTCAGCGCAATCGCGTCCCATTCATCGCCGGGCAGCGCCCATTCAAAAGCCGGATCGCCCCTGGCGATGAAGCTTTCATATTCCACTTCGCCGATGCGCGAACCTTCGCCGGTATATTCAGGATCATCAATATCAATCACCAGCGGCTTTGTCTTGCACAGGGCAAGCGCGCCCTTGGCCAACCCGGAAAATTCCCGGTCCACGATCAAGACTTTCGCTTCGCCATGATCCAGAATAAAGGCAATCGCCGCTGCATCCAGCCGGTAATTCAGCGTGTTGATGACCGCCCCCGTGAATGGCACGCCATAATGCGCCTCAAGCATTTGCGGGATATTGGGCGAGAGGATCGCCACCGTATCGCCACGGCCAATGCCGCGCTGGTTCAGGGCGTTCGCCAGCCGGCGGCAGCGGGCGTAAAATTCGGCATAGGTGAACTTTGTGCCGCCATGCACAATGGCCGTGTGATTGGGATATACATCCGCCGTGCGGCGCAAAAAACTGAGCGGCGTCAGCGGCTGATGATTGGCCGGGTTCTTGTCAAGATTGAGATCGTAGATATTGGACGGCATTGTTCATACTCCCTGTAATCGGTGCGCCGCTGACATAATCCAGAAGCTACCCAGATTCGCGGCCAAGGGCAATTGGGGGGTAATTCACCATTTTGCAAGCTAAAGGAAGACCAAGAGATCAGGTCAAATCGGGGTTATCTTCTTCACCCTGAATACGGGCTTCAAAAGCCTCGCGGCTCATTGGACAATCTACAAGGTCAAGAAATTCTGAGCGCTTAAGTCCAACCTGCTTAGCCATCTGTCCCAGAAGATTGTCACTGATATCATCGCCACTTGAACTATGGCTTAACATTGAGCGCGCCGTAGTAGTTTGACCTTGTAGATTAACATACACAAAGTGAATGTGCTTCCTGTTCTCTTCTATTTCAAACCCTTTGGCTGAAAGCCCTGAACGAATTACACGGTGTTTACGCGGCATGCACGCCTCCACGGAAAGCGTCAAGCATGCGCTGTTTCAATGCCTGGGATGCACGGGTTAGTTTTTCGTCCGAAGCAGCAGCGTAGCGCTTCCAGAGCAAAGCAATTTCATCGTCGAGAGCTTCGCGCAGGCCTTCTCTCTTTTCAGCAAATACTGAAATGCCAAGCGCCGGTATTGTTGCAATATAGACTGTATCTGTTTCGTCGAAGGAAACCTCGGCTGAAATCTTCTCTTTCGGAATAACCTGGATGTTTCCCACAATCACCGGCTCGATTTCTTCAGGATCGAGATTAACTGGTTCTATATGATCGACACTATCAATTGATTGCGGTCGCCCATCGGCGTCGCGTGTTACGGTACCAAACACCAGTAGAAGATCGCGTGGATGGTCTAACAGACTTTCTTCAACATGCTGTTCGTAACGGCAGCCAAGTTCGCGGCCTGTTTCTTTATGCAGAATAGTAATTTCCTGTCTCATGAAATCGATACGCTTGAATTCGCCAACCAATGACCCTCGAACAGACACACGGGAAGGTGCGCGCGCTAAACGATCTATGAACGGTCGCGCCGAAGATGTGTTTACCAGAATGCGTTCCTTGTCACTGATCTCAAGTTCAACGCCACTTGATGCATTAGGTGCAATCCGGGCAAGCGTATCAAGATAATATCGCCTCCATATCTCGTCCGGTACTGCTGCAACAAAAGCATTTTCGTCGATTTTGCCAATTGCAGTTAGGACAACATCAATCTCATTAGCTACGGCAGTCGTTTCTTCTTGTGAAAGTAGGCCCACCCCCTCGATACGTACTGGAGACACGTAACTTCCGGGGACTGGTAGATTGCAAATGAGACGATAACGTGACTGAAATTCAGCGGGCGGTCGAATTCTCCGTCCAGGTATGCGGCCATCACGTCTCATAGCAACCAGATAAACCAGTCTTTGCAATGCATCGAGCGATTGGGCAAGCACTGAAGCCGCCGTGGAGTGCACGTCGGGTCGTTTAGGCTCATAGAACCGAAGCAGCAGGTTATTGTCCTTGTCGTCACCCATTCTTGATGAAGAATCACTTTTTTAAGATAGGCGCAAGGGTTTCATGAATAATCCTTATATTTCATGAATATTCCTTGTATTTAAAAGTGATTGCTAAAGGCTTTTTGTTCAGACTTTTATTCGCATCACCCCGCATGATTACCGGAGACCGTAAGATGAAAAATTTCAGTCCCGCAAAACCAAGGGTTTCTGTGTCCCCTGGGGAATCCGTCCGGATCATTCGGGAGCTTCAGGGGCTTAGCCAGAACCAGTTGGCTGTACTTACTGGCATCGCTCAGGCATCCCTCTCCGGCATCGAAAATGATCGGGTTAATCTGGGGGTGGAGCGGGCTAAGGTGCTGGCCAGAGCCCTGCATTGTCATCCGGCGGTACTGGTGTTTCCGGGGGGGCCGTTACCGCCCGATGCGGCCAACATGGACAGTGTCGGCGAATTAGCTTGACCTTTGCCAAACTAGGTATATGTTCCCCCTAGGATTTCTCGCGAACGTGGGAGCGGGGGCCGGATTGGCCGTTGCATTCCCGAGTAAGTCACCCAATATATCGTTTGCCCCACCTTCCCGCGTGGGCCGCAGATCAAGGCGCCGCATAGGTTTTATAAGGCCTTTTCATGAGGAAAAGGCAGTTAAGTGGTGGCGCGAAGGAATAAATTCTCTTGCAATCTCTGGATTTTACTGGCTTTGGCCTTAGCGGGCCGCTGTTACGCGCGCTCAAAACGCAAAATTTCAACACTCCAACCCCCATTCAGGCGGCTTCCATCCCCGGCATTCTTGGCGGGCGTGACCTGCTTGGCCTTGCCCAGACGGGCACCGGCAAGACGGCGGCCTTTGCGCTTCCCATCCTGCAAAGCCTGTCGCTGGGTGAAAAGCAGCAGCGTCCCGTTGTACGGGCGCTGATTGTAGCACCTACGCGCGAACTGGCCTTGCAGATCGATGAACATATCCGCTTGCTGTCACGGCATCTGGGCCTGCGTTCGGCCACCATTTATGGCGGCGTTGGACGCAAACCGCAGATCGATAAACTGGCCGGCGGCGTCGATATTGTTACCGGCACACCGGGGCGTATTGTGGATCTGATGACCTGTGGCCATCTGAAGCTGCAGGCGGTCGAGCACTTTGTGCTGGACGAAGCCGATCACATGTTCGATCTGGGTTTCGTCAAGGACATCAAGAAAATCATCGCGCAATTGCCCAAAAAGCGTCAGTCCCTGATGTTTTCGGCAACCATGCCAACCGAGGTCGCCGCCTTGGCCTCGGCGGTTCTGGTTAATCCGCTGCGCGTTGAAATGCCCCGTACCGAGGCGGATAATCCGCAAATCGAACAGAAAGTGTTCTTCGTGAATACCGGTGACAAGCGTACTCTGCTGAAGACTCTTCTGGATGATCCGGCATTTGAGCGCGCCATTGTCTTTACACGGACCAAACATGCCGCCGGACGCATTGCCGAAGGGCTGTGCAAGGATGGCACCGATGCCGAGGCGCTGCACGGCAATAAAAGCCAGTCGGCGCGTCAGCATTCGCTGGCCCGCTTCCGCAGCGGCAAGGCGCGTGTTCTGGTGGCGACCGATGTGGCTGCGCGTGGCATTGATGTGACCGGCGTTACCCATGTGATCAATTTTGATCTGCCGAATGTGCCGGAATGTTATGTGCACCGGATCGGCCGTACGGCGCGCGCAGGCGCTTCGGGCATTGCAGTGTCGTTTTGCGATGACAGCGAAATGGGGCATCTGCGCAGCATCGAAAAACTGACCGGAAACCGGCTTATTGTGGCGGGCGGAAAGCCGCGCGAGTCTGCGCCCCCTGCTGCGCGCAAGCCGGCCAATAACCGGCCCAGTCAAAAAAACCGCTTCAGGCCGCGCCATAATGAACGCGCACGGCCTGCCGCCTAAATAATTCCAGGGCATTTGCTCTGGTTCGCCCATGCGTTGCGTCATCAACAAAAATTGGCGCTTCACATAATTGCGGAATGAAAATTCCGCTACCTGCTAACTGAGAAACTAGGAGTTCTACAAATGGCTACTGGAACCGTGAAGTGGTTCAACGCGAACAAAGGCTTTGGCTTCATTCAACCCGATGATGGCGGTCAGGATGTTTTCCTGCACATCAGTGCAGTCGAGCGTGCGGGCATGTCCAATCCAAACGAAGGGGCAAAGCTCAGCTACGAACTGGAAAAAGACGCCAAGAAGGGCCGCGTTTCTGCAGCCAATCTGAAAGCTCTATAAATCTCTTTTGCACACCGCGAGTAACATTTGCGGTGTGTAATCACCGGCGCTAACAAACTAAAATCCAGGAGTTCTAAATATGCCTACTGGCACAGTAAAATGGTTCAACGCGAACAAGGGCTTTGGCTTCATTCAACCGGATGATGGCGGTCAGGATGTTTTCCTGCATATCAGTGCAGTCGAGCGTGCGGGCATGTCCAATCCGAACGAAGGCGCAAAGCTCAGCTACGAACTGGAAAAAGACGCCAAGAAGGGCCGCGTTTCCGCAGCCAATCTGAAAGCGCTTTAAGGCTCTGCCTTAAATTCGGGATGTCACAAATCGCGCGCCGCAGGAATGCGGCGCGCGATTTGATTTTTATAGACGCGATATCTTTCCTCTCGCGCTTTCCAAACTCCTTTCTTGACAGCGCACGCCACCCGCGATTAGGTTCGCGTTACTCACGCTTCTGGTGTCCCTTTAATCAGGGATGAAACGGGAAGCCGGTGCGTCTGGCCCTAATGGCCATGCAATTCCGGCACTGCCCCCGCAACGGTAAGCGAGTTGAAAAGGCGGCATCACGCCACTGCACCCCATTATGGGTGTGGGAAGGCGCCGCCCCGGAGAGGTTTTTCCTCTTCTGCTCGCGAGTCCGGAGACCGGCCATTTGCATTGAGAGACGGCGGAGCGGAGGGCTTTGTCGCAGTCTCGTCAGGCTTCGGCCTGTGCGTGGCCTGCGCGTTATTCCTCCCCATCGCCAATTTTGAAACCTGCAATCGCGCGGCGGGCGCGGAGGAGAAAACATGTCTGACTATTCCCGGTCTCTTCGGGCTGTACTGCTGTGCGGCCTGTCGTTTTGGTCTGCGCATTCTTATGCGGCGGATGCGCCGCTCAGCATCGTCGTCACCCCCACACGCACGGCGCAAACAGCCGATGCATCGCTGGCGTCCGTATCGGTTGTCACCCGCGAACAGATCGAACAGCGCCAGTCGCGCACGGTGGAAGACGCGCTGCGCGGTCTGCCGGGCCTGGATTTCAGCAATAATGGCGGGCGTGGACGCAACACATCGATTTTTATGCGTGGCACGGAATCCGATCACGTATTGGTGCTGGTGGATGGGGTAAAGATCGGAGCCGCGACAACGGGGTCGTCGCCGTTTGAGCATCTGCCGGTCGACCAGATTGAGCGCATCGAAGTGGTGCGCGGGCCGCGTTCCAGCCTGTATGGTTCCGAGGCGCTGGGCGGCGTCATCCAGATTTTCACCCGCAAGGGCGGCGGCGAACTGGCGCCCTCATTCAGCGTCACCGGCGGCAGCCATGAAACCTATGAGTCGACCGTGGGCCTTTCCGGCGGCGGCGCCAATAGCTGGTTCAACCTCAGCGCCAGCGGCACAGACACACAAGGCACCAACGCCTGTAGCGGCATTCTTAATCGTGCCGGGTGCTTTGTGAATGAACCTGATGATGACGCCTATCGCAGCGTTTCGGGCAGTGCGCGGGCGGGCATGCGTTTCGATAATGGCGCAGAAGTGGATACGCATTATCTGCGTACTGAAGGCAAAAGCTTTTATGATGGCGACTTCGTGAACGAATCGGAAGTCATGCAGCAGGTGCTGGGCGGCACGGCCAGTTTTTCACCCCATGAAATCTGGCGCGCCGCGCTGGCGGGCGGGCGGTCCTGGGACTATTCGGATAATTTCAAAAATGGCGTCAAGCAAAGCCGTTTCGACAGCAAACGCGATACCCTATCGCTGCAAAATGACTTTACCATCGCTCCGCGCCATGTTCTGACGGCGGGCGGCGATTTTCAGAAAGATCAGGTGTCCAGCACGACAGCCTATCCGGTCACGTCGCGCGATAATTATGGGGTCTTCGGACAATATCAGGCGGGCCTGGGCCGGCATGACGCCACGCTCAGCGCGCGCCGCGATGACAATGAACAGTTTGGCGGCAAAACCACCGGTAATGTGGCCTATGGCTATGATTTTACCGATGCGCTGCGGGCTACTGCGGCCTATGGCACGGCGTTCAAGGCCCCTACTTTTAATGAGCTGTATTTTCCCAATTTTGGCGACCCAACCCTGCGCCCAGAAACTGCGCGCAGCTTTGAGCTTGGCGTCAGCGGCGATCATCCGCTGGGAAGCTGGGGTGTCAATCTGTTCGAAACCCGGCTCAATAATCTGATCGCCTTTGACGCCGCCAGGCGCCGGGCCACCAATGTCGATGACGCCCGCATCCGGGGACTGGAATTGCAAGTGGGCGCTCTCTTGGCGGGATGGGCCGCCCATGCTAACCTGACTTTGCTGGACCCCGAGAATCGCTCAACCGGGGCCAATCGCGGCAAGGTGCTGCCGCGCCGGGCGGAGGAATCCCTGCGTATCGACGCGGACCGGGAATTTGGGCGTTTCGGGGTTGGGGCAAGTATATTGGCGGCGGGAAAACGGTATGACGATCTGGCCAACAGGGTTGAACTGGACCGCTATGTCACGGTGGATTTGCGCAGCCAGTATAAGGTAACAGAGAAATGGGCCATTCAGGGGCGAGCGGAAAATCTGCTGGATCGCGACTATGAAACAGCGGCGTTTTTTAACCAGCCCGGGCGCAGTGTGTTCGTCACGCTCGCCTATCAGCATTGATGCGTAAAAAAGGAAATCAGAATATGCAAAATATTGGACAGTCTCTAAAATCAAACCCGTTGGCCGGGCTGGCGCTGCTGGCAGGTGTAATGCTGGCGACGCGCTTTCACCATTTTGGCGGCATCACGCATTTACCCGATGCGTCGCTGGCGGTTTTCTTTCTGGCCGGGTTTTATCTGCGCCGCGCCGTCTATCTTGTGCCGCTGATGCTGCTGGCGGGTGGCATTGATTATCTGGCGACTCAGCATATGGGCGTCAGCGATTATTGCATCAGCCCGGCCTATGGCTTCCTGATTCCCACCTATGCCGCCATGTGGTTTGGCGGGCGCTGGTATGCAGGCCGTCACACGATGGCACTGACAAGTCTCGCGCCGCTGGTAATAGCATTACTGACCAGCGCCAGCATGGCGTTCCTGATTTCCAATGGCAGCTTCTATCTGTTCTCGGGCCGCTATCCGGACATGAGCTGGGGCGAATATGCGCATCGGGTATCCATGTATTATCTGCCTTATATGAGTGGTGCGATTTTCTATGTCGTGCTTGCGGCGCTGGCGCATATTGGCGTTACCCGCGTTGCCGCCGCTTCGGGCGAAGCCGCACACTGATGAACGGCTCAGTCCCGCACACGGCAATGTATCTTGCTGCGGGGCTGGGCGAACGCATGCGGCCCCTGACCAATGACCGGCCAAAGCCGCTGGTGCCATTGGCGGGACGGCCGCAGATTGATTATGCGCTCGACCGGTTGCGCGATGCCGGGGTGACGCGGGTAGTGATCAATCTGCATTATCTGGGCGGCATGATCCGCGATCATTTGCAGACGCGCCAGCAGCCGGAAATCATTTATTCCGATGAAAGCGGGCAACTGCTGGGCCCCGGAGGCGGCGTTGTAAAAGCCCTGCCGTTATTGGGAGAGCAGGCATTTTTCGTGCATAATTGCGACAGTTTCTGGCGCGTGGATGGCGGGGATATTTTTCGCGCCATGGCGGCCATGTGGGATGAGGCGCGCATGGATGCGCTACTGTTGCTGGCGCCGCTTGGCAATGCAAGCTGCTTTGAAGGGCCCGGCGATTATTTCATGACAGCAGACGGCGCGTTGCGGCGCAATCGTGAAAAAATTGATGCACCCTATGCCTATTGCGGCGTTCAGATAGCGCACCCAAGACTGTTTGCAGATAGTCCGCAGGGCGCATTTTCCACCGTGCAATTATGGGACCGCGCCGAACAGGCCGGGCGTCTGTTTGGCATGGAACTGGATGCGCACTGGTTTCATACCGGCATGCCCGAGGCGCTGACCGCCGCTGAACAATATCTGAACAGCAGAATTGAATAGCAACTTTCCATCGTCATTGCGAGGCGCGTAGCGCCGTGGCAATCCAGGTGTCACACGATAAGCCTGTGTTCGTGTCTCTGGATTGCTTCGCTTCGCTCGCAATGACATGAGAGGGTGTTGATATGATTGTCCGGCCCCCAAAAATATATACGATCCCCGCCGGGGTTCCATTTTCCGATGCGCTGGCGCAGGGCATACTTTCACAATTCGCGGATAGCGATCCGCTTGCGCTCAGTACACTGACTATTCTTCTGCCCACCCGGCGTGCTGTGCGCGCGGTGCGTGAGGCATTTTTACGGGCCGGTGGCGGTGTGGCGATGCTGTTGCCGCAACTGCGCGCGCTGGGTGATGCCGATGCAGAAGAACTGGCCTTTGGAACCGGGGGCGACGGTGACATTGAGGGCGTAGATGTGCTGGATTTGCCACCCCCCATCGCCCCGCTGCGCCGGCAGTTTTTTCTAATGCAATTGATCAATGTCTGGGGCAACGCCCGCGATGTGCACTATCCGCCCGCTTCCACTGCAAGGCTGGCGTCGGAACTGGCGCGTTTTCTTGATCAAATCGAGAGCGAACAACTGGCGGAACATCTGCAGCAAACTGCTCTTGGCGCACTGGCGCCCGAAAGTTTTGCAGCCCACTGGCAGGAAACACTCGAATTTCTGAAAATACTCACGACCGCCTGGCCGGAGATATTGCGGGAGGAAGCGGCAATGGACCCCGCCGCGCATCGCAACGCCATGCTGCATGCGCTTGGCATGCGCTGGCTGGCCAATCCGCCGCCCGGACCGGTGATTGCGGCGGGATCTACCGGCTCTGTGCCAGCGACGGCGGAATTACTGGAAATTATTTCCAGGATGCCGGAAGGTATGCTGGTGTTGCCGGGGCTCGATCAGACGCTGGATGTACAAAGCTGGCAGGCGCTGGATGAGGATCCGGGGCATCCGCAATATGGCCTGTCGCGGCTGCTGGCGCGGCTTGGGACCGGGCGCGATGCTGTGCGCGTCTGGCCGGGACACGGTTTCACCGCTAATCCCGCGCGTGCGGTGCTATTAAGCGAGGCGTTGCGGCCCGCCGATACCACGGACGCATGGCGTGAGGCGGCGCAGCATTTGCAGCCACATCTGTGTGATGCCCTGCGGGGCCTTTCCCGCATCGAGGCCCCGGCCCCGCGTGAAGAGGCGGCAAGCATCGCCCTTGCCATGCGTGAGGTTCTGGAAACCCCCGGTAAAACCGCTGCGCTGGTGACGCCGGATCGCGGCCTGGCGCGGCGTGTGGCGGTTGAGCTTGGCCGCTGGGGGATCGAAGCCGATGATTCCGCCGGTGTGCCGCTGGCGCAAACATCCGTGATGGTGTTTATCCGCGCATTGGCTGTGATGGTGGCGGATGGCTTTGCGCCTGTTCCCCTGCTGGCGGCGAACAAACATCCATTGGCGGCGGCGGGACTGAACCCGGCGGAGTGGCGCGGCACGACCCGGGATTTTGAACGCCGCGCCTTGCGTGGCCCGCGCCCGGCACCCGGTATTGCGGGGCTTTATGCCGCGAACCCGGATGCCTCCCCGCACTCCTTCGTGGCGCGTCTGGAAGAATGCGCCGCGCCATTGATTGCCGCCAGCGGAAAAACATTCTGTCCGTTAACAGACTATGTTGACGCGCTGCTCGAAGTGGCGGAAAATTTTGCCGCCACGCCTGATGAAACGGGTGCAGAGCGGCTTTGGCGCGGCGATGAGGGCGATGCCGCCGCACGGTTTTTTGCGGACCTGCGGGAGCATGCGGATCTTTGTGATGCGATGCCGCCCGCCGCGTTTCCCGCATTGCTGGATGCGCTGCTGGAAGGGCAGGCGGTGCGTCCGCGTTATGGACAGCACCCCCGCCTGTTCATCTGGGGGCCGCTGGAGGCGCGCCTGCAACATGCCGATCGCATCATTCTGGGCGGCCTGAACGAAGGCGTGTGGCCCGCTACAGCCAATGTCGATCCATGGTTAAGCCGCCCGATGCGCCAGAAATTCGGCCTGCCTGCGCCGGAACGCCGCATTGGTCTGGCGGCGCATGATTTTGTGCAGGCGGCCAGCGGCCCGGATGTCATTCTGACCCGGTCCCGCAAACAGGATGGCGCGCCCGCCGCGCCATCGCGCTGGTGGCTGCGCATTGAAAATCTGCTGACCGGATTGGGCGTTCAGTCCGCACTGGACGGAAATATTCCGTGGACGGACTGGGCGGTGGCGCTGGATACGCCCGCCTCGGTGACGCCGCAATCCGCACCCAGGCCCCGGCCACCGGTGGCAGACCGGCCGCGTAGTCTGTCGGTAAGCGATATTGCGGTTTTGATCCGCGATCCCTATGCGGTTTATGCGCGTCATGTGCTGGGCTTGCGGGTGCTTGATCCGCTGGATACGGAAATTGGCGCGGCGGAACGCGGCACGGTCATCCATAAAATTCTGGAAAAATTTGTGCGTGCGCATCCAGATCCGTTGACGCTGGATGCTTTGAAGGCGTTGCGTGACATTGGCCGCCAGCATTTTGATGAATTGCTGCCGCGTCCCGGCGTGCGGGCATTCTGGAAACCGCGCTTTGACGATATTTCCGACTGGTTCCTGAACTGGGATATGCAGAACCGCCAGAAAGGCGTCCTGCCGGTAGGGCTGGAGGTTGAGGGGGCGCGTGAATTTATGGCTCCGGCTGGCCCGTTCCGGGTGCGCGCCATTGCCGACCGTATTGACCGTACCGCCGATGGCAAGCTTGCCATCTATGATTACAAAACCGGCTACAATCCGAACAAAAAACAGATCAAAGCGGGGTTTGCGCCGCAACTGCCGCTGGAAGGCGCCATCGCCCAGGGGGGCGGATTCGACGGAATTGCAGCAGGAGAAGTAGCGAAACTGGCGCTATTGCGCATTCGCGGCATTGAACCGCCAGGCGAAGAAGACGAAATTCCCTGTGAGGCGATAGACGAAGCCTGGCATGGGCTGCGCGATCTGATTGCCCGCTTTGATGATCCGGGTACGGCCTATGTGTCACGCCGCGCCCCCATGTTTACGCGCGATAATGGGGCTTATGATCATCTGGCGCGGGTCCGGGAATGGTCCGGCGCAGACGATGGTGATGAAGAATGAGCATGCCCCCGGCAAAACAGGCCTCGCCAGAGCAGCGTGACGCCGCTGATCCAGCCGCATGTGTGTGGGTCAGCGCCAATGCGGGCACCGGCAAAACCCATGTGCTGATCGACCGGGTGACGCGCCTGCTGCTGGATGGGGCCGATCCGGGGCGCATTCTGTGCGTGACATTTACCAAGGCGGCGGCGGCCGAAATGGAAGGGCGTCTGTTTCGCAGGCTTGGCGCATGGGCGACGCTGAGCGATGCAGAACTACAGCAGCAATTACAGGCTTTACAGGCTGGAGCATTCGACGCCGATGCGCTGCGTCGTGCGCGAAAATTGTTCGCCCGCGCGCTGGAAACACCCGGTGGGCTGAAAATCCGCACTATCCACGCGTTTTGCGAAAGCCTGTTGCGGCGTTTTCCGATAGAGGCTGGCGTGGCGCGGCATTTTGAAGTGCTGGATGACCGCACGGCGTTTGAATTGCGCGCATCTGCGCGGACCCATGTGCTGGCCAGTGCGCAAACCGGCGATGATCCTGTGTTGTCCGGCGCGCTGGAACAATTGGTGCGCCTGATTGACGAGGGTGAATTTATCAGGCTGACCGATGAAGCGCTGCGCCAGCAACGCCAGGGCGATGATGAAAGTCTTGAGGCATTGCAGGCTGCGCTGTTCCGCCGGCTTGGCGTGAGCGGCTTGCAGCCGGCAGAAGATAGCATCGCGGGTTTTGCACATGAATTGCCCGTGGATGATTTGCGCCGCGCGGCTGGCGCCCTGCAAAATGGATCGCCAGCCGATCAAGCCCGCGCGTCACAAATTATGGATTATCTGATTTGCCCGGACGCGGTGGCGGGGTTCAAGGCCTATCAATTGATTTTTCTTACCAAAGAAAACGAGTTCAGAAAAAACCTCATTACAAAACCCGCGCAAAAAAATGATGCGCAGGCATTGCCGATTTTAGAGAAGGAGCAGGAAAGGGTTTTTGCACTGGCGCAGACATTGCGCGCCCAGAAGGTGGCGCTTTCAAGCCTTGTCGCGTTGCGCATAGGGGCGGCTGTGCGCAATGTCTATCAGAACGCCAAACGGGCGCGCGCCGCCCTCGATTATGATGATCTGATCGATCATACGCGCCATGTGCTGAAAAGTTCCGGCGCGGCATGGGTGCATTATAAACTGGACGAAGGGCTGGACCATATTCTGGTGGACGAAGCCCAGGATACCAGCCCGGAACAATGGGAAATCATCCGTAGTCTGAGTGATGAATTTTTTTCGGGCCGGGACGCCCGCACCGAGACCCGCGAACATCAGGGCAAGGGCCCGCGCACCCTGTTCGCTGTTGGTGATGAAAAACAGTCCATTTTCAGTTTTCAGGGGGCCGATCCGGCGTCTTTCGCCACCATGCGCAAGGCTTTTTCTGTGCGCGCACATGATGCAGGGTTGCAATGGCGCGATATTTCCCTGCTGACATCGTTTCGTTCAACCGAACAGGTGCTGGGGGCTGTTGACGCTGTATTTGCCAATCCCGATGCCCACAAAGGCCTGTCGGCGGACGATGCTGTGGTGCGCCATATTGCCAGCCGCAGGGGACAGCCGGGGCGTGTGGAAATATGGCCTCCCATCGAACATGACGCCACTGATCCCCCCTTGCCATGGGATGCGCCAGTGGATGCCCCCCCGCGATCCAGTCCGCGCGCGCAAATGGCGGAGCGGGTGGCACGGCATATTGCAGGTTTGCTGCGTGACGCCTCCATCCTGCCATCAACGGAAAGGCCTGTAAAACCGGATGATATTATAGTACTGGTTCGTACACGGAATGAATTTTTTGATGAATGTATCCGGCAACTGAAATTGCGGGATATTCCCGTTGCCGGCGCCGACAGGATGCAGCTGCTGGAACAGCTTGCAGTGATGGATTTAATTGCCGCCGGGAATTTTGTGCTGATGCCCGAAGATGACCTGACACTGGCGACGGTGCTGCGCAGCCCCTTTGTGGGCGTGAGTGAGGAACACTTGTTTGATCTGGCGCATGACCGCAAGGGCCAAACCCTGTGGGATGCCCTGCGCGCGCGCCGGGGTGAATGCGATGCGTTTGAAAACGCCACACTTATCCTGGCGGATTTGCTGGCGCGCGCCGACACTGTGCCGCCCTATGAATTTTTTGCATGGCTGCTTGGGCCGTTGTGCGGGCGGTGGAAATTGCTGGCGCGGCTGGGTGCGGACGCCAATGATCCGATTGATGAATTTCTGGCGCTGGCGCAACAGTTTGAACGCGCGCATCCGCCCGGTTTGCAGGGCTTCCTGCACTGGCTTGGCGCGTCACAGACACAGATCAAGCGCGATCTGGAACAGGGCGCGGGCGCGGTGCGGGTAATGACTGTGCACGGGGCCAAAGGGCTGGAGGCGCCGATTGTATATCTTCCGGACACCTGTTCCATGCCGGATGGCAAACTGGCGCCAAAGCTGATCCCGGTTGAAGACGAGAAATTTTTCGTGTGGCCGGTACGCAAGGAAAATGATGATCCGCAAACTGCGGGGATGCGCGAACGCGCGGTGCTGGCGCAGAGAGATGAATATCGCCGCCTGCTTTATGTGGCGATGACGCGCGCAAAAGACTGGCTATTCATTGGCGGATATAAGGGCAGGAATAAGCTGCCCGACGGATGCTGGTACACACTGATTGAAACAGCGCTTCAACCACTGGCGGAAGTGGTTTCGTTGCCCTGGGGGGGAGATGGCCTGCGCATTTCCGGAACGGGCGTTCCGGTAGCGCAGCCGTCAACGGCGCCTGCACCGCAACGCTCCCCCCCGCTGCCGGATTGGGCGCATCAGGCTGCGCCACCCGAACCAAGTCCGCAACGTCCGCTTGCGCCCTCCCGGCTGGGTGATGATGACACGCTTGTGCGTTCACCCCGGTACAGTGCAGTCACAGAAGATCGTTTCAAACGCGGGCGGTTGATCCATCTTTTATTGCAATATCTGCCCGATATCGCCGCAGCAAAGCGCGAGGCGGCAGCGCGCCGCTATCTTTCGCAGGCGGGTTTCGCACTTTCTGAACCCGCACGTGATGACATTGTGGCCCAGGCCATGACGGTGCTGGCGTTTCCGGAATTTGCGCCGGTGTTCGGTCCCGGCAGCCGCGCGGAGGTTTCCGTTGCGGGGCTGGCGCCAGCCATGGGCCGTGGCGTGGCAATCTCGGGTCAAATTGACCGGTTGTTGATCACCGGACAGGAAATATTGGTGGTTGATTACAAAACCCATCGGCCGCCACCTGTCTCGCAGGACGCAGTTCCTAAAATTTATGTGCGGCAAATGGCCGCATACCGGGCCGCATTGCGCATGATTTACCCCGGTCACCGGGTGCGTTGTGCGCTGATCTGGACGGATATCCCGCTTTTGATGCCATTATCAGATGCGCAGCTTGACGATGTCACTGTCACTTCCTAAATTAAGATCCGCAACATTATTCGAGGATAGAACACACCATGTCGACCACCACCGTTACCGATGCAAACTTTGAAAAAGACGTGCTTAACGCCGCTGGCCCGGTGCTGGTGGATTTCTGGGCGGAATGGTGCGGACCCTGCAAGCAGATCGCCCCTGCGCTGGAGGAATTGTCAAACGAGATCAAGGGGCTGACCGTCGCCAAACTGAACGTGGATGATAATCCCGGCATGGCGGCAAAATATGGGGTGCGTGGCATTCCCACCATGATGATCTTTCAGCATGGCCAGGTTGCCGCAACCAAGGTAGGCGCATTGCCCAAAGGCAAAATCGAAGAATGGATCAAGTCCTCGATTTGAGACCGGATCCGTTGCTAAAATACGTTCACGGCATATTCCGGCTGGCGCAATAATTCGCCGGCCGTGATGCTGTCGGCCTTGATCTGCGCTTTCAGAGTGTCGATTCCATCGAATTTACGTTCTGCACGGATGAATTCGACAAATGTCACGCGCAGCGTGCGGCCATACAGATCGCCGGAAAAACCGAACAGATTAACTTCCAGCATCACATCCTGTTTATCGAATGTCGGGCGCAATCCAATATTTGCGACGCCGTCATAGATGCCGGCGCCGGGCCCTTCCAACAGCTCTGCGCGAACGGCATAAACGCCGTGTTTGGGTTCCAGGCATTCATCCAGACGTACATTGGCTGTGGGAAAACCAATGGTGCGTCCACGCTGGTCGCCGCTCAGCACTGGCCCTTCAATGCGCCACCAATGGCCAAGCAGTTCCGCCGCCCGTCGTGGCCGCCCTTCACGCAAATGCTCGCGGATAAGGGAGGAGGAATAAGGCTCGCCCGAGGAAGAGGTGTTGACTGCACTGGTGATGCTGACGCCAAAGCCCGCTTTTTCCCCCTCGCGGACTAAAAATGACACATCGCCTTCCCGATTTTGGCCGAAACGGAAATCATAGCCGACAACGATATGTGTGACCCCCAACCCCTTAACCAGAATGCGGGTGACAAAATCCTGGGCGGGACGTGCGGCCAGTTCAGCGTCAAAACGCTCGACATACAGTAAATCAATGCCAAGTCCCCCCAGCAGCCTGGCTTTTTCGGGCAGCGGCGTCAGCCGGAAACGCGGGGCATCGGGCTGAAAAAACTCTCTGGGGTGCGGTTCAAACACCAGTGTCCCCAGTGGACGGCCCCTGTCATGCGCAATGGCGGCTGCCTGCGCCAGAACCGCACGATGTCCAAGATGCACCCCGTCAAAGTTACCGATGGCGACGACGGCCCCCCGGCATTCAGGCGGCAGCTCGTTAATATCCCGCACAAGGCGCATGTTAGCCCTTTTAAACTATATGCATTCGAAACCGGAAAAGCTTTACACGAGCGCGGGTTTTCCCTCAAGGGCGCGTGGTATCCAGCAGTGACGCAAGGAAAATATACGGCATTTCGGGCCGTGATTAACAGTTTCTTCAATAAACTTTCCTATTGTCTGCCCACCGGCGCAAGTGGGGTTGTACGCGCATCCGCCGGACCTGAACTGTTAACGATATCAGACTGAGGATAATAACATGGCTGTCGATTTATCGATGCAGGTGCTTGTGGTGGACGACTACAAGACGATGATCCGTATCATCCGCAATCTGCTGAAGCAATTGGGCTTTGAAAATGTGGACGAGGCAGAAGACGGTTCCGCCGCACTGGCGAAAATGCGTTCCAAGCAATATGGGCTGGTCATATCCGACTGGAATATGGAGCCGATGACAGGCTTCGAACTGCTCAAGGAAGTGCGTGCCGATGACCGTCTCAAGGAAACGCCGTTTATCATGGTGACGGCCGAATCCAAGACCGAAAATGTTGTGGCCGCGAAGAAAGCCGGTGTGAACAATTATATTGTGAAGCCCTTCAACGCTGCGACCCTCAAAGGGAAAATGGCGTCCGTACTCGGTGATTTTTAACAATAAACCGATCCAGGCCGCGTATTGACTGGAACTGGAGAGTAGCATGGCGCTTAATACGGCAGAACTGCCACGACGCATCGATGAATTGGTGAATCTGTTGCGCAGCCGTGACGAACGTTCGATTTCTCTTGTCGATGTCGCATCTGTCACGGGCATTCTGATCGCAACAATGCAGGCGTATTTCATATCCATTGATACGAGCATCTATACCGAGTTTGCGGAGCTATCAAAATATATCGATCAGGCCCGCAAGGACATTGCCGCGCTGCAGCCAGCGGATTTGAGTGGGGAGCATATTCCGCGCGCCGGGCAGGAACTGGACGCGATTGTCGAATCGACGGAAGCTGCGACCAATACGATCATGCAGGCGGCAGAAGAAATCATGGCGGCCGATACTGCCGATACGGTGGCCTACCAGGATCTGGTGGGCGATGCTGTGATGCGAATTTTCGAAGCCTGTTCGTTTCAGGATATTACAGGTCAGCGTATCAGCAAGGTGGTTGAAACCTTTACTTATATTGAAGCACGGCTGAACAAGGTCGCCAAACTGATCGAAGGCGTTGAGGGATTGAATCCTGAAGCGCCGGAAGCAGAAACCGCAGCCGAGAAGCGCAAACGTGAACAGATATTGCATGGGCCCGCACTGAATGGCGATGGCAAGGATCAGAGCGAAGTGGATGCGCTGATGGCGGATGAACCGCAGACCGCAGCAGGGGAAGCTGTCGAAAAAATTGCAGTCAATGGAAACAGGCCTGTATCTGCGCCAAAATCTTCGCCCGCTCTGGTGAGCGCAAAATCCGGCAGCAGTTCCGATCAAACTGATATTGACGCGATGTTTAACTAAAGTATCGCCGCGCCAAACAGGCTTCCGTGAAAATAAATCAATAGGCTGGCCGCCAGCAAGGCAAGCAACGGACGCCACCAGCCAATTTCGCCAGAGACAAACTGGTTGCGTCCGCGCGCGATTGCGGCAAATGGAATAATGGAGGTTGCACGGGCGAAGGCGGGCCATTGACTGGCGAATGCCTTTGCTTTCTTTGCATCGATAAGCCTGGGCCCAAGGCCCGCCAGTACGAAGAATGTGCCAAAAAACACCCATGACGCCGTGTCTGGATTAAGCGCCATATGCGCCAGCGCCCACAGTGCAAAACCCACCATGAAGGGATGGCGCGTAACACGCACAATACCCCGCGCGGGTGTTTCGGATTGCAACAGCGCCTCCTGATTGAGCGTAGTCGGATTGGGGCTGACAACGCCAAGAATGGCCAGCCACAGGCCTGCCATGGCTGCCATTACCGCAAGGAATGTCAGCGCCACATGCGGTTGGCCCAATTCAAATCTTTCCGCCATCATATAGGACCAGATCAGCCAGATAATACCGGCCAGGGACAATAGCGAAAACACCCCCTGATAGGGCCGTACGCCAATACGTTGAATAAGCCAGCCGCGCAGTGGCGTGCTGGAAATACAAATATGGATCCCGATAAAGAACAATCCCGCTGCGAAAAGCATTCCCATCCGGCTCCCCCGTATTTGCGGTTAATCCTCCGTGCCGTTTACCGGCCAATATTGCTGCACCATCTCGCGGCCGGCCTGTGTCAGGCGGCACACCAGCCAATCGGGCTTTACCGGATTGGCGAACCAGTGTTCGGCCCAGCCATTGGCGACACAGATACGGATGATGGCGGGACTGATTTCCTGCCCACGCCGGTCAAACAATGGCAGCTTGCCGCCGGGCTCACTGATGCCACGGCGTAAATAGGCCAGTTCGGCCCGCGTCGGGGCTGGTTGCGCCGCGTCATATGCGAGCTGTTCTGACATGGATCTACTTATTCCTCACGCATAACACTGGTTTGGGCCTGCACTTCGCGCAATGTCCATTCTACGGATTGGCGCATCACCCTGCCCAGGGTTTCGTCAAAACTTTGCACAATGGCGGTAATTTCTTTTCCTGATGCGAGTTCAGTCTGATCGAAGGTGCGCGAGGCGACAATGCGCGCCTCGGGCATTTTGATCAGCTTGACATTGAGCCGCACATGAATACGTGGCTGACCGCCGGCCTCAAAATATTCCGCCTGAAATTCCCGCAAATCGCTTTTGACGCTGAAGTCCGGGCGCAGGCCGATCGACTGGCGTCCCACGGCCACGATCTTGCCGGTATTTTCAAACGATTCCACCAGTAATATCTGCACCATGCGCGGCGCCCGGTCGACCCAGCGCGCACCGGCAAAATATTTTATCTCGATCGGCGAAGGCCGCAAGGTGATGCGATCAGAATCAATGCCCCGCGCAGAACTGGGCTCTTCCACCACCAATTGCAGTTTGATATTGGGCAGGTCTTCATCAAAACTGTTTTTGGGGGACAGATCATAAATATCGGGTGCGGGGCCGCTGCCCGGCAATGTAAATCCGCATGCGGACAATGCTGCTGTGAGAGCAAGCAATCCGGCAATCCTGCCCCAGCGCCTGAAAAAGTGTGTCATTCCGCCTGATACTCCGAAGCCGAGTTACCAAGAAAGAAGCGCGCCGGATCACTTTCCAGGCGTTGCGCCACACGGTCAAGGGTCGTCACCAATTGCCGCGCTTCAACCACAAAGGTTGCAAATTCGCGCAGCCCGCGATCACCAAAATTATTGATCGCCATTTTGTTGTCCTTGACGATATCGCCCAGTTCGCGTGTCAGCCCCGTGGCCTCGCGCAAAAAATTATGCACATCGGAATTCAGCGTAGTTTCCGCCTGCATGCCAAGCCTGTCCAGCCGCGCGGTCAGGGCATTCAGGTTGCCCGAAACTTCTGAAAAATCACGGCTCATTTTATTGGCGTTGATAATCAGTTCATTGATTTCCGCACTTCTGCCCGCAACGCTGGCACTCACAGTCTCGGCATTTTTAAGAATGCCGCTGATGGATTTGCGGTTATCCGTATCAACCAGCAGGCTGAGCCGTTCCACCAGCACCGCTGCATTTTCCAATAATTGCGGCGCGCCCGCGAACAAGGTTTCCAGACTTGATTTTCCCGATGCGATGACCGGCACCTCCTGATCGGCCTGCGCGACCAGAGGCGCTGCGCTCGCATCGCCGCTATTGATCTGCACGAACAGCACGCCGGTAATGCCAAAAAACTCCAGGCTGGCGAGTGATCCGGAATTTACCGGCGTATTGGCGTCAATTTCAATGCGTACCCGGACCAGTTTGGGATTTTTTTCATAAATGCGGATTTCCTTGACCTGCCCGACGCGCACACCCTGATAACGCACATCCCCCGCGATATTCAGGCCGGTAACCGAGCCTTCGAACAAAATATCATAAGTGGTGAAGTTCTGATCAATTTCATTTTTGGCCAGCCACAGGATAAAGCCGAATGCAGCCACAATCACCGCCAGGGTGAAGATGCCGATCAGAACGTGATTTGCCCGTGTTTCCATCTGTTTCTACACACTTGCCTGTCTTGCCGCACGCCCTCGGGGGCCATGGAAATAATCCCGCACCCAGGGGTGATCATATTTCAGCATGGTTCCCATATCACCTGTTACGATAACATGTTTTTCCGCCATGACAGCAATGCGATCACAGATCGCATGCAGGCTGTCCAGATCATGTGTGACCATGAATACGGTCAGGCCCAGCGCCTGGCGCAATTCCTGGATCAGGGCGTCAAACGCCGACGCCCCTATAGGGTCCAGCCCTGCGGTTGGCTCATCCAGAAAAACAATTTCAGGGTCCAGCGCCAGGGCGCGCGCCAGACCGGCGCGCTTGCGCATGCCGCCCGACAGTTCGGATGGATATTTTGCCCCGGCGTCTGGCGGCAGGCCAACCATGGCGATTTTCATGGCCGCAATTTCGTGCATCAAATTTTCGGGCAGGGCCAGATGTTCGCGCATCGGAACCTCGATATTCTGCGCAACCGTCAGCGATGAAAACAATGCGCCGTTCTGAAACAAAACGCCCCAGCGGCGTTCGATGGCCCGCCTGCCGGCAAAATCCAGCACCGCAAGATCCTGATCAAACACCCGGATGGTTCCGGCAAGCGGATGGTTCAGGCCAATGATCGTGCGCAGCAATACGGATTTTCCGGTGCCGGACCCGCCCACAATGCCCAGCACTTCGCCCCGGTACACGTCCAGATCAAGCCCGTCATGAATAATCGTATCGCCAAACCCGGTGCGCAGCCCCCGGATGGAAATAATTGCTTCAGGCTTTTGTTGTGTGCTCAAAATTCTATTACCGCAAAATAAATCGAGAAAATTGCATCCACCACGATTACCATGAATATCGCCTCCACCACCGATTTGGTGGTCAGCCGTCCGACAGATTCTGCGCTGCCTTCGACCTGTAGCCCTTCAAAACATCCGATCAGGCCGATCATCAATGCAAAGAACGGCGCCTTGATAATACCCACCCAGAAATGCGTCAGCGGCACCCATTCATTCAACCGCTGCAAATACAGACCCGGCGTAATGTCCAGCACGATCCAGCACATGATCGCGCCGCCAAACAGCCCCATCATGTCAGCGATAAAACCCAGCATCGGCAGTGCAATAATCAGCGCCAGCACGCGGGGCAATACCAGCATTTCCATCGGGTCCAGCGCGAGTGTACGCATGGCGTCGATTTCTTCGTTCAGTTTCATGGAGCCGATCTGCGCCGTAAAGGCGCTGCCGGAACGGCCCGCCACAATGATTGCGGTCAGTAAAATGCCGATCTCGCGCAACACGGAAATCGCCACCAGTTCGACTGTGAAGATTTCTGCGCCGAACTGGCGCAACTGTGTCGCCCCCTGATAGGCCAGCACGACCCCGATCAGGAAAGATATCAGCGCCACAATGGGAACCGCGTTAAACCCAACCGCCTCCAGATGATAAATCAGCGGTGTCCAGCGCAGGCGGGAGGGGTTGGCAATCGCGCGTCCCAGTGTCGCCATGGTCAAACCCAGAAACCCCAGCAGGGCGCGCGCTTCCATAAAAGCGCCGGACATACCCGCACCGATTTCGGCCAGCACATTAAGCGCACTATTCGACTGCGGCGGCTCTACCGGACCGGGTCTGTCATTTATCTCGACCCTGGCCAACAGGGCGGCATGATCTGGTTGCGCATTGGCAAAATCCGCCTTCAGACCCTGTGTGCGCAGATCCTTACGGGCGCGGTACAATATCCAGGCCCCGGCCGTGTCCAACCGTTCCAGCGCACCAAGATCAAGCACCACAGGCCCCTCCGGGCGCCACTGCCGCAAGGCCGCATCTGCGGCCGCCAGTCCGGAAATAACCCAGTGTCCATGGACCGCCGCGATGGATCCACTTGCCGCATGGGAGAACCGAATGTCAGCCAGGGGTGAACCCTTATCCTGCACTTGTTTCATATGAATTCCATCTGCCGATAGCCTGGAAAAAATCTTTGTCATCATGCACTTGTTTTATTGCAGAAGAAACCGGGACTATATTTGCCTAATTTTTAATCTGTAACGCCCATTTATTAGCCGCATTATAGGGTTGTTATCCCTAATTTTACCAATATTGCCGCAGCATTAACCAAAGTGCCAGAATGGCACGCTCCTTGCGTTTGCCCCTTCGCAGTAGACAATTTTAGCTACAATATCAGGGGAAAAATCATGAGAAAACACCTACGAGGCGCTGTGCTAGCAGCTGCCATGGCGGTTTCCGGCCTTAACAGTGCAATAGCGGCGGACGACACCATCAAGGTTGGCGTGCTGCATTCACTGTCCGGCACCATGGCGATCAGCGAAACCACGCTGAAAGACACGATTTTGATGATGATCGACGATCAGAACAAGAAAGGCGGCCTGCTGGGCAAGAAGCTTGAGGCCGTTGTGGTTGACCCGGCTTCGAACTGGCCATTGTTTGCGGAAAAGGCGCGCGAGCTGATCCAGGTGAAAAAGACCGATGTGGTGTTTGGTTGCTGGACCTCGGTGTCGCGCAAATCCGTGCTGCCGGTGTTTGAAGAACTGAATGGCTTGCTGTTCTATCCGGTGCAATATGAAGGCGAAGAATCCTCGCGCAATGTGTTCTACACGGGCGCTGCGCCAAATCAGCAGGCGATTCCGGCGGTGGAATATCTGATGAGCAAGGATGGCGGCGAAGCCAAGCGTTGGGTTCTTTTGGGTACGGACTATGTGTATCCCCGCACCACCAACAAAATTTTACGCGCGTTCCTGAAAGCCAAGGGTGTGGCCGAGGCCGACATCATGGAGGAATATACGCCGTTCGGTCATTCCGATTGGCAGACCATTGTAACAAACGTGAAGAAATTCGCGTCTGAAGGCAAGAAAACGGCGGTGGTTTCCACCATCAATGGCGACGCTAATGTGCCGTTCTACAAGGAACTGGGCAATCAGGGCATCAAGGCGGAAGATATTCCCGTTGTGGCTTTCTCGGTCGGTGAAGAAGAGTTGGCCGGTCTGGACGCCACCCCGCTGGTGGGCCATCTTGCCGCATGGAATTATTTCATGTCGGTGGATTCGCCAAAGAACGCCGAGTTCATCAAGCAATGGCAGACCTTCATCAAAAATCCCAAGCGTGTGACCAACGACCCGATGGAAGCCCATTATATCGGTTTCAAAATGTGGGTGCAGGCGGTTGAGCAGGCGGGCACTACCGATGTGGACGCCGTGCGCCAGGCCATGTATGGCCAGAAAGTCAAGGCGCCCGGCGGCTTTGACAGTGTGATGAACACCAACCATCATCTGTCCAAGCCGGTGATGATCGGCGAAATTCAGGCCAATGGACAGTTTGATATCGTGTGGCGCACCGACGGCCCGATTGTCGGCGACGCCTGGTCCGATTTCATTCCCGAAAGCAAAAAGCTGACGGCGGACTGGACCTTCCCATGGGTATGCGGCAACTGCGAAAAACCGAAATACGTCGCGGACTAGCTTCCTTTCTGAGCACGTCTATACTGGGGCCGGATTCTTGCCACACGGCAAGGGCCCGGCCCTTCTTTCTGGACGCTGACTTTTTGAGCAATTTTCACTAACGTTACGTCTTTCTGCGCCCCCACCCCGGCCCTCCCCACAAGGGGGAGGGAGAAGATCAGAGCGCGGCGGTAAAGCCCCTCCCCCTTGTGGGGAGGGGTTGGGGTGGGGGGCGGTGGACTTGAAATTCGATCTAACTGGATAGCATTCTTGGATGTTAAAAACTTTTGCACTTCTCCTCTGCCTGCTGTTCACCCCACTGCATGCGTACGCGCAGACGCAGGCGGATCTGCCGACGCTTATCCAGAAGCTTGCAGATAAAAGCCGCAGCACGCAATCTGAAGCCATTGATGCGCTGACCGCCACTGGTGATCCAGTGGTGATTGCGCCGCTGGATGCGCTGCTGAACGGCAATCTGTACGCGCGCAAATCCGATGGGACTATCTGGATCACTACCGAAACCGCAACGGGCTTTGATCTGAAACATCCGTTGACCGGCACCTCTGGCGGAAGCGTCACGCCGGAAGAAATGTCGAAAGCCAACATCACCAACGCTATCCGTACACGGTTGCGCGGTGCGCTGGGCGGCATGACATTGCTGGGTCCAGATCCGAAATTGCGCAAACGCGCGGCGGACGATATTTTCAAAAACGCCGCGCCGGAAAGCATTCCGCTGCTGGAAACGGCGCTGGCGAAAGAAACCGATGAGGCTGTCAGACGCCGTATGCAGCGCGCCCTGGCGGGGATTCACCTGGATCAATCCAGCGATGTGCAAATCCGTCTGAAAGCAATTGAAACCCTGGGCAGTTTTACCGATCAGGATGTGAAGGCGATCCTCAACACGGCGCTGCAACAAAGCGACGAGACGGTGCGCGCAGCCGCCGCAAAGGCGCTGGCCGGTGTTGAAAGCCGTCTGGAATTCTGGGGCATGGCGGAGGCGCTGTTTCATGGGCTGAGCCTTGGATCGGTGCTGCTGCTGGCAGCCATCGGGTTGGCCATTACCTTTGGCGTGATGGGCATCATCAATATGGCGCATGGCGAAATGGTGATGATCGGCGCCTATACCACTTTCATGGTGCAGGAAGTGATCCGCACTTCCTGGCCCGGCCTGTTTGACGCCTCGCTGTTTATCGCCATTCCCGCCGCCTTCATGGTATCGGGCCTGGTGGGCATTGTCATAGAACGCGGCATTATCCGGTTTCTGTATGGGCGGCCGCTGGAAACATTACTGGCCACCTGGGGCGTCAGCCTGATCCTGCAACAGACCGTGCGCTCGATCTTTGGTCCCACGAATAAAGAGGTCGGTACCCCTGGCTGGATGAGCGGCGCGATGGAATTTGATAGCGGTCTGGCGCTGACCTATAACCGGGTGGCGATCATTATTTTCTCACTGATGGTGCTGGGCCTGCTGGTGCTGGTGATGCGCAAAACGTCACTTGGCCTGCGCATGCGCGCGGTGACGCAAAACCGCGCCATGGCCAACAGCATGGGCATCCGCACCGGCACGGTTGACGCGCTGACCTTTGGACTGGGTTCCGGCATTGCGGGCATTGCGGGCGTGGCGCTGAGCCAGATCGATAATGTCAGCCCCAATCTGGGGCAAAGCTATATTGTCGACAGTTTCATGGTGGTGGTGTTTGGCGGCGTCGGCAATTTACTGGGCACGTTCTTTGGCGCCATGAGCCTGGGACTGGTGAATAAATTTCTGGAGCCGTTTGCAGGCGCGGTGCTGGGCAAGATATTTATTCTGATCGCGCTGATCCTGTTCATTCAATATCGCCCGCGCGGCATGTTCGCGCTCAAGGGCCGCGCGGTGGAGAGCTAGATCATGCACTCAAATCAAAGTTTCATTCTGTCGCTGCCGCTGGGCGGAAAAATTCTGCTGGGGTTGATGCTGGGCGCGGCGTTATTTGTGCCGCTGCTAAATCTGCTGACGCCGGCAGACTCGTTTTTTCATGTGCCAACCTATCTGGTCAGCCTGATGGGAAAATATATCTGCTATGCGCTGCTGGCGTTGAGCGTTGATCTGGTGTGGGGGTATTGCGGCATTCTCAGTCTGGGACATGGGGCGTTCTTCGGCCTCGGCGGGTACGCCATGGGCATGTATATGATGCGCCAGATCGGCGCGCGCGGCGTTTATGGCAATCCGGATCTGCCGGATTTCATGGTTTTTTTGAACTGGAGCGAACTGCCCTGGTCCTGGTATGGCTTTGACAGCTTTGCCTTTGCGCTGCTGATGGTGGTGCTGGTTCCGGGCGCGCTGGCGTTTCTGTTCGGCTGGTTTGCGTTTCGCAGCCGGGTAACCGGTGTGTACCTCTCGATCATCACCCAGGCCATGACCTATGCGTTGATGCTGGCGTTTTTCCGCAATGACATGGGTTTTGGCGGCAATAACGGTCTGACCGATTTCAAGGATATTCTGGGATTTGATTTGCAGGCGGATGGTACGCGCAGCATCCTGTTTGCACTTAGCGCGCTGGCGCTGGCGGGCGGCTATCTGCTGTGCGCGATGATTGTGCGCTCGAAACTGGGCCGCATTCTGGAAGCCATCCGCGATGCGGAAAGCCGGGTGCGTTTCCTGGGTTATCAGGTGCAGTATTACAAACTGTTCGTGTTCACTTTTTCCGCCATGCTGGCAGGCGTTGCGGGCGCGCTCTATGTGCCGCAGGTGGGCATCATCAATCCAACCGAATTCACGCCGGGAAATTCCATTGAAGCCGTGATCTGGGTGGCGGTCGGCGGGCGCGGCACCCTGTTTGGCGCGGCGCTGGGCGCGGTGCTGGTCAATTACGCCAAAAGTTATTTCACCGGCGCGCTGCCAGAAGTGTGGCTGTTCATGCTGGGCGGGCTGTTTGTCGCCGTCACATTGTTTTTGCCCAGGGGGATTGTCGGCCTGGTCAATCAGTTTGACCTGCGGCGCATGCGGCATGGCCCGCTCAAATTTCTTTATGCAGGAAAACCGTCATGAGCACGGCCCACAAGGATGTCATGCTGTATCTGGATGGTGTCAGCGTCAGCTTCGACGGCTTCAGGGCGCTGAACAATCTCAGTCTGGTGGTGCATGCGGGAGAAATGCGCGCCATTATCGGCCCCAACGGGGCGGGCAAAACCACCATGATGGATGTGATCACCGGCAAAACCCGCGCCGATGAAGGCCAGATTTTTTTCAATGGCGATATTGATCTGCGCAAACTGGACGAAGCGGCCATCGCCAATCTGGGGATCGGACGGAAATTTCAGAAGCCGACCATATTTGAAAATCTGAGCGTGTTTGAAAATCTGGAACTGGCGCTGAAATGCGACCGGCGCGCGCGGACCTCGCTGTTTTTCCACCTGAACGCTGCGCAGCGCCTGCGCATTGAGGAAGTGCTGAATATTGTTTCACTGCCGGACCGCATCGCGATGCAGGCCGGATCGCTCAGCCATGGGCAAAAACAGTGGCTGGAAATTGGCATGCTGCTGATGCAGGATCCGGAACTGCTGCTGGTGGATGAGCCGGTGGCGGGCATGACAGACAGTGAAACCGAACAGACAGCGGATCTGCTGCGCACCATCGCCGGGGATCGCTGTGTCATCGTGGTGGAGCATGACATGGAATTTGTCCGCCGTCTGAATACCTATGTTACCGTGCTGCATGAAGGCTCGGTGCTGGCCGAAGGCTCGCTGGACAAGGTGCAGGCGGATGAGCGCGTCATTGAAGTGTATCTGGGGCGCTAGCGCATGCTGATTTTAGATTTAGTCATATCCTTCATCGTCATCGCGAGCCGCGGGAGCGGCGTGGCGATCCAGAGCCATAAACACAGGCCTTTGCCGGAGACTCTGGATTGCCGCGTCGTTTCGCTCCTCGCAATGACGCAGAGGCGTGTGATTCAACCCGAACACATCAGGCGCTAGCGTATGCTGTCAGTAAAAAACATCGATCTCTATTATGGCGCCAGTCAGATTTTGCGCGGTGTTAATTTGGGCGCGCGCAAGGGCGCCGTCACCTGTATCATGGGGCGCAATGGGGTGGGCAAAACCAGCCTGCTGCGCGCCATTGCCGGACAACAGGCCATTGGCGCGGGCGCGATCGAATGGGAAGAAACGCAGATTGCCAAACTGGCGCCCTATGAACGCGCACGGCGCGGCATCGCCTTTGTGCCGCAGGGGCGCGAGATTTTTCCGCTGCTCACCGTCGAGGAAAATCTGCAAACCGGCTTTGCGGCGCTGGCGCGCAGCGAACGGTTTATTCCTGCCGAAACCTATGATCTGTTTCCCGTGCTGAAAGACATGTTGCGCCGCCGGGGCGGCGATTTAAGCGGCGGCCAGCAGCAGCAACTGGCCATTGCACGCGCGCTGGTCATGCGCCCGCGCCTGTTGCTGTTGGACGAGCCGACCGAGGGCATTCAACCGTCGATCATCAAGGACATTGCCAATGTCATTGGCATTCTGCGTGATCGCGGCGATATGGCGATTGTGCTGGTCGAACAATATTTTGAATTCGCCCGCGACCTGGCCGACGATTTTATCGTCATGGTGCGCGGCGAAGTGGTGCTGTCCGGCACGTCAGAGGCAATGAACGAACATGATGTCCGCCGCCATCTTACCGTCTGAACCCCAAGCCGCCACGGGCTGGCGCCAGGAGGTGCGGGGGCTTGCCGATATCCGCTTTGCCTGCGGTGACGGGATAACGCGCCTCGCGCATCTGGCGCATCACGATCCGCTACGCGTGCTGTTTTCAAAACCGGCGCAGGGCGATGTGGCGCAGGCTACGCTGGTGAATATGTCGGGCGGGCTGATCGCGGGGGATACGCTCGACATTTACTTTGCGGTGGGCGAAAATGCTGCGGCGATGTGCGTCGCTTCTGCGGCGGAAAAAGTGTACCGCTCAACCGGTGATATGAGCCATATCGCCGTTGATCTGCATGCTGCGCAAAACGCCTGGGTGGAATGGCTGCCGCAGGAAACCATTTTCTTTAATGGCGCGCGATTGCGCCGTACCACCCGCCTGCATCTGGCGCCAGGCGCGCGCATTCTGGCGGGAGAATTTCTGGTTCTGGGCCGCATCGCCAGCGGAGAAACCGTCAGCAGCGGCTATCTGCGCGACGCCTGGGAAGTGCGCCAGGACGGGCGGCTGATCTGGGCCGATGCGCTTCGCATGGATGGAAATTTTGCCGATATCGGTAAATCCAAAGCGGGTCTGAATGGCGCGCGCGCGCTGGCAACGATGGTTTTTGCAGGCGCTGGCGTAACGGAATGTCTTGAACCGGCGCGGGCTTTGCAGCAGGCTTGTGGCGATGGGGTGCTGGCCTCGGCAAGCTGCGTCAATGGGGTGCTGGTGATGCGCTGGCTGGCGGTGGCGCCGCAGGCCCTGCGCGTGGGCCTGGGGAATTTCTGGGCCGCGTTCCGGCATCAGGCGGCGGGTCTGCCAGCAAGCCTGCCGCGTATCTGGCATGTATAGGAAAGGAAGCGCAAGCCATGAACCTGACGCCGCGTGAAAAAGACAAACTGCTGATCGCCATGGCCGCGATGGTGGCGCGCCGCCGGCTGGAGCGCGGCGTGAAGCTCAACTATCCCGAAGCCATCGCGCTGATCACCGATTATGTGGTGGAAGGTGCGCGCGACGGGCGCAGCGTTGCCGAACTGATGCGTGACGGCGCCACCGTCATCACCCGCGCGCAGGTAATGGACGGCATCGCCGAAATGATCCACGATATTCAGGTCGAGGCGACCTTTCCCGACGGCACCAAGCTGGTCACCGTTCACGAACCCATCCGATAGGAGTGCCGCCCATGAAACCCGGAGAAATTATCTGCGCCGCCGGTTCGATTGAACTGAATGCGGGCCGTGCGGTGATCATCCTCACCGTCGCCAATCGTGGCGACCGGCCGATTCAGGTGGGATCGCATTATCATTTTTATGAAACAAATGCGGCGCTGGATTTTGACCGCGAGGCGGCGCGCGGTTTCCGGCTGGATATTCCCGCTGGCACGGCGGTGCGCTTTGAGCCGGGCCAGACCCGCGACGTGACCCTTGTCGCCTATCAGGGCGCACGCACCGTGTACGGATTTAATGGCCGCATCAACGGCAAGCTGGGAAACTGAGCCATGGCATTCAATATTACCCGCGACGCCTATGCCGCCATGTATGGCCCGACCAGGGGCGATCGGGTACGCCTGGCCGATACCGATCTGATCATCGAGGTTGAGGAAGACCGCACCATTTACGGCGAGGAAGTAAAATTCGGCGGCGGCAAGGTGATCCGCGACGGCATGGGCCAATCCCAGATGACCCGCGCGCAGGGCGCGATGGACACGGTCATCACCAATGCGCTGATCATTGATCATTGGGGCATCATCAAGGCCGATGTCGGCATCCGCGATGGGCGCATTGCGGGTGTGGGAAAGGCGGGCAATCCCGATGTGCAGCCCGGCGTGAATCTGGTCATTGGTCCGGGTACGGAGATTATTGCGGGCGAGGGGCGCATCCTGACAGCGGGCGGCATTGATGTGCATATTCATTTCATATGCCCCCAACAGGTGGATGACGCGCTGTACAGCGGCGTGACCACCTTGATGGGCGGCGGCACCGGCCCGGCGGAAGGCACCAACGCCACCACCTGCACGCCGGGTCCGTTTCATCTGGCGAGCATGTTGCAGGCGGCGGATGGCCTGCCGATCAATATCGGATTTTTCGGCAAGGGTAATGCGACCTTGCCGGGCGGACTGCATGAACAGATTGCGGCGGGCGCTTGCGGGCTGAAGCTGCACGAAGACTGGGGCACGACACCTGCCGCCATCGATACATGTTTGAGCGTCGCGGAAGAAACCGATACCGCCGTCACCATTCACACCGACACGCTGAACGAATCCGGTTTTGTCGAAAACAGCATCGCCGCCTTCAAGGGCCGCAACATTCACGCCTTCCATACCGAGGGTGCGGGCGGCGGCCATGCGCCGGACATTATCAAGGTGTGCGGCGTGGCGAACGTGATCCCGTCGTCCACCAATCCGACGCGCCCGTTCACCATCAACACGATTGATGAACATCTGGACATGCTGATGGTGTGCCACCATCTGGACCCGAACATTCCCGAAGATGTGGCGTTTGCCGAAAGCCGTATCCGGCGGGAAACCATCGCCGCAGAAGATATTCTGCACGACATTGGCGCGATCAGTATTCTGGCGTCCGACAGTCAGGCCATGGGCCGTATCGGCGAAGTGATCATCCGCACCTGGCAGACAGCGGACAAAATGCGCAAGCAGCGCGGCCCCCTGCCGGAAGAAACCGGCAATAATGATAATTTCCGTGTACGGCGTTATATTGCCAAATACACCATCAATCCTGCTTTGGCGCATGGCATTGCCAGCTATGTTGGCTCAATTGAAACCGGAAAATTCGCCGATCTGGTATTGTGGAAGCCGGCATTTTTTGGCGTCAAACCCGATCTGGTGTTAAAAGCCGGAACCATCACCGCCGCACTGATGGGCGATCCCAACGCCTCAATCCCGACGCCACAGCCGGTCTATAGCCGCCCGATGTTCGGCGCCTATGGCCGTGCGCGCACCGCCAGCCGTTTCAGCTTTTTGTCGCAGGCCGCAGTGGCAAGCGGCCTTGCGGGCCAGTTGGGTTTGCAAAGCGAAATTCTGCCGGTGAAAAATATTCGCGGCATTGGCAAGGCGCAAATGATCCACAATCATGCGTTGCCGAAAATCGAGGTTGATCCGGAAACCTATGAAGTACGCGCCGATGGCGAATTGCTGACCTGCGCGCCTGCGACCGTGTTGCCGATGGCGCAACGCTATTTTCTGTTTTGAGCATGGCAATACCCCGCGCCACACAATTTTTTACGGCTGGTCATTGGCCCGAAGGCGAGGCTGTGGCCTGCGTCACGCTGGGTTTTGATGACCGGCACCGGCGGCGTGTGCGGCTGTCGCTGGATAACGCGCAGGGCGATTTCATGCTGGATCTGGCGCGCGCGGAACGCCTGGGCGATGGCGACGGCCTGCTGCTGGACGATGGGCGCTATATACTGGTGCGCGCCGCCCGCGAAGATGTGATGGACATTGCGGCCGCCCATCCCAGGGACGCGATCCGCATTGCCTGGCATCTGGGCAACCGGCATCTTCCGGTGCAGATGCTGGATGCTGGCGGCCTGCGCTTGCGCTATGATCATGTGATCGAACATATGGTGCTTGATCTGGGCGGCAAGGTGCAACGCAAGCAGGATATTTTTGCGCCGGAACCGGGCGCCTATGATGGCGCGCCTGCCCATACACATGATCACGGCCATGACCACTAATTCATCCCTGTACAGATTACTGGCCTGGCTATCGCCGTCCTTCCCGGTGGGGGCGTTCAGCTATTCGCATGGGCTGGAATATGCGGTGGAAATTGAACTGATAAAAAGCCGCGATGATCTGGTGGCATGGATTTCAACCCTGCTGCGCCATGGCTCGGGGTTGCACGACGCCATGCTGTTTGTCGCCGCATGGCGCGCGCAGGATGCAAACGACCACGCCTTACTGACGGAAATTTTTGAACTCTCATCCGCCATGCGTTCCACAAAAGAACTGGCGCTGGAAACCCAGGCCCAGGGCGCGGCCTTCGCCCGCGCCATCTTTGATGCCTGGCCGCATCCGGCGGTGGATGTCGCCACCCCCACCCCAAACCCCTCCCCACAAGGGGGAGGGGCTTTACCACCGGGTTCTGAACTTCTTCCCCCTCCCCCTCGTGGGGAGGGCCGGGGTGGGGGGGAGAATGCTGCATTCCAAATTGATCATGTTACGCCCAGCTATCCGCTGATCGCCGCCCTGTGCGCCCATGCGCACGGCATTGACATGCGCGATGCGCTGACGGCCTATCTGCATGCGTTCACCGCCAATCTGATTTCGGCGGGGGTGCGGCTGATACCGCTGGGCCAGACCGCTGGGCAGATCGCGCTGCGCCTGCTGGAAACAGATGTCACCGCCGCCGCTGATATGGCGGAAATATTACCCTTGGAAGAAATTGGCAGCGCCACTCCCATGCTGGATTTTTGTTCCGCCCGGCATGAAACCCAATATACAAGGCTGTTCCGATCATGAATAAATCTTTACACGGACCAATCCGCATCGGCGTTGGCGGTCCCGTCGGTTCCGGCAAAACCGCGCTGATGGACATATTGTGCAAGAATATGCGCGACGCCTATTCCATCGCGGCCATCACTAATGATATTTACACCAAGGAAGATGCGCAATTCCTCACCCGTTCCGGCGCATTGCCGCCCGAACGCATTGACGGGGTGGAAACCGGCGGCTGCCCGCACACCGCCATTCGCGAAGACGCCTCGATCAATCTGGCCGCCGTGGACAAGATGAATGCGCGCTTCCCGGATCTGGATATTATTTTCATCGAAAGCGGCGGCGACAATCTGGCCGCCACTTTCTCACCGGAACTGGCCGATCTGACGCTCTATGTCATTGATGTGTCGGCGGGCGATAAAATTCCGCGCAAGGGCGGGCCGGGCATTACCCGCTCCGACCTGTTGATCATCAACAAGATCGATCTGGCCCCGATGGTCGGCGCGGATCTTGGAGTGATGGACCGCGACGCCAAAAAAATGCGCGGGGACCGCCCCTTTGTGTTCACCAATTTGCGCGCCGGCATTGGCCAGGATACAGTGATCGCATTCATCGAGGAACGCGCGGCCCTATCACACGAAACATAGGAGAAACAGATGAACTACTTGCGCAGACTTGCTTTTGCCACACTTTTGCTCTTTCCTGCCGTAGCGCAGGCGCATCCGGGGGATCATTCGAGCTTTTCCGGTATGACAGCGGTGCTGGGGCATTTTCTCTCGCAGCCTGACCATGCGTTATTGCTGATTGGCGCAGTGTCAGCCGGAATATATTTGTACCGCAAAAGCCGCCGCCAGGATATAGGCGATAAAGAGTTTTAATGGCCCTACCGGAACACCACGGTCTTGTTGCCATTCAGAAACACCCGCTGTTCCGCCAGCCAGCGCACGGCGCGGGCCAGCACCTGGCTTTCCACATCGCGCCCGGCGGCGGCCATTGCCCCGGCGGTGTAGCTGTGATCAATACGTTCAACCATCTGCTCGATGATCGGGCCTTCGTCCAGATCTGGCGTGACGAAATGCGCCGTGGCGCCGATCAGCTTGACGCCGCGCTTATGCGCCTGGCTGTAGGGCTGGGCGCCCTTGAAGCTGGGCAGGAAGGAATGATGGATATTGATCGCCTTGCCTTCCAGCTCCGTGCATAATTCCGGCGAAAAAATTTGCATGTAACGCGCCAGCACCACGAAATCCGCCTTGGTCTGGGCGATGATATCGCGCAGGCGGGCTTCGGCCTCTGGTTTATTGTCCTTGCCTACCGGCACATGCAGGAACGGAATTTTGTGCCATTCCGCCAGTGGCGCCAAATTCATATGGTTGGAAACAATGGCCGGAATATGCACCGGCAGCGAACCGGTGCGGTGGCGGTACAGCAGATCATTCAGGCAATGATCGGATTTCGACACCATTATCAGCGCCGATGGCCGCAGCGCGCAATTCGTCAATGTCCAACGCATGCCAAACCGCATGGCGATGGGGCTGAATATTTTGGAAAACGCCGTCTGGTTAAATTCCGGGTTTGCCGCTTCAAAGGCCGTGCGCATGAAAAAGTTTCTGGTGCCGGGATCGCCAAAATGATGCGAATCCGTAATGAACAGATCGCTGTCTGCCAGAACCCCGGCCACGGCGGCAACAATGCCAACCCGATCAGGGCACGAAACCGTCAGGATATAGCTGGCGGGACCGGGAGCGGCGCTAGACATCCAGATTGGAAACTTTCAGGGCATTGTCGTAAATAAACTGACGCCGCGTTTCGACCACATCTCCCATCAGTTGCGAAAACAGATCATCCGCCGTATCGGAATGATCGACCTTCACCTGCAACAGCGAACGCACCTGCGGGTCCAGCGTGGTTTCCCACAATTGTTCCGGGTTCATTTCGCCCAGGCCTTTATAGCGCTGTATGCTGATACCCTGACTGCCGATCTGCTTGATGGTTTCAAACAGCGCGGTGGGAGAGGCAATAATATATTCATTGTCCTTGCGCCGCAGCGTGGCCGAGCGGCGGAAAACCGCCTGCAATTCCGGCACCTCGGCATTTAGCCGGCGGGCCTCGGCGCTGGCCAGCAACGGGGCGTCGATTTCATAGGCCTCGCGCACACCGCGCACATCGCGGAAAAACCGCAGGCCGCCTGTATTGGTCGCTTCGCCCTGCCAGCCGCGATCTTCTTCTGCGGTGTTCTGGTCCAGTGCGGTTGCAATGGCTTGCGCCACGCGGCGCGCCTCTGCCGGATCATCCAGCACATCAGGTGTCAGCGCGCCTGCAATAGCCACTTGTTCGATAATGAAATCAGGATATTTGCCGCGTGGCAGATTGTTCAGAATGGCGCGGATGCCGCGCGCATGTTCGGTCAGTTCGCGCAAATCTTCACCGGCGCGCTGGCTGTCATCATAGAGGTGCAACACGGCATCCTTAACGCCGCTGGTGATCAGATAATCTTCCAGCGCCCTTTCGTCCTTGAGATATTGTTCCGAACTGCCCCGGCTGACCTTGTACAGCGGCGGTTGCGCAATATACAGATAGCCGCGTTCGATCAGTTGCGGCATGTGCCGGTAAAAGAAAGTCAGCAGCAGGGTGCGGATATGCGCGCCGTCCACATCCGCGTCGGTCATGATGACGATCTTGTGGTAGCGGGCATTTTCAATGTTGAAATCATTGCGCCCGATGCCCGCGCCCAGCGCCGTAATCAGCGTGCCGATTTCGTTGGAAGCCAGCATTTTATCAAAACGCGCACGTTCTACATTCAGTATCTTGCCGCGCAAGGGCAGCACCGCCTGATTGGCGCGGTCGCGGGCCTGCTTGGCGGACCCCCCCGCGGAATCGCCTTCGACCAGGAAAATTTCTGACTTGGCCGGATCGCGTTCCTGGCAATCCGCAAGTTTTCCGGGAAGATTGGAAATATCCAGCGCGCTTTTGCGCCGGGTTAATTCACGCGCGCGGCGTGCGGCCTCGCGGGCGGCGGCGGCTTCGATAATTTTTGTGATAATGGTGCGGGCCTCACCCGGATGTTCCTCAAACCATTGTGACAGGCGGTCATTGATCAGCCCTTCCACAGCGGGGCGCACCTCGGATGACACCAGCTTGTCTTTGGTTTGCGACGAAAATTTCGGATCAGGCACTTTTACCGACAGGACGCAGGTCAGCCCCTCACGCGCATCGTCGCCGGTTAACGGCACCTTGGATTTTTTCGCCATGCCGGAACTGTTGGCATAGGCATTGACACAGCGCGTCAGCGCACCCCGGAACCCTGCCAGATGGGTGCCGCCATCGCGTTGCGGAATATTGTTGGTAAAGCACAATACGTTTTCATGGACACTGTCGTTCCACCACAGCGACGCATCGACGATAATGCCATCGCGTTCGCCGGAAATGGCAATCGGGCCGTCAATCAGTTTGGATTTATTGCGGTCCAGATAGCGCACAAAGGCCTCGACCCCGCCAGTATAGACCAGATTAACCTCGCGCGCTTCAACCCCGCGTTCATCGCGCAGGGTGATATGCACACCGGAATTCAGAAACGCCAGTTCGCGCAGACGGTGTTCCAGCGTTTCGAAATTGTAATCGGTGTTGGTGAATGTATCCGTAGAGGGAAGAAATGCGATAAGCGTTCCGCTCAACCCCGGCGCATCGCCGACAATTTTCAGCGGCGCCTGCGGTTCGCCATGGTGAAAGCGCATATAATGTTCTTTGCCGCCGCGCCAGATGCGCACTTCCAGCCATTCCGACAATGCGTTCACAACGGAGACGCCCACGCCGTGCAGGCCGCCGGACACCTTGTAGGAGTTCTGGTCGAATTTGCCGCCTGCATGCAGCTGGGTCATAATGACCTGGGCGGCCGATACGCCTTCTTCGCTGTGAATTTCGGTTGGAATGCCGCGCCCATTATCCGAAACACTGATCGATCCATCGGGGTGCATGATCACAACGATCCGGTCACAATAGCCCGCTAGCGATTCATCGATCGCATTATCGACAACCTCATACACCATATGATGCAGGCCAGAGCCATCATCGGTGTCGCCGATATACATGCCGGGGCGTTTGCGCACAGCATCCAGACCACGCAGAACCTTGATGGATTCTGCGCCATATTCGCTCGCGGCCTGCTTGTTACGGGATTCATCACTCATTCTTAAAAAACCTTATGGTTCGTTCTATGGTTAGCTGGCGGCATCAAAAACCGCGCCATCCGTTACGGTAAAATATTGTGCGCGTGCGCCCATGGCCTCAAACAGCGATTTGTCTGTTCCGGTCATCCAGGCCTGCGCCCCCAGATCGCTGATGGCGTCATACAGCGCTGCGCGGCGCCGCGCGTCCAGATGCGCGACCACTTCATCCAGCAGCAATAGCGGCGTGGCGCCTGTTTGCCCCAGCAGCCGTGCATTGGCCAGCACGATGGAAATCAGCAGCGCCTTTTGCTGCCCGGTTGAACAATCGCCGGCGGGCATCCTGGTCTCGCCATGCCATACCAGAAGATCGCTGCGGTGCGGTCCTTCCAGAGCGCGGCCGGCTTCCTTGTCGCGCCGTCGCGCGGCGCACAATACCGCGCGAAAACGGTCTTCCACGTCGACGGCAGGGCTATCGGCCAGCATGTCCTCCAGCAGGCCATCCAGCGCCAGCAGGGCGTGTGGGAAAGGCCCCGAATGGGCCTCCAGCGCCTCGGAAATCCTCCGCAACGCCTCACAGCGGCTGGCGGCGACCGCAACACCATGTTCGGCCATTGCGGCTTCCAGGGCATCCAGCCATGCTGGATCGGCGCGGCGTCCGGCCATTTCGTTGCGCAGCAAACGGCTGCGTTCCTGGCGCGCCCGTTCATAGGCGTTCAGGCGTGTGCCATGGCCGGTATCAAAGCCCAGCGTCAGCCGGTCAAAAAACTGCCGCCGCCCACTGGGCCCTTCTGCGAACAGCCGATCCATGTCCGGGGTTAGCCAGCTTACCGCCAGAAATTGCGCAAGTATGGCGCTGGACGATTGTGCGGTTCCGTCGATCCGCACCGCGCGGCGTTCTGTTGTCTGGCCAGGCTCTACAGGTTGTAAACCGGTGCTGATCCGCGTCGGTGCGTCGGCAGTATGCGAGGCGTCAAGGCTGGCCGCCACCGCCCAGGCCTGTGCGGGCGCGCCGATCCGCGTTACTTCGGAAAGCCGCGCCCAGCGTAATCCACGCCCGGGGGCAAGAAACGACAATGCTTCCAGCAGATTGGTTTTTCCCGCGCCATTTTCACCGGTCAGCACCACCGGACGTCCGTCCAAATTCAGGCGCGCCTGGGTGTAACAGCGGAAATCCGTGACATTCAGCCAGCGCACCGCAACGGCCGGTGACCGGCCCGGCATTTGCGGCAAAACTGTTCGCGCTAGCACGGGCGCAAACTCCTTTCGCGCGTCACGCCACCCGCATCGGCATCAGCACATATTGCGCTGAATCATCACCGCTATCGCGGATCAAAGCGGGGGAATGCGCATCGAAAAATTCAAATATCGCATTTTCGCCATCGATCTGTGCGGCGACATCCAGCAAATAACGCGCGTTGAAACCGATCTCGATCGGTGTGGATCCATAAGTGACGGCAAGCTCCTCGGTGGCGCTGCCCTGATCGGGATTTTTTACCGATACGGTCATCTGGTTTTTGTCCAGATTGACTTTCACGGCACGGGATTTCTCTGACGAAATGGTCGACACCCGGTCTACCGCCTGCCGTAGCTGGGCGTTATCCACTTCCATCCGCTTGTCATTGGTGGTGGGGATGACGCGGGTATAATCGGGGAAAGTGCCATCAATCAGTTTTGAGCTTAACGTCACATGATCAAACGCAAAGCGTATCTTGGCCGCAGTGGTGCTGACCGCGACATCGCCGGTTACGTCATCGATCAGTTTATGCAGTTCCAGCACCGCCTTGCGCGGCAGGATAATACCGGGCATTGTATCGGCCCCGCTGGGGGCGGGCAATTCTACCCGCGCCAGGCGGTGCCCGTCGGTGGCGACCGCGCGCAGCATATTTACGCCAGCGGTCTGCGCCACATGCAGGTAGATCCCGTTCAGGTAATAACGGGTTTCTTCCGTTGAAATGGCAAACCGGGTTTTGTCGATCAGACGTTTCAAATCCCCGGCGGCAATGACGAATTGCACGGCAGCTTCCGATGCATTGCCGGCGCTATCCCCATCCATGGCAGGAAAATCGGTGGCCGGCAGGCTGGCAAGATAAAACTGTGACCGGCCCGCTTTCAGGGAAAGGCGATCACTATCTGCGTCCAGGGAAATCTCAACCTGTGCGCCTTCGGGCAGTTTGCGCACAATGTCATGCAATGTATGGGCGGGAACTGTCGTAGTGCCGGGGTGCGTGACGGCTGCGGCTGCGGATTCACGCACGGCAATGTCCAGATCGGTCGCTGTCAGGTCCAGCTTTCCCTCGCCCGCCTGCAATAATACGTTCGAAAGAATCGGGATCGTGGTGCGCCGTTCAACAATGCTTTGCACATGGCTTAAAGAGCGGAGCAGAACCGTTCTTTCAATGGTAAATTTCATTCTCAAACCGTTCCTGTTCGTAGCCGCCCGCAAGCGCCGCCAGTGATCCTGACAGGCAGACGGAAAAGGGCATGAAGAGTACGAATCACTATAGCAGAATGCGCAGATTCCGGCACTAAAATCGCACCCGGTTACAGCTTAAAAACTGCTGATTTTCTAGCCCTGTAAAAGCCGTTGCAGCTTCTCGACATCTTCGTTCAGCGCATTGTCGCTTTCGCGCAGCTGTTCGATGCGGCGCACGGCATGAATGACGGTAGTATGGTCGCGTCCACCGAATTTCCGGCCAATTTCAGGCAGGGAACGGGCTGTCAGTTGCTTGGCCAGATACATGGCAACCTGGCGGGGACGCGCCACCGCGCGGGCGCGCCGCGCCGACAGCATATCCGCCAGACGGATATTGAAATATTCCGCCGCCTTGCGTTGAATTTCGTCAATGGTGATGCGCCGTTCACTGGCCCGCAGCAGGTCCTGCAGAACCTCGCGCGCCATATCCACGGTGATGGGACGCCGCACCAGGGTCGCAAACGCCACCACCCGGGTCAGCGCGCCTTCTACATCACGCACGTTAGAGCTAATGCGATGGGCCAGAAATTCCAGCACCGCCTCGGCAATTTGCAGATCCGGCATCTGGCGGCGGGCGATTTCCGCCTTGCCCTGCAAAATGCCCAGTCGCAGCTCATAATCCGTGGGGTGAATATCCGCAACCAGGCCCCAGCCCAGCCGTGAACGGATACGTTCCTCAATCCCGTCCAGATCCGAGGGCGAGCGGTCGGCCGAGATCACCAACTGTTTCTGATGATCAATCAGCGCATTGAAGGTATGGAAAAATTCTTCCTGGGTCGATCCCTTGCCGCCAATGAACTGCACATCGTCAACCATCAGCACATCCACCGAGCGCAGCGCCTCTTTGAACGGCATGGTGTCCTTGTCGCGCAGGGCCTTGATAAACTGATACATGAATTTCTCGGCGGAAAGATACAGCACCGTGCGTTCGGGATGTTGCGCGCGGATAGCATGGGCGATGGCATGCATCAGATGGGTTTTGCCCAGCCCGACGCCGCCATGCAGAAACAACGGATTAAACGGCGGGTTATCGGAATCCGCAACCCGGCGCGCGGCCGCATGGGCAAATTCATTGGATTTTCCAACCACAAAATCTTCAAACGTAAAGCGCGGGTCCAGCGGCGCACCCAGACGGCCATACTGGCCATTACGTGGATCAATCTGATTTTCGGCACGCATCTGTGCGGGCAGGGCGCTTGCGACAGTGACGGCGTCATTTGTGCTGATATTGCTGGATGATGGACCGGGAGCATTTTCCTTTGCGCGCAGATCAAGCCGCAGCACCTGGCCGTTAACCGCTCCCCAGGCCTTGAGAAGCGCCTCACCCAGATGAGAGCTGATCCAGTCACGCTTGAAACGGCTGGGTGCGGTTAGTTGTACGCAGCCGCCGTCAATCCCCTCACAGCCCATAAGGCAAAGCCAGTTCTGATAGGTCGATTCCCCTAGCTCTTTGCGCAGCAATGTCACAACCTGCGTCCATTGACGGGAAATTTCAGAGGTTGAAACCTCGGCGGGAAAAGTCCGGCCTGTCCCGTGAGCAGGCTCGCTAAATCCTAACTGCGCGGGTGTATGTCCCAGTTCTGTGAATACATCCGTGCCTGGATTTCGTTTTGTCATTAGGCTCCCCCGCCGTGAAAAATCTTGATACTTAACGCCCCAGCGGCTTTGTCAGGCAGAAATTACTTTTTTCAGCCAGTTAGCTTTGTTTCCACGGTAACCCGTGGAACTTCCATCCGCTGCGCCCCCCGCGATGGCGCGCGTCATCAAGATCCCCCTCAAAACCGCCCGCAAGATTATAGCAGCGCTTAAAACCCAGCCGTGTCAGGCTGATGGCGGCATCGCGCGAGCGCGCACCGGATCGGCAAATAAAGATCACCGGACTATCCAGGGTCACATTCAATTGTGTAAGTATGTCTTTTGTTTGGCTGTCAAAATTCGGATTGCGCGCCATGGTGGGAAGGCTTTGCCATTCGACCGTCACAGCTTGTTTGCCTACGGATGAAAGATCAGGGAGGCCGACGAAATTCCATTCCGCGCTGGTGCGTACATCCACCAGCACGGCATCGCGCTCTTTGGACAATACATCCCAGGCCAGTTTGGGATCGATATCCCCGGCATAACCACGAGAAACATTTTCATCCGGCAACGGATCTTTCGGTGAAGAATGGGTCATCATTTCCTGATCCGGATTGAAGTGAGGAGCGCAAGAGAGCAACGCAACTTAGTAGTAAAAAACAGTACAGATCTAGTCTATACTTACTATTACAATCAAACGAACAATACATATCAACACAGATACTGCTATCTGTCATAAAATTTTTATATTTTAACTTGTTTCAACTAGTGACCGGTGCAATTTTAACCAGCATGAAACAGTGTAGCCGGGACAATTTCCCGGCGCAATAGGGTAAAGCCAATAAAATTTTCGTTTTCAAAAGATAATTTTCTTGACCTGGGAAGAGTCATTTTGCACGCTGTCATTTACGGGGCAAATGTCACTTTTCTTACGCTTTCATATTATAAATGCACAGAACTGGTGCATTTATAATACAGACGGCGCTTGCTGCCGGGGTGCCCCTGGCATGCCTTGCAGTATAATTATCGTCAGATATTTCAGCAGGTTAGACATCACCCATCAGGCGATGCCGGATATTCCCGATGATCGGGATTACGCCCCCAGGCTGTTAACCCGGATGGTCAAACGGGACACTTTGCGGGAGGCCGCGCGCTTTTTCAGGGCGCCCTTTTGCGCACCACGCATCAGTTCGGGTTCAACCGCCTTCAGCGCCTCCAGCGCCGCTGCACGGTCGCCCTTGGCGATGGCGTCTTCAACATGGCGCACAAAACTGCGGACACGGCTGCGGCGGGCCCCATTTACCACGGTCCGCGTGGCGGTTTGCCGGATACGCTTTTTTGCCTGCCTGTTATTCGCCATGTCGCTGTAAGCCCTGAAAATGCCTGTTGAGAGGGGCCTTATACCCCTAGTCCGCCCCCTGATCAAGCAGGATCGCATATGCTGTGAAATAAACCCGGCAGGGCGCAGAAGCCTACCAGTATTTTGGATATTTGGCGGTTCTGGTGGCGTTGTTGTATATCAGCGCGACCACGACCAGCATTACGGCCCCTGCAAGCGCCGGAAAAACCAGAAAATCCCATGCAGGATCCATAAGGAAAATAATAACCGGATTTGACCCCGCAGGCGGATGCACGGTGCGTGTCAGCATCATCAGCATAATCGCCAGACCCACCGCAAGCGCAACGGCCCACCATTGCGGCCCAATAAAGCCAAGCACCGCCAGGCCGGTGAATGAACTGATAAAGTGACCGGCAATGACATTACGGGGTTGGGAAAACGGCGCGTCCGGATAGCCAAACACCAGCACACAGGATGCGCCGAACGATCCAAGGGGCAACGCAATGGAAAAGTAATCTGTAAGGTAGGCCGCTGTGGCAATGGCGATAAATCCCCCCAGTCCCGCCAGGGCAACAGTTTGCATAGAAGGTTTGGGCGGCAGAGGTGCGCCATCACCCTGTAGTTTCTTCAGAAAATTTATCATCCGGCTTCAAACATCCTCTTTGCAGACCAGGGTTTGCAATTAAAAATCTTTCGCCACACTCAGCCATAGTTTTTGCGTATCCACAGCAAAGCCATCGGCCTCATAGGCAGCGGCTTTTATTTCAGTGTAAACCCCATAAAAAGTTACGGCGCCCGCAAGATAATATTCCTGCCCGTAGGTGTCCCCCCCATCGGCGGCGGAAAAATGATGCGCCCCGCCCCAGAGGCGCAGCACATCAAAGGGTGCAATATCCGTACGCTGAAAATTAATGTCTACCATCAGATCGCGTACCCCCCCGGGCGGCGTGGCATTGAACACATCCGTAAAACCCTGAAATTTGTGCAGGGTCGCCAGTGGTGTTGTGAAAGCGTTGCCGCCATCGCTCCCCAAAACTTCATAGCCGGCGGTCAGTGTCAGCGGCCCGTTCGAGAGGCTGGGCTGCAACAGATAATAGCCCGCGTCATAGCCGCCGCGATGATTGCCATAATCTGATTGCCACGCCGCCTCGGTTACATATTTGAACGTCAACCCCCGGAAATCGATGCCGCGCGCATCCCAGCGCACCCCGTAGGTTTGGCTGGAAAAATCTGGCCGTTCATCAATATCGAACAGATAGCCATATCCGGTCAGTTTCCCCGCCCGCGTCCCCAGCCAGGCGGCGCTCATGGCGTGCCCATCCATTTCCCAGTCGCCAAAGCTGGATTCGCGTCCGAAAATACGATTGGCGCGCGCAATATATTCATAGCGCAGTTCGGTTTTCGGTATCGTGCGATTGATCACAGAAACCGCATCAAAGGTCTGCATATTCTGGCGAAAACCCGCATCGCCAACAAAGCGTTCATTGTCATGCACAATACGCTGGCGGCCCAGAATCAGGGTGGTTTCAAGCTGCCCCTCATAGCGCAGCGCCGCCTGATTCAGCTCCGCCGTATCGGGATCGGCGACGAGGGCAAAAGGCGATCCGTGCTCATTGCCATTATTGAAACGCTCCGCCCCCAGATGGAAAACATATTCATATTCAGTCATCGCCGACAGGCCGCGATAAATGCCGGTCGCATACCCCGCGCGGCTGCGCAAGGTATGGGCGCTGGCATTGCGGGGCAGGTTTTCCTGATCCGCCAATTCTGTGCGATAGCGTAAATCCAGCCACGCCCCGCCCCCTGTTAGGGCATCGCCAAACTCGCTGGCGCGTCCAGAGCCGCCAAAAGACAACAGGATCATAATGGTGGCGCAGGCGCGACACGCTAAATTCATTTGCGCTGGATACTCATTTTGTGGGTGAATCACCCCCGCAGCATATCACGAACAGGAAATCAGCAAATGTCCATAATGAAAACTATTCGCACCGCTACCCTGATAGTAACCCTCTGCACCCTTGGACCGGCGATGGCTGAACAATCAGATCATGTCGGTAAAGTTGAAAAAACGAAGAACGAAGTCACGGCCACGCCATCCGCCACTGATCCCGCGCGTCCATTGAACGCGGGCAATCCGGTGTATCGCAATGAAATGGTGAAAACCGGTGTGCAGGCCCGGGCGGAATTACGCCTTGCCGATGAAACCAGCCTGGCGCTGGGCGAAAATGCGGAGGTGCGGCTGGATGAATTTGTCTATGACAAGGATGGCTCCGCCACTATCAATCTGGTTACCGGTGCGCTGCGTTTTATCAGCAGCGCCAATGGGCATCCCGGAAAGCTGACAATAAAAACCGCGGTTGCGACGATTGGCGTTCGCGGCACGGATTTCTGGGCCGGACCGATTGATGGCGTATACGGAGTATTGTTGCTGACGGGAAAAGTCGAAGTCAGCAATTCAGGCGGCAGCGTGACATTGGATACGCCGCGCACCGGCACATTGATCACCGGCGCGGATCTGGCCCCCGGCGACGCGGTTCCCTGGCCCGATGACCGCCGCGTGCGCGCACTTTCCAAAACGGATTTTTAGGGCGCGGGCCGGTTCAGTTCGCCATCCGCGTCGCCACGAACACTTCTCCCCACGGGGTTTCGCTGCAACTTTTTTTCTCGGTCTGCCAGCCATGCCGTGCGAGCAAACCGCGAAAATAGGTTTCCTGAAACCCCAGCTCAAGCCAGCCATGTTTGCGAATGGCCCAGAGCGATTCCCCATCCAGACGCAGTCCCCAGGGAATGGGGAAGGCGTCCGTAATGGGTTCCGCCCCAAACACAACTTTTCCGCCCGGCGCCACGACATGATCCAGCCCCGCAATCAAAGCCTGATGGCTTGAGCAGTGATGAAAACATTCAAAGAACAGCACGGCGTCGAACTTCTCCTCCAATCTATGGATCAGCGAAAAATCATCCTGAACCGCATCAATCCTGAGATTGTTTCTGCGCGCCCGTTCTGCGATAAGCTGGACAAAATTCTTTTCAATATCGACTGCCTTCACCTGGTGCCCCATCCGGGCCAGAAATGTCGTTGTGTTGCCCCAGCCGGGACCAAATTCCAGAATGCGGCTTTTTGGTTTTAGATCGAGGGTTCGAATGAGATGGCCAATGGCAATCAGGTGATTGCCGACTGTGGGGCAGCTTTCGGTGCAAAAGGGGAAGGGTGAATCCGCAAGTGTATTCACATCGAATTCACATACCTCATTGCTAACCGCATAGGGTTTCCCGTGCAGCCATCCATATAATTTAAGCTGATGCTCCCGGTAGGCTTCGGAGTCCGGATCCGCATCGATATTCATCGGGAAGTTCATCGTGAAGGTCATAAACCCCCTTCTTAATTCATCATCGGAAACCGCCGCAGCGGCATCCAGCATCTGCAACATTTCATCCAGTTCCGGCAGCGTCGAAATGATCCGGGGCGCTGCGGGCCGTGGAGATTTTTCTGGCGGCGGCGCCGTTTTGTTAATCTGGTTAATCAGAATTGGGGCAGGCATTGGCCGTATCCGGTTTTTTAACGCCACGGCAAAGCCGGATTTACGGAACCGGACGGGAAGCCGCGCCCACAGGCGAAGGGCGAATTTCAGAAAAATGTCTGGCATAATGGAAGTCCCCAAAAAATATCAGCCGTTCTGCGCCCGGTGCCGCAACAGATGATCGGCCAGCACGCAGGCCATCATGGCTTCGCCCACCGGCACGGCGCGGATGCCGACACAGGGGTCATGGCGGCCCCTGGTGATAATTTCTGCATTCCTGCCGCCCGTTGTGACAGTATTGCGTGTACTGAGTATTGAACTGGTGGGTTTCACCGCAAAGCGTGCAACAATTTCCTGTCCGGTGGAAATACCGCCCAGAATGCCGCCTGCATGATTGGCTAAAAATTTTGGAAGCCGGGAGCCTTTGACGGCGCGCATTTCATCGGCATTTTCTTCGCCGGTCAGGCTGGCGGCTGCAAAGCCGTCGCCAATTTCAACACCCTTCACCGCATTGATGCTCATCAGCGCCTGCGCCAGGTCGGCGTCCAGCTTGCCATAAATCGGCGCACCCCATCCCACGGGAACCCCCGATGCGCGCACTTCGATCACCGCGCCGCAGCTTGACCCCGCCTTGCGCACGCCATCCAGATAGGTTTCCCAGGCTTGCGCGGCTTTGGCGTCGGGGCACCAGAACGGATTTTTTTGGGTCTCGGCCCAGTTCCAGTTTTTCGGATTGATCCTGTGCGGCCCCATCTGCACCAGCGCGCCGCGAATCCTGATTTTCTTGCCCAGAACAAGGCGTGCAATTGCGCCCGCCGCCACCCGCGCCGCCGTTTCACGCGCGGATTGCCGCCCGCCGCCGCGATAGTCGCGCACGCCATATTTTGCGAGGTAAGTATAGTCCGCATGGCCGGGACGGAACTTGTCCATCACGTCGCCATAGTCTTTCGAACGCTGATCCACATTTTCGATCAGCAGGCTGATGGGGGTGCCGGTGGTTTTGCCCTCGAAGGTGCCGGACAGGATTTTCACCGTATCCGGTTCGCGCCGCTGGGTGGTGAAACGCGACTGGCCGGGGCGGCGCTTGTCCAGCCAGGCCTGAATATCCGGCTCAGACAGCGCCAGACGCGGCGGCGCGCCATCGATCACGCAACCAAGTGCCGGCCCATGCGATTCCCCCCAGGTGGTGACGCGAAACAGATGCCCGAAAGAGTTGTGCGACATTAATCGCCCTTGCCGCCCGCAAGCGCCACCGCAATATCGGGCGCGTTTTCGTCTTTCATGCCGATAATATTATAGCCGCAATCCACATGGCTCAACTCGCCGGTGACGCCGCTGCCCAGATCGCTGAGCAGGAACATCGCCGCCTTGCCGACCTCCTCGATGGTGACATTGCGCTTCAGGGGTGAGTTCAACTCGTTCCATTTCAGAATATAGCGGAAATCGCCAATCGCCGACGCCGCCAGCGTTTTAACGGGGCCAGCGGAAATCGCGTTCACGCGAATATTTTTGGATCCCAGATCGGCCGCCAGATAGCGCACACTGGCCTCCAGCGCCGCCTTGGCCACGCCCATCACGTTATAATGCGGCATGACCTTTTCCGCACCGTAATAGGTCAGCGTCAGCAGGCTGCCGCCATTGGGCATCAGCCTTTCCGCGCGCTGCGTCACCGCCGTGAATGAATAACAGGAAATATTCAGGCTCATGGCGAAATTTTCCGGCGTTGTGTCCACATAGCGGCCCTTCAATTCTTCCTTGGCGGAAAAGGCGATGGCGTGCACCACAAAATCAAGCTGGCCCCATTCCTTGCGCAGGCTCTCGAACAGCGCATCAATGCTGCCCGCGTCGGTCACATCGCAGGGCAGCACCAGGTTCGATCCCAGAGACTGCGCCAGCGGCGTCACCCGTTTCAGCAGCGCATCGCCCTGATAGGAAAAGGCCAGCTCCGCCCCATGCTCATGCAAGGTCTTGGCAATGCCCCACGCGATGGAGCGTTCATTGGCCACACCCATGATCAGGCCACGCTTGCCCCGCATCAGGTTGCTGATCTCACCCATGAATCCCCCTTGTTTTTGATAATTTCATACTTCCCGGCATCCTACACGAACATAGGGTGGGGTCAATGTTGGGACGAAGCTATTCAGGTTTGACGTATTTGCGTAACAACGTCATTAGGGCTGCTTTGTCCAGACCGCGATCCGCCACGGACCGGGCAGTTTTTTCAAGCGCCGGGTTGGTCATTTTCAGGTCATAGCCATTCATACGCAGGAAAATGAATGCAGCCGCAGCGCCCACCCGCTTGTTACCGTCTACAAACGGATGATTTTTTACAATGTGGAAAAGATAGGCGCCCGCCATTTCTATAATATCCGCGTGGAAATATTCCTCACCAATTGCTGCGCGGGGCATGGCCAGTGCAGATTGCAGCAAGGCCATGTCCCGAACGCCACTGCTTCCGCCATAGCGCGCAATTTGATCACGGTGAATTTCCAGAACCTCCTCCAACTCCAGGAATACCGGGTCCAGGCGATCAGTCCGCCAGCCGTTTTAACGCGCGGCCATAACGGCCGTTGGCTTCGCCCAACGCCGCCTTGAACTTTTCGCGCCGATCCGCATCGCGCACCGGCGCTATAATCAGGCAGGATCCATCGGTGCTGATCGAGAGCGGTGTATCCGCATCAATATCCAGCAGATCAAGCACGCCCTTCTCGATCACCAGCGCCAGGCTGTTGCCATGTTTGGTCAGGCGCTTGATCATGTGATCTCCTATGAATAACACAATGTTAGTACAATGTAATATCAAAAACGGAGCGGGTCAAGTGCATTTAATGCCCAACGCCCGGAACCGATCACGCGCATATGACTTGCGCGGCGGGGGGGCTTTGATTATCTAGGGCAGGAGATTGCGGAATGAAGTTGATCCACCCCATTCGTCATTGCGAGCGAAGCGCGGCAATCCAGAGTCACAAACTCAGGCTTTAGCGTGGGACTCTGGATCGCCACGCCGCTGCGCGGCTCGCGATGACAAAGAGGGAATTGTATTGGCGCACATATGATTGAAGTCGAAGCACTGGTTAAAAAGTTTGGGACGCAGATCACCGCTGTGGATGGTGTCAGCTTCCGGGTCGCCAGGGGCGAGGTGCTGGGCTTTCTGGGGCCCAATGGCGCGGGCAAATCCACCACCATGAAGATGATTACCGGGTTTTTGACGCCAACCTCCGGCACGGCGCGGGTGCTGGGGCGCGATGTGACGCTTGATCCGATTGGCGTCAAGCAAAGTCTGGGTTATCTGCCCGAAGGCGCGCCCGCCTATCCTGACATGACGCCGCGCGAATTTTTGCTGTTCATTGCCGGGGTCCGGCGCATCGGCGGGGCCGCGCGTGATAGGGCCATTGCCCTGGCGGTGGAGCGCACCGGACTGGCCGGCGTGATGGAACAGCCGGTCGACACTTTGTCCAAGGGCTTCAAGCGCCGGGTTGGCCTGGCGCAGGCGATATTGCATGATCCGCCCGTGCTGATCATGGATGAGCCGACCGACGGGCTTGATCCCAACCAGAAACATACGGTGCGTCAGTTGATTGCAGAAATGGCGCCGCACAAGGCGATCATCATTTCGACCCATATTCTGGAAGAGGTGGACGCCATCTGCACCCGCGCGATCATCATTGATCACGGGCGCATCGTGGCCGACGCCACCCCCGCAGAACTGGCCAGGCGCGGGCGGCTGGACGAAGTGTTCCGGCAACTGACCACCGGCGATTTACATGAGGCCCGCGCATGAACGGCTTACGGCTGGTTTTTCAGCGCGAATTCATGGGCTATTTCGCCACGCCGCTGGCCTATATTTTTATTGTCATTTTCCTGTTCCTGACCGGGCTGACGACATTTTACATTGGGCAGTTTTTTGAAACCGGCGAAGCCAGTCTGAAAGGCTTTTTCTCGTTTCATCCCTGGCTGTATCTGTTCCTGATCCCGGCGGTCAGCATGCGGCTGTGGGCGGAGGAAACCAAATCCGGCACGATCGAATTGTTGATGACTCTGCCCGTGCCGCTATGGGCCGTGGTGCTGGGAAAATATCTGGCCGCCTGGGGTTTTACCCTGGTGGCGCTGGGGCTGACTTTTCCGGTCTGGATCACGGTCAATTATCTGGGCGATCCCGATAACGGCGTCATCCTGGCCAGCTATATCGGCAGCGCGCTGATGGCAGGCGCGTATCTGGCGATCGGCTCCACCATTTCGGCCACCACCCGCAACCAGGTGATCGCGTTTGTGATTACGGTTTCGGTGTGTTTTTTGTTCACGGTCAGCGGGTTGCCGATGGTGCTGGATTTCTTTTCCGCCTGGGCGCCCGAAGCCCTGTTGTCGGTGATCGCATCTTTCAGCTTCCTCGCACATTTTGACGCCATTACCAATGGCGTGATTGATCTGCGCGATGTGGTGTATTTCGCCTCGCTGACCGGCGCCTGGCTTTATGCCAATGCGGTGATCCTTGAAATGAAAAAGGCGGGATAGGCGCAGATGCAACGCAATATGCAGGCCCCGCTCGCCCTGGTTCTGACGGCCATTCTGTTTCTGGCGGTCAATGTGCTGTCCAATGCAACATTATATTCCGCGCGGTTTGACCTGACCCAGGACAGCCTGTTTACGCTCAGCGATGGCACCCGCAATGTGCTGGCCAAACTGAGCGAGCCTGTGCGGCTGCAATTTTTTTATTCCGAACGGCTGGCGAAAGATGTGCCAGGCGCGCAGATCTATGGGCAGCGGGTGCGCGACATGCTGAAGGAATTCGAGGCCAATTCCGATGGTAATCTGCTGCTGGAAATCATCGATCCCGAACCCTTCAGCGAAACCGAAGAGCGCGCCGCCATACTGGGCATGCAGGGCCTGCCAACCCGGAATGGCGAGAAATTTTATCTCGGGCTAAGTGCTGCGAATATGGTGGACGGCGTCGAATCCATTGCGTTTTTCACCCAGGACCGCGAACAGTTTCTGGAATATGATCTGACACAATTGATCAATAAATTATCCAGCACCAAAAAACCCAAAATCGGCGTGATCACCGGCTTGCCGCTGGATATTGGCAAAGGCGGCATCGAAGCCGTGATGCGTGGCGAGATAAAACCCTTCATGCTGTATCAGCAGATGCGCGATAATTTCGATGTGGAAATGCTGGCCGGGCAATTCGCCGGCATTGATGACGCCTTTGATGTGCTGATGATTGTGCATCCAAAGGAAATGGACGCCCTTACCCGTTACGCCATTGATCAATATGTGTTGCGCGGCGGCCGCGTGATTGCCTTTACCGATCCGATATCCGAAGTCGGCAAGCCGCCCTCGCGCAGCAAGAACCCCTTGACGGACCGGGAGGCCGTTTCGCCATCCTCAAACATGCCCGAACTGTATCGCGCCTGGGGCGTCGAGATGGATCCCAACCGCATCGTCGCCGATCGCGGCTTCGGACAGCGGGTGATGGTGAATAATCTGGGCGAGGAACAGGACACCACCTATGTCGCCTGGCTGGGCCTGCACGAAGCCGCGCTGAATCGCAGTGATCCGGTCACCGGCGAATTGCGCTATATCGCCATGGCGATGGCGGGGCATCTGCAAAAGCTGCCCGGCGCCACAACGCAATTCACGCCACTGATCACCAGCAGTGATGACGCCGCCCTGTTAGAGGCCACCATGATGTTGCGCCGCGCGCCCAATCCGATTGACATGCTGCGCAAGTTTGAACCCGGCGGCGAACGCTATGTGCTGGCGGCGCGTCTGTCGGGGGACAGTGTGTCTGCTTTCCCTAATGGGCCGCCGCCGCTGCCCAAAGACGCCAGCCCGGAACTGACCGGAAGCTATAAGGCGCTGCGCCCGCATCTTGCGAAATCGCTGAAGCCGATCAATGTGATTGCGGTCGCCGACACCGATATGTGGGACGATAACTGGTGGGTCGAGGTCAGCGAGTACCGGGGGCAGCGCGTGGCCGTGCCCACATCGGATAATGCCAATCTGGTGATGGCGGCAATTGAAAACATGACCGGATCTGGCGATCTGATTTCGCTGCGCAGCCGCTCAAAATCCACCCGGCCATTTCTGGTGGTGCAGGATCTGATGCGCGCCGCCGAATCCCGCTATCTGGAAGAAGAACAGCGCCTGAAAACAGAATTACAGGCCTCCGAACAGCGCCTGTCCCAGATGCAAGCTCCCGAAGCGGGCATGCCCAAACCCGATGGTGGCGCAGGCGAACGCATGATCACGCCGGAACAGGAAGCGGAAATTCAGGGCGCCCGCGAAAAAATATCTCAAACCCGCGCCGCGCTGCGAAATGTGCAACATTCACTACGCAGTGACGTGGAGGCGTTGCAGGACCGGCTGCGCTTTATCAATATCGCGCTGACGCCGTTTCTGGTGGGCGTGGTGGCGGTCCTTTTGGCGCAATGGCGCAACCAGCGCCGCAAAACACGCAGTGCGCAATGGCGCAAAATGAAATCCACAACCGCCGGGGGCCAGTCATGAAAACCCGGCAACTGACGATACTGGCGGGCCTTGCCGGCGCGTTCGTAATTGCGGCGCTTGTTGCCGTGATGACCCGCGAGACTGCGAACCAGGCGCCATTTGCGCGCCAGCCATTATTTGCAGGCTTTGAACAACAGATGGATGCAGTCACCAAAATGACCGTTGATACGGCGCAGGGCAATTTTACCGTGACGCGCGACGCCAGGGGCGGCTGGATGTTGCCGGATCGCGGCGGCTGGCCCGCCAATTTCGACGTGGTGCGCCGGGCGGTTCTCGCATTGGCGAAACTGCAGGCGGTGGAGCGGCGCACGGCGCGCACGGAAAATCATGGCGCATTGTTGCTGGCCGCGCCCGATGATAAGCGCGCATCTTCAACCACCATGGGGGTTCGTATCACTGCGCTGAATGCAGAGGAAAAACCGCTGGCGGCGCTTATTCTGGGCAAGGTGCAAACGCCGCCAAGCGGCACGCGCGCAGGGATTGCCTATGTTCGAAAAGATGGCGAAGCACAGACGTTTCTGGCGCAGGGGGACGTGAATATTCCGCTGCTGGTGTCCGACTGGATTGACCGCGTGCTGTTTGATATTGCCGAGGTGCGGATTGCGTCGGTCACTGTCACGCCCCCCAGTGGCCCCGCCTATGACATTACGCGCGCCGGTCCCACTGCCGCCTTTGCCGTTACCAAGACCCCCAAAGGCAAGGAACTGGTGCTGCCGGAATTGCCTGCAAACATCGCCAAGGCTGTGGCGCTGCTGCCGCTGGATGACGTGACGCCTGCGGATAAAATTGATTTCACCGGGGCCTTTCGCGCCGAACATCGCATGTTTGACGGCATGGTTCTGACAAGCTGGACAGTGTTGCAGGATAAAGCCCGCTGGACCCGGTTTGAGGCAGGCTTTGATCCCGCTCAGGCTGAAGCCGCTGCAAAAGCCGGGCCGCTGGAAACGCACCCGGCGCTGCTGAAACCCGATGCGGTGCAAAAACAGATTGCCGGGATTACCGCCCGCACCAAGGGGTGGGCGTTCAAGCTGCCGGGCATGAAAGCCACGGACCTGACCCGCGATTATTACGACCTGTTCAAAACTCCGGAACCGGTTAAAAAAACGGATGAAAATGCAGGTGCGCCCACCGGACAGGAATTTGGTGTGCCGGGGCAGTAGTTGCCGCTACTGCGCCCTGCCGGTCGCGGATATGGGTGAATAGGCCAGGCCGCCCGGTCTGCGGCTGCCCTGAAAAACATGCAACGCGGCGCCGGTGAAAATGTCGAACTGAATGATCTCGCCGGAAAAATTGTTCATCACAAAGGCGCTTAATCCATCGGGTGCTGCAAGAATGCCGACCGGAATGGAAATCTGCGCCATGCGCTTCACGTCCTTGAATTTATCTTCCTCATCGCGGGGCGCAAGCGAGGTGGACGCCACGGAACGGGTGGAAAATAATTGCGTCTGTTCCAGCGACGCCGTGTCATAGACGGCGATATCGGCTGACAAAGCGTTTGACACCAGCGCGTAGCGGCCATTCGGCGTCAGCGCCACACCCATTGGCAGATTGCCTGCATCCAATCCCGCAATCAGCCGCAGGTCGCCCCCATCCAGCACCTTGATCGTGTCTTCGCCGCGATCAATCACCCATAACCGGCTGCCATCGGATGAAATGGCGATGCTTTGCGCCTGCGCGGATGTATCGCTTGCCGCCGTTTCCCTGCCGCTGGCCAGATCGATCTTGCGCACCTTGCCGCCCGCCGGGTCACCCAGAAAAACCATGCGCCCATCGCGGCTGACGGCAAACTGGCGCGGCGTGCTGGCCTGCGGACCAAAGCTGCCTTCAATACGGCCCGCCTGCACATCAATCATCACAAGTGATTTTGCACCCTGCACCGCAACCAGGGCGCGCCGTCCATCCGGCAGCCACTGAATAGCGGAGGGGCGCTGATACGGCGCAAGACTGATGGTGCTGCGCGCCCGCGCGCTGGCAATATCCAGCACCTGAACGGAATTTCCCGCAACCTGCGCCGAACCATAATTGCCGGCAAGCGCAAGCTGCCCATTGGGGCTGACCGCCACCATGCGCGGGCCATCACCGGTTGCGGCCGCACCACGCCGTTCACCGTTAATGGTGTCAATAAAAATCACCTGCCGGTTATCGGGATCGCTCACCACCAATGTCGCGGCGATGGCGGGATGCGCGGACAGGCAGCACAGAAGAATCAGTGGAGCAATTTTCACTGGCGTAGTTTGCTTTTAAGGTGATGCATATCCAACCTTCTCGTTGTCATGCCCCGGCTTGACCGGGGCATCCAGAACCACATGGAAAAGCCTGTATTTGCAGCCATGGATTGCCCGGATAAACCGGGCAATGACAAACAGAGGCTTTTAGATAGGCAACTCAAGCCGCCGCCAGATTGCGCAGTACGTAATGCAAAATCCCGCCATGGCGGAAATATTCCACTTCGTCCAGCGTATCGATCCGGCATAACAGGGATATCTTTTGCGACTTGCCGCCCGCATTCGTGATGGTCGCAGTCACCTGCATTTTGGGTTTGATGCCAGCGGCCATGCCTTCAATGCTGACGGTTTCATCGCCCGTAACGCCAAGGGTTTTGCGCGTCACACCCGGCAGAAACTGCAAGGGCAAAATCCCCATCCCCACCAGATTGGAACGGTGGATGCGCTCAAAGGATTCTGCAATCACGGCCTTGACGCCCAGCAGATTGGTGCCCTTTGCGGCCCAGTCACGCGATGATCCGGTGCCATATTCCTTACCGGCGAAAATCACCAGCGGCACGCCTTCCTTCTGGTATGCCATGGCGGCGTCATAGATCGAAACCGGCGTGCTGCCCGGCAGATGCCTGGTAACGCCGCCTTCGGTTCCCGGCAACATTTCGTTTTTGATGCGGATATTGGCGAAGGTGCCGCGCATCATCACTTCATGGTTGCCGCGCCGCGCGCCATAGGAATTGAAATCCAGCGGGGTGACCTTGTGATCCGTCAGATATTTTCCCGCCGGTCCGTTCAGTTTGATCGAACCGGCGGGGCTGATGTGATCGGTCGTGATGGAATCGCCAAATACGCCAAGAATGCGCGCGCCCTTTACGTCGCTGAAACCGCCGGGGGTCTTTTTCATATTCGTGAAATAGGGTGGGTTCTGCACATAGGTGGACGAGGCATTCCATTTATAGGTCTGCCCCGCCGCCGGTTTGATCTTGCGCCAGTTTGTGTCGCCCTTGAACACATCGGAATAGCGGTCGCGGAACAATTTTGCGCTGATGCATTTCTTCATCACAGCAGCGATCTCTTTATTACTGGGCCAGACATCCTTCAGATAGACTGGCTTGCCTTTTTTGTCCTTTCCGATCGGGTCTTTCGTAAGATTGACACCCAGATTTCCCGCAATGGCATAGGCCACCACCAGCGGCGGTGACGCCAGATAATTGGCCTGTGTATCGGGATTGATGCGCCCCTCGAAATTGCGGTTGCCGGATGACACCGATCCTGCAATCAGATCGCCAGACTTAACAGCGGCGGAAATCGCATCGGTCAGCGGTCCGGAATTGCCAATGCAGGTGGTGCAGCCATAGCCCACAAGATTAAAGCCAAGCTTGTCGAGATATTTCGACAGGCCCGCTTTATTCAGATAGTCCGTCACGACCTGCGAACCCGGCGCCAACGAGGTTTTCACCCATGGCTTGACGCTCAATCCGCGCTCCAGCGCATTGCGCGCCAGCAAGCCGGCGGCGATCATCACGCCGGGATTGGACGTATTGGTGCAACTGGTGATGGCGGCAATCAGCACATCGCCGTGGCCAATGTCATATTTCGTCCTGGCAACAGGCACGCGCTTGTCTTCCTGCCCCTGCTTGCCATAATCCGTGGCCAGCAACTGACGAAATTCCGGCGCGATATTGGCCAGCGTCACCCGGTCCTGCGGGCGCTTTGGTCCCGCCAGTGACGGCTCGACGCTGGACATATCCAGCTCCAGCGTATCGGTGAACAGCGGGTCGGGCGTGCGCGACGTGCGCCACATGCCCTGCGCCTTGGCGTATTTTTCCACCAGTGCAATCTGCGCGGCCTTACGGCCCGTTGCTTTCAGATAGGCGATGGTTTCGCTATCAATCGGGAAAAAGCCGCAGGTCGCACCATATTCAGGCGCCATATTGGAAATGGTGGCGCGGTCCGCAAGACTGAGCTCGTCCAGGCCGGGACCAAAAAATTCGACGAATTTTTCCACCACGCCTTTTTTGCGCAGCATCTGCGTAATGGTCAGCACCAGATCGGTGGCTGTCAGGCCCTCGCGCAGCTTGCCGGTCAGCTTGAAGCCGATCACCTCGGGGATCAGCATGGATACCGGCTGGCCCAGCATGGCCGCCTCTGCCTCAATGCCGCCCACGCCCCAGCCCAGTACGGCCAGGCCATTGACCATGGTCGTGTGGCTGTCCGTGCCAACCAGCGTGTCGGGATAGGCAACCTCTACGGTTTTGCCGCCAACCTTGTCTTTCCTGGTCCATACGGTTTGCGCCAGATATTCCAGATTGACCTGATGGCAGATGCCGGTTCCGGGCGGCACCACGCGGAAATTGTCAAATGCGTCCTGCCCCCAGCGCAGAAATTCATAGCGTTCGATATTGCGTTCATATTCGCGCGCCACATTCTGTTTGAACGCCTTGGCGTCGCCGGAATAATCGACCATGACCGAATGATCAATCACCAGATCGACGGGGGTCAGCGGGTTGATCCTGGTGGCGTCGCCGCCCAGTGCGGCCATGGCGTTGCGCATCGCCGCCAGATCGACCACGGCGGGAACGCCGGTGAAATCCTGCATCAGCACACGGGCAGGGCGGTAGGAAATTTCCCGGTCGCTGCGGCGCTGCTTCAGCCATTTGCCCAGCGCCTTGACATCGTCAACCGAAACCGTCCGCCCATCTTCCCAGCGCAGCAGATTTTCCAGCAATACCTTGAGCGAAAATGGCAGCCGCGAGATTGCCCCGATGCCCGCTTTTTCCGCAGCCTTCAGGCTGAAATAATCATAGCTTTTGGCGCCAACTTTCAGTTTGCGGCGGGTTTTCAGAGTGTCTTGGCCAAATTCGGTCACGGCGGAAAACTCCCTTAAAGAGTGCTGGATGAATCTATGCTGAATCGCATCTGCACTATAGTCGTTAGCGTGTATTTGCCAAGTGCAACAAGCGCGGTTAATACTCCGTCGCGTAACTTTAGGATAAAAAATGCGGTTAGAGGGGCAGGGGTTAGCGTGTGAGCGGGGTGAACGGCAAGTGTTCGCCGGGGTTGATTTTTCGCTTGCCCCTGGGGATCTGCTATTTCTGCGCGGCGCGAATGGCAGCGGGAAATCCAGTTTCCTGCGCCTGATTGCGGGTTTGTTGCGTCCCAAAGCTGGAAAGCTTCTGGCCGATGACAAAATTGTGACGCCGGACTGGCAGGCACTGCAATCCCGGCTCATCTATATCAGCCATCATGATCCGGTGAAGCCGGCCTTTAGCGCCGCGGAAAATCTGGTGTTCTGGATGGGCCTTGCGGGCAGGAAGATTGAATATAAACGGGGCAGCGGCGGTGGCCTGGTGACAAAAAATACGCATGGCGCACTGGATGCGCTGGGCATTGCCAGGCTGGCGGATATCCCGGCACGGCTGCTTTCGTCCGGGCAAAGGCGGCGGCTGAATCTGGCGCGCCTGGCGGCTATCCCGCGCCCGCTATGGTTGCTGGATGAACCAACGGTCGGACTTGACGCCACCGCCGATGGGTTGCTGGCGGCCCTGATCGCAAAGCATCGCGCAACCGGCGGTCTGGTGATTGTGGCAAGCCATACGGATTTAGGGGTTACACCCACCCGCTATCTGAATTTTGGGCAAGAGCAGAACATATGACATTCCGCACACTGGTTATTCGTGATCTGGTTCTGGCCACCCGCATTGGCGGCGGGGGCGCCATGGCTGTCGGGTTTTTTGTCGTCGCGGCTGCCCTTTATCCGCTTGGGATCGGGCCGGAGATCGTTCTGCTGCGGCGCATCGCGCCAGGAATATTATGGGTTTCGGCGCTGCTGTCCTGCCTTCTCTCGCTTGACCGGATGTTTCAGGCCGATGAAGAAGACGGAACGCTGGATCTGTTGCTGCTGTCATCATTTTCACCAACCGGCCTGATACTGACCAAGGTGTTCGCGCATTGGCTGACAACCGGCCTGCCGCTGATCATTGCGACGCCCTATGTCGCGATGGCCTTCAATCTGGAATATAAACCGATGATGACGCTGATGCTGTCCATGCTGCTTGGCACCCCGGTATTAAGTCTTGTGGGTGCGGTTGGCGCCGCCCTGACGGTCGGTATAAGGCGCGGCGGCATGCTGCTTAGCCTGTTGCTGTTGCCATTATATATCCCGGTGCTGATTTTTGGCGCGGGCAGTATCGAGGCGACATTGTTTGGCATTGGCGCGCAGGCGCATCTGCTCATTCTGCTGGCCCTGTTGATGATATCGCTTGCCCTGTGCCCGATCGCCGCCGCCAGCGCCCTGCAAACACATGTGCGCAGCTAGGCTTTCAATCGCCAGCCGGATTTCATCACCAGATAGCAGGTGATCCATAATGTTGCCGCAACCAGGGCCGTAACCACCATGCCAACGCCGATATGGCTATCGGAAACGCCGGTAAAGCCATAGCGCATGCCGTCAATCAGATAGAAGAAGGGATTGAAGTGGTTGATGGTCTGGAATGCCTGCGGCAGCAGGGCAACCGAATAGAAACTGCCGGACAGGAACGACAAGGGCAGAATGACAAAATTCGTCACCGAGGCCATATGGTCAAATTTCTCGGACCATATCCCGGCCAGCAGGCCGCCCGCAGACAGGCAGATGGACGCCATCAGCGCAAAATACACCGCCGCCCAGGGATGCGGCATTTGCCATGACACAAATGGCGAAAGCGCAATCAGATTAGCCAGGGCTACAGCAATGCCACGGCTTACACCGCCCATAATGACAGCGGCGGCAAGCTCGCTATCCGAAAGCGGCGGCATCAGAAGATCGACAATATTGCCCTGAATTTTTGCTCCCAATATAGAGGAAGCCGTATTGGCGAACGCATTCTGGATAATCGCCACCATGATCAGTCCAGGCGCCAGAAAAACCGTAAATGGGACGCCATGCACCGCAGGACGGCTGCTGCCAATGGCCAGCGCAAAGATCGCAAAATACAGCAGCGTCGTCACAACCGGCGCCAGGATGGTTTGCAGATACAGGTTGGAAAAGCGCCGGACTTCTTTCACATACAGGGTCCATACCCCCAGCCAGTTCACACCGCGAATGCGCGCGCTGCCAAAGGGGGGAATTCCGGTGGGATCAGGGGATTGAAGCATGGTTCCATGCCTAGCGTATCAGCCGGGCCGCTTGCAAGCGCGATGGGTGGCGTTATGCACAGAAATTGATAAAAAATCGTGATTTGACCATATGAATATCTTGTAGTTTGATTCGTTCATGCTACGATATGTGGTAGTTAATCGGTGTTCCCGGGCTAAATACGGGTGACTCCGGTTTCTGTTGGGATGCGAATTGAAGGGGATATCATGGCCTGGACAGATGAACGCATTGCCTTGTTAACCAAACTTTGGACGGATGGTCTGACCGCCAGCCAGATCGCAGCGGCGCTGGGTGAAGCGACGACACGTAACGCCGTTATCGGCAAGGCGCACCGGCTGGGATTGTCAGGGCGGCCCTCGCCGGTCCGCGTGCCGCGCCCGGCGCGCGCCACGGCCTCCCGGCCATCAAAGCCACGGCCATTGAACAGCCCCGAGCGTATGCCGCTTATGAAGTCGAACGCGCCCCTGCGCGTGCGTCCGCCCGAGCCGCCGGTGCGCTCGATTATACCGGTGGCGGAAGTTCCACTTGGTCCAAGCGTTACGCTGCTGAAGGTCACCGACAAAATGTGCAAATGGCCGATAGGTCATCCGGGCGATGATGGCTTCCGTTTTTGTGGCAGCCCTGCGCGCGATGGCAGTCCTTATTGCGAAGGTCATGCGCAAATGGCGTATCAGCCCATGCCGTCAAAGCGCGACCGCCGCACGGGCTAGACTGTTTTCTGATCAGGTTGAAGAATGGCGCGGCGTGGCGCGTCATTCTCCGTTGATGGACGATTCCGGCTGTTAGCAGCTCATCAGGGCTGCGTCTGCGTCTGTCCGCGCTCGCGGATTTCTCCGCGCCGTTGTTCGATCGATTCTGCACTGACAGATTTTGCCGTGGCCTTGAAGATGCGCTGCTCGGTTTGCATCGCTGTGGCAAAGTCCTGGCCAAATCCTTCATCGATCAGTTTCTTGTAGGCGATCAGGTTTTCAGGAATGGCAGACAACATATCTTGCGCCAGGGCGCGCGCGGCGGGCAGCAACTCCTCCGGCGCCACCACGCGGTTGACCAGCCCCCAATTGGCGGCCTGTTCCGCAGACAGGAAATTACCAGTCAACGACAGTTCCTTGGCGCGTGAAATGCCAATGGCGCGGGACAGTTTCTGACTCAATCCCCAGCCCGGCATCACGCCCACACGCACATGCGTATCGGCAAAGCGCGCCGTGCTGGATGCGATCAGCACGTCGCACGCCAGCGCCAGTTCAAACCCGCCCGTAATCGCAGCGCCGTTAATCGCCCCGATGATCGGGCCCTGAAAGCGCGCCAACGCCCTCACCACATTGCCGCCATCCAGAACGCCGCCGATCTGGCTTTCGCCGCTGCCCAGTTCTTTCAGGTCAAGCCCCGCAGAAAACGCCCGCCCCGCGCCCGTCAGGATCATTACCCGGACAGAGGGATCAGCGCACAGCGCGTCTATCGCCCTGCTCAACGCCACACGTAATTCGCTAGACAGGGCGTTCATCGCCTGTGGCCGGTTCAGGGTAAGGGTGGCAAGCCCCCCGGACACTTCAACCAGCAATACGGGTTCGGAATTAGTGGACATGAAGGCGGCTCCTTGAAAAGATAGGTAACGGTTGCGGGGAACATAACACCGCTGCGAATATTTTGGGAGACCAGATCATGGAAAGTTTGCAACAGCTATCCAGCGGCCATGGGCTGATAGAAGGGCCATTGTTTGATCCGGCAAACGGGCTGCTATTCACCGACACCACGAATGGCGGCGCCTATTGCCTGGCGGCAGATGGAAAAATTTCAGTTATTGTTCCGCATCGCAAGGGCATGGGTGGCCTGGCGATGCACGCCGCTGGCGGCATGATCGTCAGCGGGCGCACCATCGCCTACAAACCGCCGGGCGGCGGGGATACGGTGAACCTTATTCCGGACAATCCCGCTGGCGGCATCCGGGGGTTCAATGATCTGGTTACTGATGACGCGGGGCGGATATATGCAGGCTCCCTTTCGGGAAATGTCTTTGGGGATGATAAACCCAAGCCTGCATTCCTGCATCTGGTTGATCTTGATGGCAGCCACCGCATCGTTGCGAAAGATGTGCATCTGACCAACGGGCTTGGCTTTTCACTGGATGGGCGGCTGCTATATCACTCCGATTCCCAGCTTAATGCAGTCAAGGTATATGATGTGGCGGCCAATGGCGATCTCGGCCCGCCGCGCATATTCGCAACGACACAGAACGGTTCACCCGACGGTCTTGCGGTTGCATCGGATGGTTCCGTGTGGATTGCGCTGGCCTATGGCGGCGCTGTGATTGGCTATGACACAGGCGGCAGGGAAATTGCTCGCATAGCAGTTCCTGCACGATTGGTGACCAGTCTGTGCTTCGGGGGTGCGGACTGGCGCGATCTTTATATTGTCAGTGGTCCAGACAGGACAGCCCCGGATAGCAGCGGATGTATTTTCCGGATGCGGATGAACATCGCCGGACGGCCCCGGCCATTAGCCAGGGTAGCAATCCAGAACTAACAGGCTGCTGAAAACCCCGGTTTGGTATTTTACGTGCACAATGAGCACAATACACAATGAGCACAATATATGAAATTGTACTCTTACTGGCAAAGGGTTTGCCCCTTTAACGCATAGTGCTCTAAAATACCCTATGAGCGGAATTGAAATCAACACCCCCTGTCCCCACTGGCAAACACACTATCACGAGATAGCGGACACGGTGACCGTGGCGGCGCTGGCGGTGCTGGCCGATCAGGGCATGGGGCAGGATGAAGCGCATGAGATCAGCATTGTGCTGGCCGATGACGCCTTTGTGCGCGATCTGAACCGGCAATATCGCAACATCGACCGGCCGACAAATGTGCTATCCTTTCCAGCGGATGATGACGATGGGCTGGGGCCGTGTCTGCTGGGCGATGTCATACTGGCGTATGAAACCGTGCAGCGCGAGGCGGATGCCGCTGGAAAGCCGATGCTGGATCATGTATCGCATCTGATTATTCATGGAACATTGCACCTGCTGGGGTTTGATCACGAAGATGAACAGGAAGCGATAGAGATGGAGGCGCTTGAAACCGCGATCCTGGCGCGGCTGGGCATTGCCGATCCCTATATTGCGGGGGCCGGACGCCCGTGAGCAGCCCGGAAAACACTTCTGGCCATGGCGCAGACCCGCAGCCCGGCGAGGGCGAAGCGTCGCTGCCGGTCCGGTTGCCGGCCCGGTTGATTGCCCGCCTGCGCGACCGCTTCCGTGCGCGCAGTGACAGCCTGCGCGAAAGTCTTGCAGAGGTCATCGACGAACATCTGGACGAAAGCGCGGACTTCACGCCGGTTGAACGCATGATGCTGATCAACATCATGCGCATCGGGCAATTGCGGCTGGATGATGTGATGGTGCCGCGCGCCGATATCGTGGCGGTCGATCTGAATTCAACCCCGGAGGATCTGATAAAAACCTTCAACGAAGCGGGACATTCGCGTTTGCCGCTGTACCGCGACACCCTGGATGAACCGGTGGGCATGGTGCATATCAAGGATCTGCTGCGCCGCTGGTCGCAGGATGGCATGCAAAAGCAGCAAACATTTTCCATACAGGAAATCCGCCGCGATCTGCTGTTCGTGCCGCCGTCCATGCGCGCTGTTGATCTGTTGCTGAAAATGCGCGTGACCCGCACCCATATGGCGCTGGTCATTGATGAATATGGCGGCACCGACGGTCTGGTCACCATCGAGGATCTGGTGGAAGAAATTGTCGGCGAAATTCGCGATGAACATGACGAAGATGGCCCCATGCTAACCCCGCGCCCGGATGGCGGGTTCGACGCCGATGGCCGCGTTGAAGTCACTGAACTTGAACAGGTGACAGGGCTGAGCCTGGTGCCCGACGACAAGGAATATTATACCGATACACTGGGCGGCCTGGTGACATCCCTGACCGGGCGCGTGCCGCAACGTGGAGAATTGATCACGCATCCAGGCGGTCTTGAGTTTGAAATCCTCGAAGCCGATGCGCGCAGCGTCAAACGCCTGCGGGTGCATTTTTCGCGCCCCAAAGACAGCGGCGAAAACACGGAACCGGTTGTGAAGTGACCACGGATCGTCTGGCTTGCATCGCTGGCTGGCTGGGGGCGGGGCCGCGCAAGCGCGCCTTTACCGTAGCTTTTTTGGCAGGCGCCGTGACCAGCCTGGCGCTGGCGCCGTTTCATTTCGTGCCCATCCTGCTGGTCAGTTTCACTGTGCTGACATGGCTGCTGGATGGGGTGTGCGGTATTGCGGGCTGGCGCGGGTTGCGCGCAGCGGCGGCCATTGGCTGGTGGTTCGGGTTCGGCTTTTTTCTGACGGGCCTGTACTGGGTTGGCTTTGCGCTGATGGTGGACGCGGAAAGCTTCGGACATTTTATTCCGGTGGCCGTTCTGGCCTTTCCTGCGGGACTGGCCGTGTTCTGCGCCGCCGCCACCCTGTTGGCCAGGATTGGCTGGTCAGCGGGACCGGCGCGCATTTTGCTGCTGGCGCTGTGCTGGTCACTTGCTGAATGGCTGCGCGGGCATATTTTTACCGGCTTTCCCTGGAACCTGATCGGCTATGTCTGGTCCGCAGATTTTGCGCCCCTGCTGGCGGTGATGCAGAGCGCATCAATCATTGGCGTGTATGGGCTGGGCCTGATTACTGTGGCATTGGCAGCTCTTCCCGCACTTCTGGCGGATGGAAAATTGCGCACAGGGCCGGTGGCGGTCCCGCTTGTTTGCGGCGTGGCGCTATTGCTGGGCATGGCTGGATATGGTTTCGTGCGCCTGGGGCAGGCCGGGCCGGGAGACGTGGCCGGTGTGCGTTTGCGCATCGTTCAGCCCAATATTGCGCAGGCCGCCAAATGGCAGCCGGAACAGCGCGCCGCAATATTCCGTACCCTGATTGATTTATCCGCAACGCCGTCGGACCGGCCCCCAACCCATGTGATCTGGCCCGAAGCCGCGACGCCATTTTTTCTACTGCAATCCGAGGCGGCGCTGGCGCAGATGGCGCGGCTGGCGCCCGCAACCGGTGCGGTGATTACAGGCGCGCCGCGCATGGGCGCCGCCACCAGCAGTGACGCCAATCCCATCCATAACAGCGTGGTTGTCGTGGACGGCGATGGCGGCGTCCCCGCACTATACGACAAGGCGCATCTGGTGCCGTTTGGCGAATATTTGCCATTCCCGGGGGTGTTTGCCGCCATCGGCATGAAAAAGCTGACCGTTGATCTTGGCAGCTTTGCGTCTGGGCCCGGCCCTGAAACGCTGAGCGCCCCTGGTTTGCCCCCGTTCAGCCCGCTGATCTGTTATGAAGCGATTTTCCCCGGTGGCGTGGTAGACGCCACGGATCGCCCGGCCTGGCTGCTGAATGTCACCAATGACGCCTGGTTTGGCGACACCAGCGGACCCCGGCAGCATCTGGCGCAGGCGCGCATGCGGGCGGTCGAACAGGGCCTGCCGCTGATCCGCGCCGCAAATACTGGAATTTCCGGGGTTTTCGATGCCTATGGCCGAAGCAAGGCTCAATTGGCATTGAACCATCAGGGGATTATTGATGCCGCCCTGCCCCAGGCGCTGGCGCCCACTTTGTATGCACATTGGGGCGATTATGCCTTCGGCGCATCCATGCTGTTGATATCGATAGCATCTTTTGCAGCGCGCCGTTCAGTACACGAATGAGTATTCCACTGTAATCTCATTGGTATATTTATACCGGCAAAGTATATTTTACAATTACAGGTTTATGATCTGTTGACTCGTCCAGCGATCATCCCTAAAAACACACTTTATCGATGTAATTGAAAAATACTAGAGGAAAGCCCTGTGATCAAGAAAGTTCCAGATCCTGTAGATGTGCATGTGGGCGGCCGGGTGCGTTTGCGCCGGATGCTGATCGGGATGAGCCAGGAAAAGCTGGGCGACGCCCTGAATCTGACATTTCAACAGGTACAGAAATATGAAAAAGGCGCCAATCGCATCGGCGCCGGCCGGTTGTTTCGCATTGCACAATTGCTTGGTGTGTCGGTGCAGTTCTTTTTTGACGATGCGCCGGGTGGATCTGGCGGGTCAGCCATGGGTTTTTCCGAATCCGATCCAACCCCCATGCTGATGGATTTCGTCAACACACCGGAAGGCGTTCACCTGAACCGCGCTTTTGCGGCAATAAAAGACCCTGTCGTGCGCAAGAGAATCGCCGATCTGGTCCGGGCCGTGGCCGGGCAGGAAACGCCCTAAATACTTTAACCTGGATGCTGTATAATGAACCCAATGCCGGAGGGCGCCTTCGGCGATAAATCTGTGCGCGGGGCGCATAAAGATGATATGTCAGCCCGGTTAAATTATTTTGGGAGAATGTGCAGTGGCCAGGAACGATTATCTCTTCACCAGCGAATCCGTGTCCGAAGGACATCCCGACAAGATTTGCGACATGATTTCGGATGCCGTGGTGGATGAATTTCTGACTCACGATCCCAATGCGCGCGTCGCCTGCGAAACCCTGACCACCACCAATCTGATCGTGCTGGCCGGTGAAGTGCGCGGCAATGTGTCGCGGGACCGGATCGAGGCGATTGCCCGCGAAACCGTCAAAAAAATTGGCTATGAACAGGAAGGCTTTCACCACGCCAAGGCCGAAGTGATGATCCGCCTGCATGCGCAATCCGCAGACATTGCCCAGGGCGTTGACGCCGCAGGCAACAAGGATATCGGCGCGGGCGATCAGGGCATCATGTTCGGCTATGCGTGCCGCGAAACCGATGTGCTGATGCCGGCGCCGCTGATCTATGCGCACCGCATCTTGCAGGCCATGACAGACGCCCGCCACGCCGGCAAGGCCCCTGAATTTGGACCCGACGCCAAAAGCCAGGTCACGCTGCATTATGTGAATGGCAAACCGGTAAAGGCGACCTCGATCGTCGTATCCACCCAGCATCGTGAAGGGCTGAGCCAGGCGGATGTACGCAAACTTGTGCGCCCCTATGTGGAATCCGTCATGCCCAGGGGCTGGATGTGCCCGGAAGATGAATTTTACGTCAATCCCACCGGCAAGTTCGTCATTGGCGGACCGGACGGGGATGCGGGCCTGACCGGGCGCAAGATTATCGTGGATACTTACGGCGGCGCGGCGCCCCATGGCGGCGGCGCATTTTCCGGCAAGGATCCAACCAAGGTGGACCGTTCCGCCGCCTATGCCGCGCGGCATATGGCCAAGAACATTGTGGCGGCCGATCTGGCGGAACGCTGCACCATCCAGTTGGCCTATGCGATTGGCGTTTCCAAACCGCTGGCAATCTACGTCGACACCCATGGCACCGGCCGGGTCGATGAACTCAAGCTGGAAAAGGCCATTGCCGAAGTTGCCGACTTCACGCCGCGTGGCATCCGGGACCGGCTTGGCCTGGCCCGCCCCATCTACGCGCGTACCGCATCCTATGGACATTTTGGCCGTGCACCAGAAGCCGATGGCGGCTTTTCCTGGGAAAAGACCGATCTGGTGGACGCGCTGAAAGCCGCGCTGAGCTGAAGCTTTGCAGATAGCGGCAGGGAATCTTCCGGCCGTTGCTGAACGGCCCGCAATCCGGGTGCATGGCCGCAAGCGCAGCCACCGCCTGTCGATTGCCGGTCAGCAATTGCTGGATGAATTACTCCCGCTATTGCCGGTTCCGCTGGATGTGGCGGCGCAAAATCCAGCGGGGTTATTTTCGCATCCTGTCCGCGAAATATGGCTGGAAATTGGCTTTGGCGATGGCGGTCATCTGGCATGGCTTGCTGCGGCCAATCCCGATATTGGTTTCATCGGCTGCGAGCCCTATGTAAACGGCGTTACCCATCTGCTTGAAACGATTGCGGCGCAGGGCCTGGGTAATATCCGTATTCATGCAGGCGATGCTCGCGATGTTCTGGCGGCGCTGCCAACACAGGCTATTGCACGGATATTCATTCTATTTCCCGATCCCTGGCCCAGAAAACGCCACCGTAAACGGCGCTTTATCTCAACAGCAAATCTGGATGCGCTCGCGCGTATTATGCGGCCAGGCAGTGAACTGCATTTTGCCAGCGATAGTGCGGATTATTGCCACTGGACGCTGGCGCATATGCACAACCATCCTGATTTTTCGGAATCCGTGCATGAACGCGGCGCTGCGCCTCTCACCAAATACGAAACCAAGGCCCACGCCGCCGGACGCTCTCCCCGTCATCTGCACTTTATCCGCACACAAATGGATATCGCAAAATAGACGTGGAACCTGGTCAGCCGTCGTGCTGGCTGGTGGCGACCAGGGCGGCCTGCGTGCGATTTTCCAGTTCCAGGGTCTTCAAAATAGCCGACACATGAATGGCGATCGTATGTTCCGAAATGCCCAGAATCCTGGCGATAGACGCATTGGAATTGCCTTCGCTCAGCAGTTGAAACACCTGTTTCTGACGGCGGGTCAGATTGGGAATGCGCGCTGCGGCAGCCTGGGTTGCCGCAGAAGTTTTCGCCCGTGTCAAAGGCGGCCGGGCAGGCGTGGGCGACGCATCTTTCTGCAGGCCGGGTGCGCCAAATATTTGCGGTGGCATATATACTTCGCCGCGCAGCACCATCTCGATTGCATACAACAACGTATCGCCAGAGGCAGACTTGGGCACATAGCCCATGGCGCCCGCGTCAAGCGCGCGCATGACATCCTGGCGGCTTTCGGCCATGGAGACGACAATGATCGGTACGGCGGGCGCGATCCGGGTAAGGGCTGTGATCTCGTCGAATCCTGATCCGTCCGGCATCAACAGATCCAGCACGATCAAATCAAGATCTGGCCGTTCTGCCGCCAGTTTGCGCGCTTCGGCAAAGCTGCTGGCTTCGAGAAACAGGTTTACGGGCCGATTAAGCCGTGACAGGGAATGGCGCAGTCCTGTGCGCGAGACCCAATGGTCATCCGCCGCCAAAATTTTCATCTAAGCCAATATCCGTATTTTTTATTGTGAGTTATGGGGCATCGCGGACCTTGTATACCACTAAAAATAGCAAGTTGAATTCGTTTATTGTTAATTAAACCTTACCTGCAACTCAAGGGGTTCATTAGCTGTGAAGTGCGCAAGGTTTCTCAAAAATACATTATCGCCACGGGGTTCCATCATCGGGCTGGCCGCCGCGCAATGCGCGGTCAGGCGCACCCTTGGGTGATCCCAGAACGGGCTGTCCGCAGGCAGTGGTTCGGTCTCGAATACATCCAGAATCGCGCATTCCGGCACACCTCGCGCCAGGCTATCCAGCAGCGCCGCCTCATCGATCAATGCCCCGCGCGCAATATTAACCAATACCGATCCGGGCTTCATGGCCGCCAGAAAGGGTGCATTCACCAGATGCCTGTTGCCGTCATTGGAATCGGCGGTCAGCACCACCACATCCATACGGGGCAGCGCCGCCAGCACGGCGTCAGGGCGCAGCATGGCGTTGGCTGGTTCCGTACCGCCGGGGTTGCGGCGTACGCCGGTAACATGGGCCTCAAACGCCATCGCGCGCCTGCCGACCTCCTGACCAATATTGCCATAGCCGATAACCATCCAGTTGGTGGCTGCAATATCGCGAAAAGCCAGCCGTTTCCACTCATGGGCGGCCTGGAGTTTGCGGCGCGCCACATTCGGGTGAAAAAAGTCAATGACACTGGCAAAGACAAATTCGGCAATGCCTTTCGCGGCGCCATTGCTATTTGTGTAGATTTCCGCCTTTTTGGCCAGGGTCTGGAAAATCGGATTGTCGAACCCGGCTGCGGCGGATTGCAGCCATTTGACCGGCGGCCCCTTGATCAACGTCAACAGAAAATCCCGTGCGGCGGGGCTGAAAAACACATCCGTGCTGATCCATGCGGCGTCCGGGCGGACTTCTTCGGGGCTTAATTCCCTGCCATCCTGCAGAATGCGGCTGTCCGGCATCATCAGAATGGGGCGCACATGTGGGCAAATGGCGTGAATTTGTTCCTGTATGCGCCGGTACGCAGGTTCATAGATAAATAACTGCATGGATTTCCTATACTCTCAAGCTTGACATCATTAGGCAGCGGGGCTAGTTTGCGCCCCTTATCCGGTGCGGGTAACCGCAGAAAACACAGGTCAGGTCAATGAAAGTCAGAAGCTCGCTGCGGTCCCTCAAAGCCCGTCACAAAGACTGCCGCATCGTGCGCCGCAAAGGCAAGGTTTATGTTATCAACAAGACCAACCCGCGCTTCAAGGCGCGTCAGGGCTAGACTTGGCTGCTGCATCGGGTCTGCGTTACCGCACGACCCCCGGCATGTGACGCAGCATATTGTTTTCGATCTCAAGGTCGGTCCGCTGCATTAAATCCTGCACAAGGTCTGCGGCTTTCTTTTCCAGCTGATTTAGAGTGGCGTCCTCGGGCATGGTGAAATAGCCGCTGGATTCCGCCTCTGCCTGTGATGGATACCGGCCGGGACTGGCGGGTTGGTGTTCCACACGTATATGGATGCTGCCATCGTAACGATATTTCTGATCATCGGTAAACCAGCCACGCACACCGCCTTTGGTCTTTAATTCCTGGCGTGTCATGCGTGCATCCAGAATAATCACCCTGATGATGCCGGGTGTGCCGTCTGCAACGAGCCGGGTTTTCACCCAATCGCGTATCACACTTGCGGGCGTTACGCTAAACCCCTCTTCGGAATAGGGTTCGGAATAATTTTCTTCCAGAATAATCTGCTCCGCTGAAAGAACCAGTGGCGGACGGCGGTTGCTGGCGGGCTGGCTGTACCCATCGCCAGCAGACGCCAGAAATATGCTCAAAGCCAGCATGAAACAGGATGCCATTGTTCGCCTGGGGCGCATGATTTCAGGGTTCAAGGACATTCTCCGGTGCAAGTTCATCAAGGGTGAAGCGGTAGGTTTCGTTGCAGAACTCGCAACTGCCGGAGATATGCCCATCCTGAAGCAGTTCTTCCAGTACCGGACGCGAATATTGCAGCAACACGCCCGCAAGCCGGTCCCGCGTACAGGGGCAGCCAAAGGCGACAGGCTGGCCAGGAAAAACCCGGACCCCATCCTCATGGAACAGGCGATACAGCAACTGCTCATTTGTGAGATCAGGATCGATCAATTCGGCGTCAGTGGCGCTTTGCATCAGAATGCGGCAACGCCGCCAATCTTCATGTTCATCAACGGGATCTTCTGGCGCGCGTAAATCCTGCGTAGTTTTTGGCAGATGCTGAATCAGCATGCCGCCTGCGCGCCACTGACCCGTGGCAGCTTCCGGCGCCATGCGATCCGGGGTGCGCAGATAGGATCGCCCGACCGAAAGGCGGATGGCTGTTGGAATTTGCTCGGAGGTCTGAAAATACCGCTCGGCGCACTGCGCCAGACTATCTCCGTCCAGTGCGACAATGCCCTGATAACGCTCGGTTCCGGCGCCAGGATCAACGGTCAGTGCAAAATAACCGCTGCCGGTAAGTTGTGAAAAGTCACTTTCACAGGCGGCAAAATCCACTTCCCTGTCATACACTGCATAGCCGCGTATATGCCCAGGCTCCACGCCGCCACTGGCAAGATAATCAGCAATCAGCATTGGTACGGGGCCATCGCCTTTCGTCTGTAGACTGAACGATCCTTTAAATTTCAGGCTGCTGCCCAGCAATATCACAAGGGTTAGCGCCTCACCCAATAGCTGCGAAACGGCCTCTGGATAGGCGTGACGGCGAAGCACCTGATCCACTAGCGGACCCAGCCGGACAATGCGCCCCCGCACATCGGCGCCTTCTACTGCAAACGGAAGCACATGTTCGTCCCCCGCGCCTTTTGCGGTGTTGTGCATCATGCAAAGCACCAGGACAAAATGCCCTTTTGCGCATGCAGGCGGTTTTCCGCCTCATCGATCACAACGGATTGCGGGCCGTCGATAATTTCAGCCGTTACTTCTTCGCCGCGATGTGCGGGCAGGCAATGCATGAAGATCGCATCCTTGCGCGCCTTCGCCATCAGCTTTGCATCCACACGGTATGGCGCCAGCAGGTTATGCCGGTTTGCCGCATCGGTGTCGCCCATGGATACCCAGGTGTCGGTTACGACGCAATCCGCACCGTCCACTGCGGCGCTTGCATCGTGCAGGACATGTACTTTCGCACCCTGCGCGCGCGCCCAGGCAAGGGCGGCGGCGTCGGGCGCCAGTTCTTCCGGGCAGGCCAGACGCAACTCAAACCCGAACAGCGCGCTGGCGTGAATCCAGCTTGCGGCAACATTATTGCCATCGCCACACCAGGCAATGGTGCGGCCTTTGATGGGCCCGCGTTTTTCTTCAAAGGTCATCAGATCGGCCATCAACTGACAGGGATGCGTGGCGTCGGTCAGTCCATTGATCACCGGAACCGTCGCATTGGCGGCCAGTTCATGCAGCTTGTCATGCCTGGTGGTGCGGATCATGATGGCGTCCACATAGCGTGACAACACCCGCGCCGTATCCGCCACGGTTTCGCCATGCCCAAGCTGAATATCGCCGCCGCCCAGATGTATGGTCTGGCCGCCCAGTTGCCGCATGGCGACGTCAAATGATACCCGGGTGCGGGTGGACGGCTTCTCGAAAATCATCGCCAGCACTTCGCCGTTTAATGGCGCAGAACTATCCAGCGCCGCCTTGCCAAGATTTACACGGCCGGCTTTAAGTTTGCGCGCATGCGCCAGGATGCCATGCAATTCGGCCGCAGGCAGAACATGCAGATCCAGAAAATGCCGGGGGACTTTCTTTACCGTCATGTCTTTTCACTCAGCTTTGCGCAGGCGGCGTCAATCGCCGCAATAGCTTCGCTGATCTGCGCATCTTCAATATTCAGCGGCGGCAGCAAACGCACCTGATTGTCACCGGCGCCAACGGTCAGCATTTTCCCGGCAAGCAGCGCACTGACCAGTTCCGTATTCACCACTTTGCACTTGATGCCGATCATCAGGCCTTCCCCGTGAATTTCTTCAATCACGCCGGGGTGCCGGTCGCGCAGCATGACCAGTTGCTGTTTCAGGCGATTGGCGCGCTTCAGCACCTGATCCAGAAATCCATCGGCCAGAATGACATCCAGCACCGCATTGCCAACTGCACAGGCCAGCGGGTTGCCGCCAAAGGTCGAACCATGCGTACCCGCCGTCATGCCTTTTGCCGCCGCTTCCGTGGCCAGACAAACGCCCAGCGGAAATCCGCCGCCAATGGCCTTTGCAATGGCCATGATATCCGGCGTGACGCCTGCCCATTCATGGGCGAACAATTTGCCGGTACGGCCCATGCCGCATTGCACTTCGTCGAGCACCAGCAGAATGCCCTGCGCATCGCACAGCGCCCGCAGTTCCTTCAGAAATCCGGATGGCAGCACACGGATGCCGCCTTCGCCGCGCACCGGCTCCAGCAACACGCCGGCGGTTTTCGGCCCGATGGCGGCTTTGATGGCCGCAAGATCACCGAACGGGACATGATCAAATCCATCCACTTCGGGACCAAACCCCTTGAGATGTTTTTCATTGCCGCCTGCGGAAATGGTCGCCAGTGTGCGGCCATGAAACGCGCCTTCCTGGGTGATCAGCCTATAGCGTTCCGGGTTGCCATTGGCATAATGATAGATGCGCGCCATTTTGATCGCGCATTCTACGGCCTCAGCCCCTGAATTACAAAAAAACGCGGTGTCGGCAAAGCTGGCGGCAACCAGCCGTTGCGCCAGCCGTTCCTGTTCCGGAATATGATACAGATTGGAGGTGTGCCACAGCTTCTCCGCCTGCGCCTTCAATGCGGCAACCAGTACAGGATGCACGTGGCCAAGCGCGTTGACCGCAATGCCGCCGCCCATGTCCAGATATCGCGCCCCGCTGGTGGTAAACAGATATGCGCCCTCGCCCCGCTCGAAAGCAAGGCCGGTTCTGGCGTAGCTGGGCAATACCGGGGTGATCATGATGCGCTCTCCTAAACGACGCGACGGCCCCGAAATGTGGGGCCGTCAGCAGTAAACCTACGGAAAGCGGGGAATTATTGCCATTAGGCGCCCCCATGTCAAATTCTAAAAGTCGCTGATAATGCCTTTGCGTTCCCAGTCGCCGTAGCGGGTCGGCTCCGGGCCTTGCGGGCCGTTGATTTCTTTGGGTTCCGGGGGCAGGGATGCTGCGGCCCGACGCCGTTCGGCGGCCTCCGCCAGTGCGCGTTCGGCGGCGGGGGTCAGCTTTTTGGCGGGGATTTCAACCGCCAGGCGCAGTTCAGCTTTTGCCGTGGGCAGGGCCTTTGTTGTGGCAGCTTCGCTTTCATCGGCCATAATGACACGCTCCGGATATGATTGCGCACCTCATCTTGATATGTCACGAGAGACGCTTAAATTCAGACTGGAATTGCTTCCATGCGGTCTTTTACAACAATCGGACACTGAGATGAATTATTTCCGCACCACGCTGCTGCTCGCGGCCATGACCAGCCTGTTTCTGGGCGTTGGTTTTATGCTGGGCGGTTCCGGCGGCATGATGATTGCGCTATTGCTGGCGCTGGCGATGAACGGCTTTGCCTACTGGAATTCCGACAAAATGGTGCTGGGCATGTATGGCGCGCACGAAGTGGATGAAGCCAGCGCGCCGGAATATGTGCGCATGGTGCGCTTGCTGGCCCAAAATGCCGGGCTGCCCATGCCAAAGGTTTATATTATTGATAATCCGCAACCAAATGCGTTCGCCACGGGCCGGAACCCCGAACATGCCAGTGTGGCTGCGACCACAGGACTGTTGCAGATTCTCAGCCCGCAGGAGCTTGCTGGCGTCATGGCGCATGAGCTGGCGCATATTCGCAACCGCGACACGCTGATTATGACGATTACTGCAACCATTGCGGGCGCGATTTCCATGCTGGCGAATTTTGCCATGTTTTCCGGAGACAATCGCAATAACCCGCTGGGCATTGCCGGGGTTTTGCTGCTGATGGTGGTGGGGCCGATGGCCGCTGCCCTGGTGCAGATGGCGATTTCGCGTGGCCGTGAATATGAGGCCGACCGCAATGGGGCGGAAATTAGCGGACGCCCGTTATGGCTGGCCTCGGCGCTGGAGAAAATGACCATTGCCGCGAGCCAGATTGACAATGTTGCGGCCGAGCGCAACCCGGCCACGGCGCATATGTTCATCATCAATCCCCTGCACGCCAGGCGGATGGATGGGCTGTTTTCGACGCATCCATCCACTGAAAACCGCATTGCGCGCCTGCAAGAGATTGCAGCCGGGGCGAAAGACCTCTAAAAGCCTCCAATGAAAGATCAACAAGGCCTGATGGCCCGGGAGGCCGGGGTATGGTTGCTCCAAGCTGTGCTGCGCCGCAATCTCGGACTGGATGAGGCGCTCGCTAGCGCATTCGGCGAAGCCCCGTTCAATACACTGAGCCCTCGTGACCGCGCTTTTGCGCGCACCATTGCCGCAACGACCCTGCGCCGCATGGGCCAGATCGATGCGGTGTTGCGCCATTTTCAGGCGCGCCGTCTGCCGCCGCGTTCGGGGCCTGCGCAGAATATTCTGCGCACCGCCGCCGCGCAAATTCTGTTCCTGGGCACAGCAAGCCATGCTGCGGTCAGCAATGCGGTGGAACTGGCGGACAAGGATAAGGATGCCCAACATTTCAAGGGCATGATCAATGCGGTACTGCGCAAGGTGGCGTCAACGGGCAGGGCAATGCTGCCGGATCAGGATGCGGCGCGGCTCAACACCCCGGAATGGTTATGGGAAAGCTGGCGCATTGCCTATGACAATGATACCGCGCGCGCCATCGCCACCGCACATCTGAACGAGCCGCCGTTAGATATCACTACGCGGGATATCAGTGTGCGCGGTGACGCCACGCAATGGGCGGAGCGGCTGGAAGCGCAACTGCTGCCCACGGGCAGTCTGCGCCGTGAAACAGGCGGGCGCATCGAAGATCTGCCCGGCTTTACCGATGGTGAATGGTGGGTGCAGGACACTGCGGCCAGCCTGCCAGTGCGCCTGTTCGGCGATGTGGCGGGCAAACAGGTGATCGATCTGTGCGCCGCGCCCGGTGGCAAGACGTTGCAGCTTGCCGCAGGCGGGGCGATCGTCACCGCCATTGACCGGTCCGATACCCGCATGCGCCGGGTGCAGGAAAACCTCGCGCGGCTGAAACTGTCGGCGACATGTATCACGGCGGACGCCACCCAATGGCAACCGCCTGCACCTGTATCTTGTGTTTTGCTGGATGCACCCTGTTCAGCGACGGGAACGATCCGCCGCCACCCGGATATTGCCTGGCGCAAAACGCAACAGCAGATTGATGGCTTAATGGCGTTGCAGGACCGCCTGCTGACCGCCGCCGCAAATATGCTGGCGCCGGGCGGCATTCTGATTTTCTGCACCTGCTCCCTGCAACCCGAAGAAGGCGCAGAACGCATCGAAGCCTTTCTGGCCAAAGGCGCACCGTTCGTGCGCGTGCCGGTGCGCGCCGAAGAAGCCGGCTGCATGGCCGAACTCATTACGCCCCTGGGCGAACTGCGCACGCTGCCCTGCCATCTGTCCGAACTCGGCGGCATGGACGGTTTTTATGCGGCGCGGTTGCGGCGGGTTTAGACAGTGGCGCATGTTATCCGGGCGCATAAACCAGATTTTGTGGCTTATAGTCGGGATACTACCATAAATGGCCGACCCCTCCAGAACAAAAAAAGAACACTCTATTGCAGATCATGTGAAGACATGTCACACTAAATGCAGTGCAGTGATTGCGGGGAAGTGGCGTGTCGTTAACATCGGTGGAAATTTGCGCGGGCGGCGGCGGGCAGGCTTTGGGGGTAGAGCGGGCCGGTTTTGCCCATGCGGCATTGATCGACGTTGATGGCCCATCGTGTGAAACCCTGCGCCTGAACCGCCCCGAATGGCATGTGACACAGGGGGATATTTGCGCGTTTAATGGGAAACCCTATAAGGGTATTGATCTGCTTGCGGGCGGGGTGCCGTGCCCGCCATTTTCAGTGGCTGGAAAACAACTTGGCAAGGCCGATGAGCGCAACCTGTTTCCGGAAGCCATCCGTCTGGTGGATGAAATCAGGCCGCGCGCGGTGATGCTGGAAAATGTCCGGGGTATTCTTGATCCGGTTTTTGCGGATTACAGAACGCATATTTCCTCCGTCATCGGAACAATCGGGCGTGGATACATAACGGGGTGGAAACTTCTGAACGCATCTGATTTTGGCGTTCCGCAATTGCGGCCACGCGCTGTATTCGTTGCGATTCGCAAGGACGCCGGTGGCGCATTTGACTGGCCGCAGCCGCAAAACTTTTTGACGCCAACGGTTGGGGGCGCGCTTTACGATCTTATGGCGGCGGATGGCTGGAAGGGTGCGCGGGCATGGGCTGCTGGCGCAGGTAAAATTGCTCCAACGCTTGTCGGCGGCTCAAAAAAACATGGCGGCCCCGATCTTGGCCCAACCCGCGCGCGGGCGGCATGGGCGGCATTGGGCGTCGATGGGCTTGGCATTGCGGATGCGCCCCCGCCACGGGATTTTGCAGGCATGCCACGCCTCACCGTGCGCATGGCGGCGCGGGTGCAGGGGTTTCCGGACGATTGGGAATTTTCCGGCCGTAAAACCGCCGCCTACCGGCAAGTCGGCAACGCCTTCCCGCCGCCCGTGGCGCAGGCGGTAGGCCTGCAGATTGCTCTGGCTTTGACGGCGCGGCGTCTGTTGCGCGCGGCCGGCTGATAGTGTGGTGGCGGCAAGTTTCCCAGGCAAACCAAGGACCGTGGCTAGATTGGACAGGATTTCCCCAGCGCGGCGCAGTGAGAATATGCGGGCCATCCGCAGCGCCGGAACGAAGCCGGAAATGGCCGTGCGGCGGCTTGCGCATGGCATGGGGTACCGCTACCGTCTGCACGGGAAGAAACTTCCGGGCAAGCCCGATCTGGTTTTCACGTCGCGGCGCAAGGTGATCTTTGTGCATGGCTGTTTCTGGCACCAGCATCCCAAAGCAGGATGCAGCGACGCCAGACCGCCCCGGTCGAACCCTGATTACTGGCTGCCCAAGCTTGCCCGCAACAGGCAGCGCGACCGCGCCGCCCAGGCGGAATTAAAAAAACTGGGCTGGTCGGTCTGCGTCATCTGGGAATGCCAGACGCGCAATACCGCCGCCCTGAAGCGCCGGCTGGAAAGGTTTCTGGGATAGCGCCGAATCCCGGCCCGTTATTTGTCAAACCCGAAAAACTTCACATCGTCCAGTCCCGCGCGCTCTGATCGCAAGGTGTTGACCCTGGCGGTGGTGTCCTCAAAGCCCAGCGCCAGGCCGCAGAACACCATTTCATGATCGGGGATCGACAGCATCTGCGTCAGGGTCTTGTGCCAGTTGGCCCAGGCTTCCTGCAGGCAGGTGGCCAGGCCGTGATCCAGCGCCAGCAGGGCGACGGTCTGGATATACATGCCCAGATCGGCCCATTGGCCAAGGCCCATATTGCGGTCGATGGTGAAGATCATGCACACCGGCGCGCCGAACAGTTCGAAATTGCGGAACATCTGTTTCAGACGGCCAACCTTGTCGTCGCGCGCAATGCCCGCCAGTTCATATAGTTTGAAGCCCACATCGCGGCGGCGCGACATATAGGGTTCGGCCAGATCTTTTGGGTAGATGGCGTATTCCGTGCCCTCGCCATAATTGCCCGAGGCCCAATGATCGCTGATCCGCCTGACCAGTTCATCGCGCGCCGCGCCCGCCAGCACATAGGTTTTCCACGGTTGCACATTGCCGCCCGACGGGGCGCGCGCCGCATCAATCAGGATTTTGCGGATGGCGTCTTGCGGCACCGGTGTTGAAAGAAACGCCCGCACGGATTTGCGGGCCTGGACGGCCTCGGTTACATTCACGGTCTTTTCTCCACAGGATAATAGAATATCAATCGCCGGGATTTTAGCATAAAAATACGTCATTGCGAGCGAAGCGTGGTAATCCAGAAGCCACACGGCACGGCTTTCATTTGTGACTCTGGATTGCCACGCTTCGCTCGCAATGACCGGTGAGAGGTATGATTCAATGTAAAGTTATCCTCTGGCGCGTAACAAGAATCCGTATGTAACAGGGAAGGAAAACCAATGAATGGCGCAGAAAGCTTAATGCAGACCTTTGCCGATAGCGGCGTCAATGTCTGTTTTACCAATCCCGGCACGTCGGAAATGCATTGCGTCGCGGCGCTGGACCGGATTGCGGGGGTACGCGGCATTCTGGGCCTGTTCGAAGGGGCGGTCACCGGCATGGCCGATGGCTATGGGCGCATGGCGGGCAAACCGGCCTTTACCCTGCTGCATCTGGGGCCAGGCCTATCCAACGCCTCGGCCAATATTCATAACGCCAGGCGCGCCGGCACGCCCATGATCAATGTGGTGGGCGATCACGCCACCTATCATCTGGAATATGACGCGCCGCTGGCGTCCGACATTGCCGGTCTGGCGAAGCCCGTTTCACACTGGTATCACGCCACCAAAGACGCCAAAAGCCTTGCCGCCGACGGCGCGCGCGCGGTTGCCGCCGCCATGACCTATCCGGGACAGATCGCTACGCTGACAGTTCCTGCCAACTGCGCCTGGGACGAAGCCGATGGCCCCGCGAAACCCATCGCACCGCCGCTGACCCCGTGCGCAGATTCCAGCACGATTACGGCAGCGGCAAAGATGCTGAAGAACGGCAAGAAGACGGTGCTGCTGATGCGCGGACCTGTGCTGCTGAAGCGCGGCACAAACGCCGCCGGGCGCATTGCGGCGGTTAGTGACGTGCGGCTGGTGTGCGACACGTTCATTTCCCGCATTGAGCGCGGCGCTGGCTGCGTGACCATCGAAAAGATGCCGTATTTCGCCGAAGACATGGTCGAGTTTCTGAAAGGCACGGAACAATTAATTCTGGTCGGCACCAAACCGCCGGTGTCGTTCTTCGCCTATCCTGGAAAACCCGGCTGGCTGACGCCCGAAGGCTGTGAGACGCTGGTGCTGACCACGGCGGCGCAGGATGGCGTTCACGCGCTGGAGGCGCTGGCCTCGGAACTGAACGCGCCGGTGCATCCCATTCATGTGCAGCAATTGTCGCGTCCCCAGCTTCCCACCGGGGGGCAATTCAACGCGCACACCATCGGCGCGGCGCTGGGCGCGCTGATGCCGGAAAATGCGGTTGTGTCGGATGAGGCGGCGACATCGGGTTTTGCCTGTTATGCGCCCACCGCCGGAATTGCGCCGGTGGATTGGTTGAGCCTGACGGGTGGCTCCATCGGCCAGGGCATTCCGCTGGCGGCGGGCGCGGCGGTGGCGTGCCCCGATCGCAAGGTGGTCTGCCTCAGCGGCGATGGTGGCGGCATGTACACGCTACAGGCGTTGTGGACCATGGCGCGTGAAAAGCTCGACATTGTCACGGTAATTTTTTCCAACCGCAAATATCTTATTCTGCAAGTCGAACTGATGCGTGTGGGTGCGGGCAATCCGGGCCGCAAGGCGCTTGATCTGCTTGATCTGTCAAACCCGGAACTGAACTGGGTGCAACTGGCCAACGGCATGGGCGTTTCCGCCAGCCGCGCCACCACTCAGGAAGAATTCAACAAACAATTCAAAGGCGCCTGCGCCACTCGTGGCCCGCATCTGATTGAAGCGGTGATTTAGCCTGTTTTTTGTTCAGCTTGACGCATCTTCTGAACCGGATCAGAAAATGCATCAATTCCTGTTTGCCACCGCAATCAGCGGGCGTGTCTCGCCGATTTTCATCACCCATAAATCATCTTCATCATAGCCGTGCGCGCGGCCCGCAGCAAGAAACCGCACGGGCGGCTCAAACACCGGCTCTTCGGTTAGCTGCACGGTTCCCCAATGCATGCCGACAAGCCGGCGTGCGCCAATATCGCGGCCGATTTGCACCGCTTCTTCCGGGGTGGCGTGCGAGGCGTGCATGATGATCTCTGGCGCATAGCCGCCAATGCCCAGCAGCGCCGTATCGAATGGACCATGACGCTCGCCGATCTGTTTGAAGACTTTGCCATAGGCGCTGTCGCCGCCAAAGAACAGATGCTGACCCGCGCCCCGGATGGAAAATCCTGCCCATAACGTACGGTTGGTGTCACGGGTATTGCGGCGTGACCAGTGCACTGCGGGCAGCGCTTTTATCGTCACGCCATCCATGCTGAACTGCTGTTCCCAGTCCAGTTCCACCACGCGCTGAAACCCGCGGCGCAGAAAAAATTCACCCAGGCGCAGCGGCGCCACCACCTGAATATGTTCCTTATGCGGAAGATGCCGCAGGGTGACCTCATCCAGATGATCATAATGATTATGGCTGATCAGCAATATATCTATGGGTGGCAGATTTTGTGCGGCAATGCCGCTTTTAACAAACCGTTTTGGCCCCAGCCGGCTGGGCCCCGCATAATCGGACAGATAGGGATCGGTCAATATGGTTTTGCCCGCAATCCGGATCAAAAACGCCGCATGGCCAAGCCAGGTCAGACTGTCGGCCCCGTTCAGCACCCGCAGTCCGGCAATGGCGCGCCGTTCTGAAACACCATGATCTTCGGGCACGCTGACGCGGTTGCGGGAATTGCGCGCCATGCGCCCCAGATAACGCAACAGCGTGCGCATATCCACGTCGCGCTGCGGACTGCCGGGCGGATTGCGGAACAGCCCGTTTGGCAAATGATGTTCAGGCCGTCCTGCGGCGGCGGGGGCGTCTTCGGGAACGCGGCGCGCGCCAGGACGGCGAAACCGCGATGTTCGGGGGGCATATTGGTCCATGGCGTTATTATACAGGTGTGTGGTTAACCAAATCAAACCCCCCGTCCACGCGCCATGTCACATTCCGGTAACATGACGCCGGTAGAAATGGCCGCAGAAGCCAACTGGACATGAGGAGATTATGGAAGCAAAACAGGTGCTGTTTTTGTGCACCGGAAATTCCGCCCGCAGCATCATGGCGGAAGCGACGCTGAACTTTTACGGCATGGGCCGCTTCAGGGCCTATAGCGCGGGCAGCCATCCGGCGGGGGCGGTTAATCCGCTCACCCTGGATACGCTGAAAATCGCCGGGATCAGCACGGCCGGACTGCGCAGCAAATCCTGGGATGAGTTTTCCGCACCCGATGCGCCGAAGCTGGATTTTGTTTTTACCGTCTGTGACACTGCGGCCGGTGAAGTATGCCCCGTCTGGCCGGGCCAGCCGATGAGCGCCCATTGGGGCTTTGCGGACCCGGCAGCTTTTGAAGGCAGTGAAACAGAAAAGCGCGCCTTTTTTCAGGAAGTTTTCCGGCAAATCCGTACACGAATTGAATTGTTCATCAGCCTGCCCATGGCCAGCCTTGACAGATTGTCGTTGCAGCGTAAGCTGGACGAAATGGGCCGTGAATAGCCATTAATCCGGGGTAAAGCATCATTACCATTTCAAAGCGATTGACCGCCGAATTTATTGGCAGCGCCTTCCTCCTGGCCACCGTCATTGGTTCCGGCATTATGGCCGAGAAACTCGCGGGCGGTAATTTGGCCCTCGCGCTGCTTGGCAATACCATCGCCACGGGCGCGATACTGGTGGTGCTTATTCTGATTTTTGGCCCCATATCGGGGGCGCATTTCAACCCGGCGGTGACATTGTCGTTCCGCCTGCGCGGTGAAATCAGCACGCCGGACGCGATGCGCTATACGCTGGCGCAGATCACAGGCGCACTGGCGGGCATGCTGGCGGCGCATTTCATGTTTGAGGCGCCGCTGCTGCAAACCTCCACCCATATACGCGCGGGTGCGTCGCAATTTGGTTCGGAAATTATCGCGACCTTCGGTTTGCTGGCCACTATCATCGGCTGTGTGCGCCATCGTCCGGAGGCGGTTCCCTATGCGGTGGGCCTGTATATCACCGCCGCCTACTGGTTTACGTCGTCCACCTCGTTCGCCAATCCAGCGGTTACCATTGCCCGCAGTTTTACGGACAGTTTCTCAGGTATCCGGCCCGTGGACGCACCTTACTTCATTCTGGCGCAACTGATCGGGGCCATACTGGCCACCTGGATCTTTGGCTGGCTGTTTTCAGCAGATAAAACAGCAAGAATCTAGCTTTTATCCCCAGCGCCCTTGCCGCTTTTGCCGCAAGAGGCTATCAATGCGCCTCAGATTTCACGGGAGGCTTTGATGCGCAATCTAACGCACTTTATCGGCGGCAAGCATGTTCAAGGGGCCAGCGGGCGCTATGGCGCGGTGTATGACCCCATGACCGGCGAGACGCAGGCCAAAGCGCCGCTCGCCAGCGCCGGTGAAATGCGCGCGGCCATTGATAATGCGGCGGCGGCCTTTCCGGGCTGGGCGGCGGAAAATCCGCAAAAGCGCGCCCGGGTGATGTTCCGCTTCAAACAGCTGGTCGAAGATAATATGGACCAGTTGGCGGAATTGCTGAGCCGTGAACATGGCAAGGTGATCGCCGATTCCAGGGGCGATATTCAGCGCGGCCTGGAAGTGATCGAATTTGCCTGCGGCATTCCGCATCTGACCAAGGGCGAATTTACCGAAGGGGCCGGCCCCGGCATCGACATGTATTCCATGCGCCAGCCATTGGGCGTGTGCGCGGGCATTACGCCGTTCAATTTTCCGGCCATGATCCCGATGTGGATGTTTGGCGTGGCCATTGCGTGTGGCAATACATTCATCTGCAAGCCATCGGAAAAAGATCCGTCCGTTCCGTTGCGCCTGGCAGAACTGATGAAACAGGCGGGCCTGCCCGACGGAGTGCTGAATGTCGTCATCGGCGACAAGGAAGCGGTGGACACTATTTTAACAGACCCGCGCATTCAGGCGGTCAGTTTTGTGGGCGCGACCGCCACCGCGCAATATATTTACGCCACAGCGGCCGCCAACGGCAAGCGCGTGCAGGCCATGGGCGGCGCAAAAAATCATATGATCATCATGCCCGATGCGGACATGAACCAGGTCAGCGATGCGCTGATCGGGGCAAGCTATGGTTCTGCGGGCGAACGCTGCATGGCGATTTCCGTGGCCGTGCCGGTCGGCAAGGGCACGGGCGATGCGCTGATCGAAGCGCTGCGCCCGCGTGTGGAATCGCTGAAGGTCGGGCTGTCTACGGACCCGGAAGTGGATTACGGCCCGATGGTCACCGCCGAGCATCTGGAAAAGGTGAAGGGCTATATCGAGACCGGCGTCAGCGAAGGCGCGAAACTGGTGGTCGATGGGCGGGGCTTCAAATTGCAGGGCTATGAGAATGGCTTTTACATGGGCGGCTGCCTGTTTGATCATGTGACGCCCAATATGCGCATTTATCAGGAAGAAATATTCGGCCCGGTGCTGTGTGTGGCCCGCGCCGATGATTTTGAGGCGGCGCTGCGTCTGCCTAGCGAACATCAATATGGCAATGGGGTGTCGATCTTTACCCGCGACGGCGATGCGGCGCGCGAATTTGCCTCGCGCGTGCAGGTGGGCATGGTCGGCATCAATGTGCCCATTCCGGTGCCGCTGGCCTATCACAGTTTTGGCGGCTGGAAACGCTCGGCCTTTGGCGACACCAATCAGCATGGAACCGAAGGCGTGAAATTCTATACCAAAATCAAAACCGTCACCGCCCGCTGGCCTGCCGTTGGTGTACGCAGCGGCGCCGACTTCACCATTCCGACAATGAAATAAATTTTTGAATGCAGGGACCGCGCGCCGTCTATCGCGAACGGGTGCGAACGGGTCAGGTTAAAGCTGACCCGGCGCAGGAATTCGCCATCGAAAAATTGCAGAGCCTGGAAGACGCGCTTAAACAGTATAAGCATGTCACGCGCAACCGTGTGCTGTCATGGCTGGGACGCGAGGCGCCGCCGCCGCCAAAGGGCCTGTATCTGTGGGGCGAAGTCGGGCGCGGCAAAAGTATGCTGATGGACCTGTTTTATGACACCGTTCCCGTCAGCCGCAAACGCCGGGTGCATTTTCTGCAATTCATGCTGGAAACCCACGAAGCCATTCACGCCTGGCGCCAGGCCAATAAGCGCGGCGAAAATCCCAAGGGTTCCGGCGATGACCCGATCGCCCCGGTGGCCCGCGCCATAGCGAACAAAGCGCAATTGCTGTGCTTTGATGAATTTCAGGTGTCCGATGTGGCCGACGCGATGATATTGGGGCGGCTGTTTACCACGCTGTTCGAGCATGGGGTGGTGGTGGTGCTAACGTCCAACCGCGCGCCGGATACGCTCTATGAAGGCGGGCTGAACCGGCAATTATTTGTGCCGTTTATCGAACTGCTGAAACAGCGCCTGGAAGTGGTGCATCTGGTCAGCCCAACCGATTACCGCATGGCGCGGCTCAGCGGCCATCCGGTTTATCATACGCCACTTGGGCCAGACAGCGATGCAGAGATGGACGCCGCCTGGCTGCGCCTGACCGATACGCAGCGCGGCAAACCCGTGAAGCTGGATGTGCAGGGCCGCAAACTGCTGGTCCCGCAGGCCGCCAGCGGCGTGGCGCGCTTCGACTTTGCCGATCTATGCGAGGCGGCGGTGGGCGGCCCGGACTATCTGCAAATCGCCTGGACATTTCATACCGTGCTGCTGGATCATATTCCGCGCATGGACCGTGGCAGCCGCAACGAAGCCAAACGCTTCGTCACGCTGATCGACGCGCTCTATGACAATCACGTCAAGCTAATCTGCTCCGCCGACGGCCCGCCCGATGCGCTATACCCCGCAGGCGATGGCAGCTTCGAATTCGCCCGTACCGTATCGCGGCTGATGGAAATGCAGTCAGTCGAATATCTGGCCATGGGGCACGCGGTTTAGGGGGGTTCCCCTCACACCACCCCATAGGCCAGCATGGCGTCGGCGACCTTGACGAAGCCCGCAATGTTGGCGCCCTTGAGATAGTTCACATAGCCGTCTTTTTCTTCGCCATACTGGACGCAGCGGTCGTGAATGCCGGTCATGACGTCGCGTAGAAGTTTTTGCAGTTCTTCCTCTTTCCAGGAAAGCCGGGCGCTGTTCTGGCTCATTTCCAAACCGGAAACCGACACGCCGCCCGCATTCGCGGCCTTGGAAGGGGCGAACAGGACTCTGGCATGCAGGAATGCGTCAATGCCTTCCTGCACCGTGGGCATGTTTGCGCCTTCCGCAACCCCCATGCAGCCGTTTTTCAACAGCAACCTTGCCTCATCGCCGCTGATTTCGTTCTGCGTGGCGCAGGGAAACACGATGTCGCAGGGAATGCTCCACGGGCGCTTGCCCGCAAAATATTCGCAGCCGATCAGCCTGGCGGCTTCTTCGATGCGGCCGCGTTTGTTATTTTTGATGTCCATCACCTGGGCCAGTTTTTCGGCGGTAAGCCCGTTCTTGTCGTAGATGAAGCCATCGGAGTCCGAGAGTGTCAGCACGGTCGCGCCAAGCTGGATCAGTTTTTCCGCCGCATATTGCGCGACATTGCCGGAGCCGGACACCAGGCATTTCTTGCCCACAAAACCGTTCTTGTTGCGGGTCAGCATGTCTTCCATCATATAGACCGCGCCATAGCCCGTGGCCTCTGTGCGGATCAGGCTGCCGCCATATTCGAGGCCCTTGCCGGTCAGCACGCCGGTATAGACATTTTCCAGACGCTTGTACTGGCCAAACATGAAACCTATTTCGCGGCCCCCCACGCCGATATCGCCTGCGGGCACGTCCACATCCGCGCCGATATGGCGGTGCAGTTCGGTCATAAAGGACTGGCAGAAACGCATCACCTCATTATCCGACTTGCCCTTGGGGTTGAAATCGGAGCCGCCCTTGCCGCCGCCCATGGGCAGGCCGGTCAGGCTGTTCTTGAAGGTTTGCTCAAAGGCCAGGAACTTCAACACGCTCAGGGTCACGGTGGGGTGGAAGCGGATGCCGCCCTTATAGGGGCCGATGGCGTTGCTGTTCTGCACCCGGTAGCCGCGATTGACCCTTATATTGCCCTGATCGTCTTCCCAGCAGACCCGGAAAATCACCACCCGGTCGGGTTCGGCCAGCCGCTCCAGAATGCGCATTTTAAGGTATTTCGGCTTGTCCTGAATGAACGGGATAATGCTGCCCGCAACCTCCTGCACTGCCTGGTGAAACTCGGTTTCTCCTGGATTTCTGCGGATCAGCCCCTGCATGAAGGCATCGAGATCATTGGCGGCGACGCTCATAAGTACTTTCCTTTTTGTATTGGTTGGGCTGAAAATCATTGGAATGACAATATTCAATGCTGACCGGATAAAAACAATGGTTAAATACTGAAAGATTTATGAAAGATATTGTGTGTAAGTTCGTCCCGGCTTGGGGAAGACCGCAAACAAGGTAGATACAAAATGATCGTGCGTGCCAACGAAAGAAAGGCCGCGCTCATCAGCGATGCTGTTGCGCTGATTGGTGAACGCGCCGCGTCCGGCCCCAGAGCGGATCTGGAAAGCTTTATCGGGCATTATTTCAAAAATGTAATCGCCGAAGACCTGCTGCAACTGACGCCGCAGAACGTCTATGGCGCGGCATTGGCCCATTACAAGCTGGCCGCGACCCGCCGCCCGGGTGAAGCGCTGATCCGGGTTTATTCGCCGCGCATCGAAACCCATGGCTGGCAGATACCCCATACAGTGATTGAAATCGTCAATGACGATATGCCGTTCCTGCTGGATTCGGTCAGCGCCGTTATCGCGCGGCGTGGGCTGGGCGTACATCTTGTGGCGCATCCGGTGTTGCGTGTACGGCGTACATCAGACGGATGCTGGGCCGGAATTGCCGAAAATGGGGATGGCGGCGCCAAAGCGGAATCCTTCATTCACATCATGATCGATGAACAGCATGATGCGGAAAAGCTGAAAAACATCCGGGATCATCTGGCGGCTGTGCTGGCCGATGTGCGCGCCGCCGTCAGCGACTGGAGCGGAATGCTTGCGCAGATTGATACATCCATCGCAGATATTCGCCAAGGCAAAGTGCCGATCGCCGTTGAGGAAGTGGATGAATCCATCGCCTTTCTGGAATGGATGCGGGATAATCATTTCACATTGCTTGGCTATGCGGAACTTGCACTGACTGGAAAAGGCGGCGCTGTTTCGGCCGTGCAGCTTCCTGAAAGCGGGCTTGGCGTATTGCGCAATCCGGATGTTAAATTATTCCGTTCCCGCAGCGACGGGCTTGTGGCGATTTCTCCGGAAATTCTGGAAAGCCTGCAACGTCGCGGGCCGCTGATCATTACAAAAACCGATGTGCGTTCCAGTGTGCATCGCGATACGCATATGGATTATGTGGGCGTCAAGCGTTACGGCGCAGATGGAAAAGTGACCGGCGAGCGGCGCTTTGTGGGGCTGTTCACTTCGGGCGCCTATAGCCGCGCGCCGGGGGAAATTCCATTGCTGCGGCGCAAGGTTGCGCTGACCATTGCCCGCGCCGGCTTTGCCCGCGACAGCCATGACGGCAAGGCGCTGCAGAACATTCTCGACACCTATCCGCGTGACGAGCTGTTTCAAATATCGCGTGAGTTGCTGTTTCAGAACGCCATTGCGATTTTGCGCCTGCAGGAACGCCCGCGCACCCGGCTGATTGTGCGCGCCGATCCGTTTGAGAGATATGTCTCGTGCCTTGTGTATATTCCACGCGAGCGGTATGACGCGGAATTGCAGCAGCGCATTGGCGTGATCCTTGCGGAAAATTTCAAGGGTTCGGTCGTCACGATTACGCCGGAATATGGTGATGCGCCGCTGGCGCGGGTGCATTTCATTATTAAAACTACCCCGGGCGGTATGCCCGAATTCCTGATTGAACAGATTGAGGCGCAGATCGATCAGGCGGCGCGCACCTGGCGCGATGATTTGCGCGTTGCGCTGCTTGCGCATGCGGGCGGCGGACGCGGCCTGCAATTATGGGAACGCTACGCAAAGGGATTTCCGCCGGATTATACGGCGCATTTCCCGCCCGAGCTGGCGGCCCTGGATATAGAGCGCATGGAAACGCTGCTGGTGTCCGATGGCATTCATGTCTGCTTTTACCGCACGATTGAGGATCAGGAATCCTGTGTGCGTTTCAAACTGTTCCGCAAGAGTGAAGCGGTGGCGTTAAGCGATTGCATGCCGATGCTGGAGCGCATGGGCTTCCGGGTAACGGGTGAACATCCGTATGAAATAGATGTGACGGGCGAGACGCGCATCTGGCTGCATGATTTTGAAATGCGCGAGGTAAACGATAGGCCTGTTGATCTTTCCGTGGTGCGCGAAAATCTCGAAGACCTGTTCACGGCGCTCTGGCATGGCGCCGCCGAAAATGACGGCTTCAATCGTCTTGTGCTGGGCGCAGGCCTGATGTGGCGCGAGGCTGCGTTGTTGCGCGCCTGTGGCAGATATCTGCGTCAGGCGGGCATTCCCTATAGCAACGATTATATGGAATGCGCGCTGAACGCCCATCCTAAAATCATCCGGCACATGATTGATCTTTTTCATGCGCGCTTCGATGTTGATTTCGCAGGTGCGCGTGAGACAGCGGTAGACACATTGCGTTTGGCCATCACGCAGGAACTGGATGCGGTGGAAAGCCTGGACGAAGACCGGATTTTACGCCGCTTCCTCAATCTGATTGAATGCACCCTGCGCACCAGTTTCTATCAGCATGATCAGGAAGGTGCGTACAAGGATTATATCTCCTTCAAGCTGGACAGCAGTCTGGTCGATGAACTGCCGCTGCCGCGCCCGATGGTGGAAATTTTTGTGTATTCACCGCGCGTAGAAGGTGTGCATCTGCGCTTTGGCAAAGTGGCGCGCGGCGGGTTGCGCTGGTCGGACCGGCGTGAAGATTTCCGTACCGAAATTCTGGGTCTGGTCAAGGCGCAACAGGTAAAGAATGCGGTGATCATTCCGGTTGGCTCCAAGGGCGGCTTCTTTCCCAAACGTCTGCCCACAGGCGGTGCGCGCGAGGCCATTCAGGAAGAAGGCATTGCGGCCTACCGCATGTTCATTTCCGGCCTGCTGGATCTGACAGATAATATTGTGGATGGCAAGGTGTCCCCGCCGCCGCGCGTGCGGCGTTATGATGGAGATGATCCGTATCTGGTGGTGGCCGCTGACAAGGGCACGGCGGCATTTTCAGATATTGCGAATGGCGTGGCGCAATCTTATGGGTTCTGGCTGGATGATGCGTTTGCATCGGGTGGCTCGGTTGGCTATGACCACAAGAAAATGGCGATCACGGCGCGTGGCGCATGGGAGGCGGTCAAGCGGCATTTCCGCGAACGCGGCACGGATATTCAGACAGCGCCGTTCACGGTCATCGGCTGTGGCGATATGTCGGGCGATGTGTTTGGCAATGGCATGCTACGCTCGCGCCAGATAAAGCTGCTGGCGGCGTTCGATCACCGCGATATTTTCATTGATCCCGATCCCGATCCGGCAAAAAGTTTTGAAGAACGCGCGCGCCTGTTTGAACTGCCGCGATCTTCCTGGGCGGATTATGATGCAAGCCTGATCAGCGCCGGGGGCGGCGTGTTCAGCCGGTCGCGCAAATCCATCCCGCTGACGCCGCAGATGCGGCAGATGACAGGACTGACACAGGCCGCCGTCACACCGGTGGAACTGATTCATGCGCTGCTTGGCGCCGAAGTTGATCTGCTGTTCTTTGGGGGGATCGGCACCTATCTTAAATCCTCGCGCGAAAGCCATCTGGATGCGGGGGACAAAGCCAATGATGCGGTGCGCATTGACGGTTGCAAAGTGAAAGCGAAAGTCATTGGCGAAGGCGCAAATCTTGGCTGCACACAGTTGGGCCGCATCGAATATGCGCAAACCGGCGGCGCCATCAACACCGATGCGGTGGATAATTCTGCGGGCGTTGACTGTTCCGATCACGAAGTAAATATTAAAATCGCCCTGGGCCGGGAAGTACAGGCAGGTGATCTGCCCCGCAAACAGCGCGATCAACTGCTGGCGTCCATGACCGGTGAAGTGGCCGAACTGGTGCTGCGCGATAATTATCAGCAGACGCTGGCGATCAGCCTTGAAGCCGCGCTCGCGCACAGTTTGCTGGACATGCATGCGGGATTTATCCGCGAACTGGAGCGCGCCGGACAGCTGAATCGCAAGGTTGAATTCCTGCCCGATGATGCGGGTATTGCAGAACGCGCAGCAGCGGGGCTTGGGCTTACCCGGCCAGAGATTGCCGTGCTGGTCGCCTATGCGAAAAACAGCATGCGGCAGGAATTGCTGACCAGCGATATGCTGGATTCGGAATATCTGCGTGAGGATCTTCTGGGCTATTTCCCAAAACCGCTGCGTGAAAAATATCCGGCGGCGCTTTTGGGACATCAGCTGCGCCGTGAAATCATGGCGTCCATGCTGGCCAACTCCATTGTCAATCGCGCCGGCGTCACCTTTGTCAGCGCGATTGCAGAAGAAACCGGATTTTCCACCGCCGATGTCGTGCGCGCTTTTGTTGTGGCGCGCGCGGCCTTTGATATGCGTGCTTTCTGGCAATCGCTTGAGGCGCTGGATAATAAGGTGCCGGCGGATGTGCAGACGCGCATTCAACTGGATGGGCGCAACCTGATCCGGCGCACGACCATCTGGTTTTTGCGCAATGTGCCGCAACCGATGGATATTGGCGCAAGCATCGAAGTCTACCGGCCGGGCATTGCGCAGTTGCGCAGTGAAATTCATCTGCACCTTTCAACCTTCGAGGCGCAAGCCCATGCCGCGCGTTTGCAGGCCTTGCAGGCGGATGGCGTCCCCGAAGACATTGCCCGGATCGCAGCGGGATTACAGGCGATGGGTGCGGCGGCGGATATGGTCATGGTGGCGCGATCCACCGGCAAAACGATTGGCGATGTGGCGGCGGCGTTCTTCCGGATTGGCGCGGCGCTGGGCCTTGACTGGCTGTGCGACGCGGCGGAAAAAAATACGGCTGACGGGCATTGGGAAAGATTGGCGATGAACGCCATGACAGACGATTTTTATGGTCAGCAGCGGGTGATGACGGCGCAGGCGCTCGGCACCGGCAGTGCGCTGGATGCGCAACAGGCGGTGGCGCAATGGTGTGATGCGCATGGGCCTGCGGTGCGCCGCACGGTCCGGCTGATTGATGAAATGCGTTCAGGCGCGATCAGCGTGGCCAAGCTTGCCTTCGTCAACCGTCAGATGCGTGATCTGCTGAACAAGTAATGCTGTTGCGTGCGTGATCCAATGCGCTAGATTGCGATGGTGACATATACACCGCATGACATTGCCGCTAAAAAATCCGCATTTGCGCGGCGGCGCGGGCAATATTCCTGGGCGCTGCTGGATTGGGCGCATCAGCCGTATTTCACCCTGATCACCACCTTTATCTTTGCGCCTTATTTCGCCACCAGCTTTATTGGGGACGCAGTGCGCGGACAGGAAATCTGGGGCTATAGCCAGTCTTTCGTGGGCGCCACCATCGCAGTCTTAAGCCCGGTATTGGGCGCTATCGCCGACAGAACCGGGCGGCGCAAACCGTGGATTGCCGCCCTTGGCGTTTCATACGTGATAGGCAATGCGCTGTTATGGTTTGCAGTCCCTGGGGGTGCGGGTGCATTCTGGCTGGTGATGGGCGCGGTGGTGCTGGCGGCGATCAGCGCGGAATTCATTATCGTCTTCAGCAACGCCATGCTGCCTGATCTGGTGTCGCCCGCGCGCCTTGGCGGGCTTAGCGGTTTCGGCTGGGGGCTTGGCTATGTGGGCGGCTTGCTCAGTCTGGTGATGATTATCGGCATGCCGGGGTTGAAGGAAATGCCGGGACAGATGGTTGGGCCGCTGACGGCATTCTGGTTTCTGCTTTTTGCGCCGCCATTCTTTTTGTTTACGCCCGATCGTGCTGCAACGGGATTACGTGTGGGGCAGGCGGTGCATGAGGGTCTGGCGCAGCTGCGACAGACACTCATGCATGCGCGCAGCTATGGCAATGTGATGCGGTTTCTGGTTGCACATATGATTTACGCCGATGGCCTGTCGGCGCTGTTTGCGTTTGGCGGCATTTATGGGGCGGGCCTGTTTGGCTGGGAAATTTTCACCCTGGGCCTGTTTGGTATTATTCTGATTATCTTTGCGGCTGCCGGTGCGTTTGCCGGTGGTTGGGCCGATGACCGGTTTGGTTCGCGCCGCACCATTCTGGTGTCGGTTGCCGGATTATGCATCGCGTTGCTGGGGGTGATATCCATTCAGCGGGATTCGATCCTGTTCGGCATCCCTGTAGAACCCATGCAGCCCGGCGGGACGCCATTCAGCAGTGTGCCGGAGCTCGCCTATCTGGTGTGCGGGGTAATGATGGGAATTTTTGGCGGTCCGGCACAGGCTGCCAGCCGCACCCTGCTGGCGCGTCTTGCCCCCAGGGAAATGGCCGGGGAATTTTATGGGCTGTTTGCCATGTCCGGCAAGGCGACCTCCTTTCTGGCGCCGTTGCTGATCGGGCTGACAACAGCAGCCCTGCATTCCCAGCGCGCCGGAATGTCCGTGATCCTGCTGTTCCTGATTGCAGGATTTGTGATTTTACTGTGGGTGAAAGAGGAAGGGCGCCAGACATCAACCATATAACCCCATGAATTAATTAATTTTTTGCCGGCAGACATTTTGATTAACCCGCACTTAAAAAGTTGACGCATGCGTCATTTTTCTTGACTCCCTCACCGCTGTTGACTATTCTATCAGCTAATGGACGAGCGCGTTCCTGCATTCGCTCCAGAAAGCGATAATGATGACCATGATGAGGAGTCTCCAATGAGCAAGGAAGGTACCGTTTACAGGACGGTTAGCGCCCATGATTTCCCCCCGATGCTGGACCCCGCCCGTTATGGCGACCGCTCCAATGCATTTGACAAAATCATTTCCGCGACCAATGACCATTTCTGGGATCCGCTGGATACCCGCTATATCGATTTCAGCGCGCCGTTTGATATTGAAAATGAATATATCGTGCAGCCGAAACTGACACCGGAAATGAATACCGGCATTGTTGACAGGCTGACCGAGAAGCAAAAGATCCATCTCAACAACCGGGTACAGCATCATCTGCTTTCCACGGTTCTGCATGGCGAACAGGCCGCGCTGAATATGTCGGCCAATCTGTGTCACATGCTGCTGGATCCCGGCGCACAGGAATATTGCGCCAATCAGTGCCGCGAAGAAGCCCGCCACGTCACTGCCTTTACGAAATATATCGCCGCGCGCTTTGGTGCGCCCGCGCCAGTGACCGGTGTATTGCGCGGCCTGCTGGTGGATGTTGTCACCACGGAACAGGTCTGGAAAAAGATCGTTGGCCTGCAAATGATGCTGGAAGGCTTTGCCATGGGGCTTTTTGCCTCTTATTACCAGTTTGGCAATGATCCGTTACTGGTGAAGATGGTGCAACTGGCCATGACCGATGAGGCGTTCCACCATAAATTCGGCAAGATCTGGGCTGACAGGACGATCCCGCATATGGCGCCTGAACTGCGTGACGAGGTCGAAGACTGGCTGCGGGACACCTTCGATCTGGTACTGAAAAATTTCAGCGATCCTGAAGCAAAGCAGCATATCTATGCCGAGGTTGGCCTGAAATGGCAGGATGTGCAGGCGGCCATGTTTGAAGCCTTCACCGATGATTTCCACCGCAAGCAGATGCAGGAAAGCACCAATATTTTCCGTACAGTGATCAAGACGCTGCTGAAGGCCGGCATCATCACCCAGCGCACCGCGCCCTATTATGCCGCATTTGTTGACATGAAAGAGCTGCATGCCGAAGGCGAAAGCATGGTCGGCGATGAAATTGCCGAAGAAGGCATCCGCTATCTGAAAGGCATCAACATGTTCGGCAAGGGCGCGCAGATCGCCGCCGAATAGGCTGGTTTCATCCTGTCGCGCACGGCCTGGCCGGTGCGCCGAACGGGTGTTTCTCCGCCCCCCGGGTCACATGCCTCCGGGGGGCGTTTTTTTGCCTGAACCAGCGTCCTTGCGGCATGATCTGGCCATCGCAACCTGCTCGTGACAATCACGGGTGTTTGCCGTTATTCTTGAAAAAAACAGAAACAGGGGGTGTGCATGCCGGTCGATCTTAAAATGATTTTGCCACAAAGCCGCATTGACGCGATGAAGGCCACGGGTCTGTGGCCGGATATGCTGGTGACAGATGCGCTGGATAGGCTGGCCGCGCAACGCCCGGACGCCGTGGCCATCACCGGCATAAACACCATGCGGGGCGGACGCCGCGAAACAGTTTCCTATCGCCAACTGGATATTCTTTCCAGACGCATTGCGCTTGGCCTGGTGCATTACGGTATCGGCAAGGGCGATATGGTGTCGTTTCAACTGCCCAACTGGTGGGAATTCGCCGCCCTGCACCTGGCCTGTGTACGCATTGGCGCGATCAGCAATCCGGTCATGCCGATTTTCCGGGAACGCGAACTTTCCTTCATGTTGTCCTTCGCGGAAACCAGGGCGGTATTCGTGCCGCATGAATTTCGCGGTTTCGATCACGGCGCGATGATGGCGGGGCTGCGCAAGGATCTGCCCGCGCTGGAGCATGTGTTCGTGCTTGGTGGTGAAGGCGCGCAAGGTTTCGAGGATAACTTCCTGAATCGCCGCCACGAAGACGAAATGGATGGCCCCGCGATTTTTGCGGCGCGTAAAATGAGCCCCAATGACGTCAATGAAATGCTCTACACCTCCGGCACCACGGGCCAGCCCAAGGGCGTGATGCACACCGCCAATACGCAATTGGCCAACGTCCTGCCCTATGCGCAGCGTCTGGCGCTGGGTGAACGCGATGTGATTTTGATGTCGTCGCCGCTGGCGCATCAAACCGGATTTCTGTACGGGGTCATCATGCCGCTGCTGATTGGCGCCAGGGTGGTGTATCAGGATGTGTGGGACGCCAGGGTTGCGGCGCAGCTTATTCAGGAAGAAGGCGTCACCTACACCATGGCGTCGACGCCCTTCCTGGCCGATCTGGCGGGCACGCCGCAGGTGCGCGATTATGATATCAGCACCCTGAAAAACTTCCTCTGTGCGGGTGCGCCTATTCCGCGCGTGCTGGCGGAAAACGCCAGCAGGGATCTGGATATCAATGTTCTGTCGGGCTGGGGCATGAGCGAAAATGGCGCGGTGACGACGACACAGCCCAGCGACCCGATGGAAAAAGTCTTCAATACGGACGGCAAACCGCTGCCGGGCGTTGAGGTGCGTATCGTCGATGAAAAAGGCAGGGTTGCGCCGCTCAATACCGAGGGCCTGCTGCAATCGCGCGGCTGTTCGGCGTTTGTGGGCTATATGAAAAAGCCGGAAATGCATGGCACGGACGCCGATGGCTGGTTCGACACCGGCGATTATGCGCGCATGGATGCCGACGGCTATATCCGCATTACGGGGCGCGCCAAGGATATTTTGATTCGGGGTGGCGAAAATATTCCGGTGGTGGAAGTGGAAGAGCTTTTGTACCGGCATCCCGCCATTGCCGATGCGGCGATTGTTGGCATGCCGGATGACAGGCTGGGCGAACGCGGCTGCGCCTTTGTCACGCTACAGCCGGGCGCGAAGCTCGGCTTTGAGGATATGGTGGCCTGGCTGAAAGACGCGAAGCTGGCGCGCAACTATCTGCCGGAACGCCTGGAAGTGATATCCGAAATGCCGCGCACCGCCAGCGGCAAAATCCAGAAATTCAAATTGCGCGAAATCGCGAAGGAGTATTCGGTTTGACCCCATCCTGGCTGGTAAATGACGCATTGCGCGATCACGTTACGCGCAATGTCACGGATTTCGAAAGCCGCAACCAGTCCGGCGAGGGGCTGAAGCACGCCGCCGTGGCGCTGGTGATTGCCGCCAATGACGCGGGCGAAGGGGCCATATTGCTGACGCGCCGCGCGCCGCGCCTGAACGCCCATGCGGGGCAATGGGCGCTGCCCGGCGGGCGGCTGGACAAGGGGGAAACCCCCATAGACGCGGCGCTGCGCGAAATGCACGAGGAAGTGGGCCTTGATATTGCGCCCCATCATGTGATCGGCACACTTGACGATTATCCCACCCGTTCGGGCTATCTGATCACGCCGGTGGTGGTGTGGGCGGGGTTGGGGGCAAAACCTGTCCCCAACCCGGCCGAGGTCGCCTCCATCCATCATGTCAGTTTTTCGGAATTGAACCGCCCGGACTCGCCGGTTTTCTTTAACATCCCGGAAAGCGCGCGCCCGGTCATCCGCCTGCTGGTCGAAGACAGTTTCGTGCATGCGCCGACCGCCGCCGTGATGTACCAGTTCCGCGAAGTGTGCATTCACGGCCGCCATACAAGGGTGGACCATCTGGAACAGCCGGTGTTCGCCTGGAAATAGCGTTTTGCTGATTTTGGGATAAAAACCCACTTATACTAAAGGCCCTATGTTTGGACGCATCGTCTTCCAGAACAAAACGATGTCATCCTCAACGAAGTGAAGGATGACACACCGGGGGCTTGGTAAAGGGCATTACATACGACCGTTGGTATTATCCATCAAAAATTCTTTCCCATTACAGGGTAATTAAAATGAAAGCACCCGGCGTTATAGTCCCGTCATGAGTCAGGGAGAACGTATTACAGGAAGTGCGGCAATACTCTATGCTATGAACCTTTCGGTTCGTATCATTGGGTTGTGCAGTACTGTTTTGCTTGCCCGCATATTGACACCTGAAGATTTTGGGCTGGTGGCGCTGGCCGTTTCCTATCTGGCTATTATTGAGGGGCTTACGGCCATCAATTTGAATAGCGCCCTGATCAGGATTCAGGATGAGAGTGCCGATCTCTATGATACGGCCTGGACCCTTGGCCTGCTCAGGGCCATTGGCATAGCGCTTATCATCGTAATCTCCGCAAGTTTTTTTCCATCCCTGATGCGTGAGCCACGGCTGGAGGCGGTCATATATATTCTTGCGCTACAGCCGATTTTTCAGGGCCTGATGAATCCGTATTTTACTGCCTATGAGAAAAATCTGAATTTCAAACCGCTATTCGTCGTTTCAGTTTCCAGCAGGTTAATTGCCACCATCTTTACCGTGGTTGTGGCGATTCTCTATCAAAGCTACTGGGCGCTTATAATTGGCGCACTGATATCCAGTTTTATGAATATGATTTTAAGCTATGTCATGCAGCCTTATATGCCGCGTTGGCAGCTTGGGCGGATACGGGATATTTTTGGATTTACTGCCTGGTTATCCGGCGTGTCCGTTTTATCGGCATTAAATGTGCGTCTTGATAATTTTATCATTGGCGGTTTTCTGGACATTAAGTATGTCGGTTATTACCGTATGGGGGAGGATCTGATTTCCCTGCCTACGGGTGAACTGGTGGGTCCATTAACACGGTCGCTTTTCCCGGCTTTTTCTGCAATGGCGGATGAGCCGGAAAAACTGAAAACCAATACGCTGGAAGCCAGCTCTGTTATTGCCGCAATCACCCTTCCCATCACGTTTGGGTTCGCCTTTCTGGCGGAAGATGTTGTGCGGCTGCTTATCAGTGAAAAATGGTTATTTATCGTGCCGATGATTCAGATCCTGACACCGATTATCGGGCTTCAGACACTTTCGGCCACGGCGATCAGTGTGTGCATGGCAACAGGACACACCAGGGATATTTTCCTTTCCGAAATCATTTTCTTTTTAGTCCGGCTTGGCGCCATTTTTATTGGCATTATCAACTGGGGTTTTTCGGGCCTCATATGGGGGCGCGTTGTGTCTGGCCTTGTATATGTATTAATCAGTAACTGGCGTATAAAACAGGCCATCAATATATCCCTGTTTGCCCCCTTTACGCATGCTTGGCGCAGCATCCTAAGCGCTGTTCTTATGGTTGCGGCACTTTGGGGTTTTCAAAATACATCGTTATTCAATGTGGCTGAATTTTCAGTGTTTCTGCGTCTGTCAGGAGCGATCATCATTGGCGCTTTTACGTATGTATTTTTGCACTGGATCCTGTGGCGGCTCAGTGGACGCCCCGGCGGGGCAGAGCAGCGATTTATAGGGGTAATACATAAAATCACACATAAATCCGCCTGATCTGTGATGATTTCAGAATAATCAGTATACGGAATCTGACGCTATTAAGGCATGGTTAAATATACATGGTTATGATGGTTATTTGGGAATAGAAGATATAAACTGGTAAAAAGCTCCCCGCCCTTTTCAAAACAAGGTTGACATGGCAATCCGATATTATGACAGGTTTAGCACTGGCGGGCGGCGTAATTTTGGTGATGACATTAATCCGTTGTTGCTGGGTAAACTTTTTCATCCAAATCTTGTTCAGGGTTCAAAACACTGCCTCATTGGAATTGGAACGATTCTGAATGATGAAACTACTGCGGCGGTGGCGCATTTTGAGCGAAAAATTGTTTTCACTTCCGGGATTGGGTACGGGACATTAAAAAATCCGTTTGACGATAGTTGGGATTTTGTTTGTGTCCGGGGTCCGGGCACCGCCAGGGCATTGGGTCTTCCTGTTACAAGGGGGATATGTGACGGGGCTGTTTTGCTGGCTGATTTCTATCCGCCCAAACCCTCAACAGCAAGACAGGGAACGGTTTTCATTCCGCATGTCTATTCATGCTGGAACAGCGGTCAGGGCTTGCAGAAAATCTGTCGTGATTTGGGTTTGATATATCTGTGCCCGGATGCGCCCTTCGAAAATTTTATTGAAACGGTGCAGTCTGCGGCGCGCGTTATCACCGAAGCCATGCATGGCGCGATATTGGCGGATGCCATGCGCACCCCCTGGGTTCCGGTTGGTTTTACAGAGCATAATCATTTTAAGTGGCAGGACTGGTTTGATTCCATAGAGAAGCCCTTTGCGTCGCATCCGGTTCATCCGGTTTTCTGGGACCAAACCGGACCAAGCATGATTGGGCGTATCAAATGGCCTTATGTGCAGATCAAGCTGGGCATGGCAAAAAAATCACTTCGCACAATTATGAACGAGGCTTCCCCGGTTCTGAGCAGCAACAGCGTGCTGGAGGCGCGCAAGCAGGCGCTGCGTGAGCGTGTCGCTTATATAAATGCGACTTATGGCGATTGACCTGTTGTGACGGGGCTATCTCAGCCCATCCGCAAAGCCGACGCGAAAGACAAACCTGCGCCATCTGGCTGCGCCCGTGTTACATTGTTATGCGCTGGAGCACGGCATTAAGAAAGGGCTATATTTTCCTACAGGAAATAAAAAATCATTCTATGAGTACAAAATTCGGCACAACCAGTACATGGGAGTTTTGCGAGGATTCTTAGATGTAAAAAAGCAATATAATTCGTTATTAGTTAAGCGTAAGCCTTACAAGGAAAAATTTATAAATTAAATACCGAACATAATATTAATAAATTCATTCACGCTCATGCCTATTTCCCAACTCCCAATGCCAGAAAGGACAGGATCATTCTTGCGTAAAACATGGCGTCCCGTTCGCCATGCGGCACGTTCCACACAAACTGGTGGGCCTTTTGGAAATCGCGCACCCAGAAATAGCGGTTAAAGAGAGCGGCCTTGCGCCGGGTAATGTCCTTCGCCGTAAGTTCAATAAAACGGTCAGGGATCATTCTATCCTCCTTGAGACGCAGCAGCACCTGCATGTCGTCTTCTTCAACCCGCAATGAACCTGTAGAAAAACTTCCTTCATGGCGCCTTACCCTGGCCGTGATGTTGCGGTCGATGACGCAAACGCCATGCGCCGCCAGACGCAGCGTAAGATGCGCATCCTCCGACACCTGCCGCGCCATCCGAATCAGGAAGTACAGGCATGGTGGGCGCGGCTGGGATTGAACCAGCGACCCCCTCGATGTCAACGAGGTGCTCTCCCACTGAGCTACGCGCCCGATAAATATGCCTTCTCTTATCCGTTGAAGTGGGCCGATGGCAAGCACTTCATTTGTGCGCATCAATGATGTGCGCACCAATGAATGATTCGTTAAAAATGAAGCGCCTTTTTCGCTTTGGAGGCCTCTTTGCTGACAGGCCGCTATAGCAACGGGGCGCCAGGCGTGGGAAATATGTCATAGTTACCAATTAAGTGACCATGATCCGGTTTTCGTCCGCGCCTTGGGGTTGACAGAGGCCGCCTTTTTCTGGCGTTGTGGCAGGTGAGGCATGAGGCTTGTCAGGACAGCATTAAACAAACGCTGCCGGCGGGCTTGAAAAAACCAAGAATGGAGGCACGTGTGTCCGGATTGTTGAACACGCCCGCGCGGCGGGTGTTGCGGAATCGTCTTGTAATGGGCGGTTCCGCTGTTGCGGTATTGGCGCTGACGGCGGGTTCCGCCAGCGCCGTTAATTATACTTATGGCGAGGTGAGCGGCTCGATCGATACGGTATTGTCGGCGGGCGCGTCGATGCGCACCAGCGCGCGCGATTGCCGGAATCTTGGCCAACCCAGCGGCGGCTGCCGGATTGTTGACGCTTCGGGCGTTGATAAAAGCAGCGGCAAGGTCAATGAAGACGACGGCAATCTCAACTATGGCCAGTGGGACGTGTTCTCCGGCGCCATGAAGGCGACCTCGGAAGTGAGCGCCACCTGGCGCAATTTCAACGCCTTTGTGCGTGGCACGGCCTTTGTCGATCCGATCGTTGACAATACCGACTTCCGCGACCTCGACAGCGCGGCGCGCAGCGAGGTTTCGCAGAACGCCAAACTGCTGGATTATTTCGTTGGCGGCAGTTTTGACGTGGGCGGCCTGCCGCTGGAACTGCGCGGCGGCAACCAGGTGATCAGCTGGGGTGAAAGCACGTTCATCCAGAACGGCATCAATGTCATCAACCCGGTTGACATATCGGCGGCCCGCAAGCCGGGTTCCGAAGTGAAGGAATTCTTCACCCCGATTCTGGCGGCCAAGGCGGCGCTGGGCCTTCCGAACAATTTCAGCCTTGAAGGCTTTTATCAGTTCAAGGCCGACAATATCGTTCCCGATCCTGCGGGCACCTATTTCAGCGCCTCCGACATTGTCGGGCGCGGTTCGCAGCCGATCAGGGCCGGCGTCAACGACATAGGCGATGATGCGCGCTTCAATCCGTTCCAGGTCGCCAATGGCATTGATGACGACATTTTCTGGCAGAGCCGGTTGGGCGTCAACGTGCCTTCCGCCTCCATTGAACGGGCCAATGACAAGAACGCCGATGACGGCGGCGAGTACGGTTTCGCCTTGCGTTATTTCGCGGAGGAGCTGAATAACGGCACCGAGTTCGGTCTGTATTTTCTGAACTATCATTCGCGTTTGCCGATTGCCAGCTTCTCCCTGGCGAACACCCAGGGCGCGTACAGCATCGCTTCTGCGACCAATTTCGCCGCCTCTTCGCGCGCCGCGAATGCGCTATCCAGCGCAAGCGGCGGCCCCGCCGCCGCTACGGAACTTGCGCCAGCCAACATCGGTGTCGGCACGGGCCCTGGCGGCGCCGCAGCCAATATATTCGAAGCCTCGCAAATGCTCTGTAACGCCCTTGCGCCCCTCGGGGCCGCGCTGGCTGCTCAGGGGGTGGGATCGGCGGTTGTCGGGCAAAGTCTGGCGTCCCCCGGAGTGGCGAAGGTCAATCTGGCCACGCCCGGCGGCTATACCAATTGTAATAACATTGCACGTCTGCGCACGGGCGCGGCCGATCTTGAGCGCAACATGAGCGCCCTGCTGTTCAACTCCACGCAGTACCGGCTGGAATATCCCGAGGATATCAAGCTGTTGGGCTTGAGCATGAGCACCACACTGGGATCTATGGCGGTGCAAGCGGAGGCGACCTACCGCCACGACCAGCCGCTGAGCCTGGTTGGCGCCGAGCAACTGGCGCTTAGCAACGATCTTACAGGCCTGACCGCGCTGGCCACCGGCACGACAATGCCGGTGGGCATCGGGCTGGGGCTGGCCCCTGCGGGCAGTATCGGGGCGACCGCGTTTACCGCGCCCACGCGCTTTTCCATGATACGGTCGCAGGCTGGCAACCAGGTTGTTGCCGGGGCAAGTGTTGCGCTACCGGGAGATAATTTCTACAACTTCGCCCAGGTTGCGGCTCTTGAACAGGCCGCGATTGAGGCCGATGGCACGGACCGGGTTCCCGGCACTGTCGCCACTGCGGGCTTGACACCGACCCCCGGTCTGGCGGTTCTGGCTGACAAGGCAAGGGCCGGCACGCTGACGGCGGCGGACATAGCCGGACTTGGCGCGGGCTTCCTCAGCCAGGGCGGCACGATCCAGGGTCCGGCTGGCCCCAATGCCCTGATCGGCCTTGGTGGCACCACCGCAGGCCCTCTGCCGGGGCAGGTCGTCTTCCCGGCGGGCACACCGGCGAGCGTTGCCGCTGTCTCCAACCAATTGGGCTTCATTCCTGTTGACATTATACAGCTTGCGGGATCGCCGCTGGCGAACGGCGCGACAGTGTCGGGCAATGTGTCGAATGGCCGCGCCGCTGACGTGCTGTTTGCGCGCCATGCGGACTCGGGCGTCGACGGGCAGCCTCTGACCCCGATCACGCCGCAGCAGCGCGCATCGGCGCTGACCGCCGCCAATGTTGGCCGGGATGGCTTTATCAAAATCCCGACCGAAGACGTGTTCACAGCCCAGACCACCCTGACCTCGGCCTTGTTTGGCTCCAACCCGGTCGTCCAGATGATGCAGGCCGATGGCGGCGCCATGGTGGCGGAAGTGGGCATGGTCTATGTGCCGGGCATTTCCACCAGTTCAGCGATTGCCGCCAGCGGCAGCGAGGGGCTGGTGAATGCGCTCGCCGCAGGAACCTACAAGCTGAACAGCGAGTTGAAGGGGCCGACCAACTACGCCACCCCTTTCTCCTGGGGAGCCACCGGCCTCTTCAACATGACCTATAACCGGGTGTTTGGCAGCCCCGTCAATCTGGTGCCGCAGATCGCCTGGAAATGGGATCTGGGCGGGCGCACGCCTTCACCGCTCGGCAACTATATGGCGGAACGCAAGGCCATTGGCCTGTCGCTGGCGGCGAACTATCAGTCGCGCTGGACGGGTTCGGTCAGCTGGACCGCCAACTTCGGTCCCGACGCGCCGCTCGATGACCGCGATTTTGCCTCGATCAACATTGCGTACGCTTTTTAGGGTCAGGCTCTGCAACAAAAACGCCCGGAACTCTGGTTCCGGGCGTTTTTTTTCAACTTAAACAAAAAATGGATCTTACCGGCTGGTGTATTCTGATGACTTCGGCTAAAAGATGAGGCCATAACATGGCGCGCAAAAGCGCCGGTATATTTAGCGGGGAAATGTCATGCGCATTCTGAAAACTGCATTTTATTGGGCCTGCGCCCTGCCGGCTGCCGCCTTCGCAGTGGCCCTGGGCGTGATGGTGCTGGACAGTGGCCAGGCCGGGGCTGCAGAACGCATGGGACAGGCGCCACCCGAAAAAGCGGTACAGGAAGATGCAATTCCCTCTGCCCTGACCACAAAAACATTGTTACTTGGGGTTGCCAAAGCGGGTGAACGGCTTGTGGCCGTCGGCAGCTGGGGGCATGTCATTCTGTCGGATGATGCGGGCGTGACCTGGCGTCAGGCGCAAAAGGTGCCAACCCGCACCACGCTGACATCGGTCTACTTCACGGATGAGAAAAATGGCTGGGCAGTGGGCCATGACACTGTGGTGCTGCACACTACGGATGGCGGCGAAACCTGGGAGATGCAATATTCCGATCCCCCGGCGGAAACGCCCTTGCTGACGGTGTGGTTTGAAAATAATGAGCATGGTATTGCAGCAGGTTCGTTCAGCTTCATGCTGGAAACATTTGATGGCGGCAAAACCTGGGAAAGCCGTCCCCTGCTGGAAGAAGAGCCGGAAGAATTTGATCAACCCCATCTGAACGCCATTTTCTGGGGGCCAGACCGCTTAACCCAGGTGATGATCGCCTCCGAAGCGGGGCATTTTTTCCGCTCCAGCGATGCCGGCAAGACCTGGGAACTGGTCAAAATGCCCTATATTGGCTCGTTCTGGGGTGGCCTGACCACCAAGCAGGGCCGCGTGCTGGCGCTCGGCATGCGCGGGCATATTTTCCGCAGCGATGATTTCGGCGTGACATGGACAAAGGCCGAAACTGGCGCCGATCAATCCTTTAGCGGCGCCACGCAATTAGCAGATGGTACGATTGTGGCTGTTGGCCTGGCCGGAACCGTGGCCTACAGCACTGACAATGGCGATAGTTTCAGCACCGTGATTCGTCCCTCGCGCACCGGGCTTTCGTCTGTTGCGGAATCCGCAAATGGCGAAGTGGTGCTGTTTGGCGATGTCGGCATCGAGCGCCAGCCAGCCAAACTTCCGCCCGCAGCAACGCCTGCGGGCAGCTAATCGCGCAGCGAATGCCCTAATATGGCTTCAAGTTCGGCGAGCGCCCTTCCCGGTTCGCCGACCTTGATGGTGCGCATGCCCAGATCGCGCGCCGGTTTCAGATTAACCCCCAGATCATCCAGATACACAGCCTGTTCCGGGCGTACCTCCAGTGCGTCGCACGACATCTGATAGATGCGCGGATCGGGTTTGCGAATGCCTGCGCGCTTTGATTCGACGATATGGTGAAACAGCGCCATCACGTCACGCACCGCCTGCGCGCGGGCATTGTCCAGCACCATGCCGGGGCCTTTGCCCGCAGGCACATTATTGGTGATGCAGCCAACCTTGTACCGGATGGAACAACGCCGCAGCGCCTCCGCCATCATCGGGCGCACATCACCCCCCAGCAGTGCAATCACCTCACGTCCGGGGATTTTGCGGCCCCTGGCGGCGCTCTCATCGGCAAACAAGGTGTCGAATTGATCCAGGGTCACTTCGCTGCGCTCAAACTGCGCCCAGGCATTGGTGTCCGGGTTGACGGCGTTAACGCCGCGAATAAAATCCAGCGGAATATTGTTGGCCGCCTCATAGCGGTTAAAGGCCTCAAACGGGCTGCTGGTCAGCACCCCGCCAAAATCCCATATAATTGCCCTGATTGTCATGCCGCCCTCATACCGATACGATGCAGGGCAGTAATAATATCTAATGGCTCATCCAGCAAGGTAAGACGGAAATTCAATGGCGCTGTTTTTCGATCAGGAATGGTTTGACGCAAAGTTGAACGCGCGTGGCCTGAACAGGCTGGCGCTTGCGGCGATTTTAGGAATAAGCGCGGTCGAACTGGACGCCATGTGGAAGGACCAGCGCGAAATCAGTGCGCGCGAAGTAGCCCTGCTGGCTGAAATGCTGGGCGTCACGATGGCGGAAATTGCGGCGCGCGGGGGCGCATCCACGCCCATACCGAAAGCAGAGGGTGATATGGGGGAGGTTCTTGCGCGGCTTGATGCGCTGGACGCCCGTATGCAGAAGCTGGAACGCGGTCAGGCCGATCTTATGGCGCTGGCGCTGACCGCAAAGGCGGGTGGCAGCTAAACCTGTATCCCGCCGCCGCTGGCGGTCATCACCATGGCGCCCTGCCGGTAGGCAAGGGCCACGTCACGGGCAGAAGCCGCAGGCGAAGAGGATTGGTGGCGCAACAGTTGCGCCGCGATCTGCATGTCCGCCAGTTGATACTGAAATGGACGGGACTGTACAGGCTTAATGCTGGTCGTGATCTTTGCTGCGCGCGCCTCAATGCATACTGCGTCTTTCTCGCGAAAGACCGGCGTGTGAGCCTTTGGGCCGGATACGGAATTAATTGCCAGAGTCATTATGCAGCGGTCAATCAGGGGTTCAAAATATCCCTTACGATACCTTAAAGCCGGGTGCGATCAAGTTTTGACTATGGTTAATTCTGATTAAGTAATCGAAGTGTGACGGATGCCATTTAATTTATTTGTTTAACACCGCCGCGCGTTCATATTTTTTCGCTGCGGGCGTATTTACAGGCTCGCTCAGCGGTGCGGCTTGAAATGAACTCAGGATGCGGGCGCGCGGAACTTCACCATAGGTGGTGTTACGCTGTTGCGGAATCCGGCCTGCGGCTTTGATCAGCGCTTCCATTTCCTGGGGCGGCATTTCCTGTCCGTGTTCGGCCCCGGCGGCGCGGGTGATGGTTTCATTCATCAGGGTGCCGCCCACATCATTGGCGCCGGCCTGCAGGCAGGCGGCGATACCGTCCGGTCCCATTTTTACCCAGCTTGCCTGAATATTGGTGATGTGCGGGTGCAGCGCGAGACGCGCCACTGCATGCATCAAAATGGCTTCGCGGAAAGTGGGGCCCTTGCGCGCGCGGCCCTTCAGATAAACCGGCGCTTCCATATGCACGAATGGCAGGGGCACAAATTCCGTAAAGCCGCCCGTGCGCGCCTGCAATTCGCGCAAACGCAACAAATGCCGCGCCCAGTTTTGCGGCCCGTCCACGTGACCATACATGATGGTGGAGGTGGTGCGAATACCCAACCCGTGTGCGGTTTCCATCACCTGCAGCCATTGCGCCGTATTGATCTTGTCCGGGCAGATGATGGCGCGCACTTCGTCGTCCAGAATTTCCGCCGCCGTACCTGGCAATGACCCCAGACCCGCATCCATCAGCCTACGGAGGAATTCTTCCAGCGGCAGCCCAAGGGTTTCGGCGCCCTGCCAGACTTCCAATGGCGAAAACGCATGAATATGCATATCCGGCGCGGCCTGTTTCACCGCCTGACAGATATCGAGATAGGTCTGTCCGGTATATTCCGGATGTATGCCGCCCTGCATGCACACCTCGGTGGCGCCGCGTGACCAGGCCTCGCTGGTGCGGCGCATGATTTCATCCAGGGACAGATCATAGGGGCGGCCGCGCAGATTTTCGCTCAGCTTGCCTTTGGAAAAGGCGCAGAACTGGCATTTGAAATAACATACATTGGTATAGTTGATGTTGCGGTTGACCACATAGCGCACCACATCGCCGCTGACTCGCGTGCGCAGATCATTTGCGGCGGCGCAGACGGCCGCGAAATCCGGCCCGCGCGCCTGAAACAGGGTGACGATTTCCGGTTCGGATAATCCTGCCCCGCTGCTGGCTTTATCAATCAGTTCACAGATGGTTTGGTTGACGCCTTGCCCCCTCACCCCGGCCCTCTCCCACAAGGGGAGAGGGAGAAGATCAGATCTCGGGGCTTCTTCTCCCTCCCCCTTGTGGGGAGGGCCGGGGTGGGGGTGAAGCTGGTCAAGAACGCGCGCCAGATCGGCGGCGGGCGGCGGCGTTTGCGTCCCCGGTGACCAGTCTTCGCCGCGCGCAAAACCTTCGCTGTCCTGCGCTTGCAGCGCCCTGGTATGCAAGGCCGGGTCCAGCCAGCGTTCTGGCGCGCGTATATATTTTGGGTATATCGTCAGGCGTTGCAGCAGATGCTTTCCGGCATTCGCCGTTTCCGACGCCAGATGGCCGAGATGCGGCCAGGGTGCTTCGGGATTAACGAAATCCGGCGTAACCGGTGACACGCCGCCCCAGTCATTGATGCCCGCATCAATCAGTTGCACCAATACGCCGGGGCTTAAATTCGGCGGTGCCTGAATGCTCATTTCCGGACCAAATATGATACGCGCGACGGCGATCGTCCATACCAGATCATCCAGGTCCGGTTCCGGCGCGCCCACCATGCGGGTGCCGGGTTTGGCGCGGAAATTCTGCACAATAATTTCCTGAATATGTCCGTATGCGTCATGCAGGTCGCGCAGCGCCAGCAGCGCCTCGATGCGTTCCGCGCGCGTTTCGCCGATGCCTATCAGAATGCCGCTGGTGAACGGCACCCCGGCGATGCCCGCTTGCGCAATACATTCCAGGCGCAATTCCGGCGCCTTGTCGGGCGAGCCATGATGCGCCATGCCTTTTTCCAGCAGACGCCTTGATGTGCTTTCCAGCATGATGCCCATGCTTGCCGAAACCTTGCGCAGCCGGCTAAAATCTGCGGCATCCATCAGACCGGGGTTGAGATGCGGCAACAGGCTGGTTTCGCGCAGCACCAGCGCCGCCATCGCCTCCAGATAATCCAGTGTGCTGGCGTATCCCATCCGTGCGAGCGCATCGCGCGCCGCGCCATAGCGTAATTCCGGCTTGTCGCCCAGTGTGAACAGCGCTTCATGGCATCCGGCTGCCTCGCCTTTGCTGGCAATTTCCAGAACCTGTTCAGGGGAAAGATAGGCTGCTTCACCTTTGCGCGGCGGGTGGGCAAACGTGCAATAGTGGCACACGTCGCGGCACAGATGCGTCAGCGGGATAAACACCTTGCGCGAATAGGAAATTAAATTGCCATGGCCAAGATCGCGCAACCGTCCAGCTGCCGCAACCAGTTGCGCGGTGTCGCTGATTCCGGCCATGGCCAATGCTTCTGCATGACCGGGGCGGTGGTTGCGGGTGATATCGTGCATCTGGTCCATATATTTTACCTTGCCTGTGCAGATGCAATGGGCATTTTTGTGTTCAATCGCAATGTGCGCAAATATTCCTGCGCCCGTGTGTGGCCGGGGGCCTCCGCCAGCGTGAATAAATCATCCACCGTGTCCACGTCAAAGGCCAGCCCCGCCAGGTCCAGCACCTGCGGTGTTACGCCGCTGTTTGCGGCTTCATCCATATGCGTAGAAAAACTGTTGCGGCCATAGCGGAACGCGATCAGATCGGGCGGGCTAACGATCATGGCGTTGGTGCCGTCATGTGCAGCATCGGGCGCCATGGCGATGGCGGGAGAGGGCCCAAGTGCCGCAATCAGCCGCGCAATCTCTTCTGCTCGCGCCAAAGGCACATCGCCGTGCAGCACCAGCGCGCCCGCAATATTCTCGCTGGCAAGCAGCCGTGCGGCATGGGTAACGGCGGGGTTCAGTCCACCAGCGCCGGTTTCGGGCAAAATCCGCGCCCCATACTGGCGCGCCAGATGGCAGGCATCCCTATCCGATGACGCCAGCACTATCCCGCTCAGGCCCGGGGTTTTGCTCAGGGCTTCAAGCACGTCTTCCAGCATGGCCAGGCCCAGCGCGCGGCGTTCCGCATGGCTCAACATGCCGCTAAGGCGCTGTTTTGCAAGGCTTAAATCCTTGATGGGTATGATAGCCCAGATCGCCCGCATGGGCAGCTTCCCTGTGATTTATAATTCAGCGGCGAAGTCTAGCACACTCCGGGCGAGTTTCACCCTGTCTTGCAGCGTGTGCATCACACTTTGGGCGGTGCGGCAGGCAAGGCCATTTGCCGTCAATTCAGGAGCAAGCCCGGCATCGGTGTCATCCAGAATAAATCCTTTCAGCAAGCCATCATAATGCGCGGCCACAGCCATGGCGGTCTGGGGCACGCCCAGCTCCTGCATCATCTTGGCCGTTGGCCCCTTGATGGCCCGTCCCCCCACAATGGGCGAAACGGCAATGACCGGCGCGCGCGCCGCCTTCAGCGCCGCACGCACACCCGGCACGGCCAGAATTGGATCAATGCTGACAAACGGGTTGGATGGACAAAGGATAATGCAATCCAGATCGGGATCCCCAAGCGCCTGCAATACGCCGGGCGCGGGGGCGGCCTGTTCGCTGCCTGTAAAGCTGAAACCGGTGACTTTGGGCGCGCATTTGTCACGCACAAAATAATGCTGAAAGGCAAGCGGCCCGTCCGCCGTGTGAATGATGGTGCGCACCGGATCATCGCTCATCGGCAGAACGCGCGCGCCAACGTCCAGCGCCGCAAATAAATCCCGCGTAATGTGTGACAGGGTTTGCCCCGCCGCCAGACGGCGTGTACGCTCTACATGGGTGGCCAGATCCAGATCGCCCAGTTGAAACCAGTCCTCGCCGCCCAGCCTGCGCAATGCGGCCATGAACTGCCAGGTTTCGCCCGCCCGGCCCCAGCCCTGCTGCGCATTGGAAAGCCCGGCCAGCGTATACATCACCGTGTCCAGGTCCGGCGAAATATGCAAACCCAGATGCGTGAAATCATCGCCCGTATTGACGATCAGCGTCAGATTTTCACCGGGCAGAATATGCGTGAGGCCCAGCGCCAGTTTCGCCCCGCCAACGCCGCCGCATAACGCCACGCATTTCATGTTCTTCTTCATCGTCATCGCGAGCGAAGCGTGGCGATCCAGGAGTCTCGCGGTAAAGCCTGCGTTTGTGACTCTGGATTGCCACGGCGCTTACGCGCCTCGCAATGACGTAAGAGGTGGCGTTTCGGATTCGATCCCATCAGATAATGCTCATCGGAACATATCGATGCGCTTGTCGCGCACCAGTGCGGTGGCAGGCTTTGCCACATCCTTCTTGGGCGGTGTGAAGCCGCGAATAAGCACCACCGGCATGCCCTGCGCCCCCTGTCCCTGCAACAGCGAACCGGCGGAGGCCAGTTCGTCTGCGGTGGCGGCCTCGGTCACTTCCAGACGGCGGCCGAACAGGTCCGGCTCGCCGCGCAAATCATGCAGCGTGGTGAGGCCTGCGGCGCCAATGGCGATGCCGACAATGCCGTTGCGCCAGGCGCGGCCCACGCTGTCATTGATAATGATGGCCACATCCGCGCCACACAGGGTTAGTAATTCCGTACGCAGACGCTGGGCCGACGCATCGGGATCAACCGGCAATAACAGGATATTTTCCATGCCGCCGCTATGATCAATATTGGATTGATCGATGCCGGCATTGGCCATCACCACGCCGATGCGGTGCGCGACGATCAGCACATTTTTCTGATAGCGCACCACGTCGGATGATTCCGACAGAACGGCCTCAACAAAGCGCGGGTCTTTTTCCACCACTACGGCAATTTCCCGCGCGCGCGCCGATGGCGTTAGCTTACGCAAATCCACATAACGGTTTTCGGATTTGGAGACGATCTTCTGCGCAATCACCAAAACATCGCCGCTCTGCAATGGCGTTCCCGCCGCAACTGCGCAGTCATGTATCATTCTGGCAAGCGCATCGCCGGGCATCACCAATGGTATCCCCGGAATGGCGGTCAGGCTCAGGCTGCGGGACAAACTAATCCCCCTTGCCGGATGGATTGCCCGCCACGCCGGTAATGCGCAAACCCGCCCCTTCAATCTGATAGCGCTTGTTGATGCCGATCAGCACAGAGGTCAGCGCTTCCGCCGCCACACTGTTGGCCAGCGGCCCCGCGTGCCAGCCGCGCATGCCGGCGGCTTCAACCAGTTCGATCACCTGCTCGCGCGCCGCCAGTTTGTCGCCGCACACCAGCACATCGCAATCGACGGGATGATCATCGCGCAAATGGCTGGCGCCGACATTCTGAAACGCCGAGACGACGGTGACGCCATCGCCCAGCACCGCCTGCGCGGCCAGTGCGGCGCAGCCTTCGGGCGGCATCTGCACCCGGGCGACTTTGGGCGGAACCAGCGGCACGGTGACATCAATCAGAATTTTGCCCGCCAGTGCCTCACGCACGCTTTCCAGCGTCGCTTTCTGATTGGCGAACGGCACCGTCAGCACGGCAATATCGCAGGCCTGTGCCGCACGCACATTGTCCATGCCCGCAGCACCCAGTGGTTTGGCGGCGTCCACGGCCTTTTCCTGGGTACGCGATCCGATAATGATTTTATACCCGGCGCGCGCCCAGCGCACCGCCAGCCCCCCGCCCAGATCGCCGGTGCCGCCCAGAATGGCGATAATGGGTTTTTGTGCCGTCATGGTTCTGCCCGCGCTTTGAATTGAATTTACCTATGGTTAGCACGAAAAACACTGGAGCGAAATCGCCATGCAGTGGTAGCCTTGCTTAATCAAAAACATCAGCAGGGAGGCGTCAATGCGTACAGGTGTGATTTTTCCGACCATTTCCATCGGCAACGATCCGGGCGGCATCCGCGATTATATCCAGACGGCGGAAGGGCTGGGTTTCAAGCATATTCTGGTGTTCGACCATGTGCTGGGCGCGGGGCTGAGCACCCGCCCGAACTGGCGCGGGCCGTATAATCACACCAACGGGTTCCATGAACCGATGGTGCTGTTCGGCTTTATCGCGGCGCTGACCAAAAAGATCGAAATGGCCACCGGGGTGCTGATCCTGCCGCAACGCCAGACCGCGCTGGTCGCCAAACAGGCGGCGGAAGTCGATGTGCTGAGCCGGGGCCGGTTGCGGCTGGGCGTCGGCATTGGCTGGAACGATGTGGAATATGAATGTCTGGGCGAAGATTTTCACACGCGCGGCCGCAAGGTCGAGGAACAGGCGAAACTGCTGCGCGAATTGTGGGCGAAGGATCTGGTCACCTTCGAGGGCGATTTCGATAAGGTCATCGACGCGGGCATCAATCCGCGCCCGGTGCGCAAAAATATTCCGCTGTGGTTTGGCGGCAACGAAGACGTGGCGTTGCGCCGCATCGCGCGCATTGCCGATGGCTGGTTCCCGCTGTTCGGCATGGGCGATAAGGGCGCAGAGCGCATTGAGCGCATGAAGTCCTATGTGCGCGAAACCAGTCGCGGCATTACCGGCTTTGGCCCCTATTTCGGCATGGACCCGATGCTGCAGGGCGGCGACCGCAGCCCGGATGAATGGGCAAAGGAAGCCGAATGGTGGAAGGCCCATGGCGCCACCCATATTTCGCTCAACACCATGACCAGCGGCCGCCACGGCGCCAGGGCGCATATCGAATGCATCAAACAGTTCGCCGGGGTGATGGACCTTTAGGTGGCGGCGAAAACTTCGATACCCTGCGAAAACATGGTTTGGCTGAACCAGACGATTTTTTCTTTTCTGGTTTGGTGTGACTATGGGGGTGAGATGGGGCGTCGTTTCTCAATCCTCTCTCCCGATCGCGCCATATAAACATTTTATTTGGCGCAATAATACGGATTGCGCCAAATAAAGGTCATTATATGGCGCTAAAGTATCCGTGATGGTCAAGCACGATTTGGCTGCCACAATCGATCTGCTTTGAGCATCACGGATACTTTAGCGAAGGGGGATGTCTTAGGTACAATATGTTACCTATGTGTCCGGGCCGGACACTTTGTTAATGGCGAGAGTGACGGGACTCGAACCCGCGACCTTCGGCGTGACAGGCCGACGCTCTAACCAACTGAGCTACACCCCCATAGGGCTTGTGTATGCCAGGCTCCCCGGCAATGTCAAGCAGGGTGTCTGGTCAAACCGGCCGCGCCATGACGGCACTCAGATAATCATGCTGTTCGCGCCTCATTAACGGCGCGCCTGCCACTTATATTTTAAGTATAATTTTCCATTTAAGTGTATATTCGGACTTGTATTTTGAAACGGTAGAAGTACCGTCGACGCCGGTTAAACACGGAAGGCCTTGCAACATATGAACGACTGGACATCCGGGTATGTGGCCGATGTCGGCTACACCTATGGCTATTATGGCGAACTTAACCCGCTGCGCGAAAAGCTTGCTTTGCTGGCGGCCGGGTTTGACATCGCGCCCTGCCGCACGGCGTGTGAACTCGGCTTTGGACAGGGAATTTCGGTAAACATCCACGCCGCCAGCCAGCCGGATACGACATATTGGGCGACAGATTTCAATTCGGCACAGGCGGGATTTGCGCAACTGGTGGCGGGCGCATCGGGCGCCAATGTTTCGCTGTTTGATCAGTCATTTGAAGAATTTTGCAGGCGCGATGATTTACCGGGCTTTGACAGTATCGGCCTGCACGGTATCTGGAGCTGGATTTCCGACGAAAACCGCGCCGTCATTGTCGACTTTATCCGCCGAAAACTGAATGTCGGCGGTGTGCTCTATATCAGCTATAACACGCTGCCCGGCTGGGCTCCCATGGTGCCCATGCGGCATCTGCTGACGGAACATGCAGCGATCATGGGCGCGCCGGGACAGGGCATTGTGGGGCGCATTGACAACGCCATTACATTTACTGAAAAACTGATGGCGTTGAACCCGCAATATGCGCGCCTTAATCCGATCATTGTGGAGCGGCTGAAAGCCATCAAGGATCAGAACCGGCATTATCTGGCGCATGAATATTTTAACCGCGACTGGCGGCCCATGCCGGTTGCGGAGATGGCCAACTGGCTGGAACCGGCAAAGTTGAGCTTCGCCTGCTCTGCGCATTATATGGACCATATCGATGCGGTGAACCTGACCCCTGATCAGCAGGCCTTCTTGCGCGAAATCCCGGATACGCTGTTCCGGGAAACCGTGCGCGACTTCATGGTCAATCAGCAGTTTCGTCGTGATTACTGGGTCAGGGGCGCGCGCAAGCTGACACCGCTTGAACTGGTGGACACCTTGCGCAGCCAGCGTTACGTGCTGGCCGTGCCACGGGAAAATCTCTCGCTCAAAGTCAAAGGCGCACTTGGCGAGGTTGAACCGACAGCGGCCATCTATGATCCGATTCTCGACGCATTCGCGGAACATCATCCCAGGTCGCTGGGTCAAATTGAACAATTGGTCAAAGAGAAAAATATCAATTTCGCCCAATTACGCGAGGCGGCGGTCATCCTGTGCGGTAGCGGCATTCTGCATCCAGCCCAGGATGACAAGAAAATCGCGAAAGCCAAATCTTTTACCGACCGGCTTAATGCCTATTTAATTGATAAATCCCGCAGCAGTAATGATGTTTCCTATCTGGCCAGCCCGGTGACCGGCGGCGGCATTGCCGTGCCACGCTTTAGCCAGATGTTCCTGAAAGCAAGATCCCTGGGCAAAAAAGCTCCGGCGGAATGGGCCGCCATTACCTGGCAAATTCTTGCGTCGCAGGGGCAACGCATCCTGAAAGAAGGTAAAACACTGGAAAGCCCGCAGGAAAATCTGGATGAATTGACCGCCCAGGCAAACGGTTTTTCGGAAACCCAATTGCCGTGCCTGAAGGCGCTGGGGATTGCCTGACAGGGCAATCCCGTACTAACAATAAACACGTTCCGCTTAGCGAAGAGGCAAGGTCGAGATGCTGAAAAATCCCCAACCCGTATCAAAAGCAACGCATCTTTATAAGCGTTTGTTGCCGGTCCCGTCATATGCCTATGCTGAAAAAATGGCGATAGTGCCTTTGCTTGGCGTGGAGTGCGCCCAGGCAATACACAATTTCCCCATCGTGTTTGCGCCTTACGGGGAATCTTACGTGCTGATGGGATTGCTGTCATTGCAGCCGGAACGGAACATGTTTGTTTCCGCCGAAGGCCAGTGGCTTGGCTCATATGTGCCGGCAATCCTGCGTCAATATCCTTTCGCCGTTGGCCTTCCTGCCGAAGGTGGCGAGCCGCTTTTATGCGTCGACAATGACTCGGGCCTGATATCAGACACAGATGGGCAGCCCCTGTTTGAAGTTGACGGCAATCCTTCAGAGACCATGCGCAAGGTCATTGAGTTTGTTGGCGAGCTGGAACGCAATCGCGGCGCTACGATCCGCGCGGTCAACGTTCTGGTCAAACATAATCTGATTATTCCATGGGATATTACCCTGCAGCAGCCCCAGGGGCCGCACAAGGTGAATGGCATCTTCCGCATTGACGAAGTTGCGATGAACGCCCTGCCGGACGAGGATTTTCTGGAACTTCGCCAGGCGGGAGTATTGCCCATTGTCTATGCGCATCTGCTTTCGCTGAATTGCATTGACGTTCTGGTGCGCCTGTCAAGCGCGGGCGCAGCCAGCCCGGCGGCGGGAAAGGCCACGCCACTCCGGCCGGCACTCGATAGCAACGGCGATCTGGTATTCAATTTTTAGGCCGGTATGTTTCAGGTCTGCTGATGTTTCAGGCATGACCGGGACAGCGTAAGAAGCTCCGTGGAAATTTTATCCCACGAAAATTGTTGCTGTGCCGTTCTGCGTGCGCCGTCTTTCAGCGTCACCAAAAACTGTTTATCCCCGGCAAGCCGCCGGATTTCCGACGCAAGCGCCGCCGGGCTGGTATCGGCCGCTATCAGTCCATTGACCCCATGGGTGATTTGTTCTGGCAGCCCGCCGATCGGGGTGCCAATTGCCGGAACGCCCGCCGCAAAGGCGGATGCGATAATGCCGGACTGGCTGGATTCAAGATAGGGCAGCACAATGAGGTCTGCCTGCGCAAAAATGCCGTTCATTTTATCCTCCGGCACCCATTTATTATTCACAGTAATATCGGGCAGCGCCCTGACCGCCTCCATCACATCGCTCATATCCCCCGCACCGGTGATCTGCAGGCTCACACCCACGCCTTCGGCGCGCAGCATGCCATAAGCTTCGATCAGACGCTCCAGCCCCTTGTAGCGCAGTATCCGGCCAAAGAATAACAGCCGCAATAGCTCCGCGCCCGCCTGTGCATTGCCAGGCTGGATAACCGGGCCGGATAATGGACCCAGGGGGATTACCGTCACCTTTGCGGGCGCAATATTGTGCACATCGCTTAATTGCTGGCCGACATAATTGGTTAGGGCGATATAACCATCGGCATTGTTAAAGGGTTGGTAGAACCAGCTTTTGAAGCTGCCATCTTCGCCCGGATGCAGAACCGCATCATGCACCGTGTTCAGCAGCACCGCCCCGCTGCGCCGGACGGCGGACGTAATAAAGCGCGACCATAGGTGGCTCATGGTCGAGTTCACGACATTGATCTGGTGATACTGTAAAAAACGGGAAAATTTCCGCCGCGTAGACAGGAGGTTCAGTGTCATCAGGAAAGCGGAAAGCAGGCCGGTATAGGTTTTTATTTCAAGCATTGGAAGTTTCAGGGCTCGAAACTCATCTATCAACTCACAATCTCTGGATATTGAAAGATAAATATCGGCATCCTGCTGGCGCATGAGTGCGCGGGCAAGCTCAAGCGTGTAGCGCGGTCCGGCGCCCCGGCGTCCCCAGTGCCACAGGAGAATTTTCAGTTTGTCTGAAGGCCGTTCCCGGTCCGTCATCATATCCTTCAACGAATAGCCATCGGGCATTTTTACCCCTGAATTTCAGAATTACATAACCCCGGAGTTGAACCGGCATGCTATTTTATTACGCACCTTCAATTATTAGCCTTAAATGCGCCATAAATACGACCTGATACTGCGCCGGGCCGTCAGGAGCAAAGTCTCAGTGGGAAATGGAATTTCGCTGCATTCCTGATAAATCTGCAGATCAGGCCTATCCGTTTGAAATCTTGAGTAATTTTGTTTGATCCAGTCATCCCAAATGGTTCAATCTGATCATGGCGCTGCAGGTGCGCCGGACCAGCCAATGATGAAATGACAGTCAGGAGTTTATGCTACGTGTTGCAAATTTGGCCTTTTCAATTCGCGGCCCGTCCTGTCCGGCGCTTTGTGTCAGGCATATTGCTGAGCGGCGCCATCCTTGGGGCGGTGCTTGGCGCCATTACCCCTGCATCCGCCATTTCGCTGATCCGTGATGCGGAAACCGAGGAATTGTTGCGCAGTTATGCAACACCTATTTTTGCCGCCGCCGGGCTTAATCCGAGGTCGGTGAACATCTATCTGGTCAATGACAATCAGGTGAACGCCTTCGTCGCAGGCGGCCAGAATGTGTTTTTCACAACCGAGCTATTGCTTGAATTTGATACCCCGGGTGAAGTCAAAGGCGTGATTGCACACGAAGTTGGCCATATTGCAGGCGGGCATCTGGCGCGCACACAGGACGCGATGAAGGGCACGGGCGCGCTGGCCATTGCCTCGATGGTGCTTGGCGTCGGGATTGCGGCAATGGGAGCGCCGGATGTGGGCATGGGTGTCATGACCGGTGGCCAGCAGGTGGCGCAGCGCAACTTTCTGGCCTATAGCCGTTCACAGGAATCATCGGCCGATCAGGCGGCGGCAAACTATCTCGACTCCATCGGCGAATCCTCCGCAGGATTGATGGAAGTGATGCATCAGTTCAGCGGGCAGGACGCGCTGAACGCGCCCAATCAGGATCCGTTTGTGCGCAGCCATCCCATGTCATCGGATCGTATGAGTGCGCTTGAAGAGCGGCTTGAAAAATCGCCCTATCGTGATCGCAAGGATCCCCCGGAATTGATCGAAGCGCATTTGCGCATGCAGGGAAAGCTTTATGGCTATGTCAAACCGGCGGCCCAGACCTTCCGCAAATTTCCGGTTAAGGACACCAGCATCAAGGCCCGTTACGCGCGCACCATTGCCAATTACCGGCGCGGAGATATAGAAGCGGCGCTGCGTGAAATCGACGCACTGATCGCCGAATCGCCGGACAATCCTTATTATAATGAGGTAAAAGGCCAGATATTATTCGAATCCGGCCGCATTAAAGAATCAATTGCCCCGCACACACGCGCCGTTGCGCTGAAGCCGGACATTCCATTGCTGCGCGTAAATCTCGCCCAGGCGATGCTTTCGACCGAGGATCCAGCCTATCGCAAACCCGCGCTGGAATCGCTGAAACTGGCCATGGCGCAGGATCCCGAAATTACCTTTGGCTGGCACCAGCTGGCCATCGCCTATGCCAATGATGGGCAGGAGGGCATGGCGGCGCTCGCCAGCGCAGAACGCTTCTTCCGTTCAGAGAACCGGCGCGATGCGTATATCCATTCACAGCGCGCCATGAAACTGTTACCGGAAGGTTCGCCGGGCAATTTCCGGGCGCAGGACATTTACGACATGGTAAAACCCAAACACCGGGGCGACATTATCGAATGAAATATTTTTTACTGGCCAGGACGCTGCTGTTGATGATGGCGGTGTTGTTGCTTTTTCCTGTCTCTGCGAATGCGCAGAGCGCCACGCCCGGCAAGGCCGCCACCAAACAGATGGTGCGTGAAGTGCTGGAGGAAAATCCGGAAATCCTGATGGAGGCGCTGGACAGCCTGCGCAAGAAAATGGAATCCGGCCAGATGCCAGGCAGCCGCGAGACATTGGGCAGGCTGCGTAAGGAACTGGAGAGCGATCCCGGCACCTTCATTGCCGGCAATCCGAAGGGTGATGTGACCGTGGTGGAGTTTTTCGATTACCGCTGCGGATATTGCAAACGCGTCCAGCCGGTTATTCAGCAATTGCTGAAATCAGACGGGCGCATACGCCTGGCGCTGAAAGAGTTTCCCATACTGGGCCCGGATTCGCTGATCGCCTCACGTGCAGCCATTGCCGCCATGCGCCAGGATAAATACGCACCCTTCCATGATGCGCTGATGGCGGCGCAAGGGGCGTTGAGCGAAGACCGGGTGTTGCGCATCGCCACCGAGAATGGGCTGGATGCAGCCAGACTGCGTAAGGACATGGACGATCCAAAGATCAAAAAAATCATTGATCGCAATCACGAAATTGCCGAAAGTCTTGGCATTTCCGGTACGCCATCCTTCATTATCGGTGACACGCTGGTACCCGGTTATGCCGAGCTTGAACAGCTGCAAAAACTGGTCGCCGCCGCACGCAATGAATGTCTGACCTGTTAAAACAAGGGAGGTGGTTACCATGACAACACAGGAAAATTTACGCCCGATCGCCACTAAAATCCTGTATGAAGACGATGAGGTCCGTGTGTGGGATCAGGTGATAAATGAAGGAGAAACCCTGGGGAAACATCATCACGAGCTGGATTATGTCATCGTCAATGTAACGGATTCCGGCCCATTCGATGTCGAATTTTTCGATAGCGACGGCACAAGCAAAAAAGCCAGCTTCAAACTTCCGGATTCCAAACGCGGCGGCGCGATGCTGGTGGAAAAAGGCCATGTGGAAATCGCCCACAATCGCGGCCCGCGTTTTCGCGCCATTCTGGTGGAACTGAAGGAACCAAAATAGCCGCTGCCGCAAACACCATTATGGCAGCAGCAGATAGGCCGTGAGAATGCCTTTTTCATGCAGCATGTCCAGCAGTTCGAATATCGGAAATGCTATGAAGAACATTGCGGCGTCGCGCATGGATTCGCGCAACAGGCGCGGTTGCGTGGTGATATATTCCGGCTCAATCCAGTTCTTCCAGCGTGGCCACCAGCGCGGTGTCCCGAGCATATAATCACGGTAGGTATCGCCGAATTTGTGCAGCAGGAACGCTTCTTCGCGGGCCACGACTTTTGGATAATAAAGCACAAAGCCAAGCAGCAGCAGCACCAGCAGCGTCGCCATGCCCGACTGCAATCCAATCCCCACAATGCCAATGAAAGAAAACACATAGAGCGGGTTGCGCACAATCGAGAACGGCCCCTCGCAGATTATCCTGTCATTCTTGCGGCCGCCAATATAGGCCGAACAATAGGCGCGCCCCAGCACACATAAAATTACCAGAACATGCCCCGCCCATTCCATGATCTCATGGGCCACGTCATCTTCGGTCAGCATGCCGAGTGAAAAAATCACAACAGGCAGCATGGCGAATACAAAGATACGGGTGTGCAGGATACGCGCCTTGAGCAATGGCAGGACCGGCTCAGACAAAGGGCCAGATTCAGACATATATGAGAAGCCTCTGCTTGCTGACTGGCGCTAATTTTGCCCAATCCGGATCAGGAAAAAGTGAGTCCTGCTGTGGTCGCGGGTCGAAGACGTGCAGCGTCCATTTCCTGTAGCAAATTTGTTTCGATAATGCCACGGACTTCGTCAATATATTTCTTGCCCAATACAGAATACCGGTCCAGATGTTTGACAAGCTCCACGCCCGACGGGGCTTGCCCGCGCGCCTGTAGCTTGGCCCGCTGGTTGCGGAATTTTGTATAATGCCTATGGGTATTGAGATTATGCAGATAAGCGTTGACGCAGTCTGACAGCGTTGAGAAGCTACGCACTTCGTGAGTGGCGTCAGGATCGCGGCCCGTCTGAATGAGACCGCTGCCTGGTCTCCAACTCACCTGCCCAAACACCGCATTGCCCTGTTGGGCAAAACGCGATGTGCCCCAGCCCGATTCCAGCGCAGCCTGCGCCAGCGCCAGCGAGACAGGGACCGCATCCACCCGGCGCAGAAGCTCCTGCCAGTCGCCATTTTTGGGGTCAAAATTATCCAGCCCATATTCCGCCGCCAGGCTGATCACCCAGGACTTGTTAACGGCATAGAGGTTTCCGCCGCTCTGCACCTGGCCCGCAAATTTTTCCACACGATTGCGGTCAGCCAGGATTTTCTCGTTCCCGGCCAGCACCAGTGGCAGCATCACCCGGAAAAAGTCGCTTTTGCGGTCCCAGGTGGAATCGCCCGCCGCCAGGTCACGGGGAAGGCTGCGCAAATATAACCGCGGCACCTCATTGCGTGCCTCGTCCGGCGCGCCCGCCACCGGCAGCGCATAGTCAAGGGCGGCAAAATGGCTTTGCAGTTGCTGACGGTCACGCGGGGCCACCATCAGGACCACATTATGCGGCTTTGTGCTGGCGAAGATCTGGTCAGACCCCTGTGCAAGCTTGTCCCACCAGGACGGGGCGGCGTTATCGGCCACCAGCCGGGACGGGCCGTTCAATTGCGCCAGCTTGCCCAGCGAGGGAACCGTGGCCAGCATGGCCGTCACGTAAGCCGCAGCAACGGCCACACCCAGCAACGAGACCACGGCGCCTGCTGCGCCGGCCAGTATCCGTTTGGCGATGTTCATGTCTACACCCTTCACTGATCACCCCGGGGGAGCCAATTAGTTAACAAAACATGAAGGGAGTGTACCTGCTGGGCCGAAGGGGGGCAACCCTTTGGCAAATCTATTACGCTAAGCCATTGAAAATATTGATTAACCATAGATTTTTATAGTTTTGAATCTGTTAAGACTCTGACAGGGACGGTTTTCTATGCGGTTATTCAAGGGGTTAAGGAATGGTTAACCAACCTGGCGGACTTCTTCGACTTCAGGAATATAATGCTTGAGCATGTTCTCGATGCCGTTCTTCAGGGTAATGGTTGAGCTTGGGCAACCGGCGCATGACCCTTGCAGATGCACATAGACGACGCCTTCGGAAAAGCTGCGGAATACAATATCACCGCCGTCCTGCGCCACAGCGGGCCGCACCTTGGTGTCGAGCAGTTCAATGATCTGCGCCACGATATCGCCGTCGTCGCCGTCCGCATCGTATACATGCCCGCCCGCAGCTTCGCCCTCGGCCAGCATTACAGGCCTGCCGGAGGTGAAATGCTCCATAATCGCGCCCAGGATCATCGGCTTGAGATGGTGCCATTCGCCGTTTGACTTGGTGACGGTGATGAAATCCGCACCAAGATAAACCCCGGTAACCTCGGCTATTTCAAACAGCCGCGTTGCAAGCGGTGAATTGGCGGCGGAGGCCGGGCCTGGAAAATCCGCAGCCCCTTCTTCCAGCACGGTACAGCCGGGAATGAATTTCAGCGTGGCGGGATTCGGGGTCGATTCCGTCTGGATAAACATAGGCCTCTCCTGTGACGCAAATTTCAAAATATAAGGTGATGCCTGATAAATGGCTGATGCAGGCGGCTATATCAACCCTTTATAAAGAAGGGTTTTAGGTGAAGACAAAGGATCTAGCCCAGAAGTTCTTGCGCCGGAACATATGGCGCGCCAAGGGCAGCGGCAACCGCCTGATAGGTCAGTTTGCCGCCATGCACATTCAGTCCGGCCATCAGATGCCGGTCACGCCGCAGAGCTTCCACGGCCCCGTGATCCGCCAGCGCCAGAATGAACGGCAGTGTCGCATTGTTCAGGGCAAAAGTTGACGTGCGCGCCACTGCGCCCGGCATGTTGGTCACGCAATAATGCACCACGTCATGCATTTTATAGGTGGGAGAAGCGTGCGTTGTCGGGCGTGAGGTTTCGGACGTTCCGCCCTGATCGATCGACACATCGACGAACACCGAGCCGCGCTGCATGCGCTGCACCATTTTGTCTGTGATCAGACGCGGCGTGGCCGCGCCGGGCACCAGCACCGCGCCCACCACCAGATCGGCGTCCATCACATAATTTTCCAGCGCATCGACGGTCGCGAATATGGTGTTCAGCGTCGGCCCGAACTGCATATCCAGTTGTTGCAGGCGGTGCAGGCTTTTATCCAGCACGGTGACATGCGCCTCCAGCCCCATGGCCATGCGCGCGGCATTGGTGCCGACCACGCCGCCGCCGATAATCACCACCTTGCCGGCCTGGACGCCCGGAACGCCGCCCAGCAGCATGCCGCGCCCGCCCTGTTCCATTTCCAGGCAATGCGCGCCGGCCTGAATGGCCATGCGGCCCGCAACCTCGCTCATTGGCGCCAGCAGGGGCAGCCCGCCATTGGCACCGGTCACGGTTTCATAGGCGATGGCGGTGCAGCCGGATGCGATCAAGGCCTGCGCCTGCGCCGCGTCCGCCGCCAGATGCAGATAGGTGAACAGAATTTGTCCGGCGCGCAGCATCGCGCATTCGGACGCCTGCGGTTCCTTGACCTTCACGATCATACAGGCGCGGGCAAAGACATCGGCTGCCGATGCGGCAATCTCGGCCCCCGCTGCACGGTAATTTTCATCGCTTAATCCAATGGCCATCCCTGCGCCAGTTTGCACCAGTACGTCATGGCCGTGATGGGTCAGCTCGCGCACACTCGAAGGGGTCATGCCGACGCGGTATTCGTGCACCTTGATTTCTTTTGGCACACCCAGCAGCATGACACATCCTTCTATGTGAGCGCGTTCAGCGCTTTACGAAACCGTCCGGCAATATCGGCGATTTCAGTTTCGCTGATAATCAGCGGCGGTGAAAGCGCAATCGTGTCACCGGAAACGCGCACCATCACATCCTGCTGGTGAAACGCATTCAGCATGGCTTCAAAGCCGCGTTTGCCGGGGGCGTCCGCAATGGGGGCAAGATCAATCCCGGCGGCCAGCCCGATGGTGCGGATGTCCTGCACGAAAGGCGCATCGCGCAACGCCTGAATGGCGCCGGCCCAGACGGGTTCCAGCGCCAGCGCGCGCGCAAACAGGTTTTCTTGCCGGTACAGATCAAGTGCGGCATGCGCCGCCGCAACCCCCAGCGGGTGCGCGCTATAGGTATAGCCATGCATCAACTCGATCACATGATCGGGCCCCTGCATGAAGGCGTCATGGATGGGTGCGCGGACCAGCACCCCGCCCAGCGGGGCTGCGGCGTTGCTGACCCCCTTGGCGAAGCACAGCAGATCGGGAACAACGCCAAAGCGTTCCGCCGCAAAGGCGGCGCCCAGACGGCCAAAGCCGGTAATCACCTCATCAAAAATCAGCAATATGCCGTGCCTGTCACAAATCCGGCGCAGGCGTTGCAGATAGCCCTGCGGTGGCGGCAACACGCCGGTTGATCCCGCCATCGGCTCGACAATGACGGCGGCAATCGTGCTGGCGTCATGCAGGGCCACCAGCCGTTCCAGATCATCGGCCAGATGCGCGCCCCAGGCGGGCTGGCCATTGGCGAAGGGCTGATGCTCACGCGACCAGGTGTGCGGCAGATGATCGACGCCCGCCAGCATCGGGCCAAAATGTTTGCGGTTGTTGACCATGCCGCCGACGGAAATGCCGCCAAAGCCGACGCCATGATAGGCGCGCTCGCGCCCGATCAGCCGGGTGCGCGCGCCTTCGCCGCGCATGCGATGAAAGGCGATGGCGATTTTCAGCGCCGTGTCCACCGCTTCGGACCCGGAATTGCAAAAGAACACATGATCCAGATCGCCCGGCGCCAGCGCCGCCAGCCGGCTGGCGAGGGTAAACGCTTTGGGATGGGCGAACTGAAACGGCGGCGCATAATCCAGTTCCGCCGCCTGCGCCTGAAGCGCCGCCACGATGGACGGGCGGCAATGCCCCGCATTGACGCACCACAGGCCCGCAGTGGCGTCCAGCACCGGGCGTCCTTCCGGCGTATGGAAATACATGCCCGACGCATGATCCAGCATGCGCGGGGCAAACTTAAATTGCCGGTTCGGCGTGAACGGCATCCAGAATGCCGACAGATCATTGACACCGGATGCCGTCTTTACGGGCGCGTCGTCAGACATATATTTGTGGCCCTGAAGAGGAGATCAGGCGTCGGAGAGACTGAGGCGGTTCTCGATGCGTTGTAGGCGGGCGTCCATTTTCGCCTGCATGGCCTCACGGCGCAGATCATCCCCGCGCAGGCCGTTAATGTCTTCGCGCACACTGTTGATTTCTTCGCGCACCCGGATAAACAGGCGGGTGTGATCAGTGAGCGTCGCCTCAACTTTAGCCAGCCGATCCTGAATTTGTTTCAGGACTTCGTAGATCAGTTCATTTGTTACATTTTCAGCCATCTTCAACCTCTCCCGGACACTATAGCGCAAAGGTTAAGAAAATCCATGGGAAAATAGTACGTAAATAAAGAACGGTAGCCTCAAAACCCCCGGCTATCAGCACCCCCTCATTGTCATCACCCGGCTGTCCGGGTAACCCATGCGGCACCCCCTCACGCTGTCATTACCCGCTTTATGCGGGTAATCCATTCCCCACGCAAAGACCTGGGTTTGTGTCTGGCATGGGTTGCCCGGCTAAACCGGGCAATGACAAGGGGGATGGGCAATGACAGTGTGGGGCCGGCGGGCAAACGAAAACGGCGGCCCTGTGGGAACCGCCGTTTTTGATCGTTTACCAACCTCACCCTCTGCACTGTCATTACCCGCTTTATGCGGGTGATCCATGCGGCACGCAAAGTCCCTAATGGGGTGCGGGTGGGTTGCCCGGATAAGCCGGGCAATGACAGAGTGTGCGCCGGGCGACTACGCCTTGCGGCGCTTGCCGAAATACCCCAGGCCCATCAGGCCCGCGCCAAGCAGGGTCAGGGAGGCGGGCTCGGGGATGGTCGTTGATTGAATGATGTCGATTTGGACGTCAAATGAAACGCCACCCACTGCATACAGGTCTATTGCATTGACATTCGTCAAGTTAACACCACCTAACGATCCCGATATGATAGTAGCCAGATCCGACAGCAGGAAAATATGGTCATAGGTGCCAATAGGCAGGACCACCGACGCAGTGGAGTACCTGTCGGCGTCTGTATAGAGGGTGAGCGTAACAGTAGAGGCCGGTGTCGTCGCCAGGTCTGCATCAACAGAACGGATGTGAAGGTGAATGCTGCCGTCCGCTATAAGGTTTGCGCCGAGATTAAAATCAAGGCCGGAACCAACACCGCCTATCCCAATGGTAGTATCCGACGCACTCCCGCCAGCGCTAGTGCCGCCCACGCCGTCCCAACGAAGTAACGATGTGCCGGTCGAGCCTGAATTACCATGTCCGAACAAACCTCCAATGACAAACGCATTGACGGTGCCGCCCGTACTGGTATGGGTAAGGGTCAACTCGCGATCACCCAGGATGCCCGGCCCCGATGACAAATCAAATGCGGTGCCGCCAGGGGTAACCAAAATGGTGCTTGTAGGAGTACTGAGACCAGTGCTGAAATCGTCAATGACCAGCGCGCTTGCGGCCCCGGACATCGCGGTTACGGACAGCGCCAGTGCGGCGGCGCCCATCATTAGATTTTTCAACATTTTGTTTATCCTTCGTTATGGCCGTGGCGGTAAAAATACATTGGTTTCCGCCAGTTTTGGCCGTTAATACAAACACGACGCCTTTTGTAACCGGACGCCACACATCCCAACCAGTACAAGTTTTTTATGGAAGACTTACTACTGGGTACAGTAGTAGCAAAGGTGGCGGCAAAATGGCAAGCGGAAAACTTTATGTTTTGTTAATTTATTACAAAATTTTTGTTAACGGTATATGGCGAAGGCGCGCACCCCCCACGCTATCATTATCATTACCACAGCCTCTCCATTTGTCATCACCCGGCTTGTCCGGGAGATACATGCGACACGCCGGGGCCTGGGTTTGGGTCCAGGTGGGTTGCCCGGATAAACCGGGCAATGACAGTGGGGAGGATGGGGCAATGACAGGGTGGAGCGTGTGACTAGACCTTGCGGCGGCGCTTGACCGCGCCCAGGCCCATGATGCCCGCGCCCAGCAGGGTCAGGGAAGCGGGTTCGGGGACATCACCCACGGTTTCGATGAGCGAGAGCGTCGTGTCGAGGGTTAATACGTTGTTCACATTGGCCCCGAAGGACATGCTCTGAATAGACGTGAAATCGATGGCGGCAAATGCTGCATCAGAGAAGGGGATGTAAAAGTCTGTCGCCGAGTTGATATCAACGCTGGGGAAGGTGATGCTGGCGGTATCCACGCCGTCGAAAAGCGTGATTCTCCAGTCGATTCCCGCGTCCGAATAGGTCACAACTAAATGGAACTGGTTAGAAGCGCCGCCATCCGTGAAATCGGCGCCAAGGCCCGCGCCCGCCAGGCCATCATAGGTGAGTACGGAGTGCGAGCCAACGCCGGTATCCTGGCTGTGGCTGAATTCGCCGGGAACGAGATTTGCGTCTGATCTGGTGAATCGGCCAGCAACCGGTGACACCACCAGGGTCGTGGTCAGATCACGGTACCCGCCAACAATCGACGCAGCAGCAATGCCACCGGCATTATCCAGAAGCGTTACCGATTGGTCTGTGCCGCCTGCGATCTCAGGGCCGTCAATCGCAATGACCATGGTGGCGTCGGTGAAACTGTCAATCAGCAGCGCATTCGCTGCGGTTGACGCCATGCTGGCGGCAACCATGACGCCGGAGGTTCCGAGAAGGATTTTCTTCAACATTTTGCATTCTCCAATTAAGTATTTGATACGCACTGCGCAGTACCATTTGGCTTCAGTTAAGAAGAATGATGTTCATTCTCCGGTTTCATATCGCGTTAACCAGGTTAAAGATTGGAAATACTAATAAAAAGACCAACGATCCCCGTAGTTTACAGAAATAATATTTATAAACATTATTTTCAAAAACCATCTCTCGAAAACTGGTCTATTTGCGATGGATGGATATTTCGTCTTCCCCACCTCATAATTGCTATGAAACATAGATTGGCAGCCTTTGTCTGTGACGGTGGTCACACTTTGTTAAGAACGCGGTAATAAATAGACCGGGTCGTCACAGGCTTGACCGTCATGCGCGCCAGTTCATCACCTGGCGCATAAGGATGCTGCGGGGATTTGGGGCGGGGACGTAAGGGGAAGGTGCAGGCACCAATAAGGGATGGGGTGAGGGGGGCGGTGATTTAATCCAATATCAGGCCTGGCGCAGATTCATCGCCGCCACCTGGGGGATCACTTCGGAAATCAGCAGCCGGGTTTGTTCGGCCATTTCATCGGCATCGCCCGCAACGGGGCGCAGGATGAATTTATGCGCACCAGCGGCGATGAACTCGCGCAGGCGCGTGAGAATTTCATCGGCGCCGCCGACCGCATAATAACCGCGCGGATCATCCTTCACCCGTTTCGCCAGCGCCGCCATGTTGCGCGCCACCGGGGCGTCGTCCCATGTGCCAAAGCGAAACGCAAAGCCTGCGCCATAATGGTCTTCGTCGATCGTGCGGCCGGTCTGGGTCAGCGCCTGTTTTATGCCTGCAATAACCGGGGCGATCTGGGCGGGGGTTTCCAATCCCGCCTGCCAGCCGGTGCCCAGCGTGGCGGTGCGGCGAATGGCGCCCTCGGCTGATCCGCCAATCCACATCGGAATGTCCGGTTGCACCGGGCGGGGCGAAATGGAAACGTCCCTGTATTGAAAAAACTCGCCGTCAAAAGTGACGCTGTCCTCGCGCCACAGCCGCGAGATAAGCGTCAGGCATTCATCGGTGCGCACGCCGCGCCGCCTGGTGGTGCGGCCCGTCGCCTCCCATTCCGGGCCGATGGCGCTGCCCACGCCGAAGGCTGGCAGCAGGCGGCCCTTACTCAGCACATCAATCGTGGCGCACTGCTTGGCCAGCAGCAGGGGATCGCGCAGGCCCGCCGAGGCGACATTCATGCCGAATTTCAGCCGTTTGGTGGCCCCGGCAAGGGCAGCCATGACGCTCATGCATTCCAGATGGGGGTCTTTGGAAACGATCCGGTCCGATTGCCAGATCGAATCGACGCCGCCTTCCTCACACAGGGCGACCCAGCGCCAGAAGCCGTCCGCATCGGCAAACGGAAAATTGGCAATACCCAGTCCCACGCCATAGGTCATGCTGTTACCTTCCTGGATTGTTTAGCTGGCGGGAGCGTAACACGAAGATGCCAGGCGCGCCCAGCGTTCCGCTGCTTAACGCAGGGCTGTATCCATGCTGGGGATTTTCAGCACGCTTTCCACCAGGTGCCGCAGAAAACGGTCCATATCCGACGAGGCGCGGTGCGCGAACTGCATCAGCGCCACCATATGCGCATCGCCCACGGCGATTCGCGCGGCGTCTTCGGGATTGACGTCGGCGCCCACGGTGCCCGCCTGCTTGCCTGCAACGATAATCTGACGCAGCTGGTCAATCACCCGTTCCTGAAATTCCAGATATTTCGGCCAGGTGTCATCGCGGATGGACGTGCTCCATTCCAGCCAGACCCGGACCATATCCGTATCCGTATTGGCCGCTTCGGCAAAGGCGCTCATCAATTTATACAGCGCTTCGGGGGCGCTCAGGCGGGATACCTCAATATTTGCGGTCATTTCACTCAGAAATTCGTCAACCTGGCTAAGAACCTGTTCGACCAGATTTTCCCGGCTGGGGAAATAGTTGAAAACCGTCGCCACCGATACGCCCGCAGCGCGGGCAACCTCGGCGTGGCTGGCGCGGCCTATGCCCAGATGCGCAAATACCCGCACCCCGCACACAAGCAATTGTGCGCGGCGGTCATCGGGGTTCATCCGTCTGCGTGTGGTCTGTATGTTCATAGCCTGATGTGTACTACAATATTTAGCCTATGTCGATCTATTGTAAGAGATTAATTGATGCAATGGCCGCTAAAAAATCGGGGAATGTGGTTTCAGGCAAACCTGTTTTTCGCCGGCCCCCAGGCCTGCCCGTCAAATGGGCGTCATGCATTAAAATATGGCATTAAAACCGGCAGCTATTCATCAGGAACCCTAAAAGCCCCCATATTCTAGGCATTTTTTTGGGACAGCACACTTGGCCCAATTGTTGCGTTACCCGGACCAGGATGAATGTTCTGGATATAAAGGGTGCGCGATTATGAAACCGAGGCTGGTTGTTATCGGTAATGGCATGGCGGGTATGCGGGCGGTAGAGGAACTCCTCGAACGCGCGCCGGGCGTCTATGACATCACCGTGTTTGGTGCGGAACCCAATGTGAATTACAACCGCATCATGCTGTCGCCCCTGCTGGCAGGCGAAAAAAGCTTTGAGGACATCGTTATTAATGGCCGCGACTGGTATGCGGACAATGGCATCGTCCTGCATATGGGTGCGAAGATCGAATATATTGATCGCGAAGCGCGTGAAGTGGTCAGCGCCTGCGGCATCCGGGCCGGGTATGACCGGCTGCTGATCGCCACCGGATCGGATCCCTTCATGCTGCCGATTCCCGGGGCCAATTTGCCCGGCGTGGTGACATTCCGGGACGTGCTGGATGTGGAAAAAATGCTGGCGGCAAGCCGTACGCATAAACGCGCCATCGTCATCGGCGGCGGGTTGCTGGGGCTGGAAGCCGCCAATGGTCTGCGCGCCAACGGCATGCAGGTCAGTGTTGTGCATCTGATGCCAACCCTGATGGAGCGCCAACTGGACGAAGCGGCGGGCTATCTGCTGCAACGCGAACTCGAAGCGCGCGGTATCGAAATCAACACGAAAGCCAACAGCAAGGAAATTTACGGCAAGGATAAAGCCGAAGGCATTCTGCTGGAGGATGGCCGGCGCATCGACGCGGATCTGGTGGTCATGGCGGTCGGCATCAAGCCCGGCATCACGCTGGCCAAGGCGTCCGGCCTTACCTGCGAGCGCGGCATTGTGGTGGATGATCATATGATCACCTCTGATCCCGCGATCCTGGCGGTGGGAGAATGCGTGCAGCATCGCGGCGCCGTGTATGGTCTGGTCGCGCCGCTGTTCGACATGGCGAAAGTGGTGGCGGGTCAGCTTGCCGATGACGCCGCGGCCGCCTATTGCGGTTCGGTCACCAATACGCGGCTGAAAGTTTCCGGCATCGATCTGTTTTCCGCAGGGGATTTTTCCGATGCCGAAGGCACAGAGGACATCATTCTGCGCGATGCGTCACGCGGTGTGTACAAGCGGCTGGTGCTGAAAGACAACCGCATTCGTGGCGCGGTGTTATATGGCGACACCAGCGATGGCGGCTGGTATTTCCAGATGCTGCGTGATGGCGAAGATATTTCACCGCTGCGCGACAGCCTGATATTTGGTCAGGCATTTGCCGGAGGCGCCCAGGAAAACCCTAGCTCCGCCGTTGCGGCACTGCCCGATACGGCAGAAATCTGCGGCTGTAACGGCGTATGCAAGGGCAAGATAGTTACAGCGATCAACACGCACGGGCTTAGCACGCTGGATGAAGTGCGCGCCAAAACCAAGGCGTCGGGTTCGTGCGGTTCGTGCACCGGGCTGGTTGAGCAGTTACTGGTGCTGACGCTTGGCGATGGATACGAAGCCGGGTCTGGCGTCAAGCCGCTTTGTACGTGTACGGATTTATCGCATGACGATGTGCGCCGCCTGATTCTGGCCAAGGAACTAAAAAGCATTCCCGCCCTGATGCAGGAACTGCAATGGAAGACCGCCAATGGCTGTTCCACCTGCCGTCCGGCGCTGAACTATTATCTGGTCTGCGACTGGCCGGGAGAATACGCCGATGATTACCAGTCGCGCTTTATCAATGAACGCGCACACGCCAACATCCAGAAGGACGGCACTTATTCCGTCGTGCCGCGCATGTGGGGCGGGTTGACCAATGCGAAGGAGCTGCGCACCATCGCCGATGTCGTTGATAAATATGATATCCCGACCGTAAAAGTCACCGGCGGTCAGCGCATCGATTTGCTGGGCGTCAAAAAAGAACAATTGCCCGATGTGTGGAAAGATCTGAATGCCGGCGGCCTTGTGTCCGGGCATGCCTATGGCAAGGCGCTGCGCACCGTCAAAACCTGTGTGGGTTCGGAATGGTGCCGGTTTGGCACCCAGACCTCCCTGTCCATGGGCGTGTTGATGGAGAAGATGACCTGGGGAAGCTGGACCCCGCACAAGGTGAAGATGGCCGTGTCCGGCTGTCCGCGCAATTGCGCCGAGGCGACCATCAAGGATTTCGGCGTTATCGCGGTTGATAGCGGATGGGAGCTGCATGTCGGTGGTAATGGCGGCATCAGGGTCCGCGTGACCGATTTATTATGCAAGGTCGAAACCGAAGCGGAAGTGCTGGAATATTGCAGCGCGTTCATGCAGCTCTACCGGCAGGAAGCGCATTATCTGGAACGCACCGCGCCCTGGGTGGAACGTGTCGGCCTTGAGCATGTGAAAGAGAAGGTCGTTAACGATGCGCAAAGCCGCGCGCGGCTGAATGCGCGGTTTTTGATGTCACAGAAATTTGTGCAGAAGGATCCGTGGGCGGAACGCGCCACACAGGGTGTGCATGCGCATGAGTTCAAATCTCTTGAACTGGCAAGTTAAGTGGGGCCCGATATAAAATGACCGAATGGCTCGAAGTTGGCGATGTTGCGGATATTCCCCGTCTGGGCGCGCGCGTCGTAAAAACACCCGGCATGAACATTGCAATTTTCCGTACGGCGGACGATGAAATATTCGCGCTGGAGGACCGCTGTCCGCATAAGGACGGCCCGCTGTCACAAGGTATCGTGCATGGCCGTTCTGTAGCCTGCCCGCTGCATAACCAGGTGTTCCATCTGGATAGCGGCGTGGGCGCCAATCCCGATGATGGCTGTGCGCGCACCATTTCTGTGAAGCTTGCCGGCGGGCGGATTTATATCGCCCCCAGGCCCCGGCAACAGGCGGCGGAATGAGCACCGCGACAAGCTGTCCCTATTGCGGGGTCGGCTGCGGCGTCGATGTCAAAGTCGCTGCTTCGGGTACGGTCAGCATCAGCGGAACCCAGGATCACCCGGCCAATTTCGGGCGGCTGTGCTCCAAGGGAACCGCCCTTGGCGAAACCTTCGGGATGGAAGGCCGGCTGCTGCATCCCATGCTCAGGGGCAAGCGGGCCGGCTGGAACCATGCGCTGGATCACGTAGCGGCGCAATTTCGCGCCATCATCGCACAGCACGGCCCGGATGCGGTGGCGTTTTATGTTTCGGGGCAATTATTGACCGAGGATTATTACGCCGCCAACAAGCTGATCAAGGGCTTTATCGGCACCGCCAATATCGACACCAATTCCAGATTATGCATGGCGTCCAGCGTGGCCGGGCACAAGCGCGCCTTTGGCGAAGACATTGTTCCCGGCTGCTACGCCGATTTCGAGATGGCCGATCTGGTTGTTCTGGTTGGATCAAACACCGCATGGTGCCATCCGGTATTGTACCAGCGGATGATTGCGCGCCGCGAAGCGGGCCGGTTACGCATCATCAATATTGATCCTCGCCGCACAGCAACATCGGAGGCCGCCGATCTGCATCTCGCACTTCGTCCGGGTACGGATGTGCATCTGTTCAATGGCCTTCTCTGTTATTTGCAGGAAGCGGGCGCGCTGGACCATGACTATATCGCGGCCCACACCAACGGCTTTGACGCGGCCCTTGCGCAGGCGCAGGAGCAGAGCGGCACGGTCAGGGCCGTTGCTGAGGCCTGCGGTCTTGCGCCCGCCGATGTGGCGAAATTTTTTGACTGGTTCACGGCGACGCAAAAATCCCTGACGCTGTATTCGCAGGGCGTCAATCAATCCACGCAGGGTACGGACAAGGTCAACGCCATCCTGAATTGCCATCTGGCGACCGGGCGCATCGGCAAACCGGGCATGGGGCCATTTTCGCTGACCGGGCAACCCAACGCCATGGGCGGACGCGAAGTAGGCGGCCTGGCCAACCAGCTTGCCGCCCATATGGATTTTTCCAGTGCCGATGACATTGATCGTGTCGCAAGATTTTGGGGTGCCCGAAATATGGCGCAGGCCCCGGGGTTGAAAGCCGTGGATATGTTTCGCGCCATTGGCGAAGGGCGCATCAAGGCGGTGTGGATCATGGCCACCAATCCCGCCGTCAGCCTGCCCGACGCCAATGCCGTGCGCGCTGCGCTGGGCAAATGCGACTTTGTCGTGGTGTCGGATTGCGTGCACGGCACGGACACCACAAAATATGCGGATGTGCTGCTGCCCGCCGCAGGATGGGGCGAAAAAGACGGCACGGTGACCAATTCAGAACGGTGCATTTCCCGCCAGCGCGGCTTTATGCCGCTGCCCGGTGAGGCAAAACCCGACTGGTGGATCATCACCGAGGTGGCGCAGCGCATGGGTTACGCAAAAGCCTTCAACTATACGAAACCCGCTGATATTTTTCGCGAACATGCGCAACTGTCCGGGTTTGAAAATTCCGGTGCGCGGCTGTTTGACATCAGCGCGCTGGCTGCACTGGATGACGCCGGATATGACGCGATGAAGCCTGTGCAATGGCCGGTGACCGCCGCACAGCCAAATGGTGTGGATCGCCTTCTGGGGAACGGGAAATTTCCCACGCCGGACGGGCGCGCACGCTTTGTTGCAACCGCGCCCGGCATCACCGCCTTCTGGCCGGTTTCGGATTTTCCCATGGTGCTGAATACCGGGCGCAGCCGCGATCAGTGGCACACCATGACCCGCACCGGAACGGTTGGCAAACTTGGCCGTCATAACCCGGAACCCTATGTGGAAATCGGCGCTGCGGACGCGGCAAGATATGGCGTGACGGAACAGGGGCTGGCGCATGTCCAGACAGCGCTTGGCAAAACCGTGCTGCGGGTGCGCATCAATGAAGATCAGCGTCCCGGCATGATGTTTGCGCCCATTCACTGGAATGACCAATTCGCATCGCAAGCGATTGTCGGCAGCCTGATCCCGCCTGCGACGGACCCTGTTTCAGGGCAGCCTGAATTCAAATGCACGCCTGCCAGTATTTGCGCCGCAGAATTTCGCTGGTCTGGCCTGTTGCTTTCACGCGCGCAAATGTCGCCGGATAGAATTGATTTCTGGAGCAGGCGCGCTGGCGATGGTTGCCATATATACCGGCTGGCCGGAAATGATGACCCCGCCCATGCCGATGAATGGGTGCGCAACATTTTCGGCGCGGCGCTTGCGGGTGGCAATGTGGAATATCAGGATCGCGGACGTGGCGTTTATCGTGCGGCCCATATCGGGCAGAATGGCATCGAGGCCTGTCTGTTTATTGGCCCGGGCAATATTCTGCCCGATAGCGGCTGGCTGGAATCCCTGTTTTCCGAAACGGCCATGAGCGCCGATGCGCGCGCCGCCATTCTGCACGGCCGGCCGGCGGGGCGTTCGTGCGGCAGCGGCCCCATGGTATGCGCCTGTTATAACGTTGGCCAGAAGACCATCACCAATGCAATCATAACGCAGGGACTGGAAACCGTAGCTGCCGTTGGCGCAGCGGTGCAGGCGGGCACCAATTGCGGTTCGTGCCGCCCGGAAATTCAGGCCTTGCTAAATAGCATTGCCGTCCGTCAGGATGCCGCCTGAGAAAATTTCACGGAGTGTCCAGACTATGCCGCGTTTCGATGATGCCATTGCCGCGATGGATAAGGTGCACGCACAAGATCCCAATCAGATTATGGATGAGGGCGAACTGCGCCCCGCAGAACTTGTCTATGCAAGGCGCATGAGTGAAATGCTGCAGGCGGTGTATCCTGATGCATCCGAACCCCTGCGTCTTGCGGCGCGTTGCCAGCATATAAAACGCTGGGAACTTGCGCGTACAGATTATCCCGAAGGCCGTGCCGGTTATCTGCAATGGCGCACCGAAGAAAAACGCCGCCATGCGGTGCTGGCGGCGGAAATTCTGCGCCAGGCCGGATATGAAGATGCTGTGGCCGGCCGGGTTGGCCAATTGGTGCGCAAGGAACGCCTGAAACAGGACGAAGAGGCGCAGCGTCTGGAAGATGCCGCCTGTCTGGTATTTCTGGAAGACCATCTGGCGGACTTTGCCCCCAAACATGCGCAAGCCAAGGTTGTGGATGTTATCGCCAAGACCTGGCCGAAAATGTCGGCCCATGGCCAGCAGGCGGCGCTGAAACTTTCCCTGCCCGCCGTATCAAGACGTTTGGTGGAAATGGCGTTAGCAGGTGGAAAAAACTGATCAGGTTTTCGGATGCGCCATCAGTTCGGCGCGAAACTCGGTAATATCCACATTCTCACCGCTTTCCACATCGATGATTTCCGTCACTTCCGATAGCGCGAAGCGGTGCTCCTGGTTGGAGCTAACCCCCATGCCCTGTAAGTAATAGTCGCCATTCTCGCGATAAATGCGTGTCAAATTGAGTCTTCCGCGCCGGTTCTCACCATCCGGCGCCTGCACCAGTAATTCAAGCAACCGGGAGATTTTATCAAACAGAATTTCTGTCACGTTCGTCCCGCCACAAAGCCTTTGACAGCAATTATCCCGGTTTTATACTTCTTAAACCTTAAATATGCTATCGGATTAGAGGATTTAGTTTTTCAGAAATCAGGCCTGCTCAAGCAGGAATATGGATAGATGCCATTTGTGGTTGATGCTCCGTGAAAACCTTATCCCTCGTCTGTGTTGCCAACTGCCATGACCGTCATCATGGGCTGAAGGAATTCTCATGATAAAAACGATCGCATTGCTTGTGATAACGGGGATTGCATTTGCGCTTTACACGCAGGCAGGGTTTGTCAGCCTGCTTATCTGGGTTTGGCTTTCCATAATGATGCCGCAGGCCGAAGCCTATAACCCTGCAATATTGAGTTATTCAAATTTAATTGCGGGTGTAGTCACCGTCATATTTCTTATTACCACCAAAGACAAAAATCCCCCCGCAGCCAATGCCTTTACTGTCCTGTTCTTTACCTTAACCGCGACTGTCATTCTTTCCCAGATTTTTTCTTTGGATAGCGATCTTTCATATTCTCCGTTCAGGGTTGGAATAACGGTGCTGTTCATGACATACGCCGTTCTGGCGCTGGCCGACACCAGGGTCAAAATCCAGGCCTTATTATGGGTTTTTGTCATAAGTGTTGGCTATTATGGCGTTACCCGCGGTCTATATACGATTGCAAGTGCCGGGGCCGGAATTGTCACCGGCCCTGGCGGAACGCTCATCGGTGACAATAATCAGCTCGCCGTAGGGCTGGCCATGATGGTGCCGCTATCCTATTACCTCACCCGGACGAGCGCCGACAAACGGGCAAGGATGCTGGCAATGGGGATATCTGCTCTCAGCATTGTCGCCATTATTGGCACGCATTCACGCGGCGGACTGATTTCACTTGGGGTATTGGTTTTGGGGCTGATATCGCGCTCCAAAAACAAGCTGCCCAACTTTCTCATCTTTATCATTGCAATTGGCGGCGCATTGCCATTGATGCCAGACAGTTGGTTTCAGCGCATGGACACAATCTCCAACGCTGAACAGGACGGCTCTTTCAACGGCCGGGTCGAGGCATGGAATGTTGCGATTAAACTTTCACTTGAGAACCCCGTTTTTGGGGTTGGCGCACATAACCAATATTTCCCAATATACAATGCGCATCTTGGAACCCCTATCATGCGTGCAACCCATAATGCTTACCTGGAAATACTGGCTGGTCACGGGTTCCTGGCGTTTGGAGCATTTCTTGGGATGATGGCCATCACATTTTTCTGGTGCGGCAGAATCAGAAAATTAACAAAAAACAAAAATGGGTTTTTATGGGCTAACGATCTTGCAGGGATGTTGCAGCTTTCCATGCTGGTTTATGGCGTTGGCGTGATGGCGCTTTCGATGGAGTTCTGGTTTGGGCTATGGCTCAACATGGCGTTGGTCTGTAACCTGCGTGCAATCGTATTCCGTGAACTAAAATTGACATCGGCTGCAAAAATGCAAAGGGCGTATGCGTGACCGCAATTATCTGGTTGTTCTTTCTTATCATGATCATCCTGGCGCTGCACTGGTACGTACAAAACAGCGGTGCTGTCGGCACGTTTGACAGTACTATTGGTTATTTCGCCATGAAAGAAGAACCGGAAATTTCCGATGGAAAGGACAAACGTGATCCCTAACAGGCTGCCGAAACTGCTGGCGGCGCCGGCATGAAATGCCAGGAATCCGTCTATAAGCCGCCAAACCATCCCAAAATCTCCTGGAGCGCCAGGGGGGTTGGGAATAACAACACCAACACAGCCGCAAATTATCGCACACTCACCAAAAAACCGGCGCTCCAGAAAAGTTTCTCAGCCGCCTGTTAGTCCGTTTTCTGTTCGAACTGAATCACAACGTCCTCATCGTCATTGCGAACGAAGTGAAGCAATCCAGAGTCTCACGGGAAGGCCTTTGTTTGTGGCTCCTGAATCGCCACGCCGCTACGCGGCTCGCGATTGTGGCGGAGGGGTCTGCCCATCAATGAGATCAGAAAACGGTCTCTGGCCCGCAAAAAAAAGCGGCATCCAGTTGCCTGAATGCCGCTTCATATTGGTTGTGCGTTAGTCCTGTTAGTTCAGGACGATTTCAACACGCCGGTTTTGCGGTTCACGCACGCCATCTTCGGTGGGAACGAGTGGCTCGGCCTCACCCTTGGCGTCGATGGAAATTTCGTTTTCAGGCACGCCAAGCGCCAGCAGGCGGGCTTTCACCGCATTTGCACGGCGCATCGACAGGGCCATATTGTACTTGTCCGAACCGGAGCGGTCGGCGTGGCCTGTGGAGGCGATACGTACCGCGCCCGTGGTCTTGGCATAGGCGGCCGCGTCATTAAGAATGGCGTCCGCTTCTGCGGTCACGTCCGAACGGTCCCAATCAAAGAAAACCAGGAAGGCGCGCGGCAGTGCGGGCGGCTCAGCAGCAACCGCTTCGGGTTGCGGCGCCACGGCGGCAGGCTCTGCAACGACGACGGGCGCCTTGGGTGCGCCAAAGTTCCAGCGCAGGCCAATCAACGCGGCATGGCTGTTATATTCGCCTTCGACCGGCACACCGGCGCTGGTGCGGAAGTCAGGATCCTGTGTCGCGAAATAACGATATTCCGCCGCCACTTCGACGGCTTCGTTTACCCAGTATGAAAGGCCGGCAATGCCCTGATAGGCGAAGACGTTATCCTCATCATCCACGCCGTTTACGCCCACGCCAACGGGGCGCACGCCGTCATAATCGACCTGGGCATAGCCAATACCGCCGCCGATATAGGGCATGATGCGGCTGCCGGTATCCACGTCATATAACAGGTTCAGCATGGCGCTTTTGGCAGTGATCTCGCCCGTACCCGCAGCCGATCCCGACACGCTGTCAACATCGTTTGAGCGATAGCCAAGTTCGAATTCGGTGCGGATGCCATTGCCATAACGGTAACCGATGGACGGGATGACCGCCCAGCCCGTATCCGTATCGACATTACGGTTAATGCCCACGCCAGCGCCACTGATGTCCTGGTCGTTGGTAAAGTTGACGCCGCCCATAATGCCCACGAATGGCCCTTTAGGCGCCGCAAATCCCGCCGGGGCATACGCCATGGCGCTCAGGCCAATCGCAGCCACCGTTAGCTTCATCGTCAGCTGTTGCATTTTCATTTGATATGTCCACCCGTTAAGTTAATTTGTCGGCCTTCTGCGGCCAGACTTGGCAAGCGAAGCCTGTCTGCAACGCTGTAGTTGGGGTCAGCATAGAAGCCGTTGACAGGAATTTCCAGCTTTAGAACGCGCATATGCCTAAATTACAGCGCTTTCCTTATAATAGTGGCAGAGGCGCAACGGTATGTATCAACGGTATATGCTTATCTTGGCCATTAATTTACCCTATAAACCAAAGCGAAAACCAGTAAAGGGAGGCAATGGCCGATATGAACCTGTATGAGGCGATGCGCACCCTGCGCGCGGTTCGCAAACTGCGCCCTGATCCGGTACCGGATGAGGTGCTGCAGCGGATATTCGAGGCGGCGACCTGGGCCCCGAATGGCGGCAACCGGCAGCCCTGGCGGATGATTGCGGTGCGCGACGCCGCAGTCAAGAAACGCATGGGGGAACTCTATACGGCCCATTGGGCGCCCTATGCGGTCAATTATGCGAAAACCTTTGCGAAGGCGCCGGAGGCCGCGCGCGCCAAACATGCACGCACCATTGCCGCCGGGGATTATCTGGCGGCGCACATGCATGAGGCTCCGGTGCTGGTTGTGGTGTGTTTCAATCCCGCCATGCTGGCGGTAACGGACACCAAGCAGGATCGGGTGTCTGTTGTTGGGGGTGGTTCCATCTATCCAGCTGTTGAAAACCTGCTGCTTGCCGCCCGCGCTGAAGGGTTAGGCTGTGTACTGACGACCCTGCTATGCGCAGAAGAGCCGGAGATCAAAAAACTGCTGGATATTCCATCTGAGTGGGGAACCGCCGCCATGATCCCGCTGGGCTATCCGGTCGGGCAGGGGCACGGCCCGATCAGCCGCAAACCCGTTCGTGAATTGTTTTTTAGTGATCGCTGGGGTATACCCTACCAATGAATATGACTGGTAAAAATTCATTCCTAAAGGCGACGCTGCGCGGTTTCACCGGACGCTGCCCCAATTGCGGTTCGGGAAAACTGTTCCGGGCTTTTCTGAAGCCGGTGGATCGTTGCTCCAGTTGCAATGAACCGTTCGGTCATATTCGCGCCGATGATGGCCCTGCATGGCTGACCATCCTGATTGTCGGGCATATGGTCGTGCCAATTATGTTTATGGTGGAACAACGCACCACATGGCCCGAATGGGTGGCCATGACTTTCTGGCCGACGGTGGTCATGCTGCTTACGCTGGTCCTGCTACCGCGCAGCAAAGGCGCGTTTATTGCCGCCATATGGCAGACCAAAGGCCCTGGTTCCGAAATCCCCTGAAGCAATTCAGCGCCCCAGATCACCAAACTTTACGGCCTTTGAATCTGCGGGCAGTTCGATCAGCATGCCGTCAAAGGCGATACGTGTTTCCACGTCCGTTATATCTGTATTGCGCAGAAATATCCGGTCTCCCAGCCATCCTGGAATGGGCGGGATCAGATGTGTCAGCACCAGTTGCCCCACGCCTGCCTGTTTTGCGGTTTCTGCGGCGTCTTGCGGGGATGCATGATAATCGGGAATATCGTGCATGATCTTCTGCACCACCGGCAGATTTGCACGCGCGGCGGCGGCGTTCATCTGTCCGGCGATGTTCTTGTCCATCGCTTCATGCAGCAGAACATCCGCGCCTTTGGCGTGTACAGCCAGACTGGGGGATTTGTGCGTATCGCCGGAAAACACCACGGACCGGCCCTTATAGTCGAAGCGGTAGCCATAGGCCGGAACAACGGGCGCGTGATCAACTGCAAAAGCCGTGACGGTCAGGCCATCTTTTTCATAGACCATCTTGCCCTGCATACCGGTCAGGGGTGTACCATCTTCGTTGGCGATTTCATGGGGCTCCATGGGGCCATTTTCGGGTTTCAGAAAATCCGCGCCATGATGCGCGACGCGATAAAAATCATCCAGCGCAAAGGCCTCTGAAAATCCTGAAACAATCCGTTCAATTCCAGGCCCGCCATGGACCGGCAGCGGTGCAGGGCGTTGCGCCACCCAGCTTTGCAGCCGTGCTTCGGGCAAATCAGCAATATGGTCGGAATGAAAATGGGTGATGAACACCGCCTCCATGCGGTCCAGGGGCAGCCGCCATTTTGCCACCCGTGCAAACGAACCCGCGCCTGCGTCCACGACGAAAATCCTGCCCGCTGCAAACACCAGATTGCAGGCCGGACGGCGCTCTGAATTCGCCAGCGGCGACCCGCTGCCGCACACCGCAACGCGCAGTGCGTCATCCGCCAGCAGTTCATCATGTTGCGTGGCGAAGGTGCGCTCAATGATGCGGGCAATTACCCGGTCCTGCACGGCGGGAACAAAATAAAGCGCGGCGCCGCCAGCAATGATAATCACGGCAGTGATGGCCAGGACGGTGCGTAATATTTTCATTTCGGGTTTCGCCTATCCCTTTAGAAGTTTCAAATCCACGGCACTGGAACGGTCTTTTGCAGGCAGGCCGGCATCACCCGCGAATTGCAATTCCGCCAGCCTTGCATACAGACCTCCGCGCGCCATCAGTTCCTCATGGCGGCCCATCGCGGCGATGCGCCCTTCGTCCAGCACAATGATCCGGTCGGCGCGGCGCACAGTCGCCAGCCGGTGGGCGATAACCAGCGTTGTACGGTTCGCAAGCAGCGCATCCAGCGCAATCTGCACCAGCCGTTCATTTTCCGCATCCAGCGCGCTGGTTGCCTCATCCAGCAATAGCAGCGGCGCGTTGCGTAAAATCGCCCGCGCGATGGCGATGCGCTGGCGCTGCCCGCCGGATAATCGCACACCCTTTTCACCCAGAAATGTATCCAGCCCCTCTGGCAGTTTTTCCAGAAACTCGGCGGCCTGCGCGGCGCTGGCGGCGGCCCGGACATCGGCATCGCTCGCATCGGGCCGGCCATAGCGGATATTCTCGCGCGCGCTGGCGGAAAATATAACCGTATTCTGGGGCACGATGGCTATCCGCCCGCGCACCGCCAAAGGATCGGCTTTGGTGATATCGACGCCATCCAGCATAATGTGTCCGCTGGCCGGATCATAAAACCGCAGCAGCAATTGCAGCAATGTGCTCTTGCCCGCACCGCTCGGCCCAACCAGTGCTACAGTTTCGCCCGGCGCAATCGTAAAGCTGACGCCATCCAGCGCACAGGTTTGAGGCCGGGATGGATAATGAAACCGCACTGCATCGAAGCTGACGCTGCCCTGCGCGTTTGCGGGTAACGCCACCGGGTGCGGGGGCGGCGCGATGGCGGGCCTTGCCGCCAGCAGTTCCATCAGCCGTTCGGTTGCGCCCGCCGCGCGCTGCATGTCCCCCCACACCTCGCTCAGCGCGCCGACAGCACCCGCGACAAACACGGCATAGAGCACGAATTGCCCAAGCTGGCCGCCGCTCATGACGCCGTCCAGCACCCCTTGCGCGCCGATCCACAACACGCCGATGACGGCCCCGAATACCAGAACAATCACCAGCGCGGTCAGGATCGCGCGCACCCGGATACGCTGCAGGGCGGTGTCAAAGCCATGCTCGACGGCGTCATTGAAACGCTGGCGTTCGGCCGCTTCCTGGGTAAAGGCCTGCACGACGGTAATGTCGTCCAGCACTTCACCGGCCAGCGCGCTGGAATCCGCAATGCGGTCCTGCGACGCGCGTGACAGGCCGCGCACGCGGCGGCCCAGAACGATGATCGGGATAATCACCACCGGCACGAACACCAGCACCAGCCCGGTCAGTTTCGGGCTGGTCACCACCAGCATTACGAGGCCGCCCAGCAGCAAAAATGTGTTGCGCAGCGCAATCGAGGCGCTGGAACCCACCACGGTCTGGATCAGCGTCGTGTCCGCCGTTAGCCGCGACAATACTTCGCCGGTGCGGGTGGTTTCGAAAAATTCCGGGCTCATGTTCAGCACATGGCCATAGACATCGCGCCTGAGATCGGCGACCACGCGCTCGCCCAGCCAGGATACGAAATAGAACCGCGCCGCCGTCGCCAGCCCCAGAACGACCGCAACCCCCAGCATGGCGGCGAAATAGCGGTGCACCAGCCCCGCACTGTTGGCGCCAAAGCCAAGATCAATCACCCCGCGCACCGCAACCGGGATCAGCAATGTTGCCCCCGACGCCGCCAGCAGCGCCAGCAGCGTTACCGCCACCAGCCCGCGATAGCGCGCGATATAGGGTAATAGCTGACGCAGGCCGCCCACATTACGCTGCGGCGCACGTCCCGCCGCCTCCCGGCTTACCCGCGCCGCAAATTCCTGACTGTCTTCGCGCAACTTTTGCTCTCCATGTTCTATGAGGCATGACTATAGCAGGCGGGACGAAAATTCCAGCACGATGCGATCAGCTTCGATCACACTTGCCTCCCGCACTGTCACCGCCCGTCTTGTCCCCGGTGTCATTGCGAGCCGCATAGCGGCGTGGCAATCCAGAGGCCACAATTGCAGGCTTTTTGGCGTGGCTCTGGATTGCCACGTCACTACGTTCCTCGCAATGACGTGGAGAGAGAGGTGATCCAATTCGAACAGAAAATACTCTGGAATTAAGGCCCCCAAAACGGCGAATGCCCCGGGAAAACCGGGGCATTTGATCGTTTGTTATGACGAACGCCTGTCAGCCGGGCGCTCAGGCCGCCTCTCGCGACGCTTACGCGTTGGCGTGAGCCGGGCGCCGGCGCCTGCCGAAATAGCCGAGGCCCATCAGTCCGGCGCCGAGCAGCGTCAGTGAGGCGGGTTCGGGAACAACATCAATCGGCGGTACGAGGTCAACGGGGGGCCAGTAAGCGACAACGTGAGAAACGCCATGGGGACTACCCCCATGGGGGTTATACGGCATGCAGGTGGCGCTATAGTCGGTAGTTGAGTTTATCGAGCAGGTATTGTGACCAGCAACGACCACGTCATCAAAGCCTCCATAGTTCAAAGCCGTCTCGTCACCGTCCGCCGTATTCGCAAGAATTGTCCTATAGTCGCTTGATAGATATCCAAAACTACCTGGCTCCACCAGCTCAAACTCAAAAATACTGACATAAGTGCTATATTTAACAGCAATAAAAAGATCAACAGGCGTTGACCCTGGCGGATCTATAGGAAACCCGTCATAAGTCCATTTTGCCGTGTAACTGTCGATTTTAGAATCCACACGGAAGCCCACTCCTGGCGCATTTGCATTGTTACCAATGAACTCAGAGGTCATACCCGCCAGATTAAACTCTTCAATAAGGAAAAGCCCTGGAAATTTGTCAAGAATGGCGTTGCCAACCTCTTCCACATTGAGAGAATTACCGCTGGGATTTGGCATGGTGCTGGGGACATCATCATTGAAAGGAGAGTTCGTTTCCCATGTGCCGAGAAACTTGCCGAAGCCAAGACCGGCCCCCCCGGAAATCACAGGTGGTGTGAAAGTTGTTGGACCCGCCATCGCGCTGGTGGCCATCGTCAGGCCAAGCGCGGCGGCGCTGGCCGACAATAAAAATCTGTTAACTGTCATGAGATTCATTCCTTCTATTAATTTCATTCCGGAAAAAACCGCAAATCCGGAATATGTTGCCTGCATTCGCACTCCGCCTAACCCCGGCGGCACAACCCAATCCAACCGTAACTTCTTGTTTTTTATAATCTTCCGGCCTCGCCGTGGATATATGTGACGGCGGCACACCAGACATTCCTACTATATGGACAACAGCGTATCCATTGGATACAAAAGAGTCCATATGAAATTATATAAAATTCACTTTTTGGGCAATCCGTCACAAAACCGGATAAACCGGGCAGCAACAGCAATGGGGAGCGCAAACGGTCCGGTCTGATTACGTCATGGTCTGGAGCGTTTTTTGGTTTGGGGCAGGATGATTTCAGGTCCGGTCACGCTTCACCCTCTCATTGTCATTACCCGTCACCCGCACTGTCATTACCCGGCAATCCAGCAGCCACACGGCAAAGCCCCCGATTGTGTCTGGATTACCCGTATGAAGCGGGTAATGACAGCGAGGGGCGCCGGGTGATGACACAGAAAATGCCGGGCAAGCCGCACCACACGCGACCGTCCCCCAAAACGGCAAACGCCCCGGGGAAACCGGGGCGTTTGGAAATGCGTCAGGAAGAACCTGCGTATGTCAGGCGATCACGCTTGCCCTGCGCCGCCGCGCGAACCAGCCGAGGCCGCCCAGGCCACCCAGCAGCAGTGCGGCCGTGCCGGGGGTGGGGACATCCATGACCACCCACCCCACCTGGCGGAGCTTCCAGTTATCATCGCTCTGCGTCGCCTTGAACTCAAAGCCCGACGATGACGCCAGGAAATTGTATATGGCGTCCTGACCCTTGTTATAACCCCCCGCCGCATCGTAGTTCTCATCGAAAGTCAACTCACTACCATTTAAGCCATTCAAATTACCGGGCTTCGCCGCCAGTTTGTAAATGTCGATAGTGCATTGTGCCGTGCTACTAGCTAAGCCTGAAGTATACGCGCTAGTTAAATTTGTACAAGTACTGTAATCGTAATTGGCATTGACACTGCCGTCAAATTTGATGTCGAGGTTCACCGTGGCGCCCAATTCGTTCACAAAGCTCATGACCGCATCATCATTGCTGTCGGAGTAACCGAACGTCACATATCGCACCGCGAATTCCATTCCGGTGGAAATCGCGAACAGGATGGATTCGTCCGATCTTTTGCCATCCACCGTGTGTTCATCTGTGCTACTACTGCTGGGGTTTGACGAACAATCCAGCTTTGAGCAAATGGCGAGGCCGCTCCCTTCCCATCTGGTCATCCGCATGTTGCCAGCGTAATCCTGCACCGTCTTTCCGGTGATGTCCAAAGTGGCGCCGGCAAACCCATGCTCGGTCATATCGACCCCGAATTTCGCACTTGTTCCAGACGATTCTACCCAATCATTCGCAGCCGGAGTGTGAGCAGGTTCCTTATTGCTGGTTGCGCCGACGATAATCGTTTCCGTGTCAAGGGTGAAATCCATGTCGATAATGCCGGCATTAACCGGCGGGGCAAGCGATGCGGTCATCAGCAGGGCTGCGCCAGCCACCACCAGATATCTGCGGATCGTCATAATCTTAGGCTCCCATAATAACTTATCCCGGAATAACCCTAAATTCAGGTTATGCCCTTTACGTGCGCGGGCCGCCTCCCAATCCCGGCGACCCTAAAAATCCCAACCATAACCCATTGTTTTTTTATATTTTTGGCTTTATCGCCTGTAAACGGGGCGAAGATAAACCAGCAGTCCTCTCCAATTAATGTCCAGCCTACCAAATTGGCGATCCAAAGTCACTTGAAAAATTGTTGAAACCCGCCATTGTGTTCGTCTGTCACATTTTGGAGTCCGCCCCCTTGCCCGCATAGAGAAACTTTTCTTTCTTGGGCGCTTTCCATTAGATAAGGCGACGATTATAGTGCGCCCAACGCCGCCAGGGTGATTCACCCCGGCAACAGGGCGGCGCGGTTTTAAAAGCCTAAGCAGGGGCGGGGTTCATGCCGGAAATGTTGTTGGAATATCTGCCGATCCTGATCTTTACCGGGATCGCTGTGGTCATGGCGGCGGCGCTGATCGTGGTGGCGTTCGTGGTGGCGGAAAACCGGCCCGATCCGGAAAAACTGTCGGCCTATGAATGCGGCTTCCCGGCGTTTGATGATTCGCGCATGCAGTTTGACGTGCGGTTCTATCTGGTGGCGATCCTGTTCATCATCTTTGATCTGGAAGTTGCGTTTTTGTTCCCGTGGGCGATTTCGCTGGGGGATGTGGGCGTCTATGGCTTCTGGTCGATGATGGTGTTTCTGGGGGTTCTGACCATCGGGTTTGCCTATGAATGGAAAAAGGGTGCACTGGAATGGGAGTGACGCCGGATAGTGTTGATGCAGGCGCGGGTTTTGGCGTGCTGTCGGATGAACTGTCCGACAAGGGCTATATTCTGACCTCACTGGATGATGTGATCACCTGGGCGCGCACCGGCTCGCTGATGTGGATGACGTTCGGCCTGGCCTGCTGCGGTGTTGAGATGATGCAGGCCGCCATGCCGCGCTATGACATGGAGCGGTTCGGCTTTGCCCCGCGCGCCAGCCCGCGGCAAAGCGACGTGATGATTGTGGCGGGCACGCTGACCAATAAAATGGCCCCGGCGCTGCGCAAGGTCTATGACCAGATGCCCGAACCGCGCTATGTCATTTCGATGGGCAGTTGCGCCAATGGCGGCGGCTATTACCATTATTCCTATTCGGTGGTGCGCGGGTGCGACCGCATTGTGCCGGTGGATATTTATGTGCCGGGCTGTCCGCCCACCGCCGAGGCGCTGATGTATGGCATTCTGCAATTACAGCGTAAAATCCGCCGTGAAGGAACGATCGCCCGCTAGCCGTAAAAAATTTTAGGCGCAGATTATTCCGGTGCGGGCCGGTAATGATATGCGGATCAGTAACGGGTTAGGCCGATATGATGGACACAACAGCATTGCGCGAGTTGGGGGAGCAAATCGAGGGGGCGTTGCCGCAAGCGGTAACCGCTGTCACGATTGCGCATGGGGAACTTACCGTTCACATCCGGGCCAGCCATATTCTGGCGGTGCTGGGATATCTGCGCAAGGATCCCAATTGCCGGTTCAGCCAGCTCATTGATATCACCGCCGCCGATTATCCCGGCCGCGATGAACGTTTCGATCTGGTCTATCATCTGCTCAGTGTGCATCAAAATCAGCGCGTGCGCGTAAAGACGCCCATTGCCGAAGACGCCGCCGCGCCCAGCGCGATCAGCCTGTTCCCCTGCGCCAACTGGTATGAACGCGAAGTGTTCGATATGTTCGGCATTGCCTTCACCGGTCATCCTGATCTGCGCCGGTTACTCACGGACTATGGGTTTGAGGGGCATCCGCTGCGCAAGGATTTTCCGCTTACGGGTTTCGTTCAGGTGCGCTATGACGATGAACGCAAACGTGTGGTCAATGAACCGGTGATGCTCACCCAGGAATTCCGCGCGTTTGATTTTGTCAGTCCCTGGGAAGGCGCGGAATATGTTTTACCGGGCGATGAAAAGGCCCCCCCCATCGTCACCCCTACAGGCGTCAAACCGTGACTGAAAAATTCGATCCCGACAATCGCAAATTCCATCTGAATTTCGGCCCGCAACATCCCGCTGCGCACGGTGTGCTGCGCATGATTCTGGAAATGGATGGCGAGGTTGTGACGCGCGTCGATCCGCATATCGGCCTGCTGCATCGCGGCACCGAAAAACTGATCGAACATAAAACCTATCTGCAGGCGGTGCCGTATTTCGACCGGCTGGATTATGTCGCGCCGATGAACCAGGAACATGCCTTCGCGCTGGCGGTGGAACGCCTGCTGGGCCTGGAAATTCCAATCCGCGCGCAATATATCCGGGTGCTGTTCTGTGAAATTGGCCGGCTGCTCAATCATCTGCTGAACGTCACCACGCAGGCGATGGATGTGGGCGCGCTGACCCCGCCCTTGTGGGGCTTTGAAGAACGCGAAAAGCTGATGATTTTTTACGAACGGGTGTCCGGCTCGCGCATGCATGCGGCCTATTTCCGCCCCGGCGGCGTGCATCAGGATATGCCGGCCGGGCTGGCGGAAGATATTTACGCCTTCTGCGAACAGTTTCCCAAAGTGCTGGACGATATTGAAGGCCTGCTGACCCACAACCGCATTTTCAAGCAGCGCAATGTCAATATTGGCGTGGTCAGTTTGCAGGACGCGCTGGATTGGGGCTTTACCGGCGTGATGTTGCGCGGCAGCGGCGCGGCGTGGGATTTACGCCGGGCGCAGCCCTATGAATGTTACAATGATCTGGAGTTTCAGGTGCCCATCGGCAAGAACGGCGATTGTTATGACCGCTATCTGTGCCGGGTCGAGGAAATGCGCCAGAGCACGAATATCATGATGCAATGCATTAAAAAAATGCCCGCCGGGCCCGTCTCGGTGAATGACGGCAAGGTGGCGCCGCCCGACCGGGGTGAAATGAAACGCTCGATGGAGGCGCTCATCCATCACTTCAAGCTGTACACCGAAGGCTATCATGTGCCGGCCGGCGAAGTGTACGCAGCCGTCGAGGCGCCCAAGGGCGAATTCGGTGTCTATCTGATTTCGGATGGCTCCAACAAACCCTATCGCTGCAAACTGCGCGCGCCGGGCTTTGCGCATTTGCAGGCCATGGATTATCTGTGCACGGGCCATATGCTGGCGGACGCCTCCGCCATTCTCGGCTCGCTTGATATTGTATTTGGAGAGGTGGACCGGTGAGTGTGCGGCGGCTTTGTGCGGAACAGCCTGCAAGCTTTGCGTTTACGCCAGAAAATCTTGACTGGTGCGCAAGGGAAATCAAAAAATATCCCGAGGGCCGTCAGGCCAGCGCGGTGATTGCGCTGCTGTGGCGCGGACAGGAACAGAATGGCGGCTGGGTGACGGAACCCATGCTGCGCGTGGTTGGCGATATGCTGGGCATGCCCTATATCCGCGTGCTGGAGGTCGCCACTTTTTACACCATGTTCAATCTGGCCCCGCGCGGAAAATATCTGTTGCAGGTGTGCAAGACGACGCCCTGCTGGCTGCGCGGCTCCGATGATGTGACGGCCGTGGTTAAAAATAAACTGGGTGTTGATCAGGGACAGATCACCAAAGACGGGCTGTTTTCCTGGATGGAAGTGGAATGCCTGGGCGCCTGCGCGAATGCGCCGGTGATACAGGTCAATGATGATTATTACGAAGACCTGGATGCCGCGAAAACCGAAGCGCTGCTGGATGCGCTTGCGCGCGGCGAACAGCCCGCAATTGGTTCGCAAACCGGGCGGCGCAGTTCCGAACCGGCTGGCGCGCGCACCAGCCTTACGGGCGGAGACCGCTAATGTTGCAGGATAAGGATCGCATTTTCACCAATCTCTATGGTTTCGGCGATTGGGGTCTGGATGGCGCGCGCCGCCGGGGCGACTGGGACAATACCAAAGCGCTGCTGGAAAAAGGCCGCGACTGGATTGTGGACGAGGTGAAGGCGTCGGGCCTGCGCGGGCGTGGCGGCGCGGGCTTTTCGACCGGCCTGAAATGGTCGTTCATGCCAAAGGTGAATGATGGCCGCCCGCATTATCTGGTGGTCAATGCCGATGAGTCTGAACCCGGCACCTGCAAGGACCGTGAAATTCTGCGCAACGATCCGCACAAGCTGGTCGAGGGCTGTCTGGTGGCGGGCTTCGCCATGGGCGCGCATGCCGCCTATATTTATGTGCGCGGCGAATTCATTCTGGAACGCAAACACTTGCAGGCGGCGGTCGATCAGGCCTATGCGGCGGGATTGCTGGGCGATAACGCCTGTGGTTCGGGCTGGAAGTTTGATGTCCATGTGCATCATGGCGCGGGCGCCTATATTTGCGGCGAGGAAACCGCCCTGCTGGAAAGCCTGGAAGGCAAAAAGGGCCAGCCCCGGTTAAAGCCGCCATTTCCCGCCAATATGGGCCTGTATGGCTGTCCGACCACGGTCAACAATGTGGAAAGCATCGCGGTTGCGCCCACCATTCTGCGGCGCGGCGCCGCCTGGTTCATGGGGTTCGGGCGGCCCAATAATTCCGGCACCAAGGTCTATAGCATTTCCGGGCATGTGAACAATCCGTGCAACGTCGAAGAATCCATGAGCATTCCCCTGCGCGAGCTGATTGAAAAACATGCGGGCGGCGTGCGCGGCGGGTGGGATAATCTGCTGGCGGTCATTCCCGGCGGCGCCAGTGTGCCAATGATTCCAAAATCCATCTGCGATACGGTGCTGATGGATTTCGATGCGCTGAAAGAAGTGCGCTCGGGCCTGGGAACGGCGGCGGTGATCGTCATGGACAAGTCGACCGATCTGATCAGGGCGATTGCGCGTCTCTCGGCGTTTTACAAACATGAAAGCTGCGGCCAGTGTACGCCCTGCCGCGAAGGCACCGGCTGGATGTGGCGGGTGATGGAACGCATGGTGACAGGCGATGCGGACGTGGCGGAAATCGACATGCTGCTGGATGTCAGCACCCGTATTGAAGGGCACACGATCTGCGCCCTGGGCGATGCCGCCGCCTGGCCGGTCCAGGGCCTGATCCGGCATTTCCGTCCTGTGCTGGAAGAGCGCATATTAAACCACCGGGTCAAGCGCACCGGCAAGATTGCGGCGGAGTAGACATGCCAAAACTGACCATTGACGGCATTGAAGTGGAAGTTGAACCGGGCGCCAGCCTGTTGCAGGCGTGCGAGGCGGCGGGCAAGGAAATTCCGCGTTTTTGCTATCATGAACGTCTCTCGATTGCCGGCAATTGCCGTATGTGCCTGATCGAGGTGGAGGGCGGGCCGCCCAAGCCGGTGGCCAGTTGCGCCATGCCCGCCGCCGACAAGATGGTGGTGCATACCGACACGCCGATGGTGAAAAAGGCGCGCGAAGGGGTGATGGAGTTTCTGCTGGCCAATCACCCGCTGGATTGCCCGATCTGCGATCAGGGCGGCGAATGCGATCTGCAGGACCAGGCCATGGGCTATGGCGTTTCCGGTTCGCGCTATTTCGAAAACAAGCGCGCCGTCGAAGACAAGAATATGGGGCCGCTGATCAAGACGGTGATGACCCGCTGCATTCACTGCACGCGCTGTGTGCGATTCACGACCGAAATTGCGGGCGTATCCGAACTGGGCGCCACCGGGCGCGGCGAAGATATGGAAATCACCACCTATCTGGAACAGGCGGTGCTCTCTGAATTGTCCGGCAATGTGATCGATCTGTGCCCGGTGGGTGCGCTGACCTCCAAACCCTATGCGTTTACGGCGCGGCCATGGGAATTGACCAAGACCGAAACCGTGGATGTGATGGATGCGGTTGGCAGCAATATTCGCGTCGATGCGCGCGGCGCAGAGGTGATGCGGGTTCTGCCGGTCAATAATGATGATGTGAACGAAGAGTGGATTTCCGACAAGACCCGCTTCATCTGGGACGGGCTGAAACGCCAGCGTCTGGACACGCCCTATATTCGCGAAGGCGGCAGGCTGCGTCCCGCAAGCTGGAATGAAGCGCTGGCGTTGGCCGCGCAAAAACTGAAGGCGGCGGCGCCCACCAGCATGGCGGCGATTGCAGGCGATCTGGCCTGCGGCGAATCCATGATGGCGCTGAAAGATTTGTGGGACAGCTTCGGCAGCCTGCATATTGATTGCCGCCAGGATGGCGCAAAACTGGGGGCGGTGTCGCGCGGCGATTATCTGTTCAATTCGGCGTTTGCCGGGATTGAGGCGGCCGATGCGCTGTTGCTGATCGGTTGCAATCCGCGCTGGGAAGCAGCCGTGTTGAACGCGCGTATCGTACAGCGCGCGCGGCGCGGCAATTTTCCGGCTGCCAGCATTGGCGCGCCGTTCAATAATAATTTCCCGTGCCAGACGCTGGGGGCGGGTCCACGCACCTTGCAGGATCTGGTTGATGGCAAGCATCCGTTTGCCGCCACCCTGCAACAGGCGAAACGCCCGGTGCTGATCATGGGCATGGGCGCATTGGCGCGGACAGATGGCGCAGCGGTTCTGGCGGCGGCGAAAAGACTGGCGCAGAATGTGGGCGCGATCAGCGCCGACTGGAACGGCTTTAACGTGCTGCACACGGCCGCGGCGCGGGTCGCGGGGCTTGATCTGGGATTGCTGCCGGGAGCGGGCGGCCTGGATGTGGCGGGCATGCTTGAGGGCGCGAAATCCGGTGCGATCGATCTGGTCTATCTGCTCGGCGCGGACGAACTGGATTTGAGCCAGATGGGCAAGGCCTTTGTCATCTATCAGGGCAGCCACGGCGATACGGGCGCGCACCGCGCCGATCTGGTGTTGCCAGGCGCGGCCTATACAGAAAAAAGCGGCACTTATGTGAACAGCGAAGGCCGGGTGCAAGTGGGCGCGCGGGCCACATTCCCGCCCGGCGAGGCGCGCGAGGACTGGACGATATTGCGCGCGCTGTCGGAAGCGGCGGGTCATAAATTGCCCTATGACAGTCTGGGCGCGTTGCGCGCGCGGATGATTGAGGCGGCTCCGCACCTGCGTGAGGTTGGACGGGTACATGGCGCAACAATCAGCGCGCCGGATGCGGCGGGCAGCATGAGCGATGCGGTGTTTGCGCCCGCGATAAAAGATTTCTATCTGACCAACCCGATTGCGCGCGCATCCGCAATCATGGCGCAATGCAGCGCGCTTGCGGCGCGGTCAGTAAAACAGGCGGCAGGTTCGCATGGTTGATTGGGCGTTACTGTGGACCGGATATGGCTGGCCGCTGACCGTGATGGTCGGCCAGATTTTGCTGGTACTGATGAGTGTATTGATATCGATAGCCTTCCTGCTGCTGGCGGATCGCAAGATCTGGGCGGCGGTGATGTTGCGGCGCGGCCCCAATGTGGTCGGCCCGTTCGGGCTGTTGCAGTCGTTTGCCGATTTCGGAAAATTTATTCTGAAAGAAATCATCATTCCCGACGCCGCCAACAAGGGCGTGTTTTTGCTGGCGCCGGTGGTGACCGTCGTGCTGGCGTTCATCGCCTGGGCGGTCATTCCATTCGCCGACGGCTGGGTGATTTCCGATATCAATGTCGGCATGCTGTATATTTTTGCGATTTCCTCGCTGGGTGTCTATGGCATTATCATGGCCGGCTGGGCGTCAAACTCGAAATATCCGTTCCTGGGCGCGCTGCGTTCGGCGGCGCAAATGGTGTCCTACGAAGTTTCGATTGGCTTTGTCATCGTCACGGTGCTGCTGTGTGTGGGTTCGCTGAATTTAAGCGACATTGTGCGGGCGCAGAAAAATGTCTGGTTCTTTATTCCGCTGTTTCCGATGTTCGTGATTTTTCTGATCTCGGCGCTGGCGGAAACCAACCGTCCGCCGTTCGATCTGGCGGAAGCGGAATCCGAACTGGTGGCCGGTTATATGACCGAATATTCGTCGGTGCCGTATCTGCTGCTGATGCTGGGCGAATATCTCAACATCGTGCTGATGTGCGCCATGACGACCATCCTGTTTCTGGGCGGCTGGCTGCCGCCGTTCGACATCGCGCCGTTCAATATGGTGCCGGAAGTGATCTGGTTTGTATTGAAAATTCTGGTTATTTTCTTCTTCTTTGCGATGGTGAAGGCGTTTGTGCCGCGTTATCGTTATGATCAGTTGATGCGGCTTGGCTGGAAGGTGTTTTTGCCCTTCTCGCTGGTCTGGGTGGTGCTGACGGCGGGGGTGCTTGTCGCCTTCGATCTGGCGCCATGAAAGGAATAAACAGATGGCATTTTTAGACCGCACCGCACGCTCCCTGATGCTGGGGGAATTTGTCTCCAGTTTTGTGCTGGCGATGAAATATTTCTTCAAGCCAAAGGCGACGCTGAACTATCCCTATGAAAAGGGGGCGCTGTCGCCGCGCTTTCGCGGCGAACATGCGCTGCGCCGTTATCCCAATGGCGAGGAACGCTGCATTGCGTGCAAATTATGCGAGGCCATTTGTCCCGCCCAAGCCATCACCATCGAAGCAGGCCCGCGCCAGGATGACGGCAGCAGGCGCACCATCCGCTATGACATTGACATGACCAAATGCATCTATTGCGGTTTCTGTCAGGAGGCCTGCCCGGTGGACGCCATCGTCGAAGGGCCGAATTTTGAATTTGCGGTGGAATCCCGCGAGGAGCTTTTCTACGACAAGGACCGGCTGCTGGCCAATGGCGACCGCTGGGAATATGAAATATCGAAGAACATCGAATTGGACGCGCCGTATAGGTAGGATATCAAAAATGTCATCGCGAGCAGCGTAGCTGCGTGGCGATCCAGGGGCCACACGCGAGGGCCTGTGTTTGTGACTCTGGATTGCCACGGCGCTTTGCGCCTCGCAATGACGGAAAAAGGAAGTAAGGAATGATCATTCAGGCGCTGGCCTTTTACCTGTTTGCCGCCGTGACAATCGCGGCGGCCTTCCTGGTGATTACCGTGCGCAATCCTGTGCATTCGGTGCTGTTTCTGATATTGGCGTTTTTCAATGCGGCCGGCCTGTTCGTGCTGCTGGGTGCGGAATTCCTGGCGATGATTCTGGTCATTGTCTATGTCGGCGCGGTGGCGGTGCTGTTCCTGTTTGTGGTGATGATGCTGGACATTGATTTTGTGGAACTGCGTCAGGGCTTTTTGAATTACCTGCCGATGGGCGCGGTGATCGGTTTCATTCTGGCGCTGGAACTGATTCTGGTGGTGGGCGCGAATACTGTTACCCTGATCGAGGGCATGGCGGCGTCGCCCACGCCCGCATTGGGCGATGTAACCAACACCGGGGCGCTGGGGCGCATTCTGTATACAGATTATGTCTATCTGTTTCAGGCGGCGGGGCTGGTGCTGCTGGTGGCGATGATCGGCGCGATTGTGCTGACCTTGCGCACCCGCGAAGGGGTGCGCCGGCAGAATATCAGCGAACAGGTGGCGCGCACGCCCGCGCTGGGCATGGAGCTGAAAGACGTGAAGCCGGGGCAGGGGATATAGCAGCATGGAAATCGGCGTCACCCATTATCTCACCGTTTCGGCGATCCTGTTCGCCATTGGCGTGCTGGGCATTTTTGTGAACCGCAAGAACATCATTATCATCCTGATGTCGATTGAACTGATTTTGCTGTCGGTGAATATCAATCTGGTGGCGTTTTCTTCGTTTCTGAACGACCTGGCGGGACAGGTGTTTGCGCTTCTGGTGCTCACCGTCGCAGCGGGCGAGGCGGCTATCGGCCTGGCCATTCTGGTCGTATATTTCCGCAATCGCGGTTCAATTGCGGTTGAAGACATCAACCTGATGAAGGGTTAGGGCAGACCGGAATGTATAGCGCGATTGTTTTCCTTCCCCTGATCGGTGCGCTTATTGCGGGCCTGTTTGGCCGCCGCATTGGCGATACGGCGTCACAGATTGTAACCTGTGGCGGTTTGGTGATTTCAGCGCTGCTGTCGGTGGTGGCGCTGTATCAGGTTGGCTTTTTGCATGAACCCCAGACCATTCAGGTGCTGCGCTGGATTGATAGCGGCGCGTTCGAGGTGGACTGGGTGTTGCGCATCGACACGCTGACGGCGGTGATGCTGGTGGTGGTCAACGGCGTCAGTTCGCTGGTGCATATTTATTCCATCGGCTATATGGCGCATGATCCGCACAAGCCGCGCTTTATGGCGTACCTTTCGCTGTTCACCTTCGCGATGCTGATGCTGGTGACGGCGGATAATTTCCTGCAAATCTATTTCGGCTGGGAAGGCGTGGGGCTGGCGTCCTATCTGCTGATCGGGTTCTGGTACAAGCGACCGGCGGCCAATGCGGCGGCGATCAAGGCGTTCGTAGTGAACCGGGTGGGCGATTTCGGTTTTGCGCTGGGCATCATGGCGATCTTCATGGTGTTCGGCACTTTGTCGTTCGATGCCGTGTTTGCCCAGGCCCCCGAAATGGCGGGCAAGACGTTTAACTTCCTGGGCTGGCAGCCGGATATTCTGACCACCATCTGCCTGCTGCTGTTTGTGGGCGCGATGGGCAAGTCGGCGCAGTTCATGCTGCATACATGGCTGCCCGATGCGATGGAAGGCCCGACGCCGGTGTCGGCGCTGATCCATGCCGCAACCATGGTGACGGCGGGCGTGTTTCTGGTGGCGCGCTGTTCGCCGCTGTTTGAATTTGCGCCCGATGCGCTGGCGTTTGTGACGGTGATTGGCGCAACCACCGCGTTCTTTGCGGCGACCATCGGCCTGGTGCAGAACGATATCAAGCGGGTGATCGCCTATTCGACCTGCTCACAGCTTGGTTATATGTTCTTCGCCGCCGGTGTGTCGGCCTATAATGTGGCGATCTTCCATCTGTTTACGCACGCCTTCTTCAAGGCGCTGTTGTTTCTGGGGGCGGGTTCCGTCATTCATGCGATGTCCGATGAACAGGACATGCGTAAAATGGGGGGCATCTACAAACTTGTTCCCGCGACCTGGATGTTGATGCTGATCGGCACGCTGGCGCTGACCGGTTTCCCGCTGACGGCAGGATATTTCTCAAAAGATGCGGTGATCGAGGCAGCCTATGCGGCGGGCACCGGCGTTGGCCAATATGCGTTCGCCATGGGTGTTGTTGCCGCGCTGATGACGGCGTTTTATTCCTGGCGTCTGATTTTCATGACCTTCCATGGCCCATCTCGCGCCGATCATCATACGCTGGAGCATGTGCATGAATCGCCTGCGGTGATGATTGTGCCACTGGTGCTGCTGGCGGGTGGCGCATTGTTTGCGGGCATGGCGTTTGTGGGGCCATTCATCGGCGAACATTCGGGCGAATTCTGGGGCAAGGCGCTGTTCGTGACGCCGGACAAACATATTCTGGAAGCCATGCACCATGTCCCCACATGGGTGAAATGGTCGCCGGTCGTGGTTGGGTTCATTGGTTTGCTGCTGGCCTGGCATATGTATATCCGCAATCCCGAGGCGCCCAAACGCCTCGCCCAAACCCATTACCCGCTGTATCAGTTCCTGCTCAACAAATGGTATTTTGACGAACTGTACGATCTGATTTTTGTGCGCCCGGCAAAAGCCATTGGCCGCTTTTTGTGGATACGCGGCGATGGCGGCGTGATTGACCGCTTTGGTCCCGATGGCGTTGCCGCCGGTGTGCAGATGTTAACGCGCCGCGCCGTGCAACTGCAAAGCGGCTATCTGTATCATTACGCCTTCGCCATGCTGATCGGCCTGTCGGCGATCACGACCTGGTATATTTTTAGCGGGGGGGCGCATTAATGAGCGATTGGCCGATATTATCGCTCGTCACTTTCCTGCCGGCGATCGGGGCGTTATTCATTCTGCTGATCCGGGGTGAGGATGCGATGGTGGTGCACAATGCCCGCATGGTGGCGCTGTGGACGACGCTGTTTACCTTTGCGCTGTCGCTGCTGTTGTGGACCGGTTTTGAGAACAGCACGGCGGCCTATCAGTTTGTTGAAAAACACGACTGGCTGGGCGGCAACATCAATTATCATATGGGCATTGACGGCATTTCCATGCCGTTCATTATCCTGACCACGTTCCTGATGCCGCTATGCATTCTTGCGTCATGGGAGTCGATTACCGTCCGGGTCAAGGATTACATGATCGCGTTTCTGATTCTGGAAACGCTGATGATCGGCGTGTTCAGTTCGCTCGATCTGATCCTGTTCTATCTGTTCTTCGAAGGCGGTTTGATTCCGATGTTCCTGATCATCGGCGTGTGGGGGGGCAAGCGCCGTGTTTATGCGTCGTTCAAGTTCTTCCTGTATACGCTGGCGGGTTCGGTGCTGATGCTGCTGGCGATCATGGCCATGTACTGGTCGGCGGGCACGACCGACATCACCGCGCTGATGGCGCACCGTTTTGATCCTTCCATGCAGACCTGGCTGTGGCTGGCGTTCTTTGCATCCTTTGCGGTGAAGGTGCCGATGTGGCCGGTGCACACCTGGTTGCCGGATGCGCATGTCGAGGCGCCCACCGCAGGCTCGGTCATTCTGGCGGGCATTCTGCTGAAGATGGGCGGCTACGGGTTTTTGCGTTTCTCGCTGCCGATGTTCCCGGTGGCCTCGGATATGTTCACGCCGCTGATGTTTGGCCTCAGTCTTGTCGCCATTGTCTACACCTCGCTGGTGGCGCTGGTGCAGCAGGACATGAAGAAACTCATCGCCTATAGTTCGGTCGCGCATATGGGCTTTGTGACCATCGGCATGTTCGCCATGAACCAGCAGGGCGTGCAGGGCGCCATGGTGCAGATGATCAGCCACGGCCTGGTGTCGGGCGCGCTGTTTCTATGCGTCGGGGTGATCTATGACCGTATTCATACGCGCGAGATTGACGCCTATGGCGGGCTGGTCGAACGCATGCCGGTCTATGCCTTTACCTTCATGCTGTTCACCATGGCGACCATCGGGCTGCCGGGAACCAGCGGGTTTGTCGGTGAATTCCTGATTCTGGTTGGCGTGTATCAGGTTAACACCTGGGTGGCGTTTGTGGCGGCGACGGGCGTGGTGCTGGCGGCGGCCTATTCGCTGTGGCTGTACCGCCGCGTGGTGTTTGGCGAGATGACCAGGGACAATCTGAAAACCATTCTGGATATGAACCGGCGCGAGGTTTTGATATTCGCGCCGCTTATCGTTGCGACCCTGTGGTTTGGCGTGTACCCGATGCCGCTGCTGGACGCGACGGCTGTCACCGTTGAAAATCTGATCGGGCATTATCAGGCGTCACTGGCCAGCTATGGCATTGGCGATGCTGTGGCTCATGCTGCGCACTAATTTAGGAACTGTCTGAAGATGACCCCTGGCGCTTTCGTCCCACCTGATTTGCTTCCTGCCCTGCCGGAAATTGTGATGGCGTTGGGCGCAATGGCGCTGTTGATGCTGGGCGTGTTTCGCGGGCAGGCGCAATCGCGTCTCGTTACCCAGGGATCCCTGCTGCTGATGCTGCTGACCGCAGCTCTGGTGATGTTGCAGGGTGGCGACCGTGTTGAGACATTTTCGGGCGGCTTTGTGACCGATGCGTTTTCACGTTACGCCAAGCTCCTGATCCTTTTGGGCTCCGGCATCATGCTGGTCATGGCGCAGGGCTATCTGAAACGCGAAAACATGGACCGTTTCGAATTTCCGGTGCTGGTGGTGCTGGCGACGCTGGGCATGATGATGATGGTGTCGGCGGGGGATCTGATTTCGCTCTATATGGGGCTGGAACTGCAAAGCCTGTCGCTCTATGTGCTGGCGGCGTTCAAGCGCGATTCCCAGCGCGCGACCGAGGCGGGCCTGAAATATTTTGTGCTGGGTGCGCTGGCGTCGGGCATGCTGCTGTATGGCGCATCGCTGATTTACGGTTTCACCGGCACGGTCAATTTTGTCAAGCTCGCGGCGCTGTTCGGGGATGATCATGGGCAGGCGGGACTTGGCCTGATTTTCGGCCTGGTGTTCCTGACCGCCGGGTTGGCGTTCAAGATTTCCGCCGTGCCGTTCCATATGTGGACGCCCGATGTCTATGAGGGCGCGCCGACGCCTGTTACCGCCCTGCTGGCGTCCGCGCCCAAGGTGGCGGCGATGGCGCTGTTCGTGCGGGTGATGGCGCAGCCCCTGCTCGGCATGGTTGATCAATGGCAGCAGATCATTGTGTTCATCTCTATTGCGTCCATGGTGCTGGGCGCGATTGCCGCCATTGGGCAGAACAATATCAAACGGCTGATGGCCTATAGCTCCATCGGCCATATGGGCTTTGCGCTGGTCGGGCTGGCGGCGGGCACCGAAGAAGGCGTGCAGGGGGTGCTGATTTACATGGCGATTTATGTCGCCATGAATTTCGGCGTGTTCGGCATCATTCTGGCGATGCGCGACAGGGCAGGCCAGTTGGAAACCATAGATGATCTGGCGGGCCTTGGGCGCACCAATCCTATGCTGGCGCTGGCGCTGGCGCTGCTGATGTTTTCGCTGGCGGGCATTCCGCCGCTGGCCGGGTTCTTTGCCAAATTCTACGTATTCCTGGCGGCGGTGCATGCGGGCCTGTACCCGCTGGCGATCATCGGCGTATTGGCCAGCGTGATTGGGGCCTATTATTATCTGCGCATTATCAAGGTCATGTATTTTGACGAACCGGCCGAGGCGCAGGACTGGCCGATGAATGTACCGCTGCGGCTTATTGTTGCGGGGTCCAGCCTGTTCAGCCTGTTTTTCTTCGCCTATCCCATGCCGTTCCTGACGGGCGCCGCCACGGCCGCGTCTGCCCTGTTCAAATAGGATCGTTGCGCATGCCCCCCCGCATGCCACAGGGCTATGACAGTGTCGTTTTCGACACAATAGACAGTACCATGGACGAAGCCCGCAGGAGGGCCGCACAAGGCGTCTCCGCCCCGTTATGGATTGTGGCGGCAAGCCAGTCCAAAGGCCGTGGGCGGCGCAGCAGGGCCTGGGAATCGGGCACGGGCAATCTGCTCTGCACCTTGCTGCTGAACCCCGGCATGGCCCCGGCCGAGGCGGCGAAGCTGTCGTTTCTGGCGGCGCTGTGTGTGGGCGAAACCCTTGAGCATTTTCTCGGCAGTTCGTTGCGTATCCGATATAAGTGGCCAAATGATGTGCTGTTGGACAATCGCAAGGCGGCGGGCATCCTGCTGGAATCTGCATCGGACAAGCAGGGTGGCGTCTCCTGGCTGTCCATCGGCATCGGCATAAACCTGTCCCAGTACCCGGAAGGCGCGGCCTGGCCCGCCACCAGCCTGGCTGCTGCCGGGATGGATACGCCCAGCCCCCATGCGGCATTGGAGGTTCTGGCCGCCCGCTTTGCGGATTGGCTGACCCGCTGGCGTAACGAAGGGTTCACCCCCGTCAAGGCCGCCTGGCTGGCCCGCGCAGCGCGCATGGGAGAAGCCATCGAGGTGCGACTCGACAAAGAGACCCTTCCCGGGATATTCACCGCACTGGATGATAGCGGCGCGCTGGTTCTGACCCTTGCTGACGGGACCGTGCGCCTGATTTCAGCCGGGGATGTATTTTTCCCCGAAAATTGAGTTATGCGCATGTTGCTAGCCATAGATGTGGGAAACACCAATACGGTATTCGCCGTGCTGCAGGGCATGGAGATATTGGGTGAATGGCGCAGCGCCACCGACGGCGTGCGCACCGCCGATGAATATATGGTATGGCTCAGCCAGTTGATGCAGCTCAAGGGCATTTCGCCCGGTCAGATTGACGGCACGATTATCTCGACCGTGGTGCCGCAGGCGCTGTTCGACATTCGCACCTTGTGCCGCAAATATTTCAACGGCGAGCCGCTGGTGGTGGGTGAGGATGGCGTGGATATCGGCCTGAAGGTTAACATCACCCGGCCTGAACAGGCGGGCGCGGACCGGCTGGTCAATGCGATTGCAGCCCACAGCGCCTATCCGGGCAATCTGATCATCATCGATTTCGGCACCGCCACTACGTTCGATATTGTTTCTGAAAAGGGCGATTTTGAAGGTGGCATCATTACGCCCGGCGTAAATCTTTCTTTATCGGCGCTGCACGATGCGGCGGCGAAATTGCCGCATATCGCGGTGCGCCGCCCGGACCGGGTGATTGGCAAGGATACGGAAACCGCCATGCTGTCTGGCATTTACTGGGGATATATTGGTTTGGTTGAAGGTTTGGTGGCGCGCATCAAGGAAGAATTCGGTGCGCCCATGACGGTGATTTCCACCGGCGGGCTCGGGCATCTGTTGCGCCACGGCACCCCGGTGATTGAACATTTCGATGCGGACCTTACCATCAAGGGGCTGGCCGAGATTTATTACCGCAACCGCCCCCAGGCGCGCCCGGCGAGGACGAGCGCTTGAGCGACGGGCTGTATTTTCTGTCTCTGGGCGGTGCGGGCGAGATTGGGATGAACCTCAATCTTTATGGCTATGGTCCCAGGGGAAAACAGAAATGGATCATCGTCGATATGGGCGTCACCTTTGGGGATGACACCGTGCCCGGCATTGATCTGATCATGGCCGACCCGGATTTCATCATGGAACGGCGCGAGGATTTGCTGGGCATCGTTTTAACCCATGCGCATGAAGATCATCTGGGCGCGGTCGGCCATTTGTGGCCGGATTTGCGCTGTCCGATTTATGCGACACCGTTCACCGCCAATATGCTGCGCTCCAAACTTGAAGAAGCGGGCATTGTGCGCGACGCCAAGGTGACCATCGTGCCGCTCGAAGGGCGCCTGCAAATTGGCCCGTTTGATATCACCTATGTCACGCTGACCCACTCGATCCCTGAACCCAATGCGCTGGCGATCCGCACGCCCCTGGGCAATATTCTGCATACAGGCGACTGGAAGATTGATCCCGATCCCCTGCTGGGCGAGGCCACTGATATTGCGGGCCTCACAGCCTTTGGCGATGAAGGCGTGCTGGCCATGGTGTGCGACAGCACCAATGTGTTCACACCCGGCCGTGCGGGATCCGAGGCGGCGGTAAAGTCCAGCCTGTCCACATTGCTCAGCGGCATGAAAGGCCGGGTGGCGGTGACGGCGTTTGCGTCCAACGTGGCGCGCGTGGACACGATCGGCAAGGTGGCGGCCCAGCATGGGCGTCAGATCGCGCTGGTCGGCCGTTCCATGCACAAGGTGGTGGGGGCGGCGCGCGAGGCGGGCTATCTGAAAGATTTTCCCCCCGTACTGCGCGAAGAAGAAGCCGCCAGCCTGCATCCCGATAATGTGCTGTATATCTGCACCGGCAGCCAGGGCGAGGCGCGCGCCGCGCTTTCGCGCATCGCGTATGGCGATCATCCGCGCATCGGCCTTGGTTCCGGCGATACGGTGATTTTTTCGTCGCGCATCATTCCGGGTAATGAACGCTCAATCTTCCGTCTGCAGAACAGACTGGCGGAACGCGGCGTTTCGGTGATCACCGAAAAAGATCATTTCGTGCATGTGTCGGGCCATCCGTGCCGCGACGAACTGGCGGATATGTACCGCTGGGTGCGCCCTGAAATTTCGGTGCCGGTGCACGGCGAAATCCGGCATATGATGGAACATGTCAAGCTGGCGCAGGACATTCAGATACCGCAAACCATCCTGGCGCCGAACGGCAACCTGGTGCAGCTTGCCCCAGGCAAGGCCCGTATTGTCGAGGAAGTGTATACAGGCCGCCTGTATCTGGACGGCGATGTGCTGACCCCGGTGGACGATGGCCAGGTGGATGAACGCCTGAAACTTTCCAGCGCCGGTCATCTTGGGGTTATGCTGGTGGTGGGACAGGACGGCAAACTGGCGGCACCCCCCCGCATAACCGCATTTGGCCTGCCGACCGAAGACGGACAGTTGATCAATCTGCGCGGGGCCGTGGCGGAGGCCGTGGAAGAAGCCGTAGGCAAACTGCGCGGTAAACAGGCCCGCGATGATAATGTGGTGAAAGAGGCCGCCCTGCGCGCCGCGCGCCGCGCGGTCAAGGATTCAATTGGTAAAAAGCCCGTGACCCAGGTTGAAGTGGTGCGGATTTAAAGCCTTTTTGTTGTAGGTTATCACATAACGGCGTCATCGCGAGCTGCGAAGCGGCGTGGCGATCCAGAGCCTCACGGAAAGTCTTTGCTTGTGACTCTGGATTGCCGCGCTTTGCTCGCAATGACGAATGTGTTTATAGAAAGAGGTGAAAAATGATCGGTAAATTAAATCATGTCGCCATCGCAGTGCCGGATGCCGAGGCGGCCGGAAAAATCTACCGCGATACGCTGGGCGCAAAAGTCACTGGCAAGGTCGCGCAGCCCGATCATGGCGTATGGACGGTGTTTGTGGAACTGCCCAACACCAAGATCGAACTGATCGAGCCGCTGGGCGACAATTCTCCGATTGCGGCGTTCCTGGCGAAAAACCCCAAGGGCGGAATGCACCATGTCTGCTATGAAGTTGAGGATATCAACGCCGCCTGCGCCCGGATGAAAAAAATGGGCGCGACCATTACCGGCACGGGCGAGCCGCGCATCGGCGCACACGGCAAGCCCGTCGTGTTCATGCACCCCAGGGATTTTAGCGGCACACTGATCGAACTCGAACAGGTATAGGAATACGCCCATGGGCCCCGTTGGCGGTACTGTTGCATTTGTCTGCATCTGGATGGTGAGCCTGTTTCTCGTGCTGCCATGGGGCATCAGCAATCCGCACGAGGCAGGCGTGGAGATTGCAAAAGGCACCGACCCCGGTGCGCCGGTCGCTCCGCGCATGCTGTTGAAAGTGGGCATCACCACCATTGTTGCAATTATATTGTGGACGGCGCTGTTCGTGGTGATGGAATATAGGCTGGTCTCAATGGACGATTTTCCAATCTGAAAAGAAGTCTTCAAAAAAATAAGCAGACGGGGAGCACTGAATGACCAAATGGATTGAGGCGTCTGAGGTTCCCGCATTGCTGAAGCCCGGCATGCATGTATTTGTCGGCGGCAGCGTGATGGAGCCGCTGGCGCTGCTGGCGGCGCTGAAGGAAGCGCCGGAGGCGAGCCGGGGTGTGACTTATATCACAAATCCGGTGCCGGGGCTGAGCCGGATTGATTATGCGACCTTTCACCCCGAGGCGCGGCTGATCACCAATTTTATTTCCGATCGGATGAGCGGTTCGTTTGCTGCGGGCAAGGTTGATTTCATTCCGATGCAATATCATCAGCGGCATTTCTTTGTCAGCGGTCCGCTGCAAATCGATGTGGCGATGGTGCAATATGGGCCGCCGGACAGCGACGGTATGTGCAGCCCCGGATACGGCATTGATTTCGTCCCCGCCGTTATCGAGCGCGCGAAAATTGTCATTGCGGAAATCAATGAGGCCTTGCCTGCGCCGCCGCATCTGCCGAAAACCCATATTTCGAAGTTTCATTATGCGGTGAAATCCAACACGCAATTGCAATTGCTGCGCATCGTGCCCATCGACGATGTGGCGCGCCAGATTGGCGCCAACGTGGCCAGCCTGGTGCGCGATGGCGACTGCATCGAAATGGGGGTGGGGGCTATTCCCAACGCGGCGCTGGATGCGCTGAAGGACCGTAACGATCTGGGCATTCATTCCGGACTGATATCGGATGGAGTAATGCATCTTGCCAATGCGGGCGTAGTGAATGGCAGGATGAAAACGATTGATAAGGGGAAAATCGTCACCGGCATTGTCGCGGGCAGTAACGCGGTCATGCAATGGGCGGGCGCATGCCCGGACATTTCCTATAAAACCGTGGACTATACCCATGATGTGGCGCTGCTGGGGCAGATCGATAATTTCGTGGCCATCAATGGGGCGGTTGAGGTGGATCTGCTGGGCCAGCTAAACTCCGAAATGGTCGGGGGCAAGCAGATCAGCGGCACCGGCGGCTCGGTGGACTTCATGCGCGGCGCGCTGCGCTCCAAAGGCGGGCGCGGCATTGTGGCCTTCACGGCGACGGCCGGGGGCGGTAAGCTGTCACGTATCGTACCCGCCATCAGCGGCGATGCGGTGGTGACGGCGTTGCGTACCGACGCGGATTATTTCGTCACCGAATATGGTGTGGCGAAGGTGCGCGGGCAGCCGCTTGCCGCCGCCGCCGAAGCGCTGATCGCCATTGCCGCGCCGCAGTTTCGCGATGGCCTGCGAGATGCGTGGAAAGAAAGAATAAAACGGATAACCGGAGCATAATACGGGGAGAGGAAAGCCAATGGGTATGCAGCAGAAAATCGTTTATGACGCGCTGGTGCAGCGCGACCGGGTGCATGGCAGCCTGTATACGGACCCGGCGGTGTTTTCCGAAGAAATGGAAAAGATTTTCCATAAGGGCTGGGTGTTTGTGGGACATACCAGCGAAGTGCCAAATATTGGTGATTTCAGACGGCGGCAAATTGGCCGCCAGCCGGTGATTATCACCCGTAATCCGGATAATGAGGTGAAGCTGCTGTTCAACCGCTGCACCCATCGCGGCAATATGATCTGCGCAAGGGAAAGCGGCAATAGCGCGACCTTTGTCTGCCCCTATCATGGCTGGACCTTTGGGGTTGGCGGTGAATTGCGCGGCGTGCCGCTGCAGGGCGGCATGGGCAAGGATTTTGACAAGTCGGCCATGGGGCTGGCCAATGTGCCGAGGCTGCAAATTTATCGTGGCTTTATCTTCGCCAGTCTTGCCGCCGAAGGCCCCTCTTTTGACGCCTATCTGGGAAAGGCGCGTAAATTGCTGGACCGCGCCTGCGATATGTCGCCGGAAGGTGAAATTGATCTCAGTGCGGGCTGGCTGAAGCATCGCTTTCACGCCAACTGGAAAATGCTGCCGGAAAATAATACCGATGGCTATCATGTGAATGTGGCGCACGCATCGCTGATGCGCGCGGTCAACGCTTTTTCCTCTCAGGCCTTTGACGAAGAAAAAGGCGATAATTCCATGACCCGCGATTGGGACGGCGGGCATACGGAACTTGATTTCGCCGCCCGCTATCACCAGACCGGCAGGCCGTTCCAGTGGTTTGGCGGCGTTCCGGCGGCAAAGCTGCCGGATTATATGGCGCGGATGGAACAGACCTATGGCAGGGAACTGGCGCAAAAACACATGATAGAAGGGCCGCCCCACGCGATCATTTTCCCCAATCTGTTTCTGGCCGAACTGAATATCTCGTTTGTGATCCCGGTAAGCGCCAACGAGGTGGTGCAATATTACACGCCGATGCTGCTGAAGGGCGCGCCGGAAGTGAACGCCCGCGCGCTGCGCCAGACCGAAGGCGCCATGGGGCCGGGTTCGTTCCTGCTGCCCGAGGACGCCTGCATGGCGGAACGCAACCAGCTTGGCCTGGCGGCACAATCGCCGGAATGGCTTGATCTGCGCCGGGGCATGGAACGCGAATATACCGATCCTGAAACCGGCCTGCTCAGTTCATCGGTATCTGATGAAATCACCAACCGGTCGTTCTGGAAGGAATATCTGCAGCTGATGTCCAGGGCGGCCTGATCATGACTTTACCGGAAAGTGAAATTCGAGAGGTCGAGGCGTTTCTGTTTTTGGAAGCGCGGCTGGCGGATGAGGCGCAGTATGATGCATGGGAAGCACTGTGGACGGAGGATGCATTATATTGGGTTCCGCGCCGTCCCGATCTTGATCCGGCAAGGGAGGTTTCCCATATCTATGACAACCGTCAGCGTATCAGCACGCGCATCCGGCAGTTGAAATCCGGTTTCCGCTATAGCCAGACGCCTGCATCGCCCATGCGGCGGGTGCTGTCCAACATTGAAATCGCCCGTGCGGGGGCGGATGAATATGAAGTGGGCGCGAATTTCATGCTGATGGAGCTGGCCATACAATCCACCCGCAATATGAATTTCTGGGGCGGGCGGTGCCTGTACCGTTTGCGCCGCGCCGATGGCCGTTTGCGCATGGCGGTTAAGAAAATTCTATTGGTCGATGCGGATGAGCCCATCGCCAATCTGGCATTTTTGATTTAGACATGATGTCAAATTTTAGTAACAACATTACTGTTTCACACTTTCGTCATTGCGAGGAGCGCAGCGACGCGGCAATCCAGAGCCACACGCAAAGACCTTCGTTTGCGACTCCGGATTGCCGCGCTTCGCTTGCAATGACGGTCAGGCTATGAGCGGGGCCGGAACTATCATGCATCCGGGCAGTTCCCAGGAGAAAAAATTTTAATGCATCCACTTACAAAACTGGGCCTCGATCTTGGTCCGCTGGTCGTGTTTTTTGGTGTCAACGCCACCTATGGAATTTTTCCGGCAACCGCTGCATTCATGGTGGCGGTCATTGCATCGCTTACCGCCACATGGATATTGGCGCGTGAAATACCGCCGATGCCGCTGATTACGGCGGTATTTGTTTTGGTTTTTGGCGGGCTGACGCTGTATCTGAATAATGATCTGTTTATCAAACTGAAGCCGACGATCGTGAACGGCCTGTTTGCGGTGATATTATTCACCGGCCTTGCACGGCAGCAATCACTACTGAAACCCCTGCTGCAATCGGTGATGGAATTAACCGCTGAGGGCTGGCGGCTGCTGACCTGGCGCTGGGCGTGGTTTTTTGTTGTGCTGGCAATTTTGAATGAAATCGTCTGGCGGAATTTTTCCACGGATTTCTGGATCAGTTTCAAGCTGTTTGGAACGCTGCCGCTGACGATTGTGTTTGGTGCGGCGCAAATGGGTTTGATGCGCCGTTATGCTCCGCCAACGGATGAAGTTGTGACGAAAGGCGCTGAGTAAGCAAGTGCTTCACGCGAGAACCTGGTTATTGACCGGTGCGCTGAATGGCCTGCTGGCGGTGGCGGCCGGGGCGTTCGGAGCGCATGGGCTGGAAGGCCATGTTCCGCCAGGCGATCTGGCGGCGTTTCGCACCGCCGCGCAGTACCACATGTATCATGCGCTGGTCTTGCTGGCGGTGGCCTGGCGCGCAGAGAAATACCCGAATGCACGTCCCATCGCGTTGGCTGGATGGGGGTTTAACATTGGTATCGTGCTTTTTTGCGGATCACTTTATGTTCTGGGGGTAACCGGATCACGCGCCCTTGTATTACTGACTCCCATGGGCGGATTGGCGTTTATGACGGGCTGGGGTGCGCTGGCCTTCTCAGCGCTGAGGACAGGGAAGGCGTAGGGAAATTTCAACCTATAAGTGAGGTTTATTTGCTTGCATATAAAAACATACATATAACTATTAAACAGGGTGGTGGTGCGTACAGCCCTAGGGCGCGTCCTCAATTAGGGGATTCCCAAACAGTAGTATGTGTGATTCATAACGGGTTGGCCACAGTGGAGGGGCCGGCCGATGGCAAGACGTTATGCGCTGCGCGATGATCAATGGGAGCGGA
>Ga0268299_1000261_pt1 | contig 195079 bp, 185 predicted proteins | sample NOBtaG_FD_193484 | JGI IMG/M metagenome (GOLD analysis project Ga0268299, IMG submission 193484) | Activated sludge microbial communities from bioreactor in Nijmegen, Gelderland, Netherland - NOB reactor | ecosystem: Engineered > Bioreactor > Aerobic > Activated sludge | place: Netherlands... | reverse complement strand
GTGGCGCCGGAAGGGATGTGCGTCGCGTGCTTGCCGGCAGCGCTCGCGCCGTTGTGGCACTGCGCGCAGTTGGTGGCGTCGTTGAAGCCGCTGTGGTCGACGCGTGCGCCGGACCAGGTGCTCGTCGAGCGGTGGCAGCTCTCGCAGTTGCCGGTGATGTTCGCGTGGATGGCATTCGCCGGCTTGCCCACGGCGGGCGGGAAGGCGCCGGTGTGGCAGCTCGCGCAGCCTGCGCTGAGCGTCGCGCTGGCGTGCACTTTGGCCCCCGCCCAGTTCGTGTAGCCGCTGCGGTGGCAGGTGTCACAGTTGGCCGCGGCCAGCGCGGCGACGTTGGCGTACGGCACATGGTTGGCGCTGCGTCCGTCGGCCGGCGGGTAGCCGCCGGTGTGGCAGCTGGCGCACTGGCCGGCCACCGCGACCTGGCTGTGGTTCCACGTCGTCGGCACCCAGCGCGTCGTGTTGTGGCAGGCGTAGCAGTTCGTCGCGCCGGTCGGGATGTGCGTCGCGCTCCTGCCGCCGGCCGCGGCACCGTTGTGGCACTGTGCGCAGTTCGTCGACTCGTTGAACCCGGTGTGGTCGACTCGTGCGCCGGACCAGGTGCTCGTCGAGCGGTGGCAGCTCTCGCAGTTGCCGCTGACGCTGGCGTGAACGGCGTTGTTCGGCTTGCCGACAGCAGGCGGGAAAGTACCGGTGTGGCAGCTCGCGCAGGCCGAAGTCAAGCTCGCGCTGGCGTGCACCTTGGCGCCGCGCCACGTCGCGTAGCCGCCGCGATGGCAGGTGTCGCAGTTGGCGGCGGCGAGCACGGCGACGCTCGTGTACGGCACGTGGTTTGCGCTGCGTCCGGCGGCCGGCGGATAGCCCCCGGTGTGGCAGGAGGCGCACTGGCCCGCGACGGCAAGCTGCGAGTGGTTCCACCTCGACGGCCGCCAGCTCGTGGCGCTGTGGCAGCTGGCGCAGTTCGTCGATCCCACCGGGATGTGGCTCGCGCTCTTGCCCGTTGCGGCAGCGCCGTTGTGGCATGACGTGCACGGGGTCGCCTCGCCGAAGGCGCTGTGGTCGGGCTTGGCGCCGGCCCAGGTCGAGGTCGACTTGTGGCAGCCCTCGCAGCCGCCGCTGACGCCGGCGTGCATCGCGTTGCTGGGTTTGCCGACGGCCGGCGGGAAGGCCCCGGTGTGGCAGCTGCTGCAGCCGGTGGAGATCGACGCGCTGGCATGCACCCGGGCGCCCGACCAGGCCGCGAAGCCACCCTTGTGGCAGGTGTCGCAGTTGGCGGCCGCCAGCGCGGCGACGCTGGTGTACGGCACGTGGTTCGCGGTACGGCCGTCTGCCGGCGGATAGCCGCCGGTGTGGCAGGCGGCGCACTGGCCGGCGACGGCGAGCTGCGAGTGGTTCCACTTCGAAGGCCGCCAGCCGGCCGTGCCGTGGCAGGCGATGCAGTTCGCCGACCCCACCGGCACGTGGCTTACGTTCTTGCCGGTGGCGGCGGCGCCGTTGTGACACTGCGCGCAGTTCGTCGACTCGTTGAAGCCCGCGTGGTCGACCTTTGCGGCCCAGCTCGCCGTCGACCGGTGGCAGCTCTCGCAGTTGCCGCTGACATTGGCATGCAGCGCGTTGCCGGGCTTTCCGACCGCCGGTGCGTAGGCGCCGCTGTGGCAGGCCACGCAGCCGCTGGCCAGCGTGACGCTGGAGTGCAGCTTGGCGCCGGACCAGGCGTTGTAGCCGGCCCGGTGGCAGGTGTCGCAGTTGGCGCCCGCGGTGGCGGCGATCGTCGTGTATGGCACATGGCTGGCGTGGCGCCCATCGGCCGGCGGGTAACCGCCGCTGTGGCAGCTGGCGCACTGGCCGGCCACCGCCAGCTGCGTGTGGTTCCAGCGCGCGGGACGCCAGCCGCCCGTGCCGTGGCAGCTCGCGCAGTTCGTGCTGCCGCTCGGCATATGCGTGGCGTGCCTGCCGGCGGCGGCGTTGCCGTTGTGGCACTGGGCGCAGTTCGTCGCCTCGTTGAAGCCGGCGTGGTCGACCTTGGCGCCGGACCAGGTCGTCGTCGACTTGTGGCAGCCCTCGCAGTTGCCGCCGACGTTGGCGTGCAAGGCGTTCGCCGGCTTGCCCACCGCGGGCGCGAAGGCGCCGGTGTGGCAGGCCGCGCAGCCGCTTGTCGCCGCCACGCTGGCGTGCACCTTGGCGCCGGCCCAGGCCGTGAAGCCGGCCTTGTGGCAGCTGTCGCAGGAGGCCGAGGCCAGCGCAGCGACGCTGGCGTAGGGCACATGGTTCGGGCTGCGCCCGTCGGCGGGCGGGTAGCCGCCGGTGTGGCAGCTGCCGCACTGGCCGGCGACGGCAAGCTGCGTGTGGTTCCACTTCGACGGTGTCCAACCCTTGATGCCGTGGCAGGCGGAGCATTCACCGCTGCTCGCGGGCATATGGGTGGCCGGCTTGCCGCTGGCGGCGCTGCCGTTGTGGCAGCTGCTGCACGCTGGGTTGGCGCCGAGGGTCGCGTGGTCGACCTTGGCCGCGGACCAGCTGCTCGTCGACTGGTGGCAGCTCTCGCAGTCGCTGCCGGCGTTGGCGTGCAGCGGGTTGTTCGGCTTGCCGGCGGCCGCCGGCGCGTAGCTGCCGCCGTGGCAGGTGGCGCAGCCGCTGCCGACGGCGACGCTGCTGTGCAACCGCGCCGGAGTCCACGCCGCGTAGCCGGACTTGTGGCAGCTGTCGCAGTTGAGGCTGGCCGTCGCGGCGACCGATTGCACCGGGATGTGGCGAGCGCCGCGACCGTCGGCGGGCGGGTAGCCGCCGGTGTGGCAGCTTGCGCACTGGCCGGCGACGGCAAGCTGCGTGTGGTTCCACTGGCTCGGCTTCCAGGAGCCACCCGTCGAATGGCAGGCGCTGCAGTTCGTGCTGCCAATCGGGATATGCGCAGCCGGGCGCCCGCTGGCCGTGCTGCCGTTGTGGCAGCTGGCGCACGCCGTGCCAGCGGTGAACGTGGCGTGGTCGACCCGCGCGCCGGCCCAGCCGCTCGGCGTGTGGCAGCTCTCGCACGCCGTGACGCCGGCGTGCAACGGTGTGGCGGGCTTGCCGGCGGCCCCCTGCACGCTGCCGTTGTGACAGGCGGCGCAGTTGCTGCTGATGGTCAGGCTCGCGTGCACGCGCGCGCCGGCCCAGCTGCTGGTGCCGGCCCTGTGGCAGCTGTCGCAGTTGGCGCCGGCGGCGCCGGGCAGGTTCTGCGTCGGCACGTGGTTGGCGCTCTTGCCGCCGGCGCTGCTGCCGTTGTGGCAGCCGGCGCAGTTCGCGGTGTTGGTGCTGGCGTGGTTGAAGCGCACGCGGGCGAAGCTCTTGGTGTCGTGGCAGGCGTCGCAGGCGGCACTGGTCGGCACATGCGTGGCCGGCATCACGACGTTGCCGCGTGCGAAGCGCTGGCCGCTCTGGTGGCATGCGGTGCATTCGCGCGGCGTGCCCTTCAGCACGCCGTTCTGGTGGCAGGCCTCGCAGCGCGCCGATGCGTGGGCGCCGGTCAGCGCGTAGCCGGTGCGCAGATGGTCGAAGGCCGGTGTCGCGGCCGCCTGCGCCGCCGCCGGCGTGGCGGCGAAGACCAGCGTGCAGAGCAGGCACCAGCGCGCCAGCCAGGCCACCAGCGTCGACGCGGGCGTGCGGTGCATCACGATGGCCACCTCGCCACGCGCGCGCCCGCCGCGGCGTCGCGCGCGAACCAGCTTGCGGCGCCGAGGCCGTGCGCGAGGTCACCGCCCGCGGGCACGACGCCGCCGATGCGTTGCGTGATGCGCTTCCAGTCGCTCGTCGCATGGCAGCGTTCGCACTGCGCGCCGAAGCCGCCGTCATGCCGGTCGTCACGGGCATGGCAGGCAATGCAGGTCGTGCCGACGGCGGCGATGGCCTGGCCGCGTGGCGCCGGTGCGCGGTGGCAGGCCTCGCATGCCGCCTTCAGATGCGCGCCGTCGAGGGCGTACTTCGTCCGGCGCTGATGGTCGAAGCTCCACAGCGCCCAGCCGCGTGCGTTGTGGCAGCTCTCGCAGGCGGTGCCGAGGCGCTGGGCGTGCTTGTCGTCCTTGCGGTGGCAGCCGTCGCAGTCGCGGGCGGCGTCGCGGTAGCGCAGGCTGGTGTGGCAGGCCTTGCACTCGAGCGCGAGGTGGCGGCCGAGCAACGCGAAGCGCGCGCGCGCGTGGTCGTAGCGCGCCACCTTCCAGCTGCGTTCGCCGTGGCAGCTTTCGCAGCGCTCGCCGAGCTGGGCCTCGTGCTTGTCGTGCCTGCGATGGCAGGCCACGCACTCGCGCGCCGTGTCGCGGTAGCTGCGCGGGTTGGCGTGGCAGTCGCCGCACTGCACGCTGCGTGCGGCATGGGCGTCTCGCAGCGGGAAGCGTGTCCTGGCGTGGTCGAAGCCGGTTGCGCGCTTCCAGTCCTGCTCGGCATGGCAGCTCTCGCAGGCGGTGCCGAGCGATGCCTCGTGCTTGTCGTCCTTGCGGTGGCAGCCGATGCAGTCGCGTGCCGTCTCGCGGTAGCGTGTGTCCTTGTGGCACTCGGCGCAGCGCACCTCGCGGTGGCGGCCGATCAGCCGGAAGCGGCTGCGGTCGTGGTCGAAGCGCGGGATGTCCTTCCAGTGGCGCTCGGTGTGGCAGCTCTCGCAGCGTGTGCCGAGGGTGCCCTTGTGCGTGTCGTCGTCGCGGTGGCAGCCGATGCAGTCGCCGGGGGTGTCCTTGAAGCGGTTGCCGCGGTGGCAGGCTTCACAGCGTGTGTCGCGGTGTTTGTCGAGCAGCGCGAAGCGCGTGCGGTCATGGTCGAAGCGGCCGGTCTCCTTCCAGTCGCGCTCGCCGTGGCAGGCCTGGCAGTCGTTGCCGAGGCTGCCTTCGTGCTTGTCGTCCTTGCGGTGGCAGTCGGCGCAGGCGCTGGCGGTCTTGTCGCGGTAAAGCGTGCCGGTGTGGCAGGCGGTGCAGGTGGCGCCGCGGTGCTTTCCGCGCAGCGCGAAGCGGGTCTCGGTGTCGTGCTGGAAGGTGCTCGGCTTCCAGGCGCGTGCGCCGTGGCAGCTCTCGCACTTCTCGCCGAAGCGGCCGCGATGACCCTTGGCGCTGTCGTCGTCCTTGCGGTGGCAGGCCAGGCACTGGCGCGGCGTGTCCTTGTAGCTCGGTTGCTTGTGGCAGCCGGTGCACTTCGCCTCGGCGTGGCGGCCGGCGAGCGCGAAGCGCGTCCTGGCGTGATCGAAGGTCGTCGTCTTCCAGTCGGCCTCGCCGTGGCAATCGGCGCACTGCGGGCCGGCGGCGCCCTTGTGGGTGTCGTCCTTGCGGTGGCAGGCCAGGCAGTCGTGCGGCGCCTGGCTGTACTTGCGGCCGGCCGGGTGGCAGGCGGCGCAGTCGGTCTGGCGGTGCCTGCCTTTGAGCGCGTAGTCGGTGGCGGCGTGGTCGAAGCGCTTGGGGTCGAGGTCGACGATGCGCGCGTTGCGGCCCTTGTGGTCGGTGTGGCAGCTGCGGCAGGGTTGCGGCCGCAGGCGGCCATGGAAACCGCTGCGCTGTCGGACGTCGGCGCCGATGTCCTTATGGCAGTCCATGCAGCGTTCGTTCTGGGCACTGCGGTCGAAACGCACGTGGCAGGCGCCGCAGTCGTCGTCCCACTTGGCGTGGCCGCGGATCAGCTCGCCGGGTTTCAGCACCGACTCGACGCTTTGCGCGGCCGCCGCACTGCACAGCAGCGCGAGCAAGCCGGCGACAACGAGGCGCCAGCCCATCAGTAGGCATGGACGGCCACCACGTGCACGATGGCGGAGACCGCCAGCAGCACGACGAACGGCAGGTGCGCGACATGCCACAGCGCGAACAGGCGAACGAACGCGGTGTACTGCGCGACGCGCACGACGGCATCGAGATAGCGGTCGATGAACTTGTGCGCGAGGCGCCGGTGGCGCGCGATCTGCGCCTCGGCAGCACCTTCCCGCGCCGCCATCGCCGCCAGTGCCGGCTCGAGCGCGTGCCGGCAGGCGCGGCGCTCGCGCCGCTGCAGCAGCGGCAGCCAGAGAATGCCGCGCAGCGGCGACGCCGGGCCGCCGCCGGCGGGCAGTTCACGCTGCTCGAAGCTGCGCAGCCGCTGCTCGACGGCCGGCGCGAAGGCCAGCCGCGAGCGCGCCTCGGCCTCGACCAGGCCGGCGCGTTGCTGCAGCTCGCGCAGCGTCGTCAGCTCGCCGTGCAGGCCGCGGTGCACGCGCACGTAGAGGTAGCGCCCGATCACGCCGCTGGCGACGACGGTGGCCATCGCGAACAGCGCCACGCCGGCGTTGACCGAGCCGACGCGGAACGCGGAGTGCACCGCGATCAGCCAGGGCCCGCCGAGGCCGAGCACGAGGTGGGCGCGGAGCCACCACTTCAGCGGCCCCAGGCGGTGCAGCGCGCGGATGTACTTGCGTGCCGGATAGCCGAGCAGCAGCAGCATCATCGTCCCGCCGCAGACGGCGAGCCAGTAGCTGGCGTCGCCGCCGGGCTCGAAGAGGTTCGTGCGCGAGACCAGCCAAGCCGTGCCGACGAGCGCGGCGAGCAGCGCGTAGAGCCAGCCGTCACGCGGCTGGTGCGGTGTCGCGTGGGGGCGGGCAGGTGGGGCTTCGTCGGCAGTGGCGGTGGCGTCGGTCATCGGTGGCGATGTCACGGCGAGCGCGAGCGCGCATGCCGCCCGCGGCCTTCGCGGCCGCAGCGGCGCTCCTCCGTCCGCGCCCTCCGTGTGGGTCTCGGGCCATCATCGGCGCGCCGACAAGCGGGACCGATAAGGTGCGTTAAGGTCGTGCAGCCGGAGGTATCAAGCGCGGTCGCGAGACCCAAGGCGCCACCGGCTTAAGGTGCGTTAAGTTGCATCTGCTGCTGCTGCATGCGACGACCCGCACCGGTGCGGGCTGTCACGCCGCCCGGTGTCGCCCGGCACAAGGCTCGTCATCGGCGTTGCCGCAAGGCGCGAGAGATCGCGCCCTGGGCAGCCGGCATTCGCCGCCGTGTGCGGGCCGTTCAGGCCGTCGGCGGGGCTTTCGGCGGCGACTGCGCGCCGAACACCTGCTGCAGCAGCCCGAGCGGCAGCGGCAGCACCACCGTCGACGCGCGGTCGCCGGCCACCTGCGTCATCGTCTGCAGGTAGCGCAACTGCATCGCCTCGGGCTGCTGCGCGAGCATCTGTGCCGCCTCGAGCAGCGCCGCCGCGGCCTGCTTCTCGCCTTCGGCGTGGATGACCTTGGCGCGGCGTTCGCGCTCGGCCTCGGCCTGGCGCGCGATGGCACGCACCATCGAATCGTTGAGGTCGATGTGCTTGATCTCGACGTTGGTCACCTTGATGCCCCAGGCGTCGGTCTGCGCGTCGAGGATCTGCTGCACGTCGAGGTTGAGCCGCTCGCGCTCGGCCAGCATCTCGTCGAGCTCGTGTTTGCCGAGCACGACGCGCAGCGTCGTCTGCGCCAGCTCGCTGGTGGCGAGCAGATAGTCCTGCACCTGGATGATCGCCTTCTGCGGGTCGACGACGCGGAAGAAGACGACCGCGTTGACCTTGACCGAGACGTTGTCGCGCGAGATCACGTCCTGCGGCTTGACGTCCATCGTCACGACCCGCAGGTCGACACGCACCATCTGCTGGATGCCGGGGATGACGATCACCAGCCCCGGGCCCTTGACCTTCCAGAAGCGCCCGAGCTGGAAGACGACGCCGCGCTGGTACTCGCGCAGGATGCGGAACGAGCTGGCGGCCAGCAGGATCGCCAGCGGCACCAGCACGGCACCCAGGCCGAGGTTGAAGTCGAGCAGCATCACGAACCTCCTGTGCGGTCTTCGTCGTCGCTCTGCACCTCGAGCGTCAGCCCGTGCACCGCGCGCACACGAACCCGCTGGCCCGCCGCCAGCCGGGCCGGGCCGCGCACGCGCCAGCGTTCGCCGTGCACCCGGGCCCAGGTGCCGCCGGGGCCGTCGTCGAGAACGATGCCATCGGCGCCGACCAGTTCCTCCGCGCCGCTGACGACCGGGCGCCGCCGCGCCCGCAGCGCCATGCCCCCGCCGGCCAGCACCGCGACGGCCGAGGTCGCCGCGAGGCCGAAGACCAGCGCCAGCGGCACGCCGAAGCCCGGGATGTCGCGGTCGAACAGCAGCAGCGCGCCGGCGACGAAGGCCACGACGCCGCCGACGCCGAGCACGCCGAAGCTCGGCGTCAGCAGCTCGGCGGCCAGCAGCGCCATGCCGAGCAGGATGAGCCCGAGGCCGGCGTAGTTCACCGGCAGCAGCTGCAGCGCGAACAGCGCCAGCATCAGGCAGATGGCGCCGAGCGTGCCCGGCAGGCCGAAGCCGGGCGACGAGAACTCGAACATCAGCCCGTAGATTCCGATCATCAGCAGGATCAGCGCGAAGCTCGGGTTGGCGATCACCGCCAGCAGCCGGTGCCGCCAGTCCGGCGCAAGCACCTCGTGCGCGACGCCGCGTGTGGCCAGCTTGACCTCGCCGTCGGCGACGCGCACGGTGCGGCCGTCGATCTGCGCCAGCAGCTCGGATACGTCGGCGGCGACGACGTCGATCACGCGCTGGGCAAGCGCCTCGCTCGCGGTCAGGCTGACCGCCTCGCGCACCGCACGTTCGGCCCACTCGGCATTGCGGCCGTGGCGCTGTGCAAGGCCGCGGATGAAGGCGGCGGCGTCGTGCACCTGCTTGGCGGTCATCGCGTCGAAGGCCGCTGCAGGCGACGTGCTGCCCGCCGGGCCCGAGCCGCCGGCCGCTGGTGCGCTCGCCGCCGGCCCGGGCCGGTCGGGTGCCCCGGGTCGCGGCGGGCTGCCGGGCATGCCGATCGCCACCGGCGTCGCGGCCCCGAGGGTCGTGGCCGGTGCCATCGCGGCGACGGCGCTGGCGTACAGGATGTAGGTGCCGGCGCTGGCGGCGCGTGCGCCCTGCGGCGCGACGTAGAGCGCCACCGGCACCCGCGCGGCGAGGATCGCCTGGACGATGTCTCGCATCGAGGTGTCGAGCCCACCCGGGGTGTCGAGCTGGATCACCAGCAGCGTCGCGCGCGACGCCTCGGCGCGCGCGATCGTGCGCACGACGATGTCGACCGTGGCAGGACCGATCGCCTCGTGCAACGGCAGCACCAGCACCGGCGCGGCAGCGGCCAACGGCGCCGCCAGCAGCGCCACCAGCGCGATCCATGCGCGCCATCCGCATGCAAGCAGCGATGCCGGGCGGCGCGCGCCGACAGACGCTGCGCGGGGCGAGGGCAGCGAAGCAGGTGGTCCGGCCAACGGGGGAGGGTCGACCATGGCCTTGTCTCCAGCCGCAGGCCGCGCGGCCGGCCGCTACTGGCCCGCCTTGCCCGCGGGCGCCGATTGTCCTCGCATCGCAGGGAACTCGATACGGCTTACCCGATCACTCGCTCACCCGCGTGACCAGCACGCCTGGTGGCCGGGTCGAGGAGAGCAGCATGACGGACATCAAACCGGGCAACGAGGCGCCGGCGCGCGTGCTGGCCATGATGGTGGCGGCCAACGGCCGCATCGATCCGCGCGAACTGGGCGCGCTGGAGGAGCTGGATGCCTACCGGCGCATCGGCATGCCGCGCGAGCGTTTCGAGGCGCTGGCGCGCGAGTGCCTGGCCGAAGTCGGGCAAGGGCTGGGCGAGTGTTCATGGCTGCGCGAGCGCGACCAGCTGTTCATCGACGGCCTGCTCGACGCCGTCGACGACCCGCAGCAGCGGCTGCTGATGTGCCAGTTGGCGGCGGCGGTGATGATCGCCGACGGCTGCGTCTCGGGTGACGAGCGGCTGGTCTACGAGCACGCGCTCGCGCGCTGGCACATCAGCCAGGCGATGGTGACGCAGGCCATCCTGCACGACCGGCGGCGAGCGGCCTGAGGGCGGCTGGGGCCGCGTTGCGGCCGGGTTTCGGGCGGTGTCTGCCCCGGAGACAGATCCGCGACCGCGCTGCCTCTGCATCGAGGACCGCGACACGCTGACCTGTGAGCCGCTGCCCCCTTGGGAATGTCCGCATCGGGCCCCATCTCCCAGGCTCTGATTCAGGCTCGACCGGGAAGACGACGATGTTGCATCAGGTGCTGTTCGACGACCGCCAGGATGCCGGGCGCGCGCTCGCGTCGCGGCTGGCCGATGCGCGCCTGCCGCCGCCGGTGGTGGTTCTCGCGCTGCCGCGCGGCGGCGTGCCGGTGGGGGCGGTGGTGGCGCGCCGGCTCCACGCACCGCTGGATCTGCTGCTGGTTCGAAAGATCGGCGCCCCCTGGCAGCGTGAGCTGGCGGTGGCGGCGGTGGTGGACGGCGGCGAGCCGGAGCTGGTGGTCGACGAGGTGATGGCCGAGCGCACGGGCGCCGACGAACGCTACATCCGCGAGCAGATGCAGCACGAGTGGCAGGAAATCCTGCGCCGACGTGAGCAGTACCTGGAAGGTCGCCCGCCGGTGCCGGTTGCGGGCGCCACCGTGGTGCTGGTCGACGACGGCATCGCCACCGGCACCACGGTGCGTGCGGCGCTGCGGGCGCTGCGCCGGCGCGGCGCCGCTCGGCTGGTGCTGGCGGTGCCGGTGGCGCCGCACGACACGCTGACTTCGCTGCGCCGCGACTTCGACGACGTGATCTGCCTGGCCGAGCCGACGCCTTTCCGCGCCGTCGGGCTGCACTACGGCGACTTCCACCAGGTGGGCGACGACGAGGTGATCGCGGCCCTGCAGTCGGCACCCGCGGGCTGAACCGCGCGCAGCGGGGCGTCTCGCGACCGCGGTGGCGCGGTGGTCAGCAGACCTTGTCGCCACCCCGGGCGGCTGCGTGCCGCGCCGGCGGGGGCGGTGGCGGCGACCAGTCGGGCCGCTCGCTGCGTTCGCTGTCGATCACCACCAGCCAGCGGCCGGCCCAGGGCGTGGGCACGCGGTCGGGCCGCAGCACCCAGAACAGGCGGCCGGCGGCCAGCGCCTCGTCGTAGGCGGCGTCGAGCACGCCGTAGCGGTCGATCAGCCGGTTCAGCTGCGCCGGGATGCGGATGCAGCCCTTCGACTCGCGGCGGCCGAGCCGGGGTTCGAGCAGCGCAGGGTCGGTGGCGTGCATCTGCAGCCGCATCGGCTGCTCGCCCGGTGCCCACCCGCGCCGTGCCGTCACCCAGCCGAAGTCGTAGACGCGCATTCCGCGTTCACCGTAGCCTCGCACGCCAAGCTCGTTGCGGGTGCCCTCGGCGCGGAAGTCGGGGTTCGCGAGGCTGTGCTCGAAGACGCCGAGCGGGGTCTCGAAGTGCTCGAAGCCGCTCGGCCGGCCGGTCGACGCCGGCGCCGCGCCGACCAGCCCGGCGCCACCGTCGCCATCCACCCACCACACCATCGCCGCCTGCACCTGGGCGCTGCGGTCGACCAGCACGGCGAACTGCGGCCGATCGATGACGACGCCGGCGGCGGCGATCGCACGCCACAGCCGCAAGCGGTACACCGCCTGCTCCGGCTCGGGCAGCTCGAGACGCCGGGTGACGGTGGCGTCGAACACCGCCGCCAGGTCGGCCGGCCTGGCCCGCAGCGGCTCGGCCGCGAGCGGGTTCGACGCTGCTGCGAGCGCGACGGCCAGCGCGAGGGCCGCGCCCAGCCGCTGGCGCCTGCCTCGCCAGGCAGCGCCGGTCGTCGGCGAGGGGGCGCTCGCGTCAGTTCCCTTCGAAGGTCGGGCGCGCTTTCGCGACGAAGGCGCGGTAGGCACGCCCGTAGTCCTGCGTCTGCATGCAGATCGCCTGCGCCTGGGCCTCGGCCTCGATCGATTCGTCGATGCCCATGCTCCACTCCTGGTGCAGGCAGGCCTTGGTCATCGCATGCGCGAAGGTCGGCCCGTCGGCGAGCTCGCGCGCCAGTGCCTGTGCTTCCGCCAGCAGCACATCGGGCTCAACCAGGCGGTTGAAGAAACCCCAGCGTTCGCCTTCCTCGGCGCTCATGCTGCGGCCGGTGTACAGCAGTTCGGCGGCGCGGCCGGCACCGATGATCCGGGGCAGCATGTTGCAGGCTCCCATGTCGGCGCCGGCGAGGCCGACGCGCGTGAACAGGAATGCGGTCTTCGCCCGCGGCGTGCCGATGCGCAGGTCGGAAGCCATTGCGAGGATCGCGCCGGCGCCGGCGCAGATGCCGTCGACGGCGGCGACGATCGGCTGCGGGCAGTGGCGCATCGCCTTCACCGCGTCGCCGGTCATGCGGGTGAAGTCGAGCAGGCCCTGCATGTCGCCGGCCTCCTGCATGCGAACGAGCGGGCCGATGATCTCGTGCACGTCGCCGCCGGAGCAGAAGTTGCCGCCGTTGCCGGTGATCACCACCACCTTGACGTCGGTGGCGAAGCGCAGGTCGCCGAAGAAGTCGCGCAGCTCGCCGTAGGAATCGAAGGTGAGCGGGTTCTTGCGTTCCGGGCGGTCGAGCGTGAGGGTGCCGACCTTGCCCTCGACCGACCAGCGGAAGTGACGCGTCGTGTAGTTGGCGGCGAGGATCTTCTTCATGCGGGGGCTCCTGCGGGGTGGATGTTCGGCGGGGTCGGCGGCGGGGCGTCGCGGGCGTCGGCGACCAGCAACTCGACGAGGTCGCGAGCGAACGGGGGCAGCGCCTCGAGGCTGCGCACGCAGATCTGCATCGAGCGGATGGCCCAGGGGTCGGACAGCGGCACGACGGCGATCGCCATCGACTGCGCATGGCGCTGCGCCGCCGACAGCGGCAGGATGCCGACGCCGACGCTGGCCTCGATCATGCGGCACGCGGTCTCGAAGTTGCCGACCTGGATTCGTGTCTTCAGCGTGCGGTGAAGCTGGTCGCACACCTGGCGCAGGAAGGCGTGGATCGCGCTCGACTCCTGCAGTGCGATGTGGTCGAACTCGAGCGTGTCGGCAAAGGGCACCGCCGGCGACGCCGCGAGCGCGTGCCCCTGCGGCACGACGAGCACGAGGTGGTCCTGCCGGTACGGGATGGTCTCGAGCGCCTCGGTGCGGACGAGGCCGGCGACGATGCCGATGTCGGTCTGGCCGTCGGTGACGGCGCGAACGATGTCGTGGCTGAGGCGCTCTCGCAGATCGATGTTGACATCGGGGTGGCTCTGCAGATATCGGCGCAGCACCGGTGGCAGGAACTCCGACAGCGAGGTGGTGTTCGCAAACACCCGCAGGTGGCCCTTGATTCCGCGTGCGTACTCCTGCAGGTCGCCGCGCAGGTGCTCGATCTGGCCGAGCACGGTACGTGCGTGGTGCACGAAGGCCTGGCCCGGCGGTGTCAGCGTCACGCCCTGGCTGGTGCGGTAGAGCAGCTTGGTGCCGATGCTCTCCTCGAGGTTCTTGATTCGCGTGCTCGCCGCCGGCAGCGAGATGAACGACGCTTCGGCGCCCTTGGTCAGGCTGTTGGCCTCGGCGACGTTGACCATCAGCCGCAGGTCGACGAGATCGAAGTGCATCGGCATCGGGGCATTCTGCCCGTGGGCTGGCGGCGCGACTTCAACCCAGCGCAAGGTCGGCTTCGGTCATCCCGAATTGCGCGCCCGGCGCCGCTCGCGCACAGTCCGGGGCACCGGCGCCCCGCGCCGCCCGCCATCGATGAGCACGCCCGCACCGCCGCTGGCCGACTGGGTCGGCCGCACCGAGTCCCGCAGCGACCTCGTCACCGCCCACGCGGTGGCGGCGCTCGCGGCCACGCTCGACCACGACCCGGTTGACCCGCCGCTCGGCAGCGAAGCCCCGCCGCTGATGCACTGGCTGCTGTTCCCGCCGCTGGCCCGGGCCTCGGAGGTGGGGCCGGACGGCCACCCTCGGCGCGGCGGTTTCCTGCCGCCGGTGCCGCTGCCGCGGCGCATGTGGGCCGGCAGCCGCATCGAGTTCCACCACCCGCTGCGGGTCGGCGACGAGGCCAGCCGCACCTCGCGCATTGCGGCGGTGGAAAGCAAGCAGGGCCGTGGCGGCGCGCTCGCCTTCGTCACCGTGCAGCACGAGGTGCACGACGCGCGCGGCCTCTCGCTCAGCGAACACCAGGACATCGTCTACCGCGAGGCCGCTGCGCCGGGCAGCCCGCCGCCGTCGGGGATGCCGGCGCCGGCGGCGCAGTTCGAGCGCGAGGTCGATCCCGACCCGGTGCTGCTGTTCCGCTACTCGGCGCTGACCTTCAACGGCCACCGCATCCACTACGACCGAAGCTACGTGACTGAAGTCGAGGGTTATCCGGGGCTGGTGGTCCACGGGCCGCTGATCGCGACGCTGCTGGTCGACCTGCTGCAGCGCGAGCGGCCGGGGCTGCGGCTGCGCCGGTTCGCCTTTCGCGCGATTCGCCCGCTGTTCGACATCCACCGCTTCGCGGTCTGCGGTCGCAGCGACGGTGGCGGCCGCATCGCGCTGTGGGCAAGCGACCACGAAGGCCAGCTCGCGATGCAGGCCGAGGCCATCGAAGCTTGAGCGCCCTGCTCGCCGACCCCATGAACGAACGATTCCCGGACATCCGCGACGCGGTGCGTGCGTTGTGTGCACAGTTCCCCGACGAGTACCACCGTCGCGTTGACCGCGACCGCGCGTATCCCGACGAGTTCGTCCAGGCCCTCACCAAGGCCGGCTGGCTGGCGGCGCTGATTCCGCAGGACTATGGCGGCTCCGGGCTCGGCCTGGCCGAAGCGTCGGTGATCATGGAGGAGATCAACCGCTCGGGCGGCAACGCCGGCGCCTGCCATGGCCAGATGTACAACATGGGCACGTTGCTGCGCCACGGCTCGGCGGCGCAGAAGCAGCGCTACCTGCCGAAGATCGCCAGCGGCGAGTTGCGGCTGCAGAGCATGGGCGTGACCGAGCCCGGCACCGGCACCGACACGACGAAGATCAAGACCAGCGCCGTGCGCCGCGGCGACCGCTACGTCGTCAACGGGCAGAAGGTCTGGATCTCGCGTGTGCAGCACTCCGAGCTGATGATCCTGCTCGCGCGCACGACGCCGCTGGCGGAGGTCCAGCGCAAGAGCGAAGGGTTGTCGATCTTCATCGTCGACCTGCGCGATGCCATCGGCAGCGGGCTCGAGGTGCGGCCGATCGCCAACATGGTCAACCACGAGACCAACGAGCTCTTCTTCGAGAACCTGGAGATTCCGGCCGAGAACCTGATCGGCACCGAAGGGCAGGGCTTCCGCTACATCCTCGACGGGCTGAACGCCGAGCGCACGCTGATCGCCGCCGAGTGCATCGGCGACGGCCGCTGGTTCGTCGACCGTGTCTCGCGCTACGTCAAGGAGCGGGTCGTCTTCGGCCGCCCGATCGGCCAGAACCAGGGGGTGCAGTTCCCGATCGCCGAGGCGCATATCGAGGTCGAGGCCGCCGACCTGATGCGCTGGGAGGCCTGCCGCCTGTTCGACGCCCACGAGCCTTGCGGTGCGCAGGCCAACATGGCCAAGTACCTGGCCGCCAAAGCGAGCTGGGAGGCCGCCAACGCCTGCCTGCAGTTCCACGGCGGATTCGGCTTTGCCGCGGAGTACGACGTCGAGCGCAAGTTCCGCGAGACGCGGCTGTACCAGGTGGCGCCGATCTCGACCAATCTGATCCTCAGTTTCGTCGCCGAACATATGCTCGGGCTGCCGCGCAGCTTCTGATGCACCCGCTCGAAGGCATCACCGTCGTCACGCTCGAGCACGCGGTGGCGGCGCCGCTTGCGACACGCCACTTGGCCGACCTGGGGGCACGCGTGATCAAGGTCGAGCGCCCGGGCGTCGGCGACTTCGCGCGCGCCTACGACACCCGCGCGCGCGGCCTGTCGTCGCACTTCGTCTGGATCAACCGCGGCAAGCAGAGCCTGACGCTCGACGTCAAGCATGAGCGCGCGGCGCCGCTGCTCGCGAAGCTGATCGAAAGCGCCGACGTGCTGGTGCAGAACCTCGCGCCGGGCGCAGCGGCTCGGCTCGGCCTGTCGTACGGGGCGCTGTCGCCGCGCCACCCACGGCTGGTGGTGTGCGACATCTCGGGCTACGGCGACGACCCGGCCCGCCCGGGCCCGTACCGCGACAAGAAGGCCTACGACCTGCTGATCCAGAGCGAGTCGGGATTCGTCTCGATCACCGGCAGCGAGGCCGAGCCGGCCAAGGCCGGCTGCTCGATCGCCGACATCGCGGCCGGCATGTACGCCTACAGCAACATCCTCGCGGCGCTGATCGAACGCGGCCGCACCGGGCGCGGCCGGCGCATCGATGTCTCGATGCTCGAGAGCATGACCGAGTGGATGGGCTTTCCGCTCTACTACGCGTGCGACGGCGCGAGCCCGCCGCCGCGTGCGGGTGCTTCGCACGCGACGATCTACCCCTACGGCCCGTTTCCCACCGGCGACGGCGCCACCGTGATGCTGGGGGTGCAGAACGAGCGCGAGTGGGCGGCGTTCTGCGCCCAGGTGCTCGGCGACGCCCCGCTGGCGGCCGACGAGCGCTTCGCGAGCAACGCCGCCCGGACCCGACATCGCGAAGCGCTGCGCGAGACCATCGCGCGGGCCTTCGCGCCGCTGACGGTGGCCGAGGTGCTGGCGCGGCTGGACGCGGCCGGCATCGCCAACGCGCAGGTTCGCGGCATCGCGCAGGTGTGGTCGCACCCGCAGCTGCAGGCCCGCGAGCGCTGGGCGACGGTGGGCACCCCGGCGGGCGAGTTGCCGGCGTTGCTGCCGCCGGGCACCGAGCGCGGGCAGGCGGTGATGGCGCCGGTGCCTGCGCTCGGCGAGCACACCGCGCTGCTGCTGGCCGAGCTGGGCTGCAGCGCTGACGAGGTCGATTCGCTGCGCCGCGAGGGCGTGGTGTGAAGGGCAAGGCACGATGAAGCTGACCGAAGACCCGGGCCGCGAGCTGGCTCGTTTTGCCGCCGGGCTGCGCTTCGGGGACATTCCGGTCCCCGTCGTCCGCCGCGCCGAGGACCTGATGCTCGACTGGCTCGGCTCCGTGCTCGCCGGCAAGGGTGCGCGGCCGGTGGAGGCGATCGCCCGCGTGATGGAGGCGATGGGGCCGGCCGAGGGGCCGAGCGAGATCCTGATCCACCGCCGCGGCTCGAGCCCGCTGGTGGCGGCGATGGTCAACGCCGCGGCGTCGCACTTCGCCGAGCAGGACGATGTGCACAACGGCTCGGTGTTCCACCCGGCGGCGGTGGTCTTCCCGCCGGCGCTGGCGGTGGCGCAGGCCATCGGTGCCGGCGGCCGCGAGCTGCTGACCGCGGCGGTGGCCGGCTACGAGGTCGGCATCCGCGTCGGCGAGTTTCTCGGCCGCTCGCACTACCGGGTCTTCCACACCACCGGCACCGCCGGCACGGTGGCCGCGGCCGCGGCGGTGGGGTCGCTGCTCGGGCTGGACGCCGCACAGATGCAGCATGCCTTCGGTTCTGCCGGCACGCAGGCTGCGGGGCTGTGGGAGTTCCTGCGCGACGCCGCCGATTCGAAGCAGCTGCACACCGCGCATGCCGCCGGTGCCGGCCTCACCGCCGCCTACCTGGCGCGCGAGGGCTTCACCGGCGCGGCGCGCATCTTCGATGGCGCCCGCGGCATGGCCGCCGGCATGTCGAGCGACGCCGACCCGGCGCGGCTGGCCGAGGGGCTCGGCGTGCGCTGGGCGTTGGCCGAGACCTCGTTCAAGTTCCACGCCTCGTGCCGCCACACGCACCCGGCGGCCGATGCGCTGCTGCAGCTGATGCAGCAACACCACCTCGAGGCCACGCAGGTCGGCGAGGTGATCGCCCAGGTGCACCAGGGCGCGATCGACGTGCTCGGCCCAGTGACCGACCCGCAGACCGTGCACCAGTCGAAGTTCTCGATCGGCACCGTGCTCGGGCTGATCGCGACCCGCGGCAGCGCCGCGTTGCCCGACTTCGACGAGGCCTTCCGCGCCCCCGAGGTGATGGCCTTCCGCGATCGCGTGCGCATGGTGCTCGACCCCGAGGTCGACGCCGCCTACCCGGCGCGCTGGATCGGAAAGGTCGAGGTGGTGACGCACGACGGCCGCACGCTGCAAGGCCGCGTCGACGAACCGAAGGGCGACCCCGGCAACACGCTGTCGCGTGCCGAACTCGAAGCCAAGGCGATCCGGCTCGCCGCCTACCAGGGTGGCGCCAGTGAACCCGAGATGCGGTCCGCGATCGCGCGCATCTGGTCGCTCACCGACGCGAAAGCGCTGCCGCCGTTCTTCGGCTGACGGCATCGATCAACCTCGGCGCGGGTCTCGCGCCGCAATCACGACAGAGGAGCGACGAAGGACATGGGCATGGTCGAAGGCAAGGTGGTGGTGGTGACGGGCGCCGGCGGCGGCATCGGGCGCGACTTCGCGCTTGCGTTGGCGGCCGAGGGGGCGAAGGTGGTGGTCAACGACCTCGGCACCTCCACCCACGGCGAGGGCGCCAGCGCCGGGCCGGCGCAGCAGGTGGTGCAGGAGATCAAGGCCGCGGGCGGCGAGGCGGTGGCCAGCACCGACAGCGTTGCCGAGGCGGCTTCGGCGGCACGCATCGTTCAATGCGCGCTCGACCACTTCGGCCGCGTCGACGGCATCGTCAACAACGCCGGCATCCTGCGCGACCGCTTCTTCCACAAGATGAGCGTCGACGAGTGGGACGCGGTGATCAAGGTCCACCTCTACGGCAGCTACCACGTCAGCCGCGCCGCTGCCAACCACTTCAAGGAGCAGGAGAGCGGCGCCTACGTGCACATGACCAGCACCTCGGGGCTGGTGGGCAACTTCGGCCAGGCCAACTACGCTGCCGCGAAGCTGGCGCTGGTGGGCCTGAGCAAGAGCATCGCGCTCGACATGCAGAAGTTCAACGTTCGCAGCAACTGCATCGCACCCTTCGCGTGGAGCCGCATGATCGGGTCGATCCCGACCGACACGCCGGAGCAGCAGGCGCGGGTCGACAAGATCAAGCAGATGACGCCGGCGAAGATCGCGCCGCTGGCCGTCTACCTGCTAAGCGACGCGGCGCGCGCCGTCACCGCGCAGGTGTTCGCGGTGCGCAACAACGAGATCTTCCTGATGAGCCAGCCGCGGCCGCTGCGTTCCGTTCAGCGCAGCGACGGCTGGACGCCACAGCAGATCGCCGAGCATGCGATGCCGGCGCTGCGCGCGTCGTTCGTTCCGCTCGACCGCTCGGCCGACGTCTTCAGCTGGGACCCGGTGTAGACCGGCGGCTCGCGTCGCGCCGGCACGCGGCTGTCAGGCCGGCGCCGATTCGGCGGGCGCCGGCCCGGCCGCAGCGGGTGGCAGCGGCACCCGCAGCCGCACGCGAGTGCCCTGGGGCGTGCTCTCCAGTTCCAGTTGGGCGCCCAGCGCGCGGGCGCGTTTCTGCATTCCCGCGAGTCCCTTGCCCGGGGCGTGGTGCTGGAGGTCGAAGCCGCGGCCGTCGTCGGCGACTTCGAGCACGAGGTGATTGCCTTCGCAGGCGAGCCCGACCTGCAGGGCCTTCGCCCCCGCGTGCCGGGTCGCGTTGGCCAGGGCCTCCTGCATCACGCGCAGCACCGGCAGCGCCTCGGTGCCCGGCAGGCTCAGCGTGTCGGGCAGCCGGCTCATGTCCCAGCGCACCTTCATGCCGGCGCTGCGCAAGCGCGGCTCCATCCGGAAGCGCAGGTTGCCGGCGGCGACACCGAGGTCGATGCGGCCCTCGCCGAGGGTGTCGATGGCCAGCCGCAGGTCGTCGATGCAGGCGCGCAGCAACTCGGCGGTCTGCGCCGCGGTCAGTTCGCCGCTCTCGGCGAGCGCGAGTGACGAGACGAGCTGCGAGCCGAGCCCGTCGTGCATGTCCTGCATGATGCGGCGGCGTTCCTCGTCGGTGGCGAGTTCACGCTCGCGGGCATGCAGGCGGGCCAGCTCGGCCTCGCGCTCGGCGAGCCGGCGGTCGAGCGCGGCGCGCTGCGCCTCGGCCTCGCGCAGCGAACGCACGAAGTCCTGCACCAGGATGCCGCAGGCCGCCGCAAGCCACACCGGCGCCAGTACCTGGATGCCGATGTGCACGGTGCCGATCGGATCACGAAAGACGTAGATCAGGGCCTCGCGGGCGGCGAGCCCGACGCCGACGAACACCACGCCGAGCAGCGTTGCGATGCGCGGCGTCGGCGCCTTGGCTGCCGCGCGCAGCAGCACCACCAGCGGCACCAGGCCGAGCCCGGCGGCGCCCACCGCCCACATCATCTCGACGACGCGAAGGTGGGTGGCACCGGTGAGCGCGAAGCCCACGCCCATCAGCAGCGGGCCGAGAAGGACCCAGCCGCCGCACACCCACTCGAATGCCGGTGAGGACCAGCCGCCGAGCCGCACCAGGCTGACCCACATGCCCATCACGAAGGCACCGATGCCGGCGAAACCGACCATGCGGCGCCACAGGAACCACTCGGCGGCCACCGGCGACCACAGCAACGCGGTGTTGAAGACGATCCAGCCGAGCGCGCTGGCGCCGATCAGCAGGTACTCGAGCGGCGGGTCACGACCCTGCTGCCGCCACCACACGCCGAGCATCACCACCGCCACCACGGCAGCGAAGACCAGCGAGGCCTGCACGACGGTGAGGTCCCAGAACAGTTGCCGCTGGTGCAGCTGTTCGAGCAGTGCGCGTTCGCCGATCTGCATGCGCGGAACCAGCACCAGCGTCTCGCGCGAACCCCAGCTCATCACCAGCCGGTTGTCGTGGGCGCGCAGCAGCTCGCGCGGCAGCACGAACAGGAAGGGGTGCAGGTTGCGGACCACGAGCGCGGGGGTGGAGGTCGGCTCGTCGGCGATCTCGACGCCGTTGAGCTCGATGCGGCCGCCGTCGGGCCAGCTGTCGAGCTGCAGCACCGTGCGCGCGGCCAGCAGGGCCGGCGGGGCGTCGAACACCGCCTCGAGCCGATAGCGAGCGAACACCCGTTCCGGGCGGTAGATGCGGTGCGGCAGCGTCACCGCCTGCGCGGGCGAGCCCGCGGCCTGCAGCAGCCCGTGGTCGATCGACACCGCCTCGGCCGCATACGCCGGAATGCCCAGCAGCGCCAGGCAGAACAGGGCGACGGCAGCCAGCAGGCGGTGCACCGGCGCCGTGTCAGAGGATGCCGCGCTGGCGCGCCTCGTACACCGCCTCGGTGCGCGAGTTGACCTGCAGCTTGCGGTAGACGCGGCGCAGGAACGCGGTGACGGTGTGCCAGCTGATGTCGAGCGCAGCGGCCACCTCTTCGTAGGTGAGGCCCTTCTCGATCAGCTTCAGCACCTCCCGCTCGCGCTCGCTGAGCGGGTTGTCGACACGCTGCGATGCCGGCATGTCGCGGCCGACGAAGCGCCGAAGCAGGTGCCGCGCCACCGAGGGGCTGATCGGCGAGCCGCCTTCGTGCAGCTCGACGATGCGCCGCGCGATCTCGTCGGCCGGCGTGTCCTTCAGCAGGTAGCCGACCGCGCCGGCCTCGAAGCTGGCGACGACATGGTCGTCGTCGCCGAAGACCGTCACCACCATCACGCTCGCTTCGGGCTGCTGGGCGCTGATCCAGCGGATGAGGTCGCGGCCGTCACGGTCGGGCAGCCCGAGGTCGACCAGATACACCTGGGCCGGACGTGCCTGTGCCGAAGCGATCGCTGCCGCCGCGGTGCCGGCGCTGAAGGCGAGGCTGAGCCGGGGGTGCGACCGCACCGCGGCCTCGAACAGCGAGCGCACCGCGTGTTCGTCCTCGACCACCGCGACGGTGATCGGCAGCGATGCCGAGTGCTGCTGCGCGGCGTCGGGAGTCATCGAGCGAGCGTATCGCCGCCGTGGCGGGAATGGCAATGAGCTTGCAGCGCTTGGGCGACGGCCGGTGTCCCCAAGCTTTGCGACAAACGCTGTCGCCTGTGGCAATCGCTGGGAATTCCCCGGCCCGGGTGCTGCAAGCAGCATTCAGGTCATCGGAGCATTGGGCTCCGCGGGGTGCTGCGATGCAGGGTCTGGCGCAGGTGGTGCACCACACAAGGTCGGCCGACGGCGTACGTCTGGCATACGCCCGCAGCGGCCGCGGGCCGATGCTGGTGCTGGCGGGCGCCTGGTTCGGTCACCTCGAGCGCGATGCCCAACATCCCGTCTGGGCGCCGCTGGTTCGGGCGTTGTCGGAGCGCCATCAGCTGGTCCGCTACGACGCCCGGGGTTGCGGTCTCTCGGATTGGACGGTGGCGGGGGACGGTATCGAAGGTGCGCTGCGCGACCTCGAGGCCGTGGCCGACGCCGCAGGTGCGCGCCGTTTCCCTTTGCTCGGCATTTCGCAGGGTGCGGCGACCGCAGTCGCCTTCGCCGCGAAGCACCCGGAGCGGGTGTCACGGCTGGTGCTGCATGGTGCCTTCGCTCGAGGGGCACGGGTGCGCGACCCGCGGCCGACCGGCGCCGACGAGGCCGAGACGATGGCCCGGCTGGCCGAACTCGGCTGGGGCCGCGCCGACCCTGCCTTCCGCCAGGTCTTCGCCACCCAGCTGCTGCCGGGAGCGACCCCGCAGCAGCACGCGCAGTTCAACGAGCATGCCCGGCTGGCAACCAGCCCGGCCGGCGCTGCGGGCATGCTGCGTGACTGGGACCGCATCGACGTCGGCGCGCTGCTGCCGCGGGTGCGCTGCCCGACGCTGGTGCTGCACAGCCGCCACGACCGGCGCGTGCCGCTCGAGCAGGGCCGACTGGTGGCGAGTGCGATTCCCGACGCGGAAATGATGTCGATCGACAGCGCCAACCATCTGCCGATCAATGGTGAGCCCGGATGGACAGCGTGGCTGTCGCGCGTGGAAGGTTTCCTCGCCGAGAATTCCGATCAGCCGGCCGATGCCGGCCGGGACCTTCGCGGGCTGACGCAGCGCCAGCGTGACCTTGTCGAGCTGATCGCGCAGGGCCGCGACAACACGCAGATCGCGGCGCGGCTCGGTCTGTCGCAGAAGACGGTGCGCAACCACATCACGGCGATCTTCGCCAAGCTGCAGGTCGAAAACCGCCCCCAGGCGATTGTCCGTGCGCGCGACTCCGGCTACGGGGCGCTACGCGCCTGAAACCACCGGCGGCGGCCGCATCGGGCCGGCGGCTGGGCCCGCTGGCGAGCTTCAACCCTCGGCGGGTGGTGCCGCGGACTCGCCCAGCGGGCGGATGTTCTGCGCGAGGTTGCCCTTGGGTCCCTGCACGACCTCGAAAGTGACACGGCTGCCCTGCTTCAGGGTGCGAAAGCCGTCCATCTGCACGGCCGAGAAGTGCGCGAAGACGTCGTCACCCCCGTCCTCCGGCTGAATGAAGCCGAACCCTTTGGCGTCGTTGAACCACTTGACTACACCGACGGCCATACCGCACCTCCCCGGATTTCGGGATGTCAGGAATTCTCGATCTGCGTTCGTCGCGGTGTCAAGGACGCGGTAGGAGCTGAGATGGCGCGGTGAAGGGCGGGTTTTGGGGCTCTGATCGCTGCCCCGACCCGGGCCGCGCGCATCACCATTCGGGCCCAGGGCATCGGGTCTCCTTCACACCCGGCCACAGAGCGCCCTCGCTAGAATGAACCATGCCCAACGAAGCGCCGCCGACGCCTCCGAAACCGCCCAGCCTGCCCTCGCGCGACGGTGGGCAGGGCGCGGTCGTCGCGGAGCGCAAGACGGCACGCACGAAGCCGCCATCGCTGTACCAGGTGGTGATGCTGAACGACGACTACACGCCGATGGAGTTCGTCGTGATGGTGCTGCAGCAGTACTTCCAGCGTGACCTGAACACGGCCACGCACATCATGCTCAAGATCCACCACGAAGGCCGCGGTGTCTGCGGTGTTTATCCGAAGGACATCGCAGCGACTAAAGTCGAACTTGTCCTGGCCGCTGCACGGCGCGACGGGCATCCGCTACAGTGCATTATGGAGGCCGCATGATTGCCCAGGAACTCGAGGTCAGCCTGCACATGGCGTTCGTCGAAGCGCGCCAGCAGCGGCATGAATTCATCACCGTCGAGCACCTGCTGATGGCCCTGCTCGACAACCCGTCGGCGGCCGAGGTGCTGCGCGCCTGCGCCGCCAACCTCGACGACCTGCGCAAGAGCCTGGCGACCTTCATCAAAGAGAACACGCCCACCGTCTCAGGTACCGAGGAAGTGGACACCCAGCCGACGCTCGGTTTCCAGCGCGTGATCCAGCGCGCGATCATGCACGTGCAGTCCACCGGCAGCGGCAAGAAGGAGGTCACCGGCGCCAACGTGCTGGTGGCGATCTTCGGCGAGAAGGACTCGCACGCCGTCTACTACCTGCACCAGCAGGGCGTCACCAGGCTCGACGTCGTCAACTTCATCGCCCACGGCATCAAGAAGTCCGACCCGCCGGAACCGGCCAAGTCCAACGAGAGCAGCGGCAGCGAGGCCGAGAAGGACGACGGCGGCGACACCAAGGGCTCGCCGCTCGACCAGTTCACGCAGAACCTCAACCAGCTCGCGCGCGACGGCAAGATCGATCCGCTGATCGGCCGCGAGCACGAGGTCGAGCGCGTGATCCAGGTGCTGTGCCGCCGGCGCAAGAACAACCCGCTGCTGGTCGGCGAGGCCGGTGTCGGCAAGACCGCGATCGCCGAGGGCCTGGCCTGGCGCATCACCGAGAAGGACGTGCCCGAGGTGCTGGGCGACGCCACCGTCTACGCGCTCGACATGGGCGCGCTGCTCGCCGGCACCAAGTACCGCGGCGACTTCGAACAGCGCCTGAAGGGTGTGCTCAAGCAGCTCAAGGACCAGCCCAACGCGATCCTCTTCATCGACGAGATCCACACGCTGATCGGCGCCGGCGCGGCATCGGGCGGTACGCTCGACGCCAGCAACCTGCTGAAGCCGGCGCTGTCCAGCGGTGCGATGAAGTGCATCGGCGCCACCACCTTCACCGAGTACCGCGGCATCTTCGAGAAGGATGCTGCGCTGTCGCGGCGCTTCCAGAAGATCGACGTCGTCGAGCCATCGGTCGAGCAGACGGTCGAGATCCTGAAGGGCCTGAAGTCGCGCTTCGAGGAGCACCACAGCGTCAAGTACGCCATCGGTGCGCTGCAGGCCGCGGCCGAGCTGTCCGCCAAGTACATCAACGACCGCCACCTGCCCGACAAGGCGATCGACGTCATCGACGAGGCCGGCGCCGCGCAGCGCATCCTGCCGAAGAGCAAGCAGAAGAAGACGATCACCCGCGCCGAGGTCGAGGAGATCGTCGCGAAGATCGCGCGCATCCCGCCGGCCAGCGTCTCCACCGACGACCGTGGCAAGCTGAGGAACCTCGACCGCGATCTGAAGAGTGTGGTCTTCGGCCAGGAGCCGGCGATCGAGGCGCTGGCCTCGGCGATCAAGATGGCCCGCTCGGGGCTGGGCAAGCCCGACAAGCCGATCGGCTCCTTCCTCTTCAGCGGTCCCACCGGGGTCGGCAAGACCGAAGTCGCGAAGCAGCTCGCCTACGTGCTGGGCATCGAGCTGATCCGCTTCGACATGTCGGAGTACATGGAGCGCCATGCCGTCAGCCGGCTGATCGGCGCGCCGCCGGGCTATGTCGGTTTCGACCAGGGCGGCCTGCTCACCGAGGCGATCAGCAAGAAGCCGCATGCGGTGCTGCTGCTCGACGAGATCGAGAAGGCGCATCCGGATGTCTTCAACGTCCTGCTGCAGGTGATGGATCACGGCACGCTGACCGACAACAACGGCCGCAAGGCCGACTTCCGCAGCGTCATCATCGTGATGACCACCAACGCGGGCGCCGAGACGATGAACAAGTCGACCATCGGCTTCACCACCAAGCGCGAGCAGGGCGACGAGATGGCCGACATCAAGCGGCTCTTCACCCCCGAGTTCCGCAACCGGCTCGACGCGATCGTCTCCTTCCGCGCACTCGACGAGGAGATCATCCTGCGTGTGGTCGACAAGTTCCTGCTCCAGCTCGAAAGCCAGCTCGCCGAGAAGAAGGTCGAGGTCACCTTCACCGACTCGCTGCGCAAGCATCTCGCGAAGAAGGGATTCGACCCGCTGATGGGCGCTCGCCCAATGCAGCGGCTGATCCAGGACACGATTCGCCGCGCGCTCGCCGACGAACTGCTGTTCGGCCGCCTGGTCGACGGCGGCCGCCTGACGGTCGACATCGACGACAAGGGCGAGGTGCAGCTCGACATCCAGCCGCCGCGGCGCAGCGACAAGCCGCGCACCGAGGCCACCGCCGCGTAACTTACGGCCCCCACGCTCCCTCCCGGTCGCTGCCCCCCGAGGGGGCTTTGCCAGCCGACCGGCAGAGCCGGATCGGCGGCAATCCTCGGCTGGGAAAGGCTCAGGTGGCGGTCGGCGCGGGGTTCAGTCGGTAGAAGCACTCCAGCAGCCGGTACCACCGCGGGTACTCGGCGCGCAGCCGCTCGGGAGCCACGAAGAAGGCTTCGCTGGTGACGGCGAAGAACTCCTCCGGGGCGTGCGCCGCATAGGGGTCGATCGGCGTCTCGTCGCCGCGGTCGACACGGGCCGCCAGGTCGGCATGACAGTCGTGAAGAGCCCGAAGCCAGTCGCCGCGCGAAAGCTCCGGCGGCAGCAGTGGCACCCCGTCGGCGATGCCGTCGGCCATGTCGAGTACATGCGCAAACTCGTGGATCACGACGTTGTAGCCCTCGGCAGCGCTGCGGCCGGCGGACCGCACGTCGTGCCACGACAGCATCACCGGGCCACCTTCGTGCGCCTCGCCGGCGAGCACTTCGTCGTACTCGTGCGCGATGCCGTCGTCGTCGACCTGCTCGCGCCGGGCCACGACCTGGTCGGCGTGCAGCACGATGCCGACGAAGCCGTCGTAGCGATCGAGCCCGAGCGAGAGCACCGGCAGGCACGCCTGCGCCGCCACGGCGACCACGACGTCGTTGGTCAACCGCAGCGGTGGCAGTGCGGTGAACTCCTTGCGGTCGAGGAAGAGGCTGCTCAGGCGGCGCAGCGCCGGCGCGCCCAGCGTGCCTTCGAGCCGGAGGAACGGATAGCGCACGAGGGTGCGCTTCCACAGGTCGTCGGGGATCGGCCGACGCCGCAATGCGGCCTGCTCGCGGCGCTGGCGCCACCAGCGTTGCAGCGCGCTCATCGTCAGCGTGCCGCCAACTCGCGCGGGTCGTAGCGCCTTGCACCGTCGCGCCGAAGCCTCAGCACTTCGGCGCGAGGCCTGACGGTGTCGTCGAGGTCCCAGTCGCTCAGCACGTGCCGCCAGCGGCCAGGCCCGAGCGGCGCCGACTCCGGGCGGTGGGTGTGGCCGTGAACGAGCACGGCGGCGCTGCAGGCATCGAGCCAGCGCAGGGCCAGCGGCAGATCGATGTCCACACCGGGCTCGCCGTCGAAGCGGCGCCGTTCTTCGCTGCGGCGGCGGATGCCGGCGGCGATCGCCTGACGCTCGGCCAGAGGCCGGGCAAGGAACTCGCGCTGCCAAGCCTCGCTGCGCACCATGCGGCGAAATGCCTGGTACGGCTCGTCGGCCAAACACAGCGCGTCGCCATGCGTGAGCAGCACTTGCTCGCCCCATGGCAGTTCGAGGCAGCAAGGGTCGGGCAGGCCTTGCATGTGGCTCGCCCGCAGCAGCGACTCGCCGACGAGGAAGTCGCGGTTGCCGACCATGAAGTACAGCGGCCTGTGCCTCGCCGCCTCTGCGAGGGCCGCGACGAGAGGCGCCTGCGCCGGCAGAACTGCAGCATCGTCGCCGACCCACACCTCGAACAGGTCGCCGAGGATCAACAGCGCGTCGGCATCACAACGTCGGAGGTAGTCGGACCAGGTGTCGATCGTGCGGGGCAGGGCATCGCCGAGGTGGAGGTCGGAAACGATGTCGACCGCCTGCCAGTGGGCGGGCGCAATCCAGCGCAAGGGCGCGACCGCATCGCCGCGGCCGGCCTCGACCATCAGGCGACGACGTAGGCGCGCCGGATCACGACGTCGTCGACCGGCACGTCGTTGTGGCCCATGCGGTTGCCGGTCCTGCTGCCCTCGATGGTGTCGACGACATCGGTGCCCTGGGTCACCCGGCCAAACACGGCATAACCCCAACCCTGAGGCGATTCCGAACGGAAGTCCAGGAAGTCGTTGTCGACGGTGTTGATGAAGAACTGCGCGGAGGCGGAGTGCGGGTCCGACGTGCGAGCCATCGCGAGCGTGTAGCGCTTGTTCTTCAGACCGTTGTTGGCCTCGTTGCGGATCGGGCTGCCCGTGGGCTTCTGCTTCATTCCCGGCTCGAAGCCGCCGCCCTGGATCATGAAGCCCTTGATGACACGGTGAAAGACGGTTCCGTCGTAGTGGCCCTTCTCGACATAGGCGGCGAAGTTGCGCGCACTCTCCGGGGCCTTGTCCTCGTCGAGCTCGATGTGCATCGTGCCCGCGCTCGTCTCCAGACAGATCGTCTTGGCCATGATTCAGTTCTCCACGCTTGCCTTGCGGATGATGATTGCGGTCACCGGCACGTTGCGCTGCCCGCCCTTTTCGGTGGTGGGCGCGCCCTTGATCCGGTCGACCACCTCGATGCCCTCGACGACGCGGCCGAAGACCGCATAGCCATGCCCGTCCCGCGCCTGTGCCGCGTTCAGGAAGGGGTTGTCGACGACGTTGATGAAGAACTGCGCGGTCGCCGAGTCGGGCACCGACGTTCGCGCCATCGCGATCGTGCCGCGCAGGTTGTCGAGCCCGTTTCGGGCCTCGAGCGGGATCGGGGCGCGTGTCGGCTTCTCGCTCATGTCGGCCTTCATGCCGCCGCCCTGGATCATGAAGTTGTCGATCACGCGGTGGAAGATCGTGCCGTCGTAGTGGCCGGCGCGCACGTACTGCAGGAAGTTGTCCACCGTGAGGGGTGCCTTCTCGCGGTCGAGGGCGACGACGATGACGCCTAAGCTGGTGTCCAGGCGCACCTTCTGCGCCCAGGCCGGGAAGGCACACGACGCCATGGCCAACACCAGCCAGGCGATGCAGGATCGGGTGAGCTTCTTCAGGGACATCGCGTCTCGCTCGCGGCAGTGCACGAAGGGGCCGCCGCTATACTGAATGATTCTATCGGCCGCAGGCGCCGCCACCGCCGAGCACATGACGATCCGCATCCACAACACGCTGACGCGGCGCCTCGAGGAGTTCGTGCCGATCTACCCCGGCGAGGTGCGGATGTACGTCTGCGGCATCACGGTCTACGACCTGTGCCATATGGGCCACGCACGCATGATGCTGGCCTTCGACGTCGTCTACCGCTGGCTGCGCACGAGCGGGTGGCGCGTGACTTACGTTCGCAACATCACCGACATCGACGACAAGATCATCCAGCGTGCGGTCGAGCGCGGCATGTCGATCCGCGCGCTCACCGGCGAGATGATCGACGCCATGCACCGCGACATCGGCGCGCTCGGCATCGAGACACCGACCCACGAGCCGCGCGCAACCGAGTACGTTCGCGAGATGCTCGGCCTGATCACGCGGCTCGAGGCCAACGGGCTGGCCTACCGCGCCGACGATGGCGACGTCAACTTCGCGGTGCGGAAGTTTCCGGGTTATGGGCGATTGTCCGGGCGGTCGCTCGATGAGTTGCGATCGGGAGAGCGCGTCGCCGCTCACGGCGACAAGCACGACCCGCTCGACTTCGTGCTGTGGAAGGCGGCCAAGCCGTCCGAGCCGGCCGATGCGCAGTGGCCATCGGACTTCGGCCCCGGCCGCCCCGGCTGGCACATCGAGTGCTCGGCGATGTCGTGCGCGCTGCTCGGCGAGCACTTCGACATCCACGGCGGCGGCATGGACCTGCAGTTCCCGCACCACGAGAACGAACTTGCGCAAAGCGTCGGTGCGAGCGGGAAGCCTTTCGTCAACTACTGGCTGCACAACGGCTTTCTGAACGTCGACAACGAGAAGATGTCGAAGTCGCTCGGCAACTTCTTCACCATCCGCGACGTGCTGCAGCGGTTCGACGGCGAGACGGTGCGCTACTTCATGCTGCGCACACACTACCGCAGCCCGTTCAACTTCAGTGACGGCAACCTCGAAGACGCGCGCGCCGCGCTGCGTCGGCTGTACACCTCGCTCGAGGCGGTGCTCGACGACGAGCCTGCCGCCGACGCGGTGATCGATTGGAGCCAGGGCGCGGCGGCCGAGTTCAAGGCCGCGATGGACGACGACTTCAACACCCCGGGGGCGGTCGCGGTGCTCTTCGAGCTGGCGTCGCAGGTGAACCGCACCCGCAACCGGGGCGATGCCAAGCTGCTGCGTGCACTCGGCGGCACGCTCGGCTTGCTGCAGCAGCCGCCGCGCCGGTTCCTGCAGGCCGGCTCTTCGATCGACGAGGCGACGATCGCGCGGCTGATCGGCGAGCGCGCGGCGGCCAAGGCCGCGCGCAACTTCGCCGAGGCCGACCGAATCCGCCGTGAACTGGTCGACGCCGGCATCGTGCTGCAGGACTCGCCCGGCGGCACCAGCTGGGTGCGGGCCTGAGCCATCGTTGGCCGCACCACCGAACCGCTGCCCCCGATGTCGCGCGCTCCCGAGGCGTTGCTGATGCCCGATTACTGGGACGACGCCTGCAAGCATCTCGCTCGGCGTGACCGTGTGATGAAGCGGCTGATCCCGCGCTTCGGCGATGCGCGCTTGCAGAGCCGCGGCGACGCATTCACGACGCTCGCGCGGTCGATCGTCGGGCAGCAGATCTCGGTGAAGGCGGCGCAGTCGGTGTGGGACCGGTTTGTCGTGCTTTGCGGGCAGCCGGCAACACGCTTGCAGCCGCAGGACGTGGCGACGCTCGACTCGGCAGCGATGCGCGAGGTGGGCCTATCACTGCGCAAGACAGAGTACCTTCACGACCTGGCGAGCCACTTCGCAGAAGGCAAGGTGCACGTCGCGCTGTGGCGGGAGATGGACGACGAGGCCATCGTCGCCGAGCTGGTGGCGATTCGTGGCATCGGCCGCTGGACGGCGGAGATGTTCCTGATTTTCCACCTGCTGCGGCCGAACGTGCTGCCGCTCGACGACCTCGGGTTGCTGAAGGGAATCAGCCTGAACTACTTCAGCGGCGAGCCGGTTTCACGCGCCGAGGCACGAGAGGTCGGCGAGGCCTGGGCGCCTTTCCGCTCGGTGGCCACATGGTACATTTGGCGCAGCCTCGATCCGCTGCCAGTGGACTACTAAGGTCCCGGCACCGAGGCGCGCCCCTCGCGAAAAACCGAACCCCATTCGCCCACTCGCGGGTCGAGAGCATGACAAAGAGACATTTCCTCGAGTTCGAACAGCCGATCGCCGAACTCGAATCGAAGATCGACGAACTGCGCTACGTGCAGAACGAGTCGGCGGTGGACATCTCCGAGGAGATCGACCGCCTCAGTCAGAAGAGCCAGCAACTCACCAAGGACATCTACGCCAGCCTCTCGCCCTGGCAGGTGACGCAGATCGCGCGCCACCCGCAGCGGCCCTATGCGCTCGACTACTTCGGCGAGATCTTCACCGAATTCCAGGAACTGCACGGCGACCGGCACTTCGCCGACGACGCGTCGATCGTCGCCGGGCTCGCGCGCTTCAATGGCCAGCCCTGCGCGGTGATCGGCCACCAGAAGGGGCGCGATACACGCGAACGCACCGCCCGCAATTTCGGCATGTCGCGACCCGAGGGCTACCGCAAGGCGTTGCGGGTGATGAAGCTGGCGGAGAAGTTCGGCCTGCCGGTGTTCACCTTCGTCGACACCCCCGGCGCCTACCCCGGAATCGGCGCCGAGGAGCGTGGCCAGGGGGAGGCGATCGGGCGCAACATCTTCGAGATGGCGCAGCTGCAGGTGCCCGTCGTCGCCACCATCATCGGCGAGGGTGGGTCGGGTGGGGCGCTGGCGCTGTGCGTCGGCGACCAGGTGCTGATGCTTCAGTACTCGGTCTATTCGGTGATCTCGCCCGAAGGCTGCGCCTCGATCCTCTGGAAGACGGCCGAGCGCGCCGCCGATGCGGCCGAGGCGCTCGGCATCACCGCGCATCGGCTGAAGGCGCTGGGCGTGATCGACAAGATCGTCAGCGAGCCCGTCGGCGGTGCACACCGCGACCCGAAGTGGATGGCGGCGCAGCTCAAGCGCGCGCTCAACGACGCGTTGCGGCAGGTTGTCGACCTGCGGCCGAAGGATCTGCTGCAGCGCCGCTACGAGCGGCTGCAGGCCTACGGGCGCTTCGCCGACACGAAGGAACGCTGAACGTGGCTGCCGCCGGTGCGAGCCGGCAGGCACGCCCGGGGCAGCGGCTCGCGGTGGCGGCCAGCGGCGGGCTCGACTCGACGGCGCTGCTGCACTGCGTTCACCGGCTGTGCGCGCCCCTCGGCATCGGGGTCCACGCGTTGCACGTGCACCATGGCCTGCACCCCGACGCCTCGGCGTGGCAGGAGCAGTTGCGCCGGCAGTGCGCACGCTGGTCGTTGCGCAGCGGCAGCAGCATCGACTTCGCCGCCACACGGCTGGCCGGTCGGCCGGCAGCCGGCGAGAGTGTCGAGGCGTGGGCGCGACGGGAACGTTATGCAGCCCTGACCGCGATGGCCCGCGACAGCGGCTGTCGCATCGTGCTGCTCGCCCATCACCGGCTCGACCAGGCCGAGACGGTGCTGCTGCAGGCGCTGCGCGGTGCCGGCCCGGCGGGGCTCGCGGCGATGCCGCGCGAGGTCGATCGGGGAGGGGTGCGCTGGCTTCGACCCTGGCTGGATCAGCCCCGCTCGCGCATCGAGGCCTATGCCCGCCGCTGGCGGCTCGCGCATGTCGATGACCCCGGCAACGCCGACCGCCGCTTCGCGCGAAACCGGCTGCGCCACGATGTCTGGCCGGCGTTGGTGGCGGCGTTCCCTGCGGCCGAGACCACGCTCGGCCAGGTGGCGCGGCGCGCGCACGAGGTCGCCGAGCTGGCGCTCGAGATGGCCACCGTCGATCTGCCCGACGTGTCCGACGATGAAGGGCTGCGCGTCGACCGATGGCAGAGGCTCGGCGAGGCGCGGCGGGCCAACGTGCTCCGCTGCTGGGCAGCGGCGGCGCTGCGCTCGCCTGTGCCGGAGTCGCTGATCGAGCGCCTGATGGTCGAAATGCCGGCTTGCCGCGCGGCGCGATGGCCGGCGCCGGGGGGTGGGGAGTTGCGGCTGCATCGCGGTCGGCTGGTCGCCGCTGCCCCTTCCGGCGGCAGCGGGCGTGGGCTGGCCGAGCGAGCAATCGATCTCAGCCGCCCAGGAACCTATCGAGCCGACCCCTGGCCCGGCGTGATCCTCGTCAGCGCAGCCGATGCTGCGCAAGGTGGCGCCCCCGCTGCCGCGCTGCGCAACGCGGTGCTGCGACCGCGGCAGGGGGGCGAACGATTCCAGGCCGCGCCGGGCGCGATGCCGCGCAGCCTGAAGAAGCAGTACCAAGCCGCCGGCGTGGCGGCGTGGGCGAGGGAAGGTCCGCTGGTGTTCGCCGGCGAGCGGCTGCTGTTCGTTCCCGGCCTCGGCATCGATGTCCGCGCCGCGCAGTGGCCCGGCGACGATCGCCGAATGCTGCGCTGGATGCGCTGAACCGACGGATGGCGCGGGTTGGCGGGGGGGATGAGCGCCCAGCCTAAAATCGCTGGTTCCGCACAGCGCGCAAGGGCACCGTGGGCAGGCTTGTTTCATGGCACTGATCGTTCACAAGTACGGCGGCACCTCGATGGGCTCGACCGAGCGAATCCGCAGCGTCGCGCAGCGGGTGGCCAAGTGGGTGCGTGCCGGGCACCAAGTCGTCGTCGTGCCCTCGGCGATGGCCGGCGAGACCAACCGGTTGCTCGGCCTCGCGAAGGAACTCGCGCCGACTTCGAGCACCGCCGAGAGCATGCGCGAGTTCGATGCCCTGGCGGCCACCGGCGAGCAGGTGTCGGTCGGGCTGCTCGCGCTCGCGCTGCAGGCGCAGGGGCTGCGGGCGATCAGCTACGCCGGCTGGCAGGTGCCGATCCGTACCGATTCGGCGTTCATGAAGGCACGCATCGAGGAGATCGACGACCGCCGCATCCGCGCCGATCTGGCGGCCGGCAAGGTTGTCGTGATCACCGGCTTCCAGGGCATCGACGGCGAGGGGAACGTCACGACGCTCGGCCGCGGCGGATCGGACACTTCGGCGGTGGCGGTGGCAGCGGCGCTGAAGGCCGACGAGTGCCTGATCTACACCGACGTCGACGGCGTCTACACCACCGACCCGAGAATCGTCCCCGAGGCGCGGCGGCTCGGCACCATCAGCTTCGAGGAGATGCTCGAGATGGCGAGCCTGGGGTCGAAGGTGTTGCAGATCCGCTCGGTGGAGTTCGCCGGCAAGTACCGCGTGCCGTTGCGTGTGCTCTCGAGCTTCACGCCCTGGGACGTCCCGATCGACGAAGAGTCGCGCTCGGGCACGCTGATCACTTTCGAGGAAGACGAAAAGATGGAACAAGCCGTCGTGTCGGGTATCGCCTTCAACCGCGACGAGGCCAAGATCACCGTGATGGGCGTCCCCGACCGCCCGGGCATCGCCTTCCAGATCCTGGGCCCGGTGGCCGACGCGAACATCGATGTCGACGTCATCATCCAGAACGTCTCGCACGACGGGCGCACCGACTTCTCCTTCACCGTTCCCCGCAACGACTACACGCGCACGCTCGAACTGCTGCGCTCGAAGGTGCAGCCGGCGACCGGTGCCGCCGAGATCCTCGGCGACCCGAAGATCTGCAAGGTGTCGATCGTCGGCATCGGGATGCGCAGCCATGTCGGCGTCGCGAGCCGGATGTTCCGCACCCTCAGCGAGGAGGGCATCAACATCCAGATGATCACGACGAGCGAGATCAAAACCAGCGTCGTGATCGACGAGAAGTACATGGAACTCGCGGTGCGTGCGCTGCACAAGGCCTTCGACCTGGAACAGCTGGGAACTGCCGCGTAGCCCGCCGCGCCGCGGGGGGCGCTGGCATAGAATGCGCGCTCCTGGCCCAGGAGTCGTGACCGAGTGGCCGAAGGTGCTCCCCTGCTAAGGGAGTATGCGGGCAAAACCTGCATCGAGGGTTCGAATCCCTCCGACTCCGCCAGACTGCGCATGGCTGCACGCGCGCCCCGCGCCGAAGCGCCCCTCGTGATCCCGCCCATGGCCCATGTGCAGGCCTCGCCGGCCAGCGCGTCGGGCCAGCTGCCTCAAGCCGGCGCCAAGCAGAAGTCGTACGAAGCCGTGTGGTATGGGCGGGACATCACCCGGCCGTCGGGTGCCGTGCCCGGGCCATGGGCTGAGAACGGCACGATCAGGCTGTCGCGAACGCCGAACACCGCGTCGCTGTCGAGGTAGGGGCTGTCGGCGGCAAAGAGGTGTGTCGTCACCGGCACAAAGCCGTCGCGGTAGACCATCATGTGGATGTGGCCCGGGCGGTTCGGGTGGCGCCCCATCGCGCGCAGCATGTCGCCCACCGGCCCGTCGGCCGGCACCGGGTAGTAGAAGGGCTTGATCGACCAGAAGCGGTAGCTGCCGTCGGCGTCGGTGTGGAAGCGCGCGCGCAGCCGCATGCCCGAGCCCTCCTTCTGCATGTCGTAGACCCCTTCGCCGTCGCCGCTCCAGACGTCGAGGCAGCAGCCGGCGATCGGCCGGCCGTGGGTGTCGGTGATGCGCCCGGTGTAGTAGGCCGGCTCGCCGGGCATGCCTTCGCCGATGTCGCTGCCGAGCGGCAGCACCGGGGCGCCCTGCCAGTAGAACGGGCCCTGCACGGTGGCCTCGGTGGGACGCACGCTGGCGCTGGCGTCCCGCAGCGCGCTCGCCGAGCGGCGCGCCTGGTCGAGCTGCACCACCAGCATCGAGATGCCGAGCGTGTCGGAAAGCAGGATGAACTCCTGGCGCTTGTCGTCGCAGGTCTGCCCGACACGGGTGAGGAACTGGATCGCGGCCATCCACTCGGCGGGTTTCAGATCGACCTCGCGCACCAGCGCGTGCATGTGCGTGACGACGGCGGTGAGGATCTCGCGGAAGCGCGCTTCGGCGTCGGGCGCAATGCGGTCGAGAACGGCTTGCGTGATGTCGGCTGTCTGGTGGTGAGGCGTGACGGTGTTCATGCGGTCCTCTCGACGGGGGCGGTGATCGGGGGGGAGGGCTCGTAGTCGACCTGGTGACGCGCGACGCGCATGGCACCGAGGTTGCGCTTCACTCGCAGGTGCTCCGGGTGGTCGGCATAGGCGGCGAGCGCCTCGTGCGAGGCGAACTCGGAGTAGAGCACCACGTGGCAGGCGTAGTCCACCCGGCTCTGGTCGACGCCCACTTCCAGGTGCAGCAGCCCGGGCACGCGGCCACGCAAGGACTCGAACTCGGCCTTCAGGCGCTCGAGGTTGGCCGTGCGCTCGGCGTCGTCGGCACCGCGCACGTTCCACATCACGATGTGCTTGACCATGCGGCTACAACCCGAGGTAGGCCCGGCGGATCTGGTCGCGGGCCAGCAGATCGCCCGGGGTGCCTTCGGCGGCGATTCGCCCCTCCTCGAGCACGTAGGCACGTGATGCGACACGCAGCGCGGTGCCGACGTTCTGCTCCACCAGCAGCACCGATGTGCCCTCGGCGTGCACGCGCGAAATGGCGTCGAACAACTCGGTGACGATCAGCGGCGAGAGGCCGAGCGACGGCTCGTCGAGCAGCAGCAGCTTCGGGCAGGCCATCAGCGCACGGCCGATGGCCACCATCTGTTGCTGGCCGCCGGAGAGTTCGCCCGCCGCTTGCCGCAGCTTGGGCCGCAGCGCCGGGAACATCACCAGCACCGACTCGAGCGTCTGCTGCCGGCGGGCCTTCGCGGCCGGCAGCAGGCTGCCGATCTCGAGGTTCTCCTGCACGGTCATCTGCGTGAACAGGCGCCGGCCCTCCGGCACGATGGCAATGCCCACGCTGCAGAAGCGGTGGGGTGCGAGCGACGTGATGTCCTGCCCGTCGAACTCGATGCGCCCGGCGCGCGCGCGCAGCACGCCGGCCAGCGTGTGGATCAGCGTCGTCTTGCCGGCGCCGTTGGGGCCGACGACACAGAGCAGCTCGCCGCGCTGCAACGAGAGGTTCACCCCCCACAACGCCGGTGCGGCGCCGTAGGCGACCTGGAGATCGTGCACCTCAAGCATGCGCGCTGGCCGGCGGGGTTGGGGGTAACGCCGGGGGCGCTTCGCCGAGGTAGGCGCGCACGACCTCGGGCCGTTGCATCACGTCTGCCGCCGGGCCCTCGGCGAGCACCCGGCCATGGTCGAAGACGACCACGCGGTCGGTGAGCGCCATCACCGCCCGCATCACATGTTCGACGAAAACCACCGTCGCGCCCTGGTCGCGGATGCGGCGCACCAGGGCCACGGCGTCGTCGATCTCGGTCGGGGTCAGCCCGCAGAGCACCTCGTCGAGCAGCACCAGCCGCGGCCTCGACGCCAGCGCGCGCGCCAGCTCGAGGAACTTGCGCTGGTGAAGGTTCAGCTCGGCCGGCAGCACCGGCGCCTTGTCCTGCAGTCCCGCGAAGGCCAGCCACCGCATCGCCTCGCGCCGGCCTTCGGCCGGGCTGCGCAGCCCGCCGGCGAACATCGCCGCGAGCGCGACGTTGTCGAGCACGCTCTGGTTCGCGAACGGCCGCGGGATCTGGAAGGTGCGCGCCAGGCCGGCCTGCGCCACTTGGTGGGCCGGCAGCTTGGCAAGATCGCGGCCCTCGAAGCCGATCGTCCCGCCGCTCGGCAGGTACAGCCCGCTGACAACGTTGATGAAGGTGCTCTTGCCGGAACCGTTGGGGCCGATCAGGCCGAGGATCTCACCGCGCTGCACCTGCACGTCGACACCCGAAAGCGCGCGCACGCCACGGAACGATTTCGCGAGGCCCCGGGCCTGGAGCAGCGGCGCGCCGTCGACCCCTGGCCCGGCGGCAGCGTTGGCGCCGGCCGGGGCTGCCACCGGCTCGTGCGGGGCGGCAGGTCGCGGGGGCGGCCGGAGCGACCGCCGCAGCCGGGGCAGCACCCCTTCGGGCATGAAGAGGATGGCGCCGATGAGGATCAGCCCGATCGCGGCCTTGCCAGCCACCGCGTGGTCGGCGGCGGTGAATGCATAGAGCAGCAGCGTGATCGCCACCGCGCCGACCGCCGGCCCGGCCCAGTGGCGGGCGCCGCCGAGCACGCTCATCAGCACCACCGTCAGCGGCACGGTGATCGTGAACACCTCGCCGACGGTGACGTAGTTGAGGAACAGCGCGTGCACGCCACCGGCCGCGCCAGCGAGCGCGCACGAGATCGCCAGCGCCGCCAGCTTGTAGCGGAAGGTGGGTACGCCCATCAGCTCAGCCGCGTCCTCGTCGTCGTGAATCGCGAAGAGCCCGGCGCCGAACTTCGACACGCTGATCGCCCAGGCGACGATCAGTGTCAGCGCCGCCAGCACCAGCGCCAGCAAGTAGAAGGTCGACGAGGGCCGCGGGCCGAGCGCCGGCACCGGCACCGCGGCGAGCGAGACGCCGTTGCCACCGTCGATCGGCGTGTTGACGATCAGCGTGCCGAGCACGAAGGTCACCGCCAGCGTCAGCAGCGCGAAGACCTCGCCGCGGATGCCCTTGACCCGGAAGACCAGCGCACCGAGCGCGACGCCGAGCGCGCAGGCCACTGCAGCGGCCACCGGCAGCGTCGCGAGAAAGGGCCAGTCCCAGCGCGCGAGCAGCGTCGCGCTGGTGTAGAGCCCGGCTCCGAAGAAGGCACCGTGGCCGAAGGAGAAGTAGCCGCTGTAGCCGGAAAGGATGTTCCATGACGTGGCGAGCACGATCCAGTGCAGCACCAGGTACAGCAGCGAGTCGTAGAACGCCGGCAGGCCGAACTGGGGCAGAAAGGCCATCGCCACAGCAACGGCACCGATGGCACCCGGCACCTGGGCGGCCGGCCAGCGGCGCGCCGGACTCATGCCGCGCGCCCCGGGCGGAAGAGCAGGATGCCGATCAGCAGCGTGAACGACACCAGCGGCGCCCAGGAAGGTGCGGTCACCGCCATCGTCACCGCCTCGCTGACGCCGATCACGATGCCGGCGACCAGCGGCGCCAGCGCACGGCCGAGGCCACCGAGCATCACCGCTGCGAAGACGACACCCACCCAGGCGTAGATCTGAGCCGGCGCGAGCGTGAAGCCCAGCGCCAGGCACAGCCCGGCGACGCTGGCCAGCGCCGAGCAGGTGCCGGCAAGCAGCAGCGCGTTGCGCTTCTGGTGGATGCCGAAGGCGGCGGCGATCGGTGCGTCCTCGGCGCTCGCGCGCAAAGCCTTGCCGAGGTCGGTGTGGCGAAGCACGGCCCACACCGCCAGGCTCAGGCTCACCGCGAGCACCAGCGTGATCAGCTCCGGCAGCGGCACGTAGAGGCCTGCCACCTTCCAGCGGTGATCGCCGTAGCTCGACTCGAGCTTGCGAAAGTCGGCCGTCCAGATCGACTGGATGACGGCCTCGACGATGCCCGTGAGCCCGAAGGTCAGCAGCAGCGAGTTGAAGGGCGTGATCGCGAATCGCGCCATCACCGCGTGCAGCGCGGCGCCGAGCGCGAAGAACGCCGGCACGATGACCACCAGCGACAGCAGCGGGTCGATGCCCATCGCCGCCATCTGGTAGCACAGGTATGCCGCCAGGAAGGCAAAGGCGAAGTGCGCCAGGTTGATCAGCTTCAGCAGCCCCCAGGAGAGGCTGAGCCCGAGCCCGAGCAGCCCATAGAGCGCGCCGACGAAGACGCCCGACAGCACGCTCTGCGCGAGCAGCGTCGTGCTGGGCAGCGTGAATCCCGACATCGGCGGCGCGGCCCCGCGATCAGTTGGTCTGCAGGGTCGCGCCGGTGTTCGCGAACTCCTTCGGCCACACCACCGTCCACTTGCCGCCTTGCACCTGCTTGATTCGCATGAGGTCGTCGCCGTACTGGCCGGGGCCGGTGAAGCGCAGGCTGCCCTGGAGCGTGTTGACGCGGTTGGCCTTCAACCAGTTCGCGATCGCCTTGTCGTCGAGGCCCTTGGTGGCGAGCACACCGGCTTCGAGGATCTGCCAGGCGCTGTAGCTGGCCGCGGCCTGGACCTCGACCGAGATGTCGGGAAGCTTGGCCGCGGTGGCGCGTTCGTGGTAGGCCTTGATGAACTCGGCCGCGCCCGGGGCGTTCGTGAACGGCGGGTGCTCCTCGAAGATGGTCACCGAGAGCGCGTTCTTCGCCTCCGGCAGCGTGACCAGCGGCCCGGGCGACGGGTAGAGGTAGAAGTGCTGCGGCGGCACGTAGTCGATCTTCTTCATCGCGTCGAGCAGCATGTTGCCGTCGAGCCCGATGGCGCCCACCCAGACGAAGTCGGGCCTGGCGTCCTTGACCCGGTTGGCGATCGGCCCGAAGTCGCGGTTGCCGAAGTCCCACTCGAGGAACAGCACCTCGGTGAGGCCACGCTTCTTGATCGTCTCGCGCGCGCCGGCGGTCATGAACTGGATCGGCGGGAACTTGCTGGTGACGACCGCCACCGTCTTCGGCGGCTTGGGGCCGGCCGCGAGCGCATCGAAGACGGTTGCCGTCACCGTCGTCGCGGGGTCGGCGCCGAGCGACCAGGCCGGAAACGACATCTCGTACTTGGCCAGCGACGGGATTCCGAAAGTGTGGTGCACCAGCACCTTGCCATAGCGCTGCGCGACGCCCATCGCCGAGAGGATGCCCGGCGTCGCGTATGGGCCCATCAGCAGATCGACCTTGTCGACCGTGACCAACTGCTCGTAGAGCGTGCGCGCGAGGTCGGGCTTGCTCTGATCGTCCTTCAGCACCCACTCGAGCGGCCGGCCGAGCCAGCCGCCCTTGCGGTTGACCTGATCGATGTAGATCTCGCCGACGATCTTGTGGATCAACGCCGTGGCCGCAAGCGGCCCCGTCAGCGCCAGCGTGCTGCCGATGCGGATCGGTTTCGGCTGCGCCCGGGCCGTGCCGGCGGCAGCGAGCGCGGCGGCGGCGCCGATCACGGCGCGGCGGGTCAGGCGGGGGTGGTGGCTCATCGTCGTCTCCTCGTGGTGGGTCGGTCGGACTTCGGCCCGGCGGCGCCGGGTGTCATCGTCGCGGGCCGCGAGATCGACTGGGTCATCGCAGTCCGCAAGGCAGCATCACCGTTGCAGGGGCCCGCCGGCCAGCCAGCCTTCGCCGCGCCGGTACAGCTCCTCGACCACCGGGCCCTTCAGCATCGGCATGTCGAGCTTGACGCGGTAGCCGATGCCGGTCTGGATGTAGGCCAGGTGGCGGTAGCCTTCCGGGAACGAAGCCAGGCGTTCGGCGTCCAGCCGCGGGGCGGCTGCGGGGTCGAGCGGGTCGATGCGGTCCTTCTCGTAGATCGGCTGGCGGTGCAGCAGCTTCCACTCGCCTTCGTGGCGTGCGACGAAGTCGTAGAAGCGGCCGGTGCAGACGATGTCGCAGGGCACCCCCTCGACCAGGCCGCGCTGCGAGATCGTCATCTTGGTCTGCGCGATCGCCCGCTCGCCGCGGACCTCGATCGCCGAGCCGGCGAGCGTGTGCAGGATGCTGACGCCCCGAGCCCAGCCTTCTTTCGTGACGCGGATGAACTCCGACCACGGCCCCTGGAACCAGGTGGCCATCATTACGCCCTCCGGATGCCAGACGGTCGCGAAGCGCTCCCAGTCGCCGGCGTCGCGCCACACCGCCCAGCGCTCGATCAGGCGCCGGATCAGCAGTTCGTCTTGCAGCGTGTCGATCATGTGGCGCTCGTGCGGTGGAGGACGAAGTCGAAGGCCAGCGTGTACGCCGGGGGTGAGCGTGACGGGTCGTGGGCCCAGTCGGCGAGCAGCGAGCCGCGCACGCCGAAGGCGGCGTCGTGCTCGAGGTCGGGGTCGCCGCGGCGGAAGAGCTGCGTCACCAGCGGCTGGTAGCCCGGGGCCTCGATCTGCACCGGCAGGTGCAGCGGCCGCAGGCCGGGTCGCCCCAGCTGCCGAAGCAGGCGTCCGGCCGGGCTGGACGGTGGCACCGGGGCGGGTGCCGCCAGCTGCAGCCGCGCCGTGAAACGGCCGTCGGGTGCGGTGGTCTGCGCCGGCCCACCGGCACCGTCGATGCGGCCGAGCAGCACCCTTGCACCCGGCACCGGGTCGCCGGAGAGTGCGAGCACGCGGCCGCGGAGCTCGAGTTGCACCGCACCTGCCGCGCCGTCGTGCGCCCGAGCGCGGTGCGCCGTGGTGCTGGCCTCGGTGCAGCCGGCCGGCCGGCGGTGGTTTTGCGCCATCACGAGCGCAGTGAGGCCCAGTGTGTCCGACAGCTGCGCGAAGTCGTTCGATGCCCCGGCTTCGTCGAGGAATGCCAGCGTCGCGCGCCACTCCGGCTCGGTGAGCCGCACGTCGCGAGCAAATGCATGCAGGTGCTGCACCAGGCTCGTCGTCACTTCGCGCAGCCTGGCGTCGGGTGTGAGCGCGTTGAGCGCGATCACCGCCTGCGTGATGGTGTCTTCGTCGAGCGCGTGCACAGGGTTTGCCGGCGGGCCGCGGGGGTGGGCGGGAATCTAGACTCGGCGACGATGGAAGAAAACGAGCGGCACGGCAAAGTAGCTTTCCGCGGGCAGGAAAAGTCCGGGTAAACGTGGACCGCTGGACCGAGATCGAGCTGTTCGTGCAGGTGGCCGAGCTGGGGAGCCTGTCGCGTGCTGCCGAGGCACTTCAGCTCTCGAATGCCGCCGCGAGCCGGCACCTGGCGGCGCTCGAGGAACGCCTGGCCGCGAGGCTGGTGCAGCGCAACACGCGACGGCTGTACCTGACCGACGTCGGCGAGGCCTTCTATCGCCGCTGCAAGCCGCTGCTCGCCGAGCTGCGCGAGGCCGAGAGCGCGGTGAACGAGACCGCGATCAAACCCACCGGGCTGCTTCGGGTGACGGCTTCGCTTCCTTTCTCGATGATCGTGCTCGCGCCGCTGCTGCCCGAGTTTCACGATCGGTATCCCGACCTGCGCGTCGAGATCGTCGTCAGCAACCGCTACACCGACCTGCTCGAGAGCGGCATCGACGTCGCGATTCGCAACCGCGAGTTCGAAAACGACTCGGCGATCACGGTGCGCCGGCTGGCCGAGACCAAGCGGGTGCCGGCGGCTTCGCCACAGTACCTGCAGCGCCACGGGACCCCTCGCACGCCCGACGAGCTGGCGCGGCACCGGATGCTGATCTACAACCTGGCCAATCAGCCACACCAGCTGAAGTTCACTCGCCAAGGCATGGTGACGACGCTGCCGGTGCAGGGGCTGCTGGAGTCCAACGACCCGCAGGTGATCCGCGCCGCGGCGCTGAAGCACCTGGGCATCCTTGTGCTGCCGATGTACATCATCCACGAGGACGTGGTCGCGGGCCGGATGGTGCCGGTGCTGCGCGAGTGGGAACTGCCGCGGCTGACGATCAACATCGCCTACCCGACACGTCGCCACCTGCCGGCGAAAGTGCGCTGCTTCGTGGACTTTCTGGTGCAGCACTTCGCGCTGATGGACTACGAGCGGCGCTGGACGGCGTGAGTCTGGCCCCCACGCTCCCTCTCGGTCGCTGCGGTCATGGAGCCCCCACGCTCCCTCCCGGTCGCTGCCCCCCGAGGGGGCTTTGCCAGCGGACCGGCGGAGCCGGATCCGCGGCAATTCTTGGGCTGGAGCGCCTGCGTCGCCCGCGGGAGGCAAGTCGCGTCAGCCAGCGTGCTCGGTGCGCAGCAGCTTGGCGGCATCGACCATTGCGCGCATCTTGCCAACCGCGACCTCGCGAGGCAGGTATTTCATGCCGCAGTCGGGCGCGAGGATCACGCGCTCCTTCGCGACGTAGGGCAGCGCACGCCGGATGCGCTCGGCGACCACCTCCGGTGTCTCGATCGTGAGGTCGCCGAGGTCGAGGCAGCCGATCATCACCTGCTTGTCGTCGAAAGGGGCCAGAACCGCGCAGTCGAGATGGCTCTGCGCCGTCTCGACCGAAATCTGCCGGCAGCGGCAGCCGCGCAGCTCGGGCAGGAAGCTGTAGCCGGTGGCCCGTTGCGTCACCATCGCCGGGTAGCCGAAGCAGATGTGCACGGCGGTGGTGCCGGTGACGCCGTCGAGCGCCGCGTTGAGCGCCTTCAGCCCATACAGGCGGGCCTGCTCCGGCCGGGACTGCATCCACGGCTCGTCGATCTGGACGACGTCGGCGCCGGCGGCGAAGAGGTCCTTGATCTCGGCGTTCAGCGCCTCGGCGTAGTCCATCGCCGCTGCTTCGTCGGACGGGTAGTGGTCGTTCTGCGCCTGGCAGCTCATCGTGAACGGGCCCGGCACCGTGATCTTGACCTGGCGTGTCGTGTTCGCACGCAGGAAGCGCAGGTCGTCGACTTCCACCGGGTGACGGCGCCGGATGCGGCCGACGATGCGCGGCACCGGGATCGGCAGCCCCGAGCGGTTGGTCACCGTCCCCGGGTGGTCGAGGTCGATGCCATCGAGCGCGGTGGCGAAGCGGTTGGAGTAGCTCTCGCGGCGGATCTCGCCGTCGGTGACGATGTCGAGCCCGGCGTCCTCCTGAGCCCGTATCGCGAGCAGCGTTGCGTCTTCCCAGGCCTGCTGCAGGTACGGCTCGGCAACACGCCAGAGTTCCTTCATTCGCACGCGGGGCGGGAACTGGCCGGCCAGCTTGTCCCTGTCGATCAGCCAGTCCGGCTGCGGCAGGCTGCCGACGAGCGTGGTGGGGAACAGCATCGCACGTCTCCTCGGGTCGTGTTTCGCCGGTGAGTGTGACCGAGCCCGCGTGCGCGCTACCGGAAAACAGTTCTGCAAAGCCCGCCTTCACAGCCGGCGGGGCGCTTGCTGCAATCGGACCGATGCTGCGCTTCACCTACCAGCCCAACCCGGCGCGCGTGGTTTTCGCGGCCGGCGTCGTGCGCGAGGTCGGGGCCGAAGTCGAACGGCTCGGCGCGCGCCGGGCGCTTGTGTTGTGCACCCCGGAGCAGACCGCCTTGGCCACGAGAGTGGCCGCGCTACTCGGCGATCGTGCGGCCGGGGTGTTTACTCGCGCCGCGATGCACGTGCCGGTCGAGACCGCCCGCGAGGCACGCGAAGAGGCGCGGCGCCGGGGTGCCGACTGCGCGGTGGCGGTGGGGGGCGGGTCGACCACCGGCCTCGGCAAGGCGATCGCGCTCGACAGCGCACTGCCGATCGTCGCGATTCCGACCACCTATGCCGGCAGCGAGATGACGCCGATCTACGGCCTCACCGAAGGCGGGGTCAAGAAGACCGGGCGCGACCTGCGTGTGCTACCGCGCGTGGTGCTCTACGACCCCGAGCTGACGCTGACGCTGCCGCTGGCGCTGACGGTGACCAGCGCGCTGAACGCGATTGCCCATGCCGCCGAAGGGCTGTACGCGCACGACGGCAACCCGGTGGTGTCGCTGATGGCCGAGGAGGGCATCCGCGCCTGCGCCGCCGCGCTGCCCCCGCTGGCCGCCGATGCCCACGACCTCGAGGCGCGCTCGTTGGCGCTCTATGGTGCCTGGCTCTGTGGCACCGTGCTCGGTAGCGTCGCGATGGGACTGCACCACAAGCTGTGTCACACCCTCGGCGGCAGCTTCAACCTCCCGCACGCCGAGACCCACGCCGTCGTTCTGCCCCATGCGCTGGCCTACAACGCCGCGGCCGCCCCGCAGGCGATGGCGCGCATCGCCCGTGCGCTTGGAACCGATGGCGCCCCGCAGGCTCCGGCAGCGGTGTTCGAACTGGCGCGACGCCACAGCGCGCCGACCTCGCTGCGCACGCTCGGCATGCCGGCAGAAGGCCTCGACCGCGCCGCCGGCCTCGCGGTGCAGGCGGCCTACCCGAACCCGCGGCCGCTGGAGCGCGCGGCGATCCGTGCGTTGCTGCAGCGCGCGTTCGAAGGCGCCGTGCCCGAGTCGGGGTGAGCGGCGCGCCCGCGCGACACCGGAGTGGTCGCGCGGCTCGCGTGACCCCGTTGGATGAGGCCGGAAGGCGGCTGGACGGGCTCGAGGCGTTGGCGCGCAGTGGGCTGAGGGACAGTTGCAGGCCGGACCGCATCTGCCTCCGGAGCCCCTGCCACGCTACGCTCCCGCACGGCCGCCGTCGGCGACGACCGTGGCGAGGCGCGCGCGGTCGCGGGCGCCCTGATCAGCGTCCACAGCACGGGCTGGGGCCGCAGCAGGAGGCGGCGGTCGTTGCGGACGGACGGTTCGTGGCCGTATCCGGCGACGGGCCGGTCGCCGAGGCGCCGGCTGCGGCCGAACTTGTCGCCGCCGCGGATCCCGTCGTGGTACCGGCCCGCGCGGTGAGAGGCTTGGTCGCGCGGATGAACCCGCTCGCGAACTTGCCGTCCACCTGCGCGGCGAGCTGCTGCAGCTCGGCGCCCTGTGCAGCGAGGAACTCGCGCGCGTCCTCCACGCCGTAGACGCGCGTCACCTCGATGCCGGCGTCGACGAAGCCGGCACGTGCGAGCTTGTCGAGGTAGTCGCGGTCCGAGAGGGCCCCGGCCACGCAGCCGATCCACAGCTCCATGTTGCGGCGGATTGCCGGCGGCACCTCGCCGCGCACGATGACGTCCGAGACCGCGAAGCGGCCGCCCGGCTTGAGCACGCGGAAGGCCTCGGCGAGCACGCGGTCCTTGTCGGCGGCGAGGTTGATCACGCAGTTGGAGATGATCACGTCGACCGAGTTCGCGGGCAGCGGGATGTGTTCGATGTCGCCCTTGAGGAAGTGCACGTTCGTGAGGCCGCTCTTGCGCTTGTTCTCCCGCGCCAGGGCCAGCATCTCGTCGGTCATGTCGACGCCGTAGGCGACGCCGGTCGGGCCGACGCGGCGGGCCGACAGCAGCACGTCGATGCCGCCGCCGGAGCCGAGGTCGAGCACAGTCTCCCCGGGCTCGAGTTCGGCCAGCGCGGTCGGGTTGCCACAGCCGAGCGACGCCAGCAGCGCGGTGTCGGGCACCTTGCTCGCGTCGATGGCGTCGTAGAGGTTGGCCGTGATCGGGTCGCTGCCGCTGATCAGCGTGGCGTCGGTGCCGCAGCAGCTGCTGACCGGGCCGCAGCAGCTCGCGCCGGCGCCCTCGCTCACGCGCTTGGCGGCCTCGCCGTACTTCTGGCGCACGACTTCCTTGACGGTGGTGTCTTCGATGGGCATGGATGTCTCCGGGGTGAGGGTCAGGGGGTGAGGGGTCACCGGCTCGCGACGGGCTCGGCTTCGACGGGGGCGGCGGCATCGCCCGCGATTTCAGAGCAGCCGCTCGGCATCAATTGGTTCGGTGCCTATCGGCCAGGGCCGGATCGACATCGACACCGCACACGCCGGTGCCAAGTCGTGGACTGGATCGTCTTCATCGTCTTGTTCCTCGGGGCCTTTCAAGCGCTGCGACGCACCGTTGCGCCACGTTCGTACCAGGGCTTGCTGGCGTTGACCAAGCGCACCACCAGCAGCATCACCGGCACCTCGATCAGCACACCGACCACCGTGGCCAGTGCCGCTCCGGACTGGAACCCGAACAGGCTGATCGCCGCCGCCACCGCCAGCTCGAAAAAGTTGCTGGCGCCGATCAGCGCCGACGGGCACGCCACACTGTGCTTCTCGCCGACCCGGCGGTTGAGCCAGTAGGCCAGGCTGGAGTTGAAGAACACCTGGATCAGGATCGGCACCGCCAGCATCGCGATCACCAACGGCTGCTCCAGGATGGCCTGCCCCTGAAAGCCGAACAGCAGCACCAGCGTGGCCAGCAATGCGGCGACGGACCACGGTCCGATGCGGGCCAGCGCGGCGTCGAACACTGCCTGCCCGCGGGCCAGCAGGCGCCGCCGCAGCCACTGAGACAGGATGACCGGGATCACGATGTAGAGCGCGACCGAGGTCAGCAGCGTGTCCCAGGGCACGGTGATCGACGACAGCCCGAGCAGCAGCGCGACGATCGGCGCGAAGGCGAACACCATGATGCTGTCGTTGAGCGCCACCTGCGACAGCGTGAAGATCGGGTCGCCGTTGGTCAGCCGGCTCCAGACGAAGACCATCGCGGTGCACGGCGCGGCGGCCAGCAGGATCAGCCCGGCCACATAGCTGTCCAACTGGTCCGCCGGCAGGTAGGGAGCGAAGACCTGGCGGATGAAGACCCAGCCCAGCAGCGCCATCGAGAAGGGCTTGACGGCCCAGTTGATGAACAGCGTGACGCCGATGCCGCGCCAGTGGTTCTTGACCTGGGCGAGCGCGCCGAAGTCGACCTTCAGCAGCATCGGGATGATCATCACCCAGATCAGCAGCCCGACCGGCAGGTTGACCTGCGCGAGCTCCATGCGGCCGATGGCCTGGACCGGTCCGGGCAGCACCTGGCCGAGCACGATGCCGGCGACGATGCAGAGGAAGACCCACAACGTCAGGTAGCGCTCGAAGACGTTCAGCGGGGCGGGTGCTGCGGCACTCCGGTGCAGGGTCTGGGTGCTCATCGCGAGGCTTCAGTTGTGGCCGATGTCGGTCAGTGCGGATCGCAGCGCGGCGCGGTCCATCGATTCGAGCGGCAGCGCCAGCAGTTGCAGCATGCGGTAACCGATCGCCTGGCGCGTCAGCTCGAAGGCGCGCCGCTTGCCCTCGTCGCCGCCCTCGGCGTTCGACGGATCGGGATAGCCCCAGTGCACCTTGACCGGCGCCTCGCCGGCGCGGCCGTGGAAGACCGGGCAGGCCTCGGCTGCAGCGCTGTCGCACACCGTGATGACGACGGCGAGCGGCGGAGCTTCGGGTGCCGCGAACTCGTCCCAGCTCTTGCTGCGGAAAGCGTCCGTGTCGAACCCGGCGGCGGCCAGTGCCTCGAGCGCGAACGGGTTGATCCGGCCCCCCGGTGCGCTGCCGGCACTGTGCGCGACGACGTCGCGCCCAAGCCGGCGCGCCCAGTGGTTCAGCATGCCCTCGGCGAGCACGCTGCGAGCCGAGTTGTGCGTGCACAGGATCAGGATGTGGGCCGTCATCGCTTTCGAGTCGTCGGGGTCAGCTCTGCTCGTGCGGGGCGCAGGCGACAGCGATGGCCGCTGGCGCGATCTCGCAGCCGGCACGCTGCGAGCAATGCGCGTTGACGGAGGGGAGCGGTTCGTTCATCTGTGCCAGCGCCGGTCGGTAGACCAGGTGACTGCCTCACACACCTGGATCACGAGCCCTGCGCGCATCAGTTCCTGGAGGTCAGACGACTGCGTCGAGGCCGGCAGGTCGAAGATCGCGGCGGGTTCACCCGGCGTCAGGACCTGCGAATCGGCGCCGGCGAGAGCCCGAGAAACGCGCAGCCGCGCGGTCTGAGCCAGCGCGGTGAGGGTGGCCACCGTGGCACTCTCTTCCATGATTCGAACAATATAGAATTTACCGCCAGTGTCAAGCCACGGGCCATCCAGCCGGTCGTGTGGCCGGAGACCTCGGCCAAGATGTCCCGCTGGCGGTGCATGCAACGGGCGTTGTCGAGGCTGACGGATTCCGCAGAGGGTGGGGCTTGCGGTCGAGGGTTCGGTTCTGCGCATCGAGGCGCTTGCGCGCAGCCTCGATCACGCCGGAGAGCGCAAAGGCGATGGTGACGGCCCTTCGGCCACCACCTGCACCTGGCTCAGGCCCCACGGCGCGCCGCTCGACATGCTCCCTCCACCTCGGCAGGCTTGCATCGCAGACAAGGCCCGGGCGGTAGCCCCGGTGGCTCACACCCGCTCGAGAACGATGGCGATGCCCTGTCCGACACCGATGCACATCGTGCACAGCGCATAGCGGCCCTGGGTGCGGTGCAACTGGTTGATGGCGGTCGTCACCAGTCGCGCGCCGCTCATGCCCAGCGGGTGCCCGAGCGCGATCGCGCCGCCGTTCGGGTTGACCCGCGGGTCGTCGTCGGCCAGCCCCAGGTCGCGCAGCACGGCCAGGCCCTGCGCGGCGAAGGCTTCGTTCAGTTCGATCACGTCCATCCGCGCGAGCGACAGGCCGGTGAGCTGCAGCACCTTGCGCCGCCGTAGCGGCCGATGGGCGTGCGGATGGCGTCGCAGACGAAGGCGTGGGTCATGAGGGCCTCCTGGTCAGTAGATGGCCGTCGCGATGACGATGGCGAAGGCGTTCGTGAGAGTCGGCGTGACGACGGCCAGCAGGAAGATCGGCTTGTAGGCCTGCTTGTGGGTCAGGCCAACGACCGCCAGTGCCGTGATGACGGCCCCGTTGTGCGGCCTCACGTCCAGCCCGGCGGTGGCCAGGCTGGCGATGCGATGGCCATCGTGAGGCGGGCCACGCCGCGCGCATCGCGCGTGACAGTCAAGGTCTTCATGATCCGAGCGCCTGCACGAGTTCGGGCACCGCCGCAAACAGATCGGCCTCCAGCCCGTAGTCCGCGATGCTGAAGATGGGTGCCTCCGGGTCCTTGTTGATCGCGACGATCACCTTGGAGTCCTTCATGCCCGCCAGGTGCTGGATCGCGCCGCTGATGCCGGCTGCGATGTAGAGCTGAGGTGCGACGATCTTGCCGGTCTGGCCGACCTGCCAGTCGTTAGGCGCGTAACCCGCGTCGACCGCAGCGCGGCTGGCACCCAACGCCGCACCGAGCTTGTCGGCCAGCGGCGTGAGCACCTCGTTGAACTTCTCGCTGCTGCCCATCGCACGGCCGCCCGAGACGATGATCTTCGCGGCGGTCAGTTCAGGGCGGTCGCTCTTGGCGATCTCGCTGCCGACGAAGCTGCTCTTGCCGCTGTCGGCCACCGCATCGTTCTTCTCGACCGCCGCGCTGCCGCCCCCGCCCGCGGCGTCGAAGCCGGTGGTTCGCACGGTGATGACCTTGGTCGCATCGACGCTCTGGACGGTGGCGATGGCGTTGCCGGCGTAGATCGGGCGCTCGAAGGTGTCTTCGGAGATCACCTTGGTGATCTCGCTGATCTGTGCGACGTCGAGCCTGGCGGCCACGCGCGGCGCGACGTTCTTGCCGTGCGCGGTGGCGGGAAAGAGGATGTGGGTGTAGTTCTGCGCCCCATCACCCAGAAGCGCGAGAACCTGCGCGGCGATGTTCTCGGCCAGCTGCTCGGCGAGGCTGGCTCCATCGGCGTGCAGCACCTTGGCCACGCCCTGCAGCTGCGCGGCGGCCTGCGCGGCGCCGGCGGCGTTCTGGCCGGCCACCAGCACGTGCACTTCACTCGCGCACTGCAGCGCGGCGGTGACGGTGTTCAGCGTCGCACCCTTGAGGGTGCCGTGGTCGTGTTCGGCAATGACGAGTGCGGCAGGGGCCGCCCGGCCGTCCGAAGGCCCCTGCGCGCCCCCTTGGGGGGCAGCGAACGGAGTGAGCGTGGGGGTTGTCATGGCTTCAGATCACCTTCGCTTCGTTCTTCAGCTTTGCGACCAGGGTCGCGACGTCGGGTACCTTGATGCCGGCGCTGCGCCTGGGCGGCTCGCTGACCTTCAAGGTCTTGATGCGCGGCGTCACGTCGACGCCGAGATCCGCAGGCTTGACGGTCTCCAGCGGCTTCTTCTTCGCCTTCATGATGTTGGGCAGCGTTACGTAGCGCGGCTCGTTCAGGCGCAGATCGGCGGTGATCACCGCCGGGATGCCAATCGCCAGTGTCTCGAGGCCGCCGTCAACCTCGCGCGTGACCACGGCCCGGCCATCTGCGACTTCCACCTTCGACGCGAAGGTGGCCTGCGGCAGGTTGACCAGCGCGGCCAGCATCTGGCCGGTCTGGTTGCAGTCGTCGTCGATCGCTTGCTTGCCGAGGATGACCAGGCCCGGCTGCTCCTTGTCGACCAGCGCCTTCAGGATCTTGGCGACCGCCAGCGGCTGAAGTTCCTCGCTCGTCTCGACAAGGATCGCGCGGTCGGCGCCGATGGCCATCGCGGTGCGCAGCGTCTCCTGGCATTGCGTGACGCCGCAGGAGACCACCACCACCTCGGTGGCGATGCCCTTCTCCTTCAGCCGCACTGCCTCCTCGACGGCGATCTCGTCGAAGGGGTTCATGCTCATCTTGACGTTGGCGATGTCCACGCCGGTGCCGTCGGCCTTGACGCGCACCTTGACGTTGTAGTCGACCACCCTTTTCACGGGGACGAGGATCTTCATCGGATTGCCTTTCAGATGGCTTGGACGGGCTCGCGCGCGGCGCGCGGGCCCAGTCCGGCAGCAGTTCGGTCAGCGCGCGCGGGTCCATCACGGCGCCGGACAGGATGTGCGCGCCCGGCTCGGAGCCCTTCTCGAGTACGACCACCGACGCATCGGCGTTGAGCTGCTTCACGCGGATCGCCGCGGCCAGTGCCGCCGGACCGCCGCCGACGACGACCACGTCGACAGTCCATCGCTTCGCTCGGTCCGATCGGCTGGAGGACATGCCGGGACGCCATGTTCGTTCTCGATGTCTGCGGTGAACCTTCAGCGCCGCGCGTCGCGGATCGCCTGCACGGCTTCCGGGTTGACCAGGGTGCTCAGGTCGCCTGCGTCCTCCCCGAGCCAGGCGGAACGGACGACTCGACGCATCAGCTTCGAGTTGCGGGTGCGCGGCAGGTCGGGCACGAACACCAGGTCGGCCGGCTTGAACGCGCCACCCAGGCCCGCGGTCACGGCAGCCGACAGCACCTTGACCGCCGACTCGCGATCGGTCCCGGGCCTTGCGACGCACAAGCAGACCACGGCCGTGCCCTTGATGGGGTCCGGGACGCCGATCGTGCAGGCGTCTTCCACCAGCCCGGTGGCCATCAGCAGCGCCTCGATCTCGGAAGGCCCGGTGCGCTTGCCGGCGATCTTCAGCGTGTCGTCAGAGCGCCCGTGCACGTACCACATGCCATCGGCGTCGCGGCTGGCGAAGTCGCCGTGCACCCACAGGTCGGGCAGGCGCGACCAGTAGCTGTCAAGGTAGCGCTCGCGGTCGTGCCACAGCCCGCGCGTCAGTCCGATCGTGGGTGTGCGCATCACCAGCTCGCCGGTGACGCCCACGCCGACCGATTCGCCGGTGTTCGCGTCGACCACGTCGGCACCCGTGCCCGGCACCGCGCCTGCAAAGGCGCAGGGCTTGAGCGGGTGGATGACGGTGCCGGTCAGGATGCCGCCCATCTCGGTGCCGCCCGAGAAGTTGAGCAGCGGCACGCGGCCCTTGCCGATGCGCTCGAAGGTCCAGTGCCAGGCCTCGGGCGTCCAGGGCTCGCCGGTGGAGATCATCACGCGCAGCGAACTCAGGTCGCGCTCGGCCAGCGTCGCCGCATCCGCTTCAGGCAGCGACATCGACAGCCGCGCGATCGTCGGCGCCAGGCCCAGGAAGCTGACGCGGTGGCGTTCGACCAGCCGCCACAGGCGATCGGGTTCGGGCCAGTTCGGTGCGCCTTCGGCCAGGACCACGGTGGCGCCGACGAGCAGGCCGCCGAATACCAGCATCGGCCCGACCAGCCAGCCCATGTCCGACATCCACAGGAAGCGGTCGCCGGGCTTGAGGTCCATGCAGATCGACAGGTCCAGCGCGGTCTTGACGGGGAAGCCGCAGTGCGAGTGCACCACGCCCTTGGGCTTGCCGCTGGTGCCCGACGTGAACATCAGCAGGAAGGGGTCGTCGGCCGGCATCGGCTCGGTCTGCACCTCGGCCACGCCCTCTGGCGCGCCCGAAGTGAGCTCGTGCCACCAGTGGTCACGCCCCACCGTCCAGCCATGCGGCGCCGCCAGGTGGCGCAGCACGACGACATGGCGCACGCTCGGGCAATGGGCCAGCGCCTCGTCGACGACGCTCTTCGCGCCGACCGGCTTGCCGCGGCGCGGCGAGCCGTCGACGGTGATCACGGCCACCGCCCGGCCGTCGTTCAGGCGCTGCGCGATCGCATCGGCGCCGAAGCCCGAGAACATCGGCAGCACGATGGCGCCGATCTTGGCCACCGCCAGCATCGCCGCCGCCGCATGCGGCACGTTGGGCAGCAGCATGCCGACCACGTCGCCGCGGCCGATGCCAAGCTTGCGCAGGCCCCAGGCCAGGCGGCAGGTCTCGCGGTCGAGGTCGGCAAAGGTCCAGGTGCTTACGGCACCATCCTCGCCTTCCCACACCAGCGCCGGCTGCGCGTAGCGCTCGCTGCCGCGCCAGCGGTCGAGGCCGCTGATCACCACGTTGGTCTCGCCGCCCACACACCAGTGCGCGAAGGGTTTGCCCTCGCCGAGGTCCAGCACGCGCTCGTAGGGTCGTTCGAAGCGGTAGTCGAGGAAGCGGATCAGCGCGTCGTGGAACCACGCCGGGTCCTGGCTCGCGCGCTCGTTGAGCGCCTCGAAGCTGGCCACACCCAGCGCCCGCATGAAGCGCGTCAGGTTGGCCTGTTCGACCGTCGAGGCGTCGGGCCGCCAGACGAAGCCCTGGGGTGTGGGCAGATCGGCCTGCATGATGTGCCCGCCTTCAGTTGGCAAACGCCGCGATGCCGGTGATGGCCCGGCCGAGGATCAGCGCGTGCACGTCGTGCGTGCCCTCGTAGGTGTTGACGACCTCGAGGTTGACGAGGTGGCGCGCGACGCCGAACTCGTCGCTGATGCCGTTGCCGCCGAGCATGTCGCGCGCCACACGGGCGATGTCGAGCGCCTTGCCGCAGGAGTTGCGCTTCATGATCGAAGTGATCTCCACGGCGGCGGTGCCTTCGTCCTTCAGGCGGCCCAGGCGCAGGCAGCCCTGCAGGCCGAGCGTGACCTCGGTCAGCATGTCGGCCAGCTTCTTCTGCACCAGCTGGTTCGCGGCGAGCGGGCGGCCGAACTGCTTGCGGTCGAGCACGTACTGGCGCGCGCGCAGGTAGCAGTCTTCGGCCGCGCCAAGCGCGCCCCAGGCGATGCCGAAGCGCGCGCTGTTCAGGCAGGTGAACGGGCCCTTCAGACCACGGACCTCGGGGAAGGCGTTCTCCTCGGGGCAGAACACCTCGTCCATCACCACCTCGCCGGTGATGCTGGCGCGCAGGCCCACCTTGCCGTGGATGGCCGGTGCGCTCAGGCCCTTCCAGCCCTTCTCGAGCACGAAGCCGCGGATCGCGCCTGCGTCGTCCTTGGCCCAGACGACGAAGACATCGGCGATCGGGCTGTTCGTGATCCACATCTTGCTGCCCGAGAGTGAGTAGCCGCCGGACACCTTCTTGGCCCGCGTGATCATGCTGCCGGGGTCCGAGCCGTGGTTCGGTTCCGTCAGTCCGAAGCAGCCGATCCACTCGCCCGAGGCGAGCTTGGGCAGGTACTTCTGCTTCGTGGACTCGTTGCCGAACTCGTTGATCGGCACCATCACCAGCGAGCTCTGCACGCTCATCATCGAGCGGTAACCGGAGTCCACGCGCTCGACCTCGCGGGCGATCAGGCCGTAGGCCACGTAGTTGAGCCCGGAGCCGCCGTAGGCCTCGGGGATTGTCGGGCCGAGCAGGCCGAGCTCGCCCATCTCGCGGAAGATCGCGGGGTCGGTGCGTTCGTGGCGGAAGGCCTCTTGCACACGCGGCAGCAGCCGCTCCTGGCAGTAGGCATGGGCTGCGTCGCGGATCGCGCGCTCGTCGTCGCTGAGCTGGCCGTCGAGGGACAAGGGGTCGTCCCAGGAGAATATGTTGCGGTTCGAAGCCATGGTCGTGTCTCCTAGTCCTGGTTCATCAGCTCGCGGCCGACGATGATTTGCTGGATCTGCGTGGTGCCTTCGTACAGGCGAAGCAGGCGCACGTCGCGGTAGAAGCGCTCCACCGGGTACTCGTTGATGTAGCCCGCACCACCGTGCACCTGCACCCCGCGGTCGGCCACGCGGCCGGCCATCTCGGTGCAGAACAGCTTGGTGCACGAGACGCGCATCGACACGTCGGGGTCCGACACATGCGGAGGCTTGCGGTCGAAGCGTTCGGCCGTCTCGCGCACCAGCGCCCAGCCGGCCAGCAGCTCGGCCTGGCTGTCGGCCAGCATGGCCTGGATGAGCTGGAACTCGCCGAGCTTCTTGCCGAACTGCTTGCGCTCGCGTGCGTAGCGGGCCGATTCGTCGAGCACACGCTGCGCGATGCCGCAGGCCACGGCCGAGATGTTCAGGCGCCCGCGGTCGAGCACCTTCATCGCGGTCTTGAAGCCCTGGCCGGGCACGCCGCCGATGATGTTGGCAGCAGGCACGCGCACGTTCTCGAGGATCACGTCGCAGGTCATCGTGCCGCGCTGGCCCATCTTCTTGTCCTTCTTGCCGAGCTTGATGCCGGGCAGGTCGGCGGGGACGATGAAGGCGGACACGCCCGATGCGCCCGGACCGCCGGTGCGTGCCATCAGCGTGAAGGCCCCGGCGCGCGGCGCGTTGGTGATGAAGCGCTTGGTGCCGTTGAGCAGGTAGTGGTCGCCGTCGGCCTTGGCACTGGTCTTCAGCGACGCGGCGTCCGACCCGGCGTCAGGCTCGGTGAGCGCGAACGACATCACCAGCTCGCCGCTGGCCACACGCGGCAGGACCTCGGCCTTCTGCTCGGGCGTGCCATCCATCAGGATGCCCTGCGAGCCGATGCCGATGTTGGTGCCGAACACCGAGCGGAAGGCCGGCGCGGTGCGGCCCAGCTCGAAGTTGACCTGCACCTCCTGGCTGACCGACAGGCCGATGCCGCCGAACTCCTCGGGCACGGTCAGGCCGAACAGGCCCAGTTCCTTCATCGCCTCGACCAGTTCGGGCGGGACTTCGTCATGCTCTTCCAGGTGGTTCTCGGCGGGCACCAGCTGCTCGCGCACGAAGCGCTGCACGGTGGCGAGCAGGATGTCGAAGGATTCGGGGTCGAGTGCCATGGTCTTGCTCGGTGGGTTCGGTGGTATCGGTGGTATCAGCAGTGACGGAAATCCGGCGCGCGCTTGCCGAGGAATGCCTTCATCCCTTCGTGCGCGTCGTCGCTCGCAAAACGTGCGTGCAGCTGGCGCCGCTCGAACCCGATCCCTTCCGAGAGCGATGACTCGTGAGCCCGGTTGACCGACTCCTTGATCGCCATCAGCGCGGGCAGCGAGTAGCCGGCGATCGTCGCGGCCAGCGCGAGCACCTCGTCCATCAGGCGGTCGTCGGGGACGACACGCGACACGAGGCCGTAGCGGTCGGCCTCGGCGGCGTCGAGCATGCGTGCCGACAGACACATGTCCATCGCCTTCGCCTTGCCGATCGCGCGCGGCAGCCGCTGCGTGCCGCCGGCGCCGGGCAGCATGGCCAGCTTGATCTCGGGCAGCGCGAACTTCGCGCTCTCGGCGGCGACGACGATGTCGCAGGCCAGCGCGAGCTCGCAGCCACCGCCCATCGCGAAGCCCGCCACCGCGGCGATCACGGGCTTGCGCACGCGGCGGATCGTCTCCCAGTTGCGTGTGATGAACTCGCTGCGGAAGACGTCGATGTAGGTCCAGTCGACCATGGCCGCGATGTCGGCGCCGGCGGCGAATGCCTTCGCGCCGCCGGTGATGACGACCGCCCCGATGCCGTCGTCGGCGTCGAAAGCCAGCAGCGCCTGGCCGAGCGCGTCCATCAGCGCATCGTTCAGCGCGTTGAGCTGCTTCGGCCGGTTCAGCGTGATCACGCCCACGCGGCCATGCGCCTCGGCGAGGATGGGGGCATCGGTGCTCATGGTCGGCTCGGTCGAACGGTCACTCGACGACGATCTTGCGATCGCGGATCAGCGCGGACAGCACCTTGCCCTCTTGCGCCAGCAGCTTCCTGAACTCGGCCGTCTCCAGCGGCACCGGCTCGGCGCCCAGGTCGCCGAAGCGCTGCTTGACGGCGGGCGTGACGAGAATCTTGTTCAGCTCGCGGATCAGACGTGCGCTGACGTCGGCCGGCGTGTTGTTGGGCACCCAGACGCCGAACCAGATGTCCAGGCTGGCGTCCTTGATGCCGAGCTCGGCGTAGGTCGGCACGTCGGGGAAGAAGGGCGACTTCTTGTCGCTGGCCACCGCCAGCAGCTTGACCTTGCCGGACTTGATGTGCGGGAACGCGATGCCCGGGTCGAAGGCCATGTCGGCCTGGCTGGCCATCACGTCCTGCAGCGCCGGGGCGGCGCCGCGGTACGGCACATGGGTGATGAAGGTGCCGGTGCTTTGCTTGAACAGCTCGCCGGCAAGCTGGGGCGGCGTGCCCGTGCCCGCCGACGCGTACGACAGCTTGCCCGGCTGGGCCTTGGCCAGCGCCACGAGCGCCTTCGCGTCCTTCACCTCGAGGCCCGGGCGCGTGATCAGGTACATCTGCGTGCAGCCGATGCCCATCACCGGCGTCAGGTCGCGCGACGGCAGGATGTTCGACTTGAACAGCGACGGGTTGGCCGTCTCCACCGAGGTCGGTGCCACCAGCACCGTGTAGCCGTCGGGCGCTGCCTTGATCACGTCGCCGGCGGCGATGTTGCCGCTGGCGCCGGGCTTGTTTTCGACGATCACGGTCTGGCCCAGCGCCTCGGTCAGGCCCTGGGCGACGACGCGGGCCATCACGTCGGTGGTGCCGCCGGGGGCGAAGCCGACGACGATGCGCACGGTCTTGGCCGGCCAGGCCTGGGCGAACGCGGCGCCGCTGGCGCCGAGAAGGCCGAGCGACGCGGCGGCTGCGATGAGCGTGCGGCGCACGCGCTTGTGGGGGCGGGGGAACGAAGAGGTCATGGGTGGTCTTTCGTTGAGCGCTTGGCGCTCGATGTGGATCACAAGCTGCCGTCGCGCAACATCTCGCGCAGCTTGAACTTCTGGATCTTTCCCGACGGGGTGGTCGGCATCGCGGTGCGCACCACCAGGCGCTCGGGCACGTACTGCAGCGCGACCTTCTCCGACTTCAGGAAGGCCACCATGCCGTCGAAGTCGAGCGTTTGGCCGGACTTGGGAACGACCACCGCGCAGGCTCGCTCGCCGAGCCGCTCGTCCGCATAGGCAACGATCGCCACCTGGGCGACGGCCGGGTGCTTGTAGAGCAGCGCCTCGATCTCGAACACGGGGATGTTCTCGCCGCCGCGGATGATCACGTCCTTGCTGCGGCCGCTGATGCGGATGTAGCCGTCGGCGTCCATCGTGGCCATGTCGCCGGTGTCGAACCAGCCCTCGGGATCGGTCGCGTTCAGCTGCGGTCGCTTCAGGTAGCCACCGAAGTTGGAGCACGACTTGACGAGCAGGCGCCCGACCTGACCATGCGGCAGCGGTCGGCCTTCCTCGTCGGCCACCTTCACCTGCGCGCCTGGCAGCGGACAGCCGTCCGTGGTGGCGGCGCGCGTGTCGGGGTCGTCGAGCCGGGTCAGCGTGACGGCGCCGTTCTCGGTCATGCCCCAGGCGGACACGATCTTCGTGCCGAGCACCTGCTGCGCCTGCTGCACCAGGGCGCCCGGAATGGGGGCGCCTGCGCAGAGGAAGGTCTTCAGCGACGGCACGTCGCTGCCGGCTTCCTGCACCGTCCGCGTCAGGTCGGTGAGGAAGGGCGTGGACGCCATCGTGAAGCTCACGCGCTCGTCGCGGATGAGTTGCACCGCCTTCTTCGCGTCCCACATGTCCTGCAGCACGACGCTGGCGCGCAGCGCGATCGGCATCATCAGGCCGTACATGAAGCCCGTCTGGTGCGCCATCGGCGAAGCCATCAACACCACGTCGTCCGAGCCGAGCGCAAGCCGATCGGCATAGGGAACGATGTTGGACATCAAGGTGTTCGCCGAGTGCATGGCGCCCTTCGGCTCGCCGGTGGTGCCCGACGTGTAGAGCAGCTGGGTGACGTCGTCCGGCCCGGGGCGGTGTCGCGTCAGGATGTCGCGCGCATCGGGCGCCTGCTCCCACGCCGGCTCGGTCAGCAGCGCGTCGAAGTCGTCCTCGCCGCCGCCGTCCACCACCACGATGCGCTGCAGCGACGTCACCGTCGACTGCAGCGTGCGCGCCATCGCCTCGTGGTCGAAGCCGCGAAACACCTTGGGCACGACCAGCAGCTTGGCCTCGCCGTGGCGCAGCATGAACGAGAGCTCACGCTCGCGGAAGATGTGCATCAGCGGGTTGAGCACCGCCCCGATGCGCGAGCAGGCCAGGTAGAGCGCGCTGAACTGCCAGCCGTTCGGCAACTGCATCGCGACCACGTCGTCACGACCCACGCCCAGGCGTGACAGGCCGACGGCGATGCGGTCGGCCAGCGCCGCCAGCTCGCGGTACGTGAAGCGGCGCGTCGCGCCGGTTTCGATACGCACGGCGGTCAGCGCCAGCTTGTCCGGAAAGCCGGCGACGCAGGCGTCGAGCTCGTCGTTGATGGTCCGGTCGTGCCACCAGCCCTTGGCGATGCTCTCGGCGCGGCGCGGCGCCAGCAGGACAGGGTCGAAGTTCATGCTCGGTTCTCCTCGAGGTGTGGGCGTGCGGCGCCGATCAGGCGGGCACCGCGGCGCGGCCGGCGCGCGCGCGCGCGATGATGGTTTTCATGATCTGTGCGGTGCCGTCGCCGATCTGGAATCCGAGCACGTCGCGCAGGCGCTGCTCCATCGGGCCGCGGTCGTAGCCGCCGTGGCCGAACATCAGCAGGCACTGGTGCACCACGTCGTAGGCCAGCTTCGGCGCCCACCACTTGCACATCGCCGCCTCGGCGCTGTGCGGCGCGCCCTTGTCCTTCAGCCACAGCGCCTGCAGGCACAGCAGACGCGCCGCCTCGACCTGCGTGTCGTAGTCGGCCAGCGGGTGCGACACGCCCTGGAACGCCGACAGCGGCTTGCCGAAGGCTTCGCGCTGCGCGACGTAGTCCCAGGTCTCCTCGAGCGCGACGCGCGCCACCGCCAGCACCTGCAGGCCGATCAGTGCGCGGCTGAAGTCGAAGCCCTGCATCACCTGCACGAAGCCCTTGTTCTCTTCGCCGAGGCGGTGGTCGAGCGGGATGCGCACGTTCTCGAAGAAGATCGATCCGCGGCCGATCGCGCGCTGGCCGTGGCAGTCGAAGCGGTTGGTCGTCACCCCGGCCGCGTCCATCGGCACGAGCAGCGCGGTGACGCCGTGCGCCGCCGATTCGACCGTGCCGGTGCGGCCGAAGACCACCGTGATGTCGGCCTGGTCGGCGGCAGAGATCGAGGTCTTCTCACCGTTGACCAGGTAGTGGTCGCCCCGGCGCTCGACACGCAGGCGCAGATTGCCGGCGTCCGACCCGCCGCGCGGCTCGGTCAGCGCGATCGCGCACAGCGCCTGGCCGGCGACCAGCTTCTCGAGCCACGGCTTCACGACCTCGGGCTGGCCATGCTCCGACAGGATCTGCGAGTTCAGCGAGGCCAGCAGGTTGATGTAGCTGATCGACAGGTCGGCGCGCGCGATCTCCTCGTGGATCACGCCCGCCGCGAGACAGCCCAGGCCCTGGCCGCCGAATCGTTCAGGCAGTTCGGGCGCGATGAAGCCCATCTCGCCCATCTCGCGCATCAGCGCGCGGTCGAGCACGCGGGTGCGGTCGCGCTCCTGGAAGCCGGGGGCGATGCGGTCGGTGGCGAAGCGGCGGGCGTGGTCGCTCAAGCTGACCAGGTCTTCGTCGAGGTAGGGGTTCATCGTTTGTCTCCGGGCAAGGCTGCGCCCTGCGGCGTGCCCTCCGATGTCCGGCAGGGCACGCCGGGTCAGCCGTTCATCGATGCGGCGGCTCGCCTACTTGGCGTACTTGCGGAAGTCGGGCTTGCGCTTGTCCTTCAGCGCGGCCACACCTTCACGCGACTCGTCGGTGTCGTAGTACAGCTTCAGCGCGTACATGCCCAGACCGGCGATGCCGCTCTGGTGCGCGGTGTCCATGTTGAAACTGCGCTTGGCGATGGCGATCGCGGTCGGGCTGCGCTCGCAGATCGTCTCGGCCCACTCCTGCACCGTGGCGTCGAGCTGCTCGTGCGGTACGCAGATGTTCGCGAGGCCCATCGCCACCGCTTCGGCGCCCGAGTAGCGCTTGTTCAAGTACCAGATCTCTCGCGCCTTCTTCTCGCCCACGACGCGGGCGAGAAAGGCGGTGCCGTAGCCGGGATCGACCGAGCCCATCTTCGGGCCGACCTGGCCGAAGATGGCCTTCTCGGAGCAGATGGTCAGGTCGCAGATCGTGCACAGCACGTTGCCGCCGCCGATGGCGAAGCCCTGCACGCGGGCGATCACTGGCTTGGGCACGTCGCGGATCGCTGTGTGCAGCTCTTCCATCGGCAATCCGATGGTGCCGCGGCCGTCGTAGTTGCCGTCGTGCGCCGACTGGTCGCCGCCGGTGCAGAAGGCCTTCTCGCCAGCGCCGGCGAGCACGATGCAGCCGACGTTGCGGTCGTAGCCGGCCTTGTTCAGCGCCTTGATGATCTCGTCGCAGGTGGTGCCGCGGAAAGCGTTCATCTTTTCCGGGCGGTTGATCGTGATCCAGGCCACGCCGTTCTTGATCTCGTAGAGGATGTCTTGGAAGTCCATGGGGAAAGTCTCCGGTGGGTGGGTGGTGGCCGGGGTCAGCCGTTCATCGTCAGGCCGCCGGACACGCTGAGCACCTGGCCGGTGACGAAGGCGGCATCGTCGCTGGCGAAGAAGAGGATCGCGCCGGGCAGGTCGTCGGGTTGGCCGATGCGGCCGAGAGGGATCGAGCGCTTGAACGCCTCGACCAGCTTCTCCGGGTTGCCGGCGCCCGCCGCGTAGTCGGCGAACAGCGGCGTATCGGTCACGCCGGGGCAGACGACGTTGGCGGTGATGCCGTGGCGCGCATGCTCGCGGGCAATGGTCTTGGTGAAGGCCACCAGGCCGCCCTTGCACGCCGCGTAGACCGCTTCGCCTGACGAGCCGACGCGCGCGGCGTCAGACGAGATGTTGACGATGCGGCCCTTCTTGCGCTCCGCCATGCCCGGCAGCACCGCGTGGTGCATGTGCAGTGCGCCGGTGAGGTTGATGGCGATCAGCTTGTCCCACTGGGCCGGCTCGGTCTTGGTGAAGGGCTTGAACACGTCCCATCCGGCGTTGTTGACCAGCACGTCGATGGCGCCGAGCGCCTTCTCGGTCTGGGCAATCGCGGCGTCGACGCTGGCGCGGTCGGTGATGTCGCAGCGGAAGGCCTGGGCGCGGCCGCCTTCGGCGCGGATCGCGGCGGCGACCCTCTCGCCGGCTTCGAGGTTGAGGTCGAACACGGCGACCTTCGCCCCTTCGGCAGCGAAGCGGCGGCAGGTGGCGCCGCCGATCCCGCCGCCACCTCCGGTGACGACGACGGTCTTGTCCTGGAAGCGTTGCATCATGTTCCTTTCGGTGGGGTTGGTGGCCGAGCGCTGAATCGCTTGCCGTGTCTGAGTAGGTCAATATATTGACGCAACTGTAGTTGCAGAGGACTGCGTGCGCAAGCACAATCTTGCATTCATGGATTGTGGAAAACCCTATGTCTACACAGGAAGCAGCGAAGACCGAACTGGCCAACCGCCTGTTCTTCCGGCTCTATCAATGTGCCAATATGTTGCACAAAACAGGATCAAGGGCTGTCGAGGCCGAGGGCCTGACGACACAGCAGTGGGCAGTCTTGGGTGCCTTGTCACGCGAGAAATCGCAGGGCGGGATGAGCATTGGCGACCTGGCGCGCTACCTGATGGTGAGCCGGCAGAACCTCTCGGGCCTCATCAGCCGCATGGAGCGCGACGGGCATGTGGCGATCGCGCCCGACGGGCAGGACCGGCGCTCGCGTGTGGTCACGATGACGGAGTCCGGGCGCCATGTGTGGCAGGCGCTCGCGCTGCCGAAGATCCACGCCTACTACGAGGAAATCCTGGGCGACTTCTCGGTGAACGACGTCACCCACATGCTGCACTACCTGCTCAAGATGCTCGAGAAGATGCAGCGGCTGGATCAGGATTGGGTCGGGGCGGTCGAGGACGAGGGCGCGGCGCCTTGACCTCAATGGCGTTGTGAAGGCGAAAAGCGTTGTCGTCTCTCGTGCAGAAGGATCTTGCTGCACGGCTTGCGCGGAGTCAGCCGCCGCCGCGGCTGGTAAGTGACGACGCGGCGCGACAAGGCCCGACAGCCGCCGCCCGACCTCGTGCAGCGGCGCTTCGGGGCCACCGACATCAATCAGCTGTGGGTGGCCGATATGACCTACATCCCGACCTGGGCCGGCTTCGGCTACTTGGCTGTGGTGCTGGACGTCTTCGGCCGCAAGATCGTCGGCTGGGCGTTCGGCCAGCGCCGGATGGCCGATCTGGTGCTGGCGGCGCTGAACATGGCGCTGCTCACCCGCAAGCCCCAGGGCGTGATCCACCACTTCGACCAGGGCAGCCAGTACACCAGCGTGGAGTTCGGCCGTCGCTCGGCGCAGATGGGCGTTCGCCCCTCGATGGGCAGCGTCGGCGACGCCTGCGACAACGCCATGGCCGAGAGCTTCTTCGCCAGCCTCGAGTGCGAGCTCATCGATCGGCGGATCTGGAAGTCCTTCGCGCAGGCCCGCATGGGGCCTCGCTCCAGCGCTCCAGGTCGGCGCGGCGCCTTTGCGACTGCGCGCGGGCCGAGTCGCACGGGGCACCGGAAACTTGCGGTCGGCGATGAGGCGGGTAGATCGTCGAGCGACCGAGACCTGTCAACCGTAGCACCGTGGGCATGCGCAGGAACGGCGGGGCCGCATCAGGTCCTGGCGGGGCAAGCTCGTAGGCGTGGCGCTGCATCGACGATCCCCGGTCAGGACTCACGCAACGACTGTAGGTGCCGGTGCGCTCCTCGGCCGTGCTGGATTCGGGTTCGAATGCTGCTGCGGCCGACCACAAGCGCCGGTTGGGGCGCGGTACGGCACCACGGCAACACTACGCCAACGGCAACGGCCCAGAAAGCAAAAGAGTCAGCCGGCGCTAACCGGCTGACCCTTGCGTTTCTTGGCTCCCCGACCTGGGCTCGAACCAGGGACCTACGGATTAACAGTCCGGCGCTCTACCGACTGAGCTATCGGGGAATGAAGCCTATAAGTATAGCCGGCTTCGCCGGCCGCTCTTCAGAAGCGTGTCGCGAGCGACAGCCGCCACGAGCGGGGCGCCAACGGGTAGAGGTACGAGTGGCCGAACTGGTACGGCGACTCGCGCCAGGCGCGGTGGTCGGTGATGTTGTCGACGCCGGCGCGCCACTGCCACACCTTGCCCGCGAAGGCCATCGGCCACTGCGCGGCGAGGTCGAGGCGTGACCACGAAGGCAGGCGGATCGAGTTGTCCGGAAGCACGCTGCGCCGCCCCTCGTGGACGATCGAGGCCTGAAGCGTGGCGGCCGGCGCAATGCGATAGCTCAGTTGCACCCGTGCACTGCGCTCGGGCACGTTCACCGGCTCGCGCCCATTCGACTCGGCGACGCGCGAACCCTCGCGCTTGGCGGCGAGCCACTGCACGCCGGCGCCGAGCGACCACGGTCCCGAACTCGCCTGTGCCGAGGCATCGATGCCGCGGTGACGGGCGATACCGTCCGTCTCGCGATCGCACAGCGTCTCGTCGGCATTGCAGAAGTCCTGCGCGACGGGGCGGCGGATGTCGAACCAGACGACGGAGAACGAACGCAGCGCGCTGCCGCCCTTCACGCCGGCTTCCCACTGCCGGCTCTTCATCGCCGGCAACGCCAAGCCGCGGTTGCGGTAGCGACTGCGGTTGGGCACCACTTCCGACTCGCTGCCCTCTCCCCAGCTCACGTACCACGTGGTGTCGCTGCGCGGCTGGTACGAGAGCGCGAGCCAAGGCGTCGAGAACGACTGCGCGTAGTCGGTCGGGCGCGAACCGTCGGTGCGCACGCTCTGCCGTTCGACGCGCGTGTGGCGAAGTCCCAGCCATGCGAGCCACCGTTCGCCGAGCGAGACTCGATCGCGCAGGTAGACCTCGCGGCTGCGTTCGTCGCGGTTGGTGTTCTCGTCGGTCAGCTCCGGTGCCGGCGCGGTGACCACCGTACCGGCGATGGAACCGCTGCCGACGTGGTTGTAGGCCTGGCGGCCGAATCGGTCCCGGTCGCGGGAGAGCAGCACGCCGGCGGTGAAGCGGTGCGACAGGCTGGCGGTCTGCAGCGCGCCGTCCAGGTGCAGGTCGAGTGCGTCGACACGGCGGCGCTCGTTCTCGCTGCGGAAGTCGTAGAGATCGAAGCTGCCGTCGGGGCAGTAGCGGTCGGTGTAGTAGGTGTCGGCGGCGGAGTCGTAGCAGCCGAAGGGGAAGGCCACGCGGTCATCGCTGCGCAGGCGCTGTGTGGCGGCATGCGCGGTCGCGGCCCAGCCGCCGGCGAGCCGCCGTTGCCAACGCAGCGATGTGGTGGTGCCGTCGAGCACCACCGGCAGGCTCCAGGGCTGGTTGTTGAGGTTCGTGCGCGGATCGATCTTGCGCGCGTCGGGGAGCTGCGCGCCGAGCAGGCTGAAGCCGGGCAGGCTGCGCTGCTGCTGGTGGCTGGCTTCGATCTCGAACTCGAGCCGCGTGGTCGGGGACACAAGCCACTCCACTGCCGCCGCGGCCAGGTGGCTGCGGCCATTTGCGTCGCGCCAGTGGGGGCGCAACTCGGCGGCCGCGGCGTTGATGCGGACGCCCCACTGCCGCTCGGCGCCGAAGCGCTCGGCGAGATCGGCATGCCATGCAACCGAACCCCGCTCGCGGACCTCGACGACGGCCTCGCGCAGGGCGGCACCCGGCCGCTTGACGACGAGGTTCACGAGCCCGCCGGGCGCGCTGGTGCCGGCCTGGATGCCGCTGGTGCCCAGCAGCACCTCCACCCGCTCCTTGTTGCCGAGCGGAATCGCCGTCTCGGCGTTGATCGGCAGCCCGTCTCGGCGGTAATTGCCACGGTTGTCGAGCACGAAACCGCGGGCGGTGAGCTGGCTCCAGTAGCCGGGCGAGTTGTAGGCATCGGAGATCGCGGCGTCGAGCGCGGACAAGCCGGAGAGAGAGCCGACTCCGGCATCACGCAATTGCTCCGCCGACAGCACCAGCGAGTGCATCGGCAGCGTTGCCGGCGGATCCGCGAAGCCGCCAACGCTGAAGAGAGGCGCCGGCCGGGCGGTCACCGTGACGGTCGGGGAGACCTGGGCGGTGGCGGGGCCGGCGGCTGCGAGCGCCGACACACAGGCGGCGCTGACCGCGCCCCGGCGGAGTGAGGAAAGGTGATGGGCCATCGTGCGCCTTGCGGTCGATGGCAGGGCGGCACGTCGATCGGGCGCAGCCCATCCGGGCCGGGCATCTTCGGCTGCTTCCCTGCGCGAGGATTACCTCAATCAGGTTCAAAGGGACTGTCTCAGTCGGCCTCGGGGGGAGGCCAACACCCCCAGCGAATCGTGTCGGAACGCCACTGGCGCACCAACGCAGCGATTATCGCCTGCCGCAGGCGGTGCCCTGAAGTCCACGTGTTGGAGTCCGGGAAAGTCCGCTATTTCCACCCCCGGATGCGCCTGCGCATCATCGGCCCGGCAGCAGTCCGCGCAACACCGTGCTGTCCCGTTCACAACAGCTACTCCAGGAGCGACCCGATGCCATCCGCCGCCAACCGCCCCCTTCTCAGGTCCCGCCGTGCCGCCGCGACGCGGCTGGTCGCCGCGATGTCGCTGGCGTTCTGCGGCATCGCACAGGCGCAGGACGTCAAGCTGCCGCCTTCACTGACGATGACGGCCTACGACACCGGCTCTTCGGGCTTCAACATGGCGGTGGCCATCGGCAAGATGCTGAAGGACCGCCACGGCAGCGACCTGCGCGTGCTGCCCGGCGGCAACGACATCGCCCGCCTGTCGCCGCTGAAGGCGGGCCGCGCGCAGGCCTCGGCGATGGGTGTCGGGGGCTACTTCGCCCAAGAAGGGGTGTTCGAGTTCGGCGCCAAGGACTGGGGGCCGCAGGCCTTGCAGCTGATGCTCGCGTCCACTTCCTGCAACGGGCTGTCGCTTGGCGTGGCCAAGGACACGGGGGTCAAGGAGGTCAAGGACCTGCGCGGCAAGCGGGTCGGCTTCGTCGTCGGCTCGCCGGCGCTGAACCAGAACGCGCTCGCGGTGCTGGCCTACGGCGGCCTCACCCGCAACGACGTCCGCATCGTCGAGTTCTCGAGCTACGGGGCGATGTGGAAGGGCATGGTCAACAACGAGGTCGACGCCGCCTTCGCGTCGACGATCTCGGGCCAGGCGCGCGAGGTGGACGCCTCGCCACGCGGGCTGGTCTGGCCCTCGACCCCCTCCACCGACTCGGCGGCCTGGACACGGGTGCGCAAGGTCGGACCGTTCTTCTACCCGCACAAGGCCGAGTGTGGCGCCGGAGGGTTGACCAAGGCCAACGCGGTCGAGATGCCGGCCTACCCGTACCCCATCTTCATGGCTTATGCCTCGCAGCCGGCTGACCTGATCTACAACGTCACCAAGTCGATGATCGTCAACTACGCCGACTACAAGGACGGCGCACCCGGGGCCGACGGCCTCGAGCTGAAGCGGCAGAACCTGACCTGGGTGCTTCCGTACCACCCGGGAGCGGTGCGGGCGCTGAAGGAAGCCGGCGCCTGGACCGACGCCGCGCAGGCCCACAACGACGGGCTGCTGAAGCGGCAGGCGGTGCTGGCGGAAGCCTGGGCCGATTTCAACAAGGCATCGCCGCCCGATGACAAGGACGCCTACTACAAGGCGTGGATGGCCAAGCGCAAGGACGCCTTGGCAAAGGCCGGCCTCGATCCGATCTTCGAGTGAGCGCTGCCGAAGCCGGCGCCGAAGCCGAAGCCGGCAGCGGCGCCGCGCGCACCCGCCGGCTGGGTGTCGGCTGGCGGGCACTGCTGATCGCCTGGACTGTCGTCGCGATGGGCTTGTGCTTCAACCAGCAGTTCACGCTGCGCTTCTTCGCCGACGTGACGCTGCTCGACACCGAGTACTTCTGGGGCTTGCTCGCGCTGCTGCTGCCGCTGGCGTTCGTGGTCTACCCGCTGCGGCCCGGCCGCAGCATCGGCCACGTGCCGTGGTACGACGTGCTGCTGTTCACCGCCGCCACCACACTCGCGCTGCTGTGGGCCTGGACGGCCCGAGAGTCGGCCGCCAGCGGCTGGGAGTACAGCGCCACGACGGCGGCACCGAAGTGGATGGTGTGGGCTGCGGTGGCCAGTTGGCTGCTGGTGCTCGAGGCCCTTCGGCGCGCCGGCGGGTGGGCGCTGCTGATCATCATGGGGCTCTTCTCGGTGTTCCCGCTGTTCTCGGGTTCGATGCCGGCGCCGCTGACGGCCCCGTCGGTCGGCCTGCTCGACGCCGCGTCGTTCCACATCTTCTCGCGCGAGAGCGTGCTCGGCATCCCGATGCGGGCGTTTGCCGAGCTGGTGATCGGCTTCCTGGTCTTCGGCACCGCGCTGCAGTACACGGGGGCCGGGCAGTTCTTCATCAACTTTGCGTTTGCGCTGTGCGGCCACTACCGGGGTGGTGCGGCCAAGGTGGCCATCTTCTCGTCGGGGCTGCTCGGGTCGATGAGCGGCAGCGTCATCTCCAACGTGCTGACCACCGGCACGATGACCATTCCGGCGATGAAGCGCACCGGCTTGAAGCCGGCCACCGCGGCGGCGGTGGAGGCCTGCGCGTCCACCGGCGCGGTGCTGGCGCCGCCGGTGATGGGCGCCACCGCTTTCGTGATGGCCGAGTTTCTCGACATCTCCTACGCGAAGGTGGCGCTGGCGGCCGCGGTGCCGGCGCTGCTGTACTACTTTGCCCTCTTCATGCAGATCGACGCCAACGCCGGGCGCCATGGGCTGAAGGGCTTGCCGCGGGAGGAACTGCCGCGAATTGGCGCCGTGTTCCGCGAGGGCTGGTACTTCGTCTTCGTGATCGTGCTGCTGGTGGTCCTGCTGCTGGTGATGAAGCGCGAGAACTGGGCCCCCTGGCTGGCCACCGCGCTGCTGCTGGTGCTGAACCAGCTTTTCTCGCCGCATCGTTGGGGCCGCAAGGAAGTGGTGGCCTTCCTCGAAGGCAACGGCCGTGTCTTCGTCGAGCTGGTGGCGGTGCTGGCCGGTGTCGGCCTGCTGGTCGGTGCCTTTTCGCTCACCGGGCTCACCGGCACGCTCACCACCGAGCTTCTGTTCCTGGCCGGCAACTCGCCGCTGCTGCTGATGCTGATGGGGGCTCTGACCAGCTTCATCCTCGGCATGGGGATGACGATCACCGCCTGCTACATCTTCCTGGCGGTGCTGCTTGCGCCGAGCCTGATCAAGGTCGGGCTCGACCCGCTGGCCGTGCACATGTTCATCATGTACTGGGGGATGGTGAGCTTCATCACGCCGCCGGTTGCGCTGGCGGCGTTTGCGGCGGCTCCGCTGGCCAAGGCCTCGCCGATGGAAACCGGCCTGCAGGCGATGAAGATCGGCAGCATCATCTACTTCGTGCCCTTCTTCTTCGTGATGAATCCTTCGCTGGTGCTGCAGGGTGACAGCGCTTCCGATTTCGTGCTGCACGCGGTGACGGCACTGGTCGGCGTGGCGCTCGTGTGCGCGGCGCTGCAGGGATACCTGCAGGGGGTCGGCGACCTGCGCCGTTGTGGGCCATTCGAGTGGCCGCTGCGCGCGGCGCTGGTCGTCGGTGGGCTGATGTTCGTCGCGCCGGGCGGCGGCTTGATGCCGCTGTCGCCGCTGCAGATGACCGCCGCCGCGCTGGCTATCACGGTGCCGGCAGTGCTGTTGGCCAGACTGCTGGCACGCCGACAACCTGGCGTGGCTTGAGTCGCCGCTCCGGCCGCGGTGCGGTCGGAGCGTGCGACAGCAGGGCCGACCGCTTCAGTCGAAGACGGGCGTCTCGACGCCGAGCACCTTGTGCAGCTTCGGGCTCGTGGTCGTGTACTGCAGCAGGATTCGCTTGTCCGGGAAGACGTAGGGTGCGGCGCCGAAGGCCGCGAGGGCCGCTTCGTGAAAGCCCGACAAGATGAGCTTCTTTTTGCCCGGGTAGGTGTTGATGTCGCCGACCGCGAAGATGCCGGGGACCGAGGTCTCGAACTTCTCGGTGTCGACGACGACCTGCTTGCGGTCGATCTCGAGCCCCCAGTCGGCGATCGGCCCCAGCTTCGGCGAGAGGCCGAAGAAGACCAGCAGCATGTCCAGCGGCACGACGCGGGTCACGCCGTCGCCGCCGGTGATCTTGATCGCGGTGAGCGTCTCGTCCTTCTCTTCGATGCCGGTCACCTGGCCGACGACGAACTGCATCTCGAGCGCTTCGCAGAGCTCGCGCATGCGAGCGACGCTCGCCGGTGCGGCGCGAAAGCCGTCGCGGCGGTGGACGAGGATCACGCTCTCGGCCTTGTGCGGTCCGTCCTGCACGAAGTTCAGTGTCCAGTCGAGCGCGGAATCGCCGCCGCCGACGATCACCAGATTGCGGCCCGCGAACTGCGCCGGGTTGCGCACGCGGTAGAAGAGCTGGCGGTCGAGGTACTTGTCGATGCCGTCGATCTTCAGCAAGCGGGGCTGGAACGAGCCGACGCCGCCGGCGACGAACACCGTTCGCGTGAGGAACCGTGTGCCCTTGCTCGTCTCGACATAGAAGCGGCCGTCGTCCTGGCGCTGGACGACCGAGACTTCCTGGCCGAAATGGAATGTGGCTCCGAAGGGCTCGATCTGCTTCAGCAGGTTGTCGGTGAGTTCCTTGCCGGTGCACATCGGCACCGCCGGGATGTCGTAGATCGGCTTGTCGGGGTAGAGCTCGATGCACTGGCCGCCGGGGTAGCCGAGCGAATCGATGACGTGCGCCTTGATCTCCAGCAGCCCGAGCTCGAACACCTGGAACAGCCCGACGGGGCCGGCGCCGACGATCACCGCGTCGGTCTCGATCGGTCCGTCGTGCGCGCGCGCGGCTTCGGTCACTTCGGGGCTGGCGTTGGGATCCATCTCGGGCTTCTCAGCGGATCAACTGGTCGAGCTTGTCCTTGCGGTCCTTCCATTCGTCGGCATCGGGCAGCCCGGGCTTGCGCTTGGTGATGCTCGGCCACTTTCGCGAGAGCTCGGCGTTGAGCTTGATGAAGTTCAACTGGTCGCTGGGCACGTCTTCCTCGGGCAAGATCGCGTTGACCGGGCACTCCGGGATGCAGACCGCGCAATCGATGCACTCGTCGGGGTCGATGACCAGGAAGTTCGGGCCCTCGCGGAAGCAGTCGACGGGGCAGACATCGACACAATCGGTGTACTTGCAGCGAATGCAGGATTCGAGGACGACGTGGGTCATGGTGGGCGTTGTTGTCTGCGGCGGAGCCCCTCGAGACGGCGTCGTCTCGCCACCGCGCGATAGCACCCATGCAATGGGCGACGGGGCGCGGCCGATTCTACGGTGCCGGGTTTACGCGGAGAGCTGAGGCTCCTCGGCCTTCAGGGGCATGGCGCGTGCCACCACGGCAGTGGCGCCGACACCCACCGTCACCACCGTCGGCCGGCCGGCGTGCCACAGCGTAGCCTGGGCGAGTTGCTCCACTGCGTGCTCGGTCACCCGTTCGTCCTCGCAGCCGGCGCGCGACACGACGCAGCAGCGCGTGCCGCTTGGCCAGCCGGCGCGGACGAGCTGGCGCGACAAGGCCGCGAGCTGGCGGCCGGCCATGTAGAAGACCTCGGTGTCCGCTTTGCGCGCCGCTCTCTCAAGTTGATCCGGCTCCGCCGGGCAACGTGAACCCCCGCGGGGGGCGGGCCGGCCTGGCCCGGCCCTGGGGGTGCTCAGATCGCCTTCTCGCGTCATCGCGGTCGTCAACGCGACGCTGCGCCCGCGGCCGCGGCGCGTCAGCGGCCGCCTCGCGGCGGCGGCGGCGGCGCAGGCGGCGGTGACCCCGGGCACGACCTCGGCCTCGATTCCCGCAGCCGCCAGCGCGGCCAGCTCTTCCTCGAGCCGGCCGAACAGACTCGGGTCGCCGCCCTTCAGGCGTACGACGTTGCCATGCTCCCGCGCCAGCCGCACCAGCATCGCGTCGATCGCACCTTGTTCGGCAGATCTGCAGAAACCGCGTTTCCCGACGTCGACCCAACGCGCCCGGGGCGCCAGTTCGCGCAACAGCGGGTCGGTGAGCGCATCGGCAAGCACGACTTCGGCTTCGGCAAGGCAGCGCGCGCCGCGCAGCGTCAGCAGGTCCGCCGACCCCGGGCCGGCTCCGACGAAGACCACGCGTCCCATCGCCTGCCCCTTCAGGCCGTCACCGGCCGCGGGCGGTCATGCAGACCGCATTCTCTCGCGCCCGACTGCTCCCACCACCAGCGGCCGGCACGGAAGTCCTCGTCGTCGGCCACGGCACGTGTGCAAGGCTGGCAGCCGATGCTCGGAAACGACTGGTCGTGCAGCGGGTTGTAGGGCACGTCGTGGACCTCGACGTAGTGCCAGACGTCTTCGGCGCTCCAGTCCGCCAGCGGGTAGAACTTTTCGCGGCCCCCCGCATCGGTCTCGCGCCAGGGGACCTCGGCGCGTTCTTCGGACTGCTCCCGGCGCAACCCGGTCACCCAGGCGGTGTGCCCGGCCAGCAGGCGCTGCATCGGCTCGAGTTTGCGCAGTGCGCAGCAGGCCTTGCGCAGTTCGACGCTCTGGCGCATGGCCCAAGGTCCGTGCTGGCGGACGAAGTGCACAACCTGCTGCTGCGCGGGCGCATAGCGTTCGATCCGAATGCCGTAGCGCGCCTCGGTGCGCGCGATCAGCTCCAGCGTCTCGGAATGCAGGGCACCGGTGTCGAGCGTGGCGACGACGATCGGCAGCGCGTGGCGAACGACGAGGTCGGTGATCACCATCCCCTCGACGCCGAGGCTGCTGGCCTGCACGACATGGCCGCGGTGCTCGGTGGCCGCGGCGCGCAGCAGCGCCAGCGCGTGGGCGACCCTCTGTTCGTAGCCCGCGGTGCGGCGGGCATGGCGTTCGATGGCGGTGGTCACGGTTCAGGCCGGCTGGCGGCGAAACAGAGGTTGCGGGGTGTTGGCATCGGCCTGGTAGTGGCCGGCAAGAAAAAAGGCGAGCGCGCGGTGCGCCGTGGCGTCGCTCTCGCCGTCGCGCAGTTGCGCGCTCGTGAACCCGGCGCGGTGCAGCAGCGGGGCCATGTCGGGCACAACGTCGCCAGCCGCACGCAGTTCGCCGCCGAAGCCGTGGCGCGATCGCAGCAACCGGGCCTGCGAGTAGGCCCGGCCGTCGGTCCACTTCGGGAATCGCAGCACCACCAGCTGCCAACGCTTCAGGTCGCCGGCAATGGCCGCGATCTCGGTGTCGTTCGGCAGCTCGACGCCGGTGCTGAGGTGCGCCGGCCAGCGCTCGCGGTGTGCGCGCCATTGCGCCAGCGTCAGCACCGTGTGTTCGCGCGCGGCGGCGTCGGCGGCCAGCGGTTGCCAGGGTGGGGTGCCAGAGGTGACGAAACGCATCGGTCGGGCCCTTCAGTCGGCGAGCGCAGCCGCGGTGGTGCGCCGGGCGGCATCGGCGGCGGCGCGGAAGGGCAGGGTGCCGAGGCGACGCGCGGTGTCGACGAAGGGCTCGCCGCCGCGGCGCTCGCGGCGGTAGACATCGATCAGCGCCTCGATCACATCGGGCACCTCGTCGGCGGCAAAGGAGGGGCCGATCACCTTGCCGGGCACGGCTGGGCCACCGAGGGTGGCGCCGTCGGAGCCGGCCACCGTCACCTGGTACCACTCGGAGCCGTCCTTGTCGACGCCGAGGATGCCGATGTGACCGCTGTGATGGTGGCCGCAGGAGTTGATGCAGCCGCTGATGTGGAGGTCGACCTCGCCGATGTCGTGCAACTCATCGAGGTCGTCGAAGCGCTGCTGGATCGCCGCCGCGATCGGCAGCGAGCGGGCGTTCGCCAGTGCGCAGAGGTCGCCGCCCGGGCAGGCAATCATGTCGGTCAGCAGCCCGATGTTCGGCGTCGCGAAGCCGCCCTCGCGCGCCGAGCGCCAGAGCGACGGCAGCTCGTCGGCGCGCACCCAGGGCAGCAGCAGGTTTTGGTCGTGCGTGACGCGCAGTTCACCGGCGCTGTAGCGCTCGGCGAGCTCGGCGGCACCGCGCATCTGCTCGGCGTTGACGTCGCCCGGGGGCAGGCCGGCTCGCTTCAGCGACAGCGTCACCGCGCGATAGCCCGGCAAGCGGTGCGCGTGGACGTTGCGTTCGAGCCAGCGGCCGAAGGCGGGCGGTACGGGACCGGGCGCCACCTCGGCGACGGCGCCTGCGGCCGGCGGCAGCGAGAAGTGCCGCGCGACGCGGTCGAACTCGGCCTGCGGGATCAGGTGAGCCGAGCCGAGCGAGTCCTCGGCCAGCAGCGCGCGGTATTCGGCGGCGACGGCGTCGACGAAAGCCTGGCCTTCGGCCTTGACGAGGATCTTGATTCGCGACTTGTAGAGGTTGTCGCGGCGGCCGTGCAGGTTGTAGACGCGGACGATCGCCTCGACGTAGACGAGGATGTGCTGCCAGGGCACGAACTCGGCTATCACGGCGCCGATCGACGGCGTCCGCCCCATGCCGCCGCCGACGCGGACGCGGAAGCCGACCTCACCGTGTGCGTCGCGCCGCAGCCGAAGGCCGATGTCGTGCCAACCGGTCGCGGCGCGGTCTTCGCGTGCGCCGCTGATCGCGATCTTGAACTTGCGCGGCAGGAAGGCGAACTCAGGGTGCAGCGTGCTCCACTGGCGCAGGATCTCGGCGTAGGGACGGGGGTCGACGTCCTCGTCGGGCGCGATGCCGGCCATCGCGTCGGTGGTGATGTTGCGGATGCAGTTGCCGCTGGTCTGGATGCCGTGCATGTCGACCTCGGCCAGCAGGTCCATCACGTCGGCGGCGCGCGCGAGCGGGATCCAGTTGAACTGCAGGTTCTGGCGCGTCGAGAAGTGACCGAAGCCGCCGCGCTCGCGCGGGGTGCCGGTGTCCTGGCGGTCGAACTCGTCGGCGATGCGCGCCAGCACGTGCAGTTGACGGCTGGAGAGCTCGCCATAGGGAATCGCCACCCGCAGCATCGGCGCGTGGCGCTGCACATACCAGCCGTTCTGCAGGCGCAGCGGGCGGAAGTCGTCGTCCGAGATCTCGCCCCGCAGGTTGCGCTGCAGCTGGTCTCGAAACTGCGCCGCGCGGGAGCGCACGAACTGGCGGTCGAAGTCGCTGTACTGGTACATGGGCGGAAGGGCACGGCGAGGCCGGGACGGCGAACTCTATGGATGCGCCATATGCGTGTGAAATACTTAATCGTGGGTTGCAAATTGCGATGACATCTATCGCAGGATTCCGGTGCCGGCGCGGCTTCCTCGGGGCCGCGGCAGGGCTGTTGTTGGCGGGGTGCCAGGCACCGCGCCTGGCGGGCCCGACGCCAGTGCCGCCGCTGGCCGGAGGGCCCGAGAAGGCGCCGCCACGGCTCCCCCGGCTCGGGCTTGCGCTGGGCGGTGGTGCGGCTCGCGGCTTCGCCCACATCGGTGTCATCCAGGTACTGGAAGAGGCCGGCATCCGGCCTGATCTGGTCGTCGGCACGTCGGCGGGCAGTCTGGTGGCTGCGCTCTACGCGTCGGGGTTGGACGGGCGCGAGCTCGGGGTGCGAGCCCGGCGCATGGACGAATCGGCGCTCGCCGACTGGTCGTTCCCCACCCGCGGGCTGCTGCGGGGGGAGGCGCTCGCGCGCTACGTGCGCGAGCAGACCGGCGGACGCACGATCGAGCAGATGCAGCTGCCGCTGGGCATCGTGGCCACCGATCTCGACTCCGGCGAGGGCGTGCTCTTCCGCAGCGGCGACACCGGGTCCGCAGTGCGTGCGTCGAGCGCGGTGCCGGCAGTCTTTCAGCCGGTGCGCATCGGCTCGCGCGAGTATGTCGACGGGGGGCTGGTGGCGCCGGTGCCGGTCCGCTACGCACGCCAGATGGGCGCGGAACTCGTGATCGCGGTGGACATCTCGTCGCCGCCCGATGGCAACCCCACCGGAGACCCCTTCCGCCTGCTGCTGCAGACCTTCGCGATCATGAGCCGCAGCATCAACCGGCTCGAGCTCGCCGGCGCGGAGGCGGTGATCCGGCCCCGGCTTGCGGGCATCGTCGGAACGGACTTTGCCGCCCGCGACAAGGCGCTCGAGGCCGGACGCGTCGCCGCTGCATCTCAGCTGGCGGCGTTGCGTGCACGCATTGCCGACGCCGTGCACTGAACTCGTCGAGCGAGGGCGGCGCGGAAGGCAGCCCACAAAGAAAGACCGGCCCGGTGTTGCCACCGGGCCGGGAAGGTACCTTGAAAGGAGCTTTCAGCGGGTACCGAGGAGACAACCATCCAGAGAGACCCCGGCGCAGGCACCAGGGCACTTTCTCAGATCGGGTCGGCGCTCTTTTGGTTCAATTGCCGCGCCTCGGGAGGCCGCTCTAAACGGCCCAGCATCTTCTTCTCGTCAGGCGGCGCGCTTCGTCTTGGCGGCGGTCTGCGTGGCTTTGACGGCGGTGTTGGTCATGGCCTGGATGTTGGCCTCGGCCACTTCGGCAGCCTGCTTGGCAGCCTTGTGCACGCTCTCGTAGGCGTTGTTCGCGGCGGCCACGGCGGACTTCATCAGCGCGACCGCGTTCTCGGTGCCGGCGGGGGCGTTCTTGACCGCGGTGTCGACGGCAGCAAGGACCTTCTTCTGCGTGTCGGCCATCGTGGTTTCGGCGACCTTCGTCACCTCGGCGTTGGTGCCGGCCAGGATGTCGTAGACATGGCGGCTGTACGCGGCGGCCTTCTCGGCGGCAGGCTGCAGCAGGCTGGCTTGCAGCGCGAGCAGTTCCTGCGCGTCCTTCACGGACATCGCCGCCTTGGTCGTCTCGGCGGCGTCGCCGATGGTCGCCTTGGCGACTTGCATGTTCAGCTCGACCAGCTTCTCGACGCCTTCGAAGGCCTTGTTGGTCAGGCCGAAGAGGGTCTCGATGTTGGCCTTGTGGGCGGCAACCAGTTGTTCGGCGGTGAAGCTCATCGTGTTTCTCCGGAAGTGGGTGGGGAAAGGTCGGTTGCCAAGCGCCGGGTCAGGGATTGCTGCGCTGCAACATGCTGCGAAGTATAGGGTCCTCCCGTGGCATTGCAAGTGCCATTTGCTGCGGCGCAGCATACTAGGGTGCGGTTTCTAGAATCGACGGCGTGAGGGGCTTCTACAGCGACCATATCGAGCTGCCCGCAGTGCCGGGACTGCGGTATCCCGCCTCGAAGCAGCGGGCGCTGCGAGAGGCGGCACGCCTCCGATTGCCTGGAGTCCGACTGCTGCCGGGGCCGCTCGCCAGCGAAGGTGAACTGGCGCTGGCGCATGACCCGGCGTGGATCGCCGCGGTGGTCGAAGGGACCCTCAGTGCCGGCGCGCGGCGCGAAATCGGCCTGCCTTGGTCACCGGCGCTGGCCGAACGGTCGCGCTGCTCGGTCGGCGCGACGATTGCCGCAGCACGCGCCTCCCTGTTCGACGCGGAGGGCGTCGCGGTCAATCTCGCCGGCGGCAGCCACCACGCCCACGCACACAAGGGCAGCGGCTATTGCGTCTTCAACGATGTCGCGGTGGCGGCGCGGCTGATGCAGGCCGAGGCGCATCGCAGGGGCCGGCGCACCCTGCTGCAGGTGCTCGTGATCGACCTCGACGTGCACCAAGGCAACGGCACCGCGTCGATCTTCCGCCACGACGACAGCGTCTTCACGCTCTCGCTGCATGCTGCGCACAACTTTCCTGCGCGCAAGGAGGCCGGTGATCTCGACATTGCCTTGCCCGACGGCTGCGACGACGACACCTACCTTCTCGCCCTGGATGCCGCGCTGGCCGAAGCCTGGGGCCGCCTGGCGTTGCGCCCGCCCGCGCTGGCGTTCTACCTCGCCGGAGCCGACCCGCACCGGGACGACCAGCTCGGCCGGCTCGCGCTCGGGGCGGAGGGGCTCCGCGAGCGCGACCGGCGTGTCTTCGCGGCGCTGGCCGAGCGCCACATTCCGGTGGTGGTGGCGATGGCCGGCGGCTACGGGCGCGAGCTCGGCACCACGGTTGCCATCCATTTCGAGACACTGGTGCTGGCCTTCGAGCAGTGGCAAAGCTGGCCGCGCAGCAGCCGGCGTAGCGCGGCCGATGGAACAATCGATCGATGATCAACCCGCTGTCGCTGTCGCTGCCACTGCTTGCGGCCGCCCTCACGAGCCCCGAACCATGAGCGAACCCCCTCCACCTCCCTCACGCCTCGCGGTGCTGGTGGCCCGGGCGGTCTTTCCCGAAGTCGTGGAGAGGCTGCGGAAGCACTTTGAGGTCGACGACAACCCGGCCGACACCATCCTCTCGGCGGCCGAGCTGAGTGAACGCCTGCGCGGCAAGGCGGGGGTCTTCAGCACCGGCAGCGAGCGCATCGACGCCGCGCTGCTCGACGCCCATCCGCAGCTGCGGGCGGTGTGCAACATGGCGGTGGGCTACAACAACATCGACGTCGCCGCCTGCACCGCGCGCGGCGTGGTCGTCACCAACACGCCGGACGTGCTGACCGAGACCACGGCTGACTTCGGCTTCGCGCTGATGATGTCCGCGGCGAGGCGCATCGCCGAGGGCGAACATTTCCTGCGCCGCGGCGAATGGAAACGCTGGTCGTACGACATGTTCGTCGGTGCAGACGTGCACGGTGCGACGCTCGGCATCCTCGGCATGGGGCGCATCGGCCAGGCGATCGCGCGGCGCGGCGCGCTCGGCTTCGCGATGAAGGTGATCTATCACAACCGCTCGCGGCTGCCGGCCGAGGCCGAAGCGCCGCTCGGCGCGCGTTGGGTCGACAAGGCGACGCTGCTGCGCGAGGCCGACCACCTGGTGCTGGTGGTGCCGTACTCCGCGGAGAGCCACCACACGATCGGCGCCGCGGAACTGGCGCTGATGAAGCCGACGGCAACGCTGACCAACATCGCCCGTGGCGGCATCGTCGACGACGCGGCACTTGCCGCCGCGCTGCACGAGCGACGCATCGCCGCGGCCGGGCTCGACGTCTTCGAGGGTGAGCCTTCGGTGCACCCGGCGCTGCTGGAGGTGCCCAACGTCGTGCTGACGCCGCACATCGCGAGCGCCAGCGTGCCGACGCGGCGCGCGATGGCCGAGCTGGCCGCCGGCAACCTGATTGCCGCGCTCGGCTGCGGGCCGCAGGCCGGCCGGCCGCCCAGCCCGGTGAACCCCGAGGTGCTTCGCGCTCGCTGAGACAATCGGCCGATGCCGACCTGGACCTGGATCGTGCTGCTGTTGATGGCGGCGCTGACGCTGTTGCTGTCGCTCTGGGCGGCGTGGCGCAGCGGCAGCGCCGGGGGCGCGCTTCAGCAGGCCTTGCGCGAGGACGCCGAGAGGCTCGAGCGCGAGCTGCGCGACGAGATGTCGCGCGCGGGGCTGACCGCGCGGCAGGACCTGGCGGCGCTGCAGAACCTGCTGTTGACCCAGGCGCAGAACACCCGCGAGTCGCAGGAGGCCGCGATGCGCCACTTCGGCGGCGTGCTCGCCGAGCAGCTGCGCCAGCTCGCCGACGGAAACGAACGCCGGCTGACCGAAGTGCGCACGGCGGTCGAGCAGCGGCTGGCGGCGCTGCAGGAAGGCAACGAGCGCAAGCTCGAGCAGATGCGCGCCACCGTCGACGAGAAGCTGCACGCGACGCTCGAGCAGCGCCTCGGCGAGAGCTTTCGCCAGGTGGCCGACCGGCTCGAGCAGGTGCACCAGGGGCTGGGCGAGATGCGCACGCTCGCACGCGATGTCGGCTCGCTGTCTCGCGTGCTCGGCAACGTCAAGACCCGCGGGGTGTTCGGCGAACTCCAGCTCACGACGCTGCTCGACGAGGTGCTGACCCCCGAGCAGTACGCAATGCACGTCATCACGGTGCCGGGCAGCAACGAGCGTGTCGAGGTGGCGATCAAGCTGCCAGGCCAGCGGGCCGATGGCTCGGTGTTGTGGCTGCCGATCGACGCCAAGTTCCCGCGCGAGGACTACGAACGGCTGCTCGAGGCGCACGAGCAGGCCGACGCTGCCGGTGCCGAGGCCGCCGCGAGGTCGCTCGAAAACCGCCTGAAGCTCGAGGCGCGGACAATCCGCGACAAGTACGTCGCGCCGCCGAACACCACCGACTTCGCGATCCTCTTCCTGCCTGCCGAGGGGTTGTACGCCGAGGCGTTGCGCCGGCCGGGCCTGTTCGAACAGTTGCAGCGCGACTTCAAGGTCATGCTCGCCGGGCCGACGACGCTATTGGCCACCTTGAACAGCCTGCAGATGGGCTTCCGCACGCTGGCGCTCGAGCGCCGCTCGGCCGAAGTGTGGGAGGTGCTGGGTGCGGTGAGGACCGAGTTCCGCCGCTTCGGCGAAGCGCTCGCGAAGACCCGCAAGAAGCTCGAGGAGGCGACGAGCACGATCGACGCCGCACAAACCCGCGGCCGCGCGGTCGACCGCCGGCTGCGATCGGTGGAGGCGCTGCCCGAGGACCATGCGACGAGGCTGCTGCCGGGGTTTGCACCCGGCGACGAGGACCCCACGGGTGAGTGACGCGCCACCCGGCGCGGTACCGGCGCACGGACCTTCGGTGCTGCTGGCCCTGATCGTCGGGCAACTCGGGCTGCACTCGGCGATGGCCGGGCTGCGAATGGCAGCACCGCTGCAGACGCTGCGCGAGGGCTACTCGGCCTGGGCGGTGGGCCTGCTGCTGGCGCTGTTTGCCGCCGCACCGGTGCTGCTGGCGCTGCACGCCGGCCGGCTGGCCGACCGGCTGGGCTATCACCGGCCGGTGCGCATCGCGTCGGCGCTGACCTTCGCCGGCATGGGCTGCGGCGTGGCCGCGGTGTTCCTGCCCGGCGGCTGGCACTTCGGTGCGCTGTGCCTGGCCGCCGCGTTGACCGGCAGCGGCGCCAACATGGGCATGCTGACCATCCAGCGAACCGCGGCGCTGGCGGCGCGCGACGGCACCGATCGCATCCGCATCTTCAGCTGGCTCGGGGTCGCGCCGTCGTTTGCCAACGTCGTCGGGCCGGTGGTGGCGGGCTTCGTGATCGATGCGGGCGGCTTCATGGCCGCCTATCTGGTGCTGATGGCGATGCCGCTGGCGACGCTGGTGTCGTCGCGTCGGGTGCCGGTGTTGCCGACCCAGCCGCCCCGCACCGGCGGCGATGGGCGCACCGCCTGGGATCTGCTCTCGGTGCCGGGGATGAAGCGGCTGCTGGCGGTCAACTGGCTGCTCTCGATGTGCTGGGACGTGCACACCTTCGCGGTGCCGCTGCTCGGCCACGAGGTCGGCTTTTCGGCCAGCACGATCGGCCTCGTGCTCGGTGCCTTCACGCTCTCGGTCACCGGCGTGCGCATGCTGGTCCCGGTGCTCGCGCACCGGCTCGACCAGGTGAAAGTGGTGAGGGCCGCGATGCTCGGCACTGCGGTGGTGTTCGCGGTCTACCCGCTGGCGCGTTCACCGTGGCTGATGGGGGGTTGTGCGGTGCTGCTCGGCATTTCGCTCGGAGGTGTTCAGCCGATGATCATGTCGGCACTGCACCACCTGACGCCGGACAACCGCCACGGCGAGTCGCTCGCCTTTCGCTCGATGGTGATGAACGCGTCGAGCACCGCGATGCCGCTGCTCTTCGGGCTGTTGGGGAGCGTGGTCGGGGTCGGGGTCCTGTTCTGGGTGGTGGGGGCGGCGGTGGGCACCGGGTCGTGGCCAGCCAGGCGGTTGCGTGCGGGCAGCGGGTGAGAGGGTTGCGGCCGCGCGCTGGACTCCATTATGATGGACCGTATGTCCACCACAGAGGAGGATGGCGATAGCCGACTGAACCAGCGCATCGCGCAACGGGTGCGCGCGCTGCGTGCCGCGCGCGGCCTCTCGCTCGATGCCGCGGCCGGCGTCAGCGGCGTCAGCCGTTCGATGATCTCGCTGATCGAGCGCGGCGAAGCCAGCGCCACTGCCGTCGTGCTCGAGAAGCTCGCCACCGGCCTCGGGGTGCCGCTGGCCTCGCTGTTCGACTCCGTTGCGCCGCACGCCGGCGGGCCGCTGGTGCGGGCCGCAGCTCAGCCTTGGTGGCAGGATCCCCAGTCGGGCTACCGGCGGCGCAATGTCTCTCCGCCCGGTTCGGCATCGCCGATCCGCATCGTCGAAGCCGAGTTCCCGCCCGGCGCCCGCATCGCCTACGAAACCGGCCCCCGAGAGCCGGCGGTGGACCAGCAGGTGTGGCTGCTCGAGGGCGCTCTCGAGGTCACTGTCGGTGACACCACCCACCGCCTCCAACGAGGCGATTGCCTGGCGATGGTGCTCGACCAGCCGGTTGCCTTCCACAACCCGACGCGACGGACGGCACGCTACGCGGTGGTGCTGGTTGCGCAACCGCCCCATCCCGGGAGAAGAAGCCATGACGATCGAGATGCCTGAGCAAGCCACCGTGCGCCGCCTGAGGGGTGCGAGCGGTGCCGAGGTCGAGGCCCTCGCCGACCTGCTGATCGACTGCGTCGACGGCGGCGCGTCGGTGAGCTTCATGCAGCCGCTTCCCCGGAGCCATGCGGTGGCCTTCTGGCGGCGCATCGCCGATGAGGCCGCCCGGGGGACTCGGGCGTTGCTGGTGGGCGAGATCGGCGACGGCATCGTCGGCACCGTTCAACTGGTGCTCGACCAGCCCGAGAACCAGCCCCATCGCGCCGATCTCGCGAAGCTGCTCGTTCACCGTCGTGCACGGCGCCTCGGAGTGGGGGAGCGTCTGATGCGCGCCGCCGAGGAAGTGGCCCGCGAGTCCGGCAAGAGTCTGCTCGTGCTCGACACCGCCAGCGCCGACGCCGAGCGGCTGTATACGCGCCTCGGCTGGGTGCGCTGCGGCGTCGTGCCCGGTTACGCGCTGCTGCCGCAGGGCGGTCTCTGCGACACGACCTTCTTCTACCGCGAACTGCGGCTCAACTGAACACGAAGCCGCCCGCCGGCGGCTGCGGCTATGCTGCCCGCCGCAAGGCGGTGTGTTGCCGCCTCTGTTCCGAGGAGAAGGGCTATGAGCCGAACGGTGCATGTGGTGGGTGTGGGCATGATCCCGTTCACCAAACCCGGCGCGAGCGAACCGTACGACGTGATGGGCGCGAAGGCGGCGCGTGCCGCGCTCGACGACGCCGGCGTCGACTACCACCTCGTCGAACAGGCCTACGCCGGCTACGTCTTCGGCGACTCCACCGCCGGGCAGGCGGCGCTGTACGGCGTCGGCCTCACCGGCATCCCGGTGGTCAACGTCAACAACAACTGCTCCACCGGCTCGACCGCTCTCTTCCTCGCCCGCCAGGCGGTGGCCAGCGGTGCGGTGGAATGTGCGCTGGCGCTCGGCTTCGAGCAGATGGTGCCGGGGCCGTTGAAGGGCACCTGGACCGACCGCCCTTCGCCGCTGACGCGCTTCCTCGGCGTGATGACCGAGGAGCAGGGTTACACCGAGCAGGCACCGCGCGCGGCGCAGTTCTTCGGCGGCGCTGCGCGGGCCTACCTGGCGGAACACGACATCGCGCCCGAGACCTTCGCCCGCATTTCGGTGAAGGCGCGTCAGCACGCGGCCCGCAACCCGCTTGCGGTGTTCCGTCAGACGGTCACGCTCGACGAGGTGATGGCCTCGCCGATGGTCTTCGAGCCGCTGACCCGGCTGCAGTGCTGCCCGCCGACCTGCGGCGCCGCAGCGGCGCTGGTGTGCAGCGAGGACTTCGCGCGCCGGCATGGGCTCGACGCCCGCGTGCGCATCGCGGCGCAGCAGATGACCACCGACACCGAGAGCACCTTCGGCAGCCATGACATGCGCCGGCTGGTCGGCTACGACATGGCGGCGGCGGCGGCCGCACGCGTCTACCGCGATGCCGGCATCGGCCCCGAGGACGTCGACGTCGTCGAGCTGCACGACTGCTTCACCGCCAACGAACTGATCACCTACGAGGCGCTGGCGCTGACTCCGCCAGGCACCGCCGAGAAGTTCATCGTCGACGGCGACAACACCTACGGCGGCCGTGTCGTCACCAACCCCTCGGGCGGGCTGCTGTCGAAGGGCCACCCGCTCGGCGCCACCGGGCTTGCGCAGTGCGCCGAACTCACCTGGCAGCTGCGCGGCCAGGCCGGCCCGCGGCAGGTGGAGGGCGCCAAGGTCGCGCTTCAGCACAACCTCGGCCTCGGCGGGGCCTGCGTGGTGACGATGTACGAGAAGGTCGACGCGTGATCGCCTCGCCACGACCGGCGTGGTACGACGCCGAGCTCGAGTTGCTGGCCGACACCGCGACGCGCTTCTTCGAGCGAGAGTGCCTGCCCCACGATGCGCGCTGGCGCGCGCAACGCCACGGCGACCGCGAGATCTGGAACAAGGCCGGCGCCGCCGGGCTGCTGTGCGCCAGCATCCCGCCCGAATACGGCGGCGGCGGCGGCCATTTCGGCCATGAGGTCGCGATCACGCAGGCGCAGGCCCGCACGCTTGCCGGCGGCTTCAGCAACGGCGTGCACTCGGGCATCGTCGCGCACTACCTCCTGCGTTATGCCTCCGAGGCGCAGAAGCGCCGCTGGCTGCCGAAGATGGCCTCCGGCGAGATGGTGGCCGCGATCGCGATGACCGAGCCCGGCGCCGGCACCGACCTGCAGGCGGTGCGCACGCGCGCGCGGCGCGACGGCGACCACTACGTGATCGACGGCGCCAAGACCTTCATCACCAACGGGCTGCACGCCGACTTGGTCTGCATCGTCGCGCGCACCGGCGCCGAGGCCGGTGGCAAGGGGCTGAGCCTGGTGATGGCCGAGACCGCGAACCTGCCCGGCTTTCGCCGCGGCCGGCTGCTCGACAAGATCGGCCAGCACACCGTGGACACCTGCGAGCTGTTCTTCGAGGACATGCGCGTGCCCTGCGGCAACCTGCTCGGCACCGAGGAGGGGCAGGGCTTCCGCCAGCTGATGGAGCAGCTTCCGCGCGAGCGGCTGATCATCGCCGTCGGCGGCGTCGCGACGCTGCAGCGGGCGATCGACGAGACGCTGGCCTACGTGCGCCAGCGCCAGATCTTCGGCAAGCCGCTGCTCGAGATGCAGAACACGCGCTTCGTGCTCGCCGAGTGCCAGACGCTGGCCACCGTCGCGAAGAGCTTCGTCGACGACTGCATCGGCCGCGCGCTGCGCGACGAGCTCGACCTCGCCACAGCGGCGATGGCCAAGTGGTGGGTCACCGACACCGTCGGCAAGGTGGTCGACGAGTGCCTGCAGCTCTTTGGCGGCTACGGCTACATGAACGAGTACCCGATCGCCCGCATCTACGCCGACGCCCGTGTCGGCCGCATCTACGGCGGCAGCAACGAGGTGATGAAGGAGCTGATCGCGCGGGCGATGGAGCGCAGCTGAACGAACTGCTCTCGCCGCGCTCCGAAAGGGCTCTTCAGCCGCGCCCGGTCACCGGCGCCGGCTGGCCGAGCCTTGCACTGCGCAGCGCGGCCTCGAGCGTCGCGGCGATGTCCAGGCTGGCCTCGGCGGCGCGTTCGGCGGCGGCGAAGTCGCGCTCGCGCACCAGCTTCGCGAAGGCTTCGGCAGCGAAGCGGAAGCCACTGCCCGTGGGCGAGGCGACGGTCTCGAACGTCGGCTGGCCGGCGCGGCGGACCCGCATCTGGCTCGGCATGAACCCATGCGGGTGGCCGCCTGCACGGTGATGCGTGTGGTTCAGGTATTCGGTCTCGATCACGCCCTTGCTGCCGACGATCACCGCGTGACGGTGCAGCGCGGTGTCCATCCCGCACGACAGCTGGGCACGGCGGCCGTCGGCATAGTGCAGCGTGGCGGTGAGGTTGAGGTCGACGCCGGTCTCGGCCCAGGTGGCGTCGGCGCTCACGCGCACCGGGGCGGTGCCCATCGCCAGGCGGATCAGGCTCGCGGCATAACAACCGGCGTCGAGCAACGCGCCGCCGCCGAGCTTGGCGTTCATCCGGATGTTGGTGTCGGCGTTCCAGATCGTGAAGCCGAAGCAGGCCTGCACCGAGCGCACCTCGCCGATGGCGCCGCCTTGCAGCAGCGCGACAAGATCCCCGGTTTGCGGCTGGAACCAGTAGGGATAAGCCTCGAGCAGGATGACGCCGTGTTCACGCGCCGCCGCGAACATCGCAGCGGCATCGGCTAACGAGGTAGCCAGTGGCTTTTCGCACAGCACATGCTTGCCGGCGCGGGCGGCGGCGATCGCCCACTCGGCATGCAGGGTGTTGGGCAGCGGGATGTAGACGGCATCCAGCGAAGAATCGGCGAGCAGGGCCTCGTAGCCGCCGAAGTGGCGCGCTATGCCATGGGTCGCCGCAAATGCAGCCGCTTTCTCGGCGCTGCGGCTGGCCACCGCGTCCAGCCGCACCGCCGGGCTGCCGCCGACGTCGCGGGTGAAGGGCTTGGCGATGTTGGCGCAGCCGAGGATGCCGATTCGCAGCGGGGGCGCGTGTGCGGGTGCCATGTCGGGAGTTCCTGGTGCCGGGGCGCCCATTCTCGCCGCAGGTGGCCCCCAGCCGTGCCAGGCGTCACGAAGCGGCGCGAATTGCGCGTGGTCAAGCCGCCGGGCCGCTGTCGGCAGGTGTGGCGGTGCCGATACCACGGCGTCGCGTCCGCGCGTGCTGCATGCGCGCGTGGGAGCCCGCAAACCGAACCCCGCCGCCCCTTGTTCGCGATCGACCCTCCCGAGCCGCCGGCCCCTCCGGGGCAGGCCACCGACATCCGCCACTGGCGGGAACGGCTGCTGGGCGCCATCCTGCGCATCGGCACGCTGGTCGGCGCGATTCCGGCGCTGGTGTCGATCTCGCGCTCGATCGGCACCGGCGACTGGTGGAACCCGGTGGTCAACGCGCTGGTGATCGGCTTCCTGGCGGTGCTGGCGCACAAGCCAGGCCTGCCTTATCGCCTGCGCGCCTGGAGCGTCATCGCCGTGCTGTTTGCCATCAGCGTCTGGCTGCTGGTGCGTGTGGGGGCGGTGATGCAGATCTTCCTGCTCGCCTGCCCGATGCTGGCGGCGCTGCTGTTCTCGAAGCGCACCGCGGTCAAGATGCTGCTGCTGTGCACCGCCACCGTGGTGCTGGTGGGCTGGGCCAGCAACGCCTTCCTGCCGCTCTCCGGCTACGAGTCCAAGCCGCTGCTGAAGTGGGTGAACTTCGGCACCAACTTCGCCTTCGTCGCCACGCTGCTCACGCTGTCGGCGGCCTTCCTGCTGCAGCGACTCGAGCAGTCGCTGAAGCAGCAGCGTGCGGTGGCCGACACGTTGCGCAAGAACCAGACCATGCTCCGCGAGGTGGCGGCGCAGGTGCCGGGCATGGTCTACCGTGTGCATCTGACCCGCGACGGCGCGCCGAGCTACCTGTACGCGAGCCCGGGAACGCGGCAGATGTTCGGCATCGAGCCGGAGGCGCTGATGGCCGACGGCACGATGCTGCGCCAGCTGTGGCACCCGGACGACCGCGACCGCATCCAGGTCGAACTGCAGCGCGTGCGCGAAACCGGGGCGCCGCTCGAGACCGAGTTCCGCGTCCGTCTGCACGATGGCCGGGAGCGGTGGGTGCACGCCAGCTCGACCGCCGTCGGCAGCGACGGCGACGGCGGCAGCGTGCGCAACGGGCTGATGCTCGACATCACCGACCGCAAGACCTCTGAGGCGCTGGTCTGGCGCCAGGCCAACTTCGATGCGCTCACCGGCCTGCCCAACCGCCGCATGCTGCGCGACCGGGTCGAGCAGGCGATGGGCCGCAGCCGCCGCGACGGGCTGGCGATGGCATTGATGCTGATCGACCTCGACCAGTTCAAGGAGGTCAACGACACCCTCGGCCACGACCGCGGCGACCTGCTGCTGGTGGAGGCCGCACGCCGCATCCGCGGCTGCGTGCGCGAGTCCGACACCGTCGCGCGAATGGGCGGCGACGAGTTCACGGTGGTGATCTCGGGCATCACCAAGACCGAGCGGGTGGACCTGATCGCCAACCAGATCATCCACAGCCTCTGCGAAGCCTTCGTGCTGGGCAGCGAGCGCGCCTTCGTGACCGCCAGCATCGGCATCACGCTGTTCCCGAACGACGCGCTGCAGATCGAGGACCTGCTGAAGAACGCCGACCAGGCGCTCTACGTCGCGAAGGACGCCGGCCGCAACTGCTTCCGCTACTTCACGCCGGCACTGCAGGCGCAGGCGCAGGAGCGTGCGCGGCTGGCCAACGACCTGCGCGGCGCGCTCGCCGGCGGGCAGTTCCGCGTGCACTACCAGCCGATTGTCGAGCTCGGCAGTGGCCGCATCGTCAAGGCCGAGGCGCTGATCCGCTGGCAGCACCCGGAGCGCGGCATGGTCAGCCCGGCGGCGTTCATCCCGATCGCCGAGAGCACCGGGCTGATCGGCGAGATCGGCGAGTGGGTGTTCCGCACCGCCGCCCGCCAGGTGCTGCAGTGGCGCGAGACGATCGACCCGGCGTTCCAGGTCAGTGTCAACCGCTCGCCGGTGCAGTTCCGCGGCGACGGCAGCGCGCGCGAGGGCTGGGGCGACACGCTGGCCGGCCTCGGGCTGCCGGGTGACGCCATCGCCGCCGAGATCACCGAGGGCCTGCTGCTCGATGCCAGCGAGGGCGTGTCGCGGCAGCTGCTGGCGCTGCGCGAGGCCGGCATCTCGATCGCGCTCGACGACTTCGGCACCGGGTACAGCTCGATGTCGTACCTGCAGAAGTTCGACATCGACTTCCTGAAGATCGACCGCAGCTTCGTCAGCTCGCTCGGCCGCGGCGCCGCCGGCCGGCCGCTGTGCAAGGCGATGATCGTGATGGCGCACGAGCTGGGCATGCGCGTCGTCGCCGAGGGTGTCGAGACCGCCGAGCAGCGCGACTGGCTCGAGAGTGCGGGCTGCGACTTCGCGCAGGGTTACCTGTTCGCGAAGCCGATGCCGGCCGAGGACTTCGAGGCCTGGGTGGCCCGCCACCACGAGATCGCCGCCGCGGCCTGATCCGCCCGGGCGGCGGTGTCGGCGGCCCTACACTGAGGCTGCACCAACCACGCCGGAGTTGTTCGATGAAAGTGCGTGCCGCCGTGCTCGAGGCGATCGGGCTGCCGGCCCCCTACGCGCAGAGCCGCCCGCTGCAGATTCGCGAGGTCGATCTCGACCCGCCGGGCCCCGGAGAGGTGCTGGTCAAGATCCGGGCCGCCGGGCTCTGCCACAGCGACCTCTCGGTGATCTCGGGCGACCGCCCGCGGCCGGTGCCGATGGTGCTGGGCCACGAGTCGGCGGGCGAGGTCGTCGAATGCGGCGCCGGCGTCACCGACCTCGCACCGGGCGACCGCGTGATCATGGTCTTCATGCCGAGCTGCGGCGGCTGCCTGCCGTGCATGGAAGGGCGGCCCGCGCTGTGCGAGCCGGGCGCAGCGGCCAACGGTGCCGGCACGCTGCTCTCGGGCCAGCGGCGCTGGCACTACCGCGGGCAGTGGGCGCACCACCATGTCGGCGTCTCTTGCTTCGCCGAGCACACGGTGGTGTCGCGCCGCTCGTGCATCAGGCTCGACGCCGAGCTGAGCTTTGCCGAGGCCTCGCTTTTCGGCTGCGCAGTGCTCACCGGCGTCGGCGCGGTGATCAACACCGCCCGTGTTCAGGCCGGCAGCACGGTGGCGGTGCTCGGTCTCGGCGGGGTTGGCTTCTCGGCGCTGCTCGCGGCGGTGGCCAGCGGCGCGCGTGAGGTCATCGCAGTCGACCTCAGCGAAACGAAGCTCGCACTGGCGAAGGAACTCGGCGCCACCGCCACCGTCAACGCCGGCCACGCCGATGCCGCCGACGAAGTGCGCTCGATCACGAAAGGCGGTGTCGACCACGCCTTCGAGATGGCCGGTGCGGTCAGCGCGATGGAACTGGCGTGGCGCGTCACACGCCGCGGCGGCAGCACCGTCTCGGCGGGGCTGCCGCACCCGGACAAGCGCTTCGCGTTGCCTCCGGTGCAGTTGGTGGCCGAGGAACGCACGCTTCGCGGCAGCTACATCGGCTCGGCGGTGCCGGCACGCGACATCCCGCGTTACGTGCAGATGTACCAGCGCGGAAAGCTGCCGGTGGACCGGCTGATGGGCGAGCGGCTGACGCTCGACGACATCAACCGCGGCTTCGACCGCCTGGCCGGCGGCCAGGCGATGCGCGACGTGGTGTTGTTCTGAGCGCTCCCAGGGCCGGGCTGCGCCCAACCCGCCCCCCACGGGGGTTTAAGGTGACCGGCCAAGCCGGATCACCTTAAGAGCCTCCGCCCGCGGTCTGTCACTCCACGCCGCCGAGCGGCCCGCGCCAGTATTTGAAGGTGCCCATCGCCGCGGCGACCTGAACGCCGTCGGACTGCCAGACCTGCGCCTCGCAAGTGACGAGCGACTTGCCGCCGCGGACGACGCGACCGGTGGCGGTGAGCGGCCCGCGCCCGGGCACCAGGAAACGGCTCGACATCTCGACCGTGACCACCGCGGTCGAGGTGGCGTCGGGCACCGACACCGCGGCGCGGGCCATCGCAACGTCGAGCAGCGTCATCACGACGCCACCGTGCGCTGCTGGCAGCAGGTTGCAGAGCTCGTGCTTCAGTTCGGGCAGCAGCAGGCGCGACTCGCCGGGCGGGGAGTCCTGCTGGACGAGCCCGAGCAGGCGCAGGAAAGGAATGCGGTCGGGCGGGGGCAGGGCGGTCGAGGACATGGCGGCAGCTTAACCGGCGGCGCCGCGGCAGATCGGATCAGCCCACGATCAGCTTGATGCCCACCAGCACCAGCACCGCGGCGATCAGCGGCCGCAGCCACTGCTCGGGCGCGCGGTCGGCGAAGTGCGCGCCGATCAGCACGCCGGGGATCGAGCCGACGAGCAACTGCACGAGCAGGGCGCCGTCGACGTTGCCGAGCAGCAGGTGGCCGGTGCCGGCGACGGCGGTGAGCGGGATCGCGTGCACGAGGTCGGTGGCCACCAGCCGGCGTGGCGTCATGCGCAGCGGGTAGAGGTAGGCCAGCACGACGGCGCCGATCGCGCCTGCGCCCACCGACGTCAACGTGACGAGCACGCCGAGCACGGCGCCAGCCAGCACCGTGAGCGCCGGTTGCCAGTGCTTGAAGCGCTCGGCGGCGTTCAGCCGCAGCCGGCGGCCGACGGCCTGGATCTGCGTCTTGAAGATCATCGCGCTCGCGGTGGCGACGAGCATCGCGCCGAGCGTCGTCAGGATCACGCCGCCCTTGATCTGGCTGCCGCCGTTCCACCTCATCCACGCGATCGTCGCGATGGCGGCGACGATGCTGCCGAGCGAGAGCCGCCGCATCACCTGCCAGTCGACGTTGCCGCGCGTGTGGTGCAGCGCGCCGCCGGCAAGCTTGGTGATGGCGGCAAACCAGAGGTCGGTGCCGACCGCCGCCGCCGGCGCGACGCCGAACAGCAGCACGAGGATTGGCGTCATCAGCGAACCGCCGCCGACGCCGGTGAGGCCGACCAGCAGCCCGACGCCGAACCCGGCGCCGACGTTGGCGGCGTCGGTCACGCGACGATGCCCGCCGCGCGCAGCTGTTCGATCACGCGGTCGGCGGCGGCCTCGGCGCTCATCGACACGGTGTCGACGCGCAGCTCGGGCGACTCCGGTGGCTCGTAGGGCGAGTCGATGCCGGTGAAGTTCTTCAGCTCGCCGCGCCGCGCCTTCGCGTACAGGCCCTTGACGTCGCGTGCCTCGGCCACCGCGAGCGGGGTGTCGACGTGGATCTCGACGAACTCGCCCGGCTCGAGCAGCCCGCGCGCCAGTTCACGCTCCGCGCGGAAGGGGGAGATGAACGCGGTGAGCACGATCAGCCCGGCGTCGGCCATCAGCCTCGCGACCTCGGCGACGCGGCGGATGTTCTCGACGCGGTCGGCGGCGGTGAAACCGAGGTCGCGGTTGAGCCCGTGGCGAACGTTGTCGCCGTCGAGCAGGTACGAGTGCCGCCCCATCGCGTGCAGCTTCTTCTCGACGAGGTTGGCGATCGTGCTCTTGCCGGCGCCCGAGAGGCCGGTGAACCACAGCACCGCCGGCTTCTGGCCCTTCAACGCCGAGCGCGCGGCCTTGTCGATGTCGAGGTGCTGCAGGTGGATGTTGTGCGCACGCCGCAGCGCGAAGTGCAGCATGCCGGCGCCGACGGTGTTGTTCGTCATGCGGTCGATGACGATGAAGCCGCCGGTGGCGCGGTTGGCGCGGTAGGGGTCGAAGGGCACCGCGCGGTCGAGCGCGATGTTGCAGGTGCCGATCTCGTTGAGCTCGAGCGTCTTCGCGGCCAGGTGCTCGAGGGTGTTGACGTTGAGCTTGTACTTCGGCTCGGTGATCGTCGCGCCGACGACACGGGTGCCGATCTTCAGCAGGTAAGGGCGGCCGGGCAGCATCGGCGAATCGGACATCCACACCAGGTGGCACTCGAACTGGTCGGCCACCTCGGCCGGGCTGTCGGCGGCGGCGATGAGGTCGCCGCGCGAGACGTCGACTTCGTCGTCGAGCGTCACCGTCACCGACTCGCCGGCGACTGCAAGGTCGCGGTCACCTTCCGGCGCGACGATGCGAGCGATGCGGCTCACCACCCCCGAAGGCTGCACGCGCACGCGGTCGCCCGGGCGCAGCGTGCCGCTGGCCAGCAGCCCGGCGAAGCCGCGGAAGTCGAGGTTCGGCCGGTTCACCCACTGCACCGGCAGCCGCATCGGCAGCGACTGCAGCCGCGTGTCGTCGACCTCGGCCGCTTCGAGCAGCTGCATCAGCGTCGGGCCGCGATACCACGGCATCGCGGTGCCGTGGGCCGTCATGTTGTCGCCCCTCAGCGCCGAGAGCGGGATCGAGGTCACCTGCTCGAGGCCGATGCGCGAGGCGAACTCGCGGTACTCGCCCTCGATGCGCCGGAACACCGCCTCGTCGTAACCGGCGAGGTCCATCTTGTTCACTGCCAGCACCACCTGGCGGATGCCGATCAGCTGCACCAGCGTGCTGTGGCGGCGCGTCTGCGTCAGCATGCCTTTGCGGGCGTCGACCAGGATCACCGCGAGGTCGGCGGTCGATGCGCCGGTGACCATGTTGCGCGTGTACTGCTCGTGGCCGGGCGTGTCGGCGACGATGAACTTGCGCCGGTCGGTGCTGAAGAAGCGGTACGCGACATCGATCGTGATGCCCTGCTCACGCTCGGCCGAGAGGCCATCGACGAGCAGCGCGAAGTCGATCTCGCCGCCTTGGGTGCCCCACCTGCGGCTGTCGGCCTCCACCGCGGCGAGCTGGTCCTCGAACAGCATCTTCGAGTCGTACAGCAGGCGGCCGATCAGCGTGCTCTTGCCGTCGTCGACCGAGCCGCAGGTGATGAAGCGCACGAGGCTCTTGTGCTCGTGCTGGCGCAGGTACTCGCCGATGTCGGTGGCGATGAGGTCGGAGACGTGGGACATCAGCGTGCTGCGGTGGCTGGCGACGGGTGTTGGCGCGTTGCGGACGCTCGTTACTCGCCGCGTCGCCCCGGCAGCGGCGCGGCAACGGCGCGTACGGGCAGGCGGCAGCGCCCCGATCCGGCGGTCGTCGCTGCGCGCCGACTGCCCTGCGATGCTCGGTCTCGTGGCCCGTCGCATAACTCGCTGCGCTCACTCCGTTCGCTGCGCTCGGACAGATGCGACAAGCATGTTGACGAGGCGCGCTGCGCGCGCGGCCACGAGCCCTGCGCTTCTCGGCGCCTCCAAGGGGCGCTGCCACCTGCCCGCACGCACCGTTGCGTCACCGGTGGTAGTACCCCGCCAGTGCGCCCGGCGCGCCCTCGCGAAGGCGCAACCCCCGTTGCCGAGCCGATGTGGGGCGGCCGGACGGCGGCCCGTGTGCGCCGCCGAGAAGCGCAGCGGTCGCGGCCGCGCGCGCAGCGCGCCTCGTCAACATGCTTGTCGCGTCTGTCCGAACGCAGCGAATGCAGTGAGCGCAGTGAGTTGCGCGACGGGCCGCGAGCGCGAGCATCGCAGGGCACCCTCGCGCAGCGAGGGCCAGCAGTCGGGCCGACGGCCGGCTGCCCCGCAGCGGCTTCGCGCCGATGGTCGGGCGCCGGCTGGTGGGAGCCGACAAGGGCCCGCACGGCGCCGATCGCCGACACCCGGTCCGCCACTGCGCACCCGGCCATCAGAAGTACCCTTCCTGCTTCTTCTTCTCCATCGATGCGGCGGTGTCATGGTCGATCATGCGGCCCTGCCGCTCCGAGGTCCGGGTCAGCAGCATCTCCTGGATGATCTGCTCGAGCGTCGTCGCTTCCGACTCCACCGCGCCCGAGAGCGGGTAGCAGCCGAGCGTGCGGAAGCGCACCTTCTTCGTCACCGGCAGCTCGCCGGGGGCGAGGCGCATGCGCTCGTCGTCGACCATGATCCAGGTGCCGCCGCGGCTGACCACCGGGCGCGGCGCCGCGAAGTACAGCGGCACGATCGGGATGCGCTGCAGGTGGATGTACTGCCAGACGTCGAGCTCGGTCCAGTTGCTGATCGGGAAGACGCGGATCGACTCGCCCCTGTGCTTGCGGCCGTTGTAGAGGTGCCAGAGCTCGGGGCGCTGGTTCTTCGGGTCCCACTGGTGCGCGGCGTTGCGGAAGCTGAAGATGCGCTCTTTGGCGCGGCTCTTCTCTTCGTCGCGGCGGGCGCCCCCGAAAGCGGCGTCGAAGCCGAAACGGTCGAGCGCCTGCTTGAGCCCCTGCGTCTTCCAGACGTCGGTGTGCACCTGCGAGCCATGGTCGAAGGGGTTGATGCCCTGCGCCAACGCGTCGGGGTTTCGGTGCACCAGCAGCTCCATCCCGGACTCGTTCGCCATGCGGTCGCGCAGCTCGTACATCGCGCGGAACTTCCACGTCGTGTCGACGTGCAGCAGCGGGAACGGCGGCGGCGCCGGGTGGAAGGCCTTGCGCGCCAAGTGCAGCATCACCGCGCTGTCCTTGCCGATCGAGTACAGCATCACCGGCCGCTCGGCCTCGGCCACCACCTCGCGCAGGATGTGGATGCTCTCGGCTTCGAGGCGTTGCAGGTGCGTGAGCTTCATCGGGGCAGGTTCGCGCGGCGGAGGTGCCGGATGGCGGGGCCGCGAGTATCGATGAGCCCCGGGCCGCCGCTCAGAGCGAGTTGTAATTTGCAAATGTGACCCGCCGGCGACCGTGGCCCCTGCGGCTCCGGGGGTGCGCAGGGGTGTCGCGTTGTGTCATGCGGCCGATGACGGGCCGCGGCTACAGTGCGGCCCGTGCGACCCGTGCCCCCGCTGCCCGACCTCGACACCGTGGCCGATATCGCCTGCCGTGCCGGTGCGCTGGTGATGGCGGTCTACGACAGCCCATTCGCCGTGCGCGCGAAGAGCGACGAGACCCCGGTCACCGAGGCCGACGAGCGTGCCGAAGCGCTGATCGTCCCCGCGCTCCGTGCCCTGTCGCCGGCTTGGCCGGTGGTCGCCGAGGAGATGGTCGCGCGTGGCGAGTTCTCGACCCGTGGTTTCGACCCAGCCGGCACCTTCTGGCTCGTCGACCCGCTCGACGGCACGCGCGAGTTCGTCTCGCGCAACGGCGAGTTCACCGTCAACATCGCGCTCGTGCACGGAGGGGCGGCGGTGCAGGGTGTCGTCTTCGCGCCGGCGATCGGGCGACTGTTCGCGGGTACCGTGGGGCAAGGCGCATGGGTCGACGAGGTGCGCGGGCGCAGGCCGATCGCCGTGCGCGACGTGCCCGCCGAGGGGGTGACGGTGGTGGCGAGCCGCTCGCACGGGGATGCCTCCCTTTTGGAGCGCTATCTCTCGGGGCAGCGGGTGGCCCGCGTCGTCGGTGCCGGCTCGTCGCTGAAGCTGTGCCTGCTGGCTGCCGGCGAGGCCGACCTCTACCCGCGCTTCGGCCGCACGATGGAGTGGGACATCGCCGCCGGCCACGCGGTGCTGGCGGCGGCCGGGGGGCGCGTGGAAACGCTCGACGGTGGGTCGCTGAGCTACGGCAAGCCCGGCTTCGAGAACCCGGATTTCGTCGCCCGAGGCGGCGACTGAACCACCGGGGTCCCAGCCGGCCGGGCCGTGATGCCTGCGCCGGATCAATCATCGATCGACGGTGGGATGCCGGTGACGTAACAGACCGATACCATCGCTCGCCACCGGCACGCCCGAGCCCCCGGGGCGCCGGCCGACAGGAGGACCGACGATGGCCATCTACGGCGGCAGCCCGAGCAATGCCGACGAACGCAGCACCGGCGTCGACAGCTCCGGGCGCACCAGCACCCACCGGCTGTTCGCGAACCAGATCGCCTTCGGCGAGCTCGGTGCCGCCGACCGCTCCGACTGGTACCAACTCGAGCTGCAGGGCGCGGGTGTCTACCAAGCCATCGTCTCCAACGACGCTGGCAACAACTACTCGGGCAACAACCTCTGGAGCGTGGCCGCCAGAGGGCTGACGCTGTCGATCGTCGACGCCGCCGGGAACACCGTCTTCGGCGTCGGCCTCGCCGACACGCCGGCCAACGGCGACGGTTCGATCAGCTTCGTCTTCGACGGTTCGCCGACCGCCGGGCTGCTGTACCTGCGCGTCGAGAACCGCGCCGCCGAGGCCGCCGACTACGTGCTGACGATGCGGCGAACGACACTGTCCGGCGGCACGGTCACGATCGACGGCACCGACGGCAACGACACGCTGAGCGGCACGTCGGGCAGCGACCTGCTTCGCGGCGGCAGCGGCATCGACGTGCTGATCGGCTACGCCGGCAACGACGTGCTCGACGGCGGCATCGGCTTCGACATCGCCTGGTACGGCTACGCCACCCAGGGCGTGCAGGTCAACCTGCTGGCGGGGCTGGCGACGATCGGCGGCGAGAACGACCAGCTGATCTCGGTCGAGGGAGCCTACGGGTCGAACTTCGCCGACATCCTCACCGGGTCGTCGTCAGGCAACTGGCTCGTCGGGCTGGCCGGCAACGATGTCATCAACGGCGGCGAAGGCGACGACGACATCGAGGGCGGCGAGGGCAACGACGTCATCGACGGCGGTCCCGGCATCGACTACGTCTACTACAACAACACCCGCGCCGAGGTGCGGCTGACGGTGGACCCGGCCACCGGCCAGGTGCTGATCAGCACCCGCTCGGAAGGTGTCGACCGCGCGCGCAACATCGAGCGCATCGAGTTCCTCGACGGCGCCTTCGACCTGCCGGCGCTGGTGGACCTGACGGCGCCGTCGCTGGTGTCGTTCAGCCCCGCGGCCAACGCCACCAACGTCGCACAGAACGCCAACATCGTCGTCACCTTCAGCGAGCCGGTGGTCGTCGGCCGCGGAACGGTGACCATCCGCACCACCGCCGGCGAGGTCTTCGCCGTCTACGGCTTTGGCAGCCCGAACCTGCGCATCGACGGCAACCGGCTGATCATCGACCCCACCGGCAACCTGCGCGGCAACACCGACTACCGCATCGACTTCAGCGCCGGCGCCGTCACCGACGCACTCGGCAACCCCTTCATCGGCCACACCGCGTACGGCTTCCGCACCGAGCCGCCGCGGCCGGAGGTCTCGGTGGCCAGCGCCTCGGCGCGCGAGTGGGAGGGCGCGCTGCGCTTCACGCTGACGCTGTCGCAGCCATCGCAGCAGGCGATCAGCCTCGCGGTGGCCACCGACGGCTCGAGCACGGCGCGTGCCGGCAGCGACTTCACCGCCGTCAGCGGCACCGTGACCTTCGCACCCGGGCAGACCAGCGCCACCTTCAGCGTGCCGCTGCTGCAGGACAACCTGTTCGAGCCGAGCGAGGCGGTCTACCTGCTGCTCGGCGCGCCGAGCGGCAACGCGCTGCTGGCCAACACCGGCAACGTCGGCTACATCGACGACGACGATGCCACCCTGCCGCTGCCGAGCGACGGCCTGCTCGGCCTGCAGTGGCACCTCTACCCCGGCCCCGGCGCCAACGTGCTGCCGGTGTGGAGCCAGTACACCGGCGCCGGCGTGAGGGTCGGCATCTTCGACCAGGGCATCGATTCACGCCACCCGGACCTGGTGCCGCGGCTCGACCTCGCGGCCGGCCGCGTCGCCGCGAACCCCAACGCACGCGGCGGCGACCCTGTCGAGGCCGGCGACAACCACGGCACCGCGGTCGCCGGGGTGGTCGCCGCGGCGCGCGACGGCAGCGGCGCCGTCGGCGTGGCCTACGGCGCGACGCTGGTGTCGTTCTATTCGCCGCTTCGTGGAGACCTCGCGCCCGAGATCGTCAACGCCTATGGCTACGCGCTCGGGGTCGACGTGCTCAACGACAGCTGGGGCTTCGCGCCGCAGTACTTCTCCACCGCACCCTGGGCCTTCCTCGACAACTTCCGCAGCGCCGAGTTCGCGGCCGCCGGGCGTGCGCTGCAGGCACTGGCCGACAGCGGGCGCGCCGGGCTCGGCACGGTGGTGGTGCAGTCGGCCGGCAACAGCTTCCGCTTCGGCGACGACACCAACCTGCACAACTTCCAGAACAGCCGCTACATCGTCACCGTGGCGGCCACCGACATCAACGGCCGCGCCACCGCGTACAGCTCGCCTGGCGCCTCGGTGCTGATCTCGGCGCCCGGCGGTGGCGGCGACGACCGCTACTCCGACATCTGGACCACCGACCGCGTCGGTTCCGCCGGCTATGCATCGGGCAGCTTCACGTCGATCACCGGCACCTCGTTCAGCTCGCCGCTCGTGGCCGGCGTCGTCGCGCTGATGCTCGACGCCAACCCGAGCCTCGGCTGGCGCGACGTGCAGCAGATCCTGGCCTACAGCGCGGTGCGCACCGATGTTGCCGGCAACACCTGGCGCAGCAATGGCGCCGCCAACCACAACGGCGGCGGTCTGCACTACGACGCAGTCACCCACGACCATGGCTTCGGGCTCGTCGATGCCCGGGCCGCGGTGCGGCTGGCCGAGAGCTGGCTCGGGCCGCCGGCGACCTCGGCCAACGCGCGCGAGCTCTTCGTCAGCCGCGGGACGCCGGAGCCGATCCCCGATGGCAGCTCGCAGGTGGCGCAGACGATCGAGGTCGCGCAGGATCTCGAAATCGAGCGTGTCGAGGCGACGATCAAGATCACGCACACCTACGTCGGCGACCTCTCGATCAAGCTCACCTCGCCGTCGGGCACCGAGAGCTGGCTGCTCAACCGCCCGGGGCAGAACGCGCTCACCGCCTACGGCGTCGCGCAGGACAACATCGACTTCACGTTCTCGACCGTGCTCGCCGCCGGCGAGAACACCCGCGGCACCTGGACGCTGACGGTTTACGACTCCGCCGCGCTCGACAGCGGGCGGCTCGACAGCTGGGAGCTGGTGTTCCTGGGCAAGACCGATTCGGCCGACGACGTTTACTTCTACAGCGACGAGTTCTCAGACGCCGTGGCCGCGCAGCCGGCGCGTGGCACGTTGCGCGACACGCTCGGCACCGACACCCTCAACGCCGCGATGGTGACGAGCGCAAGCCGGATCGACCTCAACCCCGGTGCCACCAGCACGATCGACGGCGTGGCGCTGCGCCTCGCTGCCGACGGCGCGATCGAGAACGCCTTCGGCGGCGACGGCAACGACACGCTGCTGGGCAGCGACGCCGCCAACCTGCTGTTCGGCATGTACGGGAACGACCGCATCCAGGGCCGCGGCGGCAACGACCGGATCGACGGCGGTGCCGGCATCGACACCGCGATCCACACCGGCCCGCGCAGCGTCTACACGCTGCAGGCGCTGGCCGGCGGCGAGTGGCGCGTCACCGACGGCCGCGGCATCGAAGGCGAGGACCGCCTGCTTGCCACCGAGCGGATCGAGTTTGCCGGCAGCTTCTGGGCGCTGGACACCGGCCCCGCCGGCAACGCCGGGAAGGCGGCGCAGGTGCTGCGGGGTCTCTTCGGCCCCGGCTACGCGACGCAGCCGGCGTTCATCGGCCTCGGCATCGCGCTCTTCGACCTCGGCCTCGGCTACGAGCAGATCGTCGGCGCCGCGATCGGCACGCCGGTGTTCGCCGACCTCGCCGGCTCGCGCTCGAACCGCGACTTCGTGCGGCTGGTCTACCGCAACGTGGTCGGTGTCGACCCTTCGGCCGGCGAGCTTTCGTCGCTGGCAGCGTTGCTCGACAACGGCAGCTTCACGCAAACCTCGCTCGGGGTGCTCGCCTGCCAGCTCGACGTCAATGCGCTGAGCCCGCAGCTGGTGGGCATCGCCAACAACGGCGTCGAATTCGTGCCGGCCGGGTGACGCGGATGTCGGCGCCGATCACGGCCCGCCGGTGGTTGACGGCGCATCGCCGCCGGTGCACAGTCGCGCACCTTCCATCCACCCCAGCGAAGGAGGCCGCCATGAAGACGACTGATCTTGCCGCTGCGGCCTTCGCCGGCTGATCGCGCAACGCTCGTTGCCCGACATGGCCACCTGAACCCGGTGGCCTGAACCTCCCGGTCTGTCGCGCCCCGACCCCTTGCGGTCGCGGCGAAGGCTCTTCCACTTCCCGATTCCCAAACGGCCCACGGCTCGTCCGTGGGGGAGTGGCGTGCGCTGCGCGCATGCCTGAACCGAGACAGACCACGACGATGAACGAGACCGAAGACTTCCAGCACCTGCACCGCATCGGCTTGCCGCCGGCGCTGCTCGAACCGCTGGCCGCGCTGGCGGCCGCCCATCCCGCGTCGAGCGTGATGCGGGTCACCGAAGTGCAGCGCGATGCGCTGACGCTGCACGACGGCACGCAGGAGCAGCCGGCACGCGCGCTGCCGGGCTTGCTGCTGCGCCTGTCCGACGAGGCGAGCCCGCTCGCCGTCGGCGACTGGGTGCTCGCCGAGCGCAACCCGCACCGCGAGTGGTGGGTGCACGAGCGGCTGCCGCCGCGCACGCAGATCGCTCGCCGGCTGCACGATGGCCGCGACAAGGTCACGCGAGCGGTGATCGTCGCCAACGTCGACACCGCGCTGCTCGTGATGGGACTCGACCACGACTTCAACCTGCGCAGGCTCGAGCGCTACCTGGCGTTGACGCGGCTGTCCGGCATCGGCGCGGTGGTGGTGCTGACCAAGGCCGACCTCTGCCCCGACGTCGAGAGCCGCTGTCAGGCGGTGCGATCGCTGCTGCCGTTTGGCACCGCGATGGTGGCGCTGAATGCGCTCGGCAGCGAAACCGCCGAACGCCTGGCGCCCTGGCTGCTGCCGGGAACGACGCTGGTGCTGCTGGGTTCGTCGGGCACCGGCAAGAGCACGCTCGTCAATTCGCTGCTGAACGACGAGCGGCAGCGCACCGGTGGCAATCGCAAGGGCGACGACCGCGGGCGCCACACCACGACCTCGCGCTCGCTGCACCTGGCGCCGCAGGGCGCCTGCATCATCGACACGCCCGGGCTGCGCACGCTGCGGCTCGACGGCGAATCGGGCGATGTCGGCAGCGTCTTCGACGACATCACGATGCTCGCGCCGCGCTGCCGCTTCCGCGACTGCCGGCACGAAGGTGAACCCGGCTGCGCGGTGCGCGGCAGCGTCGCAGGCGAGCGGCTCGCCAGCTACCACAAGCTGCTGCGCGAGGCCGAGCGCGACACGATGAGCGCGCTCGAGCGCAAGGCCCGCGTCGCCGAGTGGAAGGTGCGGCACCGTGCGGTGCGGCGGATGCTGCGCGAGCGCGACCGCACCTGAGCGCGCGGCGGCCCGGCTTGCCGGCCTCTGGCCGCCGAGGCCACCTGCGGTCAGCGTCGCCCGGTGCCGCGCCGCGCGGCGTGCACGCCGGCAGGGTGTGCGTGGGCCGCCGGGCGCGCCGGGGGCGCCACCGGCGCCCGCCCGCGTCGTGGCGTTGCAGCCGCGGCCGTGTCGACCAGTGCCGCCAGCACGCCGCAACCGGCGGCCGGCTGGCCCCCCTGGCAGTGCGCGCGCAGGGCCTTCAGTTCCCGGTCGAGCTGCCTCAGCTCGCGCAGCCGCTCGGCGACATGGGCGATGTGCTGATCGACGAGCGCATCGATGCCCGCGCAGTCCTCGGCCGGCGCGTCGACGAAGCGCAGCAACACGCGGACTTCGTCCAGCGTCATGTCGAGCGCGCGGCAGCGGCGGACGAAGGCCAGCCGGTCGGCGTCGGCCGCGCTGTACTGGCGGTAGTTGCCGTCACTGCGCGGCGCTCGCGGCAGCAGGCCCTCGCGCTCGTAGTAGCGGATGGTCTCCACCGCGGTGGCGGTGCGTGCCGCCAGTTCGCCGATCTTCATGCACTCTCGCAGCCGAGGAGGAGTCCGGATCGTAGCGCTTGACTCTGCAGCGGCTGCAGGGTCTGCAATCGCGGCTCCCGGCTTCACCGGGTGAGAGAGAGACCATGTCCGCTGCCCTGGCCGGCTTCCTGGCCCCCACGCCGATGCTCGACTTCGAGCACGCGTCCATCCGATCGTTGGTCGCCTCCCGCGGCTGGCTCATGCTGGCGCCGGCGGCGCGAATCGGCGCGGTGTACGACTTCGTCCGCGACGAGATCGCCTTCGGCTACAACACCGGCGACTCGCTGCCTGCCTCGCAGGTGCTGGCCGACGGCATCGGGCAGTGCAACACCAAGACCACGCTGCTGATGGCCTTGCTGCGTGCCAGCGGCCTGCCCTGCCGGCTGCATGGCGCCACCATCGACAAGAAGCTGCAGCGGGGTGCGGTCACCGGGCTTGCGTACCGGCTCGCGCCGCGGCGGATCGTCCACACCTGGGCCGAGGTGTGGCACGGCGGGCGCTGGGTCGCACTCGAAGGCGTGATCCTCGACGGGGCCTATCTGCGCAGCCTGCAGCGGCGCTTCCCGGCCGCGCGATCGTTCTGCGGCTACGGCGCCGCGACGCCAGACCTGCAGGCGCCGGCCGTGGCGTGGCGCGGCGAGGATACCTGCATCCAGCAGGAGGGGGTGGTCGACGACTTCGGCGTCTTCGACAGCCCGGACCTGTTCTACGCGCGCCACGGCACCAACCTCTCCGGCGTGAGGCGGTGGCTGTTCGAAGGTCTCGTCCGCGGGTGGATGAACCGCAACGTGGCGCGGCTGCGCGCCGGGCATGCCTGACCCGAGTTCTCGTCAGCTGCCGCCGCGCGGTCGTGGCGACACCAGTTCGTCGCGGCGCGCAAGCTCGGGGAACAGCCGCCACCACAGCGCCGCGACCAGACAAGAGCCGACTCCGCCGACCACCACCGAGGCCACCGGCCCCCACCAGGCGGCCGTCGCGCCGGACTCGAATTCGCCGAGCTGGTTCGATGCGCCGATGAACACGGCGTTGACCGCGCTGACACGGCCGCGCATCGTGTCGGGCGTCTCGAGCTGCACCAGCGTCTGACGGATGACGACGCTGACCATGTCGGCGGCCCCGCTGGCCGCCAGCGCCAGCATCGAGAGCACGAAGCTCGTCGAGAGGCCGAACAGGCACTGCGCCGCCCCGAACACCGCCACCGCGCCGAGCAGCGTCGCGCCGGAGCGGCGGTGCACCGGCCAGCGCGTCAGCGCGAGCGACATCGCCAGCGCACCCACCGCCGGCGCCGACCGCAGCAGCCCGAGCCCCCAGGGGCCGACCTGCAGGATGTCCTTCGCGAAGATCGGCAGCAGCGCGGTCGCGCCGCCCAGCAGCACCGCGAAGAGGTCGAGCGTGATCGCGCCCAGCACCACCTTGCGCCGTGCGATGAAGCGAAGCCCGGCGAGCAGCTCGTGCAGGTTCGCGGCCCGCGACACCGGTTCGTGGTGGTAGCGGATGCCGAGCACGAGCACCAGCGCAACCACGAACAACGCCGCGCAGGCGGCGAACGTGACGGCGCTGCCGGCGACGAACAGCACCCCGCCGAGCGCCGGCCCGGCGATGATCGCCGCCTGCAGCCCGCCCGAGCTGGCGGCCAGCGCGCGCGGCAGCACCGCGGGCGGCACCAGGCAGGGCGTCAGGGCCTGCTGGGTGGGCATCTGGAAGGTTCGTAGCACGCCCACCGCCACCGAGACGCCGAGCAGCAGCGTGCGCCCGGCGTGCCCGGTAGCCGAGGCGCCCGCCAGCACCAGCGCCAGCACCACCTGGCAACCGAGGCAGACCGCGAGCACGCGGGCACGGTGGTGGCGGTCGATGACATGGCCGGCCGGAAGCGCCAGCGGGATCGACGGCAGGAACTGCACCAGCCCGACGAGCCCCAGGTCCCAGGCCGAGCCGGTCAGCTCGTACATCTGCCAGGCCAGCGCCAGCAGCAGGATCTGGTTGCCGGCAGTGCCAGCGAGCCGCGCGAACCACAGCCGCACGAAGGCCGGGTAGGCACGGAGCGAGGTCGGTTCGGGCAACGTCGAGGGGATCGGGGCGGCGCGGGCAATGCGCCCGCTTCCGGCGCTACTTGGGGGCTGACGCTGCCGGCGGCGGGTTGATCGTCACGCCGCGTCTGGCCAGCTCCCCGACGACGATGCGGGCGTTGGGATTGCCGGCGTCGGCCAGGCGCTTGGTCTGCGCCGCCAGCGTCTCGAGGCTCTGGCGAACGCGCTGCGCCTGCTGGAGCGGTGCCTCCTGGTTGGCCCGCGCGGTGGTCAGGTTGCGGAACTCCTGCCGCAGCTGGTAGGTCTGGAACCCGGTCCAGGTCGCCGTGGTGAGCAGCAGAACGAGCAGCGGCACGAAGGCGCTGTGGCCTTGCGCGGGAGCCGCGCCGGATGCCACCGGGGGCGGCGGATCGCCCGCAGCGGGACCCGCGGGTTCCGAAGCCGGCTCAGCCGGCACGGCCGGCACGGCCGCCGGGACTGCGGCGGCTTCGGGCGCGGCAGCGGCGGGCACCTCGGGTGAAGGGGCGGGCTCGGCCGGCGGAGGCGCCGGCGGGGGTGGAGGTGGCGGCGGCGAGGAGTACCTCACTTGCGCTTCCCGTCGCCGGCGCCGGCGGCGGGTGCCGCGCGGGACGCATCCTCGTTGAGGTTCACCGTGATGCCGAGGCCGGCCAGCATCTGGCGGACCTCGGTGTCCTGGTTGCGCACCGCGAGCTGCGCGAGCGAGAGCGCGATGTCGCGTGCCATCTGCTCGGCCTGCGGTGTCTGCTGCAGGAAGATGGCACGTTGGTTCACCTCGATCTGCAGCTTGCGGTTGTCGCCAAATGCGCTCATGTTGTAGCCCACCAGCACCGCCTGGGCGATTGCGAGCGCGGTGAGTACCCAGAACTGCCAGCCTCTCAGCACCGATGACCTCCGTCGGACAGCGCCCCGGCGCGCTGCCGCGGTTCGGGGCTGCGAATGCTAACCGCGGCGGCGCCGGTCGCGCCCCGCAAACCGGGGGCCACGGAGGGGGCGTCGTGCCGGTGCAACGCGGCGGGGCGGCGCGTCCGAGGGGACCGCGGGAATTCGCCTTGTCGCCCTGGCGCCCGCTACCGTTCACCCGCCGGGGCCGACGGCTTCCCAACGAGTTCCACGAGCTCCGCTTCGGTGAAGCCGGCGTCCCGACGCGCAGCGACGTTGAACGGCGGCTTGGCCCGCGGCGCCGAGCAGCGATCGGCGAGCCAGCGATAGTGCGCGAGCGGGTCGACACCATCACGATGGCATAACCAGACATACCAGCGGTTGCCGATCGCGACATGGCCGACCTCGTCGCGAAGGATCACGTCGAGGATCTCGACCGCGCGGTGGTCGCCGGCCTTCGCCAGCCTGGCCTGCATCGGCGGCGTCGCGTCGAGCCCGCGGGCCTCGAGCGTTCGCGGCACCAGCGCCATGCGCGCGACGATGTCACCGGCGGTCCGTTCGGCCATCGCCCACAGGCCGTCGTGGGCGTCGAAGTCGCCGTAATCGTGGCCGAGCGTGTGCAGGTGCTCCCGCAGCAGCGTGAAGTGCAGCGCCTCCTCGGCGGCCACGCGCTGCCAGTCGCGGTAGTACCCGGCGGGCATTCCGGCGAAGCGCCACACCGCATCGAGCGCGAGGTTGATGGCGTTGAACTCGATGTGCGCCACCGCGTGCAGCAGCGCAGCGCGGCCGGCAAGCGTGAACGGGCTGCGCCGCGGCAGTGCTGCCGGGTCCACCAGCCGCGGGCGCGGCGGCCGGCCGGGCAGCGGCCAAGCGGGCGGCGGCAGCACGGCCTGGGTGTCGGCCACGTTGCCAGCCTCGCAGCGCTGCCACAGGGCCCTCACGGCGGCGACCTTCGTGGTGGGGTCGGGCTCGCACAGAGCCTCGAGCGCGGCGGCTCGTGGCTCTGCCGAGCCGGTCCGGCTGTGCTCGGGAGAGGGCGGCGGCCTTGCGCCGCCCGGGGGCGGATTCGACTCCATCTCTAGAATCATCGCATCGCATCCATCGGGGGCCCGGCTTGGCCATCTACCGCTTCGGCGACGACTCGCCGCGCATCGCAGCGACGGCCTGGGTGGCCGAGAGCGCCACGGTGATCGGCCGCGTCGAGATCGGCGCCGATGCCAGCCTGTGGTACGGCGTGGTGGCGCGCGGCGACAACGACTGGATCCGCATCGGCGAGCGCTGCAACGTGCAGGACGGCACCGTGCTTCACAGCGACGACGGCGTGCCGCTGACGTTGGGCGAAGGCGTCTCGGTCGGCCACCAGTGCATGCTGCACGGCTGCACCGTCGGCGATCACTCGCTGATCGGCATCCAGGCGGTGGTTCTGAACCATGCGCGCATCGGCCGCAACTGCATCGTCGGCGCGAGCGCGCTCGTCACCGAAGGCAAGGAGTTCCCGGACGGGGCGATGATCCTCGGCGCGCCGGCCAAGGTGGTGCGCATGCTCTCGGCCGACGAGATCGCGTTCCTGTCGAGGCTGGCGCAGCACTATGTCGACAACCAGCAGCGCCACCGCACGCAGCTGCAACGCATCGGCTGACATGAGCCCCCACGCTCCCTCTCGGTCGCTGCCCCCCGAGGGGGCTTTGCCAGCGGACCGGCGGAACCGGATCCGCGGTAATCCTCGGCTGGGACGGTCACCTTGCCTGCAACGGCATATCCGGGGGGCTTCGCCTGCGCACTGGCGGAGCCGGATCCGCGGCGGTCCTCGGCTCGCGCCTCGGGGCATCGCCGATGGCTGAGCTGCACAAGTTCCTCTTCGACGGGCTTCCGGTTCGCGGCATGCTGGTTCGGCTGACCGGCTCGTGGCGCGAGCTGCTGCAGCGCCGGCAGGAGGGTGGCGGTTACGCACCCGAGGTGCGCGCGCTGCTCGGCGAAATGGCTGCCGCGGCGGTGCTGATGCAGGCCAACCTGAAGTTCTCCGGTGCGCTGGTGCTGCAGGTCTTCGGCGACGGGCCGGTCAAGCTCGCGGTGGCCGAGGCGCGATCCGACCTCAGCTTCCGCGCCACCGCCACCGTCGGCGGCGAGGTTTCCCCGGGCGCGCGGCTCGAGGCGCTGCTCAACGTGCACGGCAGGGGCCGCTGCGCGATCACGCTCAACCCCGAGAACCGGCTGCCCGGCCAGCAGCCGTACCAGGGCGTGGTGCCGCTGCATGGCGACCACCGCGAGCCGCTGCAGGAGGTGTCGCAGGTGCTCGAGCACTACATGCTGCAGTCCGAGCAGCTCGACACCCGGCTCATGCTGGCCGCCGACGACAGCGTGGCCGCCGGCCTGCTGATCGAGCGGCTGCCGGTCGAGGGCGAGGGCAACCTCGCGACGCGCAACGAGGACGAGATCGGCGTCGACGAGGAATTCAACCGCATCGCGATGCTGGCCGCCACGCTGACCCGCGACGAACTGCTGTCGCTCGACGCCGACACCGTGCTGAGAAGGCTGTTCTGGCAGGAGCCGCACACCCGCTTCGCACCGCTGTCGCCGAGCTTCTCGTGTCGCTGCTCGAGCGAGCGGGTGCGTGGCATGCTGCTCTCGCTCGGCCGTGAGGAGAGCGACAGCCTGATCGCCGAGCGCGGCGAAGTCGAGGTCGGCTGCGAGTTCTGCGGCCGCAAGTACCGCTTCGACGCGGTGGACGTCGGCGAGCTGTTCACTCCCGCAGGCAACCACCCGCCGGGCTCGACGACGATCAACTGAAGGGCAGCGTCGTCAACGGCGTGGCGGACGGGCAGGGAGGGGCAGGGGGATGCTGGACCTGATCGAACGGCTGTCGGGCACGCGGGTGATGCTCGCGGCGGTGGTGGTGTCGCTGCTCGCGTCGGTGGCGCTGTTCCAGCTCGGTCCCTACGCCGAGCTGCGCCGCGCGGCGGGTGGTGAGCTGCCCGAAGAGCGCTTCAGGGCCGGTGCGGCGGACATCGGCGAACGGCTGCAGCGGCTCGGCGACGATGGCCGCCGCCGTTACGGGGTCTTTCAGGCGCTCGATCTCGTCAATGCCCTGCTGACGATGGTCGCGCTGGTGCTGCTGACAGCGCGCGCCGCCCGCGGTGCCTTCCCGGGACGGCGCCGGTGGCAGGCGCTGGCGTGGCTGCCGCTGGCGATGTTCGTCGCCGAGGGCACCGAGAACCTGCTGTTGATGCAGCTCGCACAGGCCTCGCCCCAAGCCTGGGCCGCCGGTGCCACCGGCTTCGTCGGCGGCGGTGTGCCGGCGCTCGCGGCGGCGACCTCGTGGGTGGTGTCGGCCAAGCTCGTGCTCGGCGGCGCGAGCTTCGGCGTCGCCCTGCTGCTGCTGGCGGCCTGGGGGCTTCGGGCCGTGAGCGCCCGGGCTTAGGTCGCAGCCTTCCCGAGGCGCAGCCGGTGTTCACAGTCCGGCAGGCCGCAGCGTTCGCACAAGCTGCGGTCCCGCAGCGGCGAGGCCGCGGTGGAGGGCCCTTCGGCTGCCGGCGCTTGCCACAGCGGCGCGCAGGCGGCTCGCGCGGCGGCCAGCCGTGCCGGGCCCTCGCCGCCGACGACGGCGTGGCCGATGCCGTGGCGGGCAAGCAGGGTTCGCACGAGCGTGTCGACCGGCTCGCGCACATGCGGGCCGTCGCGCTGCAGGCCGTCGCCCTGCCACGGCAGGTCGATTGCCGTCAGCAGCGTCGCCGTGCAACGGCGGTGCGCGGTGATCGCCATCGGCTCGAGCGAGTCGTCGCCGAAGAGCAGTTGGCTGTAGACCGCGGTCATCAGCGCGGTGGTGTCGCAGACGACGATGCCGTGGCGTGCCGCCGCGGCTTCGATGCGCGCGCTGTGTTCGACGGCGATCGCCGCCTGCTCGTCGCGCCGCGGCGTGCGGCCGCGGGCGGTGCACCAGTCGCGCAGCGTCTCCGGCACCCAGGTGGCTGCGAGGCCGGTGTCGGCGGCCAGGCGCTCGGCAAGCGCGCTCGCGAGCGTGGTCTTGCCAGTGCTCTCGGCGCCGACGATCGCGATCACGATCGCATCAGCCATGCACCCGCCCTTCGATCCGCCGCCAGGCGCGCCAGCCAACGAGCGACAGTGCGGCGAAGATCGTGTACAGCAGCACCGTCAGCCACAGCGCCTTCACCGCGAAGAGGCCGATGCTGACGATGTTGACCGCGAACCACACCGGCCAGTTCTCGACCAGCTTGCGCCCGAGCAGGAACTGCCCGGCGATGCTGCCGACGGTGGGCAGCGCGTCGAGCCAGGGCACGTCGCTGTCGGTGCCGTGCTGCAGCGCCAGCGCCACCACCGGCCACGCGGCGAGCGTCGCCGCCGCCAGCTGCAGCCGCGAGCGCAGGGGCAGCCGGTGCACGCGCAGCGCCTGGCCGTCGGCGCCGCGGCCGCGCAGCCATTGCCACCAGCCCCAGAAGGCCACCGTGACGAACAGCAGCTGCAGGCCGGCTTCGCCGTAGAGCTTGCTGTGCAGGAACAGCAGCCCGTAAAGCAGCGAGGCGACGATCGCCAGCGGCCAGGCGAGCGGGTGAACGCGCATGTTGCGCTCGACCATCCACAGCGAGAGGACGAAGGCGACGATCTCGAGCCCGGTGACCGGGCCGCCGAGCAGCGTGAACGGGGCCGCGAGCAGCGGCCGCGTGAAGTCCAGCAAGGCCTGCAGCACGCGCGGTCGTCAGCGGCGGGAGAGCTGGACCAGCACCTCGTTGGGCCGGATCATGCCCAGCTCGGAGCGCGCCTTCTCCTCCACCATCTCGAGGCCTTCCTTCAGGTCGCTCACCTCGGCCGACATGCGGGCATTGCGGGCGCGCGCCGCGTCGTTGGCGGCGCGCTGTTCTTCGAGCTGGTTTCGCAGCCCCATCACGTAGCGCACCCCGGACTTGCCGAACCAGAGGTCGGCCTGCACCAGCAAGAGCAGCACAGCGAGGGCGGCGACGACCAGCTTCATGCCGGGGCAGGTGGGGTCAGCGCAGGTTGTAGAACACCGCGCGGCCGGCGTAGCGTGCCACCTCGCCGAGGTCTTCCTCGATGCGCAGCAGCTGGTTGTACTTGGCGATGCGGTCGCTGCGGCTCAAGGACCCGGTCTTGATCTGGCCGGCGTTGGTGCCGACCGCGATGTCGGCGATCGTGCTGTCCTCGGTCTCGCCGCTGCGGTGGCTGATGACGGCGGTGTAGCCGGCGCGCTTGGCCATCTCGATCGCGGCGAAGGTCTCCGTCAGCGTGCCGATCTGGTTGATCTTGATGAGGATCGAGTTGGCGATGCCCTTGTCGATGCCTTCCTTCAGGATCTTGGTGTTGGTGACGAAGAGGTCGTCGCCGACCAGCTGCACCTTGCGGCCGAGGCGTTCGGTCAGCAGCTTCCAGCCGTCCCAGTCGCCCTCGTGCATGCCGTCTTCGACACTGACGATCGGGTACTTGTCGCACCAGGTGGCGAGCGTGTCGGCCCAGGCCGCGGCCGAGAGCTGCACCCCTTCGCCTTCGCCCTCCAGGTGGTACAGCCCGTCCTTGTAGAACTCGCTGGCCGCGCAGTCGAGCCCGATCGCGATCTGCTCGCCGGCGGTGTAGCCGGCCTTGTCGATGGCTTCCAGGATGAGCTGGATCGCGGCCTCGTGGTTGGCGACGTTGGGCGCGAAGCCGCCTTCGTCGCCGACCGAGGTCGGCATGCCCTTGGCGTCGATGATCTTCTTCAGCGCGTGGAAGACCTCGGCGCCGTAGCGCAGCGCCTCGCGGAAGCTGGTGGCCCCCAGCGGCAGGATCATGAACTCCTGCAGGTCGAGGTTGTTGTTGGCGTGCGCGCCACCGTTGATGACGTTCATCATCGGCACCGGCATCTGCTGCGCGCCCATGCCGCCGAAGTAGCGGTACAGCGGCAGCCCGCTCTCCTCGGCCGCCGCGCGCGCCACCGCCATGCTCACCGCCAGCGTCGCGTTGGCGCCGAGCCGGCTCTTGTTGTCGGTGCCGTCGAGGTCGACCAGCGTCTTGTCCAGGAAGGCCTGCTCCGACGCGTCGAGCCCGAGCACCGCCTCGCTGATCTCGGTGTTGATGTGGTCCACCGCACGCAGCACGCCCTTGCCGAGGTAGCGGCTCTGGTCGCCGTCGCGCAGCTCGATCGCCTCGCGGCTGCCGGTGCTGGCGCCCGAAGGCACCGCGGCGCGGCCCATCGTGCCGCTCTCGAGCAGCACGTCGCACTCGACGGTGGGGTTGCCGCGGCTGTCGAGGATCTCGCGGCCGACGATGTCGACGATGGCGCTCATGAAGTCGCTTTCCTAGGCAGAGAAGTCGTTTTCGAGCAGCGGCTGCGCCTTGACGACGCGGTCGAGCGCAACCAGCTGCTCGAGCAGCGCGCGCATGTGCTTCAGCGGCACCGCGTTCGGGCCGTCGGAGAGCGCGTTCGCCGGGTCGGGGTGGGTTTCCATGAAGATGCCGGCGATGCCCACCGCGACCGCGGCGCGCGCCAGCACCGGCACGAACTCGCGCTGCCCGCCGCTGCTGCCGCCCTGGCCGCCGGGCAGCTGCACGCTGTGGGTGGCGTCGAAGACCACCGGCGCCCCGGTCTCGCGCATGATCGCCAGGCTGCGCATGTCGGAAACCAGATTGTTGTAGCCGAAGCTGACGCCGCGTTCGCAGGCCAGGAAACGGTCTTCCGACAGGCCTTTGTCGCGTGCCGCGGCACGCGCCTTCTCGATCACGTTCTTCATGTCGTGCGGCGCGAGGAACTGGCCCTTCTTGATGTTGACCGGCTTGCCGCACTGGGCCACCGCGCGGATGAAGTCGGTCTGCCGGCACAAGAAGGCTGGCGTCTGCAGCATGTCGACCGCCGCCGCCGCCGCGTGCACGTCGGCCTCGGCGTGCACGTCGGTCAGCACCGGAACGCCGATCTCGCGGCGCACCTTGGCCAGGATCTCGAGCCCTTGCTCGATGCCGGGGCCGCGGAACGAGCTGCCGCTGGTGCGGTTGGCCTTGTCGTAGCTGCTCTTGAAGACGAACGGGATGCCGAGCGCGGCGGTGATCTCCTTCAAGTGGCCGGCGACGTCGATCTGCAGTTGCTCGCTCTCGACGACGCAGGGGCCGGCGATCAGGAACAGCGGCTGCGCGAGCCCGACCTCGAATCCGCAGAGCTTCAAGCCACCACCTTCACCGGCGACACCGTGCGCTCCGACTGGTGCTCGATCGCAGCTTCGATGTAGCTGTTGAACAGCGGGTGCCCGGCCCAGGGCGTGCTCTTGAACTCGGGGTGGAACTGCACGCCGAGGAACCAGGGGTGCATGGCCTGCGGCAACTCGACGATCTCGGTCAGCTTCTCGCGCTGGGTGATCGCGCTGACGACGAGGCCGGCCTTCTGCAGCTCGTCGAGGTAGTTGACGTTGGCCTCGTAACGGTGGCGGTGGCGCTCGGTGACAACGTTGCCGTAGATGCGGTGCGCCAGCGTGCCGGACTTGACGTCGGAGCTTTGCGCGCCCAGGCGCATCGTGCCGCCGAGGTCGGAGGACACACTGCGCTTCTGGATGCTGCCGTCGCGGTCCTGCCACTCCTCGATCAGCGCGATCACCGGCTGCTTGCAGTCGGGCTCGAACTCGGTGCTGTTGGCCTCGGGCATCGCGGCGACGTGGCGCGCGAACTCGATCGTCGCCACCTGCATGCCGAGGCAGATGCCGAGGTAGGGCACCCGCTGCTCGCGGGCGTACTGCGCGGCGAGGATCTTGCCTTCGATGCCGCGCTTGCCGAAGCCGCCGGGCACGAGGATGGCGTCGTAGCGCGACAGCTGCGCGACGTTGGCTGGCGTCAAGGTCTCGGCGTCGATGTACTCGATGACCACCTTCACGTGGTGCTGGATGCCGGCGTGGTGCAGCGCCTCGTTGAGCGACTTGTACGAGTCCGAGAGGTCGGTGTACTTGCCGCACATGCCGATCGTCACCGTGCCGCGCGGGCTCTCGACCTCGTGCACCAGGCGGTCCCAGCGCTCGAGGTTCGCGGGTTTGGTCAGCAGCTGCAGCTTCATGCAGATCAGCTCGTCGAGCCGCTGCTCGTGAAGCACGCGCGGCACCTTGTAGACGGTGTCGACATCGGGCAGGGAGATCACGCCGTGCAGCGGCACGTTGGTGAAGAGGCTGATCTTGTCGCGCTCGTCGTCGGGGATCTCGCGGTCGGCGCGGCACAGCAGCGCGTCGGGCTGGATGCCGATCTCGCGCAGCTTCTGCACCGTGTGCTGCGTCGGCTTGGTCTTCAGCTCGCCGGCGGCGGCGATCCACGGCACGTAGGTCAGGTGCACGAAGGCGAAGTTCGACGGCCCGAGGCGCAGGCTCATCTGCCGCACCGCCTCGAGGAAAGGCAGGCTTTCGATGTCGCCGACGGTGCCGCCCACCTCGCAGATCGCGACGTCGACCTCGGCGGCACCGCGGCGGATGAACTCCTGGATCTCGTTGGTGACGTGCGGGATCACCTGCACCGTCTTGCCGAGGTAGTCGCCGCGGCGCTCCTTCTCGAGCACGCTCTTGTAGATCTGGCCGGTGGTGAAGTTGTTGCTGCGTTTCATCCGCGTGGTGATGAAACGCTCGTAGTGGCCGAGATCGAGATCGGTCTCGGCGCCGTCGTCGGTGACGAAGACCTCGCCGTGCTGGAACGGGCTCATCGTGCCCGGGTCGACGTTGAGATAGGGGTCGAGCTTGATCAGCGTGACCGTGAGACCGCGGGACTCGAGGATCGCCGCCAGCGAGGCCGCCGCGATGCCCTTGCCGAGGGAGGACACCACACCGCCGGTGACGAAGACGTATTTGGTCATGTCTGTCGTGGTGGTAAAGGGCGATTATAGGTGGGGGGTGATGCTGCACAGGCCTCGCGCAGGGTTCACGCTGCTAGACTGCGCGCGCTTGTTCGAGGTGCCTTGCCCCCGCTGTCGCCGGGGGCGGGTTCAACGGGAAGCCGGTGAGGTGAGCGCCCTCGGCCAGAGGGTCGCCACCGATTCCGGCGCTGCCCCCGCAACGGTGTAAGCGAGTTGCGCCGCACAAGACAGCCACTGGGGCCGCGAGGCCCTGGGAAGGCGTGCAGCGCTCGCCGCGTGGTTCTCCCTCGGGGAGGTCCGCACAGCCCTCGCCAGCCCGGATACCGGCCTTGGGCATGGGATGCCGGCGCCACGGTGGGTGGTGCTTGATCGGTGCCGTGGTGGCCGCATGCGGTTGCCCCTGCCCGTCCACGCGCCGGCTTGCACGGAACTGGCCGCACGGGGTGTGCGGCCTGCCGAGGAGCCTGTCCCGTGGCATCACTGCCTCCCCCGCTGTCCTTGCGCCAGGCCTGCGTGCCGGCGCCGCATCGCCAATCCCCCCACGCGTTCCTCTCGCTGCTGCTGGCCGTGGCGCTCGGCTTGTGTGGGCCGCGCCTCGCGGTGGCCGACGCCGTCGTCGTCACCGGAACGCGCGAGCCGCTGCCGGCGGTGCGGCTGGTGGCCGATGTCGTCGTCATCGATCGCGAGCGCATCGCGTCGTCGCTCGCCGATTCGCTCGAAGACCTGCTGCGGCGCGAGGCCGGGCTGCAGCTGTCGCGCAACGGCGGCCCCGGGGCGAACAACGGCCTCTTCGTCCGCGGCGCCGCGTCGGGCCAGACGCTGCTGCTCGTCGACGGCGTTCGCTTCGGCGCCGCAACCACCGGGCTGCCCGAGTTCGAGGCGCTGGCGCTGGCCGCGGTCGACCGCATCGAGGTGCTGCGCGGCCCCGCGTCGAGCCTGTACGGCGCCGACGCGGTCGGCGGCGTGGTCCAGGTCTTCACGCGCCGCGGCAGCGGCTCGCCCGCGTGGCGGGCGCGTGTCGCGGTCGGCGGCTACGGCGCGCGTGAAGCCTCGGCCGCGGTGAGCGGTGCGGCGGGCGCCTTCGACCTCGCCGCCAGCGTCGCCGGCGACCGCAACGACGGTGTCTCGGCGCTGCGCCCGGACGACACCTTCGGCAACCACAACCCCGACCGCGACGGCTACTCGCGCCGCAACGCGACGCTGCAGGTCGGCTGGTCGCCGCTTGCCGGCCATCGTGTCTCGCTGCAGGCGCTGGCCTCGCGGCTGAACGCGCAGTACGACGCCAGCGAGTTCCTGCCACCGACCTTCGCACAGGACAACAGCGCCGACTTCCGCAACCGGCTCGAATCGGGCACCGCGGCGCTGCACTATCGCGGCACGATCGGCCAGGGACTCGTGCTGCAGGCACGCGTGGCCGACCAGCGAAGCCGCCTCGACAGCGGAGGCAGGTCCATCGACCGCTTCCGCACCGGCCGCCGCCAGGCCGAACTGCAGCTGGCTTGGAACCTGGCCGAGGGCCAAACGCTGACGCTCGCCGCCGACCGCCTGCACGAGCGCGCGCGCTCGACCCGCTATGCCGCCGATGCCGAGCGCGACCACGATGCCTTCGTGCTGGCCTGGGCCGGCGGTGCCGGGCCGCTGGTGCTGCAGGCCGAGTGGCGCCGCGACGACGACTCGCAGTACGGCGGCGTCGGCACCGGGCGCTTCGGTGCCGCGTGGCCGCTGCCCGGCGGCTGGCGGCTGCGGGCGCTGGCCGCCACCACCTTCCGCGCGCCGAGCTTCAACGACCTCTACTTCCCGGGCTACGGCGTGCCGACGCTGCGCCCGGAGCGCGGACGAAGTCTCGAGGCCGGCGCCTCGTGGCGGCAGGGCAACGCCGAGGCGGCGTTCACGCTGTTCCGCGGCCTTGTGCGCGAGCTGATCGCCTACGAGCCCGACCGCCGCCACTGCCCGCCGGGCTTCGAGTACGACTTCGGGTGCGCTCGCAACATCGGCCGCGCCAGGCTGCAGGGAGCCAGCCTCGGCGGCGCTTGGCGCACGTTCGGCCTGCATTGGCGGGGCCGGCTCGATCTGCTCGATGCCACCGACAGCGACACCGGCTCGCGCCTGACACGCCGCGCCGCACACCAGGCGATGCTTGCCGCCGAGTACCGCCGCGCAGACTGGTCGGCGGCGGCCGAGTTGCTGCGGGTCGGCGCCCGGCCCGAAGGGGGGCGCATGCTCGCGGCGGCGACGACGCTCGACCTCCGGGCCGCCTGCACGCTGGCGCCCAGCTGGCAGGTCGAAGCGCGGCTGCTCAACGCCACCGGCCGCGACATCGAGCCGGCGCTCGACTACCGCGGCCTCGGCCGCCAGGCCTGGCTCGGCCTGCGCTTCCAGGGGCGCGGCGGATGACGAAGCCGCGCGCGGCGGGCATCGCAGCCTTGTTGGCCGCGCTGATGCTGAGTGCCGCGGCAGCGGCCGACGCGCCGGGCGCGCCAGTCGCCGTCACCGACGACCGCGGCCGCGTCGTCACCTTTGCTCGTGGCGCGCAGCGGGTGGTGTCGCTCTCACCGGCGCTCACCGAGACCGTTTGCGCCCTCGGCGCCTGCGCCCGCCTGGTCGGCATCGATCGCCACAGCAACTGGCCTGCCGAGGTGCAGCGGCTGCCCAGGCTCGGAGGGCTCGACGATGCCGCGATCGAATCGGTCGTCGCGCTGAAGCCCGACCTCGTGCTGGCAGCGGTGAGCACGCGTGCCGTCGACCGCCTGGAGTCGCTCGGGCTGCGTGTGCTCGCGCTCGAACCGCGCCGGCTGGCCGAGGTGCAGCGAAGCTTCGTCGCCGTCGCCGCCGCGCTCGGCGAGCCGGCGGCGGCCGGGCGGGCGTGGCGCGTGATGTCGTCGCGCATCGACTCCGCTGCGGCGCGCGTGCCGCCGGGCTGGCGCGGCCGGAGCGTCTACTTCGAGGTGGCCTCGGTGCCCTACGCCGCCGGCGAGGCCTCGTTCGTCGGCGAACTGCTCGCACGGCTCGGCCTCGTCAACATCGTGCCAGCGGCGATGGGGCCGTTCCCGCAGCTGAACCCGGAGTTCGTGCTGCGCGCGCAGCCGGCGCTGTTGATGGGCTCGGCGGCGGGGGTGGCCGAGATGCAGGGCCGCCCGGGCTGGAACCAACTGAAGGCACTGCAGCGGCGCGCCACCTGCGGCTTCGCTCCGGCACCGCACGACGCGCTGATGCGCGCCGGCCCGCGCCTGGCCGACGCCGCCGAGGCGCTGGCCGACTGCCTGTCGTCGATCCCGGCGCCCGAACGATGAACGCGGCGATCGGGCCGTGGCGGCTGGCGGCGATGCTTTCGGCGGCGGCGCTGCTGCTCGTCGCCGCGGGGCTGTCCGCCGGATCGCAGGGCTGGTCGCTCGCGTGGCGCGACGAGTGGTCGCTGCTGGCAGCGATCCGATTGCCTCGCACGTTGGGCGCCTTCGCCGCCGGGGCTTTACTCGGCCTCGCCGGCGCGGTGGCGCAGGGGCTGTTCCGCAACCCGCTCGCCGACCCCTACCTGCTCGGCACCGCCGCCGGCGCCGGGCTCGGCGTCGTGCTCGTGCTGGCCGCCGGGGGCTGGCTCGGCACCGCGTTCGGCAGCCCCCTGGTCGAGCTGCTGCAGCGCGCCGGGCTGGTGGTGGCGGCCTTTACCGGCGCGCTCGCCGGCGTGACGCTGACACTCGCCTTTGCCGGCGGCAGCGGGCGGCCGATGACGCTGCTGCTCGCCGGGGTCGTCGTCGGCGTGTTGCTCACCGCGGTGGCCGACCTCGTCGTGCTGATGTCGCCCGAGGCGCTGCGCGGCAAGCAGGTTTTCCTGCTCGGCACCACCAGCTTCCTCGGCTGGCCGAGCGTCGCCGCGCTCGGGGTGACGCTGGCGCTGGTGCTGCCGCTGGCGGTGCGGCTGGCGCGCACGCTCGACGCGCTGGTGCTCGGCGAGGCCACCGCGGCCAGCCTCGGGCTGCCACTGCCGCGCCTGCGGCTGGCGCTGGTGGCGGCGATGGCGCTGGCCACCGGCAGCGCGGTGGCGCAGGTTGGCCTGGTGGCCTTCGTCGGGCTGGCCGCGCCGCACCTGGTGCGGCGGCTCGCGGTGCTAACGCACGGCCCGCTGCTCGCGCTGTCGGCGCTCGCCGGCGCGGTGCTGCTGCTGGCCGCCGACGTTGCCGCGCGCACGGTGGTGGTACCGCAGGAGTTGCCGGTGGGCATGCTCACCGCGGTCGGCGGCGGCGTCTACCTGCTGGTGCTGCTGCGCCGGGGGCGGCGGAGATGAGCCCCGCGCGGATGCCCGTGGCCGATCACCCGCGCCAGGCGGAGACGCCGCTGCTGGCCGACGGCCTGACGCTGAAGCTCGGTGGCCGCGCCGTCGTCGACGGTGTCTCGCTCGCGCTGCGCGCCGGCGAGTGGGCGGCCATCGTCGGCCCCAACGGTGCCGGCAAGAGCACGCTGCTGACGCTGCTGTCGGGCCTGCGCCGCCCCGACGCGGGGGCCGTCCGGCTGTTCGGCGAGCCGCTGCGGAGGTGGCCGGTGCGCGAGCGGGCCTCGCGCCTGGCCTGGCTGGCCCAGCAGGGTGATGCCGAAGGCGAGATCGCGGCGATCGACGTCGTGCGGCTCGGCCGGCTGCCGCGGCTCGGCCTCTTCGGTGCGGCGGGGCCTGACGACGAAGCCGCGGTCGCCGCGGCGATGGCCGAGACCGAGTGCACCCACCTTGCGTCGCGCCGCCTCGGCGAGCTGTCGGGCGGCGAGCGCCAGCGCGTGCTGCTGGCGCGCGCGCTCGCGGTCGGCGCCCCGGTGCTGCTGCTCGACGAACCGACCTCGCACCTCGACGCCCCGCACCAGCGTGCGCTGCTGAACACGCTGCGCACGCGCGCCGCCGGCGGCGCGGCGGTGCTGGCGGTGCTGCACGACCTCACCCAGGCCCTAGCAGCGGACCGCGTGCTGGTGATGGCCGACGCCCGGCTGCACGCCGACGGTCCACCAGGTGACGCCCGGCTTCACGCGGCGATCGAGCGGGTCTTCGGCGGCGCGGTGCGCATCGTGCCGGTGGCGGCCGACGGCGCGCCGCGATGGGTGGCGCTGCCCGCGCTCTGAAGCGAAGATCGCTGCCTCATGGGCCCCCAGCGCATCGTCTGCCTGACCGAGGAGACCACCGAGTGGCTGTACCTGCTCGGCGAGCAGCACCGCATCGTCGGCATCAGCGGCTACACGGTGCGGCCGCGCCGTGCCCGGCAGGAGAAGCCGCGGGTCTCGGCCTACCTCGATGGCAACGTCGAGAAGATCGTCGCGCTCGAACCCGACCTCGTGATCGGCTTCTCGGACCTGCAGGCCGACCTTGCGGCCAGGCTGATCCGCGCCGGGCTCGACGTGCTCGTCACCAACCAGCGCAGCGTGGCGCAGATCGTCGCGACGCTGCGGCTGGTGGCCGGCCTGGTCGGCGCGCTGCCCCGCGCCGACACGTGGATCGCCGCCGTGCAGCGCCGGCACCAGGAAATGCACGCGGCCGCCGCAGCCTGGCGGCGCCGGCCGCGCGTCTACTTCGAGGAGTGGGACGAACCGATGATCAGCGCGATCCGCTGGGTGTCGGAGCTGATCACGATCGCCGGCGGCGACGACGTCCTCCCCGAGCTGGCCGCGCGGCCGATGGGTCGCGAGCGCATCGTCGCCGACCCGCTCGAGGCGGCGCGGCGAGCGCCGGACCTCATCGTCGGCTCATGGTGCGGCAAGAAATTCAGGCCCGAGAAGGTGGCGGCACGGACCGGCTGGGCCGACGTGCCCGCCGTGCGCGGCGGTGAGCTGCACGAGATCAAGTCCTGCGACATCCTGCAGCCCGGCCCGGCCGCACTGACCGACGGCGCCGAGCAGCTGCACCGGCTGTTCGCGGCCTGGGCGACGCGGGACCGGCCCGCGGTGCCACAGGGGGCCGATCCCGATCCGGGTCCCCCGGTCGGGATTGCTCCCCCTCGGGGGGACCGGCCGCAGGCCGTAGGGGGCCATGATCCCGATCCGGGTCCCCCGGTCGGGATTGCTCCCCCTCCGGGGGGACCGGCCGCAGGCCGTAGGGGGCCATGATCCCGATCCGGGTCCCCCGGTCGGGATTGCTCCCCCTCGGGGGGACCGGCCACAGGCCGCAGGGGGCCATGATCCCGATCCGGGTCCCCCGGTCGGGATCGCTCCCCCTCGGGGGGACCGGCCGCAGGCCGCAGGGGGCCATGATCCCGATCCGGGTCCCCCGGTCGGGATTGCTCCCCCTCGGGGGGACCGGCCCGCAGGGCCGTAGGGGGTTATATAGATGACCAAGCTGCTGCTTCTGCTGTTCTCCGGTGCCAAGCTCGGCAAGGTGGCGGCCAGCGGCGGCACGATGCTGATCTCGCTCGTTGCCTACGCCTTTGTCTTCGGCTGGCGCTATGCGGCCGGCTTCGTCGTGCTGCTGTTCGTGCACGAGATGGGGCACTACTTCGCGGCGCGCCGGCGCGGGCTCGACGTCGGCGCGCCAACCTTCATCCCGTTCGTCGGTGCCTGGGTGCAGCTGAAGACGCTGCCGCACGACGCCGAGACCGAGGCCTATGTCGGCCTCGGCGGGCCGCTGGTCGGCACCGTCGGCGCACTGGTCTGCTACTTCGTCGCCCGCGACAGCGGCGCCACCTGGCTGCTGGCCGTGGCCTATGCCGGCTTCTTCCTGAACCTGTTCAACCTGATCCCGATGTCGCCCTTCGACGGTGGCCGCATCACCGCGGTGCTGTCGCCGCGCATCTGGCTGCTCGGCGTGCCGGTGCTGGTGGCGCTGTTCCTCTGGCGGCCGAGCCCGATGCTGGTGCTGATGGCGCTGCTGGCCGCGCCGCAGCTGTGGAAGGCGATCCGCTGGCGCAGCGACAGCGAAGAGGCCCGCACGTACTACGCCGTCTCCACCGCGCACAAGGTCGAGTACACGCTGCTCTACCTCGGGCTCGCCGCCTTCCTCGCGCTGATGGTGCACGACGTGCACGAACTGCTGCAGCAGCGCTTGCGCGGCTGAGCTCCCGTCGTTCGCTCCTCTGTTGCCGGCGTTCGTCGCATCGGCCCGCTGCGGCGGACATGGGCTACCCAAGGACTACCGCCAGAAGATCCTGTGGCTGTGACGGGGCGCGGATACGGCGGACGACTCCTGCGGCGCCGCCTCACGGCCCGTAGTTCGGCGAGTTCGACCGCAGCGTCTCCGGGTGGATCTCGAACAGCTGCGCGCTGGCCGGGTTGACGACCACGCGCACCCAGCCGGAATCGGGCCAGCCGAAGGTCTCCAGGCGCGTCAGGTTCTCGAAGAAGCGTTCGGTCTTGGGGTTCATCAGCGGCTTGCCGATGCGGAAGATGTGCGTGTCGCCGTGCACGTACAGCACCGGCTTCGGGTAGCCCTGCATCTGCTCGATCAGCGCGTCCAGGAACGCGTCGTAAGGTGTCGGCTGGGCTTCGCGCGGTGCGTCCGCGCCGCGCACGCTGCGTGCGTAGCGTGAGGCGTACGAGCGGGTCCAGCGGTTCTCGAAATCCGGGTTGGCATGCGAGATCAGCACCAACCCGGGGCTGCCCTCGCTCTTCGCCGTGGCGAAGGCGCGGCGCAGCCAGGCGATGTTCGCGGCCTGGCGCGCCGAGTGTTCGCTCTTGTCCTCGCGCGCGTTGTCGTCGCTGCCGACGATGTGCAGCGTGGCGAAGCGCAAGCCGCTGATGTTCCAGGTCAGGTTCTCGACGTAGGTGGCGTAGGCCGCGTCGCGCGCCTGGCTGACCACCGGCATGCTGCGCTGCCCGAGCACACCTTCGCGCGGGTAGAAGGTGGCGCGCAGCTTCTGCAGCCGCTCCAGCGGGTCGACCTTGACCTTCTTGAACTGCACCGCGTCGGACCAGTCGTTGTCGCCCGGCGTCAGCACCAGCGGGTGGCGGCAGGCCTGGAAGGTGCCCAGCACGTAGGCGTAGTTGTCGTCGCTCATCGGCAGTCGCGCCAGCGCCGGGTTGCGCTCGTAGGGGCGGGGGTCGAACATGCAGTCGCCGATGTGGGTGACGAAGGCCAGGTCGCGTCCATTCATGTCGGCCATCACGCGGGCGTACTCGGCCTCCTGCGCGCGCGTGTAGGGGATGTCGCCGACGACGCCGAACTCGAAGCGGCCGCCGCCGGCCGCCGCCGTCGCCTGGCGCGGTGCACCGCCGGTGCAGGCCTGCACCAGCGGCAGCGCGGCGATCGCGCCCAGGGTGCGGGCGATGAAGGGGCGGCGGCTGGTCACGGGTTTGTCCATCGATGTCTCCGGGTCGTTTGTTGGAGGGGGCTGCCCGGCACGCGGGAGATGCGGCGGGTGCAGGCGCGCCGCATGCTCGGCGCAGGCTGCCGCGGGTGACAAGCGACTAATATTGGCCTTCGCACCAGTTCTGCTGTTCCGAACGCACCTACCCTGCCGCCGTGAAGCGCCCCGAATTGCCCGCGTTGCACCTGCTGGTGGCGTTCGAATCGGCGGCGCGGCTGACGAGCTTCAAGCGGGCGGCGGACGAGGTCGCCGTCACCCCGTCGGCGCTCAGCCAGCGCATCGTGCGGCTGGAGCAGTCGCTCGGAGTGGCGCTCTTCGAACGCGGCAACCGCAGGATCGCGCTCACCTCCGCCGGCACCGCCTATCTGCACGAGGTGCGGCAGGCACTGGCGGCGCTGGCCAGCGTCACGCGCAGCACCGCGCGGGCCGCGCCGACGACGCTGACGCTGGCGATGAACGGCATCGTCGCGCACGAACTGGTGATCCCGAACCTGCCGCGTCTGCGCGACTGGGACCCCGACGTCGAGGTCGTCGTGCGCTCGCGCGTGAGCATGAAGACCTATCTGTCCGACGAGGCGGCGGCGGCCGGCATCGACGGCGGCGTGCGCATCGGCAGCGGCACGTGGCCGGGGTTCGAGACGCGGCTGATCGGTCAGCTCAGCGCCGTGCCGCTGTGTGCGCCGGCGCTGCGGCCACGGCTGCGCGACTGGGACGACCTGCACCGCCAGACGCTGTATTGCGCGCGCTCGCGCTGCGCCGAGACGCTGGAGGCCTTCCGCCACCCGGTCACCGGCGCCTACCCGCGCCAGGTGGTCACTTTCGAGACGCTGCTCGAGGCCGCGCGTGCGGTCGAGGCCGGCATGGGCGTGATGAGCGGCGTGATGCCGTTGATGAGCGGGCTGGTGCGCCGCGGCCGGCTGGCCGTCGCTTCAGGCCCGGTGCGGCTGACGCCGGAGTCGCTCTGGCTGCTGGTGCCCGCGGGCCGGCCGCCGTCGGTGCGCATGGGCCATGTCGGCGACTGGCTGGTCGACAGCTTCGAGCGGCTGCAGGCGCCGTTGCTGGCGCCCATCTGATCGGGCCCCCACGGCCCGGCTGCGCCCGGCCCAGCTCCCCGGCCCGCGCGGCGGCCGGGCCTTCAGCGCTCGGCCTCGAAGCCGGTTTCGCGCACGATCTTTGCCCAGCGCTCGTGGTCGGCCTCGAGGATGGCCGCCAGCCGTTGCGGGCCGTGGCCGGTGGGCTGCAGGCCCATCTCGGCGATGCGCCGGCGCACGTCGGCATCAGCCAGCGCCGCCCGCGCGGCGCCGCCGAGCGTCTGCTGCATCGGCGCCGGCAGGCCGGCCGGTGCAAACAGCGCGTACCAGGAGGTGGACACCAGGTCGTAGCCCGTTTCCCTGAAGGTGGGCACATCGGCCAGGGTCGGGTCGCGCTGCTCGCCGTTGACCGCCAGCACCTGGGCATGGCCGAGCTCGCGCAGCGTGCGCAGGTCGCCGACGCCGGTGGTCAGCGCGGCGATCTCGCCCGCGGCCAGGGCCCGCATCGCCGCCGCGCTGCCTCGGTAGGGCACATGCGTCAGGCGCAGGCCCGCTGCACGCGCCAGCATCACGCCGACGAAGTGCGGCGTGCTGCCGAGCGCCGCCGACGCGTAGAAGCCGTTTGTATCGGGGTCGGCGCGCACCCAGGCCACGTACTCGGCCAGCGTCGACGCCGGCACGTGGCGGCCCACCGCCAGCCCGGTATGGAAGCTGCACAGGTGGGCCAGCGGCGCGAAGTCGCGCAGCGGGTCGTAGCGCAGACGGCCCGCGTAGGTGTGCGGGAAGATGGCCATCGTCGCGCTCGGGGTCAGCAGCAGCGTCGTGCCGTCGGCCGCCGCCGCCTTCACCGTTTCGTTGGCGATGCGGCCGCTCGCCCCCGGCCGGTTGTCGACGATCACCGGGCGCCGCAGAACGCCCGCCATGTGCGAGGCGACGAGGCGCGCCACGGCGTCGCTGGCTGCCCCCGCCGGAAAGCCGACGACGATGCGCAACGCACCCGGCGAGCGCGCCCGCACGGGCGGGCCGGCCACCATCGCCGCGGCCGGCAGGACGAGCAGCAGGCGGCGCCGGTTCATCGGATCGTCGTCGACATGGCGGCGGACATTTTGCGCCGCGCTGCGCGAGGTCCGTCGTTCACGCCTGTGCCACCGCGTTTCGTCGCATCGTGGCCTTGCCGGCGCAAGGGGCTTGCCTATGCTGTCGCGCGCACGAAGACGACCACGGAGGGCTGGCCATGAACGGGCGAAACATCACCCGGCAGCTGCTGCTGCCGGCGGCGATGCTGTTCGGTGCGGCAGCTGCTGTTGCGCAGCCGCAGGCCGCCGGCCGTTGGGAGGGTGTGGCGGCGGTGCCGGGGGCACCGTTGACGATCGTCGTCGACCTGGCGCCGGACGGCGCCGGCTGGGCCGGTGCGGTGACCCTGCCCGGGCGTGTCGCCAAAGGCGTGGCGGTCGACGGGCTGCGGGTCGACGCCGACGGGGTCGCGTTCGGCCTCGCTGCGGCGATGCGCTTCTCGCCCGACCCGCAGCCGCGCATCACGCTGCGCTGGCGCACCGATGGTGCGCTCGAAGGTGAGTTGATGCAGGCCGGCCACGTTGCACCGCTGCTGCTGCGCCGCACCGGCGACGCGCAGCTCGACCGCGCGCCCGCGGCGACGCCGCTCGCACCGGCGATGGCCGGTGTCTGGCGCGGCCGCTTCGAACTGGGCGGCTACCCGCGCGACCTGACGCTGACGCTCGAGCGCGACGCCGCCACCGGCGCCGGCCGCGGCGAAATGTTGATCGTCGGCCGCCGCACGACCAAGCTGCCGGTGGACCACATCGTGCAGAGCGCCGGCTTCATCACGCTGACCCACCTCGCGAGCGAGCTTCGCATCGAGGGCCGCTGGCGTGACGGTGTCATCGACGGAGCCTTTGTGCAGGGCCCGTTCGAATCGCCGCTGACGCTGCGGCGCGACGGCGGAGCGGTGCGATGAGCGGCCGGCTGGCCTTCACCGCCGCGATCGCGGCCGCCCTGTTGGCAGTCGCCAGCGCGCAGGCGCAGCCGATGTTCCGCGGCAACCCCGCGCACACCGGCGTCGCCGACAGCGCCGCGCCGCGCCAAGCGCCAAAGGTGAAGTGGCGCTTCCCCACCGGCGACCGCGTCGTCTCGTCGCCGGTGTGGCACCAGGGCACGGTGTTTTTCGGCAGCGACGACGGCCAGCTCTACGCGGTGGACGCCGCCAGTGGCCGCCAGCGCTGGATGCTGCGCACCGGCGGGCCGGTGGCGTCGACGCCGGCGGTGGCTGCCGGCCGCGTCTATGCCGTCAGCTACCGCGGCGGACTGCACGCGGTGGACGCGGCCAGCGGCGCGCTGCTGTGGAAGTTCACCACCCCCGGCGAGCGGCGCTTCGAGGCGCGCGGGCTCAACGGCCAGCAGCCGCTGGCGCAGACCTTTGCCGACCCCTACGACGTCTACCTGTCGAGCCCGCTGGTCGTGCAAGGCACGGTGTTTTTCGGCAGCGGCGACGGCCACCTCTACGCGGTGGACGCCGCCAGCGGCGCGCTGCGCTGGAAGTTCACCACCGGCGATGTCGTTCACGCGTCGCCGGCCTACGCCGACGGGCGGCTCTTCTTCGGCAGCTGGGACGGGCGCTTCTACGCGCTCGACGCCGCCAGCGGGCGTGAACTGTGGCGCTTCCAGGGCGGGGTCGACCCGCTGATGCACAACCAGCAAGGTTTCCAGTCGTCGCCGGCGGTCGCCGGCGGCGTTGTCTACACCGGCAGCCGCGACTCGCACCTCTACGCCTTCGACGCCGCCACCGGCGCCGAGAAGTGGCGCCACTCCACCGGCGCGAGCTGGGTCAACACCTCGCCGGCGGTGGAGGGCGGCCGCGTGCATTTCGCGACCTCCGATTCGAGCCTGTACCACGTGCTCGACGCCGCCACCGGCCAGCCGGTGCATCAGCATTCGACGCGCGCCTATGTCTTCGGCTCGCCGGTGGTGGCCGGCACGGTGGTGCTGGTGCCGGTGCTCAACGGCACGCTGCAGGGGCGCGACAAGGCCAGCGGCGCGCTGCTGTGGGAGTGGCGCACGCCGGCTGCGGTGGAGAACCGCGGCTGGGCGCTCAGCGCCGACGGCCGCTTCAACACGCCGATGCTCTACCCGGGCTTCTGGCGCGAGTCGATGGCGGTGGGCAGCCACCGGCAGTCGAGCGTCGGGTCGCTGTTCTCGACGCCGCTGGTGGTGGGCGGCGTGATCTACGTCGGCAGCGCCGACGGCCACCTCTACGCGCTCGAGTAGCCGGAGGCGGCGTCAGCCGCCCTCGAAGCCCTGCAGCACGTTGACCGCGTTGACGCCGATCGCGTCGACCGCGTAGCCGCCTTCGAAGACGAACAGCGCCGGCCGGCCGAGCGCGGCGATGCGCCGGCCGATGCGCAGGTAGTCGTCGTGCGTGAGCCTGAAGCGCGAGATCGGGTCGTTCTCGAAGGTGTCGACGCCGAGCGAGACCACCAGCCTGTCGGGCGCAAAGGCGGCGATGCGGTCGCAGGCGCGGTCGAGCGCCGCCGCGTAGCCATCCCACGCGGTGCCGTGCGGCAGTGGCAGGTTGAGGTTGAAGCCTTCTCCGGCCCCGCGGCCGGCTTCGTCGGCGTAACCGCTGAAGTAGGGGTACTCGACCGCCGGGTCACCGTGCAGCGAGACGAAGAGCACGTCGCTGCGCTCGTAGAAGATCTGCTGCGTGCCGTTGCCGTGGTGATAGTCGACATCGAGCACCGCCAGCCGCGCCGCCCCCTGGTCGCGCAGCCACTGCACCGCCACCGCGGCATTGTTCAGGTAGCAGTAGCCGCCCATCAGCGCTGCACCGGCATGGTGGCCCGGCGGGCGACAGAGCGCAAAGGCGGCCTTCGCACCCGCGTGCAGCGCCTGCGCCGCGGTGAGCGCGACGTCCACCGCGTCGGCCGCCGCGGCCCAGGTGCCGGCGGTGATGGCCACCGCGGCGTCCATCGAGTAGTGGCCGAGCCTGCCGTCGATGTGCCGGGGTACGACGTCGAAGCGCAGCGCCGGCACCGGCCACGCGAAAGGCATCGCGTCGTGGCTGCGGCCGAGGGCGGTCCACTCGGCCCAGGCGCCGGCCAGGAAGTCGACATAGTCCGCCCGGTGCACGCGCAGCAGCGGCTCGCGGCCGAAGGGCCGCGGTGCCACCACGTCGCCGAGCCCGACGATGCGCACCCGCTGCAACACGAGGTCGGCGCGCTCGGGCTTCTCGTAGCAGGGCACGACCTCGCCGAACACCAGCTCGAGCTTGACCTGGTGCAGTGCGTGGCGGGGGCTGTAGACGGTGAGCATGCGGCGCAATGTAGCGCCGCGGTGCGCGGCGCCGGTCAGGCGCGGCGAAGCGCCGGAACGCGCAGTTCGGCGAGCACCACCACCAGCAGCCCGACCAGCACGAGCAGCGCACCGGCGAAGGTGGTCGAAGTCGGGCGTTCGCCGACCACCACGACCGCGAGCACGAACGCGGTCACCGGCTCGGCCAGCGCCAGCGTCACGCCGGTGGCGGCCGCGATGTGCCGCAGCGCATGGCTGAACAGCAGGTAGGCGACCCCGGTGGCGACGACACCGAGCCACCCGACCAGCATGAGGTCGCGCGCCGACAGCGCGAGGTGGCCGCCGAGCACCACCGCGGCCGGCAGTGCCAGCAGCGTGGCGCAGGCGAACACCGCCAGCGTCGCCAGCGCCGGCGGGGCAGCGGCGACGAGTTGTTTGTTGACCAGCGCGTAGACGGCGTACGACAGCCCGGCGATCAGGCACAGCACGACGCCGCTGACCGACACCGGCGCGCCGGCGCCGCTGCTGCCGATGACCATCGCCACGCCGCCGGCCACCGCGAGGGCGGTGCCGAGCCACCAGGCTGGCGCCGGGCGCTGGCCGCCGATGGCCTGCAGCAACCCGGCCCAGATCGGCCCGCTGCCGAGTGCCACCGCGGTGCCGATGGCGACGCCGGTGGCCTTCACGCCGGCGAAGAAGGCCAGGTTGTAGGCCGCCATCGCGAGGCCGCCGAGCAGCACGCCGCGCGGCGAAAGCGTGCGCCAGGCACCGACACCGCCGGAGGCCCACACGACGGCCGCGAAGAAGAACGCCGAGACGACGAGCCGCAGCGCACCCACCCAGTAAGCCGAGAGGTCTGCCGAGGCGAAACTCTGTGCGGTGCCGGTGGTGCCCCAGCACGAGGCGGCCAGCAGCACCATCGAGACGCCGCGCAGCGAGGCGGTGTTCATGGCCGAGATGGTCGGCCCGCCGTGGCCTGCCCTTGTCGACAGGCTCTCGAGGTGGGCTCGCCGCGCCGCAGCGTGCTCAGCGCAAGTGGCGCACGCCGACGCCGCGCTCGCGCCGCAACGCGAAGGCGAGCGCGCTCGCGCTGCGGTAGCCGACCTGCAGTGCCGCGGCGTCGAGCGTGAGCCCGGCGGCGAGCAGCCGGGCCGCGCGGTCGAGCCGCCGATGGCGGAGGTAGGCCTGTGGTGTGAACCCGGTGCGTTCGAGCAGCCGGGCATGGAATCGCGGGGTGCTGAAGTGGCAGGCCGCCGCCATGCGGTCCACGGACCAGGTCTCGTGCAGCGAGGCGTCGAGCGCGGTATCGAGCGCGTCGAGGTCGTCGAGCTGCGCCCTGCTGGCGAACGGCCGCACGCGGTCGAGCCCGGCCGCCGCCGGGACGTCGATCACCCAGACCGCGGCCGCGCGGTCGGCCAGGTAGGCGTGCGCCGCGCCCGGCGGCACCACCAGCCCGCGGCCAGGCTCGACGACGAAGCTGCGGCCGTCGACCTCGAGCTGCAGTTGCCCGTCGGCCGCGCACAGCACCTGGGCGAAGGCATGCGAATGCGCCATGTACTCGCCGCGGTAACGGCGCAGCGTGGCATGCGGGGGGTGGGGCAGGGTGTCGAACATCATGGCCTGAAGGCCGCCGACTGTAGCGCCGGTCACTCCGGCCAGGGCAGGTAAGGCAGGGCGCTTTCGGCCAGCCCGACGAGGTCGATGCGTCGCGAAGGCGCCGCCGTCGCGCCCATGCCGGTGCCGGCGCCGCGATCAGGCCCGCAGGTGGCAGGACACCCAGTGCCCCTCGGAGATGGCCTTCAGTTCGGGCTTCTGAACGTCGCACAAGCCCTTCTGCGCGATCGGGCAGCGGGTGTGGAAGTGGCAGCCGGGCGGCGGCTTGATCGGGCTCGGCACGTCGCCCTGCAGCCGGATGCGCTGGCGGTTGAGCGTCGGATCGGGGATTGGCACCGCCGACAGCAGCGCCTCGGTGTAGGGGTGGCGCGGGTTGGCATAGATGTCGTGTGCGCTCGCCAGCTCGACGATGCGGCCGAGGTACATCACCGCGACGCGGGTCGAGATGTGCTCCACCACCGAGAGGTCGTGGGCGATGAAGACGTAGGTCAGCCCGAACTGCTGCTGCAGGTCCTGCAGCAGGTTGATCACCTGCGCCTGGATCGAGACATCGAGCGCGGAGACGGCCTCGTCGCAGACCACCAGCGTGGGGTCGACCGCCAGCGCGCGCGCGATGCCGATGCGCTGGCGCTGGCCGCCCGAGAACTCGTGCGGATAGCGCCGCATCTGGTCGGCGCTGAGGCCCACCGTCTCGAGCAGCTTGGCGACCCGCGCCTCGATCTCGGCGGCGCTGTTCGCCAGGCCGTGGATGACGAGGCCTTCGCCGACGATCGCACCCACCGTCATGCGCGGGTTCAGCGACGCGAACGGGTCCTGGAAGATGATCTGCATCTGGCGCGCCAGCGCACGCAATTCCTCCTTCGACGCACGGGTGACGCTGCGGCCGCCGAAGGTCACCTCGCCCGCGGTCGGTTCGATCAGCCGCAGGATGCAGCGCCCGGTGGTGCTCTTGCCGCAGCCGGATTCGCCGACCAGCCCGAGCGTCTCGCCTTCCTGCAGCGAGAAGCTCACGCCGTCGACGGCGTGCACCTTGTCCACCGTGCGCGACAGCAGCCCACCCTTGATCGGGAAGTGCTTGACGAGGTTCTTCACCTCCAGCAGCGGAGCGGCGGCGCTGTTCGAGGGGACACCCTCGGGCCTTCGGCCCTGTCCCTCCGGGAGGGAACGAGCCCCTTCGGGCGGACGGGCGGGGCTCATGCGACAACGTCGAGGAAACAGGCCACCTGGTGGCCGGGGCCGACATCGCGCAGCGTCGGGTCGGCGTCGCTGCACGAAGGCTTGGCGTGTTTGCAGCGCCCGGCAAAGCGGCAGCCGGGCTTGGGCGCGACCAGCTTGGGCACCGTGCCCGGGATGGCTTCGAGCCGCGGCTTGGCGGTGGCCGCGAGGTCGATGCGCGGGATCGAGCGGATCAGCCCCTGCGTGTACGGGTGGCGCGGGTGCGCGAAGAGCTCCCGCACCGGCGCCTGCTCGACCACCTTGCCGGCGTACATCACGACGACCCGCTGCGCGACCTCGGCGACCACCCCCATCGCGTGCGTGATCAGCATCACCGCCATGCCGAGCTCGGCCTTCAGCTCGGCCAGCAGGTCGAGGATCTGCGCCTGGATGGTGACGTCGAGCGCGGTGGTCGGCTCGTCGGCGATCAGCAACTTGGGCCGGCACGACAGCGCCAGCGCGATCATCACCCGCTGGCGCATGCCGCCGGAGAAGTGGTGCGGGTAGTCGTTGATGCGGCGCTCGGCGGTCGGGATGTTGACCTTGCGCAGCATCTGCACGGCGCGGTCGAGCGAGTCCTTCTTCGAAAGGCCCTCGTGCAGCCGGATTCCCTCGGAGAGCTGGTCGCCGATCGTGTACACCGGGTTCAGCGAGGTCATCGGCTCCTGGAAGACGATCGCGATCTCCTTCAGGCGGATCTTGCGCATCTCCTCGGGCGACATCGGCACCAGGTCGCGACCCTGCCACAGCATGCGGCCTTCGACGATGCGGCCGGGCGGCATCGGCACCAGCTTCAGCACCGACATCGCGGTGACGCTCTTGCCGCAGCCCGATTCGCCGACCACGCCCAGCGTCTCGCCGGCGTCGAGCGTGAGGTCGACGCCGTCGACCGCGTGCAGCCAGCCGTCGTCGGTCTTGAAGTGGGTCTTCAGCCCCTGGATGTCGAGCAGGCGCATCGTCACAACACGCGTCGTGGGTCGAGCGCGTCGCGCAGCCCGTCGCCGATGAAGTTGATCGTCAGCACGGTGATGAAGATCGCGATGCCGGGGAACAGCGCCCAGTGGGTGGCGATGTCCATGTAGTCGCGGCCGTCGTAGAGGATGCGGCCCCAGGTCGGGATGTCCGGCGGGAAGCCGAGGCCCAGGAACGACAGCGTGCTCTCGGCGATGATCGCCGCCGCGACGTCGATGGTGGCGGCGACGATCACCGGCCCCAGGCTGTTGGGCAGGATGTGGCGCACCACCTGGCGCGAGGTGCTGGCGCCCAGCGCACGGGCGGCCTCGACGAACTCCTTCTCGCGCAGGCTGAAGAACTGGGCGCGCACGAGCCGCGCAACCGGCATCCAGCGGAAGCCGCCGATCACCAGCACGATCAGCATGAACATGCCGACCTCGAGCCCGAAGGCGGCCTTCAGCGGGTCGCGAAAGAGGAAGATCAGCAGCAGCAGCAGCGGCAGCTGCGGCAGGCTGAGGAAGAGGTCGGTCACCCACATCAGCGCGGCGTCGATCCAGCCGCGCGAGATGCCGGCGATGGCGCCGATCACCACCCCGACGCTGATCGCCATCAGCATCGCCGCCATGCCCACCGCGAGCGAGATGCGCCCGCCGTAGAGCACACGCGCCAGCAGGTCGCGGCCGAGGTCGTCGGTGCCCAGCGGGTGCGCCATGCTCGGGCCGGCAAGACGTGCCTTGAAGTCGATCTCGTTGATGCCGACCTTGTAGACCAGCGGCCCGAGCAGCACAGCAAGCACCATCAGACCGAGCAGCCACAGGCTCCAGTAGGCCAGCCGGTGGCGCTGGAACCGCCGCCAGGCCTCGGCCCACGGCGACGTGCTTCGCTTGCGCGGCGCCGCCTCAGCGGTAGGCGATGCGAGGGTCGAGCCAGGCATAGATGACGTCGGCGAGGAGGTTGAAGAGGATCACCAGCACGCTGAGCACGAAGGTCACCGCCATCACCACCGGCATGTCGCTGCGCAGGATGGCGTCGATCAGCAGGCTGCCGATGCCGGGGATGCGGAAGATCTGCTCGGTGACGATCGCGCCGCCGAAGAGCTGCGGCAGCTGCAGCGCGATCAGCGTCACCACCGGGATCATCGCGTTGCGCACGACATGCTTGTTGATCACGATGCCTTCGGTGAGGCCCTTGCTGCGCGCGGTGGTCACGTAGTCGAGCCGGATCACGTCGAGCACCGCCGAGCGCACGTAGCGCATCCAGCTCGCGCCCTGGAACAGGCCGAGCACGGCCACCGGCATGATCGACTGCTTGATGTGCTCCCACCACCACTGCCAGCCGGTGGCCTGGATGTCGGCGCGGAAGACGAAGGGCAGCCAGCCGAGCTCGATCGAGAACAGCAGGATGAAGAGCACGCCGGTGAAGAAGGTCGGCAGCGAGAAGCCGACGAAGGCGAAGGTGCTGGCGATGCGGTCGAACCACGAATAGGGCTTGACGGCGGCCAGGATGCCGACCGGCAGCGCCACCAGCAGCGCCAGCACCTGCGACGCGCCGATGATGACGATGGTGACCGGCAGCCGCTGCAGGATCAGCTGGTCGACGTCGATGCGGCTGACGAACGAGAAGCCCCAGTCACCCTTGAGCATGCTCGCCAGCCAGTGCAGGTAGCGCTGCCACACCGGGTCGTCGAGGCCGAACTGCGCGCGCAGTGCCATCCGCACCTCGGGCGGCACGTTGGGGTTGGTGGCCAGCTCCTCGAAGGGGTCGCCGGGTGCGAGCGCGAGCACGCTGAAGAGCACGACGCTGATGCCCAGGATGCTGGGCACCATGATCAGCAGCCGGCGGAGCAGGTAGTTGCCCAAGAGCGGATGGGGAAGGAGGGGTCGGGTGTGCCGCCGCCACCCTGCACCCCGGCGCCGAGCGGCGCCGGGGAGGGGCGTGCGGATGGGGGACGGAGGTGGTGGCCTCGGCCGATGCCGTCAGGCCGCGGTGTCGCGGTACCAGTGCGCAAGCGCCCAGAGGTCGTTGTCCCAGCCGGACAGGTGCGTGACGAGACGGCTGTTGGCCGCCGAGACCCGCGGCCGGTAGACCACCGGGATGATGTAGCCGTCGTTGATGACGAGGTCGTTCATCTTGATGAACAGCGCCGCACGCTTGACCGGGTCGAGCTCGCCCTGCGCCGCCTTGTGCGTGGCGTCGTACTCGTCGTTGCGCCAGCGGCTGATGTTGCGGCTGGCCCATTTGTTGGCCTTCTGCGCGAACTCCCACGAGCAGTACTGCTCCATGAAGAACTGCGGGTCGGGCTGGGTCATCGTCGTCGTGTACATCTCCATGTCGGTCCAGAACTTGGTGTAGGTGTCCGGGTTGGCGGCATCGCCGCCGAAGAACACCGCCGCCGTGACCGATTTCAGCTCGAGGTCGATGCCCGCCTTTGTGCAGGCGTCCTTGACGATCGCCTGCGTCTTCTGTCGCGGCTGGTTGACCGAGGTCTGGTAGACGAACTTGAGCTTGACGTTGCCTTTGGCGCGGATGCCGTCGGCGCCTTTCTTCCAGCCCGCGGCCTCGAGGATCTGGTTGGCTTTGTCGACGTTGAAATCGAACTTCGTGTTCGGGCTGCGGTAGCGCGGCGGGTTGTTCAGGAAGTTCGCCGTCGCGACGCCGGTGCGGCCGTAGATGAAGTCCTGGACGCCCTTGCGGTCGACCAGCAGGCCCATCGCGTCGCGCACCGCCTTGTCTTGGAATGCGGGGTGGCGGCTCTTCGCATGGCCGCGCTCGCCCTCGACCTCGGTCCAGGGGTCGGCGTAGTTGAGCAGGATGAACTCGATGTTGCCGCCGGCGGTGATCGCGACCCGACCCTTGCCGCCCGCTTCCAGCCGCTTGAGGATCTCGTCCTCGACCTGCAGGTTCCAGGCGTAGTCGTACTCGCCGGTCTGCAGCACCGCGCGCGCGGCGCTGGTGGCGTCGCCGCCGCCTTTCATCTCGATGGCGTCGAAGTGGGGGCGGTTGGGCTGGTGATAGTTCGGGTTGGCCTCGCCGCGAACCAGGTCACCGGGGCGGAACTCGACGAAGCGGTACGGCCCGGTGCCCACCGGCTTGATGTTGTTGGGCGATTCGCGCGACTTCGCGCCGATGTAGGGCGCGAAGATGTGCTTCGGGATCATCATGCCGAGCGTGCCGACCAGCGGCTCGGCCCAGAAGGGCGTCGGCTTCGGGAAGGTCACACGCACGGTGTGCGAATCGACCTTCGTGACCGTGATGTCACGGTAGGTGGCGATGTTGACGGTGCTGGTCGCCGGCTCCTTGCAGTACTCCCAGTTGAAGACCACGTCGTCGGCGGTGAACGGCTGGCCGTCGTGCCAGGTGACGCCGCGCTTGAGCTTCCAGGTGACGTTGCGTCCGTCGGGCGCGAGGCCGCCGTTTTCGCGCGTCGGCACCTCGGCGGCCAGCACCGGGATCAGGTTGCCCTCGGCGTCCCAGGCGCCGAGCGGCTCGTAGAAGATGCGTGAGCCTTCCTGCTCCTTGGTACCGCTTGCGAAGTGCGGGTTCAGCAGCACCGGGCCCTGCCACCACAGCACCTTCAGCGTGCCGCCGCCACCTCGCTTCGTGGGTTTGTAGGCCAGTGTCGGCTGCGAGTTGGCGACGCCGGCGTGCATCAGCATCATGCCCGCCATCGGTGCGGTGAGGCCCAGGCCCACCATCTGCTGCACGAAGCTGCGGCGCGGCAGCTTGCCTTCCCGCACCTGTTCGATCAGTGCACGCAATTCCTTTTCTTGCATCGCGATTTCTCCTGGAATCCTGTCTGTACAGTGAATGCCGCCCGGGCCGTTGCCGGAACCGGGCGTGCACTGCGGCGGCCCATGCTACGAGCTTGCCCCGAAGTTCCTATCCGGGTCGGCACCGAGTCGCTGCAATACTCGTGCCGCCTCGAACCGAAGCCACCACCATGCCGACCCCACCGCCGATCGAGATCGAGATCCCCGACCTCACGCCCTTTCGTTCCGGGAACACCGGTGTGCCCTATGTGCACCGATTCGACTCCGGCCGCCCGGGGCCGAAGGTGCTGGTGCAGGCGCTGACCCATGGCAACGAAGTCTGCGGCGCGCTGGCGCTGCGCTGGCTGTTCGGGCAGGGCGGCGAGGCGCTGCAGCCGCGGCAGGGGGTGCTGACGCTGGCCTTCGCCAACGTCGAGGCCTTCGAAGCCTTCGACGCCGCGGCGCCGCACCGCTCGCGCTTCGTCGACGAGGACCTCAACCGCGTCTGGAGCGACGACGAGCTGCTGGGCAAGCGCGACTCCGCCGAGCTGCGGCGCGCGCGCGAACTGCGCCCCTTCGTCGACGAGGCCGACCTCATGCTCGACATCCACTCGATGCACGAACCCTGCCGGCCGATCATGGTCTGCGGCCGCGTCGACAAGAACGCCGACTACGCACGCGCGCTCGGGGTGCCGGCCGACCTGCTGATCGACACCGGCCACCCGTCCGGGCTGCGAATGATCGAACGAGGCGGCTTCGGCGACCCCGCCTCACCGAAGCGCGCGCTGCTGATCGAATGCGGCCAGCACTGGGAGCGCGCCGCCGAGCAGGTGGCGATCGACACGCTGGTGCGCTTCCTCGCGCTGACCGGCGTCGTCACGCCGGAGTGGGCCTCGACACGCCTGCGCCTGACCCCGCCCGCGCGGCAACGCGTCGTCCGCGTGACCGAGGCGGTGGTCGCGCTTTCGACCGGCTTCGAGTTCCTGGTCCCCGTCGAAGGCTTCGGCGTCGTGGCCCACAAAGGCACCCCGATCGCGCGGGACGGCACCCACATCTGGTACGCCCCCTACGACGACACGGTGCTCGTGATGCCCTCGAGTGCTCACGTTCGCGTCGGCACAACCCAGGTGCGGCTCGGGCGATACGAAGACTAGCGACGCCGGACAGGGTGTCTGCGTCGTCCCCTCGAGACGAGGGGACCGGTCGCCGCAGGCGACCAGCGGAGCGCGGTGTCGTTAAACGCCCCGAACCCGATCCGGGATTCCCGGTCGGGTTCGGCAGCCCCTCGGGGGCGGCCGCCAGGCGGCCGGGGCTCAGAAGCTCGTAAACGCGCTCGTCGGCGGCTCCGAGTCCGGGAACAGCGCTTCCAGCCCGCGGCGCAATCGCAGCCGCTGCGTCCGGGTTTCGGGGGCGGGGCCGGCCAGCGCCGCGAACAAGGGTGCGCGCAGCATCCACAGGTCCACCGGCTCCTCGGCCGAGCGCACCTGCAAGCGCAGCCAGTCGCTCCAGGGGCCCTCGAGCCGGTCGACCGCCTCGGTGAAGGTGAGCTTGAGCTCGACAAACGCACGCCGGGCGGCGACGCGGGCCAAGCGGTCGCCAGGCAGCCCGGCGCCGGGGAGCGCGGCGCCCGGCAGGAAGTGTCGCGGTGCCGGCGTCATCGTTCACACCCCCTGCGGCACGAAGCCGGTGCGGGGCGCACGCTTCGGGAAGTGGCGGTTCAGCCGTTCGAGCCGGAGCTGCGCCACCGCCTGGCTGTGCGCGCGGCCGACGGTGTTGTACACCTCGGCGCGGAGATGCCACAACTCGCGCAGCGACCGCGCGTCGTGGATCGAGCGGCGCAGCCCCTCGGCGCCGGGCAGGTGAACGTCGTCGAGGCAGGCCAGGAAGTCGTCGCGAACGCCGGGCAGGCGGTTGATCGGCGGCGCGGCGTCTTGCGGGGCGGGTGCGAGCAGCCAGAAGAGAAGCCGCTGCCAACGCGACGCCGGTGCGTGGCGCAGCGAGGGCGGGCACACCTCGATGCGTGAGCTGGCCGGCACCGACAGCGTCGAGGGTGGGCCCCAGCGGGTGAGCAGTCGCAGCGGTCTCATCGGTGTGGTATCGGTCACGCGTGGCGAAACCTGAAGGCGATCTTGGCGCGCCGGGCGGGTGCCGAAGCGGTGAACAAGGCGGCGAAGCCGGCGCTGTTCGGTGCCGAGGCGGCCTCGCGCATCGCGCACGGGCGAACCCGCATGGCTGCACGGCGCCGCGGCGCTACGCTTGCCCGCTCCGACAGACAAAACAAGGTGGCAGGCGATGCGATGGTGGCTGCGATCGGTGACGGCGTTGTTGCTGCTGGTGCTGGCGGCGGTGCTCGCGCTGGTGGTCTACGCCTGGCGGGCGTTGCCGACCACATCGGGTGAGCTGCACCTCGCCGGCGCGCAGGGCGAGATCCGCATCGAACGCGACGAACACGGCATCCCCACCGTGCATGCGCAGAGCTTGCGCGATGCCAGCTTTGCGCTCGGGGTGCTGCACGCCCAGGACCGGCTGTGGCAACTCGAGACACACCGGCGCATCGCCGCCGGCCGCACCGCCGAGGTGTTCGGCGAGGCGGCGCTGCCAAACGACCGCTTCCTGCGCGCGCTGGGCATCCGGCGCACCGCCGCGGCGCAGTGGCAGCTTGCTGACGCCCACTCGCGCGAGCAGCTCGACGCTTATGCCGCCGGCGTCAACGCGGTGATCGCAAGCGAGCTGCGCGCGCGGCCGCCGGAGTTCGTGATCCTCGGCGTTCACCCCGAGCCCTGGACACCGATCGACAGCCTGGGCTGGGGGACGATGATGGCCTGGGACCTCGGCGGCAACTGGCGAACCGAGCTGTTCCGGTTGCGGCTGGCGATGACGATGCCGCGCCAGCGCATCGACGAGCTGCTGCCGCCCTATCCCGGCGAGCAAGCGCTGCCCGCGGGCGACTACCCGGCGCTGTACCGCTCGCTCGGCCTCGCGAAAAACGGCACCGCGGTGTCGTGGAGCCGGTTGCCCGACCAGGCGCCGCCATCCGGCGTCGAGGGTGTCGGGTCGAACAACTGGGTGCTGGCGCCGTCGCGAACGACCACCGGCGCGCCGCTGCTCGCCAACGACCCGCACCTCGGCCTGACGACGCCGGCGCTGTGGTACTTCGTGCGGCTGAAGCTGCCCGGGCTCGAAGCAGCCGGTGCCAGTCTGCCCGGGCTGCCGAGCATCGTGCTCGGCCAGAACCGGCACCTTGCCTGGGGCATGACCAACACCGGGCCCGACGTGCAGGACCTTTACATCGAGGAGATCGATCCCGCCGACCCGAAGCGTTATCGAACGCCCGATGGCTGGGCGCTCTTCGAAGTCGCCGACGAGGTGATCCGCGTGAAGGGCAAGCCCGACGTGCCGATCCAGGTCCGCCGCACGCGCCACGGGCCGGTGATCTCCGACGCCGGCACCCTGCCCGACGTCTTCGGCGAGAAGACGCGTGCCCGCCACGCGCTCGCGATGCGCTGGACGGCGCTCGACGGCGACGCCGGCAACTTCGGGGCCGGGCTGAGGATGCTCTCGGCCGATTCGGTGGCGGCCTTCGTCGCGGCAACCGAAGGCTGGATGGCGCCGATGCAGAACATCATCGTCGCCGACCGCGCGGGCCGCATCGCCTTCGTCGCCGCCGGCCGTGTGCCGCTGCGCAAGCCGGACAACGATCTCCATGGCCTGGCACCGGCACCCGGGTGGGATGCACGCTACGACTGGGACGGGTGGCTTCCGGCGACGCAGACGCCGAGGGAGCTGGACCCTCCGGCGGGCGCGATTGCCACCGCCAACCAGCGCATCCACGCCCCCGACTACCCGCACTTCATCTCGAGCGACTGGGCGTTGCCGTACCGCCAGCAGCGCATCGAGGCCATGCTTGCGGCCAAACCACGCCACGGCATCGACGACCTGGCCGCGATGCAGGCCGACATCAAGTCGCTTGCCGTTCCCGGCGTGTTGCCTTGGCTGCAGAAGGTGAAGTCGAACCACCCGCTGGCCACCGCCGCGCTGCAGCAGCTTGCCGCGTTCGACGGCACGATGGCCGCCGACCGCGCCGCGCCGCTGATCTTCTGGGCCTGGCAGCGCCAGCTGGCCGAAAACCTGTTCATCGACGAGATCGGCCCCGAGGTCTGGGACCGCAGCGCGGCCACCCGCACCTTCCGCGACAGCATCGAACCGGTGCTCTCGGGCCCGGCCGCGCACTGGTGCGACGACCGCCGCACGAGCGCCGTCGAGACCTGCGAGCAGATCGTCGAACGCGCTTTCTCGCTGGCGCTCGACGAGCTGAGCGCCCGGTTCGACCCCAACCCGTCACGCTGGCGCTGGGGCGACGCGCACCCGATGCGAGCCGAGCACCGGCCGTTCAGCCGCGTGAAGGGGCTGGCGCGGCTGTTCGAGCTGCGGGTGCCGACCGGCGGCGACACCTTCACGGTGAACGTCTCGCGGGTCGGGCTGCGCGCCGATGCCACCACCGGCGAGCGTTACCTCAACGAGCACGGGCCCAGCCTGCGCGCGATCTACGACGTCGGCAACCCGGCGCAGTCACGCTTCATGCACTCCACCGGGCAGAGCGGCATCCTGTTTTCGCCCTGGTACCGCAACTTCGTCGTGCCCTGGGCGGCGACGTCCTACGTGCCGCTGTGGCCGGCACCCGGCACGCCGCAGCGGACGTTGGTGATCAGGCCGGCGGGCGCCTCTGGATGAGCACGCGCTACACCGCGCCGTAGACCGCCTTGCGCTCGGCGGTGTAGGCCCACCACGGCTTGGGCGTGGCGCCGCGCATGAAGTCGGTGGCGGCCAGGAAGGTGTCGAGAACGCAAGGGTCTTGCCGGCGGCCGGTGATGTCGCACAGCGTCTGGTAGAGCACGAAGGCGTCGCGGCCCGCCAGCTCGCGCGGGTGCAGCACGCCGAGGCGGCGCAGGTCGGCCGCCAGCGAGGGGCCGATGTTGGGCAGCTGCTCGAGCTGCTCGCATTCGCCGGCGCTGCGCGCCTTGACCGGCGGGCGCGGGCAGGGCGCGCGGTGGGGGCGGCGGGACGTTGCCATGGCTGCAACCTACATCAGCATCGTGTTGCGGATGAGCCCGACCGCGACACCCTCGAGCGCGAAGTCCTCGCCGGGCGGGACGACGATGGTCTTGAACTCGGGGTTCTCCGGGATCAGCTCGATGCCGTTGCGGGTGCGCCGCAAGCGCTTGACGGTGACGTCGTCGCCGAGGCGGGCGACGACGATCTGGCCGTTCTTGGCTTCCTGCGTCTTTTGCACCGCGAGCAGGTCGCCGTCGAGAATGCCGGCATCGCGCATGCTCATGCCGCGCACCTTCAGCAGGTAGTCGGGGCGGCGCGGGAACATGCTGGCCTCGAGCAGAAAGGTCTGGTCGATGTGTTCCTGCGCGAGGATCGGGCTGCCGGCCGCGACGCGGCCGACCAGCGGCAAAGTGAGCTGCGCGAACCCCGGCAGCGGCAGCGAGAACTGCTTGCCGCGGGCCGCGTTCAGTGCGCGCAAGGTGTCGGCTTTGAGGCGGATGCCGCGCGAGGTGCCGCCGACCAGTTCGATCACACCCTTGCGGGCCAGCGCCTGCAGATGCTCCTCGGCGGCGTTGGCGGACCGGAAACCCAGTTCGGCGGCGATCTCGGCACGCGTGGGCGGCGCACCCGACCGTTCGATCGCGCTTTGCACGAGGTCGAGAATCTGCTGCTGGCGCGGGGTGAGCTTGGGGCCTTCGTCCATGAGGGTCTCCTGCGGCAGGGCCGGTGGCCGTGAGAAAACCGCCGGCTCCGGCTGGCGATTCGTACAGTGGCTGTATTTTCATCCAGAGGTTGCGCAAATGCAAAACAAATCGCGCAAGGTGGTCGTGATCGGCACCGGGGGCACCATCGCCGGCACCGCGGCTCGCGCCGACGACAACGTCGGCTACGCGGCCGGGCAGCTCGGCGTGCAAGCGCTGGTGGCGGCAGTGCCGGCGCTCGCCGAGCTGGCGATCGAGACCGAGCAGCTGGCGCAGATCGACAGCAAGGACGCCGACCACGCCTTCTGGCAGGCGCTGGCCCGCCGGGTCGAGCACCACCTCGGCCGCAGCGATGTGCAGGGCATCGTCGTCACCCATGGCACCGACACGCTCGAGGAGACGGCTTGGTTCCTGCAGCGGGTGCTGGCGCCGGCGCTGCCGGTGGTGCTGACGGCGGCGATGCGCCCGGCAACCGCGCTGCTGGCGGACGGGCCGCAGAACCTGGCCGATGCGATCGCGGTGGCCGCGGAGGCGGGGGCTCGCGGCGTCGTCGCGGTGCTCGCCGGCGCCGTGATCGGGGCCGAAGACGTCGGCAAGCGCCATGGCTGGCGGCTCGATGCCTTCGACGCCGGCGACGCCGGGCCGCTGGCGCGAATCGAGCAAGGCCGGCTGCGGCGCTTTCGCGACTGGCCCCTGGCTGCCGCGCCGAGGGCGAGCGCCGCGCTGTCGGACGAGCCCTCGACCTGGCCCTGGGTCGAGATCGTCCACAGCCACGCCGGCGTCGGGCCACGCGCGGTGGGCGCCCTGGTGGCGGCGGGTGTGCAGGGGCTGGTGGTTGCCGGCACCGGGCATGGCACGGTTCACCGCGCGCTGGCCGTGGCCCTGCACGATGCCGAGCGTGCCGGCGTCGTGGTGAAGCTGGCCAGCCGCTGCAACGCGGGCCCGGTGTTCGCGCACGACGGATTCGCGCCCTGCGGCACGTTGGGCCCCTACAAGACGCGCATCGAGCTGATGCTCGAGCTGATGGCGAGATGATGCGGCGCGCCCCTCTTGCTTCGCTCGCGGCCGCGCTGCTGCTGGCCGCCTGCGCCAGTCCGCCCGCATCGCTCCCGCCGATGCCCGAAGGGGCCTCGGGGTTCACCGCGAAGCCGGGCTGGCACGCGAAGCGACATGCCGTGGCGGCGGCCAACCCGCTCGCGGCCCAGGCCGGCCTGGAGGTGCTCGATGCCGGTGGCAGTGCGATCGACGCCGCGGTGGCGGTGCAGATGGTGCTGACGCTCGTCGAGCCACAGTCCAGCGGCATCGGCGGCGGCGCCTTCCTGCTTCACTGGGATGGCCGCCGCGTGCAGGCATTCGACGGCCGCGAGTCGGCCCCCGCTGCTGCCGGAGAAGGGCTCTTCCTGCGCAACGACGGCACGCCGCTGCCGCAGTCGCAGGCGGCGGTGGGCGGGCTCGCGGTGGGTGTGCCGGGGGCCGTGGCCATGCTCGAAGCGGCCCACCGGCAGCATGGTCGGCTGCCCTGGGCGCGGCTGTTCGATGGCGCGATCCGGCTCGCCGAGAACGGCTTTGCAGTCAGCCCCCGGATGCACACCATGCTCGCGGCGGAATCGGCGTTGAAGACCGACCCGCGCGCCGTGGCCTACTTCTACGGTGCCGACGGCCGCCCCCATCCGGTCGGGCACCGCTTGAAGAACCCCGCCCTGGCGGCCGCCTTGCGCGAACTGGCCGCGCAAGGCGCCGAGGCCCTTCGGCGCGGGCCGCTCGCCGGCGACATCGTCGCGAGAGTGCGCTTGCACCCGGCGCGCCCGGGCCTTCTGTCGGCGCAGGACCTGATCGACTACCGCGCGGTCGAGCGCGAGCCTCTGTGCGCCGATTGGCAACGCTGGCGCGTGTGCGGCATGCCGCCGCCATCGTCGGGCCAGTTGGCGCTGATGCAGATCCTCGGCATGCTCGAGCAGCTGCCCGCGGCGAAGTCGCCCCTCGACGGCGGCCTGCCCGACGCCGGCTGGCTGCACCAATACACCGAAGCCGCGCGCCTGGCCTTTGCCGACCGCGCGCTGTACGTCGCCGACCCCGACTTCGTGGCGCCGCCGGCCGGCGGCTGGCGCAGCCTGCTCGACCGCGGTTACCTGCGCGACCGCGCCGCGATCATCGGCGAACGCAGCATCGGCACGGCGCCACCCGGCCAGCCGGGCGGCAAGCTCGGCGCCTGGGCTCCCCAGGCGGCGCAAGCCGAGTCGGGAACCAGCCACATCAGCATCGTCGACGGAGACGGCCGCGCGGTGGCGATGACGACCTCGATCGAGGCCGCATGGGGATCGCGCCTGCTCAGTGACGGTGGCAGCGGGCTTCCCGGTGGCTTCCTTCTCAACAACCAGCTCACCGACTTTTCGCTCTCCCCGCGCGACGCGCAGGGCCGGCCGGTGGCCAACCGCGTGCAGCCCGGCAAACGCCCGCGGTCGAGCATGAGCCCGACGCTCGTCTTCGACCGCAGCGATGGCTCGCTGGTGATGACGCTCGGCTCGCCGGGTGGGGCGGCCATCATCCACTTCGTCGCCAAGACGCTGATCGCGGCGCTCGACTGGGGCCTGCCGGTGCAGCGTTCGATCGACCTGCCCAACTTCGGCAGCTTCAACGGCCCGACCGTGCTCGAACGGGGCCGTTTTCCCGCTGCGACGATCTCGGCGCTCGCCGCCCGCGGCCACACCGTGGCCGAGTCCGAGCTGACGAGCGGCGTGCAGGCCATCGTGCGCGCCCGCGGAGGCGGCTGGGACGGCGGCGCAGACCCGCGTCGCGAGGGGGTGATGGCCGGCCGCTGAAACCGCCGGCGCGGCCCCGGTAGCCCTCCGGCGCGAGCGCTGTGTCAGGCTGCAACAGCGGGCGCGAGGCGTGCGGTCATCCCCACATCACCGAGGGCTCCGCGGAGGGGTCCCTGTTAAGCTCGCGGCTCATGTCGGACGCCAGCCCCACGAGCAACTACCCACCTGGTGCGCTGCCGGTCGGTACCCGGCTCGGCGAGTTCGAGATCCGCGGCGTGCTCGGCGTCGGCGGCTTCGGCATCGTCTACCACGCGTTCGACCACCTGCTCGAGCGTGACGTCGCGGTCAAGGAGTACATGCCGGCGACGCTGGCCGGCCGCGAGGGCACGCAGCACATCTCGTTGCTGACGCAGTCCAACGCCGACACCTTCGCGCTCGGGCTGCGCAGCTTCGTCAACGAGGCACGACTGCTGGCGCGGTTCGACCACCCGTCGCTGTTGAAGGTGCACCGCTTCTGGGAGGGCAACGGCACCGCGTACATGGCGATGGCGCTGTACCGAGGCCGCAACCTGCGTGACGTGCGGGCCAAGATGACGCAGCGCCCGGACGAGGCCTGGGTGCGCTCGATCCTCGAGCCGTTGCTCGGTGCGCTCGAGAAGCTGCACTCCGAGGATGTCTACCACCGCGACATCGCCCCCGACAACATCCTTATCGAGGCCGACGGCCGCCCGGTGCTGCTCGACTTCGGCGCCGCCCGCCGCGTCATCACCGACCGCAGCCAGACGCTGACCGCGATCCTGAAACCGTCGTACGCGCCGATCGAGCAGTACGCCGACACGCCGGGCCTGAAGCAGGGCCCGTGGACCGACATCTATGCGCTCGGCGCGACGATGCACTTTCTGCTCGTCGGGCGCCCGCCGCCGCCGGCGCCGGCACGCACGATCCACGACCTGCTGCCGCGGTTGGTGGACCAGAACCTGCCCGGCTGCTCGCAACCCTTCCTCGGCCTCGTCGACTGGATGCTGGCGCCACGCCCGGACGACCGCCCGCACAGCATCGCGACGCTGCGCGACGCGCTGGCCGGGAGAATCGTGCCGCCGCCGCGCGAGGCGCTGCAGCCGAACCCGCTCGGTGTCGACCCCGAGACCACGGTGCCGCTCGGGGCGCCCAGGACCGTGGTCGACATCATCACCGATGCCACCGAGATGACGCCGCGTCCGCCGCCACCGCCGCCGGTGGCGCGCCCGGTCGACGACGCCGATGCCACCGTGCTGATCCCGCGGACCGGCATGCCGCCCCGCACCGGCATGCCCCCGCCCAGCACCGGAATGCCCCCGCGAACCGCGGTGCCACCCCCCGCCACCGGCAGGCCCCCGCCGCGTACGGGCGTCGACCCGTCGGTGATGCACAACGGCATCGACGACGCCACCGTGCGCATCGTGCGGCCGAACCCAGCCCCGAACCCGGCCGACGACCCGGACGCCACGGTGGTCACCCCGCGATCGACGATGACGTCGGCGCGCACGATGCAGCCGCCGCCTCCTGCGCCGCCGCCGGCGGCGCGCACGGCCTTCCCGCCGCAGCCCGAGCCGCCGGCGCCCTCTCCGACTCGGACCGTCGCGCCGCCTCGGCCGGCATCGACGCCTCCGCCGCCGGCCGAGGCGAAGCGGGGGGCCCCGTCGTGGCTGATTCCAGCCGCCGCTGGCGTTGTCGTCACAGTCGGCCTGGCGGTCTGGCTATGGCCGAGCAGCGCGCCGCCAGCGCCGCCGCCGGAGGCAGTGGCTGCGCCGGGCCCGGCGCCGGCACCGGCTGCTCCGACGCCGGTGACGGTCGATCCGACGCCGACGGCGCAGACCCCCGCGCCAGCATCCTCCGAACCCGCGGTGAGTGTGGCGCCAACCGCTCCGCCGGCGCCCGCGGCGCCCCCGCCAGAGGAACCGAAGGTCGCCACACCGACCGTCAAGCCGGTGCCGGTGAAGCCGCCGGCCGCCGTGACCCGGCCACCGACCCGCGCACCCGAGCCGACGATCCAGCCCGCACCACCGCCCCGCACCGAACCGGCGCCCGCATCGCCACCGCCACGCGCGGCGTCGACGGTGCAGCCCACACCGGCACCCGCGCCGACCCCGGCCGCGCCGCCGGCCATCGCGTCGCCGAGTGAGCGCTGCGCACGCCAGCTGCCGCTGGTGCGGCTGATCTGCATCGACGTCGAGTGCGGCAAGCCCGAGCTGACGACACACCCCGAGTGCGTGAAGCTGCGCGCCGACCAGGCCCGCGCGCACGGCCGCCAGTAACCGCGGAACCACCGGCCCGGGCAGCCCACAGACAACCCCGGATGGCGGGAGCGGCGACGCGGCCCGATAGTCGGCCCGCCCCCGCCACCGGAGCCCCTGCCTTGACCGCCGCTGCCGCCGACCGCCCGCACCACGCCATCTGGCCCGCCCGACTGCCTCGCGCGCTGACGATCCCCGAGACCACGGTGTGGTTCAACCTCGAGGTTGCCGCGGCGCGTTTCCCGAACAAGCCGGCGCTGGTCTTCCTCGGCCGAAGCCTGCGCTATCGGGAACTGAAGGCGCAGGCCGAGGCCTTGGCCGGCTGGTTGCAATCTCGTGGGCTGCAGGCCGGTGAGCGCGTGGTCGTCTACATGCAGAACTGCCCGCAGTGGGTGGTGGCCTTCTACGGCGTGCAGCGCGCCGGCGGCGTGGTGGTGCCGGTGAACCCGATGAACCGCGCCGACGAACTCGGCCACTACATCACCGACCCGCAGGCCCGATTCGCGATCGCCGGCGCCGACGTCGCCGGCGAGCTGCACGAAGCCAGCCAGCGACTGCCGGAGGCGCAACGGCTGCGCCACCTCGTCGTCACCCGCTTCACCGACGCGATGCCGCCGCCCGCCGAGGTCGACGAGGCCGAGAAACCGGCACCGGCGCTGTGGCAGTGGTTGTGTGCCGAGCCGCCGCTGCCCCTGGGCTCCACGCGCTGGGCCGATGCCCTGGCCGCCGGGGAGCGGCCCGGGCCGTTGGCGACCGCGCCGGGCGACCTTTGTGTGCTGCCCTACACCTCGGGCACCACCGGGCTGCCGAAGGGCTGCATGCACAGCCACCGCACGCTGATGGCCAACATCGTCGGCGCCGGGCCCTGGGGCCACAGCACGAGCGACACCGTCTCGCTCGGCGTCGTGCCGATGTTCCACATCACCGGGTTGATGTACTCGGTGCTGGCGCCGGTGTACGGCGGCGCGACGGTGGTCGTGATGCCGCGCTGGGACCGCGAACTCGCCGGGCGCCTGATCTCGCGACACCACGTGTCGCACTGGACCTGCATCCCGACGATGATCATCGACCTCTTCGGCAGCCCGCACTACAAGAGCTTCGACCTCTCGAGCCTGCGCTTCCTGTCGGGTGGGGGCGCGGCGATGCCGCAGGCCGTGGCCGAGCGGCTGAAGGCCGAGTTCGGCATCACCTTCGCCGAGGGTTATGGGCTCACCGAGACCGCCGCGCCGACACACTCGAACCCGCCCGAGCGCGCCAAGCCGCAGTGCCTCGGCATCCCGATCTTCGGCGTCGACTCGCGCGTGGTCGACCCGTTGACGCTGCAGGAGATGCCGGTCGGCGAGAGCGGCGAGATCGTCAGCCACGGGCCGATGATCTTCGACGGCTACTGGGGGCACCCCGAGGCCACGCGCGAGGCCTTCGTCGAGATCGACGGCAAGCGCTTCTTTCGCACCGGCGACCTCGGCCGCATGGACGAGGAAGGCTACTTCTTCATCACCGACCGCATCAAGCGCATGATCAACGCCAGCGGCTTCAAGGTCTGGCCGAGCGAGGTCGAGCTGATGCTGTTCAAGTGCCCGCTGGTGCAGGAAGCCTGCGTGATCGCCGCGCGCGACGCCTACCGCGGCGAGACGGTCAAGGCGGTGGTGGTGTTGCGCGCCGAGGCGCGCGGCCATGCCCGCGAGCAGGACATCGTCGATTGGGCTCGCGATCACATGGCGGCCTACAAGGTGCCGCGGCTGGTGGAGTTCGCCGACAGCCTGCCGAAGAGCGGATCGGGCAAGGTGATGTGGCGGCTGCTGCAGGAGCGCGAGCAGCAACGCGACTCGGCACCGGCCTGATCCCGCGTTCAGCCTTCGGCCGACGCGCCCTGCCCGTTGGCGCGCTCGATCGCGAGCTGCAGCGCACGCGCGTCGTTGCTTGCCCGGTGCCGCTCGACGCCCAGTTCGCGCAGCGCCTCGCGCTGCAACTCGGGCAGTTGGGCGAGGCGGTCGTCGCCGAGCAGCACGCGGATCGACTCCAGCCGGAACACCGGCGTCAGCCCGGCGTCGTCGAACAGCGCCGCGAGCCAGCTGTAGTCGTGCGCCCAGCCGTCGCAGTACACGGTCTGCCCGGCAAGGTCATCGTTGAGCATTTGCGCCACTTCGGCGGTGGAGCGGCCGTGGCGAAGCAGCGTCTCGCGCGAGATGTGGTGCACCTGCTCGGCGGAACCGTCCCAGTGGGTCCAGTGTTCGCTCGGGCGGATCAGCGTGCAGCGGCTGCGGCCGTCGGGCAGCACGTAGCCGATCTCGATCGGGTAGCTGGCGCGGCCGAAGCCGGAAGCCTCGATGTCGATGACGCAGGGGCGGCTCATGGGCTGCCGCATCTTAGGCCGGCGGCAGGCACCGCAACACCATTCGCCTGCGGGCGCTCGCGCACAATCGCGCGATGCCCGACGTGATCGTGATCGGCCTCGGCGCGCTCGGCAGCGCGCTCACCTGGCAACTGGCGCGCCGCGGTTCCCGCGTGCTCGGCATCGACCGTTTTCATCCGCCGCACGACCGTGGCTCGAGCCACGGCCAGACGCGAATCACGCGGGTGGCGGTGGGCGAGGGCGAAGCCTTCGTTCCGCTGGCGCGGCGCTCGCACGCCTTGTGGCGCGAGATCGAGGCGGCCACCGGTGAGACGCTGATGAAACGCACCGGGCTGCTGACGATCGCCACCGCCGAACCTGCGCGCGAGGCCTTCCACGGCAGTCTCGGCTTCTTCGACCGCACGGTGTCGCTGGCGCGGCGATTCGGCGTCGAACACCAGCTGCTCGACGCCCGCGAGGCCGCGCAGCGCTTTCCCGCCTTCACGCCAGCCGGCGACGACCGTGCGTACTACGAGCCGGACGCCGGGACGCTCAACCCTGAACGCTGCGTCGCTGCGCAACTGGCGCTGGCCGAAAGGGCGGGGGCGCAGCTGCGAATGGGCGAGACGGTGCTCGGTGTCCAAGCCGGCGGCGCCGGCGTGCGTGTCACCGTGGGCGGTGATGTCGTCGAGGCGCCGCAGGCGGTGCTGTGCGCAGGCGCCTGGCTGCCCGCGCTCGCCGGCGACCCGTTCGCGCCCCGGCTGGTTGTTCGCCGCCAGGTGCTGCACTGGTGGCATTGCGACGAGCCGGCGCTGTACGCACCCGAGCGATGCCCGGCGTTCATCTGGATCCACGGCACCGGCGCCGGCGACGCGCTCTACGGCTTTCCGCTCGGCGACGGCATCGACGGCGTGAAGGTCGCGGCCGAGAACGTCGACCAGTCCTGCGACCCCGACGCGGTACGCCGCGAGATCGGTGCCGACGAGGTCGCCGCGACCTGGCAGCACCACCTGCGAGGGCGGCTTCGCGGTGTCACCGCAACGGCGGTCCACGGCGCGACCTGCTTGTACACCTGCACCGCCGACGCCAACTTCATCGTCGACAACCACCCGCGTGTGCCCGGGCTGCTGGTCGCCTCGCCCTGCTCGGGGCATGGGTTCAAGCATTCGGCCGCGCTCGGCGAGTCGATCGCGCAGCATCTGCTGGGCGAATCGACCACGGTCGACCTCACGCCCTTCGCGCTCGCGACAGCGGCCTGAAGACCGCTCCGATCCAACGAGCTACCGCTCCAGCAGCCGCGGCAGCGCGGCGACAAGCAGCGCGACGCCCGAAAGCGTCAGCAGCGACAGCACCAGGTTGCGGAACGCGGCCGCACTGATGCCGACGTAGATCCGCATGCCGATCCACACCGGCACCAGCAGTGCCCCGGCGACGATCGCGATCACTGGCAGGTGGGCTGGGGTGACGGTGCCGGTGGCGGTGTACGCCGCCATCGTGACACCGAGCAGCGCGAGGTTGAAGTTCTGGATCACCGCGCGCTGGCGGTCGCGCTCGTAGCCGCGCAGCGTGCACCACAGCGTCGGGATCGCACCGGTGAATCCACCCAGCGGGCCCATCGCGCCGCCGATTGCGCCGGCCACGGCGTCGGCGCCGCGGCCGCCCCAGGCGATGCGAGGCAGCCGGCCAGAGAACAGCATCGCGGGGCACCAGGTGACGAGCAGCAATCCGACGAAGGTGCGCAGCAGGTGCACGTCGAGCCGCGGCAACAGCCAGATGCCAAGGGGAAGGCCGGCGATGCCGCCGGCGACATAAGGCCACAACAGCGTCGTTTCGAACCCGCGGCGGGCGGTGACGGCAGCGAAGACCTGGCCGGTGAAAGCGCCTGCCGCAGCCAGCACCGCCGCCAGTTGCGGCGTCAGCCCCCAGGCCCAGAACGACATCGCGACGAGCCCGAAGCCAAAGCCCGACAAGCCCTGGACGAAGCCCGCCGCGGCGGCGCCGAGAACGACGAGCCCGAGCGGTACCTCCACGAGTGGTTTGCGCCGCCGCCGGCTCAGAACCTGTGAACGAATCCAGCGCACCCGCGCTGGGGTCGAGAAAGGCGCTGAGCAAGGCGCGGCGCGCAGCCCGGACTGACCGTCCGGGCAAGCGACGCAACACCGCGCAGCGCCTTTCTCGACCCCAGCCCGGAGGGAGCGGCCCCGGAAAGGGCCGACTCGGCGTTGCCGGGCTCGCGCAGGTTCCCAACCTGGGCTTCGCCCGGCGCCTTGATTCGGCCCTTTCCGGGGCCGCTCGCGGGTGTGCTGGATTCGTTCACAGGTTCTCAGGCCACGCGCAGTTGCGGCGTCGCCGAGCGTGCGCCGATGCGCCCGACGACGGCAGCCTCGGCAAACCCGTGGGCACGGAACACCGACCGCACGGCATCGACGTCGCCCGGCCCGCAGGCGGCGAGCAGGCCCCCGCTGGTCTGCGGGTCGGTCAGCAGCGCGCGGTCCTCGGCGGCAAAACCCGCGGGCAGCACGACATCGGCGCCATAACCCGCCCAGTTTCGCCCGGAGGCGCCGGTGACGAAGCCGGCCGCGGCCAGTTCGCGCGCGCCCGCCAGCCGCGGCACGGCGGCCCAGTCGAGCACGACGTCGCATCCAGCGCCACGGGCCATCTCGAGCGCATGCCCCGCCAGCCCGAAGCCGGTGACATCGGTCAGCGCGTGCACGCCATCGATCGCGGCGAGATCGGGGCCGGGTGTGTTCAGCCGCGTCGTCGTCGCGATCAGGCGGTCGTAGCCGGCAGCGTCGAGTCGTTCCTTCTTCAGCGCCGCCGACAGCACGCCGACCCCGATCGGCTTGCCCAGCACCAGCAAGTCACCTTCGCGCGCGCCGGCATTGCGCTTCACGCGCGAGGGGTGGACGAGGCCGATCGCCACCAGGCCGTAGATCACCTCCACCGAGTCGATCGTGTGGCCACCGGCAACCGGGATGCCCACCGCGCGGCATACCGACGCGCCGCCTTCGAGCACGCGGCCGATGGTGGCGGTGGAGAGCACCGCGATCGGCATGGCGACCAGCGCCAGCGCGAGGATCGGCCGCGCGCCCATCGCGAAGACGTCGCTGATGGCGTTGGTGGCCGCAATGCGGCCGAACTCGTACGGGTCGTCGACGATGGGCATGAAGAAGTCGGTGGTGGCGACCAGTGCCTGCTCGTCGTTCAGCCGGTAGACAGCGGCGTCGTCGCAGGTCTCGATGCCGACCATCAGCTCGCGCGGCACCGGCATCGCGGCGGTGCCCTTCAGGATCTCGGAGAGCACGCCGGGAGCGATCTTGCAGCCGCAGCCGCCCCCATGGGAGAGCGAAGTCAGTCGAGGCTCGGTGGCGTTCATCCGGGTTCTTGCGGTGTGTCGTTCTTCGGGCGTCGGGCGTCGGGCGTCGGAGTGTGCCGCGTCAGGCCTGCGCGGTGAAGACGCCGATCCACCTTCGCTCGTCGGTCCAGTGCCGGACGTGGCGCCAGCCGGCATCGCGCAGCAGCGCTTCGAAGCTGGCCACCGTCCACTTGTAGGAGTTCTCGGTGTGGATGCGTTCGCCGGCGGCAAACCCGCGCTGCCGGTCGCGCCAGTTCACGCACAGCTCGTGCCGTGCCTGCAGGTGCATCTCGATGCGCGACGACGCACGGTCGAAGAAGGCCACATGCTGCCAGTCGCGAACGTCGAAGTCGGCGCCGAGCACCCGGTTGACATGGCGCAGCAGGTTCAAGTTGAACGCCGCAGTGACGCCGAGCGCGTCGTCGTAGGCCGCTTCCAGCACCTCGGGCGGTTTGCACAGGTCGGCACCGATCAGCAGCGCACCGCCAGCCGACAGCTCGCGCGCCTCGCACAGCAGCCGCAGCGCCTCGTCGGGCGCGAAGTTGCCGATGCTCGAGCCCGGATAGAAGACCAGCGCCGGGCCCTCGTGCAACCCGCCAGGCAGCGCCAGGTGCCGCGAGAAGTCGGTCGCCACGCCGGCCATCTCGAGTTGCGGAAAACGCTGCTGCAGCGACGGGAGCGCAGCGCGCAGAAAGTCGGCCGCGATGTCGACCGCGATGTAACGCGAAGGTCGCAGAAGCGGGAACCACCGCGCAGCCTTCGCACCGTCACCGGCGCCGAGGTCGACGAAAGCGAATGCGCGCCCGAGCCGGGTCAGCAGCTCCGCTGCGATCGCCTCGCCGTGGTGGTCAAAGACCGCGGCCTCGGTGCGCGTGGGGTAGTACTCGGGGAGTTCGGTGATCGCGCAGAACAGGGCCGAGCCGAGCGCGTCGTAGAAGAACTTCGGCGACACCACGGCCGGGCGGGACATCAGTCCTTGGGCCAGTTCGGCAGCCGGGTCGTTCGCGGCGGCGGTGGGGGCCTCGACGAAGCGGATCGTGGGGGGCGCCATCGGGTCGTCCTGTCAGGGTCTCGAGGGCCCGGCGACGCCGGGTGGGCTGACTTCGTCGCAGCCAGGCGGGCAGCCTTACGACGGCGTGCAAGGAATTCTGCCCCCGAATCGACGTTCTACGGCCGCGGTGGTAAATGGATGCAGCAGCCGAGCACGGCGCTCGGCTGCAAGGGCGGCCAGAGAGCCGCGCCCGATAATCGCCCGCCGCGTCCCACGCTGCAGCCACGGGATCCCGATGCCCTTGCGCCCCGACCACCTCACCGACGCCGAGCGATGCGCGTGAGCCTGACGCTCGCGCAGGCTTGGTGGGTGCTCGCGCTGGCGATCGTGCTCGAGGTCGCCGGCACCACCTGCATGCGGCTGTCGGAGGGCTTCTCGCGCTGGCTGCCTTCGGTGCTGATCTTCGTTTTCTACGCTTTGTCGTTCGCGCTCAACACGCTGATCGTCGGCCGCCTCGGCCTCAGCGTCGTCTACGCAGTGTGGTCGGGCGTCGGCACCGTGCTCACCGCGGCGATCGGCATCCTCTACTTCCAGGAGCCCGCCACCGCGCTGAAGCTGGCGAGTGCGGGCCTGGTCGTGATCGGTGTCTTCGGCCTGCACGCGGCGTCTCGAATCGCGGGGTGAGGGGCAGTGGCCGCGCCGACCGCCAACCAAATCTCGATCGCCCGCTACGAGCGCCACGCCGCCGGCTACGACGCAACGGCGCAGCGGACGATGGCGCTGCGGATGCGAACCATCGCGCTGCTGGGGTTGCAGCCGGGCGAGGTGGTGCTCGACGCCGGTGCCGGCACCGGCTTGAGCTACGCACCGCTGCTCGCCGCAGTGGGTGCAGCAGGCCTTGTGCTCGCGTTCGAGCAGAGCCCGGCGATGTTCGCGCGAGCCGAGGCCAGGGCGCGCGATGCCGGCTGGCCCAACCTGTGGCATACCTGCGCCAACGCCGAGACGGTGCAACTTCCGCAGGCGGCCGACGCGGTGCTCTTCAACTACACCCACGACATCCTCCGCACGCCGGCGGCGCTGGACAACCTCGTCCGCCAAGTGCGTCCGGGTGCGCGCGTCGCGGTCGCGGGGATGAAGTTCTTCCCCTGGTGGACGGGGCCGCTGAACCTGCTGCCCTGGCTGAAGAACCGCCCGTACAACGCCCGCGCCGCCGACCTCTGGCGGCCCTGGGACCTGCTGCAGGCCCAGTGTTCGACCTTCGAACGCTGCGCCGTCCACGCCGGCATGGGTTACCTTGCCCACGGCCGCCTGCGCGGCGGCAAACCCTGAAGGAGGCCACTCCGATGAGCCATCCCGTCCCGACCGAGGCCGCGCGCGCGGCCGCCGGCTCCGCGCTGCTGACGCGCTACCGCGCGGTGCGCGCGCAAACCGAGGCGCTCGCCGACCCGCTTTCTGAAGCCGACTGCCAGGTGCAGTCGATGCCCGACGCCAGCCCGACGAAGTGGCACCTGGCGCATGTCACCTGGTTTTTCGAGACCTTCGTGCTCGAGCGCTTCGAGAGCGCCTTCCGGCCGTTCCATCCCGCCTTTCGCGTGCTCTTCAACAGCTACTACAACGGCGTTGGCGAGCAGCACCCGCGTCCGCAGCGCGGCCTCGTCACGCGCCCCGGGCTGGCCGAGGTGCGGGCTTACCGCCGCGCGGTCGACGAGCGGATTGCGGCGCTGCTCTCGCAACCGCTCGCAGACGGCGTCCCGGCGTTGGTCGAACTCGGCCTGCAGCACGAGCAGCAGCACCAGGAGCTGATCCTCACCGACCTGCTGCACCTGCTGTCGATGAACCCGTTGCAGCCGGTGTACCGGCCGCGCTGGCCGCTGGCCGCGGTGGCGCCGGTGGCGCTGAAGTGGCAGCCCTTCGAAGCCGGCCTCGTCGAGACCGGCCATCGGGGCGATGGCTTTGCATTCGACAACGAGACGCCCCGCCACCGCAGCTGGCTCGCCCCTTACGCACTGGCCAACCGCCTCGTCACGAACGGCGAGTGGGCCGGGTTCGTTGCCGACGGCGGGTACCGCGAACCGCGCTGGTGGCTCTCCGCCGGGTGGGACTGGGTGCGTACGCAGCCGGCGCGAGCGCCGCTGTACTGGCAGGGCGATTCCGACGGCTGGCAGCTGTTCACGCTGCATGGGCGGATGCCGCTCGACCCGCTGACGCCGGTGACGCATGTCAGCTGGTTCGAGGCCGACGCCTACGCACGCTGGGCATCGGCCCAGCACCCGGATCTGCCGCCGCTGCGGCTTCCGACCGAGACCGAGTGGGAACATGCCGCCGAAGCGGGCGGTGCAAGCTCGCTGGCCGCCGGAAACTTCCTCGAGGGCGGTGCTCTGCATCCGCTGCCGGTTCCCGAGGCACGCGACGGCGTGCTGCAACTTCTGGGCGATGTCTGGGAGTGGACGGGCAGCAACTACCAAGCCTACCCCGGTTTCCGTGCCTGGGAAGGGGCGGTCGGCGAGTACAACGCCAAGTTCATGGCCAACCAGTACGTGCTGCGCGGCGGCTCCTGCGTGACACCGCGATCACACATCCGGACCAGCTACCGCAACTTCTTCCCCAGCGACACCCGCTGGCAGTTCAACGGCGTGCGCCTCGCGCACGACCTCGCGTGAGGGGCGGCCCCAGAGCGGGCCATCGGGGTGCCGCCCCCGCGATGCCGCGGAATTCAGCTTGCCCGGCAGTGCCGGATCGACTCGAGCGGAATCCGTTCCTGGCGCCGCGCGTACAAGCCGGACCGACCTGAATTCGCCGCTCGCGGCGACCTCGAATCGATGACCCACCACCCCCGCGTTGGCGTCCTCTTCAACCACGACTGGGACGCCCTTGGATTTGCACGCCATCACCATGGCCACCGTTTCGACAGCGCCGGCTTCGATCTCTTCTCGTTCCCCAGCAACGCGAGGCTGGTCGGCTTCGACCTCGGCCGCTTCGCGCAGGCGCAGGCGCGGCGGGCACGCCGCCGCGGCTGGGCCGCGGTGGTCTCGCACCACGAGCAGTTCGGTGCGCTCGCGGCGGCGCTGGTGGCCGAGGCCGCCGGCCTGCCCGGCACCTCGCCGGAGGCGGTGCTGGCTGCCCAGCACAAGCTGCATGCCCGGCGCGTGCTGCAGCGGGTAGCCCCGGAGCACAACATCGGCTTCGCGCCGCTCGACGTCGAGTACGGCCAGGACATCCCCGACGGCCTGTCCTACCCCTGCTTTGTCAAGCCGGTGAAGGCGGCGTTCTCGGTGCTCGCACGGGCCGTGCACCACCGCGCCGAGCTGCAGGCGCACACGCGCTTTGGCGCGCGCGAACTGTGGGTCATTCGCCGGCTGGTCGAACCGTTCGAACGCATCGCCCGCGAGCGGCTGCCCGAGGCCGGCAGCGCGCACCGGATGATGCTCGAGGAGCCGCTGCCGCTGCACACGCCCCAGTTCAACCTCGACGGCTGGATGAACGAAGGGCGCGCGCATGCACTCGGCGTGGTCGACGCCGTGATGTACCCTGGCACCCAGGCCTTCATGCGCTGGGAACACCCGAGCCGGCTGGCGGCCGGGGTGCAGGCGCGCGCGCTGGCGGTCGCAGAACGCTTCCTGCGCGCGGTGGGCTTCACGCATGGCCTCTTCAACATGGAGTTTTTCTTCGACGCTGCCACCGGCCGGCTGGCGGTGATCGAGTTCAACCCGCGGCTGGCCTCGCAGTTCTCCGACCTCTACCTGCGCGTGCAGGGCATCGACCCGCATGCGATCTCGCTGGCGCTCGCGCTCGGCCGCAACCCGGCCGAGCTGCCGCGCAGCGAGCCCCGCGCCGGCGCAGCGGCCAGCCTCGTCTACCGCACCTTTCCCGGCGAGCCGCTGCCGACAATGCCTTCGCCGGTGCGGGTGTCGATGCTGCGCCGGCAGTTCCCGGATGCGCTGCTGTTCTGCTACCCGCGAGGCGGCCACGCGCTCGAGCGCGACTTCAAGTGGCTGGGCTGCTGGCGCCACGGCATCCTGCACCTGCAGGGGCGCGACGAACACGAGCTGCGCGAGCGCTGCCTGCGGGCGAGCGAGCTGCTCGGCTGGGGCGCGCCTTATGCCGACCAGCTCGGCCATGCGCGGCCGGCCGCCGGGTGGTCGCCGGTGCTGCCGGTGTCGGGGTCGACCGCGTCGCCCTGAGCCAGGAGAGCGGACCATGGCACCGCCATCCGCGCTGACCCGCCGCCACCTGCTTGCGGCCACCACGCTCGGCTGGGCCGCCGGCTGCACGCTCGCACCCGACAGCGACCACGACGCTGCCGACGCGCCGGTCGCCGCGCCGCTGCCGCGGCCGCCGCGCGTGGCCTGGGTGTTCAGCTCCGGCGGCCCTCGGGGCTTCGTTCATGTCGGCGTCATCAAAGCCCTCGACGAGCTCGGGCTCAGGCCCGATCTGCTGGTCGGGGCCTCGGCGGGCGCGCTGGCCGCGGTGCTGTTCGCGGCCGGCAGGACCGGCGCCGAGATCGAACAGGTCGCGCTCGAGCTGCAACCGATGGCGCTGGCGCGCCTGGCGATGGGCGGTGAGGAGCGCCTGGGCGGCGCCGCAATCCGCGACCTGGTGGCCGAGCTGGTGCCCGAGCGTTTGCTCGAGCGGCTGCCAACCCCCGCAGTCTGTGCCGCGCAGCGCCTGGGCGATGGCCAAGTGGTCGGCTTCTCGCGCGGCGATGCCGGGCTCGCGGTGCAGGCCGCGAGCGCGATCGAGGGGCGGTTCTCGCCGGTGCGCATCCACGGCCGGCGCTACGCCGATGCCGACCAGCGAATGCCGCTGCCGGTGCGCATCGCGCGCGGGCTCGGTGCGGCGAAGGTGCTCGCGGTCGACGCCTCGGCGCACGAGGACCGCGCGCCGCCGGGCGCCGAACGCTACCGCGAAGGCGACCTGCGCAAACGGGAGCTGACGCGCCCCGACGCCGCGCTCGCCGACCTGCTGCTGCACCCCGACTTCGGCTACTGGGTGAGCCTGTCGCAGGCCTTCCGGCAGCGCGCGATCGCCGCCGGCTACCGCGAGACGATGGCGCACGCCGTGCCGCTGCGGGCGCTGCACGGGCAGGGCTGACGGCGCAGGGGACTCGCGTCTCCCGCCCGCCGTCACGGCATGGCGGCGATGCGCTCGGCGAGCCGCCACAGCGCGAGTCGGTGCGCCACCACGAGGCTGTCGATGTCGCTGCCGGACGAAGGCACGACAAAGGCTGCCGACGCCGCCTTCGGCGGCTGGGCGCCGCTGGCGTCGGCCAATGTCCACCGCGCCTGCAGCCGCACGCCGCGGCGGTCGGGTTCGGCCTCGAGCGCCAGCAGCTCGATCCGAAGCTGGTGCGTCGCCGCCACCCCTGGCGGCGCCGGGCTCGACCACAGCCGACCCTCGCCGAGCAGCGTCGTGAGGTCCTGACGCAGCACCCGCGGGACAGCATCGCGCAGCGACTCGGCCCAGCGGTGCCCGCCCTGCGACACCAGACCGGCAGCACCTTGCGGCAGCACGAAGGCCTCGCGGTCGAGGTACTCGGGCACCTGCACCGGCAGCATCAGCAGCCAGGTGCCGCGCGACGCCGCCGCCGCGGCGGCCACCGGCGACGCCGACGGCAGGTGGAAGAGCTGCACCGGCGGCGAGCTGCCGGCACAGCCGGCCAGCAGCGCGCCCAACAGCAGCGCCGCTGGGGCGGGGAAGGGCAGGCTCGGAAGGCTCACGCGTGCTCCGTCGGTTCGATGAAGGCCGGTTCAGGGGCCGGCCGGGCTGCGGCCGCGGATCAGCGCCTCGGGCTGGGTCTCGAGCAGATCGGCCAGCTCGCGCACAGCCCGCGAGGCGCGCGAGACGTCCTGCGCCGCGCGCTGCACCTGGGTGATCAGCGGCGAGTCCTCGGCCATCACCGCACGCAGCGCGACGGCGCTGCGCGCCAGTTCGTCGGCCGCACGCTGCGCGCTGCGAAGCACCGGCGTGCCTTCGGCGAGCAGCGCCTCGGTCCGTGCCACCGCCGACGCCGCACGGTCGACTGCGGCACCGACGCGGTCGCCGGTGCCCTGCCACTGCGCCATCGTCTGCCGGGTCTGCGTCAGCGTGCCCTGCAACGCGTCGGCCAGCGGGTCGATTCTCTGTTCGAGCCGCGACATCAGGCGCTGCAGCTGCCCGCTTGCCGCAGCGAGGTCGGCGAGCGACTGGCGCAGGTTCGGGTCGGCCACCAGCTGGCGCGCGCTGGCGGCGATCGCCGACACGTCGTCGACGAGTTTGGCGACATCGAGCCTTTGCAGCTGCTTCTGCAGCGACTGGATCGGCGTCGCCAGCGTCGGGATCTCGACCACGCTGCCGTGCGGTGCGGCCTGCGGCCGCGTTGCCGCGCCGGGCCGCAGGTCGAGGTCGACGTAGAGCAACCCGGTGAGCAGGCTCTGGGTGGCCAGCTGCGCGGTGAGCCCCTGCGCCACCAGCGCCGCCAGCGTCGGACCGTCGGGCTTGCCGTCGGGGCTGCGGATCAGGCCACGGTCGAGTTCGACCTCGACCGGGATCGCGAATCGGCTTGCCGAGCCGTCGTGGACGACGCCGATCGACATCACGCTGCCCAGGCGCACGCCGCGGAAGACCACCGGCGCACCGAGCTGCAGCCCGTAGATCGACCCTTCGAAGTGCATCACCGCACGCTCGCGCGCGGCGAACAAACCCCCACGCGACACCACCACCACCGCCGCCACCAGCAGCGCGACGGCACCGATCGCGAACAACCCGATTCGCGTCGGGCTGGCGCGCCGCCTCACCGCCGCGGCCCCCGGCGAAGGAACTCGCGCACGCGCGGCGGGCCGCCCTCGGCCAGATCGTGCGGAGAACCCAGCGCGGTCATCGTCTTCTCCTGGTGGTCGAGAAAGAGGGCGCGGTCGGCCACCGCGAACACGCTGTCGATGGTGTGCGTGACCATCACGACCGTGGTCCCCAGATGTTGCCTCAGGTTCAGCATCAACTCGTCGAGCCGCCGGGTGCTGAAGGGGTCGAGCCCCGACGACGGCTCGTCCAGGTAGAGCAGCTCGGGGTCGAGCGCGAGCGCGCGTGCGATCGCGGCGCGTTTGCGCATGCCGCCGCTGAGCGCCGCGGGCTCGAGGTCGAAGGCCTCGTCGAGCCCGACCAGCGCGAGCTTGAAGCGCGCCTGAAGCTCACGTTCGCGCCGGTCGAGCGGGCTGAACATCCGCAGCGGCAGCATCACGTTCTCGCCCACCGTCATCGAGCTCCACAGCGCACCGGCCTGGAACATGACGCCGAAGCGCCGCCGCAGCGTCGCCAGCGTTTCGTCGTCGCAGTGGTGCAGGTCCTGCCCGCCGTACAGCACCTGCCCGGCGGCCGGCTCCTGGAGCCCGATCAGGTGTCGCAGCAGCGTGCTTTTGCCGCATCCGCTGGCGCCGACAATCGCCAGCACCTCGCGGCGGCGGATCTCGAAGTCGAGGTCGCGCTGAACGACGTCGCCGCCGAAGGCCATCGTCAGCCCGACCACGCGCACCAGCGGCTCGGCCCAGGCCGCGCCGTCGGTGGTGGAGGGCAGCGCGTTCAAAGTCCGAGGCTCTGGAAGAGCACCGTGCTCGCCGATGCCGCGACGACGATCCACACGAGCGCCTTCACCACCGCGGTGGTGGTCGCGGCACCAACCGCCTGCGCGTCGCGGCCGGCGTGCAGCCCCTCGCGGCAACCGGCGAGCGCCACCAGCGCGATGTACATCGTGCCCTTGAAGAGCCCGATCCACAGGTGTGTCCAGGTCAGCGCGTCGAGGCACTTGTGCAGGTACTCGAACGAAGGCACGCCGTAGATGCCCACGGCCGGCGGCAGACCGGCCAGAACACCGACCAGCGCCGCGTACGCGATCAGCAGCGGCGCCACCGTCAGCATCGCCAGCAGGCGCGGCAGCACCAGGTAGTCGATGGGGTCGATGCCGAGCGCACGCAGCGCGTCGATCTCCTCGTTGGCCTTCATCGTGCCGATCTGCGCCGCGAAAGCGGCACCGACACGACCGGCGAGGATGACGCCGGTCATCAACCCGGCCAGCTCGCGAACAACGCCGACGGTGACGACATCCGCGATGAAGGTCTGTGCACCGATGCGCTCGAGCTGCGCACCGCCCATGTAGGCGAGCATGAGCCCGATCAGAAAGCAGGTCAGCGAGACGATCGGAAGGCTCATCGGCCCTGTCTGGTCGAGCTGCCGCGCGTAGTCGGACCAGCGGATCACCGCCCTGCCGCGAACCAGCCGCCCCAGCGCGAGCAGCACCTCGCCGATGAAGGCCGCGGTGTCCAGCGCGTCACGCCAGCCGCGGCGCACCGCGTGCAGGAAGCCGCCGCCACCGGGCTCGGCCGGCAGTTCGTCGGGCACCGCGTCGGCGGCCGGCAGCGCCAGCTCGAGCGCGGCGCGGACCGCGTCGGGCAGCCCGTGGGTGTCGACAAGAACGCCCTGGCGCCGCAGTGGCGCCAGCAGCCGCCACAGCGCGGGAGCGGTGCCGGCGTCCCACGCGGCCAAGGTCGTGGCGTCGAGTTGCACCGCGGTGCCGGGTTCGAGCGCCGGCGGGGCTGCCGCTGACGCGCGCGCAGGCAACGATGCCGCGCCACGCCAATCGCCCTGCAGGACAAGCGCCCAGCCGCCGTCTCGGGACACCCAGGAGCTCGATGCCGAAGAGGCCGCCTTGCGCACAGCCGCGATGATGCCCGCAACGGCAGCGCGGACGCCTGCCGCGCACGAGGGCGGGCAGCCGGGGCTGCGCGGGCCGGCGTCGCTCGCGTTGTTCAGGCCGGAACCGGGGCCGAAGGCGGTGGGTTCGGCCTGCGCAGCGCAAAGAGCATCTGAGCGACTCCGGCAGCGATGCCGAGCGAAACACCGAGCTGCGAAGCCAGCGTGTACGAGCCGAGCAGGTCGTACAGCAGCCCACCACCGTAGGCCCCGGCGAAGCTGCCGAACTGGTGGCTGACGAAGGCCACGCCGCCGAGCATCGCCTGCCACCGCAACCCGAAGGTGTCGACGATCCAGCCAGCCACCAACGGGCCGACGCCGAGCCACAGAAAGCCCATGATGGCTGCGAACACCAGCGTTCCCTCGGGCGTTGGGCTGGAAACGAAGTACCAGGCCAGTGCCAACGACCGCAGCACGTAGATGCCCCCCAGCAGCACGAGCTTGTTCCAGCGCCCACCGGCCCAGCCGAAGAACAGGCTGCCGAGAACGTTGAATCCGCCGATCACGCCGAGTGCCTTGGCGCTCAACATCGGGTCCATGCCGCAGATCTCGAGGTACGAGGGCAGATGCGTCGTCAGGAAGACGAGTTGCATGCCGCACACGAAGTAGGCCAGCGCCATCACGACGAAAGGCATGTGGTGCAGCGCATGGCCGAGCGCGGCGCGGACATCGAGGTCGTCCTGCTGGCCGGGAGGTGCAGCCGGCAGCGGCACGCGGTCGACCCGCCCGGCGGTCCACGCCGCGGGGACCATCAGCAGAGCCAGCACGACGAATCCCCAGACGCCGAACCGCCACCCATGCGCCTGCGACAACGCCTGGCCGATCGGTGCCGAGAGTAGGGCGCCCAACGACCCTGCCGCGGAGACAATGCCGAGCACGGAGCTTCGCATCGCCGCCGAAACCGGCCGTGCTGCCACCGCCATTGCCATCGCGGCACCGGTGCATGCCATCGCGGCCCCAATCGCGAACCCGGCACCCAGCAGGACGGCGAACAGCCCGTTCGCGGTCGCCAGCAGCGCCATGCCCGCGATGTAGAGCAGCGAGCCGCCGACCATCAGCGGCCGGAAGCCCAGCCGAACAGCCCAGGCGCCGGCGACCGGCTGCAAGATGCCCCAGACGAGGTTCTGCACCGCGATCGCAAGCGTGAAGTCGGCGACCGAGATCCCGACGTCACGGGTCAGCGGAGGCATGAAGATGCCCAGGCTCTGGCGAAGCCCCATGGCCAGAGTGAGCATCAGGGACGCGCCGATCAGGATCGGCAGCATCGGCCGCAGGGTGTGGATGCGGCGGGTCACCGGCAACACCCGGCGACGTTGACTGGGTGAAGGGGTTGCAGCGTGGGGTTTCCGGGCGCCAAAGGTCGCCAGGTTCCCCGGATGTTCCTGAACAGCATGGCGCACACCTTAACCGGACGCGTGGGCCCAGGTTCGCCAGTGGATGCAGTTAACAGAATACACATTGTGCTCTGCATGTGATGTCGAGTCCGCTTACAAGTGCCGGTTGATCCCATCGGAAGCGTCGCGGGCCATCACCTAAGTCTCTGAGCTTCCGGTGCTTTCACGCCCCGGCGCGAAACCTGCAAGCCCTCCGCCAAGACTGCACGCATTGACTCACGCGCTCCCCATGCTTTCGCCAAGACTCCTGCTCGTGGCGGCCGGTATCGTGGTCGGAACTTGGGCACCGATGGCCGGCGCGGGCCCGGTCTCAACAGCCGCAGGCGCCACCGAGCCTCGAGCCGGCGAATCGGCCGATGGTTCGTCAGAGTTGCCTTTGGCACCGCCAGCCTCGGGCAACAAGACCATCGATCTGCTGCTTCAGCTTCAACCCACGCCGGCTGCCGCCAGCGCACCCGCTCTCGAACAGACCACTCGCGCCTTGCCGCCGCCGAGTTCGCCCCGCAGCCAGCCGCCGGCGCCCGACCCCACCGTGCTGGACCAACTCAAGGAGGCGATGCTGAAGACGGGTGTCCGCGAGGCCCTCCCGAGCCGGGCGCCAGACCCCGAGCGTGAGGCACGCATGGCGCAAGAGCACCAGCGTCGCGAGATCGAGTACGGCGCCACCCGACGCGCCGACGATGGTGCCTGGCGCCGTGCGCCTGAGGCTGCAACCGGCTCGCTGTTGGATCTGGCCGTCGTGCGCTACATCCGGGAGAACCGCTGGCTGGTGATCGGCGGCTCACTCGGCGTGCTGGCTCTTGCCTACGGCGCGGCCAACTTCTCATTTCGCCGTCGCAGCCGCCGCTGAACGCGGCGCGCGATGCTCCGCAAGCGTCGCCCGCGGGACGAGATCGGTCCCGATCTCAGGCGCGGCCTGGGTCCGCGTCGGCGTCCATCTCGGGTGCAGCTGGCACCGGCCGACCTGCTGACGCTGCCGGGTTTTGCGCAACCGGTCGATCCAGCGGACGGCACAGGTGCCTGTTCAGGCGGCCGAGACGCTCGCTCTTCTCGATCGCCGCCAGCACCACTTCGGGCTGCAGCATGAGCATGAACGGGTTGTGAGCAGCGGATTGCTGAGACATTGCAGGCGCTCCCAGAGTGGACACGGTCCCTCGGTATCGGCAACTTTAGGCGCGGCGAATGTGCTTCCGTAGTCGGCCAGGCTCCAAACCCCTTGTCGGATGACTTCCGACACGAAGTCGGGCGACCATCCCCCTAATCCGGCAATTCAGCGTGCCGCTGCCTCCAGCCTCGAGGCCAGCGCCTCACGGCCGCCCAGGCGCGCAAAGGCCGCGGCGTCGAGTCCCTGGTCGTTGCGCGCCCGCGGATCGGCGCCGCGCGCCAGCAACAGCAAAGCCGACCCTTCCGCGCCATAGCGGGCCGCCATCATCAGCGGCGTGGTGCCGTTGGGTGACCGGGCTTCGATCGGCGCGCCCCGGGCGAGCATCAGTTCCACCAGTTGTGTTTGAGGCCCGGTCGCCGCGTAGTGCAGTGGCGACCAGCCCGGGCGGTCCACCTGCGCTCCCCGCGCAAGCAGCTGGTCAACCCAGTCGCGCTCGCCGCGCAGCGCAGCGATCATCAGCGCGGTTTCGCCGGCGTGGTTCGGTGTGTCGACCTTTTGCGCAGGGTGCGCGACGAGCTCACGCGCAACCCGGAACGAGCCGCCGCGGATGGCCAGGATCAGCGCGGTCTGTCCCTTCTCGTCGAGGCTGTTGGGGTCGAATCCGCGCTTGAGCAGCGTGTGGACCGAGCGCTCGTCGTCGCTGCCGACGGCACGGAAGAAGTCTTCGTAGGCGCCCGCTATCGCAAGAGATAGATGTGATGCGACAACAGCATAGAGAACAAACTTGAAGTACTCTCTCATTTCTCGGAAAGCCCAAACAGACGATTGAAATTGTCGCTGGTCGCCGAGGCGATGGCTTCGGCAGGCAGGCCCTTCACCAGCGCGAGCGCCTGCGCCACATAGGGAACATAGGCTGGCATGTTCACCTTGCCCCGGTGGGGCGCGGGCGCAAGGTACGGGCTGTCGGTCTCGATCAGGCAGCGCTCGAGCGGCACCACGCGCGCAACATCCCGCAGTTCGTCGGCATTGCGGAAGGTGAGGATTCCCGAGAACGAGATGTGAAAGCCGAGGTCGAGCGCGGCGCGAGCCACCTCGCGCGTCTCGGTGAAGCAGTGGAAGACGCCGCAGGCGGCCGAAGCCCCCTCCTCGCGCAGGATCGCGAGCGTGTCGTCGCTGGCCGAGCGGGTGTGCACCACCAATGGCAGGCGGGTCGCGATCGCGGCACGGATGTGGGTGCGAAAGCGCTCGCGCTGCCACTCCATCTCGGCCCGCGAGCGGCCGGCGAGCCGGTAGTAGTCGAGCCCGGTCTCACCGATGCCGACCACCTTGGCGCCGGCCGCCGCGCCGACGAGGTCCGCCACCGTCGGTTCAGCGACGCCCTCGCTATCGGGGTGGACGCCGACCGTGCACCAGAAGTTGTCGAAGCGTCGCGCGAGCGCGTGAACCCGCGGAAACTCCTCCATCGTCGTGCAGATGCACAAGGCTCTCTCGACTCGCGCCGCCTGCATCGCGGCGCGCACGTCGTCGATGCGGCTGGCAAGCTCGGGAAAGGTCAAGTGGCAATGGGAGTCGACGTACATCGCGGATTGGCCGGCTCGCAGGCGGCGCGCAGCCGCGCAACGGCGCGCAAGCTCAGATGGTCTGCGTCGGCTTGGCCGATGAGATCGCGGTGCCGAGGAGTTCTTCGATCTTCAGCTTCAGGTGCCGCGTCTTCTCGTCGGCGGGAAAGCGCACCCCGACCCCCTGGGTACGGCCGCCGGATGCGTTGGCCGGCGTGATCCAGGCCACCTTGCCGGCCACCGGATAACGCTGCGGATCGTCGGGCAGCGAGAGCAGCAGGTAGATGTCCTCTCCGAGGCGGTAGTCACGCGTCGTCGGAACGAACAGCCCGCCATCCGTCAAGGCGGGCATGTACGCGGCGTAGAGCGCACCCTTCTCGCGAAAGACCAGCTGCATCACGCTCGGCCGAGCCGAGGGTGCTGCGGCGGCGCCGGCCGCGGGGGCGGCGCCAACTCCGCGAACGGGGGCCTTGTCGCTCATGGCCGCAGTGTAGCGGTGCGCTCCGGCGTCGCGAGGGCGCGGCGTGCGCCGATCAACAGCGCATCGAGCACCAGCGGTTCGCCGTAAGGGTGTTCGGCGGTGGCCGCCAGCTTCCACAGCGACCGCGCCCATGCCGCCAGTGCCTCCGCGCGGCACCCGACGGGGACCGCCTCCGGCGGAAAGAACCGCGTCGCCGTGCCATCGCCAAGGTTGCGCGCCATCGTGTCGTGGCAAAGCTTCAGCAGCGCGTCGACGGCCCGCGGCAGCGGCCACGAGGCCAGCAACCCCGGGCGACCACGAGCCAGCTGGCCTGGCAGCGCGCACCAGCCCTCGGCGTCGACCCCGGCTTCGGACCACGCCAGCGCCTCCAGAGGGGCACCGGAGCAGGCGGCGAGCAGCACCTCAGCCCCTTCGACGCCACGCGCGGCGAGCCAGGCCGCGGACTCGCTCGCTGTCGGTGGCGGGACCCGGACGCGCTGGCAGCGGCTCAGCACGGTGGGCAGCAGCCGCGCCGGTTCGGAAGCGGTGAGCAGGATGCGCGCATGCGCCGGCGGCTCCTCCAGCGTCTTGAGCAGCGCGCTGGCCGCGGCCGGGTTCAGCGTTTCGCCGGGGTGGACCACGAGCACCTTGCCGCGGCCACGCGACGAGGTCGACGACATCCAGTCGATCGCCTCGCGGACTTCACCGATGCGGATCTGCCGGCTCGGCTTGCGGCCCCCTCGCGGCACCCCTTCGGCTTCGTCGGCATCGCCTCCGGCCTGCCAGCCAAGCCGTTGCCGCCACTCCTCGGGCACCAGCCAGAAGAGGTCCGGATGGCTCCGCGCTCGCGCGGCCTGGCAGCCCGGGCAACTGCCACAGGGCCGGGAGTTGCCCGCCGCGGACGTGGTCTCGCACAGCCAGACCCGTGCCGCGCGCGCCGCCAGCTGAAGTGAACCGATGCCGGGCGACGCGTGAAGCAGCAGCGCATGGGCATGGGGCATCGCCAGCACCTGCGCCAGCGGCGCGTCCAGCCAGGGCAATGCGTCGGGGTCGGTCACCATGTTCGTTCGGCGAGGGCGGTTTCGACGGCGCGCCACACCTCTTGCGGCCCGCCGCTGGCATCGATGCACTTGAACCGCCCGGGCGTCGCCGCCATGCGTGCGCGATAGCCCTCGCGCACGCGCTCGAAGAAGTCTCGGTCCTGCACTTCGAATCGGTCGGGGGCTCGCGCCGCACGGCGGCGCTCGGCAGCGATCGCGGCATCGAGGTCGAACCACACCGTGAGGTCCGGCTGTCGGCCCTGCTGCACCCACTGCTCGAGCTGCGACAGCACCGCCAAAGGCATGCCGCGCCCACCGCCCTGGTAGGCGAAGGTGGCATCGGTGAAGCGGTCGCACAGCACCACCTGGCCGCGCGCGAGCGCCGGTTCGATGCAGCGTTGCAGGTGATCGCGCCGCGCGGCGAAGACGAGCAGCGACTCGGTCAGCGTGTCCATCGGTTCCCGCAGCACCAACTCGCGCAAGGTCTCGGCGAGCGGCGTTCCACCGGGCTCGCGCGTGACCAGCACGTCGTGCCCGCGCTCACGCAGCCAGGCCTCGGCGCGGGCCAGGTGCGTGCTCTTGCCCGCCCCGTCGATGCCTTCGAAGGTGACGAAGCGGCTCACTTACCCTGCCCGCGCTGGTACCGGTTCACCGCTCGATTGTGCTCGGCCAGCGTTTCGCTGAAGACGCTGCTGCCGTCGCCGCGGGCCACGAAGTACAGCGCGCGGGTGGCATCCGGCCGCACCGCGGCGCGCAGCGAGGCCATCCCCGGCAGCGCGATCGGCGTCGGTGGCAGGCCGGCGCGTGTGTAGGTGTTGAACGGGGTGTCGGCGAGCAGATCCCGCTTGCGCAGGTTGCCGTCGAAGGCCTCGCCGAGCCCATAAATCACCGTGGGGTCGGTCTGCAGCGGCATCCCGAGCCGCAGCCGGTTGGCGAAGACGCCAGCCACGAGCCCCCGGTCGGCCGCCTGCCCGGTTTCTTTCTCGACGATCGAGGCCAGGATCAAGGCCTGTTCCGCGTCGCGCAGCGGAGTGTCGGCAGAACGATCGGCCCAGGCCTCGGCCAGACGGCGCTGCATCGTGGCGTGGGCGCGCTTCAGCACCGCGAGGTCGCTCACTCCGCGGCCAAAGGCGTAGGTGTCGGGAAAGAAGCGGCCTTCGGCGGCAACCCCCGGAGAGCCCACGGCCGCCATCAGCGCGGCATCGTCCATCGCTGCCGTGTGGGGCTTCAGGTTCGGCGCCGACGCCAGCGCGGCGCGCATCTGGCGCACCGTCCAGCCTTCGACGATGCGAACCGTCTCCAGCGTCTCGCGGCCCTGCACCATCGTCTCCAGCAGCGTGCGCGGCGTGACACCGGTATGCACCTCGTAGCTGCCGGCACGGATTCGGCGTGCCAGGCCCGAGGCTCGGAACCAGGCGTGGAGCCACCGGGCATCGGTGACGATCCCCGCGGCGACCCAGGCCTCGGCAACCTCGCGTGCATGGCTGCCGGGTTCGATCGACAGCTCGACGCTCGGGCGGGCCAGCTCGAGCGGTCGGCCGAGCCACCACTTGGCAAGCGCTGCCGCCGAGGCGCCGGCCAGCAGCAACACGACCCCGGCGACTGCAAGGCCCCGCAACCCTATGAAGGTCCGGAACATGGTCGGTCATGATAATCAGCGCCATGAGTTCATCCCCCGGCTCGTCCCCGATCGTCGGCGCGCTGCCGCTGTCCGACTGGGGCGTGATTCGCGCCCGCGGCAGCGATGCCCGCAGCTTCCTGCAGGGCCAGCTGACGCAGGACGTCCTGACCCTGCGCCCCGACGAAGCGAGGCTCGCCGGCTACTGCTCGCCGAAGGGCCGGCTGATCGCCAGCTTCGTGGTCTGGGCGGAAGGCGATGACGAACTGCGGCTGGCCTGCAGCGCCGAACTGCTGGCGCCGACGCGCGATCGACTGGCGAGGTTCGTCCTGCGTTCTCGTTGCCAGCTCACCGACACCGGCGGCGAGGCCATGCTCTGGGGAATCGCCGGTGCCGTGTCGCCGGCCTGGGGTGCGCCACCGGCACCCTGGGAGGTGCGCCGCGCCGGCGACGGGCGGTTGATCAGCCTGCCGCCAGCGCGCATCGATGGTGTCGACGTCCCGCGTGCGTTGTGGGCGGCGCCGAAGGAGGCCGAACCGCCCTCACCGCCGGCCCTCGATCCGCAGGCCTGGGCCGCGCTCGAAGCCGCCAGCGGTGTGGTGCGAATCACCCGCGCCACCACCGAGCAGTTCGTGCCGCAGATGGTCAACTTCGAGATCGTCGGCGGCGTCGACTTCCGGAAGGGTTGCTACCCGGGGCAGGAGGTGGTCGCCCGCAGCCAGTATCGCGGCACGCTGAAGCGGCGTGCGGCGCTCTTCGGCTGCTCCGAGCCGGCGTCGTCAGGGCAGGAGGTCTTTCACAGCGACGATCCGGCGCAGCCTGCCGGCATGGTGGCGCTGGCAGGGACGCTGCCGCCGGGCCGCCACATTGTGCTCGCCGAGGTCAAGATCGCGGCGCTTGCCGGCGGCGAGCTTCGCCTCGGCTCGGCGGCTGGCGTGCCGCTCGAGCGGGCCGAACTGCCCTACGCCGTCGCGTTCGACGGCGATTGACGCTGCGGCGGCTCGGCCGCAGGCGACTGTCGCACTTCGGGCAGCAGCGCACCTGCCTCGATTCGAAGCTGGCGGTCGCAGCGGGCGGCGATGTCGCGGTCGTGGGTCACCAGAACCAGCGTCGTCCCCGCCTCCCGGTTCATCGCGAACATCAGTTCCATCACCTTCTCACCGGTGGCGAAGTCGAGGCTCCCGGTCGGCTCGTCGGCCAGCAGCACCGCCGGGTGGACGACGAAGGCGCGGGCAAGCGCGACGCGCTGCTGCTCGCCGCCCGAAAGCACCCGCGGGTAGTGGCCGAGCCTCTCGCCGAGCCCTACCCGCTGCAGCATCTCGGTGGCCGCGTCACGCGCATCGCCGCGCCCGAGCAACTCCAAAGGCAGCATCACGTTCTCGAGCGCGGTCAGGTGTGTCAGCAGTTGGAAGCTCTGGAACACGAAGCCCACCTGCCTCGAGCGATGCGCGGCACGTGCGTCCTCGTCGAGCGTGAAGAGGTCGGCGTCGGCGAGCATCACCTGCCCTTCGCTCGGCACATCGAGCCCGGCAAGGATCGACAGCAGCGTGCTTTTGCCCGACCCCGAGGCGCCGACGATCGCGACCGACTCGCGCGGGGCGAGGTCGAAGGTGATGTCGTGGAGAATCGTCAGCGTGCCGGTGGCATCGGCCACCCGTTTGGTGAGGCCTCGGACCGAGATGATGGGTGACGGCATGCGTGGGTGCGCAAAGATGCGGCGGCGATGGGCCGTGCACTGTATCGTGCTCGCTGCCGCGGCGTGGCCACCTTGCGACGGATGGGCCCAGGCGGCGGCCAGGAAGCCGACCGTGCTCGTCGTCGGCGACAGCCTCTCGGCCGAGTACGGCATCGCACGGGGCAGCGGCTGGGTGGCGCTGCTGCAGGCCCGGCTCGACGCGCAGCGCAAGCCCATGCAGGTGGTCAATGCCAGCGTCAGCGGCGACACCACCTCGGGGGGGCGTTCACGCCTGCCCGCGCTGCTGGCGAGCCACCGGCCGCAGGTGGTGGTGATCGAGCTCGGCGGCAACGACGCGCTTCGCGGCCTGCCGATCACGATGACCGCCGACAACCTGACGCAGATGGCGCGCGCTGCGAAGGCCGCCGGCGCGAAGGTGCTGCTGGTCGGGATGCAGGTGCCGCCGAACTACGGGCGCAAGTACACCGAGGACTTCGAACGCGCCTTCCAGCAGGTGGCCAAGGGCGAAGGGACGTCGCTGGTGCCTTTTCTGTTGAAGGGCGTGGCCGACGGCCCGGATGCGGAGTCGATGTTCCAGCCCGATCGCATCCACCCCAAGGCCGAGGCTCACCCGCGCATGCTCGAAAACGTCTGGCCCGAGCTGGTGAAGCTGCTCCCCAAGTAGCGCGGGCTACTCCTCGGTCCCGGGGTCGAGGTCGGGAAACAGCACGCTGGTGAATCCGAGCTTCGTGAGATCGATCATCCGCGTCGGGTACAGGCGGCCGATCAGGTGGTCACACTCGTGCTGCACGACGCGGGCGTGGAAGCCCTCGGCCTCGCGCTCGATCAGCCGGCCCTCCTCGTCGAAGCCGCGGTAGCGGATGCGTGCGAAGCGCGGAACCACCCCGCGCAGGCCGGGTACCGAGAGGCAGCCTTCCCAGCCCTCCTCGAGCGCATCGCCGAGCGGCTCGACCACGGGGTTGACGAGCACCGTTCTCGGCACTGGCGGCGCCTCCGGGTACCGCTCGTTGCGCTCGAAGCCGAACAGCACCACCTGAAGGTCGACGCCGATCTGCGGTGCCGCGAGCCCGGCGCCGCGCGCCGCGACCATCGTGTCGTGCAGGTCGTCGACGAGCTCTCGCAACAGGGTGGTCCGGAACTCGCGCACAGGCTGCGCGATGCGCAGCAGCCGCGGGTCGCCCATCTTCAGGATCTCTCTCACCGCCATCGGAAACTGCCCTTCTTCACCCTTCAACGTGCGGCCAGCAAGGCCTGCAGCCCGGCTTCGTCGAGCACCGGCACGCCGAGCTCGTGCGCCTTGTCGAGCTTGCTGCCGGCTTCGCTGCCGGCGACGACGAAGTCGGTCTTCTTCGACACCGAACCCGCCACCTTGCCGCCGGCGGCCTCGATCATCTCGCGTGCCAGGTCGCGCGTCAGCGTCGGCAATGTGCCGGTCAGCACCAATGTCCTGCCGGCCAGCGGCTTCGGGGTGCTGTCGACACCGGCGCCTTCGGCCCAGCTGACTCCGGCGGCGCGCAGCTGCTCGACGATCTCGCGATGGTGCGGCTGGTCGAAGAAGGTGCGAATGCTCCGGGCCACGACCGGGCCGACATCGGGCACCCCGAGCAGCGACTCGAGCGACGCGTCCATCACGCGGTCGATGCTGCCGAAGTGGCGCATGAGGTCCTTCGCCGTCGCCTCGCCGACATGCCGAATGCCGAGCGCGTAGAGAAAGCGCGCCAGCGTCGTTTGTTTGCTCTTCTCCAGCGCCGCCACCAGGTTGGCGGCGCTCTTGTCGGCCATGCGGTCGAGCGCCGCCAGCTTGGCGACGCCGAGCGTGTACAGCTCGGGCAGCGAGCGGATCAACCCGCCGTCGACCAGCTGGTCGACCAGCTTGTCGCCCAGGCCCTCGATGTCCATCGCCCGTCGCCCTGCGAAGTGCAGCAGCGCCTGCTTGCGCTGCGCCGGGCAGGTGAGGCCACCGCTGCAGCGGTGGTCGATGCCACCCTTCTCGCGCACGACGGCGCTGCCGCACACCGGGCAGGCGCGCGGCATGCGGAAGTTCGGCACGTAGCCCGCGCGCTCGCCGGGAATGCGGCCGACGACCTCGGGGATGACATCGCCGGCGCGCCGGACGATCACGCGGTCGCCGATGCGAACCCCCTTGCGCCGCAGCTCGAACAGGTTGTGCAGCGTCGCGTTGCTGACCGTCGTGCCACCGACAAACACCGGCTCGAGCTTGGCCACCGGCGTCAGCTTGCCGGTGCGCCCGACCTGCACCTCGATGTCGTTGAGCCGCGTCGCCTGCTCTTGCGCCGGGTACTTGTGCGCGAGCGCCCAGCGCGGCTCGCGGCTCTTGAAGCCGAGCCGCTCCTGCAGCGAGCGGTCGTCGACCTTGTAGACGACGCCGTCGATGTCGAACGGCAGCTCGTCGCGGAGCGCTCCGATCCTTGCGTGGTAGGCCACCAGCCCGTCGGCGCCATGGACGACCTCGCGCAGGCGGTTCACCGGCACGCCGAATCCCGCCAGCGCGTCGAGCAGCGTGCTGTGTTTCGGCGGCACCGGCCAGCCCCGCACCTCGCCCAGGCCGTACGCGAAGAAGCTCAGCCGCCGGCTGGCCGCGGCGCGGGCGTCGAGCTGACGCACGATCCCGGCGGCGGTGTTGCGCGGGTTGACGAAGGTCTTCTGGCCATGCTCGCGCTGGTGTTCGTTGAGCTTCTCGAACTCGTCGCGGCGCATGTAGACCTCGCCGCGGATCTCGATCACCGCATGACGGGCGTCGCGCAGCCGCAGCGGGATCTCGCCGATCGTCCGGATCGTGTGCGTGACGTCCTCGCCGGTCTCGCCGTCGCCGCGTGTGGCCGCCTGCACCAGCACACCCTGCTCGTAGCGGAGGTTGATCGCCAGGCCGTCGAACTTCAGTTCCGCCGAATAGGCCACCGGCGGCGCGTCGTCGCCGAGCTCGAGCGCCTTGCGCACCCGGGCGTCAAAGCGGCGCGCGGCGGCCTCGCTGGTGTCGCGCTCGGTCTCGATCGACAGCATCGGCACCGCGTGCCGAACCGGCTGCAACCCGTCGAGCACCGCGCCGATCACGCGCTGGGTCGGCGAATCGGGCGTTCGCAGTTCGGGGTGGGCCTCCTCGATCGCCTGCAGCTCGGCGAACAGGCGGTCGTACTCCGCGTCCGGGATCTCCGGCGCGTCGAGCACGTAGTACAGGTGGGCGTGCCGGTGCAGTTGCTCGCGCAGCTCGGCGGCGCGGCGCGCGGGGTCGGTCATGGGTATGCCCCTCCGCCTGGGCCCCGAAACGGCCTGTTCGTGGCGCGTGGCGGTGCCACCAAGCGGGAGTGAGCCCCTTCGGGCGGCCGGGCGTGTCTCATCCGCGGTGCAGGCGATAGCGATCGAAAACCACGCCCTGGTAAGGCTCGCGGCGCACTTCGACGAGCGTGAAGCCCGCGCGCTCGAACAACGGTCGCGAAAAGGGCGTGACCCAGACCTCGAGGTGGCCGAGCCCGGCGGCCGACGCGCACCCGAGCACATGCGTGAGCAACGCGCTGCCGATACCGCGGCGCCCGAGCGAGGGGTGCACGTACAGCGACCGCACCTCGCCGGCGGCGTCGAAGCCGCAGAAGCCGGCAGGGCCAGCGGCGCTGTCGGCGAGCCAGGTCTCGGCACCGAGCACGTAGTCGCGGAAGGCCGGCGTGTCGCGGCCGAAGCTCTGCCAGGCGCGCACCTGGTCGGCGGTGTAGACCTGCGGCCCGAGCTGCTCGGCGGCCACGGCATACAGTGCTGCGAGCGCCGGCACGTCGTCGGCGGTGGCGCGCCGCAGGCTCACCGGTGGCGGCAGCGGGCCGGTGTCGGGGAACGGGCCCAGATTCAACTGAAGAGCCTCCGCGCCGCCGGCGTGCCGGCCGCGAGGTCGCGCTGTTCGAGCGCGCGGTAGATGCGCTCGAGCTCCTGCCCGATGGCCGCGAAAGCGTGCAGCGTCACCGGCTGATCCTGGTCGTCGACGACCGTCGCGTCGAGGTCGTCGGCGAGCGTGCGCGCGGCGTTGTGCCAGGCCGGAAACGGCTCCGCGGCCTCGGGTGTCTGCGCGACATCGAGGCTTAGCGTGCATTCGCGCACCGCCGCGGTCTGCGGCTCCTCCGACAGCGCGGCCTGGGGGTCGAACGACAGGACCAGCATCGGTGGTGCACCCTCCTCGGCGGTCGGCAAGACCAGCCTCCCGGGGGTGACGCCCGGGACGAAGCCGAGCCGGGCCGCGCATTGCTCGAGGTAACCCACCGACCAGGTGACGGCGTTGGCGCGCAAGGTCACCGTGAGCACGGCGTCGAGCGCGCTCGCGAACTGATCGAGCTCACGTGCCCGCGACACGATGTCGAGCATGTCCGGGAAGTCGGGCGTCGCACCCACGGCGTCGGCGAAGGCCTGCACCTTCTGCACGAACTCCGAGTATTCGATCTCGTTGAGCGGGCCGCTGCGGTTGGCAAGTTGCACGCCGGCCTGCAGTTCGCGGTAGCGCGCACCGGGCTGTGGCACCTCCCATTGACCCCCGTCGAGCTCCAGCCCTTCGATCGCGAACACCTTCGTCCCGGCGCGGCGCGTCGGGCTCAGGTGCGAGGCGAGCATCTCGCCGCTGGCTGGCGCCTCGAGCGCGAGTGGCACCAGCGCGTCGATCAACGCGTCGAGCCGGGCGCTGCGCCGCAGGGCCGCGTGACGAGGCTCGCTCGCGGCGCGAGCGGCGGGGTCGATCGGCACGGTGTCGGGACCGAAAGCAGGCTCGACCCGGCCTGCGCCGCCCGCCGGGCGGACCGCGGCACGCCGCGGCCCGGCCCGACGTGACAACCACCACGCATGCAGCAGCAAGGCCAGCAGCACCGCGGCGCCGGCGAGTGCGAGCGCGGTGGTCAGCGTCATCGCCAGCCACCTCGCGCCGGTTCAGGCGGCCTCGGCGAGGCTCACCGCCGACTGCATGTCCACCGCGACGATTCGCGACACGCCCTGCTCCTGCATCGTGACGCCGATCAGCTGCTCGGCCATCTCCATCGCGATCTTGTTGTGGCTGATGAAGAGGAACTGCGTGCCGGCGCTCATCTCGGTGACCAGCTTCGTGTAGCGCTCGGTGTTGGCGTCGTCGAGCGGCGCGTCGACCTCGTCGAGCAGGCAGAAAGGCGCCGGGTTGAGCTGGAAGATCGCAAACACGAGCGCGATCGCGGTCAGCGCCTTCTCGCCACCGGACAGCAGGTGGATCGTGCTGTTGCGCTTGCCCGGCGGCTGGGCCATCACCTGCACGCCGGCGTCGAGGATCTCGTCGCCGGTCATCACCAGCCGGGCGGTGCCGCCGCCGAACAGCGTCGGGAACATGCGGCCGAAGTGTTCGTTGACCTGCGAGAAGGTCTGCGCCAGCAGCTCGCGCGTCTCGAGATCGATCTTGTGGATGGCGTCCTCGAGCGTCGTGATCGCCTCCTTCAGGTCGGCGTTCTGCGCGTCGAGGAAGGTCTTGCGCTCGCGTGCGCTGGTAAGTTCCTCGAGAGCGGCGAGGTTGACCGCACCGAGCGCAGCGAGGTCGCGGTTGATGCGGTCGATCTCCGACTGCAATCCCCAGAGCTTCACGCCGCCCTCGTCGATCGACTTCCCCAGCGCGTCGACATCGGCACCGGCAGCGGCCAGCTGCTCGGCATACTGCGCGCCGCCGAGCTCGGCGGCCTGCGCCTCGAGCTGCAGCTTCGTGATCTGTTCGCGCTGCGGCTCGAGGCTGCGTTCGACCGACAGCCGTCGCTCGTCGGCGGCGCGAAGCTTGGCGCCGAGGTCGTCGTACTCGCTGCGCGCGGCGGCCAGCACCTGCTCGCGCTCGAGCTTGACGGCCAGTGCACCCTGCAGCCCCGACTGCGCCGCGGTGTCGTCGAGCGCACCCAGCTCGAGCTCGAGCTGCTGCCCGGCGTTCTGATTGGCCTGCACCTGGGCACGCGCGGTGGCGATTGTCCGGCCCAGTTCGTCGCGCCGCGCCGCCAGCGCCCGGGCCTGGAAGTGGGCCTCCTGCGCCTGGCGCTCGAGCGCACGCTGCTGCTCGCGCAGCGCGGCCAGCGCGCGCTCGGCGGCGATCACCTCGTCGTCGATCTCGGCGTGCCGCTGCTGTGCCCGCCCGAGTTCGACATCAAGCTCTTCGAAGCGCGCCTCACCGATCTCGCGGCGGGCCGCCAGGTCGGCGAGCGCAGCGTCGATCTCGGCCAGCTCCTCGTCGAGCTGGCCACGGCGCTGGCCGGCTGCATCGGCCTGTTGGCGCAGCCGCAGCAGCTCGACGTAAAGCGCGTGTGCCCGCGTCTGCGCCTCGCTTGCCTCGCGGCGCGCGGCGAGCAGGCGCTGCGAGGCATCGGTGTAGGCGGCGTCGAGCCGCACCGACGCGCTGCGCGACTCGTCGGCGATCAGCGCCTGTGCACGCTGCGCGCGCTCGAGGTTCTCGATCTCCTGCGCGCGGGCGAGCATGCCGGCCTGCTCGGAATCGGGGGCGTAGAAGCTCACCGCGAACTGCGACACCGCGTGCCCTTCGGGTGTCATCACCACTTCACCGTGCGTGAGCTGGGCTCGCGCGGCGAGCGCATCGTCGAGCGTGGCTGCGGTGTACACACCTTCGAGCCAGTCGCCGAGCAGCGCCTGCAGGCCGGCATCGGCCAGGCGCAGGCGGTCGGTGAGCCGCGGGAGCGTGCGGTGCGTGCTCGGAACCGCGGCGCCGGGCAGCGAGTAGAAGGCGAGTTTGGCCGGCGGTGCGTCGGCGGCAAAGGCGCGAACGACGTCGAGCCGACCCACCGCCAGCGCATTCAGGCGTTCGCGAAGCGCCGACTCGAGCGCGGTCTCCCACCCGGTCTCGATGTGCACCCGGGTCCACAAGCCGGCGAGCGACTCGAGCCCATGTCGGGCCAGCCAGGGCTCGAGCTTGCCCTGCGTGCGGACCTTCTCCTGCAACGCCCGCAGCGCGTCGAGCCGGGCACCGATCTCGGCGAGCCTGCTCGCCTCGCGCGAGGCCGCGTCCTGGGCTTCGCGGCGCTGCTCGTCGAGCGCCGGCACCTCGTCGTTCAGCTCGGTCATCCGCGCATCGGTGAGGCCACGCTCCTCGTCGGCCACGGCGCTTCGCTGCTGCACCTGCGCCAGCTGCGCATGGTCCGGTGCCTGCAGTGAGCGCTGCTCGGCATCCGACCGTTCGCGACGTGTGCGCAATAGGCGGGCCTGCTCGTCGACGCTGCGGCTCTCGGCCGACAGCACCTGGATCTGCTGTTGCACCTCGGCCACCGCCTGGCGCTGCCGGCTGCTGCGCTGCTGCGCCGCGCGCAGCGTGTCCTCGGCCGGCACCAGCCGCGCAGAGACCTCCTCGGCCTGCGCATGCAGGAGCGAGGCCCGCTCGTCGGCGGCCTCGATCTCGGCGCCCAGGCGGGCGATCTCGTCGGCCGCCTCCTGCTCGCGCTGCCGCCATTGGCCGTTCTGCGTCGACAGCTCGGCCAGCCGAAGCTGCGCCCGCTGGCGGCTGTCGACGACGTAGCGGATGCGCTCCTCGAGCCGGCTGACCTCGAGCGCCGCCTCGGCCAGCGTGCCTTGCTTCGTGTGCAGCGCGTCGCTGGCGGCGAAGTGAGCCTGGCGCAGCGTTTCGAGCTCGAGCTCGACATGCCGCAGATCGGCCAGCCGCGCCTCGAGCGCGTTGTGCGCCTCGGCGACCGCCGCCTGGACACGCGCCGCCTCGCCGGCGGCGTCGCGCTGCTTCAGGAACCACAGCTGGTGCAGCTTCAGCGTGCCCTGTTGCTGCAGCTGACGGTACTGCGCCGCCACCTCGGCCTGCTTCTCGAGCTTCTCAAGGTTGCTGTTCAACTCGCGCAGGATGTCGTCGACCCGCGTGAGGTTCTCGCGGGTGTCCTTCAGCCGGCTCTCGGTCTCGCGGCGGCGCTCCTTGTACTTCGAGACGCCGGCGGCCTCTTCGAGGAACAGGCGCAGCTCCTCGGGGCGCGATTCGATGATGCGGCTGATCGTGCCCTGGCCGATGATCGCGTAGGCGCGCGGCCCCAGCCCGGTGCCGAGGAACACGTCCTGCACGTCGCGCCGCCGCACCGGCTGGTTGTTGATGAAGTAGCTGCTGGTCCCGTCGCGCGTCAGCACCCGCTTGACGGCGATCTCGGCGTACTGGTTCCAGGCGCCGCCGGCGCGGGCATCGCTGTTGTCGAACACCAGCTCGACGCTCGCCCGCCCCGCCGGCTTGCGCTGGCCCGAGCCGTTGAAGATGACGTCCTGCATCGACTCGCCGCGAAGCTCGCTGGCCTTGCTCTCGCCGAGCACCCAGCGAACGGCGTCGATGATGTTGGACTTGCCGCAGCCGTTGGGCCCGACGACACCCACCCGCTGCCCGGGCAACTGGAAAGTGGTGGGCTCGGCGAAGGATTTGAACCCCGCGAGCTTGATCTGGTTCAGGCGCAAGCGTCGGCGCTCCAAGTACTTGATATCAAATAGAAAAATGCGCTCTGGCCGGGAGCGCATCAGGGCCTGGATGATAGCATCGCGACCTCTGCCCTCCCCGGCCACGACGCCACCGACGCATGCCGCGCAAGACCCCCCCGCAACGCCAGGCCCCCGCCGTGCCGCCGACCGCGCCGAGCAGGTCGTTGCAGGTGTTTCCGAACCCCGCCCCCGGGCGCGACTACGTCATCCGTTTCGACGTGCCGGAGTTCACCTGCCTGTGCCCGCTGACCGGGCAGCCCGATTTCGCGCACTTCAAGATCGAGATCGTCGCCGACGATCTGTGCGTCGAACTGAAGAGCCTGAAGCTGTACTTCTGGAGTTTCCGCAACGAGGGCGCGTTCCACGAAAAGGTGACCAACACCATCGTCGACGACATCGTCGCCGCGATCCGGCCGCGCTTCGTCCGCATCCACGCCGACTGGTACGTGCGCGGGGGCATCCGCACCTTCGTCACCGCCGAGCACCGCAAGAAGGGCTGGAAGCCATCGCCGCGTGTCGACCTCGCGAGCGAAGCGTGAGCCCGGCACCGGCGGTGGCGCGGCCGGCGTACCAGAAGTTCGACGTCGAGGTGAAGAAGAGCGCCATCGACGGCCACGGCGTCTTCGCCGCCGAGCCGATTCCGCAGCGGCTCAAGATCGGCGAGATCCGTGGCGAGTCGATCAGCGTTGCCGAAGCCCGCATCCGCGCGACGCGGCACGAGCGGGTCATGATCGTCGAGCTCTCCAGCCGCCGCGCGATCGACTTCTCGCGCTCGACCGATCCGATGCGCTTCACCAATCACAGCTGCGTTCCGAACGCGCGGCTGTGCATCCGGCAGGGACGGGTCGAGTTCTATGCCGTGCGGGCGATCGGGACCGGCGAGGAGATCACCGTGAACTACGGTCCCACGCACCACGACGGCAAGCTGCGCTGCCGTTGCGGTGCGCCGGGCTGCCAGGCCTGGCTTTGACCCACAGCGGCCTTCGCCGGCCACCGCCCCGACGCCGCGGGCTGCCCATAATCCGGGGGCGATGAACCCGCTGCTCGCTCGCCTGCACCCCTACCCCTTCGAGCGCCTGCGCGAGCTCAGCGCCGGGATCGTCGCGCCCGCAGGGCTTCGCCCCATCAACCTCGGCATCGGCGAACCGAAGCACGCAACGCCGGCGCTGATCGAACGGGCGCTGGTCGAAAACCTGAGAGGCCTGTCGAGCTACCCGCCCACGGCCGGCGACCCGGCGCTGCGCGAGGCGTGCGCCGGCTGGGTGCAGCGCCGCTACGGCGTCTCGCTGGACCCGGCGACCCAGGTGCTGCCGGTCAACGGCACCCGCGAGGCGCTGTTTGCCTTCGCGCAGACGGTGATCGACGCGACGAAGCCGCGCGCCACCGTCGTCTGCCCGAATCCTTTCTACCAGATCTACGAGGGCGCGGCGCTGCTCGCCGGCGCAGAGACCGCATTCGCGAACAGCGACCCCGCACGCAACTTCGCCGCCGACTGGTCGCGCATCGACGATGACACCTGGTCGCGAACGCAGCTGCTCTACGTCTGCTCGCCCGGCAACCCCACCGGCGCCGCGGTGCCGATGGCCGAGTGGGAGCAGCTGTTCGCACTCTCCGACCGCCACGGTTTCGTGATCGCGAGCGACGAGTGTTACTCCGAGATCTACTTCCGCGACGAGCCCCCTCTCGGCGCGCTGGAGGCGGCTGCGCGCCTCGGGCGTGGCGACTTCCGGCGGCTGATGGTCTTCACCAGCCTGTCCAAGCGGAGCAACGTGCCCGGCATGCGCTCGGGCTTCGTCGCCGGCGATGCGGCGCTGATCAAGCCCTTCCTGCTCTACCGCACCTACCATGGCAGCGCGATGAGCGGCACCGTGCAGCGCGCGAGCATCGCCGCTTGGGGCGACGAGGACCATGTGCGCGCCAACCGCGAGCTGTACCGGGCGAAGTTCGCGCAGGTCACACCGAAGCTCGCGCAGGTGCTCGACGTGAGGCTGCCCGACGCTGGTTTCTATCTGTGGGCGCAGGTTCCCGAGCGCTGGCGCGGCGACGATGTCGCCTACGCTCTCGGGCTGCTGGCTCAATACAATGTCACCGTCCTGCCCGGCAGCCTGCTGGCGCGCCGGGCGCACGGCATCAACCCCGGTGCCGGCCGCCTCCGCATGGCGCTCGTCGCGCCGCCCGATGATTGCCTCGAAGCCGCCGAGCGCATCGTCGCCTACACCCGGAACCCCAGATGAGCAACAGCCAACTCGAGAACATCGTCGATCTTGCGTGGGAGGCTCGCGCGAACATCAGCGCCACCACGGCACCCGAGGTGCGGCAGGCTGTCGACCAGGTGATCGCCGAGCTCAACGCGGGCCGCTTGCGCGTGGCCGAACGCAAGGGCGTCGGCGAGTGGACGGTGAACCAATGGGTCAAGAAGGCGGTGTTGCTGAGCTTCCGCCTGCACGACAACCGCCTGATGCGAGCCGGCGAGCTCGGCTTCTTCGACAAGGTGGAGACCAAGTTCGCGCACCTGAGCGAGGAGCAGATGCGGGCCACCGGCGTTCGCGTGGTTCCGCCGGCCGTCGCGCGGCGTGGCAGCTACATCGCGAAGAACGTCGTGCTGATGCCGAGCTACGTCAACATCGGCGCCTATGTCGACGAGGGCACGATGGTCGACACCTGGGCCACCGTCGGCTCCTGCGCGCAGATCGGCAAGAACGTGCACCTGTCGGGCGGCGTCGGCATCGGCGGCGTGCTCGAGCCATTGCAGGCCAACCCGACGATCATCGAGGACAACTGCTTCGTCGGCGCCCGCTCCGAGATCGTCGAGGGCGTGATCGTCGAGGAGAACTCGGTCATCAGCATGGGTGTCTTCATCGGCCAGAGCACGAAGATCTACGACCGCGCCACCGGCGAGGTGCACTACGGCCGCGTGCCCGCCGGGTCGGTGGTGGTCAGCGGTTCGCTGCCCGCCATCGACGGCAGCCACAGCCTGTACTGTGCGGTGATCGTCAAGCGTGTCACCGCGTCGACGCGCGCGAAGACCAGCATCAACGAACTGCTGCGCCTGTGAGGCCGGCCCCGGGGAGAACACGATGAGCGGCAACATGGAACGTGTGCTCCGCCTGATGGCGGAGAAGCAGGCGTCGGACGTCTACATGTCGGCCAACACGCCGATCCTCATCAAGATCCACGGCAACATCCTGCAGCTGTCCGATCAGCTGCTGACACCCTCGCAGACGCGCAGCCTGCTCGGCGAGCTGCTGACACCGCAGCAGCTCGAGGAGCTCGACGATACCGGCGAGCTGAACGTCGGCATCGGCGTCGCGCGGGTCGGCAGCTTCCGCCTTTCGGCCTTCAAGCAGCGCGGGACCATCGCCGCGGTGTTCCGCTGCATCCCGAACGAGGTGCCGTCGCTCGATTCGCTCGGCGTTCCGCAGATGCTGTCGCAGCTGGTGCTCGAGAAGCGCGGGCTGATCCTGATGGTGGGCGCCACCGGCACCGGCAAGAGCACCACCTTGGCGGCGATGCTCGAGTGGCGCAACCAGCAGATCACCGGCCACATCCTGACGATCGAGGACCCGATCGAGTTCCTGTTCAGCAACAAGCGCTCGATCGTCAACCAGCGCGAGGTCGGCCGCGACACGCAGAGCTTCCAGGTTGCGCTGCGCAACGCCTTGCGTCAGGCGCCGGACTGCATCCTGATCGGCGAGGTGCGCGACCGCGAGACGATGACCTCGGCGATCTCTTACGCGCTGTCGGGGCACCTGGTGCTGGCCACCTTGCACGCCAACAACAGCTACCACGCGCTCGGGCGGATTCTCTCCTTCTATCCGCCGGAGGCGCGCCCGGCGCTGCTGTCGGACCTGGCGGCGGGCCTGCGCTCGATCGTCTCGCAGCGGCTGCTGCGTTCCAACGCCGGGGGCCGCGTCGCCGCGGTGGAGGTGCTGCTGAACACCAAGCTGATCTCGGAGTTGATCGAGAAGGGCGACATGTTCGGCGTCAAGGAGGCGATGGAGAAGTCGCTCGCCGAGGGTTCGCAGACCTTCGAGCAGGACATTGCACGGTTGATCACCGACAACACGATCTCGCGTGACGAGGGCCTGGCGCAGGCCGATTCGCCCACCAACCTGCTGTGGAGGCTGCAGAACGAGCTGGCGCCGGTGTCGCGCGTCGCTCCAAAGAAGGAAGAACCCGAGACCGCCAGCTTCACCGAGATCACGCTCGAGGTGCGCCCCGACGACGGCAAGAACCCCGGCGTGCCCTGGGCCGTCAAGAAGTGACGCGCCCGAGGGGCTCGACGACGGCCACCGGTGCCACCCGGAGACGATGACGGCATGACGCTTGCCGACGCGGTCGAGCGCGGTGCGGCGCGGCTCGCCGCTGCCGGCGTGGCCTTCGGCCACGGCACCGACAACGCCTTCGACGAAGCGGCCTGGCTGGTGCTGTGGCGGCTCGGGCTGCCGCTCGACGCCTTCGAGGCCCAAGCCGGGCGCGAGTTGGCCAACGCCGAGGCGCAGGCGGTCGACGAGCTGATCGCCCGGCGAATCGAATCACGGCAGCCGGCGGCCTACCTCACCGGCGAGGCCTGGCTCCAGGGTTTGCCGTTCCAGGTCGACCCGCGGGTGATCGTGCCGCGTTCGCTGATCGCCGAAGTGCTGGCCGACGATCTCGTCGAGCCCTGGCTCGCGCGCACGCCCGAGCGTTTGCTCGACCTGTGCACCGGCAATGGCAGCCTGGCGGTGCTGGCCGCGCTGCACTGGCCACAGGCACGCGTCGATGCCACCGACCTCAGCGCCGATGCGCTCGCAGTCGCGCGCATCAACGTGAAGCGCCACGGGGTCGAGAGCCGGGTCCGGTTGCGCCAGGGTGACGGCCTTGCAGCCGCCGACGGGTGTTACGACCTCGTGCTGTGCAATCCACCCTATGTCAACCGCGCGTCGATGGCGGCGCTGCCGCCCGAGTACCGTGCCGAGCCGGCGATCGCGCTCGATGGCGGCGACGACGGCATGGCTTTCGTGCGCCGCCTGTTGCCCGCCGTGGCGGCGCACCTCGAGCCCGGCGGGGTGCTCGTGCTCGAGATCGGCCACGAGCGCGAGCACTTCGATGCCGCCTTCCCTTCGCTGCAGCCGGTGTGGCTGGAGACCAGCGCCGGCGCCGACCAGGTGCTGCTGCTGACCCGCGAGGTCATCGTTTGATCACGCTGCGCAACGTCACGCTGCGCCGTGGTGCGAAGGTCGTGCTCTCGGGCGCCAACCTGACCCTGCACCCGGGTGAGAAGGTCGGCCTCGTCGGGCGCAACGGGGCCGGCAAGTCGAGCCTGTTCTCGCTGCTCGCCGGCCGGCTGCACGCCGACGCGGGCGAAGTCGAGATCCCGCCGCGCTGGCGGCTTGGCGAAGTGGCACAGGAGATGCCCGACAGCGACGACGGGGCCACCGACTTCGTGCTGCAGGGCGACCTGCCGCTGCAGGCCGCGCAGCGCGCGTTGGCCGATGCGGAGTCGGCGGGCGACGGCCACGCCATCGCCGAGGCGCATCTCGCGCTCGACGAGGCCGGCGCCTTCGACGCCCGCGCCCGCGCGCAGGCGCTGCTTCTCGGCCTGGGCTTTCGGCGCGAGCAGCTCGACGACGCCGTCAGCCGCTTCTCCGGCGGCTGGCGCATGCGCTTGCAGCTTGCGCGGGCGCTGATGTGCCCGAGCGACGTGCTGCTGCTCGACGAACCGACCAACCACCTCGACCTCGACGCGCTGGTCTGGCTCGAGACCTGGCTCGGCCGCTACGAAGGCTTGATGGTCGTCATCAGTCACGACCGCGAGTTCCTCGACGCCGTCACCCGCGTCACTGTGCACATCGACGAAGGCAGCCTGGTGCGCGTCACCGGCAACTACACCGCGTTCGAGGAGCTGAGGGCCGAACGGCTGTCGCAGGCGCAGGTGGCCTACGCACGCCAGCAGGAACGCATCGCACAGCTGCAGCGTTTCATCGACCGCTTCAAGGCCAAGGCGACCAAGGCGCGCCAGGCGCAGAGCCGGGTGAAGGCGCTGGCCCGGATGGAGCGGCTGGCACCGGTGCTGACCGAGAGCGAGTTCGAGATCACCTTCCGCGAGCCGGAGTCGCTGCCCAACCCGATGCTCGCCTTCGACGGTCTCGAGTGCGGCTACGGTTCGACGGTGATCGTCCGCGGGCTGTCGCGCTCGGTGCTGGCCGGCCAGCGCATCGGTCTGCTGGGGGCCAACGGCCAGGGCAAGTCGACGCTGGTGAAGACGATCGCCGGCGTGCTGCCTCCGGTGGCCGGGCGCATCACCGCGGGCAAGGGGCTGAAGATCGGCTACTTCGCGCAGCAGGAGGTCGACGTGCTGCGGCTCGACGACGGCCCGCTCGTGCACCTGATGCGCGTCGCGCGCGACCTCGGCCCGGCGGCGCGCGAGCAGGAGCTGCGCGACTTCCTCGGCACCTTCCGCTTCGGCGGCGACATGGTGCACCAGCCGGTGGACTCGCTCTCCGGAGGCGAGAAGGCCAGGCTGGTGCTCGCGATGCTCGTCTGGCAGCGGCCGAACCTGCTGTTGCTCGACGAACCGACCAACCACCTCGACCTCGCGACGCGCGAGGCGCTGTCGGTTGCGCTCAACGAGTTCGAGGGCACGGTGATGCTGGTCAGCCACGACCGCGCGCTGCTGCGCGAGGTGTGCGATGAGTTCTGGCTGGTCGCGCAACAGACCGTGCGGCCCTTCGACGGCGATCTCGACGACTACCAGCGCTGGCTGCTCGACACCGCACGCGCGGCGGCACGCGGCCAACCGCCACCGCCACTGCCGGCTGCTGCCGCGCCGGGCCCCGAGGCGCCACCCTCGCCAAGAGCCGCAGCATCGGCGGTTGCGCCGGCACCGAAGGCCCGCGAGGGCCGCGACGACCGTCAGGCGGCGAAGCACGCGCGCGTGCGGCTTGCCGAGGCGACGCGGCCGCTGCGAATCGAGATCCAGCGAATCGACGAACGGCTCGCGAAGCTGGGAGCCGAGCGCACCGAGGTCGAGGCGGCGCTCGCCGCCGGCGACACGCCGGGCGCCGACTTCGCCGAGCTCGGTCGCCGCCTCGCCCACATCGCGGCCGAGGTGGCGGTGCTCGAAGAGCGCTGGCTCGAAGCCCAGGCCGAACTCGAGTCGCGGCAGGCTGCGGGTTGACGCAGTGGCCGGCATGAGCCGGTCGGCGCGGCCGGCACTGCCTATCATCGCCGCACCATGACCGGTCGGCGCCATGTCCTGCAGTCCGCCGCGGCGCTTGCCGTCGCGAGCCGGGCGCGGTGGGCGGAGGCGTCCTCGGCAGCGCCCACCGTGCCGAAGGTGCTGCGGCTGGCCAGCGAGAGCGAAACCGGCTTCGACCCCGCACGTGTCGGCGACGTGCGTTCGCTGCGCGTGACGTCCCACATCTTCGAGACCCTGCTCGAGTTCGACCCGCTCGCGCGTCCGGTCAGGCTGCGGCCCCGCACCGCGGCGGCGATGCCTGAGCCGAGCCCGGACTTCCGCAGCTGGACGGTGCGTCTTCAGCGCGGCATCCGCTTCACCGACGACCCGGCGTTCGCAGGCCGCCCGCGCGAGCTGATCGCGGCCGACTACGCCTACAGCATCCGGCGGCTGGCCGACCCGGCCACGCGCAGCCCGGGCTGGAGCGCTGCCGAGCAGATCGGCATCACCGGCCTGGCCACGCTGCGCCGAACGGCAATGGAAGGCAAGCAGCCCTACGACCACGACCGCCCGATCGAGGGCCTGCAGGTGCTCGACCGCTACACGTTGCGCTTTCGGCTCGACGCCGGGCGGCCGCGGTTCCCCCAGTGGCTGGCCAGCGCATCGACCGCGGCGGTGGCACGCGAGGTGATCGAGGCGCACGGCGAACTGTCGATGCAGCACCCGGTGGGAACCGGCCCCTTCCGCCTGGCCGAGTGGCGGCGTGCGTCGCGAATCGTGCTCGAGCGCAACCCGCAGTTTCGCGAGCTGCGCTACGACGCCGAGCCCCGGCCCGACGACGCCGTGGGCCAGGCACTGCTCGCACGGTTGAAAGGGCGTCGCGTGCCGATGCTCGAGCGGGTCGAGATCGCGATCATCGAAGAGAAGCAGCCGACCTGGCTCGCCTTCCTCAACCGCGAGGCCGATTGGGTCGAACTGCCCGACGGCTTCACGCCGGTGGCGATGCCCGCTGGCCGGCTGGCGCCGAACCTCGCCAGGCGGGGCATGCGCGCCGAACGGGTCGTCATGCCGTCGACCTACTACACGATGTTCAACATGCAGCATCCGGTGGTGGGCGGCTACACGCCAGAGCGTGTCGCGCTGCGGCGCGCGATCGGGCTGGCGATCGACGTCGGGCGCGAGATCTCGTTGCTGCGCCACGGGGCGGCGGTGGCGGCGCAGTCACCGGTGGCGGTGCACCTGAGCGGCTACGACCCTGCCTGGCGCAGCGAGATGAGCGAGTACAACCCACCGCGTGCGCGTGCGCTGCTCGATCTGTACGGCTGGCGCGACCGCGATGGCGACGGCTGGCGCGAGACGCCGGAAGGCGACCCGCTGCTGCTGGAGGTGGCGACGCAGCCCGGCCAGGACATGCGCCGGTACGACGAACTGATGAAGCGCGACATGGGCACGATCGGCCTTCGCACCCGCTTCAACGCAGCCACCTGGCCCGAGCAGTACAAGTCCGCACGCGCGGGCAAGTTGATGCTGTGGTCGGTGAGCGGCCGCGCCAGTGCGCCCGACGGCATCGAAGGCCTGCAACGCTACGACGGTGCAGCCGCCGGCGGCATCAACCTCTCCCGCTTCGACCTGCCCGAAATGAACGCCACCATCGCCAAGCTGCTTGCCCTGCCCGACGGCCCCGAACGCGACGCGCTGTTCGACCACGCCAAGCGGCTCAGCGTGGCCTGGATGCCGTACAAGCTGCGAACGCACCTCGCATCCACCGCGCTGATGCAGCCCTGGCTGGTCGGTTTCAGGCGGCCGCTGTTCTGGAACAACTGGTTCGAGTACGTCGACATCGAACCCCACCCCGACCATCCGGGAGTGGCTGCGTGAACGCCACCATCAACGGGATGCCGCCGCTGCGCCCACGCGCGCTGCAAGAGGGTGACCTGATCGGCCTCTTCAATCCCTCGGGTGCGATCTACGAACGTGCGCCCTACGAGCAGGCACGCCGCGCGCTGCAGGGATTTGGGCTGCGCGCGCGTGAAGCGCCCAACGCCCGCGCGCGCTACGGCCACATGGCGGGGACGCCGGCGGAACGTGCGGCCGACATCCACGCCCTCTTCGCCGACCCCGAAGTGGCGGGGCTGCTCGCCATCACCGGCGGCTCCGGAGCCAACCGCGTGCTGCCGCTGCTCGACTACGCGCTGATCGCACGGAACCCGAAGTTCCTCGGTGGCTTCTCCGACCTCACCTCGCTGATCGGGGCGGTGCACGCGAAGACCGGGCTCGTCACCTTTCACTCTCCGCTCGGGCGCTCGGACTGGAACGCCTTCAGTCTGGAGCACTTTCGTGCCGTCGCGATGCGTGGCGAGCCGTGCACCCTGCCGCTGCCGGGGGTGGCCGGCGGTGAGGCCGCCTTGGCCGAGAGCGGCCCGCCCACCACGATTCGCGGCGGCCGCGCACGCGGCCCGCTGGTCGGTGGCAACCTGGCGGTGCTGGTGTCGCTGGTCGGCACGCCGTACCTGCCCCCGCTCGACGGCGCCATTCTCTTTCTCGAGGATGTCAACGAGTACATCTACCGTGTCGACCGAATGCTCTCCACGCTGGCGCTCTCGGGTGCGCTCACGCGCGTGGCCGGCGTCGTGCTCGGCGGCTTCACGAACTGCCAGCCCAGCGAAGGGACCTTCGGTTCGTTGACACTCGACGAGGTCTTCGACGACTACCTCGGCCCACTTGGCGTGCCGGTGTTCCGCGGCGCCCCATTCGGTCACCTGAAGCACAAGATGACGCTGCCGGTGGGGGCGATGGCCGAGATCGACGCCGACGCAGCAACCGTCATGTTGCCCGAGCCGGCGGTCCGCTAGCCAGAAGTCTGCGCAGCAAAAGAGCCGGCACCCGCGCCGGGGCACCTTCGGCCGCTGGCGCGTGTTGCGTTTCTTGCCCGGGGGTCCAACTCCGGGCCGCCGACCGGGGCGTTGGGCGCGGGCAGCGGTCAGAACCGCGCGGCGGCCGAGCCCCCCACTGCTTGCCCCTGCGCAAGCCAGGGATAAATGGATTGCACACAATTGCATTGTTCGCAATCTCAATCCCAGCGATGCCCCACACCCGCCCGACCGAACCATGGCAGTTGCTCGAACGGCAGCTGTGCTTCGCGCTGTATTCCTCGTCGCTGGCGATGACCAAGGTCTACAAGCCGCTGCTCGAGCCGCTCGGGCTCACCTACCCACAGTTCCTGGTGATGCTGGTGCTGTGGGAGTCCGACGGTGTCTCGCTCGCCACGCTCGGCGAGCGCGTGGCGCTCGACTCCGGCACGCTCACCCCGCTGCTCAAGCGGCTCGAGGCCGCCGGCCTCGTGCAGCGACTGCGCGAGCGCGACGACGAGCGCCGCATGCGCCTGGTGCTGACCCCGCGCGGCCGTGCGCTCCAGTCCCGCGCCGCCGACGTGCCGCGCCGCCTCGTCGAAGCCACCGGCTGCACGCTGCGCGAGATCGAATCACTGACGAAGCAGTTGAACGCGCTGCGCTCGCGTCTGCAAGAAGCCCGACACCGCGCGGCGGCGTGAACCACGCCACGGCGCCCTTCCCATCAACAGCCCCGAAGACAAAGGACTCCCTGCCATGGCTCTCGAGAAGACCCTCTACACCGCCCAGGCCACCACCACCGGCGGGCGCCGAAACGGCCGCTCGCGCACCTCTGACGGTCAACTTGCGGTGACGCTGAACGCACCGAAGGAACTCGGCGGCAACGGCGACGGCACCAACCCGGAACAGTTGTTCGCTGTCGGCTACTCGGCCTGCTTCCTCGGGGCGATGCAGTTCATCGCCGGCACGCAGAAGACCACCCTCAGCCCCGAGACCTCGATCACCGCCGACGTTGCCTTCGGTCCGCTGGCCGGCGGCAAGAAGGGCTTCGGCATCGCGGTCGCGATGAAGGTCTCGGTGCCCGGGCTCGACCGTGCCGCCGCCGAGGCGTTGGTCGCTGCGGCGCACGAGGTCTGCCCGTACTCGAACGCGACTCGGGGCAACATCGACGTGTCCTTCACCGTCGCCTAGGTTCGGGGGCGGGAGCCGAGGTCGGGCACTGCAGAAACCACCTCGATCTCCGCCCGTCGCACCAGGGGAGCGAAATAGGAGGAAAATACGCACTTATCGTCTGCCAGGGCCGCCCGCACGGCCCGACCTCGATCGATGACCTCCCGCCGCGCCGCCCCCGCCGTCACTTCGCCCAACGGTGTCAAGCTCCGTCAAACGCAGGCCGAGTACACGGCCGCCCGCCCCAACGCGGAGCCCGGCGTCAAGCCGATGATGTCGAGCTCGAAGATGTACGTGTGCATCCGCTGCCACGCCAACTTCAAGACCGGCGACGGCAAGCCCGACCCCCGGCTGCGGGGGCTCGGCCGGTGCAACAACTGCCTGAGCATCGCAACGGGGAGTTCGGCGCCGACGTCGCCCTGAAAGGCCTCCACGCGCTGCCACGGTGCGAAAAGGGGTCGGAGAGGCGCTTTCCGACCCCGCTGGCTCCCTCGCCCGCGGGCGAGACCACTCGCACAACGTCCCGACCCGCCATCGATGCGGCCGGCGGGCGGGATTGCCCGAGACCGGAGCACCATGGCGCAGCGCAAGTCGTCAGGGTTCGAAGACCGCCGCAGGCCGCAAGCGCCCGCCCCGCGGGCGCGCAGACCTTGACCAGCGAGAACGGCGTGGTAGCGTGGGTCGAGGAGGCAGCCCTTACGGCGCCGCACGTCATGTGGTGGGCCTTCATGCCGGACTCGAGGTCCGGCCGTCGTCGATCGGACCGCTGACGCTCGGATCAGTGCCGACGTGGCGCGTCCCCGCCTTGCACGGCAGCTGGCGCCGCGTCCACCTCTTGATCCAGCCCAGCCTCGCGCACCGCGGCCCGCGCCAGGAGATGGGATGCGACGGGAAGGGTCGCGAGGAGGAAGACAAGGATCAGCAGCAGCCGCCATGTCCAGGCCGCATCGCGCACGACCAGCATCGCCCCCACGCAGACCAGCGCAAGCGCCAGCGTTCCCGCCTTGGTGGCCGCATGTTGGCGGGCCAGCGCATCGGGCAGCACGATCACCCCCCAGGCCGCGATCAGCAGCAAAACCGCCCCGGTCGCGACCAGCAGAGTCCCCAACGCCGCGGTCATGCCGCCGCCGGCGTCCTTCGTGCGCATCGACTTCGCAGCGGGTCCCAGAGCAGGTAGACGACAGCACCGATCGCGAACGTGGCGGCAAACGACAGCAGCTCCGGTCCGAGCACGCGCGCCAGCGGCGCCAGCACCGGATCCGTTCCGGGGGTCATCGCCACGCCCGCCATTTCGACCATCGGTTGCGCCCACACGGGGAACAGTCCGAGGACGATGCCGAACCCGGCCAGCACCAGCGGCGGCAGCAGCAGCGCCACGCCGCCCTCGTGGGCCTCCGGCGTCTCGTTGGCGCCTGGGTGGCGCCAGAACACGCGTACCGCGGCGACGCCGGCCACCGCCACCGCGATCGCCGAGAACACCGTGTTGGCCAGCGGCGCAAACGCGAGCACGTCGCCCGCGGCCTTGGCGTCGCCGATCAGGTCCTTCACCACGTAGCCGAACGACAGCGGGATGCCCGCCATCGACATGCCGGCCAGCGCCGCCGCCGCGGCCGTCCACGGCATCGCGTGGCGCAGGTTGCCCAGTCGATCGATCACGCGTGTGCCGCAGCCGTGGTCGACGTTGCCGGCAACGAAGAACAGCGGCGCCTTGTACAGCGCATGCGCCAGCAGCAGCGCACCCACCGCGACCGCGGCGCCCTCGCCCGGCATGCCCACCAACGCCACCAGCGTGCCCAGCGTGGCCACGGTGGACCATGCGAGGATGCGCTTGAGGTCGCGCTCGCGCAGCGCCAGCACCATGCCCCAGGCGGCTGTGATCGAGCCGGCCGCCTGCAGCAGCAGTTGCCACAGCGGCCAGGCGTCGAGCCCGGCGTCCAGGCGAGCCAGCAGATACACGCCCAGCTTCACCAACGTGGCCGAGTGCAGGTAGGCCGACACCGGCGTCGGCGCAGCCATCGCGTTGGGCAGCCAAAAATGGAACGGGAACTGTGCGCTCTTGGTGAAGGCACCCGCCAGCACCAGCAGCACCCCCGCGGTGAGCACCGGGCCGGGTGGGGTGGCCGGCAGGCGTTCGACGATGGCACTGATCGAGGTCGTGCCCATCGCCTGCCCGACCAGGATCAACCCGGCCAGCAGCGCCAGGCCCCCAGTGCCCGTGACCAGCAGCGCCTGTTGTGCCGACTTGCGGCTGGCCGGCTGCTCGTGGTCGAAGCCCACGAGCAGGAACGACAGCACGCTCGTGGCCTCCCAGAACAGGAAGAGCGTGACCAGATCGTCCGCGGTGACGCAGCCGATCATCGCCAGCATGAACAGCGTGAGCAGCAGGTACAGCCGCCGCTGTCCGGGGTGACCGGCCAGGTAGCCGCCGGCATAGACGAACACCGCGCTGCCGACGCCCGTGATCATCAACAGCATCAGCGCGGCCAGGCCGTCGATGCGCCAGGCCAGCGAAATCCCCAGCGCCGGCACCCATTCGATGGCCCCAGCCATCGGCAGCTCGAACCGCACCAGCAGCGCTGCGACGACGGCGAGCGCGGTCAGCGGCAGCAGCACGAAGCCTGCACGCGCGGCGAGCCCCATGGCCGACGCATGCGCCTCTGCGGTGGCGGGACGAGGCACCGGCTGTCCGATGGTCAGCGCCTTGTCCGCCGCAGCATCGTCACGCCAAGCGTCACGATGGTCAGCGGCACCACGAAGCCCAGCACCGCATCGCCGAAGGCCTGCGCCCCGTCGTGGCGCTGCGCCGCCAGCACCAAGTAGGCGGTATAGGCGACGTAGTACGCGAGGAACAGAGCGCCCTCCCAGCGCGCGATCTCGCGACCGGTCAGGAACACGGGCAGGCACGCGACCAGCGCGGCGAGCATCACCCACAGGTCGAAGCGCGCCACGTCCGGCGGCAGTGGCAGCGCATTGCCCGCCCCGGACGATGCCACGAGCGCACCGAGCCCCACGACGCCGAACAGATTGAAGATGCAGCTGCCCACCACGTTGCCGACCGCGATGTCTCGTTCGCCCTTGATACTGGCCATCACCGACGCCGCGACCTCGGGCAATGAGGTGCCGGCCGCAACGATGGTCAATCCGATGATCACTTCCGACAAGCCGAGAGCGCGCGCGAAGCTCACCGCAGCGCGCACCAGACCTTCGGAGCCCAGCACAAGCAGCAGCAGCCCGGCGACGATGAAGGCGAGGTGCATCGGCAGCCTGGCATCCCAGCGGCCGGCCGAGGCGGGCTGCAACTCGTCGGCGAACTCGTCGCGCCCGGCGGCGGCCGGCTCGGCACGCGACTGGCGCACAAGGAACACGGTGTACGCCACGAGCGACCCGAGCAGCAGCAGCCCGTCGAACAGGCCCAGAGCGCCGTCCAGCCCCAGCACGATGAGCAGCACAGCGCCCCCGATCATGATGGGCGCCTCCTGCCGGATGACCTGCCGGTGCACCGCCAGCGGCGTGATCAGCGCGGCGATCCCAAGGATGAACAGCACATTGAAGATGTTGCTGCCGATGGCATTGCCCACCGCCAGGCCACCCTGGTCCGACAAAACAGCGCCGGTGGACACGGCCATCTCCGGCGCGCTGGTGCCGAAGGCCACCACCGTGAGGCCCACCACCAGCGGCGACAAACCCAGGCGAAGCGCCAGCAGCGACGCCCCGCGCACGAGCAGCGCGGCGCCGGCCACCAAGCCGACGAGACCGCCGACGAACAGCAGCAGCGACATTCCGGGCTGGACGCTGCGTCAGCCGCGGGCCGGCGGCTTCGTCGTGGCGCCGTGGACCCAGCCGCGGATCAACGAGAGGACCACGCCGCCTGTGAGCATGCCGAGCACATAGACGCCCAGCAGCAGCAGCGACAGCGGCAGAGCCAGGCTGGCCGACAGGAACTGGACCGTCACCGTCTCCAGGTTCTGGAACTTGAAGAGAAACACCACCGCGGCCAACGCCAGCAGCAGCGCAAGATAGACGTATCGCATTGCCCGCTTCCTCCGCGAGGACCGATTTCGTTCTGCATTCTGCGCCCCGATGTGGAAAGGGCCGGCAGCGCGCCGCGCTACCGGCCCAGATCGGAGCGACAGGATCGCGCCCGTTCAGGCGCAGGCCGACAGGGCCTGCCGCGGCATGACCTGGAAGTCGAGGCCGTAGATCAGCGGCTCGACGCGCTCCTGATCCTCCATCGGCATCACCCAGTGCTCCAGCACCGCGCGCAGCACCAGCGACTCGCCGGGATGCACCTCGCCGTCGGCTTCGATGACCTGCGTGCACAGTTCGATCACCAGCGCGCGCTGAACCGGGTCGTCGACCTCGTCGAGCCAGGCCGCCAGCGCATCGGCATCGATCAGGCACTCGCGCCCCGCGCAGGCACTGCTGAGCAGGTCCTGGCACAGATCGTCGACCACGGCGTGCCACTGCAGGCACTGCAGGCCTAGCCTTTCGATCGCACTCGAGTCGACCAAGCGCTGCCACTCGGCGGCCTTGATGTCGCCGTTGGCCAGCAGCGCTGCGGCGAGGATGCGCGCCGCTGACTGCGGGCTGTTGCGCGGATAGCGGCGGAAGTGCAGTTGCGTCATCGGTGTGTTCCTCCTGGCGGGGGTCTTGTCAGTCGATCCGGGCGCGATCCTCAAGCGAGACCGAAGACCCAGAAGGCGGTCAAGGTCATGGCCAGCAGCGTCCACCCCGCGGCGCGAGCTGCGTGATACCAACGTGTGGCGGTGGGTGTGATGACTGCGCATGCAGCTTGGTGCCGAAGCTGGCGCTGGCGGTGGCGATAGTGGGTCGTGTCCCAGCGCGTGGTGTAAGTCCACAGTCCAGAAGAGCTGAGGTGCGCGCTACTCAGCGAGCCACAGCGGACAGCCGAGTGGGCACAGTATCGCTGAGTGTTTGCAGGCCCTCGAGCTG